>Ga0209607_1000002_pt1 | contig 679584 bp, 612 predicted proteins | sample AD_UKC117_MetaG_FD_184413 | JGI IMG/M metagenome (GOLD analysis project Ga0209607, IMG submission 184413) | Active sludge microbial communities of municipal wastewater-treating anaerobic digesters from Hong Kong - AD_UKC117_MetaG (SPAdes)... | ecosystem: Engineered > Bioreactor > Anaerobic >... | reverse complement strand
GCAGGCGATCACCGGCGGCACGCTGTCCTCGACGGTCACGGTGGCCGTACAGGTACTGGAGTTTCCGTTCACGTCGGTCACGGTGAGGGTGACCGTATTTGGCCCCACGTTGGAGCAGTCGAACATGTTAGGGGACACGTCCAGGGAGGCGATGCCACAGGCATCGGTGCTTCCGCCGTCCACGTCGGCCCCGGTGATGGTGGCCTCTCCGTTGGCATCGAGCTGTACGGTGATGTCCATGCACACGGCCACGGGCGGCACGCTGTCCTCGACGGTCACGGTGGCCGTACAGGTACTGGAGTTGCCGTTCACGTCGGTCACGGTGAGGGTCACGGTGTTCAGCCCAACATCGGCACAGGTAAAGGTATTGGGTGAAACGTCCAAACTGGCAATTCCACAATTATCCGTAGAGCCTCCATCCACATCGGCCCCGGTGATGGTGGCCTCCCCATTGGCATCGAGTTGTACGATGATGTCCATACAGACGGCCACGGGTGGCACATTGTCTTCCACTGTAACGATGGTAGTACAAGTGCTTGTGTTTCCATTTACATCGGTAACGGTTAATGTTACGGTGTTGGGTCCTACATCGGCACAAGTGAAACTACTTGGGTCAATGGAAAGTGATGCTATTCCGCAGTTATCGGTAGAACCATTATCTATGTCTGTTACAGAAATGGTTGCATTACCCGAAGCATCCAATTGTACGGTAAAGGGTGCTGCACAATTTGCCACGGGGGGTTCAGTATCATTCACCGTTACATTAAACGAACAGGAAGCAGTATTTCCGCTGGCATCGGTTACCTCAAAAGTGTTGGTCGTTGTCCCTACTGGGAAAACACTTCCGCTGGCCAATCCTGCTGTTTGCAAGAGGGTTTCTCCCGGACAGTTATCGGAAGTGGTCACGGCATAAGTAACAGTAGCCCCACAAATACCAGGGTCATTTGCCACCGTGATATCTCCAGGACAGGTAATTACGGGAAGTTCGGTGTCATTCACGGTGACATCAAAACTACAGGTTGCTGTATTCCCGCTGGTATCAGTCACCAAAAAGGTATTGGTGGTAGTTCCCACAGGGAAAGTACTTCCACTGGGTAAGCCTGCGGTTTGCTCTAATCCTCCTGTAAGTTGTAAAACATATTTGTAACTATCTGTAACGGGGTAATCGTGCCATAATCCATTTTCGCGCAAAAGGGTATAGTCTTCATTACCTCCATTATTAGGCTGACCAGCAGCCCAGTTCGTGTACACTACCGGGCTGCCATCCTGCCATACAAATGTACCTTCTGTAGCCACATCATTGAACCCAATCCAAGAACGCTGGAAACCAATTTGAGAGTTCAATAAGTCATTAGCCTCTGCACTGCTTATGGTTGCCACAAAACCTCCTTGCGCAATGGCATCGTTAAAGGCCGCATCTGCTGTAAATGTAGCATCTGACAGATAATAGGTATGGCCATCAATGATCCCAAGAAAGGTAAAACCTGAAAGGGTCATGGGCGGAAAGTCACAGTTGTCGTTGGCCGAAATAGTATAGGTTACGGCGGCCCCACAAACACCCGGATCGTTGTCTACGGTGATGTTACCTGGACAGGTAATCGTAGGGGCTTCTGCATCAATAACGGTTACATCGAATGAACAGCTAGCCGTATTTCCGGAGGGATCGGTGTATTCAAAGGTATTGGTAGTGGTTCCTACAGGGAATTCACTTCCACTGGACAATCCTGTGGTTTGCGTTGGGATTAAGCTGACTTCCAAAATGTATTGGCGACTTACATTGCCTCTAATGTCATTCCACAAACCGTCACCGCGTATTACCGCATAATCCTCATTTCCGGCATTGTTAGGCTCTCCTCCACCCCAATTGGTAAAGGTAACGGCTTCCCCACTTTGCCATACAAAGGTTCCTTCGGTGGCAACATCATTGAATCCATTGAGTACTTGAATGGTTCCAGCAACAGCATCTACTGCATTTCTAATAAAAGTGTTTTCAGCAGCATCATTAACCGTTGCAACAAAACCTCCATTAGAAATAGCATTAGCAAACGCATTGGCTCCCGTAAAGCTACTATTTGATAAATAATACTGGTGGCCTTGGTAGCTGCCTAAACTTGTAAAGCCGGCAATTTCTGCGCAGTTTTCAGTTACTATAGGCAAATTATAAGTTACTATAGCCCCACAAACGCCCAAATCATTATTTGTTGTGATATCCCCAGGGCAAGTAATTACTGGAGGTTCGGTATCGTTTACCGTTACGGTATGCGTACACGTTGCGGTGTTACCGCCCGCGTCAGTTACCGACCAGGTAATCACGGTACTTCCTACAGGATAGGTATCACTCGCATCACTGGTATTGTTATAGTCGTTGGTTGCCCAAGCAACCGATTTCAGTGTCACATTGTCGACATAGAAGAGGGGTATTGCCGAAGGGTTAGGATCGGTACCCAGCCCATTGGTAACAGGGAAAAAGTCGATTGCTCCTAACTGATTTATTCCACTATTCCCAAAGGCTTGCCAGGTATAAGGGTGTGTGATAATGGAAACACCGTTAATAAATACCTCCGTTAAGTCATTATATTGATCGATTCGATGTACTACTTCAAACCATGTATCATTTGGGAATGAAAATGGGGTTAAAGTACTATTCACCTGATAGTTTCCGGTTCCGTCTGAATCGTATTGAATTTGGTGCGCCCATTCAGTACCGGGTGTTTCGCTTTTCTGAAAATTGGTATAGGCTGTATTGCCTGAGGGAATGTAGAGGTTATAGGATACCTCCCAAACTCCTTGGGTGCGGTTCCCCAAAAGGTACAATTGATCTACGGGTCCACCTGAGGCAATTCCGGTAATTTTTAAACTTTGTGTCCCGCTTAAGGCTTGTTCATTGGAGACTTCACCCGCCTCTGAAGGAGCACCGGACCAACCTACCCAATGAGCATCGAGTCCATGAATGGAACCAAGAGGATAGGATTCTAAGTCGTCTTCCTGAACGGTTTGTTCCAGGCAATTATCAACTATGGTAGGTTGTGGAACGGTAACATCTGCTGAACACAGACCAGCATCATTACTTACAGATATATCTGCTGGGCAGGTTATAACGGGAGCGGTTACATCCTGTACCGTGACGATAGCAGTACACTGGGAACTGTTTCCGTTCACATCGGTAACTGTAAGTACTACTTGATTGGTGCCTACATCCCCACAATCGAAAGTGTCAACATCAATGGTAAGAGCGGCAATTCCACAGTTATCGGTAGAACCTCCGTCCACATTGGAAGTGGTAATGGTAGCATTCCCAGAAGTATCGAGTTGTAGGGTAATGTTTTGGCAAACGGCTGTTGGAGGGGTATCGTCCATGATGAGTGCAAAGTCGTTGCCGTCGCCCCCAACATAGGTAACCTTGGCCGTAATGGCCCCAAAGGAAACCGAATCGCCTTCCGCAAGTCCATTGAAGGTGCCTACGATGGGATCGGTTCCATCATTATCGATAAGGATTAAGGTAGCACAGGAATCTTCGGCTGCTCCAGTGTTGTCCACCAATACGAGGGTCGCATCGGTGATGTTTACGGCACCATTGACCACCAATTGGTCATAGTCGGTCCCAGCGGTGGTAAAGCCGTCGAATTCCATTTCAAGGGTATCGCCGGAACCGATGTTGAAATCACCGTTTATAATGAGCTGCCCTGGGGACTGTCCCGGTGCCAAGTAGCCATTGGCTGTTGTTGAAGTGGCATCAAACTGAGCCACGCCCGTTACCCCGGAAGGGGTAAAGATGGGGCCATTGGTACTTGTGGCGGTAATGGTACCCCCAGCAGTGATGACTGCAGCACTATTGAATAAATTAATGGCCGCTCCATCTGGATTAACCGTATTTCCCGTAAAGATGATGTTCCCCGAGCCCGTTGTGTTAATGGGGGCATCAATGCGTATGCCGTGGTTGTTGCTCCCTGTAGCGTCAATGCAACTTCCGTTGATGGAGATGTCCCCATTTTCTGTAGAAATAGTGGAAGTACCCGAGTGGAAAAATCCCATATTGTTGTTGGTACCATCACCTCCAATACCCGTGATTGTAATGGTCCCACTGCCCGAATTCATAATACTGGAATCAGTAAGCCGAGTGCCTTGGAGGTTACTGGTTGTTGAGGGTCCAGCGGTGCCATCCAATATAATGATCCCGCCATTGGATACTATGCTTACGCCAGTTGACAAAAAGGTGCCATATTGGACATTGCCGGTTCCAGTTCCTCCAATACCCGTAATGGAAATGGTTCCATTGCCGAAATCTTCGAGGGTAGAATTAGCTAAAATAACGACTCCATGATTTTGGAGATTTCCTGATCCTGCCGTTCCATGGAGGGTTAGACTTCCTCCGTTGATGTGAAGGGAGGAACTGCTTCCCATTTCAATACCCCGGTTGGCACTATCAATACTGGAAGCCCCTTGCCCAGTGATATTGATGGAGCCACTTCCCGTGGCAGTGATTCCCGCACCACCAATAATTGTAACTCCAGTGTGAAAATTTCCGGTGCTGGTTGCGGTACCGCCCCCAACGCCATTAAGGTCGATGGTACCATCTACGGTTTGAATAAGTGTGCTTCCGCCAGTCATTCGTATTCCGTCTGAATTGGACGCTCCATTTGAAGCAGCAGTACCAATTAAAGAAATATTCCCCGTGGTGGTCGTTATGGTTGCACTCGATGTTACATCTACCCCAATATTGAAAGACCCTATACCGTCTCCTGTGCCATTTAGCGTAATAGTACCGCTGGTGGCGGCAATGACCGCAGAGTTTCTACAGAAAATTCCTCTATTTTGACTGTTACCGTTAGAGCCCATTCCCGTAAGGGCAATAGAACCTGTACCTGTTGCCTGTACCGTACCACTGTTATAGATATCGATTCCTCGGTATCCGTCGGAGGCTCCATCGTTGCCCCCGGTCCCGTTAAGGGCAATGTTTCCCGATCCTGTGGTCTGGACGATTCCCGTGTCAATCCCTACACCATCAAAGTTAAGGCCTGTTGTAGGGGAGGTACCCCCGGTGATGGAAATGTCGCTGTTGGCAGTTTGCACTGTAGCACCGTTGTTGATAAAAGTGTTATCGGTGGTAGTGGTGGTGATGGCTCCTGTAGTGGTAATATCGGCACTGATAGTGAGTGTTCCGGAAGATAGGTTTAGATCGCCACTTGTAATGTTGGTAGCATTAGTCTGAAAAGTAACGTTATCACCCGCATTTGTGTTAATGGTAAGGTTGGCATCAAAGGCAGCATCGAGCCCTTCGATGCTAATATCGTCTTGTGCAGTTCCTCCATTGAGGGTCAATGAATTAGTAGGGTTTGAAAAAGCAGTGCTTTCGAAGGTAGATCCCGTGATTTCGGATTGTCCTGCTGCCCCGCTGTTTTGTAGAACGACATCGGGGTTGGCAGTAGTTGGTAAGTTGATAATAAGATCTGCCGCAGTACCTGACAGGACCAACGGTTCTAATCCTACAAATGTGATGGTGCTTTTATTGTCAAATTTTAGTACCCCATCATTGGCATTGTAATGGGTAACTTCTATTTTGTTAAAGGTGTCATTTGCATCACCTACAACCAATAAATCCCCTTTTGTTGTTTTTTGTGTGTCACCCAAATACAATACATCAAATCCGGCATCGATGATGCTTTTACTAATGGTAAGGGTATTGTCATATTCATTTCCTTGAACCACTACTATTTTTGAACTGGTATTAGGCATTTTTGCTGTGATTTGCTTGCCAAATTTGTCCATTAATACGAGCTGTCCAGAAGCATTTAGCTTTAATGACAAGGATTTATCAGATTCAAAACGCAATAGTGTGTGTGGTTTTGAAAGCATCTTATTTTTCAAAACAGTCATTTTTTCCTTAGCATTCTGAATTTGCCTTAGTGTTGGAAAAACGGTAGCTCTCTTCACCGTTTGATTTTCAAATTGCGAAAATTCATCGAAGGATGCTATGGTTTCTTGCTGTTGATTGTTCTGAGTTTGCCTGTTTTTTGCAACCTGTGCTTTAGTTTGCAAGCCAAAACAACTGAAGCAAAAAAATGTGATCAATAAGGCTAAGTGTTTCATGATTTTTTGGGTTTTACGATTTTAATTCTTTAAGAGCTCAATACTTGTATTAGTCATTTTTAAAAGCTGCAAAAAGGAGTTCGGTTTTATAACTCATTAATTTTCAATGGTTAATAATGCGCTATTTACTTTATTCTGTAAATTACTTTTGAACCCTCCCTGATTTTTCTATGCGCTGCAAAAATGCCTCGTGCTGTTTTGTTTTCACGATAGAAATGGGTTTTCTGCATGTACGCAAATTACCGCAGGAAGCTTTCCTGCAAAATAAGTAGGGCTACCCATTATCTAAGTAGTACTACGTATTAGGAATTAGGTAATGTCCTTGATGAGCGATTTATTTTGGATGGCCCAAATGGTAAGGGAATTGGGATTGTTTTCCAGCTCCAATTTGGCGATGATGTTGCTTCGGTGCTTTTCCACCGTACGGATGGAGATGTAAAGTGATTCGGCAATGGCAGCGTTGCTCTTTTCCTTGGATATAAGCTTAAGGATGGTCAATTCGGAAGGGGTTAATTTTTTTAGTTTCAGAAATTCGAGTGAGACCTGCTGTAAGCTTTCTGAGTTGAAGGAAGGGCTAAAAAAAGTTTCACCGGCCATCACTTTTTCAATGCACTTGTAAATGGTTTCAGCAGTATCTTCTTTCAATAAATATCCACTAATCTGTAGTGCCTTGGCTTGAGAGATGTAGGTTTCGTCTTTGAGGAAAGAGAGGATGATGAAGTGGGTTGCAATTCCCTTATCCTTGGCCGTACGAATCACTTCCAGCCCGGTAAGGTAGGGCATGTCGATGTCCAGAAAAGCAATGGTTGGCTGATGCTTGATAATGAGTTCCAACGCTTCCATTCCATCTTTGGCCATCCCCACCATGGTATATCCGTTTGCGGAAAGCTCGTCGTAGAGCCCTTTGAGCAAAAGCGGATGGTCATCGGCCACCAGGACACTGATGTTAACTTTGTAGGGCATTGGATATTGGGATTGTGAGTTTGGTTACCATATTTTTTTCTAACGGCTCAAAAGTTAATTGACCACCTATTATTTTGGTGCGCTCCCGAAGAGTTTTCATTCCAAGACTGTTGCTTTGGTTTGCTGCTTTTGAAAGGTTGAATCCGGCATTGTTTTCCTCAACAATCAACAAAATGTTCGGCTTTGTTAATGACAAAGTTATGGAAGCCGATTTGGTTTGGGAATGTTTCACCATGTTATTCAACAATTCCTGAACGATTCGGTAGAGGTGTAGGCCACTTTCCCTGCCAAGGTATGGATCGATATTCTCCAATTCTACGGTGAAAAATAGTTCTGTGTTGGCGTCAATTTCCTGTATTAGGTTATCAATGGCCGCGGTAACGCCCAATTTTTCGATAATCGACGGGTGAAGCCCTCTGGAAATACTTCGGAGTTCTTCTAGGGTATTGGTGGCCAATTGTTCCATATCGGGATTGCCCAGTGATTTGGTTTTTTTGGTGAGTAGCATCAATTTTTGCCCTACGCTGTCGTGGAGCTCTCTGGAAACTCTGGTTTGTTGTTCCTCCTGCGACTGGATGAGTTCCTGTGAAAAACGTTCCTGAAGTTGTTTGTCCCTTTGCGCTTGGTTACGGGACCGTGCCAATAGGATGGCTCCAAAAAGAAATGCTAGGCCCAATCCGCCAAACCACAACCATTGCTTTTTAATCTTGTTTTGGGCATCCAGAAGGGCAATTTCATTTTCCTGAACAGCAATCTTGGCGTCGCGTTTTTCGGTTTCGTAAAGGGTTTGGTAAAAACTGAGGGCATTGATTTTTTGTACGTCCATTACCGAATCGCGGATGGTGGCATAAGACTTATAATGCGGATAGGCCTGCTGTGGCTGGTGCAGGAGGTCATAGACCTCTGAAAGGAATTTTTCGGCATTCATGATTTCTTCAAAATTTTCCCCCTCCTTTAGTTTTTTTAAATGCTGAAGTCCCAATGTTAAGGCACTTTGAAGTTTGTTTTGTGAACGTGCCAGGTATTTTTGGGCATTGATAAAACTGATTTCGTCAAACGGAAGGCCTTCATCGGTGTAGTAGTTTTGAAGTTTTTCGAAAGCAGCTTCCGCTTTCGGTTGGTCTTTTATGGTGGCATATGCTTCTACCAAAGTAGATAAAACAACAGGTTTTGCATAGCCCGTTCGTTCGGACAGGTCCAGGTAGTGGTCTGCTAACAGTAAGTTTTCAATCCATTCCTGAAGCTTCCCTTCCTTACGCGCATCGGTGGCATTGTTGAAATAGATGGGGACCAAATGTTCCACATTATGCATCTTTTCAGCAATAATAATGGCTTCATCACGAATGGATTTTGCCTCTGAAAAAAACCCGTTTTGCGCATATAAGGTCGCCAGGGACGATTGGGCAGCCAGTAGGTTGTTGCTGTCATTGGCTTTTTTGAAGAGTCGAATGGCTTCTTGGTAATCTTTGGAACTCTCCACAAAATTCCCATTAAAACTATAGGATTCGCCACGGTAGAGTTTGGCCAATGCAACAAGTTGTTCCAGATGGTTGGACTGGGCAATTTCTTCTACAATATTATAATAATCTATTGATTTTTGGTATTGATGAGTGTAGTAACAAGCGTCTGCAAAATTCAACAATAACTGCCCCTTTGTTTGGGGGTCTTTGATTTGGTCCACCAATCCCTCATGCTCCTGAAAGCGCTCCAGCGATTCGTGCGGTTTTCCTTCATAAATGTTCAAAAAGTTAAGTTGGTTGGTCAATTGCCTTGCAGCGAGGTCTATAGAGTCCAATTTTAGAGCCCATTCCACTGTTTGCGAGAAAAGCGAATCGTTGGCGAGGAATCCTTGGTGGAAGGAATAGTTGGTTAGACTGTCCATCCATTTAAGTTTTTGCCCTTCTTTAGAACGAGTAATTTTTTCGGTTAATTGCTGTGCAATGGAATCCAGGTCCTTCTCCTGTGCGTGGAATGTGAAAAGGAAACCTAAGGCAAGGATAGGTAAGTACTTTTTCATCTAGGCTTTTACGTAATACAAATATACCTAATAAATGGAGTTGGAAGTCACTTTGTTGGGATGTTGCTTTAGGTCGCTATGGAACCTATAAGAAAACCCTCCACAAAGGGAGGGTTTTCATGAAAAATGGACAACTTGCTTTTATTCCTTGACCAGTTGCTTGGTGAGGCGGATGCCTTCTCCTTGGATGACCATCAGGTAGGTGGCCGAGGCGAGGGTGGAGACATCCAGGGTTTTCTCTGTACCCATATCCCTCAGGGTGAAGGTTTTTACGAGCCTTCCGTTGATATCGTAGACTCCAATGCTTTTCAATGGAAGATTCTGTGGGTTGCTGATGTTTATCATCGCTTTTGTAGGGTTAGGGTACAGCACAATGGAGGATAGGTCTAGAGATACGTCTCCTGTACTTAAGAATTCTTCCACAGTAAGCTGAAATACATATTCTGTAAGGTTCCCCAGGTCGTCTACGGCCGATAGGGTAATGTTGTACACCCCGGGGACGAGCACGGTGCCCACGATGGGGTCCTGTGCGATGACGATGGGCAACAAAGGTTCGCTACAGTTATCGGTCACGGCGATCCCTATGGTAAAGTCTTCCAGGAGATACTCCCCGTTCCCGTCGGCCTGTCGTACCACGTCCACGGGCAGGGTGCCGGTATCGAACTGTGGCCCCAGCAGGTCCTCCACCGTTACGGTAGCGGTACAGGAGGCGATGTTGCCGTTGGCGTCCTCGGAGAAGACGGTAACGTTCACGGGGGTACCGATGTCGTCACAGGTAAAGAAATTAATATCGACCGAAGTAGTGGTGGAGCCACAGGCATCGGTATTGCTGGCAATCACGTCCTCAGGGACAATGGTGGCCTCGCCGTTTTCGTCCAATGCCACGGTAATGTTCTGGCAGACAAGCTCGGGAGTGGTGAGGTCCTCCACGGTGACGATGGCACTACAGGTAGCGGTATTGCCGTTCACGTCGGTGACGGTCAGTACCACGTTGTTGTCGCCAAGGTTGGAACAATCGAAGGTGTCGATGTCCACGGAATAGCCCGAAGGGTCAATGCCACAGGCATCGCTGCTGCCGCCGTCCAATAGGGCGGGATCGATGGTCACGGTGCCTGAAGCGTCGAGCTGCACGGTGATGTTCTGGCAGAGGGCCACGGGGGCGGTAACGTCCTCCACGGTGACCACGACCACGCAGGAACTGCTGTTGCCATGGATATCGGTAGCGGTAAGGGTCACGTTGTTGGGCCCCACGTTGCTGCAGTCGAAGGTGTCGATATCGATGGAAAGAGTATCCAGACCACAGGGGTCAAAGGTACCGCCGTCCAAATCGGCCGCAGTAATGGCCGCATTGCCAAATTCATCCAACTGGACGGTGATGTTCTGGCATAGGGTTGTGGGCGGGGTAGTATCGTTTACGGTGATGGTAAAGCTGCAAACGGCGGTGTTCCCCCCGGCATCTGTGGCGGTGAACTCAATGGTACTCACCCCCACGGGGAAAGCACTGCCACTGAGAGGGCCTTCCGTTTGGGCCACCGATACGGTGCAATTGTCCAATGCCAAGGCATCGGCGAACGAGACCAGGGCACCACACAGGCCGGGGTCTGTACTGGCTGAAATATCCGCAGGGCACACGATCACGGGGGTGGTACCATCTATTACGGTGACCACGGTGGTACAGGAACTGCTGTTGCCGTTCACGTCGGTAACGGTAAGGGTCACGTTGTTGGGCCCTAGGTCACTACAATCGAACGAGGACACGTCAATGGAAGTGGAGGCAATGCCACAGGCATCGGTGCTGCCCCCGTCCACATCGCTTGCCACAATGCTTGCCACACCATTACTATCCAAGAATACATTAATATTTTGACACACGACAGTAGGGGCCACTGTATCTTCCACGGTCACGATGGCAGTACATTGTGAACTGTTGCCGTTCTGGTCGGTGGCGGTAAGGGTCACGTTATTGGAGCCTATATCAGTACAATCAAAGGTGTCCATATCGATCGCAAGCAAACCAATGCCACAGGTATCGGAAGATCCACCGTCCAAATCATTAGCAGTTATGGTTGCTAGTCCGTTGACATCCAACTGGACAGTGATATTCTGGCACATAGCTGTTGGGGCCACGGTATCTTCTACGGTGACGATGGCAGTACAGGAACTGCTGTTGCCGTTCACGTCGGTGACAGTGAGCACAACATTGTTGTTGCCCACATCGCTACAATCGAACGAGGACACGTCAATGGAGGTGGAGGCAATGCCACAGGCATCGGTAGAGCCCCCGTCCACATCACTGGCTACAATACTGGCATTGCCATTGGCATCGAGCTGTACCGTGATGTTCTGGCACTGGGCAACAGGCGCCACGGTATCCTCTACTGTTACCACAGCAGTACATTGCGAACTGTTTCCGTTGACATCGGTTACTGTTAAGGTGACGTTGTTAGCACCTATGTTATTACAATCGAAAGTATCTACATCTATAGCGAGAGAAGCGATTCCGCAAGCATCGGTACTTCCTCCATCCACATCGGCAGCCGTGACGGTTGCATTTCCGTTAGTATCCAACTGTACCGTGATGTTTTGGCACATAGCTGTTGGGGCCACGGTATCTTCCACGGTCACGATGGCGGTACAGGAACTGCTGTTGCCGTTCACGTCGGTGACGGTAAGCACGACATTGTTGTTGCCCACATTGCTACAATCAAATGAGGACACGTCAATGGAGGTGGAGGCAACGCCACAGTTATCGGTAGAGCCATTTTCTATATCATTGACTGTAATGCTCGCCATTCCGTTGGTATCCAATTGAATGGAAAAAGGGACACTACAATTGGCCACTGGGGGTTCTGTATCCTCTACGGTAACCGTAAAGGAGCAACTGGCCGTATTTCCATTTACATCGGTTACCTCAAACGTATTTAGGGTGGTTCCTACAGGAAATACACTGCCACTGGGAAGTCCGCTGGTTTGAGTTAAATCTTCGGTTGTCCAAGAAATAATAATTTCCCCATTTCCCGAACGAATTCCAGGGGTGGTAGTACCGTTGAGAACCCCACCTGTGTATGAAGAGCCTCCTGCTCCACCTCCACCCGCAACACCGGAGCCATTGCTGGCACCCGCACCTGAGCCTCCACCGTAGTAACCGCCACCGCCACCGCCACTAGCTATGGTAAAGATCCCATCAATTCCTATCCCCCCTATACCTAAGGTTCCTGGGTTTCCATTGGGGCCTTGTGGCCCATCTCCTCCAGCACCTCCTGTAGCTTGGGTACCTCCTTTTCCTCCAGCACCAGGGTTGAAATAAAATCCATAATTGGGATCGGTTGGGTCTTGTCCATCAACTCCCGTAGCACCCCCTCCTGCGCCTCCATTACCTCCTTCGCCACAAGGTTGGCAGGTTCCATTTACATAGTCGCGGCCACCGCCGCCGCCGCCGCCAGCCACGATGATGCGGTTTAACAAATCAGTTCCTCCCACGCGAACATCGGAAGCTCCGCCACCACTGCCGGCATAGCCATCGGTAGCACCTGAACCTGCTATTCCGAAACCTCCAGTGGCACCGCCATTATATCCTCCAGCACCATCCATACCCGTACCTCCTACAAATAGGTTTAGGACCTGTCCTGGGGTAACCGTCAATTCACCTTGGGCATACCCTCCTAAGCCACCCGTGCTTGGGTTGTATATTTCCACGGTTGCACCTTGTCCCGAAGCTCCCCAAGCTTCTATGTTTATGGAAGTCACTCCAATAGGAACGGTAAATGTTTGCATGTTGCCAGTATAGGTAAATGTTTGCGAAAATGCTGGGCTACTTATGCCACAATTATCGGATACCGAAGGATCTGGAAAGGTCACTATAGCCCCACAGGCTCCTGGGTCGGTATTTACCGTAATATTACTTGAACAGCTTATTTGTGGATCCTCTGCATCGGTAACAAAAAAGGTGGTAGCGCAGGTGCTGGTATTTCCGTCGGTATCTTCTGCGGTCCAAGTTACAGTAGTTTGGCCTACCGGAAGGGCGGCCCCAACAAGGGTATTGGTATTGGTGAAATCGTTGGTCACAGTAACCGAGGAACAATTATCACCAACAATGGGGTTGAATGCTGTGGAAACGACGGCACGGGTACACTGCCCTGGATCGGTCTGTGCGTTCACTGTACTAAAGTTACAGGTAATGGAAGGGGGTGTTGTATCGACCACCGTGACCGTAAAGCTACATTGCGCCTGATTTCCTCCAAAATCATCGGCTACCCACAAATTGGTGGTAGTACCTACAGGAAAGGTCGCTCCAGGGGGAAGTCCTTGTACCTGCGCAAAGAAAGCCAAACAATTATCATTCACGGTAGGTGCTGTATAATTGACCACAGCTTCACAAGCCCCTGGGGTTGCATTTACCGTAATATTGGCAGGGCAATTGGAAATGACGGGAGGGGTGTTATCTACAATGGTGACCGTGTACGAACAGGTAGCGGTTTGCCCCAAGCTGTTGGTCCCTTGATAGGTAAAGACGGTATCGCCAATGGGAAGGAAGGAGTTGTTGGGAGGGCCTCCAATTTGAGTAATGTTTACGGACGTGCAGGATTGGGATCCGGTGATGATGTCTGAAAAGCTGTATTGATAGGTACAATTGGCATTATTGGCTTCAAATACCTTATCTGCAGGACAACCCATTACAATAGGCGATTGTTGTATCGTGACGGTGGCTGTACAGGTACTGGTATTTCCGGCCCTATCGGTGACGGTAAGCGTCACGGTATTGGGGCCTACATTGCTACAATTGAAACTGGTCTTGCTGGATGATAAAGTAACGCTTCCCTCTCCATCAAAACTTCCATTGTTAATGGCGCTAGCGGGAACGTTTACGGTCCCTAGGATGGGATCCAAGGTAGCTGTTACATTTTGGCATTGTGCGGTAGGGGGGGTGGTATCGGCATCTGCCAACACGCCTAGTAAGGTATTGTTGTAGGTATGTGTTGAATAAGCCAAATCACATCCTGAAAAAAAGTTGTTGACGCCACACCCCGCATACCTTCCTTCGGTAGGTTCCCCCGATGCATTACTTCCCACAACAATTGGAGTATTGGTAAGTAAGTAGGCATGACCTGCAGAGGCCGCTTTAAATAGCACTGTAATCTCATCTCCATAGCCATACACATTTACAGGGGTTGGAAAAACAAAAGTCCTTGTATACCCTCCATCAATAGGCATAAAACTGGGCAATGTTAAAGTACTCCCCGGAATAAGTGTACCTGGGCCTGAACCACAAGCATATCCTTGGGAATTGGAATTGGGTGAAGGACAGTCGGAGTACATGGAAATCTCCAGACTGATGGGAAATTTTGGATCGGTGGGAATGTGGTATAGTCCTATTGTGATCTCGGTAATCAAGCGACTGGTTGTAGTAGTTGCAAACCGAATTTTATCTCCAAATTTAGGCGGATCAGGAAAAGCATAGCCAATTTGTTGTATAAAGAAATTAGTGGCATTCACATCAGTAGCATAGATAGTTTCAATAGGAGCTCTATTGTTGCTATTGCTATCTTGAACCCTTAAAGCGGTATCAAGACGATTTACGGGTAACGGGTCAATGGAGCCCAGTGCTATCGTTTGTGCTTTGATCATAAACGCATTCATGACCATCATGCCTATAATGAAAAAACGGGGGATAACTATGTTCATTTTTTTGTGGTTTTGGTTATGAGGTAAAACTACTGTGACGGTGCATTAAAATCAATACGTAGACCTACGCATTAGAATTCAACTACTGGAAAATCAATCTATTATGAAATGATTTTATCCAAGGTACCAAAGTCCCAAAAAAGAAAACCCTTCCAACATTGGAAGGGCTATAGGTAGATTGAAAAAAACCGTGACTAAAAAAACTTTCGGAATTCGTCCCTCACATCTTTGGGCATATCGGCTTCGGTTTTATAGGCTGCAGGAGTAATCAAAGAGCCTGAAGCCGAATCAATCATGGTGTAGTTTGTTTTTTCACTTAAATAACCAATGGTTCCTTTTCGCATCTTCAGCTTCCATGAAACCTTAATGCAATAAATGAAGCCCGGTTTTAGGGTATACGATTCGCTTATGGAAGATTCCCAAGCACTGTTTACCTTGGTTTCGTAAGTGGTTTGCAGTTTTTCTACAGCTTTATGCGCATATTTAAAATTTAACTCTCCTGTAGCTTTTTCACCAATTCCTCCTGAAATCTTGGAGCCTACTTCTACTGAATTGGTATGTTCTAAGGAATTTTGAATACTTTGCGACACCGACGTAGAATTTTTGAGTGCAAAGGAAATTTGGCGCTTCACATCTTCATTGTTATTTCGAGTGTCGATGAAGGAGTATTCATTGGAGATGATATCCGTAAATGAGTCATCAGCAAGGGTAACTTCTGCTTTCTTAAGCGAAGAGCCATCAAATGTCAGGTCGTCTACCATATTGTATATGGTCCCCGCTTTTACATAGATGTCGGGATAATGAACCCCAAACACACCCATTTCTGGCATTCCGTAAATCCCCACCTTTACCTGAGGGAAGGAATCTTCTGCAAATTCTGCTACCTTTCCGGGTAGGATGGTACCCAAGCCGCCAGAGATTTCCAAGGCATACATCTTATCGGTTGTTTCGTAAAAGTGATAGGTGACTTTATGTTTGGAATTGTTGTAAATTTTCATGTCTATCGATTTAAATTTGAATGTGTTATAAAAGCAATTGGCTCTAAAAGACGAAGCTATATTGAGCTCTTGTCTTTTGCAATACGTATCATTACGTATTTAACAGGTACCCGTTTTCCATGAGCCATAGTAGTAGGGCATTTTGTGAGGGTGCCAGTTCAAGCTTTTTCACCATATTGCTTCTGTGGCGCTCTACCGTTCTAGGGGAACAGTTGCGCAATCGCGCAATTTGCGATGACGACTTTCCTTCCTGAACCAGCCGGAGGATTTCCACTTCGGTTTCGGTAAGGATGGTTTTCACTTTTCGGGCATCCCAGGGTGTAGCTTCTTGTTTTTCCATATTCCAAAACTAGAATATGAAATCCTTATGTGAAATTAGTAGACCTACGTATTAACTATAGGGTAAAGGGTAATGGGTAATGGGTGTTGGATAGAAGGCGTTTTATGTGTTGAAGAGCTGGGGGTGTTTTTGTACCCAGAGGAGCAGGCCGTTTTGGGTTGGTGGGATTTCCAGTTTTTTGATGATGTTGCTGCGGTGTTTTTCTACGGTGCGTTTGGAAATGAAAAGCTCGTCCGCGATTTGGGAAGACGAGAAATTCTTGGCCAGGTATTTTAGTATTTTGGCTTCGGTGGCCGTAAGCAAGTTCAATTCGTCGGTTTCTTGGGCAAAATGGATGCCTGCTTCAATTTGCTTGCTTACAAAGGTAGTTCCCGAAAGTACTTGGTTGATGCAAAGTTCAATTTCCTGAAGCGCATCTTCCTTTAGGAGGTATCCTTGAATGCTCTTACCCACTTCCTTCAGGATGGCTTCTTCTTTGAACAGCGTAAGGATGATGATTTTGGTGGTCAATTGGTTTTTCTGGCATTCGGCCGCAACTTCGAGTCCGTTGAGCTTGGGCATATCAAAGTCCAGCACTGCAATATCCGGATGATGGGTGAGGATAGCATTATAGGCATCATTGCCGTCCAGTGCCGTGGCCAGAACCTTGAACCGTTTGCTTTCTAGAAAGGTTTTTGTACCCGTTAATAGGATGGGGTGGTCGTCTGCTATGACAATGGTAGGGTTCATTTTTTGGGGATTTTAAGCGTGAGAACCGTTCCTTTTCCACTTTCCGAAGTAATGTCCAGTGCAGCCCCAATGAGTTGGGCGCGTTCCCGCAGGGTTTTCATGCCAAGGCCTTCGTTGGATGCCTCATTCTTGAAGCCGGTGCCGTTGTCCTTTACGGTAAAGAGGAGGTGGGTTTTACCATCCTCGGCCGCTAGGTTGCATGCAGTGGCCTGTGCGTGTTTTTCTACATTGGTCAAGGCTTCCTGGAGTATCCTGAATACATGGATTTCCTTTTCTTTTTCTATGAGGCCGTCTACTATTTCAATGTCTTCTGAATAAAAAACCTTCGAGTTTTTCTGAAGGACTTCCACCATATTTTTAAGGGAAGTGATGAGCCCTAATTTTTCAAACTGAAACGGGTGCAGGGTGTGCGACATTTCGCGAACCTCTTTGATGGTTTCGCCCACCAGGTCGATTTCGGTCTTTGCCTCTTTTTCTTTTAGGCTGAGGGCATTTTTGATGATCAATAGTTTTTGTCCCACGCTATCATGCAATTCGGAAGCGATGCGGGAGCGCTCGTGTTCCTGGGTTTTCAAAAGGTCTTGGGTAAAACCTTCCTGCAGTTTTTGTCGCCTTCGGGCAAAGTTTCGGGAGCGAATCACCCATACAAAGCCAAAAAGCCCCAAGCTTCCCAAACCACCAAACAAAAGCCATTGGTTCTTTACTTTGTTTTTTTCGTCCAATAGAGCTATACTACTTTCCTGTGCCTGGATTTTGGAGTCCCGTTTTTCAGTTTCATACAAGGTTTGGTAATAAGATAATGCCTGCACGTTTTTTACACTGGAGATGGAATCTTTTATCCTGTAATAGGCTACCATGTGCTCGTTTTCTTTTTCCTTGTTGCCCAGCGCCTTGTATACTTGGGCCAGAAAATTCTCGGCATTGTATATTTCCACAAAAGAGCCTTGGTTTTTTTTGTATTCCCAGTGTTCCAAGCCGTATTGTAAGGCATCCTGATAATCGCCCCTCGCAAGAGAGATTTGCTTGCGGGCTTCAATATAATATTCGCGGTTAATCCCTTTCGCTAGCATTTCTTCATCGTTGGCGAATTCAGAAAATAGTGTTTCCGCCTTGGCTAAGCTATCACTTTCGGCATAGGCAATGACAAGGTCGCTTAAGATTAGGGGATAATACAGGTTTTTTTGCAACGATACTTCCACTTCTTCTTTCGCCAGCTTAAGGTACTTGATTCGTTTCTCCTGATTTCCCTGCAATCTAGCATCTGCGGCTGCATTGAAGTATAGGGTAAATAATTGTGGTTTTTCTTTAATTTTCTTTGAAATTTCAATCGATTCGTTCCGAACAGCTTCTGCTTCTTTATAGAAAGCATTTTGACTGTAGAGGACAGATAGCGCATTGTTGGCACTAAGCATCATGCTGGTATCTTTTTCCTGCAGGAAAATTTTCCGGGCGGTTTGCAAACTTTGGGAAGCATTGGCAAACTGTCCCTGTTCCGACTCACAAAACCCAATCCTCGTATACACATTCCCCAGTTTTTTTTGTTCGTTTGTTTGCTGGGCATAGGTTTTTGCCTCTTCCAAAATGACCAGTGCACTATCAACGTCCCTTAATAAAAAATAACTATCGGAGCCATAAATGTAAAAATTGATTCTCCCCTTGGGGTTTTTGGATGCGAATTCCTTTCCCTTGAATGCTTTATAAACCTTAAGCCCTTCCTTGGGATCTCCCAGAATCACGTTTTGATAATAGATGAAGTCTGCCGTATTCTTGGTGGCACTCGAAAGAGAGTCGATTTCCAGGGCAAGCTTGATGGCTTCCTGAATGTAATCGGTGTAGTGATAGTCTTCATTGAACTCAATAATAGGAATGAGGCTGTCCATCCATTTCAGTTTTTCACCTTTTTCCGAAACAGCGATTTTCTCCTTCAGGGAAGTGATGGATTTTTCCATGGCGCTTTCCTGTGCAACGGCACTGGCAGCCATACCTAGTAGCATGCAAAAACAGATTTTTTTCATAGTGGATTGCAATCAAGCGATGGACTGCCCTAAAATATTTTTAAAGATAGAATTATTTTGAAAAAACCTTTCATTTCAAACTGGAATTACGTTAGCCATTTTCTTCAAAATTTATTACTTTCGCAGCCTCAAAGAAAGTTATTGGTTGCATGTGCGTTAAATTCAAGGAATACAAAGGATTGAACCTTCCCCAAGTAGCGGAGGAAGTGCTGGATTTTTGGAAAGCCGAAGGCATTTTCGAACAGAGCATTTCCATCCGTGAGGGAGCTGAACCTTTTGTTTTTTTTGAAGGACCACCCTCTGCCAACGGCCTTCCTGGAATCCACCACGTGATGGCCCGCGCCATCAAGGACCTTTTTTGCCGTTACAAGACCCAAAAGGGTTATAAAGTTGACCGTAAGGCAGGGTGGGATACGCATGGGTTGCCCATTGAATTGGGCGTGGAAAAGGAATTGGGCATTACCAAGGAAGACATTGGCAAAAAGATTTCCATAGAAGCCTATAACGAAGCTTGCCGCAAGGCCGTGATGCGTTATACCGACGTGTGGAACCGATTGACCGAACGTGCCGGATATTGGGTAGATATGGATCATCCCTATATCACCTACGAACCCAAGTACATGGAAACCGTATGGTGGCTTTTGAAACAGATTTACGACCAAGGGCTTTTGTACAAGGGGTACACCATCCAACCCTATTCCCCAAAAGCAGGGACGGGGCTTAGTTCCCACGAATTGAACCAGCCCGGCACTTATCAGGACGTTACCGATACTACAGTAGTAGCACAGTTCAAAGCAGTTGCTAATACGTTACCCGACTTTTTGAAAGAGTTTGGGACCATTCATTTCCTTGCGTGGACGACCACCCCTTGGACCCTGCCCAGCAATACGGCGCTTACGGTAGGTCCAAAAATTGAGTATGTATTGGTGCAAACCTTCAACCAATACACTTTTGAACCCATTAAGGTGGTATTAGCAAAAAACTTGGTCGACAAGCAATTTTCCGGAAAATATGTACCTGCAAAAGACAAAGCCGATTTAAGGAATTATTCAAAAGACGACAAAAAAATACCCTACTGGGTGGTAAATAGGTTTAAAGGAAGTGACCTCGTGGGCATTCGCTACGAGCAATTGCTGCCTTACTCCCTTCCTTTTGAACACCCTGAAAATGCCTTCCGCGTCATTGCTGGCGATTTTGTAACTACCGAAGACGGTACCGGAATTGTCCATACCGCCCCTACCTTTGGGGCAGACGACGCCAAGGTGGCCAAAGAAGCCGTTCCGGAAGTCCCCCCCATGTTGGTGAAGGATGAAAATGGCAACTTGGTGCCCTTGGTCGATTTGCAAGGGCGTTTCCGACCCGAAATGAAAGAATTGGCCGGAAAGTACGTGAAGAATGAATATTATGAGGATGGTGAAGTACCCGAAAAGAGTGTGGATGTGGAAATTGCCATTCGCCTGAAAGAAGAGAACAAGGCCTTTAAGGTCGAAAAATACGTACACAGCTACCCCAATTGCTGGCGCACCGACAAACCTATTTTGTACTATCCTTTGGATTCGTGGTTCATTAAGGTCACTTCGTTTCGGGACCGCATGTACGAACTCAATCAGAAAATCAACTGGAAACCCAAGGCCACCGGCGAAGGCCGTTTTGGAAATTGGTTGGCCAGTGCGAACGATTGGAACCTTTCCCGCTCCAGGTATTGGGGTATTCCGCTTCCTATTTGGAGGACCGAAGATGGCAAAGAGGCCAAATGCATTGGTTCGGTAGCGGAATTGAAAGGTGAAATGGACAAAGCCGTTGCTGCTGGAGTTTTGGACAAACCTCTTTTTGAGGATTTTGCCTTAGGGGATCAATCGGAAGCCAACTATGCCAAGATCGATCTTCATAAAAATATTGTGGATGCCATTGTCTTGGTTTCCGAAAGTGGGAAACCCATGTACCGTGAAGCCGATTTGATTGATGTGTGGTTCGACAGTGGGAGTATGCCCTATGCCCAATGGCACTATCCTTTTGAAAATAAGGAAAAGGTTGAGAAAACTTGGCGCAAGGCCGATTTCATTGCCGAAGGGGTAGACCAAACCCGTGGTTGGTTCTATACTTTGCATGCCATCTCTACCATGATTTTTGATGACATTTGCTACAAGAACGTCGTGAGCAACGGGTTGGTGCTGGACAAGAATGGGCAAAAAATGTCCAAACGTTTGGGCAATGCCGTTGATCCTTTTGAAACCTTAGATCAATACGGTCCCGATGCCACCCGCTGGTACATGATTAGCAATGCCAACCCTTGGGATAATCTCAAGTTTGATTTGGACGGCATTGAGGAAGTGCGCAACAAATTTTTCGGAACACTTTACAATACCTACAGCTTTTTCAGCCTTTATGCCAATTTGGATGGTTTCGAATATGCAGAGGCGGAAGTTCCATTGAAAAATAGGCCAGAAATTGACCGTTGGATCCTTTCAGAATTGCATAGTTTGATCCAAAAGGTAGATGATGCCTATGCCGACTACGAGCCCACCAAGGCCACAAGGGCCATCTCGGAATTTGTTCAGGAAAACTTGAGCAACTGGTTTGTGCGCCTTAGCAGAAGGCGTTATTGGAAAGGAAGCTATGGCGAAGATAAGGTTTCGGCCTACCAAACGCTATATACTTGCTTGGTTACCGTAGCACAACTGGGGGCTCCTGTTGCACCATTTTTCATGGACCGACTTTACAAAGACCTCACTTCAGTAACCGTAAGCGGAGGTAAGTCTTCGGTGCATTTGAGTAACTTTCCGGTTTCCGAGGCGTCTTACATAGACCCCATCTTGGAACACAAGATGCAGAAGGCACAGACAATATCCTCCTTGGTTTTGTCGTTACGTCAACGCGAGAAGATTAAGGTGCGGCAGCCCCTTCAGAAAATCATGATTCCCGTTTTAGGTGAAGCAGAGCGAAATGAAATTGTGGCGGTTTCGGAATTGATCAAGCATGAGGTGAATGTGAAGGAAATCGATTTGATTGATGAGGGCTCCGGTATTTTGGTGAAACAGATCAAGCCCGACTTCAAGAAATTGGGTCCTCGTTTCGGTGCTGAAATGAAAGCAGTGGCACAAGCCATTCATGAATTTGGACAAGAAGAAATTGCCCAATTGGAAAAAGAAGGCGAAATTGAAATAGCATATCAAGGTAAAAACGCTACCTTGAACCTCGACGATGTCCTTATTAGTTCGCAGGATATTGAAGGCTGGTTGGTGGCCAGCGACAATGGGGTTACGGTCGCCTTGGATGTGACCATCACACCCGAGCTGAAAAATGAAGGGATTGCCCGCGAACTGGTGAACAGGATACAGAACCTAAGAAAGGATTCTGGGTTTGAAGTGACCGATCGTGTGGAAATTACGTTGCAGGATGAAGCAACCCTAAAAAAAGCCATTCAACAAAATTTGGAATACATAAAACAAGAAACCTTGACCGAAATTTTGGAATTTCAGGAGGCCGTTGGAAATGGAACGGAAATTGCATTTGACGGCATCGAAACAAGGTTACGCATTAAAAAACATAACTAATATGTCCCAAGAAGTAAAAACCCGCTACAGCGACAAGGAATTGGAAGAATTCAAGTCCATCATCATGGAAAAGCTTGAAAAAGCCAAGGAACAATTGGCCCTTATTGAAAGTGCTTACAAGAATGATAGCAACAACGGAACCGATGATACATCGCCTACCTTTAAGGCCTTTGACGAAGGCAGTGAGGTAATGAGCAAGGAAGCCAATTCGCAATTGGCCATCCGTCAGGAAAAGTTTATCCGTGACCTAAAGAATGCCCTTATTCGTATCGAAAACAAAACCTATGGTATTTGCCGTGTAACGGGAAAGCTGATCAATCCTGAGCGCTTGCGCTTGGTGCCTCACGCCACCCTGAGTATCGAGGCCAAAAACTTGCAAAAATAGCAACGACCTTTATGCAGATTGGTCTCCATAAAGCCAGATTAAAAATACAGAACCCCATTCTTCCATGGGGTTTTTTTGTGTTCGTAATTCTGTTTGGACCGGATGGGATTTCGCAAAAAACGATGCAAAAAAGTTGGGAAGCCCATAATTTTGTTCGTTTGGAAATCCTTTCGGAAGAAGCCTACCTCATTCAAATTGAGGTTGTGCCCACCAAGACCATTCAATTGAAAACATCGGTGGAAGGGGAACATTTTGAGAGTGTAGTCGTAGATGCCATCGAAAAGAACAACGTGTTGCAACTAAAAACAGCCTACCGCCCTTACTTCACCCCAGAGAATGATAAACTAGCTGCCCATAAATTGATTTCAATTGCGCTGCACCTTAGCATCCCAGAAGGAATGGAAGTAGTTGTTGAAGCTTCCAAAGCGCGACTGGAAACCCAAGGGAGTTTTAAGCAACTGGACGCCAACTTAATGACTGGACTTTGCATCCTAAAGGGGTTTAAAGGGAATGCAGCCTTGAACGCTCGAAACGGGGATGTCCTTGTTTTTGCTGAGCCCGGGGTTAGCGGGGAAGGCATTTCACACCATGGAACGGTCATCAATCAGCTCCCAGTCCAGCAACCATTTCGAATCACTGCGGAAAGTGTTAATGGCAATATAAGTTTGCTTAAAAGCCAAGAATAAATAATTACTTTTGCGACGCACTGTGTAAAACATACTGTCAATGTCCTTAAAAAAAGCCGTTTTCATCATCATTCTTGTCTTGTTAGTCGATCAAATCTTGAAGATTTATATCAAAACCCATTTTGCTCTGGGGGATAAGGTGGAGATTTTTAGTTGGTTCAGTTTCTGGTTTATCGAAAACGAAGGGATGGCTTGGGGTGCTAAAATTCCAGGCCAATACGGCAAATTGATCTTGACCCTCTTTAGGATTGGTGCCATTTTGGGGATTGGCTATTGGCTATGGACTTCCACTCAAAAGAAAGCTCCTGGAATCTTGATCCTATCCATAGCACTGATTTTCGCTGGGGCCTTCGGAAACATCATCGATTCGGTTTTTTATGGAGTAATTTTCAACGACAGCATCAACCAAGTGGCTTCCTTCATGCCACCGGAAGGCGGGTACGGAACGCTTTTCCATGGAAAGGTGGTAGACATGTTTGCTTTTTCCTTTTTTAACCCTGTGTTCAATGTAGCCGATTCTTCCATTAGTATAGGGGTAACCTTATTAATCCTGTTCAACAAACGGGCATTTCCCAAAAAGGAAAAAGAAGCCACTAAGGAGGATGTGCCTCCAGTATCGGAGGAAGTATCGGGGTCTTAGAACCTAATCCGAAAAGTAGTACCTTCACCCACCGTACTCTCTACAGTAATGGTTCCCTGTAGGGTTTCGATTTGGTTTTTGATGATGAACAATCCTATCCCCACTGCATTTTCTGAATCGTGAAAGGTTTGGTAGATGTGGAACAGTTCATCGCCATGCTTCTCAAGATCAATACCCGAACCGTTATCACGAACCAACAGGAAGTTAGCCCCGTCTTCATGATAGCTAAACAGGTCGATGGTAGGTGTTCTATCAGGATGCCGGTATTTGATGGCATTGCTGATAAGGTTGCTGAAAATACTTTCCATGCAATAAGGAACGTATTCAATTTCGGGAACTTCTGAAAAGTCGGTGTAGATATCGACTTTACTTTCCTGAATCATGGTATAGAGCCGTGTATGTACTTTTTTGAAGCACTGGTCCAGGGAGACCATCGTAAGGCATTCGATGCTTTTAGTTTGTGAAGCCATAATTTCGTCCAGATGCGCTACCGTAGTATTCAGGGATTTTGAGACATCAAAAAGGTGCTGGGTTAGCTCCTCCCGTTCTTCAATAGACGCAGCGTCTTTCAACAATTCCAAACTTAGGCTAAGATTGCCCGCATGCGATTTTAAGTGGTGGGATACGATGTGCGCAAAATGAGACAAACGTGCATTTTGGGATTCAATCACGGCCATGGATTTTTCCAATTGAAGGGCCCTAATTTTTTCTTCATCGATGTTTTGGAATACCCCCTGAATCCCAATAATCTCGCCCTGTTCATTTAAGATAGGCTTCCCGAATGCTTTGGCCCAAAATACTTTTTGGTCGTAGGTAAGCATCTTGATGGTTACGGAAAAGCTTTTTCCCATACTGCATTCCATGAATTTTTCCTGTGCCAATTCGTGATGCTCTGGCGCGTAAAAATCCAATGCCTTTTTTAGGGAAGGCTCGTATTCCTTAGGGAGGTTTAAAATTTTTCGCCCTTCTGCGTCGATGAAACTTTTCTTTTCAACAAAATTGATGCCCCACCCCCCAGATCCGGTAAGCTTGGCAATTTGTTGGTAATAAAAAGGATGGAATAAGGAATCTTCCTCGGTAACAGACTTTTGTTCGCGCAATAAAATGTGCTTTCTTTTTTGGGCTAAGAAGCTCATTACATAAGTTTTGGGGCGCGAAAGATATAAAAAATTATGGAATCCTCACTTTTTCCAACTAAATTTTAAAAAATATGAATATTTTGGGGAGTTACGGCATAATTCATTGGAACATCCCAATCATTACTGGCCAAAGCCTTTTCAGGCTCAAAGAAGGAAAGCCCCACAAAAAGACAATCGGGATGGCAAGATGCCAAAAAACGATCGTAGAACCCTTTGCCATAACCAAGTCGATTTCCTTGCTGGTCATAAGCCAACAAAGGAACAAATACTACTTCCAGGGTAGTTGGTGCAATTTCAATCCCGCGAACGGGTTCAGGAATTCCATAGCTTGAAATTTTGAGCGGGGTGTTTTCTTGCAGTAAAATGGATGTCAAGGAACCTGTTTTAAAATCGGCTACAGGCACTACAATACTCTTGTCCCTTCCTTGAAGAATATGCAGCAGAAAATCTGTTTGTACTTCCTGTTTGCTTTCGATGGTTAAAAACAGATGAAAATAGGTCTTTTCCCAAATGGGCAATTTCAAACATTGGTTGGCGATGGCCATGCTTTTTTCCTCTAGGGCCTCGGGTGAAAGGGCAGTCCTTCGTTTCAAATACCAATTCCTCAACGCCTGTTTATCCATCACCCAACTTGTGTAGACATATGAAACAAAGCATCTCCTTGATACACAATGGGGGCTTCGTTAACATTGAACACATAGCCCTTGTTATTGGCTTTGATCCAATAATGTACCTTTCCGTAGGGATCGGTGATATGTCCCAAGATCTCGCCACGATTCACCAAAGCACCTACTTTTACATTGGCTTTAAACATACCCGAAGCGTGGGCACGGATCCATTTGCTGTTGGCAATGATTACCGAAGGCTTGGACGGTACACTTACCTTAAATTTACTCTGCAACATTCCTAGGTGGTTGAGGATGCGCTTGGAGCCGTTTACCCCCGTATTGCTTACCACCGAATCGATGGAATTGGATTTACCCCCTTCAAATAACAGCATGGGTGTTCCACGTTTGCGGCAGGCATTCCGAAAGGATTTTTTGAGGTTTTTGGAATGCAAAATAAATGGGGCATTGAAGATGGTAGCCAGTTCCGTAAGAGCATCGTCTCCTTTTTCAATACGGATGTGTGGTGCATTGAAACGACTGGAGCCTCCCGTATGAAAGTCGAGGCAGTAGTCGGCAAGCGGAACAATTTCATTCATGAGTTTATAGGCAACCTGGGCTGCGAGCGCCCCTTTTTTACTCCCGGGAAAGGAGCGGTTTAAATCACGTCCATCCGGAAAATCACGCAACTTTTGTAAAAACCCAAAAATGTTGATGATGGGAATGCAGATGGTCGTACCTATTTTTGGTTTGTTAATGCCCTTGGAAACCAACTGCCGCACAATTTCCACACCATTTACTTCATCACCATGAATGCCTGCCGTAAATAATACCGTCGGACCTTCATGAAGGGAACGCTCGATGATAATAGGCACGTCTATGGGGGTATTGGTATGTAATTTCACGAAACTGAAATTAAGTTCCCGGGACTCCCCTGGAAGGATTTCTTCTTTAAAAAGAAGTAATGGTTTTCCTTTTTTCTTGGCCATTAAGGTTTGTTTCGTTCGATATACGTAATGATTTTTTCTGAAATGTCAATGCCTGTGGTGGTTTCAATGCCTTCCAGCCCTGGCGTGGAATTGATTTCCAGAACCAAGGGTCCGGCATGACTCTGCAGGATGTCTACCCCACACACACCCAATCGCAATGCACGGGCAGCTTTGAGTGCAACGCTTTCTTCGGTAGCGGTTAATTGCACTATTTCGGAAGAGCCTCCTCGATGCAGGTTCGACCGGAAATCGCCTTCCTTGCTTTGGCGTTTCATGGCGGCCACAACGGTTCCATCTACAATGATGGCCCGCAGGTCGCTTCCTTTGGATTCGGCAATGTATTCCTGAACGATGAACCGAACTTTGGCAGTATTCAGGGTTTCAATAGTCGATAAGGCGGTGTTGGCCGTTTCAGCCAATATGACGCCTTGGCCGTGGGTTCCCTGAAGGATTTTAATGATGAGTGGCGCCTTTCCAAAAAGCGATAGCAGTACTTCAGCGTCATACGTATTGCCTAAATAGGTTTTAGGAACCGGAATGCCCTGTTGCGCCAAAATTTGATTGCACGTCCATTTGTTCCGGGATTGAAGAATGGCCTCAGCACCCACCACACAAAATACCCCCATGCACTCCAAATGACGTACCAGGGAGGACCCAAAATAGGTGTTAGAGGCTCCAATCCTCGGGATTACCGCATGCAAATCGTCTATCAACTCATCGCAATAGAACAATACAGGGCGGTTGTTTTCTATAGCCACCGTGCACAGGTCAGGGTTGAGGACCTCCATGGTATGGTTGCGGGCCATTCCGGCCTTCAAAAGGCTTTGGGTTGAGTACAGGTGTTCTCCGCGGGAAAGTACGGCGATATTCATATACCAATGATTACTTTATGCAATTTAATGAAAAAACTTCCATTCAGGGGGTATTGGGGCTAAAGGGCTAAACAAAATTTTCAAGGCGACGTTTCTTTACAGAAAGTTTGCATCCCGTATCTTTGAGCTATGGAAGAAGCCTCCGTAAAATTGCAGATTTCTACTTTGCCCCATGCGCCTGGAGTGTATCAGTATTACGACAAGGAAAGGAAGTTGCTTTATGTGGGCAAGGCCAAGGATTTGAAAAAGAGGGTCACTTCCTATTTCACCAAGCAGCACGACAATGCCCGCACGCGATTGCTGGTCAAAAAAATCCGTACGGTTAAACACATTGTGGTGGCTACGGAAACCGATGCGCTGTTGTTGGAAAACAACCTCATCAAAAAGTACCAACCTCGTTACAACGTGATGTTGAAGGACGACAAGTCCTACCCTTGGCTTTGCATCAAAAACGAACGCTTTCCAAGGGTTTTTTCCACCAGGAAATTGATTAAGGACGGCAGTGAATATTACGGGCCCTATACCAACATGAAGACCGTACATACCTTACTGGACCTTATCAAAGGATTGTATCCGTTGCGCACCTGTAATTATGACCTTTCAGAGGAAAAAATTCAAGCGGGAAAGTACAAGGTGTGCTTGGAATACCATTTGGGCAACTGTTTGGGACCTTGTGAGGATAAATTTTCTGAAGAAGCCTATCAGGAAAACATCGAAGCCATCCGCAACATCATTAAAGGGAATTTTAAGGAATCGCTTAACCAGTTCAAAAAACAAATGAAGCACTATTCAGAGAAGCTTCAGTTTGAGGATGCACAAAGGGTGAAGGAAAAGATTGACATCTTGGAAAATTACCAGGCAAAGTCTACGGTGGTAAACCCCAAGATCAACAACGTGGATGTGTTTTCTATTGTATCGGACGAAAGCTATGCCTACATCAATTTTTTGCAACTTTCCTTTGGAAGTATCATCCGGTCGCATACCCTGGAAATCAAGAAGAAACTCGAAGAAACCGATGTTGAATTGTTGGAACTTTCTGTGGTGGAATTGCGGCAGCGATTTCATTCTCAATCCAAGGAAATCCTGGTTCCGTTTGAGATTCAAGCCGAAGAAGGGATTTCCGTGCACGTACCCAAAGCGGGCGATAAACGGAAAATTTTGGAATTGTCAGAGCGCAATGCCAAGTATTACCGCATGGAACGTTTCAAACAGGCCAAGATTGTTGACCCAGATAGGCATGAAAATCGCATCATGGCCCAAATGAAAAAGGACCTGCGCCTTAGTGAAGAACCCCGCCACATTGAATGTTTTGACAACAGCAACATTCAAGGCTCTAATCCCGTAGCTGCCTGCGTGGTGTTTAAAAATGGAAAACCCAGCAAGAAAGACTATCGAAAATTCAACATCAAAACGGTAGAAGGCCCCAACGATTTTGCTTCCATGGAGGAAGTAGTTCATCGACGATACAAACGATTGCTGGAAGAGGAGCAACCATTGCCACAACTCATCATCATTGATGGGGGAAAAGGACAATTATCTTCAGCGCTCAAAAGTTTGGAACAATTGGATTTGAGGGGAAAAATTGCCATTGTTGGTATTGCTAAGCGCTTGGAGGAGTTGTTTTATCCTGATGATCCGATCCCGCTGTACCTCGACAAAAAGTCGGAGACACTTAAAGTAATCCAACAATTACGCAACGAGGCACACCGGTTTGGGATTAGTTTCCATCGCAATCAACGCAGCAAAAATGCATTGAACACGGCTTTGGAGACCATTCCTGGAATTGGTGAAAAAACCGTGGAAGAATTGTTGAAGCATTTTAAGAGTACCAAGCGCATTGGAAAAGCTTCTTTTGACGAATTGGAGGCCGTAGTTGGAGCCAGTAGGGCCAAAAAAATAATAACCCATTTTCAAAGTATCCGTTGAAATACCTTTTTGCAACCATAACATTTTTCTTTTTTGTAGGACTTAAGGCCCAAGAAGCTACAGTGCAACAAAAAGACCTTAAAGTAGGAGTGGTATTGAGTGGCGGGGGAGCCAAGGGGTTGGCCCATATTGGCGCCTTAAAAGAGATTGAAAAAGCCGGTATTCGTGTTGACTATATTGGGGGAACCAGCATGGGAGCTATCATTGGGGCGCTCTATGCCTCGGGCTATAGCGCTACCCAGTTAGACTCCATTTTCAACACCCTAGATTTCGAGACTTTGATTCGGGACGACGTGCCTCGAAGCGCGAAAACATTTTATGAAAAGGATGATGCTGAAAAATATGCCCTTACCTTTCCGTTTGATGATTTTCAGCTCCGTTTTCCTTCGGGGATCTCCAAAGGACAAAATGTGTACAACCTACTTTCCCGATTGCTTTTCCATGTTCGGGATGTGGAGAATTTTGATGAATTGCCCATTCCTTTCGTATGCATTGCTACGGACGTTGAAAAAGGAAAGCAAGTGGTGTTTCGTAATGGGTACCTTCCAAAGGCCATCACTGCCAGCGGAGCCATTCCTTCGCTCTTCAGTCCCATTGTAATTGACGATGTGATTTACGTTGACGGAGGGGTTTTGAACAATTATCCAGTGGATGAAGTAAAGGCCATGGGAGCCGACGTCATCATTGGCGTGGACGTTCAAGATACATTAAGAGGACGCGACAAGTTGCGGTCGGCGGTCGATGTATTGGTGCAAGTTAATAACTACCGAACCATTGAAGGAATGATTGAAAAAAGGAAGAAGACCGATGTGTACATCAATCCAAAAATTGATGATTTCTCGGTAGTTTCATTTGGTGAAGGGCGAAAAATCATTGCAGCAGGGGAAAAAGCGGCAAAATCCCTTTCGGATACACTGCAGCGCATTGCAAGCCTGCAAAAAGAAACCCCTAAAAAAAGAAGGTCTTTTTCCAACAGTACCTCCATCTTTATTGAAGATGTGGTTATAATAGGCAATCAAAAGTACACCCGATCCTACATTCTTGGAAAGCTAAAACTAAGAACACCCTCGGAGGTTTCTTATACCGATTTCAGTGAGGGCGTTAATAACCTTTCGGCTACAGGAAATTTTGCAGGGATCGATTATCATTTTCAAGAACTTCCTGGAACGGACCATAAATACAAATTGGTACTGCAGGTCCTAGAAAGTGGTTCGCGCACTTCCTTACGTGTAGCGGCTCATTATGATCAGCTGTTCCATTCCGCAGGGTTGGCCAACATCACCCGCAAACGGCTGTTTACCAATAATGATGTGGCATCACTCGATCTCATAGTGGGGGACAACCTGCGTTACAATTTTGATTATTACATCGACAAAGGGTACTATTGGAGTATTGGACTTTCTTCCAGTTACAGTTTTTTCGATAAGAATGTAGCCATCGATTTTTTAAGGGATGAACCCCAACTCCCCGAAGACCTGCCCGTAAATCGAATTTCACTGAATTATACCGACCTTTCCAATGAGGTCTTTGTGCAAACGGTGTTTCAACGGGTATTTTCCCTGGAATTGGGAGCAGAGCACAAATGGCTGAAATACCTTTCGGAAACCATTGGCAACAACCAAGACAATGTGCCTAGGACTGTTTTTGAAAACACCCATTACGGGAGCGCATTTGGACGATTGAAATACGACAGTTTTGATGATAGTTACTTCCCAAGCGAGGGGTTCCTTTTTTCAGGAGACTTTCATTGGTACCTCCTCGCCAATGGGGATGTAACGGATTTTGATCCGTATTCCATTGCCAAAGCCAAAGCAGCCTACGCCCATTCTCTTGGGTCACGATTTGCGGGGCTATTTTCCGTTGAAGGGGGCGTAAAGTTTGGAAACCCCGAAGCGCACTCCCTCGATTTTTTTATAGGGGGGTATGGTTTCAAACCACTCAACAACATTATCCCCATGATTGGATACGAACCCTTGGAACTGCGCGGGGATACCTATCTTAAATCAGACTTTCAAATTGACTTTGAGTTTGCCAAAAAAAACCACCTGATCCTTGCTGGATCCATTGCCAATGTGGGCAATAATCTTTTTGGCAATGGAGGTTGGATTGACGGCGTTCATCATTCGGGAATGTCCCTGGGCTACGGATTGGAAACCTTTTTTGGTCCTATGGAGTTGAAATATGCCTATTCTCCAGACCTGCGCGAAGATGCTTGGTATGTGAGTGCGGGCTTCCGTTTTTGATACAAACGCATCATTTTGAAGGGAATTTTTCCGATATTTGTAACATGGCAAACAAAACATGGAAATATTTACTGTGCCTTCTTAAATTTCTGATAAAAAGAAATCCCGAATGAAGGGAATGGTGAAAAACCCGTACCTTAGTAGAGGATTAACTTTCAATATTTTATCACAGAAAACCCAAAGTAAATACGTAAAATGCCATTATACCACAAACTGGGAAAAATTCCTCCCAAAAGACACACACAATTCAGAAAACCAGACGGAACCCTATATCCGGAACAGCTTTTTGGAACCATTGGTTTTGATGGGATGTACAGCAACATCTATCACGAAAACCGTCCTACCCAAGTCAAGGAAATAAAAAGGCAATACAGTATTGCACCAAAAGTTGTGAAGGCCAACAACATGCAATCCTACCGTTTTAAAGGGTTTCAGGTGCCACCTGAAGCCGATTACCTCAAGAGCCGAAAAACGGTTTTGACCAACAGCGATTGCAATATTATTTTGGCTGCACCGCAGCAATCCCTTCGGGATTATTTTTACAAAAACACCGATGCGGACGAATTGATTTTTATCCACAAGGGAAGTGGAAAGCTGCGAACTTTCTTGGGGAATATCGATTTTAAGTATGGGGATTACCTGCTGATTCCGAGGGGCATCATCTATCAAATCGATTTTGACACTACGGACAATCGATTGTTTATCGTAGAATCCTATCAGCCCATTTATACCCCAAAAAGATACCGCAATTGGTTTGGCCAGTTGCTGGAACATTCACCTTTCTGTGAACGCGACATCCGAAAACCCGAAGAGCTTGAAACCTACAACGAGAAGGGCGACTTTTTGATGAAAATAAAAAAGCAGGATGAGCTCATTGAAATGGTGTATGCCACCCACCCTTTTGATGTAGTGGGGTACGATGGGTATAATTTTCCATATGCCTTTTCTATTCACGATTTTGAACCCCTAACAGGGCGCATCCACCAACCGCCGCCTGTGCACCAAACCTTTGAGACCAGTGCTTTTGTGGTGTGCAGCTTTGTGCCGCGTTTGTACGATTATCATCCCGAGGCCATTCCTGCGCCCTACAACCATAGCAATATAGATAGCGACGAAGTACTTTATTACGTTGATGGGGATTTCATGAGCCGAAACGATATCGAGGCAGGGCACATATCCCTGCATCCCGCAGGCATTCCCCACGGACCCCATCCTGGCGCTACCGAAAGGAGCATTGGCAAGAAGGAAACCCTGGAATTGGCAGTGATGGTGGATACGTTTAAGCCCTTACAGGTAACGGAAGAGGCCATGAAAATTGCCGATGACCACTATTACCAATCTTGGTTAGAGTAAAAAAAACCTAAAACACTTAGACAGTTTTTGTATAGCAATTTAAATTGAATGTTATGAGCAAAGAGGTAACTTCCGTAAACTACGGACTGGAAAAAATATTTGAAGGAGCAGAAGACTTCCTGCCCCTTTTGGGAACAGATTATGTAGAATTTTATGTGGGCAACGCTAAACAATCGGCTCACTTTTACAAAACTGCCTTCGGTTTTCAATCGTTGGCATACAAAGGCTTGGAAACCGGCTCCAAAGATGAGGTAAGCTACGTGTTAATCCAAGACAAAATACGGATTGTACTTACTTCCCCTTTGAACAGTAAATCCCCAATCAATAACCACCTTGCCAAACATGGGGATGGGGTAAAAGTAATTGCCCTTTGGGTAGAGGATGCTCGAAGTGCCTTCGAAGAAACCACCCGAAGGGGGGCAAAACCTTTTATGGAACCTACGGTTGAAAAGGATGCCCAGGGCGAAGTAGTGCGCTCGGGGATTTATACGTACGGGGAGACCGTCCATATCTTTGTGGAACGTAAGAATTACCAGGGAATCTTTTTGCCTGGATACCGCAAATGGGAATCGGAATACAATCCATCTTCCATTGGCTTAAAGTACATTGATCACATGGTGGGCAATGTGGGTTGGGGCCAAATGAACACATGGGTAAAATGGTACGAAGAAGTTATGGGATTTGTGAACTTCCTGTCTTTTGATGACAAACAGATCCATACGGAGTATTCTGCTTTGATGAGCAAGGTAATGAGCAATGGGAACGGAAGGATTAAATTCCCCATCAACGAACCGGCCGAAGGAATCAAAAAATCGCAAATAGAGGAGTACCTCGATTTTTATGAAAGTGCAGGGGTGCAGCATCTTGCCGTGGCGACCGATGATATCATTCGCACCGTGGCCGAGTTAAGGGCTAGGGGTGTAGAGTTTTTGCCGCCACCGCCCCAAGCCTATTACGACGACATCCCCAGTCGTTTGGGAACTCATATGGAAATGATGAAGGAAGACTTAAAGGAACTTCAGGAATTGTCGATTTTGGTAGATGCCGATGAAGAAGGATACTTGCTCCAGATATTTACCAAACCCCTTCAGGATAGACCTACGTTGTTTTTTGAAATCATCCAACGTATGGGCGCAAAGGGATTTGGTGCGGGAAATTTTAAAGCACTTTTCGAATCGATAGAGCGTGAACAGGCTGCCCGTGGAACACTATAACCATCGTAACAATCACAAAACTCCGTCGTCTTACCGGCGGGGTTTTCAATTTTGGAACAGTAGTTGTAAACCCCTTTGAAAAGACCCCAAAAATTTACAACATGAGGCACCTATTTTTCTTTGCAGCGCTTTTATCGGCCCTTGGTTCCATGGCACAAGAAAAGGCTTTTGGAGATGGCGAATGGTTTAAGTTCAGGGTGCATTATGGTTTTGTGACGGCAGGCTATGCCACATTGCAAGTAGATGATGCGGTTTTGAATGGAAAGGAGGTCTATCACATTAAAGGTGAAGGAAAAACCATGGGGGTTTCTAGATTGTTTTTCAAGGTGGAAGACGACTACCAATCGTACATAGATAAGGACAAGGACATCCCTTACCGATTTATCCGGAAAATAGATGAAGGGGGCTACACCAAGGATATTCAGATTGATTTTGACTGGAGAACCCGCATGGCCGTGGTGCACAACAAAGAAAAGAACACCAAGGATTTTGTTTCCTTTTCCCAGGAAGCCCAGGACATGGTTTCGGCATTTTATTACCTAAGAAACCACATCGATGTTTCCAATTTGAAAGAAGGCGATTCTGTAGACATGGATATGTTTTTTGACAAACAGAGTTTTCGGTTCCGATTGAAGTTTTTGGGAAGGGAGGTCCTTCGCACCAAATTTGGAAAAATTGCATCCCTTAAATTTAGGCCCTATGTGGAAGCGGGAAGGGTTTTTAAGGAAAAGGAAAGTTTGACTGTTTGGGTAACCGATGACGACAATAAGATTCCGTTACTCATCAAAGCCGACCTTGCAGTGGGTTCCCTAAAGGCAACCCTACAGGAATTCAAGGGCCTGCAGCACTCTTTTAAAATTATCGTAGACTAACCAATCATCCTATGACCCCAGAAACCGAAAAACTCCTTCAGCAACTAGAAGAAAAATACAAAACCATGGGACAGGACCTCGACACCCATCTTGAGGGCCTGCTTTATGGGAAACCTATAACCTACTGGGATTACATACAGACAGATGCCTTGTTGAACCTACAGATCCAGCGGACCAATCAGCCAGACGAGATGGTCTTTATCATGTACCATCAAATCAATGAATTGCTATTCAAGATGATTCTATGGGAAATCCAACAAGTTTGCTACCATGAAAAACTGACGGCCCAGTTTTTTTCCGAAAGGTTGATGCGTGTCAGCAGGTATTTCGACATGCTTACCTCTTCTTTCAACATCATGACCGAAGGGATGGAAATAGAACAATACCTCAAATTCCGGAACACCCTAACCCCCGCTTCGGGGTTCCAAAGTGCCCAATACCGCAAAATCGAATTTGCTTCCACGGAACTTATCAATCTCATCGACGCCCGTTTTCGTGAAACCATCGATCGAAACACCCCCTTCGAACATGCGTTTGAGCATTTGTACTGGCAGGCTGCTGGGAAAAATTTCAAAACCGGCACCAAGTCGTATTTGTTAAAGGCTTTCGAGAAAAAATATAAAAATGAGTTCATCGCCTTTGCGGAAGCATATAATACCATAAATTTGTACACTAAATTCAAAAGCCTGCCCCAAGAGGTCAAGGAAAGTGATGCTTTGCAAACGGCAATGCGGCACTATGATTATACGGTAAATGTTACCTGGGTGATGGCCCATTACAACACAGCCGTAAGGTACCTGAACCACGGGAATGAACCAGAAGAAGCCACCGGAGGAAGTGATTGGGCCAAGTACATGCTTCCAAAGTACCAAAGGCGAATTTTCTTTCCGGAGGTTTGGACCGAACAAGAACTGAAGGATTGGGGTAAGGATGTTTAGAAAAAGATGAAAGTATTGAAGCAGCTATTTTACATTTTCCCCATGCTCTTAACACTATTTGCCTGCTCGGATAATTTAAAGGAAGACGATACCGAACTGGAAGCCCCAGAGCCAAAGATCATCGAGGAATATGGGTATGTCCTGAATGATTTCAATGTAGTGCGCGACACCATCCGCCCGGGAGATACCTTCGGTGGGATCTTAAGCGAATATGGGGTTTCGCAGAATAAGATTTTTGAAGTGGCTACCACCTTTAAAGATAGTTTTGATGTACGCAAAATCGTGGTGGGGAAACCCTACGTCTTGCTCAACTCCAAGGATTCCCTTAATCAAACACAAGTGTTCATTTATGAAAAGAACAAGGTAGATTACGCCATCATCGATTTTAGGGACAGCATCAGCGTAACCCACGAAAAAAAGCCGGTTACCTATATCGAGAAGGAGGCTTCAGGAGTTATCAAGAGTTCGCTTTACGAAACCATGACCGAAAACAACTTAAGCCCCTACATGGCCGATCGCCTTGCAAACATTTACGCCTGGACCATTAACTTTTTCCAGTTGCAGCCTGGGGATAACTTCAAGGTTATTTATACTGAAAAATTCATCGACGATACCATTTCAGGAGGATTGCACGAAATTAAAGCAGCCTATTTTGAACACCGCGGAAAACCCATTTACGCATTTCATTTCAAGCCAGAGGGGAGTGAAATTTCCGCAGATTATTACGATGATGAAGCCAATACGTTGCGCAGGGCCTTTTTAAAATCGCCCATCAAGTTCAATTACAGAATTTCTTCACGATACAATCTCAATAGGCGCATCGCCTACTATGGCTATCAAGTAAGGCCCCACAAAGGAACTGATTTTGCTGCAAATGTTGGAACCCCCATTCTAGCTACCGCAGACGGGGTAGTGACCAAGGCAGAACGCCGGGGCGGTAATGGAATCTATGTAAAAATTCGACATAATGAAACCTACGAAACCCAGTACCTTCATATGAAAAAGTACAACGTTCGCGTAGGGCAATACGTAAAACAAGGCGATGTAATTGGTTGGGTTGGAATGACCGGGAATACCGGTGGCCCTCATGTTTGCTATCGTTTCTGGAAAAATGGAAAACAAGTAGACCCCTTTAAGGAGGACCTGCCCAATTCTGAACCGCTGGCACCGAAGTACCACGACGAATACTACCTAGCCATAGCGTCACTTAAGGACCGCTTGGATTGCCTAAAAAATTGATCTTCAATTGTTGATAACCCTGTTGTTATTTAACTGGCATAAAATCAAATACTTGTACAAATTTGTTGTAATTTTCATGGTGTTGCGTAGCATTTTCTTAACATATGCGGTACAATCGTTTTACCTAATTGGCTTAAATTTGCAAATCAATAATAATTAAACAATCACACATGAAACAACTTCTACTATTTGTAATGCTTTTGGGCGGCTTGACTGCCTTTTCGCAAGGAACCGTTACCGGAACGGTGACCGACACCGACCTTGGTGGGGCACTCCCCGGGGCAAACGTTGTTGAATCGGGTACTAACAATGGTGCTGTAACCGATTTTGACGGAAATTTTACATTAACTGTAAGTTCCAACTCTGGAACTATTGAGATTTCGTACTTGGGATTCAAGAAACAGACCGTTTCCTTTACCCTAACCAATGGCAGTTCCAATCTAGGAACTGTAGGGTTGATGGCTGATGCCAACACCCTCTCCGAGGTAGTAATTGTAGGTACGGGAGTGATTGACTTGGCTGAAGACCGCCAAACACCTGTAGCGGTTTCAACGATAAAAGCCGAAGAGATTCGTTCCAAAACCGCTGGTAACCGCGAATTTATGGAAGCCATTCAGCAAACACCTTCGGTTTATGTTTCTAACCAAGCTGGTGGGTTTGGGGATAGCCAAGTATTTTTACGTGGTTTTGACCAAATCAATACGGCCTTTCTTTTGAACGGTCAACCCATCAATGGTATGGAGGATGGACGTATGTACTGGTCTAACTGGTCTGGAATGTCCGACGTAGCCAATGCCATCCAGGTACAAAGAGGACTTGGTTCTTCCAAGTTGGCCATCTCGTCTGTGGGAGGTACCGTGAACATCGTTTCCAAAACCACGGATAAAAAACAAGGCGGTTTTGCCCGTTTCTTGGTAGGTAATGACAGCTACTTTAAAGGAACAGCTGGTTACGACACAGGCCTAAGTGAAGGTGGCTGGGCTTTTTCGGTATTGTTGGACCACTGGCAAGCCTTTAGGAAGTATTCCATAGGAACTGCTGGACAAGGTCAGAATTACCTATTCTCTGTTGGTTACAAGCCTAATGAAAAACACGCGTTCAACTTCTTAATTACGGGCGCCCCACAATGGCACGATCAAAATTTTTCGGTCTCCTTGGATAAATACAAGGAATACGGTGAAAAATACAACCCCAACACCGGTTTCTTGGACGGTGAGCGTTATACCGAGCGTCGTAACTACTACCACAAGCCCGTTGCCAACCTTAACTGGGATTTCAACATCAACGACAACATGGACCTTTCCACCGTATTGTATGCCTCTTGGGGCCGTGGTGGTGGAACCGGTAATGTTGGAAGTAGTGGCAATAAAGTAGTCAACAAAGCCGGAGAAGTAGATTTCGAACAAATCCGTGAGAACAACATAGCTGACAACGAGGATGGTATCGGAACTTTTGGAAGTTCCTACATGATGCGTTCATCCGTAAACAACCATAACTGGTATGGATTGCTTTCCAACCTTAACTTTGAAGTGGGCCAAAACTGGTCGTTCAATGTTGGGGTGGATGGAAGAATGTACCACGGGGATCACTTCCGTCAGATGACCGATTTCCTTGGCCTTTCAGGATACAATGACAACTTTGGAACCGATCGTCCAGATACCTATGTAATTTCTGAAGCTTTTGAAGCCAATCCATGGGCTTCATTGACCAACTTTGCCGATGAAGGACAGCGCTTCCAATACGACTATTCCGAAGACATCAACTATATTGGTGGTTTTGGACAGGCTGAATTTGCAACCGATGTGTTCTCTATTTTTGCACAGGGAGCTTATTCTTCGCAATCTTACCAGCGCGAAGGACGTTTCACTGGTAGTGGTGACGGCGTGGGAACTTCGGATAAAGTTTCTAAAACAGGATATAACATTAAGGGAGGTATGAGTTTGGAATTTGTGCCGCAACATACCTTGTTTGTGAATTCTGGATTCTATTCCCGTCAACCATTCTTGGACAATATCTTTGTGGACATCCGTAACTCCAATACCTTGGCCGATCCTGAAGTAGATAACGAAGAAATCTTCGGTATTGAAGGAGGCTATCGTTTGGATGGTGGTGAGGTACGCCTAAGTTTTGATTTGTACTACACCGAGTGGGGTAACCGTTTCTTGGCTTTCAGCGGATCTTCCACAACTGAAGTGGATGGCGAAGATGTAACGACGTTTTTCACTACCCGTATGACCGATGTAACTCAGTTGCACAAGGGAATCGAGTTGGATATCCGTTACCGTCCAAGCGGGGGATGCTTTACCCTTAACACTTGGGGACAAGTGGGCGACTGGCAGTACAAGGGAACTACTCCCTTCACCCAGCAAGATGATGATAGCTTAGAGTTTCTTATTACCGATGGTGAAGCCAATCTTTCTGGCACAAAAGTGGGCAATGCACCACAAACTCAGTTTGGTGCAGGCTTAAATGTTGACTTGGTAAAAGGACAACTATCTTGGGATGTTGATTACATCTACAACAAAGACTTGTATGAATTTGTGGATCCAGTAGACGTAGCTGAAGCTTCTTTGGCTGGGACTACCTACAAGAACATGAAGTTAGATCCGTACAGCCTTGTCAACACAGGGATTACGTATAAATTCAACTTTGGCAATCAGAAATTGGTATTCCGAGGCAACGTGTACAACTTGTTCAACAATGCGTACATCAACCAATCGGATGCTTTTGGTGTATACCTTGGGATTGGAAGAACTTACAATGCGAGTTTGCGTTTGAACTTCTAATAAAGGATTTCATGAATTTGAAGAAACCGCTTCTGCAAGAAGCGGTTTTTTCTTTTTATACTTACCTTTGAAAGAAACTAAACCAACCGCTTTATGGAACTTATTAAATACCTACACTCTTATTGGGCCTACTTAGTACTCTTTATGGTACTCATCGCCGCGCTGAATGCCCTTTCGGGGTTTTTTGGCAATCGCGAATACCAACCAAAGGATTTCAGGATCTCCCTATTTGCGCTCATCGTTTCCCACATACAGCTCTTAATTGGGCTAATTCTTTACTTCACGTCACCTTTGGGCCTTTCGTCCATAACAGCTAATGGGATGGGAGTGGTTATGAAGGATTCGGGGCTACGGCTCTATGCTGTAGAACATATTACGGTCATGCTTTTGGCAATAATCCTGATTACCATAGGCTATTCCAAACACAAGAAAAAATTGGTATCCAAGCCCAAATTCAAAACATTGGCCATTTTCTATACACTGGCACTGGTGTTCATGCTAAGCCGGATTCCGTGGCAACAATGGTTTTCATAAAAAAAATGCTCCTCGGAACACTTTTTTATAATTCCTTGATGAGGTAAAGGAACACAGGAAAATGATCGCTATATCCTCCCGTAAAGCCGCCGTCCGCAAAGCTTCGATAAGGATATCCCTTGTAGCGGCCCCTAGGATTGGCCAAGTAGTTTTTGTTGTAAATGCCCGCTTTGAAAAAACGATACGAGGTATAATCTTTCTTGGTCAATTCTGAAGAAAGGATCATTTGGTCAAACAAATTCCATCCGTCACGCCAAGCCAAAGTACCCAGGCCCTTTTTATACATGTCTTCCATAGGGTTGTAAAGCTCTTTTAACCCTACCGTATTGCGATCCCGTTTGGGCTTAAGTACTTCCGCAAGACTGGGACTGGTTGGATCGTCGTTCAAATCGCCCATGGAGATGATTTTGGCATAAGGGTCGTCACTTAAAAGGGAGTCGATGATTTGCTTATTCAATTTAGCAGCCTTGATTCGCTTGTAACGGCTTCGGGCTTCGCCACCGCTTCGGGAAGGCCAATGGTTTACAATAAAATGAATTTTTTCACCATCCAACATGCCACCAACCAGTAATTGATCCCTTGTGTAAATACGTTGGGTAGGATCATTGTCTTCGTAAATTTTCAATTCAAAAGCCTTATAATTGGTGGGGGTAAATACTTTTTTCTGATAAAGTAAGGCCACATCAATACCCCGCCTGTCTGGGGAATCGAACTGTACGATTCCGTAATCCTTGCCCAAAAGTGCTTCTTGATTGACCAGATCTTCCAGAACCCTTCTGTTTTCGATTTCACAAACCCCAATAACTGCGGGCGAAGTTCCGGTAACATCCGCTCCAATTTCAGAAATCACCTGGGCCATGTTCTTCAATTTGGCTTCATAGATTTCTTTGGTCCAATGGTCTTTGCCATCGGGCGTCCTGTCGTCATCAAAGGTTAAAGGATCGTCTTCGTAATCGAATAAATTTTCAAGATTGTAAAAAGCCACGGTGTTTACTTTGTAGGCCTTTTCATTTTGCGAACGCATCGAAAAAACCAACAAACCAACTCCAACGAATAACAGAAACTTCAAATTCATAAATTCCAATATTAAGTTTGCGTAAAATCCCTTTCAAAGGATGCGCCAAAAATAAATAATTCGCATAAAAAACGTAATTTTGCACGCTATTTATAACGATTTATTAAACTTAACAAACGAGAACCTAGAATGAAACAATTCTTAACAGTCCTGATTGCGATCTTTTGCGGCTTGTTTTTAACACATGCCCAAGAGGAAGCTGTAGTAAAAGGGCGGATTGTCGATGCCAATTCCAATGAAACAATTTCTGGGGTTGCAGTTCGGATCCAAGGAAGCAATTTTGCTGCGGAAACCAACAACAATGGACTTTTTGCCATCATCGGGAACACCCTTCCACAAGGGGAGCAAATTTTAATTGTGGACAAAACCGATTATGTGTTACAACGCATCCCAATTACCATCCAAAATGGAAACGCCATTAACTTGGACCCCATTCTTTTGCAGTTGGATTTATCCAAAGTGGAAGCCCAAATAGGGATCATTAGTCTTTCCGATAACGAATTAAGCGAGGACGAGAGTACTTCGTACAATATTTCGGGTTTGCTTCAAGCGTCAAACGATGTGTTTTTGAACGCAGCAGCGTTCGATTTTAGCGCCACTTTTTTCAACCCACGTGGTTTGGACAATGCCTATGGGAAAGTGTTGATCAACGGTATTGAAATGAACAAACAGTTTGACGGACGCCCACAATGGAACGATTGGGGAGGTTTGAACGATGCCCAGCGCAACCGTGAATTTTCCATGGGGCTGAAAGCTAACGAGTATACCTTTGGGGACCTAGCGGGGACCAATAACATGGTAATGCGGGCTTCTCAGTACCGCAAAGGAGGACGCGTATCGTATGCCATGGCCAACCGCACCTACACAGGTAGGGTGATGGCTTCTTACAACAGTGGCCTCACACAAAGTGGTTGGGCCTATTCGGTTTTGGCATCGCGTCGTTTCGGTGAGGAAGGTTTTGTGGAAGGAACCCTTTATGACGCCAATTCTTTTTTTGCTTCCGTAGAAAAAAAGCTGAACGAGTCCCATAGCTTAAACCTAACAGCCTTCTATACACCCAACAGAAGGGCCCGTGGAACCGCCATCACTCAGGAAGTGAAAGACCTCAAGGGAATTACCTACAACCCAAACTGGGGGTATCAAGAGGACGAGAAGCGCAGCAGTAGGGAACGCAATGTTGAAGAGCCCGTAGTGATGTTGAACCACTACTGGAATATTTCTGAAAAAACGACCTTAAACACCAATCTGGGCTATCAATTTGGGCACATTGGCAATAGCCGTCTGGATTATGGTTCCAACCGAAACCCGGCTGGGAACTATTACCAGCGTTTGCCCAGTTATTTCCTTAGAGACCCCAACCCTACCACCTACGATTATCAATTGGCATATCTGGCAGAACAGGAGTTCAAAAATAATGGACAATTGGATTGGGCCTCCATGTACAACGCCAACCTTACCAGTATCACCGGATATTCCACTTTTGTGTTGCAGGAAGACCGAAACGATGACACACAACTTACCTTAAATTCAATCCTCAACACGGCTGTTAATGAAAACATTTCCTTAAACGCTGCCCTAAATTACCGGAGCCTAAAAAGCGAAAACTTTGCGAGCATTGTGGATTTGTTGGGAGGAAATGGTTTTGAGGATTACGATACCTTCTATTCCGGAGATGACAATTCCTTTGCTCAAAGCGATGTACAAAACCCAAATCGTGTCGTAAAGGAAGGAGATCGTTATAAATACAATTACGAATTGAATGCCAACGTGCTTTCTGGATTTGCGCAGGCTCAATTCAAGTACAATACGGTCGACTTCTATTTGGCGGGACAATTTTCGCAAACCAAATACCAACGTACCGGCCTTTTCCAAAATGGCTATTTTGCTGAAGGGGACCGCTCATTGGGCGACAGCGAGGAATTGAGCTTTAGCAACTTTGGAGCCAAAGGAGGCTTGGTGTACAAAGTAACCGGGAGGCATTTAATCGATTTGAATGCTGGATACTTTACCAAAGCACCTAGTTTGAGGAATTCGTTTGCCAATGCCCGTCAAAACAATGATGTGGTGGATGGATTGACCAATGAAAAGATCCAAAGCGTCGATTTGAGCTATATGTATCGTTCGCCTATCGTAAAGGCTCGTTTCACAGGGTACTACGCCGGATTCAAGGATGCCACTGAAATTGGCTTTTTCTTCACTCAAAATGCCCAAGGAGCAGAGGATAACAGTGCTTTTGTTCAGGAAATCGTCCAGGGGATCGAAAAGCGCAATGTGGGTGTGGAATTTGGAATCGAAGCACAGGTATTGCCCACACTTCAGGTGAAAGCTGCTGCTGCTGTTGGACAATACATCTATACAAACAACCCAACCCTCTACCTTTCAGGGGATGATTTCGATTACGACAAGACCGATGGGTTTGTTGAAGGAAACGACTTAGTAAGGGGAAAAAGAACTTCTTTTTTGGAAAACTACCACGTTGCAGGAGGACCAGAACAGGCCTATCAAATTGGATTGGAATACCGCGACCCCGATTTCTGGTGGGTAGGAGTTACTACCAATTATTTTTCCAATGCCTATGTAGATGTTAGTAACACTAGAAGATCTGAAGATTTTGCCATCGACTATTCTTATGTGGATGCCACGGGAGCAGTTATCGATGTTCCTTTCAACAATTACGACCCCACCATTGCTAAACAATTGCTACAACAAGAACAATTGGATGATTACTTTTTGGTGAATGTGGTAGGAGGTAAATCCTGGAAAATAAAGGATTATTACCTTGGATTTTTTGCCACCATCAACAACGTTTTGAATCAAGAATATAAAACAGGTGGATTTGAGGATTCCCGTCGCTCCAGTTATGCTCAGCAATTGGAAGAACAAGGAAGGGAAAATGGCCCCTTGTTTGGAAACCGCTATTTCTTCGGCTATGGAACCACCTATTACCTCAATGTTTACCTAAGATTTTAACCATGACAAAAATAAAAAGCGATATAATGAAAACCCTAAACATGAATAAACTAATTGCCCTTTTACTGGTAGCTTTTACAGTTGCCGCCTGTGTTCAGGACGATGAATACGACGTTCCCAATGTAGAAGCTACCCCATTGAATATTCCGGCCAATCAAAAGACCACCATTGATGCGGTAAAAGCAGCATTATTGCAAGAGATTGCCAATAACGGAAACCAAACCCTGACCTTCGATACCGATTTGTTCATGGAAGGCTATGTAATTTCTAACGACCAAACCGGCAATTTCTTTGAGGAGTTGTTGCTTCAGGACAAGCCCAATGCACCTACTAGTGGGGTGAAAGTCTTGATCGATTCCAACCCACTGTTCTCCCGTTTTGAATTCGGAAGGAAAGTATTTGTATCCCTCAACGGGTTAACTGTAGGTTTTGACAGCGGCGTGTTGACCCTTGGTTTTGAAAATGCGGGAACGGTCGACCCCATTTCCGAGGCAAAAATGCTTGATTTTGTTTTGAGAGATTCCATGGTGGCCGAAATTACTCCATTGGAAATCGGTTTTGAGAATTTTTCCGACGACCTTACCAATCTGTATGTTCGTTTGAACAATGTTCAATTTAACCGAAACCAAGCTCTTGGGGATGATGCCTTAACCTATTCAGGTGAGGAAACAGACGAGTTTGATGGGGAACGTATTTTGGAAAGTTGTGCTACCGGGGCTTCAACAATTTTCAGCACCAGTACTTTTGCCGATTTCAGTTCTGTAAAATTAGCACAAGGGCGCGGTTATATTGACGGTATCCTCACCTACGATTTCTTTGGCGACTATTACATTGTTTCTGTAAATAGTCTCGATGATATCCATTTGGACGAAACCAACCGCTGCGACCCCGATGTGTTTGCTTGCGATGGGCCAAGCGGTGGAGGTACTGCATTTTATACCCAAAACTTTGAACAGTTCAATGCCATCGAGGATTACGAAAATGCCGGATGGACCAATGTCAACGTTTCAGGAGGCAATACCCTTTGGGTAATTGGTAATTTCAACAATTCAAACTATGCCCAGATTTCTGGTTTCAACACAGGGGAAAGTACCATTGAGACCTGGCTGGTAACCCCGGCGATCGATATGGACAATACCACCGAAGAGGAATTGTTTATGGACATCCAGACCAATTTTGACAATGGAAAAATATTGTCCGTGTTGTTTTCAAACAATTTCACCGGTGATGTAACGACTGCTACTTGGCAGCCTTTGGATGTGACCATCCCTTCTGGACCAGCGGATACTTTCGGAGATTTCGAGACCGTAGGCCCCGTAAACATTTCATGTATCGAAGGAACTATGCACTTGGCCTTCTTGTATGAAGGATCCGACCCCAATGCCACTACCCGTTACCATATCGATAATATTGAAATAACAGGAAACTAGTTTTAAGTTTCACTTTTATAGGAAGAGCGCCTTATTGGGCGCTCTTTTTATTTCGTTACCTTTACCAAAATGATGAAGGCTATGAGGGCAGTAAGTATTCTAACAGCGGCATTTCTGATTTTTGGTTGTCATTCTAAAAAAGATTCTGTAATTGCTACAGAACCTTTGGAACCTACTTGGCAATTTTCAAATTTTGAAAAGGTCGACTCCATCAATCCGATTCTGAAGCCTTCAACCGAATTGACGTTTGTCGATCCTATAACCCATAACACGGTGCAATGGGAGGCCAGAAATGTCCTTAACCCTACGGCGGTGGTTAAAGATGGGAACGTGTATTTGCTCTATCGTGCCCAAGATTCCACAGGAACCTCCCGCATTGGAATGGCTGTAAGTGAAGATGGACTGCATTTCAATAAAATGCCTCATCCTGTATTTTATCCAGATCAGGATGCCATGAAACGCTATGAATGGAATTATAGAAAAGACAATTCGTTTGAAAAACCAATGGAGGCTTGCGTTTCTTGCTATTTTGATGGGGTAGAAGACCCCCGAATCCTCAAAGGCGAGGACGAGCGTTATATCATGACCTATACTTCGTACGATGGGAAAACAGCGCGACTGAGTTTGGCCAGTTCAACCGATTTAATGCACTGGACCAAACATGGATTGGTTTTGGCCGATGAAAAATATGCGGATACATGGTCCAAATCGGGAGCGATTGTTGGCGAATTGAAGGGTGGGAATGTTACCGCCAAAAAAATCAATGGTACCTATTGGATGTATTTTGGGGATACCAGCTTGTTCATGGCTACCTCTGAAGATTTGGTGAAATGGAAAGCTTTGGAAGATTTGGAATCGGGCAAAATGATTGCCGTACTGCACCCTAGAGCTGGTTATTTTGACAGTCGCTTGGTAGAACCCGGTCCTTTTGCTTTGTACAAAAACGAAGGAATTGTACTTATTTATAATTCCAGCAACGCGGAAAACTGCAACGATGCTACCCTGCCCAAATTTACCTATGCTGCGGGACAAGCCCTGTTTGATGATCAAAAGCCCTATCAACTTTTAGAGCGTTCCAGACATTATTTCATTCACCCGGAAAAGGACTATGAAAAGTTAGGTGAAGTAAATGAAGTTTGTTTTGTCGAAGGGTTGGTCTTCTTCAAAGAGCGATGGTTTTTGTACTATGGAACGGCCGATTCCAAAATTGCCGTAGCAGTTTACCAGCCTCCAAAAAAATCATAAAATAAAAGCCCTTGTCATCAACAAGGGCCTTAGTTGGTTAGCTAGTGAGCAATTAACGCTCAATAATAATGAATTCAGATCGTCGGTTTTTCTGATGGTCGGCATCGGAACAATTGTTGCCACATTTAATGGCTGGGTTGTCCTCACCAAATCCTTTTCCACTGATTCGGGAAGCATCAATCCCTTGTGAGATTACATATTGAACGGTAGCTTGGGCCCTTTTTTCGGAAAGCTCACGGTTGTAATCGGCATTGCCACGGGTATCGGTATGGCTTTCCACACTGATTTTCATATTGGGATACTTTTTCATGATTCCTACCAATTTGTCTAATTCAAAAGCGGCCTGTGGCTTGATGTTGAATTTATTGTAATCGAACAAAATCGGGTCCAACTGAATTTTATCGTCCACGATGATGGCTTCGATAGGGCGAAGTTTTATGGTTTTGGTAAGGTTGGTGGTTTTGGTTTCGGAACCAATTTCAATCGCATTGGTTTCAAAACCTACCAATCCTGCCTGGACCAGATGCTCTTGGTCGCAAGCTGCAATTAAAGTTGCAGAACCATCTTCTGCAGAAGATTTGGTGCTCAATTTATTTTCTTGGGTGTCGTACAACGAAACTACCGCACCAAAAAGTGGGGCCCCCGTGTATTCGTTCACCACAGTAACATCGATGTTTACATCGCATGGAGGGGCTACCGCTTTTACTTGGTAAATGTCGTCACTTCCTTTTCCGCCTGGACGGTTGGAAGATAGGTAGCCTGTTTCGGTATTTGGATCATAAATGAAGGCAAAATCATCATCGGAGGTATTGGCGTCTTTTCCAATGTTTACAGAATTTTCAAATCCATTCCCCTTGGCTTCAGCATAAAAAATGTCCAAACCTCCTAGGCCTTGGTGACCATTACTTGAAAAATAGAGATTTCCATTGCTGTCGATGTAGGGAAACACTTCTTTACCTTCCGTATTAATGTCACCGCCCAACATTTCGGGAGTTCCAAAATTTCCTTCGGCATCGATACTTACCCGGTAAATGTCCGAATCACCTTTTCCTCCTGGTTTATCGCTCACAAAATAAAGCATGTTGCCGTTAGGGCTTAAAGCAGGGTGCCCAGTGGAATATTCACTGCTGTTGAAGGGCACAGAAAAAACCCCTTTCCAATGCCCATCGACCCATTCGGAATAGTAGAGGTTGATTTGATTGATACCGTCCTCACTTTTATCGTATTTTCCATTGAAATAATCATTGCGGTCAAAATAGATTCTTTTCCCGTCGGGGGAAATAGCCACGATGCCTTCATGGAACTTACTATTAACATCCCCAGCTAACAATTCGGCATTCTTGACGGTATTTCCCACCAAACTGGCTTTGTAGACATCCAAGAAGTATTCCTCGTCCCAACGGTATTTTTTTCGGGTTTTGTTACGGGCCGAGGCAAAATAGAAATCCTTTCCAACCACGATGCCTCCAAAATCGGAATATTCTGAATTTAAATCTTCAAGGTTTTTCACTTCAAAACGCTGAAAGTCCTCCATCATTTTTGGCACGTAATTCGGGTTTTTCATAAACTCCATGGCACGGGAATCGCTGGGTTGCATTTGGGCAAAATCCTGCATGTTGGAGTTGTATTCGCTAAACTTTCCATTGGCCTTCAAGCATTGTGCATAATTGTACACCGTTTCTGGATCTACCTTTTTTCCTTTCACCACACGTTTGTAATAGGTTTCCGCCTTTTTGGTGTCGTTGATATAGTAGTAGCAGTTGGCCAGTCGTTCAAAAACATAACGACTCCCTTTGCCTTTTTTCAAAAGATTTTGGTAAGCATCGGCCGCATCAGTAAATGCAAGATTATGATAGAGATCGTCTGCTTTTTTGGTATCCTTATTTTGGGCAACCGTAAGGCTGACGGTCATTATGAAGAGATAGGTAACTATTTTTTTCATTTCAGTTATTTTAAAATTAACCATTAGAAGTAACGTGGAGAACGAAGTGCCTTATTCTTGAATACAAGGTCGAACGTTAAAATGACCTCATGGGATGCACTTGCCACGGCATCTAATTCACTGATAATATGATCGTAAGCATATCCTATGCGCAAATAAGGGGTAGCTTGAAATCCTACCAAACCACTGAAGGAGTCTTCCAGGCGGTAAGAAACCCCAATTTCAAATTTTTCGTAAAATAAGGCATTGAGGTTGGCATCGAATGATAACGGAGCATCAAAGGCCGATTTTGCCATGACCGAAGGCTTCAGCTTTGCATTTTCAGATACTTGAAACACATACCCTGCGGTGGCAAAATAATGGTTGACTTCGCTTCCGTACTTCAACCCATTTTCGTCCAAGTGTACAGAGGTAAGGAAATTTGGAACCGACAAGCCAAGGTAAAAATTATCTCCATAGAAGAAGGCTCCCGCTCCAATATTGGGATAGGTGTTGTTGATGTCCTTAGAAAAGAAGGGATCGTTGGGATCCTGCAATTCCAGATCGGTTAGGCCCACATCGTGAAACGTGGCTCCAGCTTTCAGTCCGAGAGCCAGTTTCAAGGTTTCACTTACTTGGAGGGTGTAGGAGAAATCGACATACACGTTGGTTTCCTGAACGGGCCCCAATTCATCCTTAATGGCAGATAGTCCTAAACCAATTTTATCATTAATTGGGCTATGTCCCGAAAAGGTAAAGGTTTCGGGAGCACCTTCGAGTCCGCTCCACTGCTTACGGTATAAGGCCGTTAACGAAAGGGTTTCCTTTATCCCGGCATAGGCAGGGTTTACCACATTCATGTTGTACATGTATTGCGTGTACTGAGGGTCTTGTTGGGCCGACACCGAAGAGAGGCTCAGCAAACCGACCAGTAGTATGATTATTTTCAAAGTTTTCATCATCTAATACTTTTTTTCTTTGTTCGTTGCGTTAGCGCTTTATTAGTTAGCTTCTTTGTTGAGGTAGACCCATCCGGTTTTCAAAGAACCATATACGGGATCGGGAGTTTTAAACTTCATGACATAGAAATATGTTCCGGTAGGAAGCTCATTGCCATCATCACTTACACCACAGAATTCATTTACATAGTTGTCATTGCTATATACACTCATACCATATCGATTAAAGACCTCTAGTGAAAAACTTCCGGTTCTATCGGCAATAAACTCGAGATCCAAACAGTCGTTATAACCATCTCCATTTGGGGAGAGTCCCTCCGAGATGACACATTGGCCTACGTCGTACAAAATCACGCTCACGCTATCTTCCCCGGTGCAATCCCCCACTGAAATGACAACGGAGTAAACCTGTTCGCCCAGGGTATGGGCAGGGATGCTAAATTCGAAGGTGCTGCTAGTGGCACCAGTAATGATTTCACCATTTAAATACCATTGGTACGCTACATCGGTTTCACTAGTAGTGGCAGTTAATATCCTAGCTTCATCTGGGCATGTTTTGAAATCCTCGTCTACGGTTACTACTAAGTCTTCACGAGGGGTAATGGTAACGCTGTCTTCCGAAGCACAATTTTCAACAGTTACCACCACACTGTAAATTCCTCCTTGTTCCACAAAAAGTAATGGATCGGTTTCTTCTGGAATCACAGTGCCATCAAGACTCCATTCGTAAGATGCTAAAGTGGGGTCATAATTGGACGGTGAAGCATCCAAAACCGTATTTTGATCGAAGCAAGATTCAAAATCCTCGCCGAGATCAATTGAAGGAAGTTCTGCAATTGAAATGGCAATGCTATCAGAAACCACACAAGGGCCCACGGTAATTTCCAGACTATAATCGCCAGAAGTATTTACGGTAATGGTGGGCGTTGTGTCGCCTGTACTCCACAAATAGGTAATCCCCTGAGTATCTCCTTGTATAGAAGGAGTGATGGTGTATTGGCCTCCATCACAGATAATTTGATCGGCACCCAAGTTGAGGGTTGGGGGTGTTTGTACAACCACTTCCGAAGTATGGACTTCCTCATTGCAAGGGGCTAAAGTAACCGTTACAGTATAGGTTCCTGCTGCAATTGGGGTATAAGTAGCTTCCGAACCAACTACCGTTCCACCGCCATCTACCCATTCGTAAGTAACTTGGGTTAGGTCGATGTTGGAATTTTGAGGTGTGGCATCCAAGGTAGGGAATGGATCATTTTCACATAATACCGTGGAAACAGGTAATTGGATTTCGAAATCGATTAGGGCCTCAACCGTAAGTTCGAAACTCACGACACTGAAGCAATCTTCATCCGAAACTTTCTCAACCCTTACAAAAATACTTTCGGGATTGTTGGTATTATTGTAAGCAGCTGTATTGCTAAGGGGGTTTGTGTTGGCCTCGGCCTCCAATTGGCTTAAGTGAAATGAGGTATTGAAAAGAGCCGGGTCTTGGCCATCCAAAATGGTCGGGATCTGGCTGTCCAAGTCGAAAGTTCCGATGCCTGTTCCGGTATCGTCGCAGGCTGAAAGATCGGCTGGAGTTACGATTTGGGGTTCGGGGTTTTGGTACGACAGGGTGATGTCATCCAAAGCAAGGTCATTGCCACACCCTCCAATAGAATTATTGATAAGCACCAATTGGACATCGGTATTGGTTCCGGTGTTGAAATTGATAAAGAATTGCTGCCAATTGGGATCTGGCCCGTTGGGAATATCTCCGGTATTGGTTTCCTCGATCAAATTATTGGAAGGGTCTTCAATCCTGAAAATTACGTTAGATGGAATGCTATTTCCACCGCAGATATTGGTATCGGTATCATACACGGTCGTAATCCAAGCACTGAAGGTATAATCAGTGTTTTCACTAAGGGTGATGGTGTTTCTATAAAACTCTCCGGGGTTGAAATCTGCATTTACAAACAACATGCGCCCATCTACGTCCCCTTCGGTGTGGTCTTCCATCCCCATGTGCCAACCAGAATTCAATCCTGTAGAAGTGTTGGAAATGGTATACTCCCCATCTTCCACTTGTGTGGCAGTATTACAAATGTAGGTAGTTGTGGCTCCACCAAGGTCACAGACCCGGCCGGTTCCAGTACCAAAATCTTCATTAAAATCCACTCCCTCACAATCGGCTGCCACCGTACAGTTTGGACTAATCAAGAACGTAATGGCAACACTTTGTGAAACGGTACATCCGTTAGCAGTCACATCCACGCTATAAACATCGGTAGTAGTAACGGTTATGGTTTGCGTGGTTTCGCCCGTACTCCACAAATACGTGGCATCAGCAGGATCGATACCATCCACTTCGGCGGTGATGTCGTAAGAGGCGGTATCACAAAGGGCCTGGTCTCCTCCCAAATCTACTCCAAAGCTACCTCCTGTAGGGGTTACTTCAACATCATCGGTAAGCACAACCACCTCGCCATTGCAATTGGTGTAGGTTACCCTAGCTGTGTAAACGGCTATATCGGTAGGGCAAACTTCAATGTTGGGGTTGGTACCAATTACTGCCCCTCCACTGTCTAACCATTCAAACACATAGGTGGGATCGCCTGCTGGCGAAAAACTCCAAGCTTCATCGTTGGTAGTCCATGGAGAATCGGAGGTGTTCCTTCCTGGAGGAACATACGCTATATTTCCATCGTTGTTTTGAATCCCCAAAGCAGCATTCCCGTCATTCCAAGTTGGACAAACGGGTTTATCCTGCATATAAATTTCCACTACGTTTGAAAATTCGTAAAATACCACCATTTGGGTTGCCAATAAGTTGTTACAAGCACCGGAGAACATGGGTACTTCATAGTATGCAACCACCAATACACGATTGGGGAAAGTCCCTAAAACTTCGTATCCAATTTCCTCGGTAGTGGAAACAGAAGGATCAATGTCATGGCCTGGTGTAAACACATTCGCTTCCCCAAGTGTAGGATTTGAATTGTTTGGGAGGTCCTCATCAAAGTCCCATCCATTACTGCCAGAGCCTGTATCGTTGGGGTCCACATCAAAGCGAATGACACCGTTGGAACCAATCTGGAATTCTGTATCAATGTTTTCAAAATAGCAAAAATCGAATGGTAGGGTTTCAACATCAGACCAAGCATCGTCAATATTTGGATTTAATGAGTTTGCCAAACCATTAAATGGAAAGGGCGGATTGTAAGGGATTGAAGCGATAGAATATAAGTTGGTGGAAGGGTTGAATGTTTGCAGGAAATTAGCCGTTAAATTGGCACATCCATTTCCAGAAGAACAATCAATTACCACATCGGGGCCGGCATCTACAAAAAGCGATCCTGGGCCTTGTCCCCAAATATTGCCAAGACTAATAAGTACCAAAGTCCCTGCGATGATATAACTTTTTTTAAGCCAAGCAGGAATGGATACAGACGAAGGTGTACATGCAATCATTTTAGAAAAGAATTGGTGGTTATTTTCAACTAAAGTAACTAAAAAAGCCTTAACAGGAAATGCATCTTTGGGATTTAGGGCACATGAAAGAATTTTCTGATTTATACCCACGATCAAAATGAAGTTGAACTTATTGAAAATGTGGTAAATACAGGAAAATGATCGCTATACCCGCCCAAATATTTTTTACCAACATACGTCCTAAACGGAAGCCCTTTATAGCGCCCTTTATACTCTTGGATGGATGGCGGTTTGTAAATCTGGGCCTGTTGAAATCGAAAAGGGTTTTCATGCCCTTTCAAAAAAATGGGACTAAACATGATTTGATCAAAAAGAAGCCATTCATCATCATGGCTTAAACTACCATCTTGCAAAGAAAGCAACACCTCCATGGGGTTGTATAAAAGGGTATCGGTAAGTATTTGAACACTTTTACTTTGTGGGTTGTCATTGAAGTCGCCCATCACAACACAGCGAGCTTCAGGATTCTTATCAAGAACGCGCTCAATAATTTCAAGATTCTTTTCTGCGGCAATGATGCGCTTGAAAGCCGTTTCTTCAGTCCCCATTCTGCGCGAAGGCCAATGGTTTACCAATAAGTGCAAGGGTTGTCCATAAAGGATTCCCTCTACATGCAGGATGTCCCGTGTGTAATCCCTTTCCCCAAGTTCGTTCGTTACCAGGAGTTCATGGACCTGCTTTTTAACGACCTTAAAATAATCTTTACGGTATAACAGGGCATTGTCAATGCCTCTTTCATCGGGCGAGTCGAAATGTACATATCCATAATTTTTGTCTTTCAGGAATTTGGATTGGGTCAATAAGTCCAGTACGAAGCTGTTTTCCACTTCGGCAACCCCAATTAGGACTGGTGGGTGCCCGGTTTCTTTATAGCCAATGTTGGAAATGACCCTTGACAGTTTCTTGATTTTTTTTTGTAGCCGTTGCGTTGTCCACTTTTTTGGAGCATCTTGCGTAAAATCGTCATCAAGGGTGAGCGGGTCGTTTTCGGTATCAAAAAGGTTTTCCAGATTGTAAAAGGCAATCGTGAAAAGGTTATTAGCGTTGGCGTTTTCTTGGGCCATCCTTTTTAATTTGGGGGAAATTACAAAAAACCCCACAAAACAGTTTTGTACCTTTGTTTTAATATCCAGAAAAATGCTAGAAAAGAAAGAACATGATTATGAACGGGTCATTCTCATAGGGTTGATCACCAAGTTACAGAATGAGGATAAGTCCAAGGAATATTTGGACGAATTGGAGTTTTTGGCCTACACGGCTGGTGGTGAAGTTTTGAAGCGTTTTACCCAAAAGCTCGAAATGCCCAATCCCAAAACATTTATCGGAACTGGGAAAATGGAAGAGGTTCTTGCATTTGTTCAGGATAATGAAGTGGGCACTGCTATTTTTGACGACGAACTCTCTCCAGCGCAGCAAAAAAACATTGAGAAAATTCTACGCTGCAAAATCATAGACCGAACCAATTTGATCTTGGATATTTTTGCACAAAGGGCTACGACCAGCTATGCTCGCACCCAGGTAGAATTGGCCCAGTACGAATACTTGCTGCCTCGCTTGGCAGGAATGTGGACGCACCTGGAAAGGCAACGGGGGGGTATTGGGATGCGCGGACCCGGGGAAACCGAGATTGAGACCGACCGAAGGATTGTTCGGGATCGCATTGCGCTTTTGAAAAAAAAACTGGAAAGTATCGACAAACAAATGGCGGTGCAACGCGGCAACCGTGGGTCCTTGGTACGGGTAGCACTGGTGGGGTATACCAACGTGGGTAAATCGACTTTAATGAACGTCATTAGCAAAAGTGAGGTATTTGCCGAAAACAAGCTTTTTGCCACCTTGGACACTACCGTACGGAAGGTCGTAATCGGGAATCTTCCCTTTTTGTTGAGTGATACCGTGGGATTTATTCGAAAGTTACCCACACAGTTGGTCGAATCGTTTAAGAGTACTTTGGATGAAGTGCGTGAAGCAGACCTACTCTTGCATGTGGTGGATATTTCGCATCCTTCTTTTGAGGACCATATTGAGTCCGTTAATCAAATCTTGGATGAAATTAAGAGCAGGAATAAGCCTACTTTGATGGTGTTCAATAAAATTGATGCCTACCACCCCGAAACCATTGCTGAGGACGATTTGGTTACTGAAAGGACCGAAGCTCATTTTTCCATCCAAGAATGGGAAGACACGTGGATGGCACGAACCCATGGTGATTCGATTTTTATTTCAGCGGTAAACAAGGAAAATCTAGAGAATTTCCGGAAAATGGTCTATGAAAAAGTACGGAAAATCCACATTACCCGTTTTCCCTACAACAACTTTCTGTATCCCGAAATCTACCATGAGGAGCCATAAAAAAAGCCCGACTGATTTCTCAACCGAGCTTTTTGATATGAGGAAAGGGTCCTAAAACCCGTAAGTAAGTCCAATGCCCAAACCTTCCCTAATTTGAAAGGCTTTCACGGCGTTGTCATCGTAAATAGCTTGGAAGGCTACATTGGCAGTAATCCATTTGTTTACGGACATCACAATATTTGCTGTATAGTCTACATCCACATTTTGGGGCTCGTCTAAGTAATTGCTGTAAAGATTCAAAATGTTTTCGAACGAGATATTTTCCATTAAGTTGAATTTGGCATAGGCATTCAACGAAGCGCCAAACTCAAAGCGGGTAGTTTCATTGGCTTCAACCCCAAAATACCCACCTGCATTGTTAAAGGCATCGATTGCTGCTTGGCTGCTCCCCACATTTGTAAAATCACCACTCACAAAAATAAGTTTTGCCGTAGCAGGAGAAATGTTCACGAATAGGTTATCGTTTTTCTTCCAAAGCATCCCCGGTCCGGTTTGTAGGTAGGCGGGAGAAAAAATTTTGGTTGCTTCGGTACGGGTTTCGCTACCATCGGTATCGGTTCCATAAACATATCCAGACGTCATTTGTGTTTTAAAATTCAGGAAGTAGGAATAATACCAATGGCTTTCTGAGATTTGTTTTCCGAGAATCGAATTGATTTCAAATCGATCGCTGGTCTTTCGGTCGAATTCTTGGTCTTTGGTTTTGCTGATTCCATAATCTACCAGCAAACGGTTATCCCAGCTCCAGTCCCCACTTTTGTAATTCGCAGTATAGGAAAGGTTTAAATTGGCGGCATAATTTGAGGTTCCACCACCGGTCCAATCATTATTAAAAGCAGCTTGGCTGAAAAGGAGCGAAATGTTTCCTTCCTTGCTCCAGCCATCCTTTGGGCCCTCTTCGGTAGTTGCTTCATCTTGGGCAAAAGCAGTAGCCGTTAAAACTACCATGAACATAAAAATCAAAACTTTTTTCATTGAAAGTGTTTTTTAAAATTTTCCGCAAAATTACGCTTTCCTTAATTTCTAATGTTAAAAGGACTATAAAATTAGGAAGGAGGGGTAAAATTATTTTTTGAATAATGGTACGGAGGAACAAGCTTCCCCGTAAGAGATGCTTTTAGCGACAGGGCGCAGTTTTTGGACCAATAAGGTGTAAGCATTCTGCGGGATGGGTTTGTTTGAGCATCCCTTAATGATGATGGGTTTATCCTGAAAAGGGGTAAAATCCATGCTGTGAATCAGTTCGGTGTAAAGTACGTTTTCAAGATTCTCAAGTGTTCCAACAACCACTTTGGTTGCGATTTCGGATAGCTTTGTGGTAACCAACATGAAAGCCCAAGCAGGGACAATAGCATCGGCATTGCACTGCAGGGCAACAAAGGTGTTTTGATAAGGCGTGGTATCCCACAGCGCAACAGCATTGCGGAATTCCTTTTCCTTCAGGACCATACCTTCCCAAAGCCATTGAGAAATATCGACTACCTTCCGTTCTCCTTTGGGATAAAAAACTTCCAAGTCGAAAGTAATCAAATTGCTTTTTGCAACCCTATTTACAATGGGTTTGTCCATTACAGCATTCCCAATTCTAGTTTGGCCTCTTCGCTCATTAGGTCTTGGCTCCATGGGGGATCGAAGGTAATCTCTACCTCGGCATCTTTCACCATTTGGATGCTCTTCACCTTTTCCTCTACTTCCATGGGCAGGGACTCTGCTACTGGGCAGTTGGGAGTTGTAAGGGTCATCAAAATTTTTACTTCGTGGTCTTCATTTACGAATACATCGTAAATGAGTCCCAATTCGTAGATGTCCACCGGGATTTCCGGGTCGTAAATGGTCTTAAGTACTTTTACGATTTTTTCGCCCAATTCGGTAGTATCTATTTCAGCAGTGTTCATTCAGGTCGTTTTTAGTTGCGATTGAAATGCAATGGCATACAATTTCATTTGTTTGAGCATCGAAACCAAGCCGTTGGCCCGAGTAGGGCTAAGATGCTCCTTCAGCCCTATTTTATCAATAAAGGAACTATCTGCCTCAATGATTGCTTCGGGAGTTTGGTTGGAAAAAACACGGATTAATACCGCGATGATTCCCTTGGTGATGATCGCATCACTGTCTGAGGTAAAAACGACCTTGTCGTTTTCAAGTGCAGCATGGAGCCATACTTTGCTTTGACATCCCTTGATAAGCCTGTCGTCGGTTTTTAGCGAAGGAGCGATCAATGGGAGGGATTTTCCCAATTCAATGAGGTGTTCGTATTTATCAGTCCAGTCCTCGAAAAAAGAAAATTCATCAATAAGTTCGTCTTGTATGGTTTTAATGGTCATATCAATTTCCTGTTTGTTCTTTAGAAGCAGTAAGCAATACGCTACGGTCTGTTTTTGAATACAGTGTAAGGATGCCATTCTGCAGGGCGTACGAACCAGTTTGGTTGAGTGCGTTCAGAAAAGCATTTTCAACATCCATGATGGGTTGGTCGCAAGCCATCTCGGTGGATGCGATTTCGGAGAATGACAACGCATATAAGTCCAAGGTATATTTTCCGAAGAAACTGTTGCAGCCCGTATTGCCTTTGATGCCTTTGTCCAAAGCCGTAAAAATGATGTGTGGAACATTTTCTGAAACAGCCGATCCCCCTATTTCGGTTACATTGTATTTACCGGACAATTGCACATTGCCTGCGGCATCGATTACTTGTTTGGTTTCATCGCAACCTGCCAACAACAGGATTGCGCAACAAAGAGTGATTACTGTTTTCATATATCTGATGGTTTCTTGATTCTAAGATACCACAATTCTTGGTCCTAAGCTTTTAAAAATCTGTTAACGCAACATTTTTTGGGCTTTTTTTACCGCTGAAATCAATCGGTCCACCTCCTCTTTGGTATTGTAGAACGCAAAGGAGGCACGAACAGTTCCCGGGATGTGGTAGAAATCCATGATTGGTTGGGCACAATGATGTCCGGTTCTAACGGCGATTCCCATTTTGTCGAGGATGGTACCCACATCGTAGGGGTGAATGCCTTCCAGATTGAAAGAAATTACCGAAGTTTTTTGGGGTGCCGTGCCAAAGATTTTTAGCCCTTCAATGGATTGGAGTTGCTGTGTGGCGTATGCCAAAAGTTCGGTTTCGTAGGCTGTAATTGCATCAAAACCTATGTGGTTGAGATAATCCAATGCTGCTCCAAAACAGATACCGCCTGCAATATTGGGAGTGCCTGCTTCAAATTTATGAGGCAACTCGGCATAGGTAGTTTTTTCAAAAGTTACTTCCTTAATCATTTCCCCGCCGCCTTGGAAAGGAGGGAGTTTTTCCAACCACTCTTTTTTACCATAGAGCATTCCCACACCCGTGGGGCCGCACATTTTATGTGCAGATGTTACATAGAAATCTACATCCAATAGTTTTAAATTGGGTTTCATGTGGGCACAGGCCTGTGCACCGTCCACCAACACCGCAGCCCCTACCTGATGGGCTTTTTGAATGATGGTTTCAATAGGATTAATGGTGCCCAAGGCATTGGATACATGATTTACGAAGACCAATCGCGTTTTGCTGGAAAGTAGTTCTGAATAGACTTCCATGCGCAATTCGCCCTGTTCGTTCATAGGAATTACTTTCAGTTTGGCGCCTGTTTTTTCACACAGCATTTGCCAGGGAACGATGTTGGAATGGTGTTCCATGGCCGAAACTAGAACTTCTTCCCCTTTCTTTAGTAAAGTCGTAAAGCCATGTGCAACCAAGTTGATGCCATGGGTAGTTCCTGAGGTAAAAATCACCGTTTCCGGATATGCGATGCTAAAATGGTTTTGAACTTTGCGGCGGGCTTGCTCGTAAGCATCGGTCGCTTCTTGGGATAGGGTATGTACTCCCCGGTGGATGTTGGCGTTGTACTGGGAATAATAGTTCACCAAACAATCGATGACAGCCTTAGGTTTTTGGGAAGTTGCCGCGTTGTCCAAATATACTAGAGGAAAACCATTGACTTGCCGTTTAAGAATGGGGAAATTGTCTCGTATTTTTTGAATATCGAAAGCCAAAGCCTACAGTTTTCAGAAGCTATTATAAATCGAATCCAAGGCTCACCCCAATCTTTTTGGCAATAAGCTTGTTGATTCGTTTTTTCAATTCGGGAATTTTTACGCTTTCCAAAACATTATTGGCAAAGGCATACATCAATAGTGCGCGAGCTTCCTTGGACCCAATTCCCCTGCTTCGCAGGTAAAATAACGCTTCTTCATCCAATTGACCAATGGTACAGCCATGGGAACATTTTACGTCGTCGGCGAAAATCTCCAATTGGGGTTTGGAATTGATGGTGGCCTTGTCACTGATAAGGATGTTGTTGTTCTGTTGAAATGCATCCAGTTTCTGGGCGTCCTTTTCAACATAAATCTTACCGTTGAAAACCCCGGTAGATTGATCGTCGTAGATGCCCTTATAGTCTTGATGGCTCTCACAGTTTGGGGCTTTATGAAGCACTAGGGTATTGTGATCCACATGTTGCTTGTCTTCCAAAATAGTAACCCCTTTCATAATGGAATTGCAATGTTCTCCCTGTTGATAAAAATTGAGGTTGTTGCGAATCAATTTGCTCCCGAAGGAAAAGGTATGCATGCTGCACACACTGTCCCGTTCTTGTTTGATGTAGGTCGAATCGATGAGGGAGGCCGTCGGTAAATCGTTCTGGATTTTATAATAATCCAAATAGGCTCTTTTTTCGGCAAAAATTTCGGTCACAGCATTGGTGAGCACTGGATTTTCCGACAAACTTTGGTGACGCTCAATGATTTGAATGTGGGCATTTTCGCCTACAATAATTAAATTTCGAGGTTGTAGCATCAAGGCCGCTTCTGAACCCGTGTAAAAATTAATGATTTCAACAGGCTTCTCCACCTCTTTGTGCTGCGGGATATAAATGTAAGCTCCTTCTTTTGCAAATGCTGTATTGAGGGAGGTTAGGCTTTCCTCTTTGGCAACTTTATTGAAATAGTTCTCAATAACAGGTTTGTATTTATCCTTGCTTAAAGCTGCTGAAAGTAGGCATATGTCCATTCCATCGTGTGTGGTAGCGGATAGGAAAGAACTGTAAACGCCATCAACAAATACAATTTTGTAGGTGTCAATTTCATGAAGAAAAAAACGTTTGACGTCCTTAAAATCGATGCCGGATTCCTTTTTTGGAAAAATGCTGTAATCCTCTTTCAACAATGCATTGAGGGAGGTATATTTCCAAGCCTCTTCTTTTTTGGAAGGGAAGCCATTGTTCTCGAAGATCTTTATGGCATGGTTGCGCAGATCGTGGATGGGAGAGTCATGGTCCAAGTAATCTTCGAAAGCTAGGTAAGATGATATAAGTTTCTCTTTCAGACTCATGCTTTCACTTCTTCTTTGATCCAATCGTATCCTTTTTCTTCCAATTCGTAGGCGAGTTCCTTAGTGCCAGATTTAACGATCTTACCGTCCATCAAAACATGCACGAAATCGGGTACAATGTAATCCAACAGCCTTTGATAGTGGGTAATTACGATAACCGAATTTTCAGGGCCACGCAACTTGTTGACCCCGTTAGCCACTATTTTAAGGGCATCGATATCCAATCCCGAATCGGTCTCGTCCAAAATGGCCAATTTGGGTTCCATCATAGCCATCTGGAAAATTTCGTTGCGCTTTTTTTCACCCCCCGAAAACCCCTCATTGAGGGAGCGGGAAAGGAATTTGCGATCAATCTCCAGCAAATCGGCTTTTTCCTTAATCATCTTCAACATGTCACTGGCTGGCATGTCTTCAAGCCCTTTGGACTTACGGGTTTCATTAATGGCTGTTTTTATGAAATTCGTTACAGTGACCCCAGGGATTTCCACGGGATATTGAAACGAAAGGAATACTCCTCTGTGGGCACGTTCCTCGGGATCCAATTCTAAAATATCCTCACCATCCAACAGGATTTCTCCTTCATGAACCTCAAACTCTTCTTTACCTGCAATGACGGAAGCAAAGGTGCTCTTGCCCGAACCATTAGGCCCCATGATGGCATGTACCTCACCGGGTTTTACGTGAAGGTCGATTCCTTTTAAAATATCCTTGTCCTCTACACCTGCGTGTAAATTTTTAATTTGTAGCATGATCAACTTTTCTTTTCTTCAATTTTGATGTCTGCATCGGCCGGGGCGTTCCCAACGGCAACAATTTCCTTGATGGTGATGATTTCTTCCCAAACCTGTTTGCCCTCGTCCAAAGCAGGGTTGCGGGTTACTTCACCTTTTACAACCACGGGAACCATGTCGTACTCCTCCTTTTTGATGGGCGCAATTTTTTGACCCAATTCTTTGGCCAAGTCGTCCAAGGTCACTGCATAGATAAAAGTATCGCCCTTAAGGACAGAACCGTCTTCAGAGTAGAAAAACTCACCAGAGTAAGCCCGATAACCTGAATCCAGAAGTTTTGGTGCGTTTTCCATACCGTTTTCGGCATTTTCTTCCGAATTTTTACAGGAAATCACTACGAATGTCATTAAAAGTGCTGTTGCTAAAACAATTTTTTTCATGATGGTTATAATTTTTATCCTACGGATCCTTCCAAACTTATTTCCAACAATTTTTGGGCTTCCACGGCAAATTCCATGGGAAGCTTGTTGAGTACTTCCTTACTAAAGCCATTAACAATAAGAGCAATCGCCTTTTCGGTGTCGATCCCCCTTTGATTGCAATAAAATATTTGATCTTCCCCAATTTTACTGGTGGTTGCTTCGTGTTCAATTTGAGCCGTTTTATTGCTTGCCTCGATGTAGGGGAATGTATGGGCTCCACAATTGTTGCCCATCAAAAGCGAGTCACATTGCGAGAAATTACGGGCGTTTTCCGCTCTTGGGCTAATTTTCACCAGACCCCGGTAACTGTTCTGGGATTTTCCGGCAGAAATTCCTTTGGAAATAATGGTACTCCTTGTATTTTTTCCAAGGTGAATCATTTTCGTCCCCGTGTCGGCTTGTTGGTAATTGTTGGTTACCGCAATGGAATAAAATTCCCCGATGGAATGGTCTCCTTTCAAAACGCAACTGGGATATTTCCAAGTTACGGCGCTGCCGGTTTCGACTTGGGTCCACGAAATTTTGGCATTTTTCTCGCACAATCCTCGTTTGGTCACGAAATTGAATACGCCACCTTTCCCATCCTTACCGCCTGGGTACCAATTTTGAACGGTGGAGTATTTAATTTCGGCATGGTCCAAGGCAATCAATTCCACAACTGCCGCATGCAATTGGTTCTCGTCGCGCATGGGGGCGGTACAGCCCTCCAAATAACTTACATAACTGCCTTCATCGGCAATAACCAACGTACGTTCAAACTGACCCGTACCTGCTTGATTGATGCGGAAATAAGTTGAAAGTTCCATAGGGCAACGAACGCCTTTTGGGATATAACAAAAAGATCCATCACTAAATACAGCACTGTTTAGGGCTGCATAAAAATTATCTTTTTGTGGGACAACGGTGCCGATGTATTTTTTTACCAGTTCGGGATGCTTTTGAATGGCCTCAGAAATGGAACAAAAAATAATGCCTCTCTCCGCCAATGTTTCCTTAAAGGTGGTTGCAACCGAAACGGAATCCATGACAATGTCTACTGCCACTCCGGCCAACTTTTTTTGTTCATCCAGGGAAATTCCCAGTTTGCTGAAGGTTTCCAGCAATTCGGGATCTACTTCATCCAAGCTATTGTATTTCGGTTTTTTGGACGGGGCAGAATAGTAGGAAATGTTTTGAAAATCGGGTTTGTTGTAACGAATGTTGGCCCATTCGGGCTCTTCCATTTGCTGCCAGGCACGAAACGATTCCAAGCGCCAATCGGTCATCCATTGTGGCTCTTCTTTCTTTTTGGAAATGGCCCTTACAATGTCTTCATTCAAGCCTACAGGAAAAGTATCCGATTCAATCTCGGTATAAAATCCGTATTCGTATTCCTTGGTCTCGAGTTCCTTTTTTAAATCGTCTTCTGTAAACTTTCCCATTTTTTTTGAGTCACTATTTACAATGAAAAGCTCTCACCACAACCACAGGTCCTTTGCGCATTGGGGTTGTTGAATACAAACCCTTTTCCATTCAACCCACCACTGTATTCCAAAGTGGTGCCCACCAAATACAGGAAGCTTTTCTTATCTACAACAATCTTTACGGCATTGTCTTCAAAAAATTTATCCTCTGGCGAGTGCTCCTTGTCAAATTTCAATTCATAAGACAATCCAGAACATCCTCCACTTTTCACCCCAACCCGAACAAAATCGGAAGTAGGGTTAAATCCTTCTTCTGCCATCAACTGCGCAATTTTCGATTTAGCGGTGTCACTAACCTTGATCATTAATATAGATTTGTTCTAAATTACGGCAAATATACTGCAAATCCCGTGTTTAACCATAACAAAGGAACATTTAAACGCAATAGCATAATAGATTTAAGTAATAATTAACAAAGCCAGATAAACAGGGCTATTCGCGGAAGTCGGGGTTGTTAATGAAGCTGGGGTCTGAAAGGGAAAGGAGAAAAGCCTTGAGGTCTGCTTTGTCTTCTTCAGAAAGCTGTACGCCTCCTTGCGCTATTTTTTTCATAAGTGGATCGACGGTTTCAGAGTACACCAAGCCTTCACTATAATGGTTGATGACCTCATCCAATGTGGCAAACCGGCCATCGTGCATGTAAGGCGCGGTAAAAGCCAAATTGCGAAGGGAGGGCGTCTTAAATTTTCCATCATCACGGGGATCTCCGGTAACCAGCCCCAGACCTTTGTCGGGAGGAAATTCGTCCAGGCCATTGTTGTGAAAAATATTATCAGTCCACAAAGGATTCAACGGGTTTCCATGGCAATGGAAGCAATCGCCTTTGGTTTCGTCCAGGAAAACATTCAAGCCGTTCATTTCAGAGGGCGTAAGGTTGATCTCCCCTCTTTGGAATTGATCGAAGCGGGAATTGGCCGTAATCATGGTTCTTACAAATTGGGCAATTGCTCGGGAAGTGAGTGCAGAATCAATTTTAGTAGTGCCAAACGCCTTCTCAAAAAGCATGGGATATTCTGGGTCATTCTGAAGGGAGGCTACTGCATTGGGCCATGTATTGGCCATTTCTATGGGGTTGGTAATGGGCTCTAAGGCCTGTGCTTCTATGGACGGGGCGCGTCCATCCCAAAAGAATTTTTGTCCGTAGTTCCAGATTAGGTTTTGAAGGGGCATGGAGTTTCGGATCCCGATACTGCCATCAATCCCGATGCTGAACTGTCTGGGATCGGTGAAGGCATTTTCCGGGCGGTGACAGGTGGCACAAGCTTGTGTGCCATTGGCCGAAAGAATGGGATCAAAAAACAGCTTTTTCCCCAGTGCTATGCCTTCTTCCGTTAACGGGTTTTCTTCGGGTAGGACAGGGGGTAAAATATTGGCTTCAAAAAATGCAGGAAGCTCGAGCGTTACCGGAGTAGCAGTGTACCCCCCGTTGCCATCGTCCTGGTTACAGGCAACAAGGCTAAGGAGAAGTACACAAAATGCTAATCGGTAATGCATAAGTTCAGAATTTATTAATCGTCGTGAGGAGCCACACTTCCTAGGCTGAAAACCCCATTGGAGCCATTTTGGTTCATCATGATCTGGGCATTGAAATTGGGCATCAACGTGGTATAAAGCTGCGTAAGGTCCCAAGTGTTTGGGTTTTTAAACCATTCGGCCACATTCATCTTAACTTCAATCTCCAAATCGTCGGTAATGGTTATTTCTCCCAGATTTACCTCAAAGGAGGTATCTTGGGTCAATTCCAAAGTCCCAGGACCGGGAGGCAACGACGAATGTTTGTTCGCTCTAATGGTATGGTACTGAAAGTTGATCTCGGCAGGCACAGTGGTACTGTTGGTATATTTGCCTTCCATTCGCATGTAGTGATAACCACCGCCCAGCATATCGGGAACGTTCCAACCACCGTCGGCGGAGTTGAGGTCGGGGTGGTTCATGTCATTATCTTCGTCGTTGAAACCAAACCTGAAAGTTACCGTGTAGCTACCCTCTGGGATTTCAACATCTGGAATGAAATGAAGGTTTTGACCGTCCCGAACATTGACCAAGTTATAATCCCCGGCGGTATAAACTTCACCGGTACTGCTTGTAAATGTAATGTCAGAAATCAAATAGACCAATTTGGAGAGGGTTAAAGTCTCACCATGGGCAGTTGTATAGGTGGTGACATCAAAATTGGCATTTTGGATGTCGGCCCCATCCCAGTTTTGGCTAAAGACAAAGTGCACAGGGAAAGTTTGGTATGGCGCGGGATCATTACCGTTGCTACAGCTTGCTAATAGCACGGATACAGTGAATAAAAAAGCAATTTTTTTCATAGGTTTTTAAATGGGTCTTTTAATTGATTTTAAAGATTAAAAAGTCTTTGGACCCTTTGTTCTCGGTAATATCGCCGTCATTGCTTTCCGAATTACCTACTACAATAATGGATCCGTCGGCGGTATAAATGGCACTTTCTGCAAAATCCAGATTAGCCCCACCTATATTTTTTTCAAACAATAGCGTGCCTTGGTCATCTACTACGATGGCCCAGGCATCATTTTGCCCTTTGTTGGCAGTAGCGTCCCCGTTGGCACTTCTACACGATCCAATGATCAAGTAATTGTTATCGCTGATAGGGAGTATTTTTTTTGCCGAATCAAATTGATCCCCACCATAGGTTTTTTGCCAGAGGATATTTCCGGTTGGACTCATTTTGATGAGCCAAACATCGGCATTTCCTTTATTTTGGGTTACATCCTGATCGTTGCTTCGGGTATCGCCAACCACAAAAAAATTACCGTCCGAGGTAGGCTGGATGTCATAAGCAATGTCAATTTCACTTCCACCAAACGTTTTGGTCCAAAGCTTGTCTCCAGCACTGCTCACCTTAACGACCCACCAGTCGTAGGTGCCGTGTGAATTTTCGATGTCGGAGTTTTCCCCGGGAACGCTTTCGGAAGTTCCAACCATCAGGAAATCGCCTTCAGCAGTTTCAATGGCCCGGTAACATTTGTCAAAGTGAACACCTCCAAAATAGCGGGTCCAGAAATAATCGCCTTGGGCATCCATTTTGATGCCCCAATATTCACCAACACCGTGTAAGGTACTTTGCGGTGCACGGTCGTTATTTCCTTCACCTCCACTAGCTGTTACATCAAAATAACCTGCGGCAAAGTAGCCTCCGTCATGGGTTTCGAATACATCAAAAGCTTGATCGTTTCCGGCATATCCATAGTTTTGGCACCATACTTCGTTACCATTCTCATCAATTTTCAAGAGCCAATAATCATAAAATCCTCCATTGCTTCCAAGGTCGCAGTTATTGCTTTGGCTGTAGCCGGAAAGGACGTAACCGCCATCGCTGGTTTTGTGAATGTTGGTGGCAAGTTCATCACTAGTATCTCCGTAAACCTTACTCCAGATAATATTTCCTGTTTTGGAAATTTTTAGGACCCAATAATCACTGTCTCCTCCTGTTTTGATTCCCGAAAGTTCCCCATCGGTGCTAAAAGTAGCTCCAAGCACCACATAATTGCCATCGTTAGCTTCTACAACGCCAACCGCTTGATCAATGTCACTACCTCCATAGGTCTTGAGCCAAGTTAACTCGCCTGTGAAGGTATTGCCCTGTGGGTCATCGTCGGTAGTGTCATCAACAATGACGGTGTCGTCCGTTTTTGGCGTTCCTTCATCTTTGTTACAGGATACAATAATTGTAAGGAACGTTAAAAAAAATAAGTGCGTTAATGTGTTCCTTTTTAATAGCATTTTTTTGAATTAATTTACTACCAACCTTTGCGTGGTATTTCCATTGATGGTTACCAAGTACATTCCAGAATGATAAGTGGATATGTCAATTGTTTTGGAAAAGCTAGGGGTAATTTCACGATCCAAGATCACTTCCCCTAAGAGATTGCAAATAGTGATATGGCTTATTTGTTGGTTCTTGGACTGGACATCAATATGTGTGTGGGCTGGATTAGGGTTAATAGCAAATACATCCATGGTGGGATCGGTGACTGAAAGGCTAGATTCCTTTACAAGGGTAAATCCGCCACCACCGCTAATAACAATATTCCCACTTTCAAAGAAAGGATATACGTTCCAAACTCCTCCAAAGTTGGCGTTGTTGTTACTGGGGTAGGTGTCGAAATAACCAATTTCCGACATGTTTTGATTGGCAATATCTGCGATGTCAATGATGCGGATTCCTCCACTGTAATTGGCCAAAAAGTATTTATCCCCAACGACATAACCATTGTGGTCGATGGAAGCAATGTTTCCGTAGTAGTCGAAATAAAAGGAAGCATTGTCCAGATCGCTTACGTCAAAAACCAAAGTTCGTGTGTTGAATCCAAAATCGGATTCATCCAATTCGTCACCAACAAGAAAATAGTGGCGGTCTTCCGTTAGCCAACCTTGGTGTGTGTAGGCGACATTACCATAAGTGATGGATTTGATCAATTGCGGGTTGGCCTTATTGGTTACATCAACAATAACCACTTGATCTTCATTGGATCCAAAGAATATTTCGTGACCGATGTAGTCCGTATCAGGGCCATCGTACGTTATGATTTGAGCATCGTGGCTATAATTGCTGCCTGAGTAACCCCCATCGGCTACTGGGTTTAAGGGATCAGAAATGTCTATAAAATGTGGGCCACCATTAAAAGTACTGGTCCCAATGGCATAAGCATATCCCGTATCTTCATTGATGGCGATGTTGTGGCAATGGCCAAAACCACCATAGTAAGCATCTTCAGTAAAGGTTTCAGGAGGGCTGGCAACACTTCTCAAGCGGGTAAGGTCAAATACCTGCATCCCATGACTGTTGGCTTCACTAACAATAAAAGCATAATTGTTATAGACCTTTACGTCCCTCCATATACTTGGGGAACTATGTGTAGGCAATTTCCCCAAATAGATAGGATTCACGGGGTCGGTAAGGTCAAAAAATGCCGTGCCGTTGTCAAGTCCGATCAGGGCATACTCTGTCCCATCATCCGGGTCGGTCCACCCCCAAGAATCATTGGCTTCAGACGCACCCATTTGGCCAGGAAAAAATTTGGCCTGCATGTCGTAGCCACTGCAAGGATAGCTACCGGCCATACCCCCCGAACAGGGAGTTTGGGCTTGCATACTTGATAGGGAGATTAGGATTCCGAGTAGGCATAGTTTTTTTTTCATAATTGCAAGTTTTGAAAGGAAGTATTAGTAAAAACGCTCGAAGTTTTGAATTAGTCTTCGAGCGTTTTAGATTTATCATTCCTTGGTTAATTGATTATTATTTTTTTGGAAAGTTGTTGGTTCAACTTCACAAAATATACACCTTTGGACAAGGCTGAGGTATTAATGGTATAATTGGAAAAATCCAGTTGATCTAGGTCTAGCAGGCGTTTTCCAGAAATATCATAAAGTTCTATGTGATTGATTTTTTCAAATTTAGAAAGAATATTTACCTGATTGCTGGCAGGGTTTGGGTAAATAACTAACCCTTTTTCCAAGGTATAATCGCCAACACCCAATTCCTCAAGGACGGTAAGCTCAAAGCTACAAGTACTGGTATTGCCTTCGTCGTCGGTAGCTTCAAAAGAAATGGTATAAGTGCCTACGGTTAGTTGGGTTCCTGCTACGGGATCCTGAGTAATGGTCAAGTTTGACGTACAGTTATCAGTGGCTGTTACATCATTATTGAGCACGTAATTGGGCAAAGTATAATAGGGGTTGCCCGTATCGTACGCAACAGTTTCGTTGCTGTAGCAACTAAATGTGGGCCCCATATCGTCAACAATCGTTACTTCGGTGGTACAGGTATCGGTGTTTCCCGATGGATCCGTTACGGTAAGGGTTACGGTGATGGGACCCCCTATGTCTGAACAATTAAATGTGTTGGGACTTACCGAGAGAGTAAAAAATCCACTATTATCACTTGATCCTCCATCGACATCACTTCCGGCGATAATAGCCTGGCCATTTGCATCCAGCGAAGCGGTATAACTTTGACACACGGCTACCGGATCAATATTGTCTACCAAAGATTCTTTCACCACAAAGAAACCATCATCCAAGTCGCTAATTACAATATTGCCACTACCAAAGAAAGGGTACACATTCCATACACCATCAAAATTGGCACTGTTGTTACTGGGGTAGGTGTCAAAAAAACCAACTTCAGAAATGTTTTGATTGGCAATATCCGATATATCGAGTACCCTGATACCTCCGGTATAACTGGCCAAATAATATTTGTCGCCAACCACGTAACCATTGTGGTCTATGGAAGGAATGTTGGCAAAATAGTCAAAGTCCCAAGCGGCAGTATCTAAATCACTTACATCAAAAACCAAGGTTCGGGTATTGAATCCAAAATTAGACTCGTCCAACTCATCCCCTACAAGTAAATAATTACGGTCGTCGGTTAGCCAGCATTGGTGTGTATACGATACATTGGCATAATTGATAGTTTTGATGAGTTGTGGATTGGCCTTATTGGTAACATCTACAATGACTACTCTGTCTTCGTTTGACCCAAAAAAGATTTCATGGCCCGTGTAGTCGGTATCGGGACCGTTGTAGGTAATAATTTGAGCATCGTGGGTGTAGTTACTTCCAGAGTATCCCCCAGCTGCTACGGGATTCAAGGGGTCAGAAATGTCAATAAAATGAGGACCACCACCAAAGGTACTCGTCCCGATGGCATAGGCATATCCTGTATCTTCATTAATGGCGATGTTGTGGCAATGGCCAAAACCACCATAGTAAGCGTCTTCAGTAAAGGTTTCTGGCGGGCTGGCAACATTTCTTAACCGGGTTAGGTCAAATACCTGCATGCCATGGCTGCTGGCTTCACTCACTACAAATGCATAATTGTTGTAAACTTTTACGTCCCTCCAAAGCGATGGGTCGGAGTGTGTAGGCAATTTTCCCAAATAAATTGGATTAACCGGATCGGAAATGTCTATAAATGCAATTCCGTTATTGAGTCCCATTAAAGCATACTCAGTTCCGTCCAGTGGATCGGTCCAACCCCAGGAATCGTTTCCTGAAGAGGCGCTGAGGGATGAAAGGGTTAAATGGGATTGTAAATCATACCCATCACAAGGGAAACTTCCGGCCATTCCACTAGAGCAAGGAGTTTGGGATAACGAAAGGAGTGGCACCAAAAATACGATTGATAGTGTAAATTTAAACATGGATAATTGGGTTAGGTTTTTACCACAAAGAAGTGATAAAAGGATAAACAATTTTTTTTGCGCAACCAAAGCTAGTAAATTATTGCCAGTTTTTTTGTTAATGTCCTATATTTATTGAGATTATTGATGAATTTTTAAATAATATTCGCATCTTTTAAAAATACTCCAAGGATTTCTATCATATTCCCTATTGAACCTATATAGAAAATGTATTTTTGTGACTAAATGATGTTTTTGCATGCTAGAAGATAAAAACCATACCAGAACTTCCATCTCCGAATTGGGCGAATTTGGATTGATTGATCATTTGACTAAACAATTTAGGGTGGAACAAAAATCTACCGTAATGGGAGTTGGTGATGATGCCGCCGTGCTTTCGGGGAATTCAAAAAAATTAAAAGTGGTCACCACCGATCTTTTGGTGGAAGGGGTTCATTTTGATTTGGGCTACATGCCCTTAAAACATTTGGGTTACAAAGCAGTGATCGTAAACTTGAGTGACGTTTACGCCATGAATGCGGAAGCCACTCAAATTACTACCTCCATAGCCGTTTCCAACCGGTTTCCGGTTGAAGCGCTCGAGGCACTTTATGAAGGCATCCATCTGGCGTGCCAGCTTTATAAAGTGGATTTGGTAGGGGGGGACACAACTTCATCAACTTCTGGGCTCATCATTAGTGTCACGGCTATCGGTGAAGTTTCAGAAGACCGTGTGGCCTATCGAAACGGTGCCAAAAATAATGATTTGCTGGTAGTAACAGGCGATTTGGCAGGCGCGTACATGGGATTGCAAATTTTGGAGCGGGAAAAGCAAGTATTCCAGGTAAACCCAAATGCACAGCCCGATTTGGAAGCGTATACTTATTTGATAGAACGACAATTAAAACCTGAAGCCCGGAAAGATATGGTGACACTTTTGAGAGAATTGGAGGTAAAGCCAACCTCCATGATCGATATCAGTGATGGGCTTTCATCGGAAATTATGCACTTGTGCAAAGCCTCTAAGGTAGGCTGCAATTTGTATGAAGATAAAATACCGTTGGATCCCCAAGTAATCAATGCGTGTGAAGAATTCAATTTAGATAGTACCACCATTGCACTCAGTGGAGGGGAAGATTATGAATTGTTGTTTACCATTTCTGGGGACGATTATTCAAAAATCAAGGGCAACCCAAATTTAACGGTTATTGGCCATATGACAGCTCCTTCCGAAGGCATTCACCTAATTACAAGGGGCAATACCAAAATTCCCATTAAGGCAAGGGGATGGAATTCATTTTCCGAAAAATAATTCAGGCTACCGTTCGATTTTTCAATTTGTTTTCGAACATGTAATTATTGTCTTCCCAGTATTTGTTGAGTTTTACCATTCTCCCATACCCATCGGTGGTAAACTTTTGTTTGCAATGAGAACACTCATATTCTTCAATAAGTAGGTCCTTTTTGGGAATGCGGGAAAAATGGTGCCCGAATATTTTACAGCTAAGTTTCTTCTTCATGATGTGGAATAATCCCGCTTGGTCTTCTTTTCAAAAAACAAGGCCAGGGAACTATTGACTTGTTTATTCTTTAAGGTAAGTTGTTCCAAATTGCCCGAAAAGTTATCCGTCACTTCCTTCCCACAATGGGTGCACCGATACTCATTGATGTGATTGGTGACCTTGCGGGTAATAACGTAATCGTGCCCAAAAGTACTGCAAACGAAACCAGAAAAGGAGAACAATGGTCTTGAGGAGTTGTTTTTCATGATTCTCTATTTTTGGATGCACTAAATATAGAAAAAAATCTTTCAAAAATCGATTAAGTGTAAAAAAAATCGACAAAAAGTAAAAAATCTTTAATATTAGCTTCATTTTCAAGCCATCCCATGTGGCTCCCATGCAGTATTTGGATAGGGGTACCGGTTTTTTTTGAAACGTTTCGGGAAGTTTTTAAAGGTACTACGGGATCCTGATCGCCACACAGCAGCCATTTGGTTTTTGAAACGGCCGTGAGGATGGAGGTTCGGTCTTTTCGGTCCCGCATTCCACGGATGTTGGCCAAAATACCCTCTGTTGCGAAACCATTTGCTTGCTGTTTCAGTTTTTTTATTTCATCGCAATAGAGCGTCCTGGCATTTTCCGAAAACAGATTGCTTAGGGCCATGCCAATAATTTTTTCTTTTTCCTTGGGGATCATTTCCAATGCCCTATTTCTATTTTCGATGCGTTCCGGGCCATCAGCTTCAGGGGTAGAATTCAACAAAACCAATCCGGAAAGGGTTTCGGGATGCATTTCGGCGAATGCCAAACTTACATACCCTCCCATGGAATGACCTACCAACACCACTGTATCTATTTTTAGCAATTGTAGCAATTCGTAGACGGCTTCAGCCATCAATTCCATAGAATGGGTTTTTGCAACGACCCCACTTTTTCCATGGCCAGGTAAGTCGAGGACAATCAAAAAGTATTTTTTAGACAAGTGGTCAACATACCGGTCCCATATGGTACCATCTTCCAAAAATCCATGTAAAAGAACCATGGCAGGGCCTTTGCCATGGGTTTGATAAAATTGGGGTGCCTTACGAAACTGAAAAACCATTTTGTTATCTTCCCCACAAATATCCGCTATTGAAACACAGCAAGCAAACCTTCATCTTGGCTTTTGGCCTTTTTTCCCTCTTCTTTGGGGCAGGAAATCTCATACTGCCTCCCTATTTGGGATATCAAGCGGGGAAGGAATGGTTTTGGGTAACTTTGGGGTTTGCACTCTCGGCTGTAGTTATTCCCATCATGGCCATTTATGGGCATGCCAAGTTGCAGGGAACTTTATTGGATTTTGCCAGAAAAGTATCCCCAAAGTTTGCTTTGGTCTTTGGAATTATCGTTTATTTTGTTTCGGTATCCCTGCCTGCGCCAAGGACCGCTTCGGTTACCTACGAAATGGGAATAGCCCCCTATTTTGAGCTGTCATCACTTGGCTTTAGTACACTCTATTTTGGTCTTGTGGCATTTTTTGTTTTGTTCCGGACAAAAATACTGGGTTTTATTGGGAAGTTTCTCACGCCACTTATTTTAGTCCTCTTAATACTGATTGTCGTTTTGGGGCTGTTCCTTGGTAATCCTGAACCTCTGGATTCAAAATTTGGACAAAATTTTACAGCCGGGATTTTGGAAGGGTATCAAACTTTTGATGCCATTGGAGGGGTGGTCGTTGGAGCGGTTTTAGTAATTTCTTTGGAATTGTTGGGAAAGTATACCTATACCGAGCGGAAGCAAATCATTTTCCGGGCGGGGCTTTTGTCTGGTTTTTGCCTCTTAGCTGTATATGCTGGTTTGATCGCCTTGGGAGCCACATTCAGTGGAGTTTGGCCTGGGTTGGACCGTGCTCCATTGTTGCACCAACTTAGTCATGAAATTTTGGGGAAACTTGGGGGCGCATTTTTGGCCGTTTTGATCGGGTTGGCCTGTTTCACGACTGCCGTGGGAATTATTGTGGGAACAGCCGACTTTGTAAAGGGACTGTTCAAAGATTCCAAAAAAGCCTATTACATCGCGGCATTGCTGTGTTGCTTCATGGGTGTTATGATGGGGCAAAATCAGGTAGGTTTTATTATAGATATAGCATTTCCGGCTCTGCTTTTGGTGTATCCGGTAACCATTGTTCTAATTGTGCTGAATGCCCTGCCCGAAATTTGGGCGCCCAAGTTGGTTTTTAGAGGAGTGGTTTGGACTACGGTGCTCTTTAGCATACCCGATTTTTGGGATGCAGTCTTTGGGACCAACTATTTGGAACCACTTTTTTCTTGGCTTCCTCTAGCCCAACATAATTTGGGGTGGTTCTTCCCAGTATTTTTGGTTTTTTGGGTGTTGCAATTTTTCCGAAAAAAGCACTTTTCAAACACATCTCTGGAAGAAAATTGACGTTTTTTTGATTTTTTTCACAATTTCCTGAAAAATCGAAAACGTTATAGTTCATTTTTTTGAATTTTTCTCACGCTTTCACAAGCCCTTTTTTTTGCCGAATCCCCATTTTTTAAAGCTAAATTTTCACAAGTATGCAATAAAGGAATCCTTTCCTTGTCAAATTGCTAAAACGCTGATTTTTTAGCACTTAAATGTTTGCGGTTGTGTGTTTGTGTCATAGCTTTGAAACCAAATTTAAAACTTGAACATCATGGCAATTACAAAACAATATTTAAAATCAAAACCGGTTTGCAAAGTCACTTTTACCGTGCCTGCTGAAACCGCCAAGGAAGTAAAAGTTGTTGGATCTTTCAATAACTGGAATGCCAAAACAAATCCATTGAAGAAGCTAAAGAACGGAACCTTTAAGGGAACCGTCGATTTAGAAAAAGACCAATCGTATGAATTCCGTTACATCGTAGACGGTAACTTTACCAACGATGAGCAGGCCGATGCCTATGCTTGGAACGATTATGCTTGGGCAGAAAACGGGGTATTGAACCTGTAATGTTTAGCTAGTTTACGAAAAAGCCCGCTGGAAAGCGGGCTTTTTTTATGCCATTAGGTCTTCAATCTCTTCCACTTCAATGGGGATGTTTTTCATTAAATTCATTGGCGTCCCATGTTCCTGCACCACGACATCGTCCTCAATGCGGATGCCAAATCCTTCTTCGGGCAAATAGATGCCAGGCTCTACCGTAAAGACCATGTTCGCTTTGATGGGTTCCCACAAAATGCCGTAGTCGTGGGTGTCCAGTCCCATATGGTGGCTCGTACCGTGCATGAAGTATTTTTTATAGGCGGGCCAATCGGGGTTTTCGTTCTGAACATCGGCTTTATCCAACAATCCCAGTCCCAACAATTCGGAAGTCATCAGCTTGCCCACTTCCACATGGTATTCCTTCCACAATGCTCCAGGAACCAATAGTTGGGTTGCTGCGTTCTTTACGCGTAAAACTGCATTGTAGATGTCCTTTTGACGTTTGGTGAACTTCCCGTTCACAGGTACGGTACGGGTCATGTCGCTGCTGTAATTGGCATATTCCGCTCCAACATCCATCAAAATCAGGTCACCGTCCTTGCACTGTTGATTGTTTTCGATATAGTGCAAGACGTTGGCATTGTTCCCACTGGCAATGATGGGGGTGTAAGCAAAGCCTTTGGATCGGTTTCGGATGAATTCGTGGATGTATTCCGCTTCTATTTCATATTCCCAAACACCGGGCTTGATGAAACCGAGCACCCTACGGAAGCTTTTTTCGGTGATGTTGCAGGCGGTTTGGATTAAGTCTATTTCAATCGGATTTTTCACCGACCGCAACCGCTGAAGGATGGGATTGCTTTTGGCCCAGGTGTGTGCTGGAAATTTTTCTTTGGTCTTTTTGATAAAACGATCTTCCCTGGTTTCAGTCTCCACACTTTGGCGGTAGTGTTCGTTGGTATTGAAATAAATCGTTTCGGCTTGGGTCATGAGTTCGAAAAAAATCTTGTCAAATTCCGAAAGCCAATACACGGTTTTGATGCCGCTTACCTCAAAAGCTCGTTCCTTGGTTAACTTTTCGCCCTCCCAAATGGCAATGTGCTCGTTGGTTTCCCGAAGGAACAGGATTTCCCGATGTTTTTGGTCTACGGAATCTGGAAATAACAACAAAACGCTTTCTTCTTGGTCTACGCCGCTAAGGTAAAGGATGTCCCGATGTTGGTTAAAGGGCATGGTGCTGTCTGCGCTCACGGGATAAATGTCGTTGCTGTTAAATACCGCAATGCTTTTGGGTTTCATGCGTTGCATGAAGTTTTTGCGGTTTTCGATGTACAGATTACGGTCTATGGGTAAATATTTCATGACAAATGAATTCAAATTACCTTCAAAGGTAGCCAAAGATGCTCGGAAAAAAGAGGCCAAATGGCACTAAATTGCATTTTTGCGGATACGGCTAAGGTGCCGAATGGAAATGCCCAAAAAAGAGGCTAGGTACTTCAATGGTATTTCACGGACCATTTGCGGATCGTTGCCCAACAATTTGAGATACCGCTCTTCCGGGGAAAGGGTCAACAAATTAATGCGGTGGTCATCGATTCGGTAGATTTGGTTCTCTATGAGGTTGTGATAGAACGTTCGGAATACCGGTTGCAGTTGCATGAGCGATTCAAAATCATCATGCGTGATGACCCAAAGCTCACAATCTGTTAATGCTTTAATGTTTTTTCTGGAAGGAATTTCTTCCCGAAAACTCTTCAGGGCACTCGTGCAGGTGTTTTTCAAGGCTAAATAGGTCGTTTTTTCTTCTCCATTCACTTCAATAAAGTGTTGAAGGATTCCGCTGGACACATAACAAAAATATTTGCAGATGGCTCCTTCCTTTACAAAAAACCGATTTTTTTGAAGCGCAAGAGGTTTAAAATAGGCCATAAGGATTTTGATAGCCTCATCCATTTTTGGATCGGAAATGACTTGCTTCAAATAAGTTTCAAGTTGTTGTGGTGATGCCTTCAAAGTATGAGCTGTATGGTTTTCGAAGGTACTAACTTTCTAGTAACATGGGAACCTTAGTATCTGGAAAGAATTTTAGGACAGCACTTTCTGTCATTTTTTAGGATTTATTGGTATCTTCCACCTTCTCAAATAATTTCTTCCAATGAAAATTATACCAACCTTAATTGCATTTTTGTTCTTATCCTTGAACATTTCAGCACAGCAACCCGCCACATCCGTTGATGAGGTCGTAACTGGACTTCAGCAAAAGGAACAGCTGACCCAAAATTCCTTGGTCAAAAACCTACCGTTTCGCAATATTGGCCCTTCCATCATGAGTGGGCGGGTAGTCGACTTGGCCGTTAATCCACAAAATCCAGCCGAATTTTATGTAGGTTATGCCAGTGGTGGGGTTTGGCACACTTCCAACAATGGGACCAGTTTTGAGCCAGTGCTCGATAGCAGCCCTACACAAAATGTTGGGGCCTTGGCAGTGGACTGGAAAAATCATACCATTTGGGTAGGTACGGGGGAAGTAAACGCCTCCCGGTCTTCCTATGCCGGGATTGGACTGTTGAAGAGTTCCGATAATGGAAAAACTTGGGAAAATATGGGCTTGCAGGATTCGCAGCACATCTGCCGGATATTGATCAATCCCAGCAATGCCGATGAAATGGTGGTGGGTGTTACAGGCCACCTGTATTCTGAAAGTACTGAACGAGGGGTCTATAAAACTTTTGATGGGGGCAAAACCTGGAACAAGACCTTATTTGTCGATCCTGGTACTGGAATTATCGAAATGAGCGTTCACCCCAATAATTTCAACATCATGTACGCTGCATCTTGGGATAAGGACAGAAAGGCTTGGAATTTCAGAGGGAATGGAACTGGGAGTGCTATTTTTAAAAGTACCGATGCGGGCAATACCTGGGTAAAAATGACAACGGAAGCTAGTGGGTTTCCAACAGGAGATGGAGTTGGCCGCATAGGATTGGCTGTTGTTGACGAACTTACAGTTTATGCCATACACGACAATCAATTCCATCGGGAAAAGGAAGGGGAGGAAACCGATAGCGACGGACTATCAAAAGACGGGTTCAAAACTATGACCAAGGAACAGTTTTTGGGGCTCGAAGACAAGAAACTGGAAAATTTTCTTCGGAACAATGGCTTTCAAAAAAAATACACCGCCGAGAGTGTCAAAAAGATGGTCCAAGAGGGAACGGTTCAACCTATCGATTTGGCGAAATATTTGGAAGATGCCAATACCTTATTGTTCGATACCCCTGTTATCGGTGCAGAAGTTTACAAAAGTACCGATGGTGGAAAAACATGGAACAAAACCCACAAGGGCTATTTGGACGATGTGTATTATTCTTATGGATATTATTTCGGCAAGATTCATGTCGATCCGAACAACGCCAATACCATCTATCTGTATGGAGTTCCTATTCTCAAATCCAAGGATGGTGGGAAAACTTTTTCCTCCATCGATGCAGACAATGTGCATGGCGATCACCATGTGCTTTGGATTAATCCCAAAATGCCCGGCCACCTCATTAATGGTAATGATGGCGGGGTCAATATTTCCTACGACGACGGAGCCCATTGGATAAAATGCAATACCCCTTCTGTAGGACAGTTTTATGCCATCGCGGTTGATAATGCCGAACCATATAACGTATATGGCGGACTTCAAGACAACGGAGTTTGGGTGGGGGCCAGTGATACGGAAGAAGGCGTTTATTGGCACCAATCGGGCAACTATCCTTATGAGATGATCATGGGGGGCGATGGCATGCAGGTGCAGGTCGATTCCAGGGACAACAACATCGTTTATACCGGATTTCAATTTGGAAACTATTACCGATTGAATCGGAAGACTAATGAAAACAACTACATCCAACCGAAACATGAATTGGGCGAGAGCCCTTATCGATTCAATTGGCAAACTCCAATTTTATTGAGCAGTCACAATCAGGACATTCTTTATTTTGGTGGCAATAAATTGATGCGCAGTTTGAATCGAGGAGACGATTGGGAAGCCATCTCCCCCGATTTGACCAATGGCGGCAAAGTGGGCAACGTGGCTTATGGTACATTAACCACCATTACTGAATCGCCCTTTCAATTTGGATTGCTATACACAGGCAGTGATGACGGACTGGTCTATGTCTCTCAAAATTCTGGTGCCGATTGGACCAACATATCGCAAAGTTTTCCAAAGGACCTTTGGGTGAGCCGCGTGGTGGCTTCACAGCATAAAAAGTCGAGGGTTTATGTAACATTAAATGGTTACCGTTGGGACAATTTTAAACCCTACGTTTATGTGAGTGAGGATTATGGCAAAACCTGGAAAAGCATTGTCGGGAATTTACCGACTTCACCAGTAAACGTGATTCGTGAAGATGCGGAAAATGAAAACCTCCTTTATGTTGGTACAGATAATGGAGCTTATACCTCTTTGGACAAAGGAGCCAGCTGGCAACCATTTTCCAAGGGGCTTCCTAATGTGGCGGTTCATGATATTGCGGTTCAGGCAGCGGCCAAGGATGTAGTATTGGGAACCCACGGGCGTTCCATTTACATCGCCGACGTATCTTTATTGCAACAACTTTCCCAAGAAAATAGGGACAATTTGGTGGTGAGTGCTTTCGAACCTATTGAAGTATCCAGAAGATGGGGCAATAGTTTCAGTACTTGGAATGATCCCTATGAGCCTTCCTTGTCTATTTCATTTTTTGCACCAACTGCTGGCCTAGGGACCATTAAGGTTCTTACTGAAGATGGGAAGGTGCTCAATGAGTGGAGTTTGAATGTTGATAAAGGAATCAATATTTCGGCATACGACCTTACACTTTCCGAAAAGGGAGTCAAAACCCTTGAAAAAACAGGAAAGAAAGTTTCAAAAAGTCAAAATGGAATGTACTATTTACCCAAAGGGAACTATCGTCTTTCTTTTGAAATAGCAGGTCATACAGGACAACAAAAACTGGAATTGAAATAACCCCTTGGCGATTGTTTAAAATAGTTCTAAATTCTGGCTAAAAGAAATCGCAAAGTTTGGCGGTCATGCAATTGAAACTTACTTTTGTATGTTGAAATTTTGAAAAGAAACACTATGGGAATCCTCTCTTCTTCCATTGCCCGAAAATTTGCCATGGCGCTTTCAGGGCTGTTTTTAATCTTTTTCTTAGCGCAACATTTTACCATCAATTTTACCTCGGTCGTAGCTCCGGATACCTTCAATAGCTGGTCCCATTTTATGGGAACCAATGGATTGGTTCAAGCCATCCTGCAGCCTGTACTGATCTTTGCCGTAGTGTTCCACTTTGTGATGGGGTTTGTGCTGGAAATCAAAAACCGAAAAGCCCGTGCCATCAAATACGCCAGTTTCAAGGGCGGTTCTAATTCCAGTTGGGCTTCAAGGAACATGATCATTTCCGGTTTGGTGGTACTCGCCTTTCTTGGATTGCACTTCTACGATTTTTGGGTACCTGAAATGGTCTACAAGTACATCGAATCCAATCCGGAGGAACCTACCCGATATTATGCCGAAACCGTTCACAAGTTTGAAAGCCCGGTTCGTTTGGGAATCTACGTTATTGCTTTCATCCTACTTGCGGTGCATCTCTGGCATGGGTTTTCTTCCTCGTTCCAAAGTGTAGGGTTTAACAACAAATATTCCAGATGTCTGAAAGGATTTACAAAAGCTTTCGCCATTCTTATTCCGCTTGGCTTTATTTTCATTGCCCTCTACCATCATTTTAATCAATTACCCCACTAAACGCTAGCGATATGTCATTAGATGCCAAATTACCCAAAGGACCCTTAGCCGATAAGTGGACAAACCATAAAAACAAGATCAACCTCGTAAACCCTGCCAACAAAAGGAACATTGATGTGATTGTCGTAGGAACTGGTTTGGCAGGAGGAAGTGCTGCAGCCACACTCGCAGAATTAGGCTACAACGTAAAGACCTTTTGTTACCAGGATTCGCCTCGTCGCGCGCATTCCATTGCCGCGCAAGGGGGAATCAATGCTGCAAAAAACTATCAAGGAGACGGCGATTCGGTGTATCGATTGTTCTACGATACCATTAAAGGGGGCGATTACCGTTCCCGTGAAGAAAATGTGTACCGCTTGGCCGAGGTATCAGCTAATATCATCGACCAATGTGTAGCACAAGGAGTTCCTTTTGCTAGAGAATATGGTGGATTGTTGGACAACCGTTCGTTTGGGGGCGTACTGGTTTCCCGAACTTTTTATGCGAAAGGACAGACGGGGCAACAGTTGTTACTGGGAGCGTATTCAGCCATGAACCGACAAATAAACCGCGGAAAAATCAAAGCCTTCAATCGTCATGAAATGTTGGATTTGGTGGTTATTGATGGCAAGGCGCGTGGCATCATTGCCCGCGATTTGGTCACAGGCAAACTTGAACGCCATTCAGCACACGCCGTGGTGATCGCCACTGGAGGTTACGGAAATGTGTTTTACCTTTCTACCAACGCCATGGGGAGCAACGTAACAGCTTCCTGGAAAATCCACAAGCGAGGAGCCTATTTTGCCAATCCGTGCTATACCCAAATTCACCCAACTTGCATTCCGGTTTCAGGGGACCACCAATCCAAATTAACTTTGATGTCGGAGTCGCTGAGGAATGATGGTCGTATTTGGGTTCCCAAAAAATTAGAAGATGCCAAAGCCATCCGTGATGGAAAATTAAAACCTACTGAAATTAAAGAGGAAGACCGAGATTATTACCTGGAACGACGTTATCCCTCCTTCGGAAATTTGGTACCTCGAGACGTTGCGTCCAGAGCGGCCAAGGAACGGTGCGATGCCGGGTTTGGGGTAAACAAAACCGGTGAAGCGGTTTATTTAGACTTTTCCTCTGCCATTATGCGCTATGGAAAGGAACAAGCGGCGATCCATCACATGGAAAACCCAACGGAAGTTCAAATCCGTGAATTGGGCGAAAAAGTGATCGAAAACAAATACGGGAATCTGTTCCAGATGTACGAAAAGATTGTCGACCAAAACCCATACAAAACCCCGATGATGATTTACCCAGCCGTTCACTATACCATGGGGGGCATTTGGGTAGATTACAATCTCATGACCACCATCCCGGGATGTTACGCTGCGGGGGAAGCCAACTTCAGCGACCACGGGGCCAACAGGCTTGGGGCCAGTGCCCTGATGCAGGGATTGGCCGACGGCTACTTTGTACTGCCCTATACCATTGGGGATTACCTTTCCAAGGACATCCGAACCGGAAAGATTTCAACGGACCTCCCTGAATTTGAAAAAGCTGAAAAAGAGGTTCGCGACCAATTGGAAAAACTCATCAGCAACAAGGGAACGAAGAGTGTGGATCATTTCCACAAAAAATTGGGAAAAATCATGTGGGACAAAGTGGGGATGGCCCGAAATGCCAAAGGATTGCAGGAAGCCATTTCAGAAATTAAAGCCTTGCGCGAAGCATTCTGGAAAGATGTGAAAGTCCCTGGCACCATGGACGAGATGAACCCCGAGTTGGAAAAAGCGATGCGCGTGGCCGATTTTCTGGAATTGGGTGAATTGTTTGCCAAAGATGCATTGCACCGCAACGAATCCTGTGGAGGGCATTTCCGGGAAGAATACCAAACCGAAGAAGGTGAAGCCCTTCGCGACGACGAAAACTTTATGTATGCCGCCGCTTGGGAATACAAGGGAGCTCCCAGTGATGCCGTATTGCACAAAGAAAACCTGGATTATGAAAACATTGAAGTGAAAACCCGTTCATACAAATAAACCATGAAGCTTACCTTAAAAATCTGGAGACAAAAAAATGCCCAAGCCAAAGGGAGCATGCAAACCTATCCCATCGAGGGCATTGAAGGCGATATGTCCTTTTTGGAAATGTTGGATGTATTGAACGAGCAACTCATCGAAAAAGGGGAAGAACCTGTAGTATTTGACCACGACTGCCGCGAAGGCATTTGTGGCGCCTGTTCCTTGCAAATAAATGGGGAGCCCCATGGACCAGACCGTTTGGTCACAACATGCCAATTGCACATGCGCAAGTTCAATGATGGGGATACCATCGTAATTGAACCGTTCCGAGCAAAGGCATTTCCAGTAATCAAGGATTTGATGGTCGATCGCAGCGCTTTCGACCGTATCCAACAAGCTGGAGGCTACATTTCGGTCAATACTTCGGGGAATACGATAGATGCCAATACCATTCCTATAGAAAAGGACGCCGCCGATGAAGCCTTTAACGCGGCGACTTGTATTGGTTGTGGTGCTTGTGTGGCCGCCTGTAAAAATGCCAGTGCCATGTTGTTTACTTCTGCCAAGGTGAGTCAGTTTGCCCTATTGCCGCAAGGAAGAGTCGAAGCAACCATCAGGGTATTGAACATGGTAGAACAAATGGACAAAGAAGGTTTTGGGAACTGTACCAATACGGGTGCCTGTGAAGTGGAATGCCCGAAAGGGATTTCCTTGGAGAACATAGCTCGTATGAACCGCGAATATTTGTCGGCATCATTAAAGGGCTAACCACCAAAAACGAATAAACATCCCGAGTTCAAACTCGGGATTTTTTAGTGCACAAAATTCTTCCTACTTTAGGGAGGATGTACAAAGAGCCCAAAATTATAGTCCCACGTTTTAGCGAAGAAGCTGGATTTTACACCACAAAGAAACGCTCTAAAATAATGAGCAAGATCCGCGGGAAAAATTCTAGGCCCGAGTTGCTGCTGCGGAAAGCTTTATGGGCTAGGGGAATACGATTCCGAATCAATAACAAAAAACTTCCCGGTAGGCCAGACATAGCCATTCAAAAATACCAATTAGCCATTTTTGTGGATGGGGAATTTTGGCACGGGTATCAATGGGACGAGAAAAAGCAGGGATTCAAGACCAACCGCAATTTCTGGATTCCGAAAATTGAAAGGAACATGCAACGCGATCGGGAAGTGAACCAGCAACTTCAGGAAATGGGGTACACAGTATTTCGCTTTTGGGTACAGGAAATAAAGAACAATTTATCCACATGTGTCAACGATGTTCTAATGTATATCGAAACCTATCCTAAACGTTATGATTGAACGCTCCAAGCTTCCCAACCAACAAACCACTATTTTCACCGTAATGAGTAAAATGGCAGCCGATCATGGTGCCTTAAACCTCTCCCAAGGCTTCCCCAATTTTCCGAGTGATCCTGTATTGCTGGAAGCCGTTGCCAAGGCCATGCGTGATGGGTACAATCAATATGCACCCATGCAGGGCGATTTAGGATTGCGGGAACGCATTGTGGAAAAAACCCAAAGTCTGTATGGAAAAAGATATGACGTTGCTTCTGAAGTTACGGTTACAGCTGGGGCTACACAGGCTATCTTTACGGCCATTGCAGCTACCATATGTCAAAGGGACGAAGTAATTATTTTCACCCCGGCGTATGATTGTTACGAACCTGCCATCCGTCTTTTTGGCGGAATTTCCAAGCCCATACAACTCTGTCCCCCTTTGTTTCGACCTGATTGGGACGAAGTGGCCAAGAGCATTACTACTAAAACCAAAATGATCATCTTCAACACGCCACACAACCCCAGTGGAATGTTATTTACGGAAGAAGATATGCTGCAATTGCAGATTTTGGTAGTGAAACACGACCTATTGGTTATAAGTGATGAAGTCTATGAGCACATTGTTTTTGACGGTGCTACACATCAAAGTGCTGCAAGCTATGAGGAGTTAGCGAAACATTCCTTTATTACGGCTTCCTTTGGAAAGACTTTCCACAATACTGGCTGGAAAATGGGCTACTGTTTGGCCCCGAAACCATTGATGAAAGAATTTCAAAAAGTACACCAGTACAATGTTTTTTGTGTGAACCATCCGGTACAAAAAGGGTTGGCAAGTTACTTGGAAAACCCAAACCATTATCTGGGATTGTCTGCTTTTTATGAGGAAAAGCGCGATTATTTTTTGGAATCGATCAAGCATTCCCGATTTAAATACCATCCCTCCAAAGGAACCTATTTTCAATTGTTGGACTATTCGGAAATTACCTCGGAAGGCGATGTGGCTTTTGCCGAACGATTGACCAAGCATTTCAAGCTGGCCACCATTCCCACTTCGGTTTTCAACAAAAATCAAGAAGATTTTAAACTGCTTCGAATTTGTTTTGCCAAAACGAATGAGACTTTGGAGCAGGCAGCAACCATTTTGAAAAGTATTTAAATACTTTATCAAGATTTTATTTAGCTATAGAAATTATCAATCTATTGATATGAACTTACAATTGAAATTATTGGGGTAAATCTTCAATATGGACTAACTTTATGAAGTATTGAAAATCAATAAAAAAACTACTTCATCATGGATCACAATCATGCCTACGACGTTAACGATAGCAGTAAATGCCCATATTTGAACAATGCTGCTGGAGGCGGAACCACCAACCGCGATTGGTGGCCCAATCAATTGAATCTCGAACTGCTGAGCCAGCATTCCGAAAAATCCAATCCTCTTGGGAATCAGTTCAATTATGCAAAAGAATTCAAAAAATTGGATTATACCGGACTTAAAAAGGACCTTTTGCATTTAATGACCGATTCGCAAGATTGGTGGCCAGCCGATTACGGAAGCTATGCCGGTTTGTTTATTCGTATGGCATGGCATAGTGCAGGAACGTATCGTTCGGGTGACGGACGTGGTGGGGGCGGTCGTGGACAGCAGCGTTTTGCCCCATTGAACTCCTGGCCCGATAATGTTAGTTTAGATAAAGCCCGTCGGTTGCTTTGGCCGATTAAACAAAAATACGGCCAAAAAATTTCTTGGGCCGACTTGATGATCCTTGCAGGAAATGTCGCTTTGGAATCTTGTGGTTTCCAAACGTTCGGTTTTGCCGGGGGAAGGGAAGATGTTTGGGAACCCGATTTGGACGTATACTGGGGGAACGAAAACGAATGGTTGGCATTGAGTGATACGCCAGACAGTAGGTATTCACACAGTAAAAAAGGAGAGCGTGACTTGGAAGACCCATTGGCTGCCGTGCAGATGGGATTGATTTATGTAAATCCGGAAGGGCCTGACGGCAACCCCGATCCTGTGGCTGCTGCGCACGACATCCGGGAAACCTTTCTCCGAATGGCCATGAACGATGAAGAAACCGTTGCCCTGATTGCAGGGGGGCATACCATTGGTAAAACCCACGGCGCTGGTGATGTGGCTTTAGTGGGCGACGACCCAGAGGCTGCTGATTTGGAATTACAAGGCTTTGGATGGTCCAGTAAATATGGTTCAGGAAAAGCTGGGGATGCTATCACTTCCGGTTTGGAAGTGGTATGGACCAGTACTCCCGTAAAATGGAGCAACGACTTTTTCAAATTTCTGTTTGGTTACGAATGGGAATTAACTAAAAGTCCTGCTGGAGCCCATCAATGGGTTGCGAAAGATGCCGAGGCCATTATCCCCGATCCTTTTGGAGGGCCTAATAGGAAACCTACCATGTTAACAACCGACTTGTCCCTGCGTTTTGATCCTGAATATGAAAAAATTTCCAGAAAGTTTTTGAATAACCCCGAAGCATTTGCCGATGCCTATGCCCGTGCATGGTTTAAATTAACCCACCGTGATATGGGCCCGGTTTCACGCTATTTGGGCCCTGAAGTACCCGAAGAGGAATTGATTTGGCAAGATCCAATTCCTGCAGTGGACTACCAACTGGTGGATTACAGCGATGTAAAAGCCTTAAAGCAAGAAGTACTGGCATCAGGTCTTTCCATCTCCGAGTTGGTTTATACTGCTTGGGCTTCGGCATCGACCTTCCGAGGAGGCGATAAGCGCGGGGGTGCCAATGGGGCACGCATCAATCTGGAACCTATGAAAGGTTGGGAAGTAAATCAAGGAACCGGAAATACAATCAAGGTTCTTGAGGGAATTAAGAATAACTTTAACAACAAATCCTCGGACGGAAAAAAAATATCCTTGGCCGATATGATTGTTCTTGGAGGAAGCGCTGCCATTGAAAAGGCAGCTAAAGATGCAGGAATATCGATAGATGCCCCCTTCACCCCTGGGCGTAACGATGCCCGCCAAGATCAAACAGATGTAGCATCGGTTAACTACTTGGAACCCTATGCCGATGGCTTCCGTAATTACAGCAAGGCCAAGTACAGCATCCCTGCCGAGCACTTATTGATTGATAAAGCGCAATTGCTTACCCTAACTGCTCCCGAAATGACCGCCCTTATTGGGGGAATGCGTGTTTTGGATGCCAATTTTGGAGGTGCAAAACATGGTGTTTTTACGGACAAGCCTGGTACGTTGAGCAATGATTTCTTCATAAACTTATTGGATATGGGGACCGAATGGAAAGCTGTTGATGCCGATAAAACCGTTTACGAAGGTCGCGACCGTAATTCGGGCAAGGTTAGGTGGACGGGAACCCGTGTGGACTTGGTCTTTGGCTCCAATTCGGTGCTGCGTTCCCTGGCAGAAGTATACGCCAGTGAAGATGGTAAAGAGCAATTTGTAACTGATTTTGTTTCGGCTTGGACCAAGGTTATGGAGCTCGATCGTTTTGACCTAGCATAATCCCAATCGAACTATTGCAGAAATGACGGCGGAATGGTACCTTTAACCATTCCGCCTTTTTAATAATCATCACATGACAGAGGCTTTGTTCAATGCCATACGAAACCAAGATGTAAAAACCGTGGGCAAGTTATTGCAGACACATCCTGAATGGGTACATGAAAAAGATGGAAGGGGTTCCAGCCCTTTATTATTGGCAACGTATTATGGTTCCGAAGAGGTAACAACAGCCATTCTGGGCCATCCACAAGATATAGATGCCCAAGATGCTGTTGGAAACACGGCTTTGATGGGGGTATGCTTCAAAGGGTTTGAAGCTATTGCACAACTACTTTTGGATGCTGGAGCAGATCCCAATAAAACAAATTTCAATGGGTCTTCAGCCTTAATGTTTGCCGTACTGTTTGGTAAAACCAACTTGGTAAATCTTTTAATGCAATATGGTGCCAATCCCAACCTCCAGGACGGTAATGGGAATACTGCCCTTTACCATGCCAAAATGCAGGGAAATGCCGAAATTCTGAAATTACTTCAAGGATGAACGACTTATTGAACATCACCCTCATTCAATCCAACCTTTATTGGGAAAACCCTGAGGCCAATAGAAAGCTCTTTGCTGAAAAAATTCAAAGCATTCCTGAACCGACAGATGTAATGATACTTCCTGAAATGTTTACAACTGGGTTTTCCATGAATGCCCAAACCCTTGCCGAACCCATGATCGGCCCTACCTTGAGTTGGATGCAGGAACAATCCAATAAAACGAAGGCAGCATTGGTGGGAAGCATTATTATTGAGGAAGCTGGAAATTTCTACAATAGGGTGCTTTGGGTAGAAGGGTCAAGTACGTTACATTACTACGATAAACGCCACACCTTTACCTTGGCTGGTGAAGACAAGATTTACACTGCAGGAACAAAAAAATTATTGGTGGATTACAAGGGTTGGCGCATCATGCCCTTGATTTGTTACGACCTACGTTTTCCCGTTTGGTCGCGAAACACCGATGATTACGATCTTTTACTCTATGTAGCCAACTGGCCTGAAAAGCGGACCATGGCTTGGGATGTGCTTCTTAAAGCCCGTGCCATAGAGAACATGGCCTATTGTGTAGGGGTCAATAGGATAGGTACGGATGGTAATGGGCATGATTATGTAGGGCATAGTGCGGTTTATGGTGTATTGGGAGGAAGGCTGACCCATGAAAATTTTGATGGGGAATTTACGGAGACCGTTACGCTTTCAAAATCCCGTATGTTGGAACAGCGTGCTCAACTTCAGTTTTTGAATGATAGGGATGGTTTTACTCTAGATTGAATTCTTCGTTCATGCTCCAATTGGGACGCATTTCAATTTGCTTGGGAAGGTACACTATGGTCTCGGGCTGCGTTTTTTTCAAGTAATTACCAGTATCCCATTTACGATTGCCATTGGCGTCATACACTATGCGGACCCAATATTTTCCTGGGTTGAGGTAATCAAAATAAACGGTTTTGTTCTGGGTTAAATATTCGGAAGCTACTACGGTCAATTTTTCATCAACCAATTCAACCATAACTGGAAATTCCCTGAGGTTATTCAAAACAAGGTTTAGGGTTCCATAATCGGAAAGCGGTTTGGTACGGAAAGTATATTGTAAGGTATCGTTGGTTTGTTCAAAGAAGTCACGGATGGCTTCGGGTAATACCAACACCCTATAGGCTTGTTCGTCTTTTTTCTCAAAAAACAAGGCTACTTCAGTCCTAAGGGTATCCAAAAAAACTTTAGGAAGAATGGAGACAGAATCCTGATTTATAATGGAAAACATTTCAGGACGAATAGCCACCAGCGGTGTATTTGCTTGAAACTTGATGCTATCCCTAGGGATAAGCGTAGAACTGCCCAAAGTGCTTATCTTTAGGGAGTCTACGTACAAATCACGGACTTTTACCAGAAGGATATCTAATTGATGTCGCTTTTCGGCGGCGAAGGTCAACGTGTCGGTTGTTTCGGGATCAAACGCAGGCTTGAACCAATAATTCAAGGAGTCTTTTTTTGGATCCCGATAAATCCTGGATTCGTATCCTTCAGGAAGTTCGAATAGAGGTCTTATCTTCAGGGAATCAATGTTGCCTTCAAATCCAAAAGTAATTTTATTCTTGCTTTCATGGTTGGCTCGCATCATTTTGTAATCAGGGAGTTCTTGAAACAGTTTCAAGTCAAAAGTACTGTCGGTAGGCAATTTCACAAAAGCCTTCAAGAAAGCAATCTTGTCTTTTTTGGGGTCAAACGTATAATTGGAAGTGCTTTCCTGTAATGCAATTAAGGAATAGGTGCCTGCCTTAAGGTTGGTGAGCTCAAAATGGGAATCTTTGTCCCTGGTGGTAGTGATGTACTTAGGTTTTTGGGCGTAAATGATGGAGTCGTTATAATCTTCGGTAACTTCATAGAGCATGACCGTTGTTTTAAGCTCGGGCAATGGTTGTAGGATATCTTCAACAGTACCTTTCAACTTTAGGCTGTCAATGTAATTACCCGTTGAAAACACGTAGGTAAAGTAATCAAATTCATTTTCTTCATTGTTGTCTACAATGCTCTTCCCAAAATTGAACACATAGGTAGTGTTGGGGGCAAGGGTATCCAAAATACGAATCTTAAGCATTTTAGCCGATGAGGTGGGTGTTATGATGGGCTGATAGGTAAGGGGTGGTGAAACGATTAGGTTTTGTTGAAGGTCCTTGAGTTTGATGAATTCATCAAAATAAATACGGATTTCATTTTCGGAAAAGTGAATGCTGAAATTTTCGGGGTCACTTTTTAAGATGATGGGGGGAATGGTATCCTTTGGACCACCACTGGGACTGCCCTTTTTGGCACAGTTGGAAAAGAGCAGGATGCCCAAAAATACAAGGATGACATATCTGATGCTCATTTTCACGCCATAAAAATAACGAATCTTTGTTAGGCAACTGCTATTGTGGCAATACTAAGTTTTACCTCGGGAGCCTTTAGAAGTGCTAAGGCACATTGTTCCAAGGTTGCCCCGGTGGTAGTGATGTCGTCTACCAATAACAAGTGTCTTTTCGAGATGGCATCTGGATATCTCAGCGAGAAATTGTTTTGGTCATTGAAACGATTCACTCTTTTTTTGAAAACCTGTGTCGAAGCGGCTAATTCTTTTACCAGGATGTCTTCCCGAAAGGGGATTCCCAAACTCACGGCAAGTTCTTTTCCAAAACCACTTACCTGATTGTACCCCCGCTTCAGAAGCCTTTTTCTGTGCAATGGAACCGGGATCACCATTTCAACATTTTGGTATTCGGGCAACTGGGCCAGTTCTGCCCCAAGCCATTTTCCGAAGAAATGGGAAAGTTCTTGGTGCCCGCGGTATTTAAGGTTGTGGAGCAATTCTTGCGTAATTCCTTTTTTACTGAAATACGTCAAAGCCGTCGCATTTTCAAGGGGGAATCTGCCATAAAACCTATTCTTTAAGGAAGGGTCTCCCGTCCTGTGGAAACAAGCCAAGGGCATTTCGTGGCGGCATTGGGTGCAAAGCAGCGACTCCCGCTGCAACAGTTTTTTTCCACAACCCAAACAACATTTAGGGAATAAGAGCTCCAGTACATTTAACATATTTTAAATATTTTTACCATTTCGTAAACGTTTGGTAAAGAGTGCATTTTCTACATTTGCTGCATAAACCTAACACTACATTACCATGAACAAAGAAAGTAGCAATTCAAAATTTAAAGTGCTTATTGGTGTATTAACGGCCTTGTTAATTGCCTTGGGAGTCTATACCGTATCGTTGTATAACGATAGCAAAAATACAGTAACAGGCCTTGAAAACCAAAAAGCCGACATCGAAAATGAACTTCAGGAACTCATCGCTAATTACGATGAGGTAATCAAAGACAATGAACTTAAGGACAAGGATCTTTTAGCGGCCAGAGAGCGGATAGAAGTGCTTTTAGACTCCGTTAAAACTGCTGAAGCTAATGTTGACCTCATTAAAAGGTACAAAGTGGAAATTGGCCGATTGAAAGACGAGCGCAAAATGCTATTTGCCCGTGCCGATAGTTTGATCCAATCCAACAGAATGTTGGCTGTACAGGTGGACAGCGCCAAGACCATTATTGGGGAAACCATTAAAGTAGTCGATTCGGTAAGCCAAGAAAATTTGGCTATGGCAGAAACCATCAAAAAAGGATCGGTGGTAAAGGCTATCGATTTGCGTGGAGAAGCTGTTATTGTAAGGAACAATGGTAAAATTGTAGACACCCGTCGAGCCAGCCGTGCCGATAAAGTGCGAACCTGTTTTACATTAACCCCAAACATTGTCGCTCAAAAAGGAGACCGTTTGTTGTTCGTGCAGGTAATCAACCCCAAAAATAACCTACTGGGTGATAGGTCTACCATCGAATTTGAATCGGGAACCTTAAATTACAGCACCACTACCAAAGTGTTCTACGAGCAAGAAGAATTGGATGTATGCGTTCTGGTAGATGCTGCCGAGGAAGACCTCATTGAAGGGCGATATACCATCAATGTGTTTGACGGGCCAACGCAAGTAGCCAGTACCACCATGGATTTGAAATAGTTTTTCAGTTTAAAAAAGGAAAACCGCTGCGTTATCGTAGCGGTTTTTTTATTTTTGCGCCATGGCAAATAGTGAAGATATTTTCAAGAAAGTGGTGTCCCATGCCAAAGAGTATGGGTACATTTTTGCGTCCAGTGAAATTTATGACGGACTCAGCGCGGTGTATGATTATGCGCAAAATGGAGTAGAACTCAAAAAGAACATTCGTGAATATTGGTGGCGCAGTATGGTGTATTTGCATCAAAACATTGTAGGGATTGATGCGGCCATCCTTATGCACCCCACCACCTGGAAAGCTTCTGGACACGTGGATGCTTTCAATGACCCATTGATAGATAACAAAGATTCCAAAAAACGATACCGCGCCGACGTATTGATTGAAGATCATGCGGAGAAGCTGGAACAAAAAGCACAAAAGGAAATCGAGAAAGCCAAAAAGCGCTTTGGCGATACCTTTGACGAACAACAATTTGTTACCACCAATGAGCGGGTGTTGCGATACCGGGAAGAAAAACAAGCCATTCTGAATCGCATGGCCAAGTCCCTGGAAACCGAAAATTTGACCGACGTCAAAGCACTGATAGAGGAACTGGGCATTGCCGATCCCGACACTGGCTCCAAAAACTGGACGGATGTACGGCAATTCAATTTGATGTTCGGAACCAAGTTGGGGGCTTCTGCCGAATCTGCAACAGATCTTTATTTGCGCCCGGAAACGGCCCAAGGAATTTTTGTGAATTTTCTCAATGTACAGAAAACAGGAAGAATGAAAATTCCCTTTGGAATTGCCCAGACCGGAAAAGCCTTCCGAAATGAAATCGTGGCACGACAATTTATTTTCCGAATGCGGGAATTTGAACAGATGGAGATGCAATTTTTCGTTCGGCCCGGAGAAGAAATGAAATGGTATGAATACTGGAAAGAAACCCGATTGAAATGGCACCTCTCCATGGGCATGGGCAGTGAGAACTACCGTTTTCACGATCATGAAAAGTTAGCCCATTATGCCAACGCAGCTTGTGACATCGAATTTAACTTTCCATTCGGTTTCAAGGAATTGGAAGGAATCCATTCGCGAACCGATTTCGATCTAAGTCAGCACGAACAGTATTCGGGACGAAAACTGCATTACTTCGATCCAGAGCTTAACGAGAGCTATGTGCCTTATGTTGTGGAAACCTCTATTGGGCTAGATCGTATGTTCCTAGCCGTATTGAGTCATTCACTTCAGGAAGAAACCTTAGAGGATGGGAGCGAACGTACCGTTTTGAAGTTGCCTTTTATCCTTGCTCCTGTTAAAGCTGCAGTCTTGCCTTTGCTGAAAAAGGATGGGCTTCCTGAAATTGCACAGGAAATTGTAACCAACCTCCAATGGGACTTTAATGTGGTCTATGACGAAAAAGATGCGGTGGGCAGACGTTACCGAAGGCAAGATGCTGCTGGAACGCCCTATTGCATCACCGTGGATCACCAAACCAAGGAAGACGGGACGGTTACCCTACGCAATCGGGATACCATGCTGCAGGAACGAATTTCCATGAAAGACCTCGGAAAAAAAATGCAGGACAGTATTTCTTATAAAAATTGGTTGTCATAAAAAAAGAGCGGCTTATTCCGCTCTTTTTTGTATGGCTTCTATATTGATTGGACTGGCTTTGTCACATCGATTCATCATGCGCAGCCCTCTGAAAGTAAACCAAATTTTTTCACCGTCCTTCTGGAATGTTTCATCCAAATTAACAGGGTCCAAGTAGTAAGTGGTTTCGGCCTCTACCTTAATGGTATAGGGGCAATTGGACTCTGATTCTTCTGCAACGACAGTGCCTTTCAAAAAACCGGCTTCCATCATTTTTTGATTCATGGCTTCAGCTTTTTTGGATTCATCCATGGTATCTGCGGTATTTTTAGTGCTGGAGCAACCCACAGCAAAAAGTAGGATTGTAGCAAGTGTTAGTGTTTTCATATTTTAAAAGTTTGGTTTCTAAGCGTTAAAATACAACAAATGTGCCATTCCGCAACAACTCCCATAATTCTAATGGCGATTTCAGCTGTAATTCCAAAGAAGGAATCATTGAAAAAAAACTACAAAATCTTTAAAATCAAACTTATAATATTCAAGATTCTTTGCAAAAGTTGATTGATTTTTCAATCAATCGTAGTATTTTTAGAGTCTAAAAAAAATTAACCCAAAAACTATTTCACTAAAATTATTTCTAATGAAACTTAAAAACTATTTTTTAACGGTGCTTTTTTTGACTGCTGCCCTTACCATGTATGGGCAAAAAGTAGTACCTAATGTACCCACTAAAGCAGACTATGTTGGAACTGTAACTCCTGTGCACGTTTCTTCCATGGCCTCAAGGTGGAATGAACTCTTACCTGCTACTGTTAACGATGAAGAAATGCAAGACGGCCGTGTTAACAGCTCGAAAGTTATCATTGGCAAGGATAAGCAAACGGAAGACGATTATTTTGTCCGCAATCGTAATGAAATGGAGCAAAGCTTTAGAGTGATGCCGCCTAGCTTGGTTTTTGATGCTTATTCATCTGGTTCAATGCCCACTGATCCTGATATTGCTGTTGGCCCTAACCACTTATTTGTGGTTTTCAATACGGGCTTTACTATTTATGACAAAAGTGGGAATCAGTTGTTAGGACAAACATCTCCCAACCCAGCAATCTTCCCTACAGGAGGTTGCTGCGACTTGACTGTGTCCTACGACAATGCAGCCGACCGTTGGGTGGTTTCTTTCCTCGGTTCGGGAGCACAAATTGCGGTATCAGATGGTCCCGACCCCATCAATGATGGATGGAATGTGTACAACATTGGAGCCATTCAGGATTACCAAAAACTTTCCGTATGGAGTGATGGCTATTACCTTACGGCAAATAACGGTGGTGCAAACAAAGCATGGGCCATGGAACGTGATGAGATGCTTCTCGGAAATTCGGCTGGAGTTCAAGCATTTCCACTCCCAGGATTGGTCGTTGGTCCCGGTGGGTTTTATAGCCCTCAAGTCTTAAACGTAAGCGATGGCAATATGCCTGCTGCGGGTGGTGCCACTTTTGTATTCCTACAGGATGATGCCTTTTCGGGGATAGCCACAGACCATGTAAAATACTGGACTTTGGATGTCGATTGGGCAGTCCCAGGAAACTCCGTGATGTCTGCTGCTACTGAAATTCCAGTCACTCCGTTTATTGGGGTTTTTGACGGTGGAAGTTTTGTGAACCTTACCCAACCAGGTGGAGGTTCTTCTATTGATGCGCTGCAACAAACCATCATGAACCAAGCACAATTCCGCAAGTTTGCCGGACACAACTCGGCCGTATTCAACTTTGTGGTCGATACCGATGCTACTGCAGGGGAGTTGGCAGGGGTTCGTTGGATGGAATTCCGTCAAAGTGCCGATAACCAACCCTGGACTCTTTACCAAGAAGGAACCTATACCGCTCCTGATGGAAGACACGCTTGGCACGCCAGCTTGATCATGGATGGCAATGGAAACATTGGAATGGGTTATACCTCCATGTCGGGACCAACTACTCCAACTACGATTCGCGTAAGCTCCTACTATACTGGTCGCTTTGATGGAGACCCACTTGGAACCATGACTGTTACCGAAGAGCTTATTGCCAATGGTAATGCAAACATTCCAGGAACTCGTTACGGAGATTACAGTAAAATAGATATCGATCCCAACGATGATGCTACTTTCTGGTTCATTGACGAATACATGAACAGTGGCCGTAAAGGAGTTGTTGGGGTGTTCCAATTGGCACCCAATACCACAGTTGATGATATTGGTGTTACCAGTATTGACGAACCTACCAATGGAGTGTTGACCAATGCCGAAGACATTACCATTAGCATCCGTAACTTTGGTATCAACGACATTACTGACCCAGAGGTACAGTATGCCATTGATGGTGGAACTCCTGTAGTGGAAACCTACAGCGGAACCATTTCAGCTGGTACTACCGAATCCTTTACGTTTGCAACCCAAGCAGATTTGTCTGCTCCCGGCGACTATGTCATTACTTCGCAAACCAACCTTTCCGGCGATACGGATCCAAGCAATGACGATGCCACCAAAACCGTAACCAATGGATTGGTATATTGCCAACCTCCAAGTGATTGTACCTTTGGGGATGGAATTACCAAATTTGTCTTGGAAACCATCACCAACGACCCCATCCCTTGTGGTTCTGGATATGAAGATTTCACCTCCATGAGTACTACTTTGGAAGATGATACTTCGTATACCCTTACTGTTCAAACGGGTTATGACACACCTACCGAGTTGGCCTCTATGTGGATCGATTTTGACAATGATGGAACTTTTGAAGCCAGCGAGCAACTTTTTGCTGACGTAGTAGTGATGCCTAACAACACGGATGTAAGCATTCCATTTACCGTTCCTGCTGGTGTTACTTCAGGAGATAGAAGGTTGCGAATTCGTTGTGGGGATACCGATTTTTCAGGTGATTTGAACGATCCTTGTAATTCCATGCAATACGGAACCACTCACGATTACACGGTAACTATCGATGGTGTTCTGGGAGTCGATGATTTGGCTATTTCAGAAGCTGATTTGGTGGTAACCACCCTTCCAAACAAACAATTCGATATTTCTTTGGTAACCAGTTTTGATGGCGTGGCCAATATTGCCATTTACGATATTACGGGTCGTTTGCTTGCCTATAACGACCTCGAAAAAGAAGGCGATCGTTTTAACTACCATTTGGATATGTCGTATGCTGCCTCGGGAGTATACCTCATCAAAATGGGAAGCAAAGAAACCAATACGTTTAAGTCTGCAAAGATTATTGTGAATTAAGACGATTGGAATCAGTATTAAAAAAGCGGGCCTTGGCCCGCTTTTTTGTTAGAAGAAAGCTTTCAACTGGATGGTGCCGGTATGGATGGTTTTGCTGCTTTCGCTTTTTCTGCCTAAATAACTAAGGTTGGCATCCAGGTATTTGGTAATGCGTTTTTGAAATAACAAACTCCATGTGAAATTGGTCCCGGGCTGCAATCCTTCCAACATGGTATAGGCCACTGGAGAAAAGGCACTTCCTTCAAATTGGTTGTCGATGTAATTGAACTCACCCGAAATGGAAAGCTTTTCCACATTATTGTAGGCAAAAGAGGTCCCTACTTTTTGCTGAACCAATTGCTCCCTATCGCCTAAGGCGTTTTCTTCATTCATGAATTGATAAAACACATCAAATCGGGTTTGGCGATTCAACAGGTAGGAGAGCTTTGGGTTGATGGTATAGTTGTCGAGCTTGAAATTGCGGTTTTCAAAATTTTCTGAAAAACTCTCGTTATTGCCGATGCCCCCCTTCAAATTTGCAATCCAATCGTTCAAAAATTGATGGGTAAAATTAAGCTGGTGGTTTTGGAGCATGTTTTCCTGAAGTCCCAAGCTGAGCAAAGTGTTTCCCAAGCTCGAAACATAAGTGTAACTGGTTGTATAGTGCTGTTTCCCGCGATTGAAGAACAATACATTCTTGAAATTGAGGTTAAGGCCCAAGGCATCTTCGCCACCGTCCTCGAATGGGTTGATGGTAGTAAATCCAGCGGTCCTTCGGATTTTCCGATCGATGCTGAAAGAGGTTTGGTTGTAAAAAACGGAAAGTAGCTTTCTAAAACCCGATGCATTGATCCACTCCTGCGGATTCAGGGTAAGGATTTGGCTGAATTTATTGTTGCGGATCCTCACGAATACTTGGTTGGGGAGTAATACCTTAATGTACTCGGCCTGATCCTGAAACTGTGCCACTTCAAACTCGTTCAATTCCTGAACTTCATTGTTGTTGTAGTCAATCCAAACATACACTCCCTGCCCCTGATCTACTTTCACAAAAGTATATTCCTGTTGGGGCAACACCCCACTGTTGGTTTCAAAAGCCGTATTGAGCCGTACCATTCCGTTCCAGAGGGATTGGTTGTACAACAAACGGGTATTCAGGTTTTCTTCATCCTCGATGCTGGCATCTTCAAAGTGCAAGGTCCTGTAATTGGCAAATAATGCAAGTTGGGTATTTTCGTTTTGGACGAGCTTCGACTTTAAATAATAGTCATTGGAATGGTTTACGCGGAATAGTTTATTGTGCTGTACACTGTCGTTTACCCGATACCGATACCCAACTTCGGCAAAGACTTGGGTACTGTCACCTATTCCCGTAAAGACTTCATATTGCTGAAAACGTTGGCTCAAGGGGCTTAAACTGTCTCCAGAAACCGATTTCACTTCATTATTTTCCCCATGCCACTTACCGCCAACCCAGCCCTTTTTTAATGAATAGGTTGCCGTATTGTACGAACGTGCAAAAGTGGTTTTGGTAAGATCACTTTCGCTACTCAAATAACTGCTGAACGATTGGATATGTAGTTTTTTGAATTCGAGCTGTGCCGACAGGTTGTGCTTGTATCCCAAAAAATGATCGGAGTACTCCAATCGTTGGTATTCGTATTGTGTTATGCCATATTGAGGATGACTTATGGTAGTACCTCCACTTAAAAAACTTTGGTTGCCCACAGGCGCGTCCAAATTCCAATCGCGATTGAATTCAATATTGTACAGGCGTTCTACCGTCTTGAAGTCTTCATCCAAATAGTCCAAACTTCCAAAAGCTACTATCTTTAGGGTATCCGCCGTTTGAAGTAATTGCTGCTTAACGGCAAAACGCCCTGCAAATCCATCGTTGTCCTTATTGTCAATGTCTGAAAAAAGGTTTTTATCGTTGATGCTTCCTGCTATTTCAAAGTCTATGGTGGTTTTTTTGGAAGGACGGTAACTTCCTTGTAGTCCTCCTAGTTGTAATTTCTCAGGGGCATTCAAACGGATGACCGGAGCATAATTCCCTTGGGAGACCCCATTGATGGGTGCCGTATATTCAAAAATTCGACTGATGGTCCCCTCGGTGCTAATAACGTAATCTCCCTGATTAGCACCTACCAAGGTGAAACGAACATTGTAGAGTTCATCCTCGGGATTGTTGGAAAAGACAAATACTTCTTCCCCATTCACTACCTCTTTTTTATAGAGGATTTTATTTTCCGAATAGGTATCCAAAACGGCCGAAGGTGCAGTCATGGCCTCTTGATTGTCCCCGGCAGCAGCCAGTATGGCTACTTGTTCCTCGCTAAGGTTCTGTTGAAGGGGTTGGTTTTTGGCGTCACTTTCTGAATACACAAAGGCCCCTAAAGATAGGGTTTCGCTTTCGTAACCACCACCGCCATATCCTATAAAGCGTGTGTAGCTGCGTTCGGTAAATTGGTATTCTACAGTAATGCGCATGTTGGCCGTGATGGGAAAGGTAGGGTTAAATTTGAGTTCACCGGCATTGTAGTCTATCACATAATCGGCATTTTCCCCACGGGTCAGTAACAAACCGTTCACATACACCCGCTCGCTTCCCGATACAATCAAAATGTACAATTCGCCATTAGGCCCCGAAAGTTTATACGGTCCTTGATTGCCTTCATCTGCTGTAAATTGACTTCGTTGAAAGACGCCCCGTACCAAACCGCCTGCCATAAAAGCAGAAGTTTGGGAACCATCTTTATGCCGTATTCTTCCGGCCAGTGAGATGCCCTGAATTTTTTTTGTGAAACGCCCAAAATAGCTTTGCGAATTTTGAAGGTCAACATCTCCAGCACGGATGTTCCATTGGTCGCTATACAATTCAATAAAAATCTGATCAAATTCGTCCAGACTTTGGGAGTACCCCCCTTCTTGCGTGGGAATATTGGCATCCTGCAAGGAGGCCCTAATAGACACTTTGTCGCTCAATCTTCCCGTAATTTGTAAGTCTAGTTCGCTGTTCACTACCGCATTTTGGTTGTTCCCTACCGTGATGCCCCTGGTAATGCTTCCTTGGGTATTCAACCCTTCAAATGGTGAACGTACCGTATTGGTATTGCTACGGTCCAAGGCATAGAGTTTTTCCAAGGCACTGTTGGTGTTTTCTACGATAATGCCCGGGTCCAGTTGGGAATACTTTCGGGTCAGGAAGAGGGGGTAGCGCAAGTAGGCCACCTGAACCGAGTCCAATTGCTGTAGGGCAGCTTCAGAAAAATGCAAAGTCCCGTTGGCATAATCAATTTCATACCAATCCTTTGGTAAGGAATTCCCCTTTGTATCCACCAATTCAAAAAAAGAAGGGTTGATGCTTAAAGAATCCACTACCACCGTATCCTGTACCAGCAGCCGTTTGACCCTTCGGTTCGAAAGGCTATCCTGTGACCAGCCGTAAAGGGAACACAGTAAAAAAAATAGCAGACAGTACCGATTCATACAATGCGGGTATGTTTTTTTGGTTTCTTGGGCATAATTAAAACTCCCACCCCTCATTTTTATTTTGTTGATGGTTTGGTGAAAACCTTTCCCCATTTCCCGTGCATAAATATACGGGGTTATTTATTTTAGTGTTTTAAAATTCATTCCAGTGAAAATCATTTCATACAATGTAAACGGGATTCGCGCTGCCATGCGTAAGGGATTTATCGACTGGCTTAAAGCCGCCAATCCTGATGTAATCTGTATCCAGGAAACCAAGGCAACCCAAGACCAAGTTGAACTGGCCGAAATTGAAGCGGCGGGCTACCCCTATCATTATTGGTTCAGTGCCGAAAAGAAAGGCTACAGCGGAGTGGCAATCTTCACCAAGGAACCTCCCAAAAATGTGGTGTACGGAACAGGCATCAGTTACATGGATGCGGAAGGGCGTAACCTACGGGTCGACTTTGATGAGGTCTCGGTGATGAGCCTCTATTTGCCCAGTGGCACCAATATGGATCGTTTGGACCACAAACTAACCTATATGGCCGATTTCCAAACGTATGTGGACACTTTAAAAAAGGACCTGCCCAACTTGGTCATTTGCGGCGATTACAACATTTGTCATCAGGCCATCGACATTCACGACCCTGTGCGCAATGCCAACGTTTCGGGGTTTCTGCCCGTCGAACGAGAATGGTTGGATCGGTTCATCAAAAGTGGGTTCATCGACAGCTTTCGTCATTTAAATAAGGAACCCCACAATTATACCTGGTGGAGCTATCGAGCCAATTCGCGTGCAAATAATAAAGGATGGCGTATCGATTACAACATGGTGGCACAGCCACTACAAGAAAACATCAAAAGAGCCGTTATATTACCGGAGGCAGAACACAGCGACCATTGTCCGCACCTCGTCGAATTGGAATTTTGAAAACACCCTGAATCTTTCATCATGACACTTAAAATCTTTGCAGCGCTTTGTGCCAGCGTCTTGCTCACATCGTGCGTTTCTTCCAAAATTTATGAAGACCTCAAAGCAGAAAATGAAGCGTTGAAGTCTGAAAACGAATCCTTGATGGCCCAATGGGACACTGTAAAGGGATCGAATACCCTAGGTTTGGAAAAACTGCAGAAAGAGCTAGAGGATGTTATTTCGGAAAAGACAGCCTTGGCTATGGAATTGGCCGCAACTAAAAACAATTACGATCGTCTGAAGACGTCCTATGATGCCTTGGAGGCCAATAGTTCTTCAGCACTTACTGAAAACTTGTCCCGAAACCGTGATCTATTGAAACAATTGGAGGACAAGGAAAAAGCGTTGGCCGCAGAAGCCAACCGATTGAGTGCGCTTCAAAAGCAACTCAATGCACGCTCCAAAAGGGTTGAAGAACTGGAATTGCTCATTGCAACCAAGGATGCCCAGATGGATGCTCTAAAGAATGCCATTTCGGCTGCGTTAACCAATTTTGAGGGCAAAGGGCTTACGGTGGAACAAAGGAATGGTAAGGTGTACGTGTCCATGGAAAACAAACTGCTTTTTGAAAGCGGCAGTTGGGCCGTCAATGCAAGAGGCCGTGAGGCTGTTGTGGCTCTTGGTCGTGTGCTGGCCCAAAACCCGGACATTGCCGTACTCATTGAAGGCCATACCGATAATGTCCCTTACGGGGGAAGCGGGAACCTTACCGACAATTGGGACCTCTCTACCAAAAGGGCTACGGCCATTGTGCACATTTTATTGGAGAATGGGACGATTGAAAAAACCAACCTCACTGCAGCCGGACGAGGGGAATTTGCCCCGATAGCGTCCAATGAAACTGTGGAAGGACGTGCCAAGAACCGCCGTATTGAAGTGATTTTGACGCCTAAACTGGATGTGTTGAGCCAGTTGTTGGAAAAATAAAACCCTTCACTTGGAAGGGTTTCATGTTCGTTTCATCATTTTTTAAAATAGTTTTTCCTGTGGTGGTGTAACCCCAGCCAGTCGCAAGTAAATGGTGCATTGCCCACGGTGGTGTGTTTGGTGCTCAAAGCATTTGGCCAGTGCCTGTCCGCGGGTAACTTCAAATTTTCCAAAAAGCATGATCTTTTCACCTAGGTTATCGGGATCCATCTTTTTGAGGGTTTCAATGGCATAGTCGTACCCAGCCATCACGAGTTTGATGACATTTTCCTTGGATTGGTCTTCGGTTTTTTCGACATCGCCAAAACCCACAGGGCTTTCCATGCCGGAGGCTGCCGCCATCAAGCCATAATTGGCATCAGTAAGGTGTAGCATTTGTTGCGCAAAGGAACGGATTTCAGGAGTGGGTTGCAAGGCGTAACCCGACTCGGGCATGGCTTCCAAATATTCTAGGGTGTAGGTCTTGGCCCGTTCCCAATCGGCAATCATTTCGTCCACCGAACCCTGTGCGTAAGAAGCAAGGCTTCCACAAAGAAGTGCAAAAAGTAACAAGTGTTTTTTCATGATAAGGTTTTTTAGGAGCCTTAAGGTACGCTTTTTTTAAAAACCTTGATTGACAAAGGGATTAAAAAAACATCAATAAAAGAAGGATGTTAGGGATGGCCCTGCAGCATTTTCTTCAACAACACCATTTGCCCCAAATGGTAATAGGCATGCTCGATCATGCCCTCAATGTTCCGTAGGTAGGTACCGTACTTTGCATCGGCAAAGGGAGCATTCAATTGGGCTTCTGGAAGGGCTTCGATGCATTGGGCCAAGCGTTCGGTATCGTCCCAAAACTTTTTCAGAAAAGCTTCCCACTGCGCTTGTGAGGTAATGGGCGGGAAGTCAAAACTATGCGCATCCCTAATTTCCAAAGGACCATCTTCAAACACTTGTATGATGCCGGCAAGGTAGTAATGGAGGTGCTGGGCCAACACCGCAATGCTGTTTCGGGAATGCTGTGTGGAGGTCGCAAGGTTCCAGTCCAAACCCTCCAATTGGTCCTTGCAGTTGGTATTGGCCACCCAGTAACCATTCAGGATAACTTCTCGAAGACGGTGGGCAAGAAGGTGCGTGGGTTTCATAAAGCTAGTAAACCAGGGCTGTTGTTACTGAAATCCCAATTTTTTAATGGCTTCATGACTAATCTTCAACGACTCCAATGGGGTCATTCCGTCAAAGGTCATGTCCTGTTCCACAAAGTAGTACTCCATGCCCGCTAGGTCCTTTTGGGCGAGGTACTTGGCAAAATCCAAGGTGCCTTGTCCCACAGGAGCAAAGCGTCCTTGGGCATCTAGGTCTTTCACATGCCAAGACCTGAAGCGTCCTGGATATTTTTCAAAGTAGGTAAGGGGGTCGGCACCCGCCTTGTTGATCCAGTACAAATCCATTTCAAAATTCACATAGTTAGGGTTGGTATGTTCTAAAAGATAGTTGTAGGGCACTACGCCATTTTCGTCGGGTGCAAACTCGAAGTCGTGATTGTGGTACCAAAGTTTCAAGCCGGCATCCACACACTTTTTACCCAAACTATCCAATACTCGAGCTAATAGTTCCGACCCTCCTGTCATGCCCATTTTGTTGGTCTCGACATCGTACGTAAACTGCCCCATGGGCGGGATGGGAACAACCAAATACTTAAATCCAACCGATTTGAGATCGGCAATCGTTTGGTCCACATTGTCAAAGGATATCATGGCTTGGTGCGAACTGATGGGCACCAATCCCAAACTGTCAAGGACGGCTTTGTATTCCAATGGCTGCATCCCATAAAACGCCTCGTCCTTATACCCCGCATCTTCAATATTGCGGTAGCCCAAATCGCTGATTTGTTTCAAGGTTTCCACAGGCTGGTTGGCCATTTGGTCCCTTACCGTGTATAAGATCATGCCTCCGTACTTTTCAGGCGTGGGGGTAGGATTGTTACAGGAAAACAAAACCAAAAGCCCAAAGAGGGTCAATAAGGGAGTGATGTGGTAGTTCATGGAATGGTATTTAAGCAATTCTTCAAACCTTACTGGAAGAAGGAATTTATGTTCCATAAAGGTACACAATTTAAACGTGGCTCCTCAAAAGAATTACAACAGAAAAATTCCACTTTGATTCCTTTTTAAGGCAGTTAAAACTCCCAACTTACCCCAAACACGGGCAAAATACCCAACCAATATTTGTGATCGTAAAACGGAACGTAATTGCCATTGGCGTCCAAGGAATACTCCTCGTTGTCGTTTCGGGTGTCCAGGTCGAATTTCCTAAGATTCTCCCTATTGTACACATTAATGACATGAAGGTAGGTAGTAATTTGCCCTTTGCGGATATCAAACAACTTGTTGATGCGCAGGTCCAATCGGTGGTAGGCCGGATACAACTCTCCGTTAAACAATCCATGAACCGCATAGAAGTGTAGGGTATCGGGGGCGATTTCCTGATACCGATAGGTGTAATCCGTTCGGGGCCAACCATGGTAAAATTGCCAAGAGGCGCTAAAATGCCACGATTTGTTTGGGCGGTAATTAACATCGGCATAGATGGTATGGCGCTGGTCGTTCAATCGGGGTACTTTCCCGGTGCGTTTTATCAACAACCCGTCGTATTGAATGTCCTTGATATCGTCGGTGGCCTTGGCAAGGGCATAACTGAACCACCAGGATATTTTTTTCCCTGCATCGTATTTCAGAAATAGTTCCACACCTTTGGACGTAATTCCATTGAATTCCACCAGCGCATTGTCGTTGCGGGCTTCGGGATAATTTTCGAGATGGTCGCGTAGGTTTTGCCACAACGGACTGATATTGGAATAGTCTTTATAATAAGCTTCCACCCGTAGATCGATCGATTTGTCAAACTTGTGTTCCAAACCCACCACATAGTGTTTGGCCAATTTGGCAGCATTGAATTGGGTATTGCCGTTATTTACATCGAGGTTGTTGATGAACTGCGACTGGTAATAATACCCCCAGCCGGCACGCAGTGTGGTTCTATTCGATACGGCATAATACAAACTGGCCCGTGGGGCAAGGTTTTGATCGTTGGTGTAGGAGGTATAGTCGAACCGCAAACCAGTCTCAGCCAGCAGTTTGGGCAAAATGCGGAACCGGGTGGTGAGGTAGGAGCCAACCTGACTTCCAGTGGGCTTGATGGCAATGTCCAAATCCTGATCGAACATGTAAATTTCCTCTTCCGAATTGACCCGCAGTTCGTGAATGGAATTCATGTAGTGGTAATCGGCCCACAAAGCTTTGGCTTCCACCCCAAATTTGAAGTGGATCTTCGACGACTGCTTCCAAGACCAATCCTGCTTAATGCCTACAAATGAATAGTCCCTGGTATCATCCAATCTTACGGAGCCTTTGTCGGACGGTTCGTATTTGTCGTACCCGCCAGAACGATGGTGGTTGATGTTGCCCGTATACGCAATGGTACGGGAAAACAATTTTTCGTTATAGGTCGAATTGAGCGTCAACCACCCATAGGTGCTGTTGTATTGGGTATCGAACTGGTCGAAGGAATCCCCATCGGGCGAATTGTTGATGAACGCCTTATCCCCACTGTGTAAAAAATAGGCCGACAAGCGGTGTTTTTCGCTAAGAGGGTAGGATATTTTGAACATGCCATCATAGAATTTGGGAAACCATTCGTCATTGCCAATGACCTTCAAACTCTGATCCAGCATGCTCCTTCGTGCCGAAACGATGTATTCCAATTTGTTGTCAAACGCTTTTCCATCGGAATAGATCTGGGCGTTCAATACACTTAAACTGAGTTTGGTGTGGCTTTCGTTATCCTTAATAGACTTGGTCCGCATGTTGAAGGCTCCACTGAGGCGGTTGCCGTATTCGGCTGAAAAACCCCCCGTCATCAAATCGACCCCTCCAATGGTTTCAATGTCCACAATGTTGAACAGCCCTCCCGAATAATCCCTTTGGTGAAAGGGTTCGTACAGTTCCATACCATCTACCGAAATAAGCACCTCATCGGCTTCACCTCCCCGAATGGCAAACTTACTGGTGTAGTCGCTGGCCGAAATTCCGGGAAGTCGGGAAACGGCCCGGGTTATGTCTTCGGCAAAGGCCATGTTTTTAATGTTTTCTTCTGTCATCACCAAACTGGAAGCGGTACTGGCCTTTTCCATGATGGAGTATGACCCAGCCGAAATGACCACGTCGTCCAAGGAAATAGCAGTTTCCTGAATGTAGAGGGTCCCTGCGTCATAGTTTTGTTGATCGCTAACAACAATGTTTTCCACAAAGATTTGCCCATAGCCCAATGAGGAAACAACAAGCGTATAGCTTCCCGGAGGTACGTGCTCGATGGTAAAAACGCCTGTATCGTCCGTAATGGCGCCCAAGGAAGTGCCCGTCAAGGAAACGTTTACAAATGCCAAGGGTCTTTGATTCCCATCATCAAGGACGACACCAGAAATGCTGCCCCCTTGTTCATTCGGATTGTTTTTTTTTAAGATGGTTATTTGCCCTGCCAAGACCTTAAAGTCCAAATTTTTATCCTTCAGGAGGCTATTCAGAACTTCTCCCACAGTGGCGTTGTCGAATTGTGCGGTTACCTCGTCGGTCATCCCATTCAAACGGGTATTGAACGAAATGGGCGTTCCAGCCTCCACACTCAACTGGTTGAGGGCTTCTTCCAGGGTTACACTTTCAAAGGCGATGGTCACCCTTTGTTGAACAATCGTTTCTTGCGCCAATACTTGGAGCGTTGGCAGGAACAACAGGCAAATAATGATCCACTTTTTCATGGGTTTCAATAATTAGTGAAGGTGATACGTATCGTTTTCTTTTTCGATGGTGATGTCGCAGGAAGTGCTAATGATTAACAGCACGTCGGAAAGTTCCAACTGATTGAATTCCGCACTCAAGTTGCAAGGATAGGTTTGCAGACTGTCGATGCGAATCTGAGGGCCGTAGTAGGTGTTCAAATCGGCGACTGCTTCCACCAAGGGTGTGTTCGAAAACTTAAAGCTTCCGGTTTTCCAGGATAGGTAGTTTTGGTCTGGAGCTGAAAGTTTTACAGCGGCTTGGTCTTGCACCAGGGCCGATTCCCCTTGTCCAATTCTTACCTTGCTTTGTTGGTCGCCGGTAGCCACTTCCACCAAGCCCGATTGCACCACGACCTCGGTTGTTAGGGGATTGGTTTTTACATTGAAGGAAGTTCCCAAGACGGTTACTGCCGCATTTTCCGTGTGTACGGAAAAGGGATGCAGCGTATCGCGGAAGATAGAAAAGAAGGCCTTTCCAGCTACTGTGACGTCCCGGGTATTCCCTTTAAATGCCTTGGGGTAGGTAAGCAAGGCACCACGATCCAACCAAACGCTGCTGCCATCGGCCAGTTGTATCTCGACAGGCTGATCGGTTTCATTCAGGTAAGCCACTTCGCGCTGCTGCAGCCGGGTATAATAGGTAAGGGCTATGGTACTCATGATGATGACGATCAATACCGCGGCAATCTTTCGCAAATTTCTATAGAACGAAACCACTTTGGTTGGCTTCTTAATTTTGGCTTCGATCTTTTTCCATGCCTCGGAGGTATTGAATTGTTGAATATCGACTGTACCCTTTTGCCAGAATAATTGCAACAATTCGTATTCCTCCGAATGCATGGTTTTAAACTCCAGTACTCGCTTTTCTTCTTCCGGAGTGGTACTGTTGGAAAAATGTTTTGATAATATGTGGTATAGCTCTTCCATAAGGTAGCGGACTTGTGTTTACCCTATAGTCGAAGAAAAAGGGGGGTACCCCTACTGGACATTAAAAAAATTGGTACAGGAAAGAAAACAAGCCTTGTTTTTTCAGTAATTCGCGAAGCAGGCGCAGGGCCCTAGCCATTTGCCCTTCCACGGTTTTTACGGAGATGTTGAGGGTTTCGGCAATTTCGGGATAAGTGAGTTGCTGTTGCCGACTCAACAGAAACACTTCCCTGGTTTTTGGTGGCAATTTGGCAACATAGTAATGCAGTAAAGGCTCAATGGATTCCTCATTAAGATCGCTGGGTTGGTAGGTGGCTTTGGCGGCAAGGCTATTGGGATCCAGAAGCTGGTGGTGTTTTTTTCCTCGAAGGTGATCGATGCATTTGTATTTTACACAGCGTATTAGGTACCGCTCTACCGCCTCAATTTGTGAAAGGTCCTTTCGCTCGAACAATTGTACAAACACCTCCTGTACCAAGTCTTCGGCGGTATGCCGGTTGTACACCATTTTAAGGGCATAGTTGCAAAGAGGAACGTAGTACAGATCAAAAAGTTGTTTGATGGTCTGTGGGTCCCTATCGTCCTTTGTTTGTCCCAATATTCGCTGGTGGGTGTTGGTGCCGCAAGGTCGTTTAACTACTCATCGTCCTCCTCATCATCTCCCGATTCTTTTTTTACGACGGTTCCCTCCGGAGTAAGGGTTAACTCCAGGGTGGCCTCCCGACCGTTTTCTTCCTGTTCCAGTTCCACTTCGTAAAAAGTGCCCTCGGGGGTTTCAATCCATACCACCTCTTCAATATCAAAATCGTCGAATTCGGATTTGAGGGTCGTTAGCACCGCCTGGGGTAAGTCTTTTCGTTTCAGTTCCTTTTCGGTTTCCACCCATTCGCCTGTTGGGGTGAAGGCTGAGGTATATTCGGTATGATTGAATACGTGTTCCGCTTCCCAGAGGTTGTCTTCCTCGTCGAAGGCCCACTCCACTTTTTGGGTGTTGGGGAATTTTTGCTCAAAGGATGCGATGACATCAGAAGGAGTCTCGCTTTTTTGTGCAAAAACCGGCATACTTAGGGTCATCATCAGGGCAGCACTTAAAATCAATTGTTTCATGAAATTCGCTTTTAGGGCACAACGGTGCCTATCAAAGATAATGAAAAAGCCCTACAAAACAATCCACTGAAACCGTGGGGCCGTGTCATTTAATTTGTTGTCCGAAGGTGAGTAGGTTGTTATCCGGATCCAATACGGAAAACTCTTTTTGTCCCCAGGGTTTTGTTTCGAGGGACCCGTTGGGGCGGATATGGGTCCGCATTTTAGGGTGTTTTGGGTATAGCTAATTGGGATTGGCTTTTTTTAATAACTAATTTTTATGTGTTTAATGCTACGAATCGGGTTCATTGGAGCGCTCCATCAGGTTGTGGACCGAAAAATAGCTTTTCGCCTGATTTTGTTGTAACCGCCGCACCTTTTCGTTTAGCCAGTGATAGAGTTTTTCCAACTCCTCGGGATTTTCCTTGGCACGTGTAAATCGGATTCGGGCTTCATTTACGTAATACTTGCATTCAATTCGGGCTTCCTCACGAATCTCTTCCTTTTTTTTATACCCTTTTTGGGTCCAATACAACAACAATACAGACGATAAGGAGGGTAGGATGAATGCAATAATCGTTAAAGTGGTGTCCCCAGTTTGGCCAATTTGGCCCTTCAAAATTTCCTTGATGCCCAACAGGATCGTTACCAGAAAACCAATAATGGCAACCGAGGTAAAAAGCCAGTTGTTGATGCGCTCGTAGCGTGTAGAATCTAGGAGATAGCTTTTATAATAATGTTCATAAATGTGGTCGATGAAATTCTTGGTCATGGTTTCGGCATCATTCAACGACCAATCTTTTTTTTCTTTCATAAACAAGTTGGGTTGGTTCTACCTATCGTTAATTGTTTTGCGTCTAATTCAAAAATGAACAGGACACTTAAAGATACCGCATTTTTTGATATGCAGCACCTTGAATGGGGTCTTAGCTTAGTTCAATGTTAGCTGCTGGTTTTCAATTTTCAATCAACTCTTTCAGCATTTTCAAAGCAGGATTTTCTTCTCCTTGTTCCGGCTCTTGTTTTGCTCCAGGTCGATTGTCTTCTTGTATTATTTCTAATTCTGTTCCGTTTTCTTTTTCGGTCAGTTTGTATTCCATCTCGAAATAATTTTCAGGTTTGTCTTCTAGATCAGGTCTTGGTGCAAAAAGCGAATATTTTAGTCCTTCGTTTGGGTTAAATTCCAATATCGTTCCCCATTGTTCAAAAATTTGTCCTTCCCATTCGTTCTTAAAACGGATTTCATTTCCAACATTCCAATCCGTTATCAAATCACTTCCATATTGCCAAGCTTTTACTTTTTCTGGATTTGTTAGAGCATCCCAAACTTTTTCTTTGGATGCATTTAAAGTCAATCTTGAAATATTTGTTGCCATATTTATATTCTGTCGATTTTGTTTGTTCAAGTTGTAGCTAACGTCCCCGGCTATCCCCAGGCGGCGACTGTTTTAATGCTTTTAGTAGTTATTCTGACCAGTGCTTTTAATTCTTAAGCAATATTTCAGTGATTATATTTTTTGGAAAACTATAGATTGTTGTGCTAGGGTTTCGGTTAACTATTTTTCCGTTTTCATCTCTGTATTCCAAAAACAACTTGACTTTTATGTGGTCAGCTGTTACATCCTCAATTAAACACATCGGAATTTTAATTTTAGCACCCTCTATATAATCGATGGATTCTAAATACTGCTGTGAAAACCAATTGTTGTAACCATCATCAACCCGATGCTCTTTGAACCTAATTATTTTATTTTCAAGTTGAATATCAATGGAATCATTTCTGTCTTCATTATTAAAATTAAATCTATTGGAAGAATCGTGGTAAAAATCTAACTGAACAATTTTATGGATACAAGACTCGTCAATTTCGTTTATATCAACATATTTTATATCAGAACCATCTTGAGCGATCAAAGTGGTAAAAAGGAACATTCCAAATAAGGTCGTTAAGGTTTTTATCTTCATTTTTTGAATGGACGCCAACGTTATTCGGTTATGAGGGGTTTTAAAGGGTTAGCCATATTTGGAAAGGTAATTTTTTTAACGTTAATTTTGACTCTTTGATAAATTGAAATCATAATAGTAATTCAAAAAATATAAGCCTGAAACAATAATCGATCCAATAGAATGCCATAAAGCTAACCGCTCGCTTATGAGTCCAATGATTCCCAATATCAGGAAAGCTAAACCGAATACTAGTTTATTCAGTGGCTTTTGCCCGTTTCGTTTATTCATTTTATCCTTTTTACCACGCTCATGGCGACGGTACCTTTTAATGCATTACAGCCGTTGTTGTGTGCTGGCTTTTTTTCAAATATTCTATTTTTTCTTTCCTTTTCTGTAAGAACATTGTGAATTAAAATCCGTAAGTCAAAATCTTCTGCATCTACAAATGGTGTTGGGTCTTCTTCGATTGGAATCACAGATTTGATTTGTTTATATTTATTTTCAAACACTATTTTTCCGTCTCGTTTTAAAGTCAGATGTAAGTCCGTTCCGATTCGTTTTAATTCCGATTCTATTTTTTCATTTAACTCAATCAGTTGATTTCCGAACAGTAAATTCAGTCGGTTGTTGTGTCTGAAAATGGTCAGTCGTGATTTTCCGATTTTTTGGCTTAATCCAGCATAATCAAATTCAGCTTTTCTTTTTGGGTTAAGCATTTTACTTGCCCAAGTCAATTTAGAATCCCAATCAATTTTTTTCGTATCGAAATTCAGGACTCCTTTTTTCCAAGCGTTTTTGTGCTCTTTAATTATTATTTCATTGTCCTTTGTTTCTTTCACGTTCGATTTTTTTCAGCTTGCACACAACGGTCTCGGCTATGAGCAGTTGGGGATTTTACACCCTAACTTTTCGGATTTGCACTGACCTTTGTTAATATTTATTATTTTCACTTAACTACCTAAACCCCAATTGCTTATAGCCATTGTTGCCAGCAGTTATTATTCTTTTAAAAATTCGTATTCATATATTTTAGGTTTTATTTTGTCGGCTAAAAAGTTCAGTTTGTTTCTTAATTCACCAATCAATTCCATATAGGTTTCATCATCACTTCTTCCGTTCATTATGCCTTTTTCATTTCTACCTTGGAAAAATTCACGTATGTCATAAAAACTTGCATTTACGTTTACACTTGGTTGGCTGTGGTAGTATTTCCAAAGTTCTCTACCTGCATCAAAAACAGATTTAGCCTCTGCTGAAAATTCTCTTTTTATGGGTTGAGAAGTTTCGTTGCCAAAAAGATTGTTTTCACTTTCATTTTTGATTTTTCCATTTATAAAATCGGTCATAAAATGACTTTCAAATCTATTTTGGGCATTTACTTCTTGTTCGGTAAAAGGAATCCAATTGTTTAAACCGAAATTTTCAGAAATATTATTGTTGAATAGGGTAAAAGTTAAACTATCATTTTGAAACTCATAATCTGTTTGCCATTCATCTTTTGGGAATAAAAACTGGTCACGGTCGTTCGTCCAAGTCGCTGGTACAACCTTTCTTACTGAATAATATATAGATGCTTCAACTAAGTTCTTATCAGTAATCCAGGAACCCCTTGGCATTACCATATTCTTTATATCATTTTTTATGAAAATTTGATTGTTTGTCTGAAATACATTACCTGTATATGACATAAATCCAATTTTGATTTCATTTTGCCTATTTCGTGTTGCAATCAACCATTTGTTAATAGATTGTTCTATATCGTAATTGTGAAGAAATTTGATTTCAACCAAATCACGTTTTGCGTTGAACACTTCTAAATTTATTCCTTTATATTCTTCTTTAATGTTTGTATCCCAGATTAGAAAGCCTATCGGAAACTGTCCCTTTACATTATCAAAAGTATATGCAGGGCATAGAAAACCGCCTTTCCATTTGGCTTTAAAAAAATTACGAAATGACTTGAAATTATCCCCAGAAAGAATTTTAAGTTTAGAAAAATGGGCTAGTACACAGTCTGGAATTTCAAAATATATTCGGGTAATAAACTGAACAAATAACTCTCTATTGGCTGCGTTACTTAGGTAACCACCGTATTTTGTATTTACATAAGATTGACTTAAGCCTTCTTTACTTTTTTTACCAAAAGTCGCTGTTTCTGCATAAGGTGGGTTAATATAGACAATAAGTTTTTTTCTTTTTTCGGGGTCATTGATGATGTCTTGCAAACTTTGTGGCAATTTGGAAAAGTCATCATTCAAGAAATCAAATTGGAAAACGTGATTTTTTAAGAGGTTAGCTCCGTGTTCAATACGCTCGTGCATTACATTGATGTCGGCTTGGTCTAATGTACTTGCGTAAATGTTGTATTTGTTGGTTAAACCTGCTAATAGGTTTCCTGTTCCTGCGGCACAATCCCAAATGTAGTAGTCGTCTTGCCAATCTTCGCCCAAATAATCGGTTAGGTATTTTTGTGAAAGTTCTACCCAAATACGTGGCGTAAAAAATGCTCCTTTACGTTCTCTAATGTCTTGTGGTACAAGTAAGTCTCTACGCTCAATGATGTAATCTTGAAACTCTTTTATAGGAGGTCGTTTGTAGAGTTTCCAAAACTGTGTATAAGCGTCTTTGTTGCGGATGTTTATAGTGGCATCAAACATTTGCTTGATGTTCTCTTTGGCAATTTTATAACCTTGATTTTGGAAGACAACAAAAAGACTATCACGAATAGTATTGTCATCTTCTATATTTTGGGTGTCGTGGTCGTCAACAAATAAATCAGCAAGGTAAAAATCACTATCGAGTATGTTGTTCTTTTTTAGGTCGTCCCAATTAACATCAATAATAGGCTTTATGATTTCTACCCAACGTAAGTAAATAGGGATGAAATTGTTTTTGTCGATTTTGATTTTGCTTTTTGTCGTGGCTTTTGCCACATTGTTTTTAATAAAGGTTTTGAGTTCCTTTTCGTCCTTCTGATAATCAAAAACGTAGGTTTTAACTTTTAAAACCGATTCTATACGTTCTTTAATCAGTTTGAATTCTTTGGTGTCGTGGTTGCTTGGTGTTACATTCCAGTTAAAATCGTTTAGAAAGAATATGTCTTGAACATTGATGTAATCTACAAAAGCAATTTTTTTAAAGTCAAACGCTCCTAAAAATGCAGGTGGTAGTGTTTTGTCAAATGTTCGTGCTTTTCCAATAGTCAGAATAAGTTGCACAAACATTGTAGGAATATCAAAATTTCCAGTTTTCGCTTCTGCCCACAAAAGAGGTGTCCGTCCAAACAAGCTGTCTTGTTTTGGCAAAACGGTGAAGTCAATATTTCCTAAAATTTCGGTCGTGTCAAATTGCCTAAACCAGTCTGCACCAACTTTATTTTTTAGTTCTTCTTCTCTTATGTTTTTGTACTTCATTCTGTCGTTTGTCCTTTTACAGTCTTGTTGGTTTTAATTGCTGGCAACGTCCCCGACTATCCCAAGGCGGCGACTGGGCGGCTGATTGGGGAGTAACTGTCACCCTGAGCTAAGCCTGTCCCGAGCCTGACGAGGGGTCGAAGGGTGGAGCCGTCACCGTGGTTTTGTCGGAGTGTTTTATAGTTTTTATAAAGTTACTATTTTTCGGCTTCCAAAATACGCTGCTTTGGGATAGGCGTTGTTGGCGATAGTTTAATACTTTTTCTTCTTATTAAATTTTTCTAAGTCAATTTTACCAGTCAATTTAGGGCCTGGAAGCTTTATGTACTTTGTTTTAAGGATTCTTTCTTCTCTTTGTTCTGTTGTGCCTTTATTTTGAATTTTAGAATATATTTCTTTAGGTTCAGATGCTATTTTTAAATTTCTTTTTGTTTCACCTATTTTTAATATAAATACTCTTTCCCCATATTCCTCATCGTAGGAAACATCATCAAGTTTTTCAACTTTTTCTATAATCGTTTTTTCTTCCTTAGTTTTTGCTTTTTCGTTACGCTCTTTTTCTTTTTCATTTTCAAATTCCTCTAACTTGACCCAAGGTAATTTTTCATCATTTTCAGAGTTCCAGATTTCCTCAAAATAAATTATATCAAATTCATCTTCTTTATAAATTCTAGCAAATAATCGTGCAACTTCTTTCTTAATTACATTTAATTGCTCATATTCTTTGTATTGCTCAAATTCTATTTCGTTTTTAAAAAATTGCTTTCTAAAAATTGTTTGTACATATCTTGATGGAAATTTTATCCAATCATAACCTAATATTTTCCCATTATGATATTCAACAATTATATCCCCACCTCCAGGTTGATGTGATAAAATATTTGTGCGAAATTTTCTGCCCACCCAAAAAACTACATTTTTAAAGTGTTCAGGTAAACCAAGATATATTTTTTTTATTTCCTCACTCAAAACTATATCATTATGTTAAAATTATCGCCAACTCGTTATATCTCAACTTTTATCACGGTTATCCCGAAAATCCTTAGGGGATATCCGTAGGTTTTTATGGTTTTTATCCGATGGGGAGATTTAAAGATACCCCTTTTTTGGGTTCGCGCAACCGCAAGGCAATTTTAGGGCTGTTTTTGCCGTTGTTTTCCAAAATTTCGTATATTGCCATAACCCCAGAATCCCTGTGGCTATAGGGGCCAGCGTGCCTAAACCGCCCACAGGCCCACCGTAAAACATCCCTAAGCCCATCGTAAACCGTCCGTGTGCCGCAGGTATGCCGTTGGTATGCCGTAGCCAACTAACGTCATATTCCCGGATAATGGCGGTATCCCTAACGCCTCCCTCCACCCAGGGGCACATTTTCTATTATTATTGTTTATTGCTATTATTTATTCGGGCGTAGCCCGAACCCACTTTCTTGCAGCATAGGGGGCAGCCAAGCTCCGAGATCCAGGAGCGCAGCGACGCGGAGTTTGCAAGCCGGTTTTGCGCAGCAAAAATGCCTCAAGAAAGTGAAGAAGGTCCTTTTCTTTGCAACTTTCTTTTGGACCTTCAAAAGAAAGTTGAGAACAATTTCAGGCAATGGGAAAAAGAACATACATGGAACATGCATCATGGATTCCGGGTCAAGCCCGGAATTGGACCGAGCGTCAAGAAAATGTCCAGTGGACCTATTTAGCGAACGTGCCAGCGGGCGGGCTGGATTCCTGGAAGGCGGGGTGGTTGCAAACCCTCCGTCTGTCGGCTCTCGCTCCCAGCCACCTCCCTTCAACTCAAGGGAGGAGCCATTCCCAATACGTTCATACCAAACCCCATCGGGCGCAGCCCGAAAGTCCGCCTCAGTTTTAAAATAATCGGGCGAAGCCCGAAATTCTTTGGTTAAGAATATGCGAAGAAAAGCTCCGAGATTCAGGAGCGCAGCGACGCGGAGTTTTCGAGCGGTTTTTGCCATCGGCAAAAAATTCCTAAGCAAAGTCCCCTTTTCTTTTGGTTCGTTTTCTTTTGGGGAAGCAAAAGAAAATGAATATAAAAATAGCAGTAGCCCCGTACCAAAGCCGTATCAAAGGCGGTACAAAGCCGTACCAAAGGCGGTATAAAGGCGGTATAAAGGCGGTACTAGTGCGGTACGGATCATTACCTATTGTTTATGGCTATTTTTTATTGGGGTTGGTCCGTTCCCTAAAAGAGGATAATCCACGGATAACCCACGGATAACCCATGGATAACCCACGGATAACCCATGGATGTCCCATGTATCATCCAATGTGAGGCATTCCTCATGGTTCATCGTTCATTGCGCTAGCATCACCCAAACAGATGCTGCACCACATCGTGTACCTTCGCTACTTTGATAATTTGGATGGAAAAGGAGTGCTTGGGCACCTTGGCGTATTTGGAGATCACAATGGCCCTAAAGCCCAACTTCTCGGCTTCCAAGATGCGCTGCTCGATGCGGGTTACGGGGCGTACCTCGCCCGCCAATCCTATTTCGGCCGCAAAGCACAGAGTCTTGTCAATAGCCACATCGATGTTGCTGGAAAGTACAGCGGCAACTACGGCCAAATCAATCGCAGGATCGTCCACACTGATCCCGCCCGTAATGTTCAGGAAGACGTCCTTGGCCCCCAACTTAAAACCGGCCCGCTTTTCCAGTACCGCCAAGAGCATGTTCAGGCGTTTGGCATTGTAGCCTGTGGCACTGCGTTGGGGGGTGCCGTACACGGCCGTGCTTACCAAGGCCTGTAGTTCAATCATCAGGGGGCGCATGCCCTCTAGGGTGGCGGCAATGGCCGTGCCACTCAGATCTTCGTCGTTTTTGCTGATCAGCACCTCGGAAGGGTTGCTCACTTCCCGAAGCCCTTCTCCCTGCATTTCGTAGATGCCCAGTTCGTTGGTGCTGCCAAAACGGTTTTTATGGGCGCGTAGGATGCGGTACACGTGGTTGCGGTCGCCCTCAAACTGCAGCACGGTATCTACCATATGCTCCAGGATCTTGGGTCCGGCAATGTGCCCGTCCTTGGTAATGTGCCCAATAAGCACCACGGGGGTGTTGGTTTCCTTGGCAAATTTGATGAGTTCGGCAGTGCACTCCCTAATTTGGGAAATGCTCCCCGCCGTGCTTTCGATGTAATCGGTTTGTAGGGTCTGAATGGAATCAATAATGACGGTATCCGGTTCCAAATCGGCAATGTGCCGAAAGATGTTTTGGGTCTTGGTTTCGGTAAGGATGTAACAGTGTTCGGCCTTGGGGGCAATGCGCTCGGCTCGCATCTTAATCTGTTGGGCACTTTCTTCCCCCGAGACGTAAAGGGTTTTGTGGGGCAGCTTAAGGGCAACCTGCAACATCAAGGTACTTTTACCAATTCCGGGTTCGCCTCCTAACAGGGTGAGGGATCCCGGCACCAAGCCACCGCCCAACACCCGGTTCAGTTCCTGGTTGCGGGTGTCCATGCGCAGGTCGGCCGCCGTGGAAATCTCCGAAACCTTCTGGGGCTTGCTGGTGCGTTGTGTCGTAGCTTGGGAGGTTTTCCAAGAAGGTTTGTCCTCTTTTTGGATTACTTCCTCTACCAAGGTATTCCATTCTTTACAGGAAGTGCATTGCCCTTGCCACTTGGCAAACTGGGTGCCGCAGTTTTGGCAGAAGAAGGATGTTTTGACTTTGGCCATCAATACCCAAAATCCTCTTTAATCTTATCGGCCCGGTCCAGCATAAGATCTACGGTAATAAAATCCACTTCCTCCTTGTCGAACCCTGCTTGAAAGGTCCGCATGGCCCGTTTGGGATCGCCGGTTTCTTCATAATAGCGACCCATGTAGTAATCGCCCATCACGGTATCGGGATACTGACGCTGGGCCAGGGAGGCAATTTCTCGTAGCGATTCCCATTGTTTTTGTTTTTCGCAAGCAGTGGCGCAAGCAATAAAATCGTTGATGCGAATGGGATTGTCCAGCCCAAACAGGTCGTGGATGGTTTGGTACTTGTCCAGAAGGTACTGGTGAATGGGCGTTTCCATTTTCAGGAGTTTTTCGCTGAATTCCTGCTTGGAAATGGGGCGGTATACCGCGAATATTTTTTCGAGGGCCGAAGGGATGGCCCGGGCCACCAAGGAGTAATGGGTAGCCCCTTCGAAATTATCGAAATAATACGTAAAGGTATCGTTTTTGAGCGGCGCCAGACTTTTGTCCAAAGCTACCGAGATCTCCATAAGGTCCTTGATGTCGTCGGTACCCGTAGCCAGGTAATAGAACAATTTCTGTTGAATGTTGGGGATACGCTGGGGAAGGCGTTCGTCCATCATGGGTGCCAGGTCGGGACTCAAGCAAATGTACCCATTGAAGAGTGGCGGATCCTTGAAGAGGTAGTAATTGATGTAGCTGGCGGTAAAATCGTGGCCCACGGCAATGGTAAACTTGGCCGTACGGTAGTTGGCATCAATGTAGGGGAGTAGTTCCAAACCAATGAATTCAAAAAAGGCAGCCCCTTTTTCATCGGGCATGAAGTTGGAATCGTCATAGCTGCAGTCTTCGTAACGCTTATCGCCTTGCATGATGCCCACCACGATGGCTTCGGGCATGTCTTCCCAATAGCCAAAATAATCCACGTTTCCGGCCACGGGTTCAAAAAGGTAATTGGCGTCCAATACCACCACGATGGGATAGGATTTTTCGATGTTTGCTTCATAGTCCCGCGGTAATTGGATTTTCAGCCGGCGGGTTTCTTCCAATTTAAAGGAGGCAAATTCTTCGTAAATGATTTTGGATTGTCCGAGGACCGTGCTTGCGATGAAGCACATAAAAATGTAGGTAAAGAATGACTTCATAAGGCCAAGTTTGAGACAGGCAAGATAATCAATTTTGCAAACAGCAGGGCTGTAAAAAGGGGTCAGGTTCTTTTTTTATTCAATAAGGGCAGCAGCACAAAACTCAAGATACCAAATAGAATGATGTAAGTGATGTTGGAGGTCCAAACAATCCACCCCAGGGCATTGCCCACCGTCTCGGGAATGCCAAAGATGAACAAGATGCCTGCAATCGCCAACGGGTAATAACCTACCCCGCTGTTGGTAAAGGCAAAAGTGAAACTGCCTACCACAAAAGTGATGATCACTGTAGGGAGGTCGATGACGGCTGTTTCGGGCAACGCCTTGGTAGCGGTATAAAAGGAGAGCAGGTACAAACCCCAAATGAGGAGGCTTTGGAAGATGAAGGCCCCTTTTTGTTGCATTTTCAAGATACTGAAAACCCCTTCTTTTAGTCCGCGAATGAATTTCTTGATGCGCTGGGCAATAGATCCCTGGGTATGCTTCAGGAACAAGTAGAAGAGTACCATCCCCAACACCAGGAGGGCTAGGGCCCATAGCAATTTTCTAAAGGGGATGAGTTGGTTGATGTAGTCGAATAATTCCTGAAACTTGAGAATGACGGCAATGGCCGTGAAGAGTAACAGAAAAATCAAATCGACAATCCGTTCCGAAATAATGGTGCCAAAGCCCTTTTCAAAAGACACTTTTTCATAGCGATCCAACAGAATGGCCCTGGTTACTTCGCCACTTTTGGGAATAAAGAGGTTCATGAAATAAGCGGCAGAGACTGCCAAAAAGCGATTGAGTAATCCGGGGTGGTATCCTAAGGGGTGTAACATAAAACCCCAGCGGTAAGCCCGTATCACGTGACTGATGCCGCTCATGAGTACCGCTGCTCCTACTACCCAATAATTAGCTTCACGAATATGGGTTTTGAGAGCCTCCCATTGCTCTGGGGTGAATTTGGAATAGAAATACCAGATAAGAGCCAGCCCCAAGGCAAGGGGGATGACAATTTGCAGGAATTTGGACCAAAACGTTTTCAACTTACCGCAAGAGGTTGTTTTCTTCGTTGGGAAATACTAACGATGGCTTAAAGTTTTTAGCTTCCGCTACCGTCATCAGGGCGTAGGTTATCAAAATAAGGATATCCCCTGGGGCCACTTTGCGCGCTGCGGCCCCGTTTAGGGTAATTTCGCCACTGTTTCTGGGCCCTGGGATGGCGTAGGTTTCAAAACGCTCGCCATTGTTATTGTTTACGATCTGCACCTTTTCCCCTTCTACGATGTTTGCGGCTTCCATGAGGTCTTCGTCTATGGTAATGCTGCCAATATAGTTGAGGTCGGCACCGGTAACTTTTACTCTATGAATCTTAGATTTTACTACGTGTATCAACATGATGCAAAGGTATTAATTTAATGCCATATTGTCTATCAGCCGCACTTCGCCTGCAAAAACAGCGATAAATGCCCTATAAGTGTTTCCGGAGCGTTTTCGCACTGCAGGTTTCAGGGTTTTGGCAATGGCAATTTCAAAATACTCCAACTCCAGATGGGCGTTTTTGGAAAATTGTTTTTGTACCCAATCCTTGAGCTTTGTAACGCTGTATTGGTCGAATTTATACTGAACTTCTTTCAGGGTCTGGTAAATGAGCCCTGCTTCCTCGAATTGGGTATCCGAGAGCCTATTGTTGCGCGAACTCATGGCCAAACCGTGAGGCTCGCGGCTGATGGGACAACCCACAATTTCAACAGGGAGTTTTTCCAACTGTACCAATTTGCGAACTACCTGCAATTGCTGGAAATCCTTTTCCCCAAAATAGGCTTTATCTGGTCGAATGGCCCGAAAGAGCAGGTTCAATACGGTTCCTACGCCATCAAAATGGCCTTTGCGGAATTTGCCTTCCATGGGATTTTCCAGCCCACCAAAATCGTAATGTTTGGAAATGACTTGTTTTCCATACAAATCGGATGGTTTTGGGGCATAAATGAGTACCACCCCATTAAGGGTTTGGAGCAGTTTTACATCTTGGTCTAGGGAACGGGGGTATTTTTGTAGGTCAGAGGCATTGTTGAATTGGGTAGGGTTTACAAAAATACTCACAACCACGATGCCATTTTGGGAAAGGGCTTTTTCTACCAGCGAAAGGTGTCCTGTATGCAAGGCTCCCATGGTGGGAACAAAGCCAATGGTTTTTTGGAGGGCTCTGTAACGGGAAAGTTCTTTATGAAGGGATTGCTGTTGGTTGAAAATCATAGCCGTTGAAAATCGGGCAAAATTAAGATATAAAGTGCAATCTGCATAAATTTTCGTAATTTTGCATGTTTTAAGCTCGCAGCCAGTAAAGAATCGCAATTTATGAAAGATAAAAGGGTCTTGTATGTGTCGTCTGAAGTGATTCCCTACCTTCCAGAGACCGAGATTTCTTCAATGTCGTTTGAAGCTCCCCGAATGGTAAATAACAATGAAGGTCAAATTAGGATCTTCATGCCCCGATATGGTAACATCAATGAACGAAGGCACCAATTGCACGAGGTAATTCGTTTATCGGGGATGAACTTAGTCATTAATGATCTGGACATGCCACTCATCATTAAAGTGGCTAGCATCCCCAAAGAGCGCATGCAGGTATACTTTATTGATAATGAAGATTACTTTAAACGCAAAGCTACCTATGCCGATGAAGACGGGAAGTTGTTTCCCGATAATGACGAACGGGCCATTTTTTTTGCCAAGGGCGTGATTGAAACCGTCAAAAAACTGAACTGGTCGCCGGACATTATTCACGTACATGGCTGGTTGGCTTCGTTCCTGCCGCTCTACCTTCGCACCTATTACGATACCGAACCTCTTTTTGAAAACAGCAAAATAGTGACCTCGGTATACAATCAAGGCTTTGAAGGGACGTTAGATATGGAGTTGAAGAACAAAATCAAGTTCGACGGTATCGAAGAATCGTTGATTGCCCACCTGGAAACACCGGATTATTTCAACATCATGAAAACGGCAGTGGACCATTCGGATGGCGTGATAGTGGGCTCTGATTCGATTCCCGGCGCGCTTACAGACTATCTAGAAAAATTGGACAAGCCTGTGTTAAAGTTTCATAATAAAGATGAATTTTCGGAGGCATATTTGGATTTTTACCGATCCAAAGTTTTGTCATAACCACATTGCTTGAAAAGAAATAAATGAAACGTATACAAATCCTCCCCAAATTAGGAGTCGTTTGGTGTCTTATCCTTGCATTTGCATCTTGCGAGGAAGCGTTCAATACCCTGGATACGGACATCATCAATCAAAATTTTACGAGGCCCGACACGGTCTTTTCAGTTAAAGCCTATAGTAAATTGGTAGGCCCAGTACAAACCAACGACCAACAAACCTACAAATTGGGGCGCTATGTGGATCCGGTTTATGGAACTACCACGGCAGATTTTCTGGGCCAAGTGGTGTTAAGCAGTAACAGCCCAACCTTCCCACACGATAGCTTGGAGCCCACTCTTGAAAAAGTAATTTTGAGCATACCATTTTATTCCGACTCACAATTGGACGAAGATGGCAACACCGAATATACGTTGGATTCGATCTACGGCTTTAGCTCAGTCAACATTGGGATTTATGAATCCAACTATTTTCTGAGGGATTTTGATCCCAGCACCAATTTTGAGGAAGCCCAATTGTACTACTCTAATCAGCGATCGGAATTCATGGCCAATTTAGGACAGCAATTGGTGTTAAAGGAAAACTTTGCGCCGTCCAATCTGGCCCAGGAAGTTATCATTGAAAACTTGGATACCATTAGTTATGCCCCGGGACTTATCGTGGAAATGCCCACCGATTTTTTCCAAGAAAAAATCATCGACCAGGAAGGGGAAGAGGTACTTATCAACAACAATAACTTCAAGGACTATTTTAGAGGGCTTTACTTTCAGGTAATGCCAACCACTGAGGAAGGAAATATGTTCCTATTCGATCCACAGGATGCCAAAATCACCTTGTACTATTCATCCAATACGACCAGTTTGGACGACAATGGCAATCAGGAAGTAGATGACGACGGGAACATCGTCAGGGTATTGGATACCTACGACCTTACCTTTACTGGAGTAAATGTAAACGTATACGATACCAACATTCCGGCTAGTATTCTGGCGGCAGTCACCAATCCCAATACCACGGAAGGGGAAGAAACTCTATATCTGGAAGGAGGGGCTGGAATTGCAACCATTATCGATCTTTTTGGCGGGGATGACAACCAAAATGGAATTGACGATTTGGAAGAACTGCGAGAACGAAAGTGGCTGGTTAATGAAGCCAATCTTATATTTTATGTAGATCAGGACAAGGTGACGGGAGGTTCCAAAGAGCCCGAGCGCATCATGGTTTTTGACACCAAGAACAACGCAATCCTGGCAGATTACAGCATCGATCTTACTTCCAACAACACGCCTATCGATGCCATTACTGAACATTTGGGCCGATTGGAACGGGGGAATGATGAAAATGGGGACTATTACAAAATCAAGATCACTTCGCACGTAAGCAACCTCATCAATAGGGACTCCACCAATGTCTCTCTTGGGTTGGTTGTTTCCCAAAATGTCTCCTACATTCGGTTTTTTGAACTACAGAACGAAGTGTTGGATGGAGCCTTTACCGAATTGCCAGGAGGTTGTATTGTTTCTCCCGAGGGAACCGTTCTTTACGGAAACAGGGCGCCCAATCCGGATCAGCGGTTAAAATTGGAATTGTACTATACCGAACCCAATTAAGCTATGTGTGGAATTGTTGGATACATTGGAAGCAGACAAGCCTACCCCATTATTTTAAATGGTCTGAAGCGCTTGGAATATCGTGGATACGATAGTGCCGGAATCGCCATTTACGATGGTGCAGGCATCCAACTCTCCAAAACAAAAGGCAAGGTTAGCGATCTCGAAAAAAGGGTCAAGAAGGAAATCAAAACCACCGGAACTTTGGGCATTGGCCATACCCGCTGGGCCACCCACGGGGTTCCCAACGACGTGAACTCGCACCCACACTATTCTAATAGTGGGGAGTTGGTCATTATCCATAACGGGATTATTGAAAACTACTCGGCAATCAAAAAAGCCTTGATCAAGCGGGGGTACTCCTTCTACAGTGAAACCGATACGGAGGTATTGGTCAATTTGATCGAAGACATCAAGAAAAAAGAAAATGTAAAACTGGGGAAAGCAGTCCAGATTGCACTGAACCAAGTGGTGGGAGCTTATGCCATTGCGGTGTTCGACAAAATGAAACCCGATGAGATCGTAGTGGCAAAATTGGGAAGTCCTTTGGCCATTGGCATAGGGGAAGACGAATTTTTTGTTGCCAGTGATGCGACTCCTTTCATCGAATTTACAAACAATGCGATTTATCTGGAAGACGAGGAAATGGCTATTATTCGGTTGGGACGTGAAGTACGGGTTCGCAAAATTAAGAATGATAGCTTGGTAGTGCCCTATGTGCAAGAGCTTCAGTTGAACCTAGAGCAAATTGAAAAAGGAGGGTACGATCATTTCATGTTGAAGGAAATCTACGAACAGCCTTCCGTGATTAAAGACACCTACCGTGGTCGGCTATTGGCCAGTGAAGGCATTATCAAGTTGGGTGGTTTGGAAGATCACATTCAAAAATTCATCAATGCCAACCGAGTCATCATCGTGGCCTGTGGCACCTCTTGGCATGCAGGTCTTGTAGCCGAATACATTTTTGAGGATTGGGCCCGCATCCCCGTAGAGGTGGAATACGCTTCGGAATTCCGTTACCGCAACCCTATCATCACCGAAAAGGATGTGGTCATTGCCATTTCCCAGAGTGGGGAAACGGCAGACACCCTTGCAGCCATTAAATTGGCCAAACAACGTGGGGCTTTTGTGTATGGGGTTTGCAACGTGGTGGGTTCCTCTATTTCTAGGGAAACCCACAGTGGTACCTACACCCATGCCGGTCCCGAAATTGGGGTAGCTTCTACCAAAGCCTTTACCACGCAGATTACCGTATTGACCATGATTGCGTTGAAACTGGCCAAAATAAAAGGGACCATTTCACAGAGCAATTACATGAAGCACTTGCGTGAATTGGAAATGATTCCCCACCATGTGGAAGAAGCACTAAAAAGCGACACAAAAATTCGCGCCATTGCTGAAGTATTTCAGGACGCCGCCAACTTTCTTTACTTGGGAAGAGGCTACAATTTCCCTGTAGCATTGGAAGGGGCATTAAAGCTTAAGGAGATTTCATACATCCACGCAGAGGGCTATCCTGCTGCCGAAATGAAACACGGCCCCATCGCATTGATTGACGAACAAATGCCAGTTGTAGTTATTGCAGTAAATAGCAACCATTACGAAAAAGTGGTGAGTAACATCGAAGAAATAAAAGCACGAAATGGCAAAATCATTGCCGTGGTCACCGAAGGGGATAGCACCGTGAAGGAACTAGCCGATTACATCATGGAAGTGCCCAAAACCCCAGAAACCTTAAGTCCGTTGGTAACCACCATTCCCTTGCAATTACTTTCCTACCACATTGCCGTGATGCTGGGCCGCAATGTGGACCAGCCAAGAAATTTGGCAAAATCAGTGACAGTAGAATAAAGCTCCTCTTTTTTTAGCGTATTTTTGGGTTTATGAAAGGAATCATTAACCTGCTATCAGGCCCCCGCAACATCTCTACCGCTTTGATGTACTCCTTTGCACAAAGGGACGATTTTGAAGTATGGGACGAACCCTTCTACGGCTATTACCTCTCCAAGGCCTCCATGTCCATTGTGCACCCTTCGCATGAAGAGGTCATAGCATCCATGGAATGCAACCTTTCAAAGATTATAGCGCAAATTGAAACCAACGCAAAACAACGGTCACTTTTCCTAAAGGGCATGGCACACCACATTTTGGAGGACAAACCTGATTTTTTGCTGCCCTGGAAGAACGTGATCCTTATCCGCCATCCCAAAAAGTTGATTGCCTCTTTCGCAAAGGTAATTCCAAACCCAACTTTACAGGATATAGGCATCAAAAAGGCTTCGGATTTGTTTCACTATTTGGAAACCCATAACAAAGCCCCATTGGTAATTGACAGTGATGAGTTGATGAAAGATCCGGAAAACTACCTTCGCTTAGTTTGTGAGGCCATTCAAATTCCTTTTGACGATTGCATGTTGCACTGGCAAAAGGGAGGCATTTCGCAAGACGGCGTTTGGGCAAAACATTGGTATCGGAACGTACACCAAACCACCGGATTTCAGCTTCAACAGGATAGGCCTATAGACATTCCTATGCATTTGGGGCCCCTACTGGCAGAGGCTATGCCCTATTATGAAACCCTCCAACAATACATGATCAAAAACAGCTAAACATGCTACAACAGTACGACCCTCGTAACGAACACCTTCAAATTTTCATAAAGGATCGCCTCTATCCTAGAGCCGAAGCCAAGGTATCGGTCTTTGACAGTGCCGTTCAGGGAGGGGACGCGGTTTGGGAAGGACTGCGAGTCTATCCAGAAGGTATCGTTTGCTTGGACAAGCATTTAACCCGACTACAAGAATCGGCCAAAGCACTTGCATTTGTGGATATTCCTTCCAAAGCATTCATCAAAAAAGCCATTAAGGAAACATTGGAAACCAATGGCATGACCCATGATACCCACATTAGGCTTACCCTAACCCGAGGGGAAAAAATTACCAGTGGAATGGATCCGCGACTAAATCAAAAAGGTTCCTGCCTAATTGTCTTGGCCGAATGGAAGCCCTTGGTTTATGATAACGAACATGGGATTAAAGTGATCAGTACCAGCCAACGCCGGAATGGCCCTCAATTTTTGGACAGTAAAATTCACCATAACAATTTGTTGAACAATATTTTGGCCAAAATCCAAGCCAATGTGGCTGGCAAGGATGCTGGGTTGATGCTGGATGACCGTGGTTTTGTGGCTGAATTGAATGGGACCAATCTATTTATGGTGAAAAACGGAAAGGTTAGGACCCCCTTTGCCCATGCTTGTTTGCCGGGCATAACCCGTGCTACGGTAATGGAGCTATGTAAAAAGGAAGGGGTTTCTATGGAGGAAGCAGACATCAGTTTGGTGCAGTTGTACAATGCAGACGCTGTTTTTGCCACGGGTACTATGGGCGAATTGACCCCCGTGATTGAAATAGATGGCAGGACCATCCCCAATTCGGATCTAACCTTCAAGCGTGTTTTGAATCTTTTTAAGGAACAGGTAGGGGGTTATTGTGAGCCGCTTTAGCTATTTTTTAAGGTTGTAGCCATTTTGGGCCCAAACTTGGAACCGAGGCAATTACAATTTATGAATTCGTAAAAATTTACCTATTGCGTTTAAAATTCCTTAAAAAAAGCTATCTTGGAGTCGGCAGTCAGCAAAATTTATCTATATATTTAGCCAATATTTAATCTAACTAAACTATGAAAACTGTACTCTTTGTTTTTTGTCTGTGCTTAGGCATGATTAGCTTTGCGCAGACCAACATCAGTGGAAATGTTGTGGATGAGTCGTCGGTTCCGGTTGTGGGCGCCAATGTAGTGGTGCTCGGGACTTCGGCTGGTACGGCCACCGATTTTGACGGAAACTTTTCACTAATGGTTGATGCCCAACCTCCATTCACTGTTCAAATATCCAATATAGGGTATGCCAGCCAAAATGTGGAGGTTACTTCCAGCAATCAAACCCTTAGTGTGGTTTTGGTAGAAGGATCCCAATTGGACGAAGTGGTCATTTCGGCTTCTAGAACCCCGGAACGGATTTTCGAATCGCCAGTAACCATTGAGCGTTTTGGAATCAAAGAGGCCAAGAGTACCGCATCGGTTGATTTCTACGATGGGCTTGAAAACCTAAAAGGAGTAGACATCAATACCAACAGTTTGACTTTCAAATCAATAAACACCCGTGGTTTTGCCACTTTTGCAAATATTCGTTTTATGCAATTGGTGGATGGAATGGACAATTCGGCTCCCGCATTGAACTTTCCTCTAGGAAACCTTCTGGGGATGACAGATACCGATATCCAGAGTGTGGAAATACTTCCTGGAGCTGCTTCTGCATTGTATGGGGCCAATGCGTTTAACGGAATCCTTTTTATGCGCAGTAAAAGTCCGTTTGAACACCAAGGCATCAGTATTTCGATGAAACGTGGAATTACCCAACAAGATGCTGCCGGGGACAATCCTTACACCGATTTTAGCATGCGGGCCGCCTATAAATTCAGTGAGAAGTTCGCCGCGAAAGTCAATTTTGGATACCTAAGAGGTACCGATTGGGCCGCCAATAACCTTACTGGAAAACCAGGAACCGGAGAAACCCGTTCTGATATCGATTATGACGGGATCAATGTGTATGGAGACGAAGTAAGCACGAACATCAAAGGGGTTGCCGAAGCCTTGGTGGGGTTGGGAATCCTTCCCGCTGGAGCAGAAAGTTTGGTGCCTTCGGTAAATGTTAGTAGAACCGGTTACAACGAAGCAGAGCTAACCGATTACGAGGCAGAGAGTGTAAAAGCCGATTGGGGATTGTACTTCCGTCCTTGGGCCAATGACTTTGAAATTGCCTATGTAGGTAAAGTAGGAACGGGATCGACCATCTATCAAGGCGCCAACCGTTATGCGATTGAAAACTTCTTCCTACAACAACACAAACTGGAATTCAGAAATAACAACTTTTTTCTTCGGGGTTACATTACTGAAGACAGAGCGGGCGATAGCTACGATATGGTATTTACCGGAATCAATATCAACCGTGCGTGGAAGGACGATTCCACTTGGTTTGGAGAATACGTTGGGGCCTTTGTACAAGGGCAGCTTTTTGGAGGGTTGACTCCAGATGAAGCACACGTTTTTGCCCGTCAAACTGCTGATACCGGGCGTTTCGAACCAGGCTCTACTGGATTTAAGAATGCTTTCGAAGCTAGCATCAACGACCCCGATTTGACTACAGGATCCAAATTCCAAGACAATTCAAAAATTTATCATGTAGATGCCAATTACAATTTTGCCCATTTATGGGATGCTGTTGAAATACAAGTAGGGGGGTCTTATAGAACGTATAGTTTAAATTCCTCCGGAACCATTTATACCGATAACGATGGAGCAATCAATTACACCGAGGTGGGAGGATATACCCAGCTTCAAAAGAAATTCCCGTTGGGTAGTTCGGTAGATCTGAAACTTACCGGGTCTATCCGTTACGATAAATCGGAATTGTTCGATGGATTCTTTTCGCCAAGACTGGGTGCTGGTTTTACCATTGCCGACAATCACAACATCCGGGTTTCCTATCAAACCGGTTTCCGTAACCCTACCACACAGGATCTCTACATTGGTTTGGATGTGGGACGGGCCATTTTGGTTGGTGGTGCTGAAGACAATCCAGCCAGGGACGTACGTGATTACGAATTAAGTCCTACCGGGCAAGCTATTTTGGGAACCTCTTCCCTTCAGTTTGACGGGCAGGGAGCTTATACCAACTCCTTCTTTGCCAGCTCGGTGACTGCCTTTGCCAATTCCGGCGATGCCTCGCAACTGGAGATAGCCAATTCCAATTTCGTTAAACCAGAACAGGTTACCTCCTATGAATTGGGATACCGAGGAAAACTAGGAAAAATCATTGTCGATTTAAGTGGTTACTACAACCAGTATAAAGACTTCTTGGCCAACGAGACAGTTGTGGCGCCATTTTATGGAGACGTGCAGTTGTCGCAAACAGCACCAGACGGTGTGACGCCTTTGGCCATAGCCGCAATTGCCAATGGCGATTACCAAGTGTATCAAACGTATACCAATAGTGATGCCGATGTGAATTCGTATGGAGGTGCCATTGGGGTATCTACTAAAGTATTTGGAAATTTTGATATTGGGGCCAATTACACCTATGCCAAATTGGATTTTGACACGGAGGCCAATCCCGATTTCAAAACCAATTTCAACACCCCAGAACATAAGGTGAAAGCAAGCCTTGGCAATACCGAGTTGTTTAAAAACTTTGGATTCAATGTTGCATGGCGCTGGAGTGACACCTATTTGTGGGAAGCTTCCTTTGGCGATGGACAAGTGCCCGCCTATAATGTGGTGGATGCCCAGATCAATTACCGCGTTCCAAAATTCCTGAAATCCACCTTCAAGCTCGGAGCTACAAACATTACCGGGGAAGAGTATTTTACTGCTTTTGGCACCGGACTTATTGGATCCATGTATTATGTTTCCTGGACCATCAACAATCTATAAAAACTTAAAAATTACCCGTATGAAAACGAAATATATAGGACTGTTACTTATCGCCTTAGGCTTTGTAGGTTGTAACGAAGACGACAGTACTTCTCCGGACATGATGACCGTGGAATTGACCGCCGGGAGTGCCGATTTTTCAAATTATGTGGCCATAGGAGCTTCTTTTACCGCAGGATTTACGGACGGAGCCCTTTTTGTAGCGGGACAGGACAATTCCTTTCCAAACATTCTTTCTCAGCAATTTGCGGCCATAGGTGGAGGAAATTTCAACCAACCGTATACCAGCGATAATGTTGGTGGGCTGCTTTATGGAGGAAACCTCATAGCAAATCCCCGTTTGTATTTCAACGGTTCGGGGCCAGCAGTTCTGGAAGCCAATCCTACAACGGAAGTTACGAGCGTGGTATCTGGCCCATTTAACAATATGGGCGTTCCGGGGGCGAAGAGTTTTCATTTTGTAGCCAATGGATATGGTAATTTGGCAGGGGTTCCTCTAGGACTTGCCAACCCTTATTACGCAAGGATGGCCTCTGGTGCCAATGCTTCTATTTTGGCGGATGCCTTGGCTCAAGGACCTTCTTTTTTCAGCCTATCTGAAGTAGGAGGCAATGATGTGTTGAGCTTTGCAACCTCAGGTGGAAGTGGCGTGGACCAAACAGGAAATTTCGACCCTTCCACGTATGGTTCCAACGACATAACCGATCCTACGGTCTTTGCAAATGTATTTAGCTCTATGGTTGGCGCCCTTACTGCAACGGGAGCTAAAGGGGTGGTTACCAATGTTCCTTATGTTACTAATTTGCCTTACTTTACTACAGTACCTTATGCGCCTCTTGATCCTACCGATCCCGATTTTGGGCCTCAAATTCCTGTGCTAAATGCCACATTTGCGCCACTAAATCAAGCATTCGCATTCTTGGGAATGCCAGAACGCTCCATTGTTTTTTCTGAAACCGCTGCGAGCCCCGTAGTGATTTTTGACGAAACCCTGCCAAACATTTCTGAAGCCTTGTACCAAGTATTGCTGGGTGGAGGTTTGGATCCCCTTACCGCACAATTGCTTTCGGCCCAATTTGCGCAATCGCGTCAGGCAACCGCCGATGATTTAATGGTGCTGCCAAGTGCCAATGTGATAGGAACCTTAAATGAGGACTATTTCAACCAATTAATCGGATTAGGAGTACCCGCAGCAACAGCCGGACAATTGGCAATTAATGGCATTACATACCCCATGGAAGATCAATGGGTGCTCACAGGGGTTGAAACCCAAAGTGTCATCACGGCCACCAATGCCTACAATACGACTATTTCCAGTGTGGCTTCCTCATCGGGTGTAGCCTTGGTAGATTTGAAAGGTATTTTGGAAGAGGCTTCCACTTCGGGAGTGGCATTCGATAATTTTACCATGACCACCGATTTGGTCTTTGGAGGTCTGGTGAGTCTGGATGGCGTGCACCTTACTGCAAGGGGGTATGCCCTGATGGCCAATAAATTTTTGGAAGCCATCGATGCCGCTTACGGCTCTAACTTTATAGAGGCTGGACAAGTGGCTAAAGCCAATCACTATGTAGTGAACTACCCGCCGGAGTTGCAATAAGAAATCTATTCTGAAAAAGCCCTTTACATTTTGAAAGGGCTTTTTTTATGAAGAATTCCTGTATATTTAAGAGCTAGGTACATCAAACACTTTATGAGCGTATTGCTATGAAAATATTGGGGTTCTTTATTTTTATTTTCCTGCCTTTTTTGGTTTATTCACAAACCATAAATTTTCCCGACAGCAATTTTAAAAATGCATTGATTGAAGATGGCGTCGACACTAACAATGATGGAGAAATTCAGGTAAGCGAGGCAGAGGCTGTCAATTCCCTACAAATTAATCAAGAGCTGATTTCTGATTTAACGGGTATCGCATATTTTGTAAATGTTGAGGTCTTGGACTGCAGTGGAAATCAATTAACCACTGTCGACTTAAGTAACAATCTTGCATTAAGTGTTCTTAGCATATCCGATAATCAATTGACTGAATTGATTTTGGGTGCAAACACTAATCTTTTGCAAGTTGAGGCCAGTGGCAATTTCCTCTCGTCGATAGACCTGAGCCAAGCCGAAAACCTGTCCGACTTGCAATTGGGGGCTAATCAATTTACCAGCATCGATTTAAGCAACAATCATGCACTTAACGAACTCAGAATGGGGTCAAACCAGCTTACATCAATTGATTTAACTGGGAATCTTGCTTTGGAAATCCTTGCTATTGAAAACAATTCCCTTGATGCACTCAATCTCACAGCGAACATCAATCTACAAGGACTTAATTGTCTGGGCAATGGGCTAACAAGCTTGTTATTGCCAGCAAATTGCATCTCTGAAATAGACTGTTCTAACAATAATCTGGAATCTTTGACGATTCCAAATGGTAGTTGCCTCTATGTGCTAAGTTGTAACGACAACAACCTGGCAAACTTAGATTTTGGAAATGGAGCCGCCCCTTTTTTTAGTTTATTATACTGTTACAACAACCAATTGAGCAGCCTGGACCTCTTCGGCATGGAAAACCTTTCGGTAATTCATGCTTACAACAACCAATTAACAGAATTGGACTTATCTGGGACTCCAAATGCCTCCTCCATTCTCCTTAGTAATAATGCCTTAACGAGTATTGATTTAACAGGAGTGGAAGCTATTGGAAACTTGGATGTTAGCAACAACCAGCTAACTTCTATTGACTTCAGCACAAATTATTCTGTCCAGTCTGTGGAGTGTTCAAACAACCATTTGACCGAGCTGGTGTTCGATCATGAAATGACCCTTTCCAATCTGTTTTGTTCCTTCAATGATTTAACAAGTTTAGACCTAGGCAAATTGCCTTTTTTAGATTATTTCATTGTTGGGGATAACCCCAATTTGGCGTATGTAATATTGAAAAACGGAAACAACGATAATTTTGGGCCTTCCGTTATAGGGAATGGCTTCAATAATTTGGACAACCTTCAGATTGTATGTGTAGATGATGAAAATTCAATTTTTGCCAACCTGTTACAGGATTTTTTGGGTCCTGATGTGGTAATCACCGACTTTTGTTCGTTCCTGCCGGGAGATGATTATTCGGTTGTTACTGGAAAAACAAGAGTTGACAGTAACCAGAACGGTTGTGACCCTAATGACTTGTCCTATCCACACATGGGGTTGTTTACCACCAATGGTATAAATAATGAGACTTTTTACAGTAACGGCTTGGGTAATTTTATCATTCCGCTTGCAGATGGGGATTATACCGTAGCACCTTTGATTGAAAACCCAACGTATTACACCGTTTCCCCTGCCAATGTTGCCATTAGCTTTCCAACAGACCCATCTCCTTTTGAACAGGACTTTTGTGCTGTTCCCAATGGCATCTTTAATGACCTTGAAATCATAATCCTTCCACTTACTGACGCTCGCCCTGGATTTGATGCGGAGTACCGGGTTTTTTACCGGAATAAGGGAACTACCAGCTTAACCGCAAATATAACTTTGACCTATCAGGATGATTACATGGATTTGATTAGTTCTTCCGTAACGCCCTCAAGCCAAGGTATTGGGATTTTGGAATGGAATGGTATTTTTCTAAACCCAATGGAAGAAGGGCAAATAGATTTTTCAATGGCTTTGAATCCCCCTACCGATCCCAATTTCCCATTAAACGGGAATGATATGCTAACATTTTTAGGAGCCATCGATCCTGTAATCAATGATGAAACTCCAGAGGATAATGAGTTCGAGTTACAACAAATCGTTGTGAGTTCCTTGGACCCCAACGACATCACATGCCTTCAAGGAATGCAAATTGAGTTTCAGGAAGTAGGAGATTACGTCCACTATTTGATTCGCTTTGAAAACGTAGGTACGGCCAATGCGATTAATGTGAAAATATCCAACCAGATAGATATAAATCAACTGGACCCTACCAGTATGATTCCAATACAAGCAAGTCATGACATGATTGCAAGTAGTTCGGATCAAGGCTTGATGGAGTTTATTTTTGAAGATATCAATCTCCCTTACAACGATGAAAATGACGATGGATTTGTACTCTATAAAATTAAAACAAAATCCGATTTGGAGATCGGGGATGTTTTTACCAATCAGGCTGAAATATTTTTCGATTTTAATAGCCCCATCGCTACAAATATTGCTGCCACCGAAGTAGTGAACAACCTTTCCGCGAATGATTTCCGTAAATTGAATGTTGTAAAACTATTTCCTAACCCAACAAAAGGAGGGCTAACAATAGCCATGACCCACGGGACTATCTACAAAATTGTTTTGTGCGACATTTTGGGAAATGAAATCATGACCATTGAGGACGAACAGCGCCAAGCTTTTGATTTGGATGTGTCAAAATTATCCCATGGAATTTATTTCGTTTCGGTAAATGATGAAACCCCTCTCAAATTGATCAAGAATTGATAGACGATCTAGCTTCAAGGGCCTAAAATCAAGTTGGGGAAAACGACTGCTAGGCTTTATGCAAAAAGCGGTAAAAATTTAAAAATCCATTGTTTTTTTAAGACAGAAAAACATATCTTTGCACCGATTTTAAAAGGGCGGTTTTTTGCCCTTCATTCAGTTAAAAAATAAATACTTACATAATGTCAAAAGTTACCGGAAAAGTTGCACAAATCATCGGCCCAGTGGTGGATGTCGTTTTTGAAAGTGGAGTGGATCTTCCAAAAATTTACGACTCCTTGGAAGTCGATAACAATGGAAACAACCTTGTACTGGAAGTACAGTCCCACATTGGGGAAAATATGGTACGAACCATTTCCATGGACTCCACCGACGGTTTGAGCCGTGGTGTAGACGCCAAAATTACTGGTGCGCCTATCCAAATGCCCATTGGAGAAGATGTATATGGCAGGCTTTTCAACGTAATTGGAGATGCCATTGACGGTATCGGTAACCTTCCCAAAACTGGCGAGAATGGGTTGCCCATTCACCGTGAAGCTCCAAAGTTTGAAGATTTATCCACCACGACCGAAGTACTTTTTACAGGAATAAAAGTCATCGATTTGATCGAGCCTTATGCCAAAGGAGGAAAGATTGGTTTGTTTGGTGGCGCTGGTGTGGGTAAAACCGTATTGATCCAGGAACTCATCAATAACATCGCAAAGGGACACGGAGGACTTTCCGTATTTGCCGGTGTTGGAGAACGTACCCGTGAAGGGAACGACCTACTTCGTGAAATGCTGGAATCGGGCATCATTAAGTACGGTGAAGGATTTTTGCATTCCATGGAAGAAGGGGGATGGGACTTGACGAAAGTGGACAAGAAATCCTTGAAGGAGTCCAAAGCAACTTTTGTGTTTGGACAGATGAACGAACCTCCTGGAGCACGTGCCCGTGTGGCCCTTTCCGGTCTGACCATTGCTGAATACTTCCGTGATGGAGCGGGCGACGGGCAAGGAAAGGATGTGTTGTTCTTTGTGGACAACATCTTCCGTTTTACCCAAGCAGGTTCGGAAGTATCCGCACTTTTAGGGCGTATGCCTTCCGCAGTAGGATACCAACCTACCTTGGCCACCGAAATGGGGGCCATGCAGGAGCGTATTACGTCTACCAAAAGAGGGTCCATTACATCGGTGCAAGCCGTTTACGTGCCTGCGGATGACTTGACCGATCCGGCGCCTGCTACTACTTTTGCCCACTTAGATGCTACCACCGTATTGTCCCGTAAGATTGCCGAGTTGGGAATTTACCCAGCGGTGGATCCGTTGGATTCCACTTCCCGAATCCTTACCGCCGACATCCTTGGTAAAGAGCATTACGACTGTGCACAACGTGTAAAAGAGTTGTTGCAGCGCTATAAAGAACTTCAAGACATCATTGCCATTTTGGGGATGGAAGAACTTTCGGAAGAAGATAAGATGGCCGTAGGCCGTGCCCGCCGTGTACAGCGATTCCTTTCCCAACCTTTCCACGTAGCTGAACAGTTTACGGGGATTCCAGGAGTATTGGTAGACATTAAGGATACCATTAAAGGGTTCAACATGATCATGGATGGTGAATTGGACCACCTTCCCGAAGCAGCTTTCAACTTGAAAGGAACTATCGAAGATGCCATCGAGGCAGGAGAGAAAATGTTGGCTGAAGCCTAAAAACATAAAAGTATGTACCTAGAGATTGTAACCCCTGAAGCATCCTTGGTAAGCGGTGAAGTAACTAGTGTCACTGTACCTGGTGTGGATGGAGAATTCCAAATGCTGAACAACCACGCGGCCATCGTTTCCCTATTGGGGAAAGGCAAAGTGAAGTTTGCTGGAAATCCTTCGATTGCTGAAAACTTCAAAAGCAAATTTACTCAGGAAAATGGCAAATGGGTGCTCGAAATCAACAGCGGGACCGTACAGATGGCCCATAACAAAGTGATTGTTTTGGCTGATTAAGAATTAACTACCATATATAACAAGAAAACCCAAACCTTCTGGTTTGGGTTTTTTTATGGTGCAAAGCGCTTTTGCCTATTCAATAAAACTGTGTTACGCAATTATTAACGAAATATTACCAACTTGTTTTGTAATTTTGCTTCCTTATTTAAAGGCATGGAGTTACAGCAAATAGATCGGGTCACTACACTGACCAAGGAGGAATTCCTTAAAAACTATTTCAAGCCCCAAAAACCGGTCATTATTGAACGATTTGTGGAAGATTGGCCTGCTTTTGAAAAGTGGAACCTCGATTACATGAAGGAGGTAGCAGGAGACAAGACGGTTCCATTGTACGACGACCGCCCCGTGGATTATAAGGATGGCTTCAACGAGCCCCACGCCAAAATGAAGATGGCCGATTACATCGACTTGCTGAAAAAGGAACCTACCCGTTACCGCATTTTTTTGTGGAACATCCTAAAGGAAGTTCCCGAGCTTCAGGAAGACTTTTCCTATCCCGATTTTGGGCTGAAACTGATGAAGGGATTGCCCATGTTGTTTTTTGGAGGGGAAGACAGCTATACTTTCATGCATTACGACATCGATCTGGCGAATATTTTCCATTTTCATTTCCATGGGAAAAAGCAGGTAATCCTGTTTGATCAAGACCAGAACGATTACCTATACAAGATCCCGCATTCGTTGATTGTTCGTGAGGACATCGATTTTAAGGATCCCGATTACGAAAAGTGGCCGGCCTTAAAAAAAGCCAAGGGATTTGTTGGGGATTTGGAACACGGCCATGTGCTGTACATGCCCGAAGGCTATTGGCATTACATGCGCTACGTAACCCCCGGATTTTCCATGAGCTTACGGGCCATTGCCCGCAACCCTAAAAACCTTTCCAGGGCTTTCTACAATATTTTCATCATGCGTCATTTCGATAACCTGATGCGCCGCTGGAAAGGACAGGCCTGGATCGATGGTAAAAATGAAAAAGCCATTTCCCGCACCCATGCTAAGTTGGGGATTTCTTAGTCTTTGATGAATTTGAGGGTTTCCACTTTTGCGTCATAGGTTATTTTCAGAAAGTAAATGCCTTTTTCCAATTCTGAAATATCGATACCTTCAATTGAATAAAACCCTTCTTGTATTTTCTTGCCCTGACTTCCAAAAATTGAATAGGTTAGGGAATCTCCAAAAGCATTTTTGATGAATAATTTTTCGTGGGAAGGGTTGGGGGATAAAGAATTTTTCTGATAACTATTTTCAGAAGTGTTTAAAATAGGGTCATAGAAATTTACAATGGTATACCCAAAGCTGTCACTGCCATAAAATAGGCCATCATTATAGGCAAGGCCTATGGGGCCCCCAGGATAGTCTGGTATTAGTAGTTCGGGCTCTGTTGGTATTGTGGCATTTAAATCTATTCTAAGGATATAACTTGGCGAATTTTCAATCCCTAGATACAAATAATTTTGCACCAATAATGTAGCTTGAACTGTTCCAAAAAATCCAGATATACTTGATACAAGTATTTTTTCTGGGTTAGTAGCATTTAAAGGCGTTTTGTAAATGGATATGCCATTATTGTATTGAATGAAGTACAAAGCATCATTAAAAATCTGAGGATTACTAAAATTTAAATTACTATCCGAATCAGTGTAATAATTCAAAAAAATTGGATTAACACTATTAAGATCAACCCTATATATATTATTTGTTCCTGTAAAATAAGCTATTCCTGTATTTTGATTTATAATAATTCCTTCACAAAAAAATGGAATATTTACTATGGGCTCTGCGGTTATTGGAAGTGTCTGATTTAAGGGTATTTTTAGTAAAAAATCATTAAAAAAGCTTCGAACATATAGAGAGTTGTTATTAATATAATAATCCATTTTCCAAGCTCCGTCACCTGTTATGAAGGAAAAATCTGAAACCAAAATTGCATTTTCTGGGTCGGATAGGTCAATTTTATATATTCTTGCCTCTGGGGATAAAATTCCAACATATAAGTCATCTCCAATTATGTTTAATGGTCCGGGGACATTTGGAATAATTGCATCTGAAAATAAAGTTGTTTGGGCATTGCAAAAACCAATCACAAATAGAAATATTAAAAAGATATTTTTTTTCATTTCAGTATCATTATGTTATTTCATATACTTTTTCCCAAACAAGCTGTGGCTCCCACCCCCGATAGAGCAGGTAATCCGCTAGTTTTTTCTTTTTCTTAGGTAGGCTGCGTTCTGTTGATAACTGTTTCAGGCGTTTTTCCACCAAGGAATCGAAAGCGGCAAGATAGGCATTTTCGGGTATTTCCTTCAAGGCAATTTTAATGTTGATGGCACTGATGTCCCGAAGTTTCAATTCGCGGACAATGCGGTTTTTGCCCCAATGTTTGTTGTTGAACTTTCCCCTTGCAAAGGCCTGTGCAAAACGGGTTTCGCTGAGGTAGCCTTGTTCAATGAGGTGGTTTACGATTACATCGATGGCTTCAGGGATCATTCGCAGTTCCTTGAGCTTTTCACGGACTTCCTTATGGCAGCGTTCTTGGTAGGCACAATAACGCTCCAAACGGTTTTTGGCTTCTTCAACGGTATAGGTTTTATAGCTATTCAAACGGGGTTTACTGAAGTCCTAAAAATAAAAAAAACCCCTTCGGAAAGGAAGGGGTTTGGGCTATTTAATTTCGTTACCATCTTTATCGATAAAGTGGTACTCCAAGTACGTGTAAGCATCACGAGGTTGAATTTTGACCCATTTTTTGTGCTCCATGAACCATTTGGTTCGCACAGATGGAATGCCTTTCGTGAGAAAGGCGGCTATAAAGGGGTGCGCGTTAAGCGTTACCTTTTTATAGTCTTTTTGGAAGATTTTCTTCAGCTCTTCCGTAATTTTCTGAACCAGTACAATGGGGGCTTCAATTTCTTCACCTTCACCATTTCCATTGGGGTTTTCTTCCCGGGTCTTGATGTTTACCTCGGGACGTACCCTTTGGCGGGTGATTTGGATCAGCCCAAACTTACTGGGTGGGAGAATCTTATGCTTGGCTTTGTCATCGCTCATTTCATCGCGAAGATGGTTATAGAGCTTTTTACGGTTTTCGGCCCGGCCCATGTCGATAAAATCCACCACAATGATACCACCCATATCGCGTAAGCGTAGCTGCCTAGCTACTTCACTGGCGGCTAGCAGGTTCACTTCTAGGGCTGTATCTTCCTGTGTTTTGGATTTATTGCTTCGGTTCCCACTGTTCACGTCGATAACGTGCATGGCCTCGGTATGTTCGATAACCAGGTAGGAACCTTTGGCGCCAGAAACGGTTTTGCCAAACGATGTTTTGATTTGCCGTTCGATCCCAAATTTTTCAAACATGGGAACCTTGGAATCATAAAACTTTACAATATTCTCCTTTTTGGGTGCAATTTCTTGCACGTAATCTTTTATTTGCAAATAAAGGGATTCGTCATCGATATGGATGGCCGAAAACGAATCGTTAAACACATCCCTAATAATGGAAGCTCCTTTATTTAGCTCACTCAGCACCTTACTGGGGTGGTGCGCCCCCCGTAGCTTTTTACACATCGCCGTCCAGCGATCCATGAGATTTTCTAAATCTCGATCCAGTTCTGCTACTTTTTTACCCTCTGCTACAGTGCGGATAATGACTCCAAATCCTTTGGGCCTGATGCTCATGATGAGCCTTTTCAGGCGGTCCTTTTCTTCGTTGGATTCTATTTTTTGCGAAACGGAAACCCGGTCGGAGAAAGGTACCAGGACAATATACCTTCCCGCTAGGGAAAGCTCCGAACTAATTCGGGGTCCTTTGGTGGAAATGGGTTCTTTTACGATCTGTACCAGAATTGATTGATTGTTCTTGAGGGCATCATTAACCCCTCCGTTTTTATCAATCTCTTTTTCAAATGGGAATTCTTTTAGAGAGAAATCTCTAAGTTTACCTGTGCTTACACGTTTTACGAATTTCAGCAGGGAAAGTACTTTGGGTCCTAGGTCGTGGTAATGCAAAAATGCATCTTTTTCGTAGCCCACATTCACGAATGCGGCATTGAGACCTGGAACGGTTTTCCTGATTTTAGCCAGAAAAACATCGCCAACGGAAAATTTATTGTTTTCCTCTTCCTTGTGTAATTCAATTAGCTTTCCATCTTTTAAAAGGGCAAAATCAACTTGTTGTGAACCGGATCTAACAAATAATTCGTAGCTCACTCGTTAATTAATTTGTATCCGCCCATGGCGGATGGATTAAACACTATTTTTCACAGGATTTGTACCCGATTGTGAATCGGGTGTTTGGCCTGCAGAAACCATGCGTTTAGGCATGATTTCACTTTTCAAAGAACGTTTTGTTTTAAACGAAAAAAGTAGTCCGAAACTACTTCTTCTTGTGGCGGTTAGCGCGTCTTCTCTTTTTTCTTTTGTGCGTCGCTACCTTATGTCTTTTTCTTTTTTTACCACTAGGCATAGGATCGGTGATTTATGATTGTCCCGCCCTTTTGGGCGGGACTTGTTATATAGTTACTTTACTTCAACGTTGGTTTTCACGCCTTCTACAAACACTTTTGCAGGTTTGAATGCGGGAATATTGTGGGCGGGAATTTTGATGGTGGTGTTTTTGGAGATGTTTCTCCCGGTTTTTTCAGCACGGGTCTTGATGATGAAGCTCCCAAAACCTCTTAAATACACATTGTCTCCATTTTCAAGGGAGTTTTTTACTTCGTCCATAAAGGATTCAACAGTAGCCTGAACTTCGCTTTTTTCCATTCCTAGCTTTTCTGAAATCTTAGCTACAATATCTGCTTTCGTCATTATAAAAAAATTTAAAATTATTTAATATACTAAATAGTAGGGTTTGCATTTTGAGACGGCAAATATACGTATTTTAAAAACAAATAATCAAATCGTAATCCATTAAAATATAAATACATAAAACGTATTTTTGATTCATGCCCAAAAAACACCCCTACTTTTCTAATTTGCTCATTTCATGGTATTTGGAACACAAAAGGGAACTTCCCTGGCGAAGTACCCAAGACCCTTACCGCATCTGGCTCTCCGAAATCATGCTGCAACAAACCCGGGTGGATCAGGGATTGCCCTATTACGAACGATTTGTGGAGGCCTTCCCAACAGTGTTTGAACTGGCAAATGCCCCTGAAAGTAAGGTGCTAAAACTTTGGCAAGGCTTGGGCTATTACTCCCGGGCCCGAAACCTACACCACACCGCCAGGTATATCGTAAAGGAATTTCAAGGCGCATTCCCCGATACTTATGAAGCACTACGTGCTTTAAAAGGGGTTGGTGATTATACCGCCAGTGCCATTGCTTCGATTTGCTTTGAAAGACCCACTGCGGTGGTAGACGGTAATGTGTATCGGGTGTTGGCTCGTTGCTTCGGGATCGATAGCCCTATCAACAGTTCTAAAGGGGCCAAACAATTCAAGGAACTGGCACAGCAACTCATCGATCCCCTTCAGCCTGGCACCTTCAACCAAGCCATTATGGAATTTGGGGCACGGTATTGTGTCCCCTCCAATCCAGATTGCGCCCATTGCATTTTGGGACATCGGTGTGTGGCATATCAAAAACATCAAGTGGGGCAATTGCCAGTGAAGTTGCCCAAAACCAACATCAAAACCCACCATTTTCATTTTTTGGTCTGTCTTTCCGAAGGGGGTAAAACCCTCTTGGAACAGCGAAAGTCTAAGGGTATTTGGCAGAACCTTTACCAGTTTCCATTGCTGGAAAGCGAAAGCCCCATAACTATAGAAGCCCTAAAGGCCATGCCTTCCTTCAAGGGTTTGACCGGCGGTTGGGAAGTCATTTCAATGACCCAATACAACGATACTCCTATCATTCACAGGCTTTCCCACAAACACTTGCATACCACCTTTTGGATTTTGGAAACCAAAACCCTTCCCCAGCACGCCATCCCTTTCCATGAAGTGCGCCAGTATCCAGTTCCCATCCTGCTCTGGAATTTTATTTCGGGATTTGGCCCTTTTCAGCCTTAATTTTTTACCTATATTTAATAACAAAATTTACCTTTGCATAAAATATCCACAACATGAACGGGACTTTGAACAAAGTGATGCTTATTGGGCACACGGGCGATGATGTAAAAATGAACTATTTCGAGGGTGGCGGCTGTATTGGGCGTTTTCCCTTGGCCACCAATGAAATATATACCAACCGCACTACGGGCGAAAAAGTGACCAATACCGAATGGCACAACATTGTGATGCGTAATAAGGCAGCCGAAATTTGTGAAAAATACCTCAAAAAAGGGGATAAAATTTATGTGGAAGGAAGAATCAAGACCCGTAAATGGCAGGACGATCAGGGCAACGACCGTTACAGCACCGAAATCCAGTGCACCGACTTTACCTTTTTGACCCCCAAAAATGAAGGAGGAATGCCTTACGAAACCGATCGTGGTACCTCCAAAGCCCCACAAACCTCATCGCCAGTGAAGAACCAAAATGAACCCGATGTGATGGACATGGAGGACGACGATCTGCCCTTCTGATGTGGAACCAATAAGACGATTTTGGATATAGAACCTCCCAGTTTACTTTTCATTTCATTGATTACCACCACACAGGCATTCAATATTTTCTTTGTATTTGTTTTACTGTTTTGCTCGGCGCTGATCTCGGGGGCGGAAATCGCTTTCTTTTCATTGACCTCAACCGATCTAAGGCATGCTGAAGGGGAAGCGGCTTCCAAAAAAATGGTGTTGATCGAAAAATTGCTCTCACGGCCCAAAAAGTTACTCGCCACCATCTTAGTGGCCAATAACCTTATCAACATTGCCATTGTACTGTTATTTGCTTCCTTAAGTGAAGTAATTTTTGCTGGAGTCGACTACCAATTGAACTTCTACTTTTTTAAAATGGATTTGGTGTTCTTCCTCGAAATTGTAGTGGTCACCTTTCTGATTTTATTGTTTGGGGAAATCCTTCCAAAGATTTATGCCAGCCGGAACAAGCTTTCATTCTCTTCGTTCATGGTGTATCCCCTCAACATCCTTTTTAGGTTGTTCAGCCCCATTACCGTGCCTATGCGAAGCATTACGCTGTACATTGAAGACAAATTTGGAAAACAAAAATCCAACATCAGTGTGGATCAATTGTCGCAGGCTTTGGAATTGACCTCTCGGGATGACACAACACATGAAGAACAAAAAATATTGAAAGGCATCGTAACGTTTGGAAATACCGACACCAAGAACGTGATGAAGCCCCGCATGGATATCTTTGCCCTGGACGAAGACATGTCCTACAAAGAAATCCTGCCCGAGATCATTTCGCATGGGTATTCGCGCATTCCGGTATACAAGGATTCCATCGACAACATAACCGGCATTCTCTATGTAAAAGACCTTTTGCCTTACTTTGACCGAAAGAATTTTGATTGGGTAAGCCTAAAGCGAAATGCCTATTTTGTGCCGGAAAATAAAAAGCTGGACGATTTGCTCAACGAATTCAAAGACATGAAAATGCACCTAGCCATCGTGGTGGATGAATATGGGGGTACCAGCGGGTTGATTTCCATGGAAGACATCATCGAGGAAATTGTTGGGGAAATCAGCGATGAGTTTGACGATGAGGATTTGGTATTCTCCAAGTTGGACGACCAAAACTTTGTGTTTGAAGGGAAAACACCCTTGAAGGATTTTTACAAGGTCATCAAACTGGAAGATCCAAAACTTTTTGAAGATGCCAAAGGGGAAGCAGAGACCCTGGCCGGGTTTATTTTGGAGGTTACTAAAGGGTTTCCCAAAAAAGACGAAATACTAAACTTCCACCAGTATTCGTTTACCATAGAGTCTTTTGAAAACAAACGCATCAAACAAATCAAACTCACCATTCATGGATAGCCTTAGGGCCTTAGTAGTGTTTTTTTTTATCGCTCTTCTCGCCTCTTGTGGGGATGAGGTACACATCAAACCCGAGGCAAAATTACGTTTGCAATACCCCCTCCCGGAGTACAGGATGGTCAATTTTGACTGTCCCTATGCGTTCGAGAAAAACCAGATGGCCCGTATCGAAAAGAAATCCCAATGTGCTGTAAATGTCCAATACCCCAAAATGAAGGCCACGATTTACATCTCCTACCAGCCTGTGGAAGATAACTTGGAAAAGCTCCTTTCCGATGCCCAGAAGCTAACGTTCGACCATACCATCAAGGCCAATGAGATTTTTGAACAACCCCGTGTGGACAGTCTTCATAAGGTTTATGGAATGTTGTATTTAATTAATGGGGATGCAGCCACCCAATCGCAGTTTTATGTAACGGACAGCATTGAACATTTCGTAACTGGCTCGTTGTATTTTGAAGCCAAACCTAACTTCGATTCCCTTTACCCTGCGGTGGTGTATTTGCGTAACGACATCCGCAGGATCATGGAGTCCATCCATTGGGAATAAAAAAACCGCTTTTCAGCGGTTTTGTAAACATTTTCAAGCCTTTTTAACGCAGCAGGCTTTGGTGCATTTATCGCCACAAGCCTTTTTCTTTTCAGCAGTGCAACCTTCCTTTTTACAGGCTTCAGAACATTCGTGTTTGGCCGTATTGGAGGTAAAGGATTCCACAGTTTTCATTTCGGTAACACTGTAGGCCTCGCCAGCACTTTTTACGGTAGCCTCAATGGAAGAGGTAGTAACCTTTCCATCTTCGTATTCTACCATAGCCAATTTTTTGTCGAAGTCGACCGAGGCAGATTTTACCCCATCCATTTCGGCCAATTTGCCTTCAATTTTTTTGGCACATCCCATAGGGCAGGACATCCCTTCGATGGTAAATTCAACCTTAGCCAGAGGCATTTCCTGACCTTGTGCAGTAGCGTTGCTGATGGTTTCTGTTGAAGTGTTGGCCTCAACAGCATTTTTTTCGGTTTCGTTTTTGCACGATAGCAGTGTAGCAACCGTTAACAAACTCATTAAGACATAAGCTATTTTTTTCATGGAATTATAAGGTATTTATTGATACAAAAATAAGACTTTTGTAGGACATAACCACCTTGTTTAAGCCATGCACAATAAATGGGTTTATCTGGTCATCCTTTCCCTAATTTGGGGAAGTTCCTTTATCCTGATTAAAAAAGGATTGGTAGGCCTTACGGACTACCAACTTGGGTCTTTAAGGATCGTGCTCACATCCCTTTTTCTGTTTTCCGTTGGCTTCAAAAGCTTGAAGCAAATACAGAAAAGACATTGGTGGTGGATTGCCCTTTCCGGTTTTGTAAGCTCCTTTTTTCCACCGTTTCTGTTTGCTATGGCACAAAATCATATTGACAGTGCCGTGGCATCCATCTTGAATAGCCTCACACCCCTAGCAACGGTTGTGGTGGGAATATCAATGTTTCGTATCCTAAGCACGAAGCGACAAATCCTGGGGGTGTTTGTAGGATTGATCGGCACCTTGCTGTTGATTTTGGCCGGAGCAGATTTCAACCCCAATCAGCAGTATTCTTATAGTGTACTCATCATTATTGCCACCATAGGATACGCACTGAATGTGAACATCATCAAAAAGCATTTAACGGATATCAGTGCTTTGGCGGTCACTACCGGAAACTTTCTATTTATTTTCCTGCCGGGACTGGTGGTGCTTTATTTTACAGGATTTTTTGAAACCATCGCACATTCCAGGGAAATGCAGATTTCCGCAGGTTTTATCGCCATCCTTTCCCTCTTTGGAACGGCCATTGCCAAAGTGCTTTTCAACAAAATGATTCAAATTTCAACCCCGGTCTTTGCGTCTTCCGTTACCTACACCATGCCCATTGTAGCGGTACTTTGGGGTGTTATTGATGGAGAACGCTTTGGGTTCCTGCAAGCAATTGCCGCCGTGGTTATTTTAGTTGGGGTGTATTTATCACACAAACGGAATCCCCTAAAATAATTAACTGAAAATCAGGCGGTCTGAATTTTTTTTCCGAAATTTAGGAAACTAAAAAAACCATCCCCATGGGAAAATATTACACCAAATACGGTATCGGAACCGCCATTGCACTCATCCTATACTTTCTATTGACCAAATTGCTGGGGTGGCACCAGTATCCCATCCTCAGTGCTTTCAATGGGGTGATTTTTGGAGGCGGTATTTTTTATGCCCTTCGCACCTATAAAAGAAATGAGGAAAGTTTCAATTATTCTGATGGGTTCCAGTTAGGACTCTTTACGGGAGGTCTGGCCACCCTAGTGTTTTCCATCTTCATGGCCCTGTATATTTTTCAACTGGACCACCAGTTTGCACAGGCGATCCTGGATTCGTGGGGGCTCAATTTCAATAAGGGGTCTTTGGTCATCATCGTCTCCTTGGTCATCATGGGGTTTTCCACCACCTTTGTGCTTACCTTGGCCTTTATGCAATTGCTAAAAGATTCGTGGAACCCAAAGCACTGAGTTTAGGAACATTTATTTGCAAAAACCCTTTGTCCATTTCATTTTAAAAAATTATATTTGCACCCGCTTTTACCCTAGGGGTAGGGCATTTAACAAGTAATTTTAAACGTTTTACGCTATGTATGCAATTGTAGAGATAGCAGGGCAGCAATTCAAAGTTGCAAAAGACCAGAAAGTCTTTGTAAACCGTTTGGCTACTGAGGAAGGCAAAAAAGTCGAGTTCGACAACGTGCTTCTCATTGGCGACGGAGACAAAGTAACTGTTGGCGCCCCCGCTATAGACGGCGCTCAAGTTGGAGCAAAAGTCTTGAAACACCTTAAAGGAGATAAGGTGATCGTTTTCAAAAAGAAACGAAGAAAAGGGTACCGGGTGAAGAATGGACACCGCCAGTACCTTTCCCAAATTGTGATTGAAAGCATTGTAGCTTCTGGCGCTACCAAAAAAGCAGCCCCTGCCAAGAAAGCCGAGCCCAAAAAAGAGGAAGCTCCAAAAGCAGCAGTAAAAGAAGCTTCAAAAGCAGTTGAAAAAGAAACTCCAAAAGCTGCGGCACCGAAAAAGGCGGCCGGTAAAGCCGACGATTTGAAAAAGATTGAAGGCATCGGGCCAAAAATTGCCGAAACCTTGATCGCTGCAGGAATTGCAACCTATGCCGATTTGGCTAAAGCCAAGCCCGCAAAGATTGCCGAAATCATTGCCGACGTTCGTGGCAACCACGTTCCAGACACTTGGCCAGAGCAAGCCCAATTGGCAGCCGATGGTAAATGGGACGAATTGAAAGATTTACAAGAAAAATTGGACGGTGGGGTGCGTAAGTAACCTGCACCAACGTTAAACCATAAAACCGAAAGAAAATGGCTCACAAAAAAGGAGTTGGTAGTTCGAAGAACGGTCGCGAATCAGAATCGAAACGCTTGGGCGTGAAGATTTTTGGTGGACAGGAAGCCGTTGCCGGAAATATCATCGTACGACAACGCGGTACGCAACACCACCCAGGTGACAACGTGTATGCCGGAAAGGACCATACACTGCACGCCAAAGTAGACGGTACCGTAAAGTTTGAAAAGAAAAGCGGTGGCAAATCGTTTGTTTCCATCGTACCTCGCGGAGAGGCTTAGTTTCAAACAAACTTTAGAGAGAACAAAAAGAAAAACCCTGCCAATTGGCAGGGTTTTTCTTTTTATTATTTCTAAAACTAAAGCGGTCACAGTTTTAGTACCTGTAATAATCTGGTTTGTAAGGGCCTTCTACGTCTACTCCGATGTACTTGGCTTGGTCGGGGCGCAGCTCGGTGAGTTCCACACCAATTTTTTCCAAGTGCAGCTTGGCCACTTTTTCGTCCAAATGTTTTGGAAGGGTGTACACCTTGTTTTCGTAAGCGCCGCTGTTGTTCCACAGCTCGATCTGCGCCAAGGTTTGGTTGGTAAAAGAGTTGCTCATCACAAAACTGGGGTGCCCCGTAGCACAACCCAAATTTACCAAACGCCCTTCGGCCAATAGGATGATGTCGTTGCCATTCACGGTATATTTATCTACCTGTGGTTTGATCTCCACTTTGGTACTGCCGTGGTTTCGCTTCAACCAGGCCACGTCAATCTCGTTGTCGAAGTGTCCAATGTTACACACGATGGTCTTGTCTTTCATGGCTTCAAAGTGTTCGCCACACACAATGTCCTTGTTTCCGGTAGTGGTAATGACAATGTCTGCTTTACCCACAACCGTTTCCAAACGCTTCACTTCAAAACCATCCATGGCGGCTTGCAAGGCACAAATGGGGTCAATTTCGGTCACCGTTACAATGGAGCCAGCTCCTTTAAAGGAAGCGGCAGTTCCTTTTCCTACGTCGCCATAGCCACACACCACCACACGTTTTCCAGCCATCATGATGTCGGTCGCACGGCGGATGGCATCCACGGCACTTTCACGGCAACCAAATTTATTGTCGAATTTTGATTTGGTCACACTATCGTTCACGTTGATGGCAGGCATGGGGAGGGTGCCATTTTCCATACGTTCGTAGAGGCGATGCACTCCTGTGGTGGTTTCCTCGCTCAACCCTTTGATTCCTGAAACCAGTTCGGGGTATTTGTCCAAGACCATGTTGGTAAGGTCGCCGCCATCGTCCAAGATCATGTTCAAGGGCTGGCGGTCTTCCCCAAAGAACAAGGTTTGCTCGATGCACCAGTCAAACTCTTCTTCGTTCATCCCTTTCCAGGCATACACCGGAATTCCGGCAGCGGCAATGGCTGCAGCCGCATGGTCTTGGGTAGAGAAAATGTTGCAGGAACTCCAGGTCACTTCGGCACCCAAGGCTTGCAGGGTTTCGATAAGCACGGCAGTTTGGATGGTCATGTGCAAACAACCCGCAATGCGGGCCCCTTTCAAGGGCTGTTGGTTTTTATATTCTTCCCGAAGCGACATCAAGCCGGGCATTTCGGCTTCGGCCAATTCGATTTCCTTGCGGCCCCAGTCGGCCAAGGAAATATCTTTTACTTTAAACGGTACGTAAGTCACGGTTTTCGTAGACATATTAGTATATTTGAGCGTTATCTTTTCTGAAGATTTTTCAGAGGGCAAAATTACGGAATATCCTTCACATTATATGCCTCTTTACAAAACAATAACAGTTAACCCCGCTACTAAAGTCCTCATTTGGAAGATTGAAGAATCCTTTGAAGTCCTTTCTAAAGGCATCGAACTTACAAGGCATTGTAGGGATCGCGTGGACGGGATGAAAAGCGATTTGCACCGACGGGGATTTATGAGTGTGCGGCATTTATTGGCCGAAATGGGATACGATGATTTTGACCTTTTTTATGATGAAAAAGGCAAACCCCATCTGAAGGACGGCAAAAAGATTTCCATTACCCATTCCTTTATTTTTTCGGCCATCATCATAAGCGATGTGGAGGTGGGGATTGATATCGAAATGCAGCGCAGCAAAATCCTAAAAATAGCCCATAAATTTACCCCTTTGGAGGAATACCGAACCCTGGCCAACGAAGACGCTTTGATTCGAAAATTGACCATGGTTTGGGGCGCCAAGGAAAGTTTGTACAAAAGTTTTGCCGAGCCTGGGGTGAGTTTCCTGAAGCACATTTATGTAGAGGATTTCGATATGGACGTGATGGCGACCACGGCCAGCGTAAGCTTTCAGGGAAGGTTGGAGGCTTTTGCTATTTGGTTTCACGAATTTGAAGGTTATACTTGTGCCTATGCCCTAATTTCCTGATTCTTATGTTTTCAAAGCCCGTCCTTCATTCCTTTACCGATGCCTTGCTGAAAAATCAGCGGTTACTGGCAGTTTTAATCGACCCTGAAAAGTTTGATCTCGCAGGAACCGCATCATTTCTAAGGACCTTACCTTCCGAAGTAACGCACCTATTTGTAGGAGGTAGTACCGTACCAAAAGGATGGGCCGAAGCCGTTGTGAAGGAATTGAAATTGTACACAGCCAAACCCCTGGTCCTCTTTCCGGGGGACGTTTCCCAAATAACTCCACTGGCCGATGCCGTCTTGTTCCTGAGCCTACTCTCGGGGAGGAATCCCGAATACCTCGTGGGCCAGCAAGTAAAGGCCGTGACATCGCTTCGTGGAACGAAGCTGGAAGTAATCCCAACCGGGTACCTACTTTTGGATGGAGGCAACCCTTCGGCCGTAGCCCGAATTACGGCAACCGAACCAATGCCTCAAAACGATTTGAACAACATTGTGGATACGGCAAAGGCGGCGGAGTTGATGGGAGCACAAGTAGTGTACCTGGAAGCGGGAAGTGGGGCGAAACTTTCCGTAGCCCCCAAGATTATTACCGCCGTGCGAAAGGAACTCTCCATCCCCTTGATAGTTGGCGGAGGTATCAAAACCAAAATACAATTGGAAGAAGCCTACCAAGCAGGTGCCCAAATGGTGGTGATGGGTACAGCCTTTGAAAAAGCGTAACTATGAGTCCGATTTTTGATTTTTTCCTGGATCCTTATCGCAATACGCCCGGAATTCTTATAGTACTAGAGGGCCTCGCTTTCTTTTTTGGGATTGCCAGTGTGTGGTACGCGAAAAAAGAGCATATCTGGGTGTATCCTACTGGGTTGGTGGCTACCATTATTACGGTGTATCTTTTGTATCGAGCACATTATTTTGGCGATATGATGATGAATGTGTACTATTCGGTGATGAGCGTCTATGGCTGGTGGAACTGGGCCCGGAAGAAAAACCACAAGACTGTGGTTCGTATTTCCAGAACCAACACCAGGGAAAAAGGGATTGGATTTGGTTTTTTTGTATTGACCATGCTGGTTACCTATTTCGTCTATCTAGGGTTTGGATATGAGTTGGAATGGGCCAATTATATCGATATTTTTACCTCGGGGGTATTCTTTACCGCCATGTGGTACATGGCCATCAAGAAATTGGAAAACTGGACGCTTTGGATTTTTGCCGACCTCATTACCGTTCCCTTGTACGCCTACCGCGGACTGGGAATGTTATCTTTGCAATATTTGATTTTCACGATACTCGCCATACAAGGCTATTTTGCATGGAAAAAATACTTGGACAACAACCCGCAGACTGCCAAAGAATAGTACTCTTTGGCCCTGAATCCACGGGGAAAACTACCCTGGCCGAACAGCTGGCCTTGCATTTCAACACGCAATGGGTGCCAGAGTACATGCGTAGCCATTTGCAACAAAAGTGGGATATCACCAAGGAACTCATTTCGAAAGAGGATTTGATGCCAATTGCCGTTGGCCAAATGGAATTGGAGAACGCTACCAGTTTAAAAACAAATCGTTTTTTGTTTTGCGACACCAACCTTCGCCAATTGAAGGTTTATTGTAAATATTATTATGGGAACTGCCCCAAAGCCATCTTGGAAGCTGTAGAACTTCACTCGTACGATCACTATTTTTTGACCAGTATCGAGGTGCCTTGGGAAGCGGATGATTTGCGTGATAGACCCTATGACAGGTCGACGCTATTTCGTATGTTTGAAGCAGAATTGCAAGAACATCGGTTGCCCTACACCCAACTGGTTGGAAATGAAAAAGAACAATTGCAGCTGGCCATTCAAACTTTGGAGGGTCGCAAATAAAGGAGTATGCTTACAGAAAAGGATGTTGTACAAATAAAGGAACACCAGCTTACCATCAATAAAGTCGTGAAGCACCTGGAAACCTTTGCAAGAGGTATTCCCTTTGCCGATATTGTGACTACGGCAACGGTAGGCAACGGGATTCAGTCCTTAGGCAAACCAGCCCTCGAAAAATTGGAAGCACTTTACGAAAGCAGGAACCATGGATTGGATATCGTAAAGTTTGTCCCGGCTTCCGGAGCAGCTACCCGCATGTTCAAATTCCTCTATGAGTTCTTGGAAAGCTACGATCCGGAAAAAGAAACCTTCCGCTCCTATCTAAAGAAACAAGACACCAACCGCATTGAGATCTTCTTCAACGGCTTGAAGGATTTTGCCTTCATCAATCAGGTACGGTCCAAAATCCGGGAATTGCATCCATATTTTAAACAATCGTCCAAAGGGAAGCGCCATAATCTGTTGGTCCAGACCTTGCTGGCGGAGGACGGACTTAATTTTGGCAAGATGCCAAAAGGATTGATTCCCTTTCATAAGTACAAGAAACATACGGCAACGGCCTTTGAAGAGCACCTTTATGAGGCGGCGTATTACGCGGCAGTAGAGGACGAGGTCTACTTGCATTTTACGTTTTCGGAAAAACATCTGGAGTATTTCAAAACCGAATTTGAGAACATCAAGCATAGGGTCTCCCGGAAAACACGAAAAAATTTCCACATCAGTTATTCCTTTCAAAAAAAGCAAACCGATACCCTAGCGGTGACCGAAGACAATATTCCCTTCCGGGATGCAGCAGGCCAATTGGTGTTTCGCCCTTCAGGTCATGGGGCTTTGTTGGAAAACCTGAATGAGGTAGATGCCGATGTGGTGTTTATTAAAAATATCGACAACGTAGCGGCCCAGGAATATGTCGAGGAGATTGCCTTTTACAAAAAAGCACTCGCCGGGAAATTGTTGTGGCTGCAGAAACGGATTTTTGGGTATTTGAAGGAATTGGAGGAGGAAATTACCCTGGACCGGATGAAGGAAATGCACTCTTTTATTTGGAACGAACTGAACATCAAAGACATTCCCACCGGAAAATCGGGATTGATTGAAGTATTGGACCGTCCCCTTCGAGTGTGTGGTGTGGTAAAAAATACCGGGGCTCCCGGTGGTGGCCCTTTTTGGGTAAAGGACGATGAAGGGGTCACATCCCTGCAAATTGTGGAGACTTCTCAAATCAATCTGGAAGATGCCCACCAAAATACTATTTTGAAGGAAGCCACGCATTTCAATCCCGTGGACTTGGTGTGTGGCCTGCGCGATTATCAAGGAAATAAATTCAATTTGAAACACTTCCGTGATCCCAACACGGGGTTCATTTCCAAGAAATACGAAAACGGTAAATCCCTTAAGGCATTAGAATTGCCAGGCTTGTGGAACGGTTCTATGGCCAAGTGGAATACGGTGTTTATTGAAGTGCCCAATAGCACCTTCAATCCCGTGAAAACCGTGAACGACCTGTTGAAAAAGGAACACCGACCCAATGCGTAATGAAGTTGGATAAAATTCTTCAGGAACTGGAATTTAAGGCCCTTCGGAGTAGCGGTCCCGGAGGTCAGCACGTCAATAAAACGGCCTCCAAAATAGAACTGTCCTTCAATGTATTGCAATCGGAGGGTTTGACGGAGGCAGAAAAACAACGACTTCAAGAAAAATTGGGATCCCGATTGACCGCGGATGGCATCCTGTTGATGCAATGCGGGGAAACCCGAAGCCAGCATCGCAACAAAAAATTGGTCATCGAGCGCTTGCTGCAGTTATTGCAGGAAAACCTCAGGATTCCAAAACCCCGAAAAAAATCAAAACTTCCAAAGGCCGTGATCGAGAAACGATTGGAAGCCAAAAGACGCCAAGGTTTAAAAAAGGCCCAACGTAGGCCTCCCCAAACCGATTAATTGCATACCTTTGTGCTACATCTCGAAGGGGTGCTAATTGATTGATGATTGACGATTGCAGATTGACGAATATAGATTTTTAAAGTTTTCTAGAAAACCCATTGAATCTTAAATCAGAAATCCTAAATCCAAAATCAGAAATCCTGATGGCTGAGATTATACCCGTTGAACCTAGAACAGGTAATGCTGTTTAGGGAATTGCAACCGAGCACCATGGATTTCCAGGTACTCAAAAATCAAATGTTTCACCCAGAATAATGACCCCTTTTATTCGTAATCTTTTTACGAATGAAGTCATTGCATTTACCAATCGTCCTGCTGCTTGCGGCCTTGCCGGTATTGGCTCAGGAAAACACGGCCGTCGATTCCACAAAAGTGGAAACCTTGGATGAAGTCCTCCTGAAGGCTGTTAGGGTAACGGCCACTTCACCCATTACCCATTCCAATGTCGGTAAGGAACAACTGGCATCCCGCAACTTGGGGCAGGATTTACCCTTATTGCTCAATTACCTCCCGGGAGTAGTTACCACCAGTGACGCCGGAGCAGGAGTGGGCTATACGGGCATCCGGGTGCGGGGAAGCGATGCCAGTAGGGTGAATGTGACCCTTAATGGCATTCCTTACAATGATGCCGAAAGCCAAGGGACCTTTTGGGTCGATTTGCCCGATTTTGCCTCCTCCATGGAAAGTTTGCAACTCCAACGGGGGGTAGGAACCTCCACCAACGGGTCGGGTTCTTTTGGGGCGAGTCTCAATCTGTTGACCGAGGTGGTTTCGGAAACGGCCAATGCCTCGTTTGCCAATAGCTATGGTTCGTTCGAAACGTGGAAGCATACCGCCAAGTTTAGTACGGGGCTGTTGAAAGATTTTTTTGAGTTTTCAGGGAGGCTTTCCAAAATTACTTCGGAAGGCTACATCGACCGCGCCTCCAGCAACCTGAAATCCTATTTTCTTCAAGGAAGTTACCATACCAAGAATACAAACCTTAAAGCCTTGGCATTTGGTGGAAAGGAAATTACCTACCAATCGTGGTACGGGATCGATGCCGTTACCCTGGAAAATGACCGTACCTACAACCCAGCGGGCATTCAGTTTGATGCCGAAGGTAATTTTGAGGGCTTTTACAAAAACCAGGTGGATGACTATGCCCAGAATCATTTTCAGCTACTTTTAAATCACCGCTTCAACAATTTTTGGAGTGCCAATGCCACCTTGAATTACACGCATGGCCATGGGTATTACGAAGAATACGTGGACGATTGGTACAGTCAAAATGTGTTGTTTTCCAACGATTCCTACCTAAGTTTTTATGGCATCGACCCCATTACCATTGGCGGGGAAACCATTGAAACTTCCGATTTGGTGCGCAGACGTTGGTTGAACAACAATTTTTATGCGGCCAATGTGCACGTAAATTACCATAACTCCGCGTGGGACATAACTAGTGGGTTATTCTATAGCTACTACGGTGGGGACCATTACGGGGAAGTGATTTGGGCACGTTATGCCGGGACGAGTGAATTGGGCGACCGCTATTATTTGGGGAATGGGGATAAAAATGAATTCACGGCCTTTAGCAAAGCCACCTACCGTTTGAATGCTTCTTGGAGCTTTTTTGGAGACTTACAGGCACGATTGGTGAGTTACCGCACTTCGGGGCGCACATCGAAGGTTACTCCGTTGAATGAGCAACGAAGGTATTCGTTTTTCAATCCAAAGGCAGGAGTCAGTCTTCAATTAAACGAAGCGCACGGGCTCTATCTTTCGTATGGACGGGCCCATCGCGAACCAAGGCGCAGCGATTTTGAGGAAGGGGTGTTTACCGCGGAAAAATTGAACGATTACGAATTGGGCTGGCGCTGGCGCAGGGAACACCTGCAACTGAATGCCAATGTGTATTTTATGGATTACCGCGATCAGTTGGTGCTTACAGGGGCACTGGACGACGTAGGGGCCCCCCTACGCGCCACTAGTGGTCAAAGTTACCGATTGGGGCTGGAAGTGGACGCACAGATTGGACTCAACAAACAATGGTCCTTGCAACCCAATGTAGCCTTGAGCGACAACCGCAATGTCGATTTTATTGCCTCGGTCGATGGAGCGCTGGTAAATTTGGGCAATACCCATATTTCCTTTTCACCAGCCATTGTTGCCGGGAACATTTTGGAGTTCAAGCCCTCACAAAACCTAAAACTGGCTCTCCTTTCCAAATATGTTGGGGAACAGTACATGGGGAACGTGGATAGCGCAGTGTCGAAACTGGAGGCCTATTTTACCAACGATTTCAACATCAGTTATACCCTTCAGGAATTGCCCTTCGCAAAAGCGCTTACTTTTTCAGCTTTGGTGAACAACCTATTCGATGTTAACTATGTTTCCAATGGGTATTATTATACGTACGATGACGATTATACCAATCCGGGAATGGTAACCACCATTGAAGGCACGGGGTATTATCCACAGGCCACCCTTAATTTTTTAGTGGGGGCTTCCCTGCAATTTTAATTGGTGATGGAAACGGTGTTTCCGTTACGCAGAACCCGGTAGGCCAGCATGGGGTAGCTTTGCTGATTGCTTTGATGTTGCCCCGTTACGATATCGTATTTGTTGCCGTCTCCGCATTCACAAGTGGCGATGATGCCTTCCAAGGTCATTTTGGAGCAATTGCTAGGGAGGTGGTTGGGGTCGCTCAGGTCGAAGGCAGTGTACAGGCTATTGTTCACATTATAAACCACAATGCCTTTGATGCCCTGCTGGGAAAGGATCAAATAGTTTCCGGGGAATTGCAATGGATTGTATTCTGGCAGGTTCAGGTTAAGATTTAAATTAACGATAGGAGCCGTCAAATAGGGGTTATTGTCATTAACTTTCCCATCGTCATTTTTGCCACAGGAGGCCAAAAGGACCAATAAAAAAAAGGCAATCAAATAGCGCAACATCTTATTATTTTTAAGGATACGAAAATACAACAAATCCATTAGAAGTAAATTTTTAGTATATTTGCAATGAAATCCCGTCCTGCATGGGATTTTTTCATTCCTGATGCTTTTGATGAAATGGATCGTGTGGAATGAATGATTATTAAACGATGAAGTTATGAGTAAAGTATCTTATTACACTGCCGAAGGACTTAAAAAGTTACGTGACGAATTGAATCAGCTCAAGGACGTGGAACGTCCCCGAGCTTCCCAGGCCATTGCCGATGCCCGCGACAAAGGCGATTTAAGTGAAAATGCCGAATACGATGCTGCCAAGGAAGCCCAAGGGCTGCTGGAACTACGTATTGCCAAATTGGAAGAAGTGGTGGCCAATGCCCGACTAATCGACGAATCCCAACTGGACGTTTCCAAGGTGTTGGTACATTCTACCGTAAAAATTAAAAACCCGGCCAATAACATGGTGGTAACCTATAAACTGGTGGCGCAAAGCGAAGCCGACCTCAAGGCTGGAAAGATTTCGGTGGATTCCCCCATTGGTAAAGGGCTGCTAGGAAAACAGGTAGGCGATGTGGCCGAAATACAAGTTCCCAATGGAATGCTTAAATTTGAAGTGTTGGAAATCAGTCGCGACTAATGCCTTCTCTATTTACCAAGATCATCCAAGGTGAGATTCCCTGCTACAAAGTGGCAGAGGACGAACACTTCATTGCCTTTTTGGACATCAATCCCAATGCGGTAGGCCATACCTTGTGTGTGCCCAAACAAGAAATCAACAAAATCTTCGATATGGAAGAGACGCATTACCTCGCCTTGATGCGTTTTGCCCATAAAGTGGCCAAAGCCTTGGAAAAAACCGTCCCTTGCGAGCGTATTGGCATGGCGGTCATCGGCTTGGAGGTCCCCCATGTGCATGTACATCTCATTCCCATCAATGCTATGAAGGACATGACCTTTCAACACAAAGTGCCAATGGATGCCAATGCCTTAACAGCCCTGGCCCAGAAAATTGGAGCTCAACTTTAATCAAAGCCACACAAAATAGTAGAGGAGTACGCCCAAAACGAGGAGGTCGAAACCTATGAGCATGTAAGCTAAAGGCTTCAGTTTGATGCCCGAATTTTTTGGGGTCGCTAGCTTCTTATGGTATTCGTACACCCGCTCGATGTCTTCGGTCCAGTTAATGGGGTAGATGGTGTGCTGGCAATGGTAACAAAACAGCACTTCCTCGATCTCCTTGTTGGCTTTGGTGTAAAGCGGATGATCGGTTTTTGTTTGTGAAAAAGTAAACTCCAAGCCTTCCTTCGAAAAACATTCCGGACAGTGGTTGTTGATCTTTGCCGTGTGGAGTGTATATTTTTTGTGTTTCATAAGGATGCTTTGGGGAGGGAAATCTCCATGGTGGTGCCTTCAAACTTCACACTTCTCAACACTTGGATTTTCCCTTTGTGGTAATCTTCAATGATGCGTTTTGACAGGGAAAGCCCCAAGCCCCACCCACGTTTTTTGGTGGTATAGCCGGGCATGAATATTTTCTTGAAATGCTTTTTGGCAAGACCCTTACCCGTATCGGTTACGTGCACATGGGCCTTTTTGTGGTCGGCAATGATTTCGATGGTAATCTTGCCTTGTCCCCGCATGGCATCGATGCCATTTTTTACCAGGTTTTCGATGGTCCAGCCATAGAGTTGGGGATTCAATGGAACCAGCAAGGGGTCTTTGGGAACCTTCAATTCAAACTCGATAAGTTTGGAACTTCGAGCCTTCAGGTATTCATAGGCATTTCGGGTAACATCCACTAGGTTTTGGGTTTCCAACTTGGGCTTGGAGCCAACGTTGGAAAAACGTTCGGTGATGGTCTTCAACCGTTGGACATCCTTTTCCATTTCGGTGATGTACTCCGGGTTTACCTTTTCCGATTTCAGGATTTCGGTCCATCCCACCAAGGAAGAAAGGGGTGTCCCTATTTGATGCGCGGTTTCCTTGGCCATCCCCGCCCAGAGTTTGTTCTGTTCGGCCGATTTGGAGGTGCGGAAAAAGAAATACACCGCCAGGAAAAACAAAAGGATAATCACGATGAGTGCCGCAGGGTAATACTTTATTTTGTTGATGATGGGCGAATTGCCATAATAGATTACTTGCAGCACTTCCTCCTTGTACATAATTTCGATGGGTTTGTATTCCGAGGAAAACTGGGTAATCAAGCGGTCCCTTCGTGCGGGATCCTTCAGTACCAACGAGTCGAGGTTGTTTACATCGTACTTGTCCTCCTTTAGGGTGTGCAGGATCATGGGGGTGGTTGTGTTGCTTTGCAGCACACTAAGGGTGAGTTTGCTGTTCCAGTCTTTGTTGGTGAGGTCTACCTGCTGAAATTCCTCAAAGGCCGCTGCCCAGATTTTCATCTTGTTGCGCTCGTTCTCCTTCAGTTGGTTGAAAAACTGATAGGTATTCCAGAGAATCAAACTCACGATGATGAGAGAGACAAAGACAAAAAACCAACGCGTAAGGGCTGTTTTGTTTGGCATAGAGCGCAATTTCAGTTTAAATATAATGCAAATCTGTTAATATTATTGTCCACTCAAATTTTTAAGGGACGAACGATTGCGGTACCTTTGCGACCATGTTGCACATCAACCCCAGTGAAATCCCTGTTCCACAATTGCACGGCTACCTTTTGGGTTCGGTATCTCCCCGCCCCATTTGTTTTGCCAGTACCGTGGATGCACAGGGACAGGTCAATTTAGCACCTTACAGTTTTTTCAATGTGTTCAGCGCCAATCCGCCAGTCTTGATTTTTTCTCCCGCCCGAAGGGTGCAGGGAAATACCACCAAGCACACCCTGGAAAACGTATTGGAAACCAAGGAAGTTGTGGTAAACATCGTAAGCTATGCCATGGTGCAGCAAATGAGCTTGGCTTCCACGGAATATCCCAAAGGGGTGAATGAATTTGTGAAGGCCGGTTTTACGGAAGTAGCCTCCGAAATGGTAAAACCACCTCGAGTAGCGGAGGCGCCCGTACAGATGGAGTGCCGGGTGCGGGAAGTGATGTCCCTTGGCGAACATGGAGGGGCCGGGAACCTGGTGATTGTGGAGGTGGTGAAGCTGCATATTGATGAAAACATATTGGATGAAGAGGGGGTCATCGATCCCCTGAAAATTGATACAGTGGCCCGGATGGGCGGCAATTGGTACAGCAGGGCCAAGGCGGGGCTGTTTGAAGTCCCCAAACCCTTGCGAACCTTAGGGATTGGGGTAGATGCCTTGCCTGAGGAAATCCGGTTGAGCTCCGTGCTAACGGGCAACGATTTGGGACAACTGGCCAATGTGGAAGCCCTACCACAAAGTGGAAAGGGCTATGCCGCGGATGCAGCCACCCATCGAGAAGCACATAACTATTTGGAAGCAGGCCAATTGGAAGCGGCCTGGAATGTTTTATTACTTAAATAAAGTACCATGGAAGTACAAGGAACCATTAAAATGATTGATGAAACGAAAACCTATGGCAGCAATGGGTTTCGTAAACGCGAGGTGGTCATTACCACCGAGGAGCAGTACCCACAATTCCTATTGATTGAATTTGTACAGGATAAAACCGACTTGTTGGATAACTACCAAGTGGGGCAGCAGGTAAAAATCAGCATCAACCTAAAGGGACGCGAATGGGTGAATCCGCAGGGAGAAACCAAATACTTCAATTCCATCCAAGGGTGGCGCATTGAAAGCCTCACTGAGGGAGGGTCGCCCGACTTGCCACCACTACCGCCGGAGGATGCCTTTGAGCCCATTTCGGAGTTTGACGAGGAGGAGCACGATGATTTGCCGTTCTAATCTGGCGATTTTTTTGTAAAAAATCAACCAAAAGGAAGCGCATATCCTTTATTTCTTTGTTGGAATCACCTGCTGAATTTCACTCTTTTGTATGGTGGGTTGGATGTTGGTGTAGTTTTTAAAATCGCCCACAATGGTATCGATATGTTCGCCAATAGCTTGGTCGTAAGCAGCGAGGTCCTGAACGTAAAAATAACCGATTGCTAAAAAGGGTACTGGATCGTTGGGGGTTCTTCCGCCGATGCCTTTTTCGATTTCATAGCCTATCAGATTGTCTCCCAAAAATCCTGCTACCATGGGCATGTGCTGGGTTTCGTAATAGTCCATATTGAAAGTGGCCCCTTCGCCGTTGGGATACAGGATGGCTATTTTAAACGTCCCTGCGGTAGCCATGGGGGTCGTTTTTTCGTTTTTCGTCTGACAGCTACTCATCACTATCAAGGACAATGTGAGTGCGAAAAGTTTGAATTTATAGGTCAATGGTGTTGGGTTTTTAGTATCGATGGAAGCACGGGCCGATGTTCCCCATGCTTATTCCGTTACTTTTACGTATTCCGTGTAGCGATACGATTCGGCATGATTCCCATCGCAGTTACAGTCAACGTCATAGTTTCCTAAATGCAGGGTGTTTTCAGACCGTTCCACAAAGGTATAAAAGTCCAGATTCGAGCCACTACCATCGATCAATAGAAAATAATCCGAACCTTGCTCCCAAGTTCCGGAAAAGTGTTGGATGACCTCACAAGAGCCAGTGCCATCATGGAAGACAATCCATTCAAATAGGAATTCCTCGGAAATGGCCAAGCTACTTCTTTTGTAACAGTCTGGGAACTCCAAAACTTGCTCACTGCCCGTTTCGCATACGCGCACTTCCCTAAGGGGCGACCAAACCGTAAAAGTCGGTTCGTTCACGGTATCATCGTTGGAGGTTTCGTCTGGGGTGGTATAGGTGTAGTCCTTGATGGTATTGCCCTCCTCTTTAGAGCAAGACGTTAACAAGGCCAACATAAGGAATAACGTAGTAACGGGGAGTCTAATTTTTGCCATCAGTATCCATTTAGGTGATTCACATGTTCTTAAAGATAGGAAAAACTTCCACTCAATGCTTGGGGAATACTCGGTTTTTATAAAATTGATAGCGAAACTTGCCTTGGGAAGCATTGCGAATCAGGGCACTTGCAAATGGATATGGTCGTCGTGGCGCACCGCATGACAGCCATGGAAACGCACTTTGTTATGGGTAAGCCGTAACCGCGCCTTAAGGTGGGGCTCGATGAACAGTTTTTGTAGACGTGGTTCCTTTAAAATTGCCAGAGCCAGATCGCGGGTGCCCCTTTCGGAAAAACGGAGTTCCTTGTGCACGTGCCCCAGCGATAGGTATTTGGGAAAATCGTATGGCCAATACCCCTTTTTCTTGCAGACAGCCGTTTGGTCGTATTCGTTGGGTCGCGGACCTTCATAAATTCCATAACCACTTACAGAAGGCCGTAGGTTGGAAAGTTGGCCGTTCGCGTCTTCGTAGACCAGGCAAACATCTATTTTTTTACCGTCCTTATGGCTAAGATGGGGCAATAATGGAAAGCCATCGAAGAACGGAAAATTGGCATCGAGGTAATGTACTTGCAGCCCTGGATGCTGCTGGGCGAAGTTAGTCGCCACCTCCTGTAACAACACTTGCAATGCCGGGGTTACATAATTACGGTTGGCCAGTTTATAAAAGTAGGTATGCGGTTCAAGGTTCGGGGAGCCTTTTATTGGTTCTCGCCCAAACAGGGGTGCTATCCATGGGACGAGCAGGAAGGTGGCGAGCAAGTACAACACCACAAATACCCCCAAGCGTTTCAGGCGTCGCCTAGGAGTGGTCCTTTTGATTGCGATCAAGGCTACCAAATACACCACCCCTCCAATCTGGGTGAGGAAGGTAAGCAAGACCACGGCCAGGATGTGCAGCACAATTCTCAAAGGAGTTAGGCTATGGGATTAAAGATAGGTTTTTTTGGGTTTTGTAGTGCCTCCCCACGGAAAATGCTAATTATTTGCAGCCTGAAACTTGCAACATTTACCGAGGCTTATACAATTCAAAAGGATAGTTTTTTATAAAATCCCAATTGCTGTCTGGGCGGTAATCAAAATCCAATTTTTTATCCGGGTGTTTGGCCTGTAACTCATAAAATTTAGGAAATAGGGCCTTGGAGGGGGTGATATAAAACCAATAATGCCTAGAGCCCCCATAGGTTTCGATAAGGAAGAGGGTGCCATAGGCATTGGGATCAAAGAGATGAATTACTTCCGAATCAAAATCGAAGAGGGACTCATTATAGGCTTCTGTTGGCAGCCCATTATCGGTTACTTTATCCAACTCATGGGAAATACAGAAGAGCTGGGTGTATTCGAACTGGAATTTCCAAATGTCTTCGTAGTTGGGATGCCTTAGGAATAGGGGAAGACCTTCGTATTCTGTTTCCAAAGTAACCCATTCCATGGTTTCGAGGTCATAGGGTTGGCTCCATGCAGAAAGGGCAAGCATCAGGAATAGAAAGAGGGGCCATTTTTTAAGGGACACTTTCATAAAGGCTAAAATACGAAATAAAGTAGCACGGAAAGACTCCATTTGCATACAGAAAAGCGTTTCGGGCGACAGCCCGATCTTGGGATTATTAACTCCCCTCCTTTTGAAGGAGGGGTGCCCAACGGGCGGGGTGGTTATAAACCCTCCGTCTTGCCACAGGCGCGGAAATCCACCTCCCTTTGGCTAAAGGGAGGAGTCCTTAACAAGAACCGCTGTGAACTTCCCCCGTTGAAGGGGGCCGAGGGGGATGTCACTGTTCATTACAACCCTCAACCCGTAACCTGCATCCAAAATAACCTCGTACCTTTAGCACATGAACATCACCCGCTCCATAGAGACCCTCTTCCAAAAATACCTGCCGTCGCCTTTTGCCATTGCCATTTTGTTGACGCTGCTTACCTTGGTACTGGCCTTGCTTTTTACCGATGGGCCTGCAGATCAAAACCACTTCCTGGCCCTGTTGGGCTATTGGGAAAACGGCATCTGGAACAACGCCCTGCTGGTGTTTGCCTACCAGATGATGCTCATCCTGGTGTTGGGGCACATCCTAGTGCTTTCCAAGCCCATGAACCGCCTCATCCAACACCTTACAGGCTGGGTGCACAACACCGCCACAGCCGTGGTACTGGTAAGCCTGGCCACCCTGATGGTCTCCTTTTTCAACTGGGGATTGGGCCTTATTTTTGGGGCCATCCTTGCCCGTAAGGTGGCCGAGGCGGCACAGACGAGGGGCTTTGGCATCAACTACCCCTTGGTGGGGGCGGCAGGCTATGTGGGGCTCATGATCTGGCACGGGGGCATCAGTGGTTCGGCCCCGTCCAAAGTGAGCGAAAGCGGCCACCTGGCCAGTTTGATGTCGGGTATTGGCGATGGCAGTTACGCTTCCAAACTCCCCGATTTGATTCCCTACAGCGAAACCGTATTCAGCACGGGCAACCTCCTTATTTTTGGAATCCTGTTGGTATTGATCCCCCTTTTGCTGCGGCAATTGGCCAAAAAGGCACCGCAAACACCTACCCGTTTGCCCCTGTACCAAGGCCCGGAATCGGAAGGGCAGGAGGGCGGCACTGCCGACCGCATCGACCGTTCCAAATGGTTGGGTGTGGCCTTCGGCGGACTCATCCTGGTAGCTTTTGTGTACCAATACGCCGGGGAACTGTCCCATTGGATCGTCACCCCTAATATGCTGAACTTCTTCATGCTGGGCTTGGGCCTGGTACTGCACGGCAGTTTCTCTAGTTTCCTGAACGCGGTGGAAGAGGCCATCAAGGGGGCGTCGGGCATCCTCATACAGTTTCCGCTGTACTTTGGCATCATGGGCATCATGCGCGACAGTGGGATGGTGCTGCAGCTATCGGAGTTCTTTGTGTCCATTTCCAACGAAACCACCCTCCCGCTCTTTACGTTCCTGAGTGCCGGATTGGTGAACATCTTTGTGCCAAGTGGTGGGGGGCAATGGGCCGTACAGGGTCCCATCGTGGTGGAGTCGGCCCTGCAATTGGGCGTACCGTTGAACAAGGTGGTGATGGCCCTGGCCTATGGCGATCAGCTTACCAACATGCTACAGCCGTTCTGGGCCTTGCCGTTGTTGGGCATCACAAAATTGAAGGCCAAGGAGATATTGCCCTACACCCTGATGGTGATGCTATTGGGGATGCTAGTGTTTGTATTGGGATTGTTATGGATGTAAAAAACCTCGTTCATAAAACTATAAACGAGGTTAGTCTAGGGTTAGGCTTACTAATTTTGACTTTCAAATAGTAACAATGATGAACAAATAGTTTAGATGGCGTCAAAATAGTATTTAAATATCTTGATTATTTGAGGACTATCAAATTAAAACGAGGATTTTAACACTTTAAACAGCCCCAAAATGTACTTGTTATCCAAGGAATTATGGTTTCCCAGCCCTGAAGCGGCGTCGCCCGAAGGCCTCTTGGCGGTAGGGGGCGACCTCTCGGTAGCGCGGTTGTTGTTGGCGTATCGTTCGGGCATTTTCCCGTGGTACGATGCCGGGGAACCCATCCTGTGGTGGTGCCCCGACCCGCGGATGGTGTTGTTTCCCGAAAAGTTGAAGGTAAGCAAGAGTTTACAGAAAACCATCAAGCGCGGGACCTTTGAAGTAACCTACAACCAGGCATTCCCCATGGTAATAGAAGCCTGTTCACAAGTGAAACGAAAAGGGCAACGGGGTACCTGGATTACTGCGGAAATGCGACAGGCCTACCAGCGATTGCACACCCTAGGGCATGCGCATTCGGTGGAAGTATGGCAAGCGGAACAGTTGGTAGGAGGCCTGTACGGGGTGGACTTGCCCCAACAACGTATCTTTTGCGGGGAAAGTATGTTCAGCCTTAAAAGTGATGCTTCCAAGGTGGGATTTTACCATTGGGTGCAGGAATTGAAGCGTAGGGATTATCGCCTCATCGATTGCCAGTTGTACACCGATCATCTGGCCAGTTTGGGAGCCGAGGAAATGCCCCGGGAGGTATTCCTGTCCTATTTGGGGTAAAACTGTTAAATCGACGGGGAAAATCAAGGTTTTTAGTATCTTGTCCTACTGATAAAAAACCACATTCCATGAAATTGTTCCGTACTTCATTGCTATACTTGGTATTGCTGGCTCTTTCGTTCTCGGTAAGTGCCCAAGAGGTATTGCCAAGAAACCTCACTAAAACCGAGGAAGGCCTTGTTTCCAGTTTCAAATTCCGCAGCAACCGCATGACCGATCCCCCTGCAGGCCCGGTGCGTACCATGGCCGAATGGGAGGAAATCGAGTATTTGGTGATTACCTGGGAACCCAATTTCGAGAACATCCTAAGTCAGATCGTGGCGGCCGCCGTACAGGAATGCAAGGTCATCATTACCACCCACAATGAAACTTCCGTAGCCAATTTTCTAACGGGTAACGGGGTAAGCCTTGCCAACGTAACCTTCATGGACGAAAACTGGGACAGCATCTGGATCCGCGACTACGGTGCCCAAACCATCTACAGCGACGATGTAGGCGAACGGGCCCTGATTGATTGGATCTACAACCGCCCCCGTCCCAACGACGATGTGATGCCTTCGGCCCATGCGTCCTTAGTGGGGATGCCCATTTACATCACCGACAGCGGCACCAACGATTTGGTGAATACTGGGGGCAACTTTATGTGCGACGGGATGGGAACGGCATTTGCCTCGAATTTGATTTTGAATGAAAATGCCGCAGGCAATCCCTATGGGGTAAGCCCGAAAACCGAGGAAGAGATTGACGACATCATGAATGCCTATATGGGCTTGGACCGGTACATCAAGATGCAGACCTTGCCCTATGACGTCATCCACCACATCGACATGCACATGAAACTCTTGGATGAGGAAACCCTCTTGGTGAGCCAGTATCCCGCGGGGGTAGCCGACGGACCACAGATTGAGGCCAACATTGAATACGTATTGAATAATTTTATGTCACCTTTTGGAACCCCCTACAAAGTGGAATGGATTCCTGCACCGCCCAGTACTTCGGGGGCGTATCCCGATACCGGAGGTTCGTACCGTACCTATACCAATTCGGTGTTCGTGAACCGTACCATCCTGGTGCCAACCTACCGTCCTGAAGTGGACACTCCGGCTTTGGCACAGTATCAGGAATTGTTGCCAGGCTACAATGTGGTGGGCATCGATGTGGACAATCCTGGGGAGAACATCATCGCCCTATTGGGGGCTATCCACTGCATCACCAATGCCATTGGGGTAGAGGATCCGTTATGGATCGTGCACCAGCCCATTGCCGAGGCCAATGTAAGCAGTACGGTCACCGTGGATGCAATGATCAAGCACAACAGCGGCATCAGTACGGCTTCCGTATTTTGGCGGGAAGCAGGGACAACCACCTATACCGAAGTACCCATGAGCTTTGTAAGCGACGACAACTGGACCGCCGATTTGACCATGCCTAGTGTGGCAGGGGAAGTGGAATACTACATCGCCGCCGAAGCCAATTCAGGCAAGACCATGACCCGGCCCATTGTGGCACCCGAGGGGTATTGGACCATTCAGGTGGGAAGCCTTTCCATCGAAGACTGGGCCGAGCAGCAGCTGCAGGGTCCTTATCCCAATCCGACCCGTGGAGCGGTGCATTTCAATTTGAACCAAATACCGGGACCTATCAAGGTGCGCATCCACAACCTCTTGGGGCAACAGTTGTATGAAACTACCTTGGATCAAGGTAATGGACAGTTGGATTTGAATTTGAATGCTGATTGGCGCGGTACTTTATTGGTCACCTTTGAAGGGGATTTTGGTAAAATTCACCGAAAAGTAATCAAGCTATAGCAGTTTTCAACGATTTTATTTGTTTTTTAAACAGGAAATCAGCACATTAGCGTCAGATTTTTCCCAAATTTGCCCCTTATGAAAGCTATCATTTCACTGTTCACCGTCTTTTTGTTGTGTGTCTCCTTAACCGTCAAGGCCCAGGAAAACCAAGGGATTGACGTTAACAAGGACATCGATTTGGCCAAGGTATACGAGCAGGTCATCAAGGAAGGTTATGGAACCCCTAAGGTGTATCTGGACCTCGCTAACGCCTACTATTTTGGTGGCGATTATGCCAACGCCAAGAAATGGTTCGAAAAGGTGTTCGAGACGGAGGAATTGACCACGGACATGGTGGTATTCCGTTACAAACAAAGCCTAAAGGCATTGAAGGAAGATATGGATGCCAATCCGTACCTAGCGGCCTTGGGCACCAACTAAGTTATACCTCTTTATGTCGGAAACATTCCACGATGTGGTCGTTGACCATGCCGGTGGCTTGCATGTGTGCGTAGACCACGGTTGATCCCACAAACTTAAATCCCCTTTTTTTCAAATCCTTGCTGATGGCATCACTGAGTGGGGTGGATGCCGGTACCTCTTTCAAGGATTTCCAGGTATTGTGGATGGGGGTGCCGTCCACGAACCCCCAGATATAGTTGCTGAAACTTCCAAACTCCTGCTGTACTTCCAAATAGACTTGGGCATTGGTGACTGCCGCCCTTACTTTCAGTTGGTTGCGGATGATGCCCGGGTCGTTGAGCAGGGATGTAATCTTGGCTTCGGAATAGCGTGCTATTTTATGGTAATCGAATTGGTCGAAGGCCCTACGGAAGTTTTCCCTTTTTCGCAGCACGGTAATCCAACTAAGGCCCGCCTGAAAGGTTTCCAGGGTTAGGAATTCAAACAAGAGGGCATCGTCCTTTACAGGCACTCCCCATTCTTCGTCGTGGTAGGATACGTAAAGAGAGTCGTCCCCACACCAACCGCAGCGTATTTTCATGGAAGTGAATTTTCAGCAAGATAGTATTTTATTCCTGTCCTGGAAAGAGGTAAGTGATGGTCCCTAGTTGCTTGGGTTTGTCGCCTTGGGTATTGAACCGCGATTCGTTGGCATAAGCCAGGGCCTCGTCAATAAGGCAACCGTTGGCAGTTGTGGAAAGGGTTCCGTTGTAATTGGCTTTGGTGACCTTGCCAAGGGCATTCACTTCGATGGAAATGACAATTTTACCGCTTCCCTCACAGGTATAGACCGGATTGGGAAGGTAAAGGGCCGTACGATTCACCAATTGGTAGGTCATCGTAGTTTTTCGATTCACGGATTTGGCAGAGGTCTTGGCTTTTTTCTTGGCGGCCTCCGCCAAGGTTCTCTTGGTTTTCTGCAATTCTTTTTGGGCTTGGTTGAAATCGGTTTTCACGCCCATCCCGTCCCAGTCGAGGTTTTGGGTTTCTTCGCTTTCCGACTCGTCGAAGGGGGCATTGCGCTCGTTCTCTACTTCGCGGATGAAGGTTTCCGCTTCGTTATAAGCAGTGTTGGTCTTCACCACCGCCTGTTCCTGGGGCGTTGCCAAGGCCAACGGCTCTTCCTCGGGCAGTAGCTCGGTGTATTCCACCGGTACGGTTGTGACCTCAGGTGTTGGGTTTCCGTCCAGCTTAACCAGTAACAACAAGAGGATCAAATTGCCCACAAGCAGACTGGTTACCAAGAAAGCCTTGTATGAATAGTTAAAGTTCACGGTGCAAAATGAAGGAATTTTCTGTTTATATACTAGCCTGTTAATGAAGCTTTAACGTTTTTCACGGAGTTTTTAGCATCCCTTCAAAGGTTTCAGGGGTTACGGCATCTCGCACCGAAAATTCCCCAATACGCGTGCGGCGCAAGGCCGATAGGTGTGCCCCATTGTTGAGGGCCTTGCCAAAATCGTGTGCCAAGGAACGGATGTAGGTGCCCTTGCTGCACACCACTCGGAATTGCACGTTGGGCATTTCGATTTGGGTGATTTCGAACGCTGAAATGGTTACTTTGCGGGACGATACTTCCACCGATTCGCCTTTACGGGCCAATTCGTACAGCCGTTTCCCATCTTTTTTAATGGCAGAGAATACGGGTGGTTGTTGCATGATGTCCCCTACAAAGGATTGTACTGCTTTGTGAATGGCGCCTTCGGTAATGTTCTGTGTATCGAAGGTTTGGTCGATTTCCGTTTCCAAGTCGTAACTGGGGGTGGTGGCACCCAGGGTAATGGTGCCGGTGTATTCCTTTTCCTGGGCCTGAAAGGTTTCGATCTTTTTGGTGAACTTCCCGGTACAGAGGATGAGCAATCCCGTGGCCAAGGGATCGAGGGTGCCTGCATGCCCTACCTTAATCTTTTTCAGTTGAAATTCCTTCCGCAGCAACCACCGTACTTTGTTCACCACTTGAAAGGAGGTCCATTCCAAGGGTTTGTCGATGAGTAGGACCTGTCCTTCTTGGTAGGCTTCCCCCGTCATACTAGATTATGGTAAGTTGTTTTATGAAATAATGGATGAGCAGGATGATGACCCCAGCTGCGATGCGGTAGTACCCAAATAGTTTAAAACCGTGCTTTTGCAGGTAGTTGATGAAGGTTTTGATGGCAATCATGGCCACCACAAAGCCCACCACATTGCCAACAATCAGCAAGGTAACTTGTTGCGAGGACAGTTGAAATCCGGCATCGTAATAATCATACGATTTCTTAACGGTGGCCCCCAGCATGGTAGGAATGGCCAGAAAGAAGGAAAACTCGGCGGCTACGGTACGGGACAGTTTTTGGGTCATCCCCCCCACGATACTGGCTCCGCTGCGTGACACTCCGGGGATCATGGCCAAGCATTGAAAAAATCCAATCTTAAGAGCGGTTCGGTAGGAGATTTCCGTTTCGGAACCGTCGCCAAACCAATCGTCAACTTTCAAGAGGATGACACCCCCAATAATAAGGGAGACGGCTACGGTAATGGGGTTCTCCAAGAGACTATCGATAAAATCGTTCAACAATAGTCCCAAAACCACGGCGGGCAAAAAACCTACCAGTAGTTTGTAGTAAAAGTTCACGGACTGGAAAAACCGTTTGAAATAAAGGACTACTACGCTCATGATGGTCCCCAATTGGATGACAATGGTAAAGAGTTTGGTGAAGTCCTCATGGGCAATTCCAAAAAAGGAGGAAGCCACAATCATGTGCCCGGTGGAGGAAACCGGGAGGAATTCGGTAATCCCTTCAATAATACCCAGGACAATCGCTTGGAGAAGGTCCATAGATTAGTCTTCCTTATTGGGGTTGAGGAGGATGGCATAGACCTCGATGCCAAACCCGATGAGGATAAAAGCTGGAGCCAAACGGATGCGGCGCCAACTGTAGATGTCTGGGTTGAATACGTTGGGATCGTCACTGCCCCCGCCTACCATAAGGATGAAACCCAAGGCGATAACGGCTGCCCCAATGAGCATGAAACGGTAGTTCTTTTTTTCGAATATGAATCCCCCTTTTCTAGCTTCCTCTTTTCTTTTTTTCTCTCCCATGGTGTTTTGAATGGACTTGCAAGTTAGGCAATAAATTAATAATAGAGTTCGTCGGTACGTAGGTTCAAAAAGCGCTGGGTGGCAAAGAAGGTGCTCAACCAACTAATGAGTACCCCCATCAGAAATACAAAAAGAAAGAGACCACCAATGAGCAGGGGGTCTTCCATAAAGCGCATCTGCGGAAACGTATGATCCAAGTAATACAGGATGGCTGCAATGCCCAAAATGGCCAACAAGGCCCCTACAATCCCCAATTTGATGCTGCGCCAAATGAAGGGACGGCGTATGAAGCCTTTGGTAGCTCCCACCATTTGCATGGTTTTGATGGTGAAACGCTTTGCGTAAACGGAAAGGCGAATGGAACTGTTGATAAGCAACACGGCGATGAACAGGAACACCGCACTGATGATGAGCACCCAAAAACTGATTTTCTTGATGTTGTCGTTCAGGAGTACAATGAGGGGACGGTCGTAGACCACGTCGTCCACAAAGTCCTTGGTTTGGATTTCGTTCTGGATTTCTTCAAGCTTGGTGGGCGATACGAAGTCGGCCAAAAGATACACATCAATACTATTCTGCAGGGGGTTGTACCCCAAAAACTCCATGAAGTTTTCCCCAATGGTGGCGCTGTGTTCCTCGGCGGCCTGTTCCTTGGATACGAAGGTGGCACTTTTGGTGTATTCGGCCAGGGCCAGGCTCTGCTGGAGTTGATCGATTTCCACCTGTTTGGCAGTGTCCTTCAGGAATACCGTAAGGGCAATTTTTTCTTTGAAGTGATCGGCTACCTTCTTGCTGTTCAATACCAGAAGCCCTAAAAGTCCCAATAAAAACAATACGAGTGAAACGCTGATGACTACGGAAAGGTAGGAAGAAAGGAGGCGGCGTTTTTGGTATTTCTCGAAGGAAGAGGCCATAGGTTGTGCAATCGTGGTGTAAAAGTACCAATTTTTTTGAGCTGTAATAGTACAACGTTTAAAGATTCCCGAATCTTGTGATAACTTTGTGATTGTTTCAAAAAAAGCACCCGTTATTAAAGCCGTATTGAAAGCCTTGAAAATCTCCCGACCCGGATTGTGGTTTCCCACGGTATGGATTTATGTGGTGCCCTTTAGTTTTGAAAACCGGTTTTGGGAGTCATGGCTTTTTTGGCTGGGGTTCTTCTTCGTCACTTTTCCCCTCAACTATTTAGTGTATGGGCTGAACGACTACAACGACGTTAAGGCCGATGCCGTAAACCCTAGAAAAGGCAATTATTTGTTCGGGGCAAAATACTCAGAAAAGGATTTGTCCAGCGTTCCCAAACGGATTGTTTGGCTGGTGTTGCCTTTCGTGGTCTTTTTTTCTTGGTATTCCGGTTGGACGATGCTGGGGTTATTGGCCTTCATGATTGGGGTGAATGTACTGTACAACTTCAAACCCTTTCGATTGAAGGAGCGCCCCCCCTTTGAAATTGTGATCCAAGTGGGGTATGTGTTTGTGGCTTTTTTCAGCACGGAATTGAATGGCTTGCAGCAAATCCCATGGCAAACGGTTTTGTATTTGTCCCTTTTCGCCTTTCAGGCGCACATTGCAGGGGAAATCATGGACTTGGAACCGGACCGCCTGGCGGGAAAACGCACAACTGCTACGCTCTTGGGAAGGCAAAAAACCAAAGGGGTCATGCTGGTCCTGTTGTTGCTGGAAGTGTACCTCCTCTATTTCTGGTTTCAGGATGCGGTACTGGCTGGGTTTTTAGCCGTGTTCTCCGGTTGGCTCGTACTGGACCTTTTCTTTATTTTCAAAGGAAAGCCTTATACCCTTTGGCAAATGAAACTCTTTGGTTGGGCCATGAACGGGGTGGCGTTCGCCTCCATGTTGTGGGTACTGTATTCGGGCAAGTTGATGCATCCTGTTTTTTAGGCTCTTTCGCTTAAGACTTCGCCCAAGAAATCTTAAATTTGCCCTTTCTTAGCAAAGAACCCATGGGCAAGTATCATTTTAACGATATCGAACGAAAATGGCAAAAGTTTTGGGCAAAAAACCAAACCTTTAAAGCCGACAACCACAGTGCACTCCCCAAGTACTACGTGCTGGACATGTTTCCTTACCCTTCTGGGGCCGGGTTGCACGTGGGGCATCCATTGGGGTACATTGCCAGTGATATCTATGCCCGGTACAAACGCCACAAAGGGTTTAATGTGTTGCACCCCATGGGCTACGACTCGTTTGGCTTGCCGGCCGAGCAGTACGCCATCCAAACGGGGCAGCACCCCCGAAAAACCACTGAGGAGAACATTGCCCGGTACCGGGAACAGTTGGACAAAATAGGCTTCAGTTTCGATTGGAGCCGGGAAGTCCGTACCTCGGACCCTGCCTATTATCGATGGACCCAATGGATTTTCATCCAGTTGTTTGAAAGCTGGTACGACCAGGAGGTAGACAAAGCACGACCCATCAGCGACTTGATTGCTAAGTTTGCTGCGGAAGGGAATGCTCAAATACAGGCCGCTTGTGATGCCGAGACCCCTATTTTTTCTGCGGCAGATTGGAATGGTTTTGCTGCGGAAAAGCAACAAGAAATACTTTTAAAATACCGCCTCACTTATTTGGCCGAAACCGAAGTAAATTGGTGTCCTGCCTTGGGCACAGTCTTGGCCAACGACGAAATCGTGAACGGCGTCTCTGAGCGCGGCGGCCATCCCGTAGTACGCAAAAAAATGATGCAGTGGAGCATGCGTATCACAGCCTATGCCCAACGCCTGTTAGATGGATTGCAAAAAATTGATTGGCCCCAACCCTTGAAGGATTCCCAAATCAATTGGATTGGGCGAAGTGAGGGCGCTTCGGTGCGATTTAAAGTGAAGGACTATGGGGACTGGATCGAAGTGTTCACCACCCGCCCCGACACCATTTTTGGGGTGAGCTTTATGACCTTGGCTCCGGAACACGAATTGGTAGCAAAAATCACCACCCCGGCGCAAAGTGCAGAGGTTACCACATACATCGAAGCCACATCCAAACGCAGTGAGCGCGAACGCATGGCCGATGTGAAAACCATTTCAGGGGTTTTTACCGGGGCCTATGCCGAGCATCCCTTTACCGGGGAAGCCATTCCTATTTGGATTGGCGATTACGTGCTGGCGGGCTACGGAACGGGTGCCGTGATGGCGGTACCTTGTGGCGACCAACGCGACTACGATTTTGCCAAGCATTTCCACTTGCCCATTCCCAACATCTTTGGAGGGGTGGATGTTAGCGAGGAAGCCTTTTCCGACAAGGAGAATACGATTATTGCTAACAGTGACTTTATTTCTGGACTTCCCTACAAACAGGCCACCAAAAAAGTGATTGCCGAATTGGAAAACATAGGTCAGGGGAAAGGCAAGATCAATTACCGTTTGCGGGATGCGGTGTTCAGTAGGCAGCGTTATTGGGGAGAGCCATTTCCAGTGTATTACCAAAACGGTTTGCCACAGATGATCGATGCCCAACACCTCCCCCTCACCCTGCCCGATGTGGAGAAATACCTCCCCACCGAGGAAGGCGAACCTCCTTTGGGACGTGCCACCGTTTGGGCATGGGACACTGACAAAAATGCGGTGGTAGCCAATGAACTGATTGATGAAAAAACGGTCTTCCCTTTGGAATTGAACACCATGCCCGGTTGGGCCGGGAGCAGCTGTTACATGTTCCGGTACATGGATGCCCGTAACGAGAAGGAGTTGGCCTCGAAAGAGACTTTGGACTATTGGCAGAACGTCGACCTGTATTTGGGCGGAAGCGAACACGCCACAGGGCATTTATTGTACACCCGCTTCTGGACCAAGTTTCTATACGACCGCGGTTATTTTGCCGTAGACGAACCCGCCAAGAAACTCATCAACCAAGGAATGATCTTGGGAGAGAGTGCGTTTGTCTTTAGGATTGAGGGTACAAACAAGTTGATTTCGTCAAACATGAAAGGAAATAACAATATTCAACCCATTCATGCAGATGTTTCATTAGTCAACCTCCAAAATGAATTGGACATCGAAGCCTTTAAAAATTGGCGCCCCGAATTTCAGGATGCGGAGTTCATTACTGAAGAGGATGGCACTTTTAATGTCTCCCGCGAAGTCGAAAAAATGTCCAAGTCCAAGTACAACGTCGTCAACCCCGACGACATCTGCCAGCAGTACGGGGCCGATACCCTGCGCATGTACGAAATGTTCTTGGGCCCCTTGGAACAGGCCAAACCTTGGAGCACGGCCGGGATTACGGGCGTGCACAGTTTCCTCAAAAAGCTCTGGAAACTCTATCACGGTGCCGACGGGGAGACTTTTACAGTGAGTGATGGGCCCGCTTTCAAGGACAGCTTGAAAATCCTCCACAAGACCATCAAGAAGGTGGAAGAGGACATTGAAAACTTCAGTTTCAATACGTCGGTGTCTACGTTTATGATTGCCGTCAACGAACTCACCACCCAAAAATGCAACGCTCGCGAAGTATTAGAGCCTTTGGCCGTCCTCATTTCGCCCTATGCGCCCCACATCGCGGAAGAGCTATGGAGCCTCCTGGGTCATGAAGGCAGTATCGCCAGGGTGCCTTTTCCGAAATTCGATGCCCAACATTTGGTGGAAAGCAGCAAGGAATACCCAGTATCCTTCAACGGGAAAATGCGTTTTACGATGGAACTTCCTTTGGACCTCACCCATGCCGAAATCGAAGCGGCCGTTTTGGCTCACGAAAAGACCCAAGAACAGTTGCAAGGGCGTATTCCTAAAAAAGTGATTGTGGTGCCTGGAAAGATCATCAACATCGTAGGCTAACAGCAGTGCATTTTGTCGAAATGGCAGTTTTTAAAAAGGGCAAACTTTTTGCTGAAGGATCGTTATCTTTAATTCATTAATTGAAAAACATGTTAGGATACTATTTGATTGCCGGAGTTATTTTTATTGCAAGCTTGTACGTAAGCAACCGGCTTAAAAGCAAATTCAAGAAATACTCCCAAATCCATTTGCAGAATGGCATGAGCGGGAAAGAGATTGCCGAAAAGATGTTGGCAGACCATGGCATTAGGGATGTACAGGTGGTTTCGGTACCGGGACAGCTGACCGATCATTACAACCCTGCCAATAAAACCGTGAACTTGAGCGAACCTGTTTACCATCAGCGCAACGCTGCTGCAGCTGCCGTCGCGGCGCACGAATGTGGCCACGCGGTACAACACGCCACGGCTTATAGCTGGTTGAAAATGCGTTCGGCCATTGTGCCTGCCGTAGGTATTGCCAGTAAGCTGTCTACCTTCATCATCATGGCCGGACTGGTCATGAACGTCCTTCATTTTATGGGGGCACTCGGAAACACGGTCTTCTTGATTGGTATTGTGTTGTTTGCAGTAACCACAGCTTTTGCTTTCATCACCTTACCCGTAGAATACGATGCCAGCAATAGGGCCTTGGCTTGGCTGCAAAATAACCATGTGGTAACCCAGCAGGAATATGCCGGGGCCAAAGACTCCCTTAAGTGGGCGGCACGAACCTACGTAGTGGCAGCTTTGGGATCGTTGGCCATGCTACTGTATTACATCAGCATTTTTATGGGAAGGGACTAAATAAAAAAAACCCAATAAAAAAAGCCGCTTGAAATCCAAGCGGCTTTTTTTAACCAGCTACGTTATTGGGATTGTAGCCCAGGTAGGGCACGTGCTTTTCCTTGAATTCGATACCGTAGGTTTTCAACTCTTTCAAAATAGGTTCGTACACTTCTTTGGTGATGGGAAGCTGCACCCCAGGGTTGGTAATTTCACGGTTCAGGATTTTAAGGGCTGCAATGGCTACAGGAAGCCCCACGGTTTTGGCCATGGCTGTGAAGGTTTGGTCTTCCCCAATAAGGACCATGTTACTGTCTATTTGTTTCTTCTGTCCCTCCAATTCGTAACCAAATTTATGGTACATCACGATCATGTCCTTATCGTCCGGTTTGAGGGTCCACTTATCCATGAGTATTTTCTGAAGGGCCTGTGCGGGGGTCGCGTTTTTAAGTCCGATCTTTTTGTTCGAATTGAAAAGGTCGAGCTCTTCCAGCTTGCCCCACATCAAATCGTCTTGGTCTATTTTGAGATTATGGCGCAGTTTCAGCTCTACCGAATCGGTTGGGGAATAGGGAAGAAAGAGATTCACAAACGCACGATACGACAAGTCTTCCGAGTGTGGGATGGTATAGCCATCGTCCGTCATGCCCAGTTGCACAAACATGTTCCACGCTTTGCTAAATCCTACATGGCGCATGGTGCCCCTGTAAAGTGTTAGAATGTCTTCCAAGCCATAGATGCTTCGGTATTTCAGCGAATTGCGGTTGGCATAGGCTTCAAACCTCCCATAGCCTTCAATGTCCATGAATTCGGTACGCCGGAACAGGCGATGGTAGGGGATGTATTTGTAGGTGCCTTCCTGGATAAATTCGGCAGCGCCCCCTTGCCCTGCCAGGACCACATTGCGCGGGTTCCAGGTAAATTTGTAGTGCCATAGGTTGTCGTCACTTTCGGGCGCAATCAGCCCTCCCGTAAACGATTCGAACAACAGCATTTTTCCGCCGGCATCACGGATGCGGTCAATAACCTGCATGGCACTCATGTGGTCGATTCCTGGGTCTACCCCAATTTCGTTCATGAAGACCAAGCCTTTTTCCCTTACGGCACCGTCCAGTGCCATCATTTCCTTGCTAACATAGGAAGCTGTGACCATGTGCTTTCCGTAGTGGAGGCAATCCATGGCAGCTTCCATGTGTAGGTGGGCAGGGAGCATGGAAATAACCAAGTCGTTTTGCGGAATGATTTCGGCACGTTGCTTTTCATCAAAAACATCGAACAAGATGCCCTTGGCATGGGAGTGTCCTTGAGTGAATTTTTGGGCACTTTCCTCAGAAAGGTCACCTATGGTAATAAAAAGATTTTCAGAAGGAGCTTTGTCCAATAAATATTGAATGAGGCTGGTAGCCGACCTACCGGCTCCGATGATTAAGATGTGGCGCATCCGGCTGATTTTTTCGTACTTTTGAAGGCACGTATTTTAAAGACGAAAGTACTAAAATGGATCGGGAACCTATGAACAATTTCGACAAAAAAATTGTGGTAATCGCTAGCCTTTTGGGAGCCATTACCATAGCGATCGGAGCCTTTGGTGCCCACGGTCTCAAAAAGCTGGTGGCTGCTTCCAGCATAACGAGCTTTGAGACGGGAGTGCGGTACCAGATGTATCATGTATTGGCCCTTTTGATGGTAGGATGGATTGCCCAAATCCCACACGCCACAAAAAAGTGGACGGTACGATTTTTCTTACTGGGCACACTCTGTTTTTCAGGGTCTATTTATGTGTTGGCCTTAAAGGACTATCTACCCATTTCGGTAGGTTTTTTGGGGCCTGTCACTCCTTTGGGAGGGCTACTGTTTATTCTAGGTTGGTTGCGTTTAGGATACGGAATGTACAGGAAGGATAGGGTATAATTTTCAACTTTTTGAGCGGTTTTCCAAGTAAGTTTTTTTAATTTTGCACACACAACAAACGCAACATTATGGTAGATAACGGCCAAGCTACGAAAACGATTTCGTTGGAGCCCTACGGAATCCAAGGCGCAACAGTAAAATACCAACTCTCTGCTGAAGAACTTCACAACGAAACCATAAAAAAAGGACAAGGGAAAGAAGCAAATACCGGAGCCCTTGCCGTCAATACAGGCGAATTTACTGGACGCTCCCCAAAGGACCGTTTTATTGTAAAGGATGCCATCACCGAAGAACGCGTATGGTGGGGAAATATCAACATTCCCTTCGATCCGGGGATGTTTGATCAACTCTACAACAAAGTAACTGCTTACCTCTCCAACAAGGAAGTATTTGTTAGGGATAGCTACGCGTGCGCCGATCCCAATTACCGATTAAACATTCGTGTCATTACCGAATACCCTTGGAGCAATTTGTTTGCCTACAACATGTTTCTTCGACCAGAAGATGGGGAATTGAATCAATTCGATCCTGAATGGTTGGTGGTAAATGCTCCTGGTTTTATGGCAAACCCCGATATAGACGGCACCCGCCAGCACAATTTTGCCATCCTTAACTTTACCAAAAAAATTGCACTTATTGGGGGCACAGGATATACGGGTGAAATCAAAAAAGGAATTTTTTCATCCTTGAATTTTATACTTCCGGTATATAAAAATACTCTTCCCATGCACTGTTCTGCCAATGTAGGGGAAGACGGGGAAACGGCCATTTTCTTTGGGCTTTCAGGTACAGGAAAGACGACCCTGTCCGCCGATCCGGATCGTAAGCTAATTGGCGATGATGAGCACGGCTGGACCGCAGAGAATACCGTTTTTAATTTTGAAGGAGGCTGCTACGCCAAAGTCATCAACCTTTGCGAGGAAAATGAACCCGATATTTTCAGGGCCATCCGTCCTGGAGCCATTCTAGAAAATGTGATTATGGACGAAAACGGGGAAGTGGATTTTTCGGATACCACCATTACCCAGAACACACGGGTAAGCTACCCCCTAGATCATATTGACAACATCCAAATGCCTTCAATAGGAAGGAACCCCAAAAATATTTTCTTTTTGACCGCCGATGCTTTTGGGGTGTTGCCCCCAATTTCAAAACTATCCCCGGGGCAGGCTGCGTATCACTTCATCAGTGGGTATACGGCGAAGGTGGCGGGTACCGAGGCGGGTATTGACGAGCCGGTGCCCAGTTTCTCTGCTTGTTTTGGAGCGCCTTTCATGCCGCTGCACCCAACACTATATGCCGAAATGTTGAGCAAAAAAATGCAAGAAGCAGGGGTGCATGTGTGGTTGGTGAACACCGGTTGGACTGGCGGCCCCTACGGCGTAGGTACCCGAATGAAACTGAAGTATACCCGTGCCATGATCACGGCGGCATTAGACGGTTCCTTGGAAGCCTCCAATAAAGACAACTACCACATTCATTCGGTTTTTGGAGTACAGCAACCTCGAACTTGCCCTAATGTTCCTACCGCTGTTTTAAGCCCAAGGACAACTTGGAACAATGACGAAGCTTATTACAAAACGGCCCATAAACTGGCCAATTCTTTTAAGGAGAATTTCAAAAAGTTTGAATCCTATGCCAATGAGCAAATCCTTAAGGGAGGACCATTGGTATGATTTAGGTTAGTGATTTATTTCAGAAAAAGGGCGGTCCAATTGGGCCGCCCTTTTTTGTTCTGAAATAACCTAAATGGTAAAGGGATTATTTTTTGCCGTTTACTTCCTTGATGTACTTTTCCAGCGCCATGGTCATGGAAGGGGTCTCGGGGGTAGGGGCTTTGATGTCTACCCGCAACCCACAGTCGGTGGCAGCTTTGATGGTGGTATTCCCAAACACAGCAATACGGGTTTCGTTTTGCTTGAAATCGGGGAAATTCTCGAAGAGTGATTGGATACCACTAGGGCTGAAAAATACCAAGATATCGTAGTACACGTCACGAAGGTCGGATAGGTCGCTCACCACGGTTTTGTAAAAAGTTCCTTGCTTCCAGTTCACCCCCAGTTCGTTGAGCACTTCAGGAGCTTCGGGCTTCAATTTGTCGGAGGAAGGCAACAGGAACGATTCCGTTTTGTATTTTTTGATGAGGGGCGCTAAATCGGAAAAGGTACGTTTGCCCACATAGATTTTTCGCTTGCGGTACACGACGTATTTCTGAAGGTAAAAGGCCACAGCTTCACTTTGGCAGAAATATTTCATGGTATCCGGAACCTTGAAGCGCAATTCTTCGGCAATCCTGAAAAAATGATCTACTGAATTTCTACTGGTAAGGATGATGGCCGTGTAATGGTTAAGGTCTATTTTTTGTGCTCGAACCTCTTTACTCGAAACGCCTTCGACATGGATAAACGGCCTAAAATCAATTTTCACCTTTTGTTTTTCAATCAAATCAAAATAGGGAGAATTCTCAACTTTAGGCTCTGGCTGAGAAACCAAAATAGTTTTCACCTTCATACGCGTCAATTTTTTTATTTCCTAAAATTTTACCCATACCATATACAATAGGATATAGGGTGCAATTTCAAGTGCGCAAAGATACAAAATAAAATAGAAGATGTTTTGTAAAATTGAAGTGCCGTTTCTTTTTGCGCTGGAAAACAATGCAATGGCATAAAATAGGGCGATGCAAGAAGCTAAGATGGGGATGATGGCACCAGTTGTAGGGATCGAAAAAAACAAGAGCAGGGATGCTGCATATACGAAGAGGGATATCAAATTGGTGTAACTCAGTTTTTCATAGAGATACCGATTTACAAGGGGCTCAATGTTCATGGTGTGGGCAATCAACTTCTCGAGGTAATAACGAAAGGTCACAAACACAAAAAAACCCGTAGCGATTTGAAGAAATAACCAGGGATTTGCCCCACGCACTTCTGGGTTTTTGGCGGTAAGGGTAATGTACAGAAAAAGGGAGAAGGAGCACACTTGTACGCCAAAAAGTAGCAGATTGAAAGGATGCCTTATCTCATCGCTCTTTCCTTCAAGGGCAAAATACCGGTCGGTTAGGGGTAATTGGATGAATTCCAAAAACCGTTTGGGATACAAGACCCTGGCACATGCCAATAGTACAAAAATCCCAACAAACAGAAGGGTGGGCCAATAAGGCGCGTCGATATGACGGGGTTCTAATTGCATGTTTTTGTGGCTTTAAAAATAGCGTAATTTTTTCGGGTAGATCCCTCTTGGAAGTACAAAAAAAATGCAACACCATGGGTGATAAAATTTTCTTAATTGGTCAATTGGGGCGTCTTACGATTCTTAAAAAAGAGGTACATTTGCCCAAAAGAGGAGCATGCCCAGCGCCCTGGTGGTGATACCAACATACAACGAGATCGAGAACATTGAAAAACTGCTTCGCAATGTTTTTTCTTTACAACGCTCTTTTCATGTATTGGTGGTAGACGATCAATCGCCCGACTTAACGGCGCTAAAGGTAAAGGAACTGATGGAGGAGTTTCCCCTGCAACTTTTTTTACTGGAGCGAAAGGGGAAAATGGGATTGGGAACCGCTTACATCGCTGGATTTAACTGGGCATTGGAACGAAAATACGATTACATCTTTGAAATGGATGCCGATTTTTCCCATAACCCAAACGATTTGATCCGCTTGTTCAATGCCTGTGAAAAGGAAGGCTACGATGTGTCCATAGGTTCTCGTTACAAAACGGGGGTTAATGTGGTAAACTGGCCCATGAGCCGTGTGCTGCTGTCTTGGATGGCCTCTAAATATGTGCGTTTCATCACAGGGATGCACATTGCCGATACAACCGCAGGGTTTGTGTGTTACCGTCGTGCGGTACTGGAACACTTGCGTCTCGACAAAATACAATTTGTTGGGTATGCCTTTCAGATAGAGATGAAATTTAAGGCGTACCTTAGTAAATTCAAGATAGTGGAGGTGCCGGTCATCTTTACCGACCGTACCAAGGGGGAATCCAAAATGAACAAACGTATCATTTCCGAAGCCATCTTTGGGGTCATCTCCATGAAATTGAAAAGCTTATTCAAAACCTACGAAATATGATAAGGACGGTGCTGATTAAAAATGCGAACCTGGTAAACGAGGGGAAGGTGTTCAATGGCGATTTACTGATTGAGGGCGATCGCATAGCCGACATTTCCGAAAGCATCAGTTCCAAATCGTCCAATACCCTGGTAATTGAAGCCGACGGGCTCTTCTTGCTGCCCGGGATGATCGACGATCAGGTCCATTTCAGGGAGCCGGGCCTTACCCACAAGGCCACCATCGAAACCGAATCCAAAGCGGCGGTAGCAGGGGGGATTACCTCTTTTATCGAAATGCCCAATACCATTCCGCAGGCAACCACTATCGAATTGTTGGAAGAAAAATTTTCAAGGGCAGCAGAAACGTCCTGGGCTAACTATTCGTTCATGTTTGGTGGTACTAACGACAATTTGGAGGAAATCCTGAAAGTAGACCCCGCCAAAGTGGCTGGGTTGAAATTGTTTTTGGGCTCTTCTACCGGAAATATGCTGGTGGACAATCCAAAATCCCTTGAAGCCATTTTCAGCAAAACGCCTTTGATCATCTCGACGCATTGTGAAGACGAAGGCACCATCAAAAAGAATCTGGAAACCTCCCTGGCCCAGTATGGAGAAGACATCCCAGTTTCGCTTCACCCCTTCATCCGAAGCGAAGAGGCCTGCTACCTGTCCTCGTCCAAAGCAGTGGAATTGGCCAAAAAAACTGGGGCAAGGTTGCACGTATTTCACCTTTCCACAGCCAAAGAAACCCAATTGTTCCAAAAAAAGAAATCGCTCGCCGACAAGAAAATCACCGCCGAGGTGTGCATCCACCACCTTTGGTTTTCCGATGAAGACTATGCCACAAAGGGCAACAAAATAAAATGGAACCCTGCGGTAAAAACAGCCAAGGACCGCGATGGCCTTTGGAAGGCCTTGTTGGACGACCGCATCGATGTCATTGCTACCGATCATGCTCCGCACACCTTAGAGGAAAAGCAACAAGGCTATACCAAGGCTCCTTCTGGAGGGCCCCTAGTGCAACATGCTTTGGTGGCACTCTTGGAAATGCATCATCGAGGGAAAATACCTTTGGAAAAAATCGTAGAGAAGTTTGCACACAATCCCGCCCTCTTGTTCGAAATCAAGGACCGGGGCTATTTGCGGAAAGGCTACAAAGCCGATTTGGTACTGGTGGACCTCAATGCCCCCTGGACCGTGAACAAGGAAAACATCCTGTACAAATGCGGCTGGTCGCCTTTTGAGGGGACTGTATTCAAATCGAGGGTCACCCATACCTTTGTGAACGGACAATTGGCCTACGAACATGGGAAGTTTCCCAACAGGACCCATGGCGAACGCTTAACCTTCAACCGGTAATGAAACGATGGCTATACATATTGGTGCTCCTCAGCATTATTTCCTGTCAGGATGTGAAATGGCCCGATAAGCCCAAAAACCTCATCCCCAAGGAAACCATGGTCGAGATTTTGGCCGAATCCTACACCGGAAATGCAGCACGTAGTGTCAAAAATCGAGTCATCCGTGATGCAGGCATCCACTTGGACTCCCTAATTTATAGCAAATACGGGGTCGATAGCTTGTCCTTCGCGCAAAGCAATACCTACTACGCCTCCCAATTGAACGAGTATCTGGACATCATGAAACGGGTAGAAGCAAAATTGGAGGCAAAAAAGGCCCTCATCGATACGACCTTGGCCCAGGAAACCCAAAAACGACAAGACAGTCTTAAAGCTTACCGCGAAGCACAGATTCGACAAAGCGATTCCCTCCGCAAGGCAGTTCAGGACTGATCTTTTTGATACGCCGAAGCTACCCTTTTTATCGTTAAGTCAATAGGCGTGAAGTTAGCTCCCAATGCGGTTTGAATTTTAGAACTGCTATAGTTGGAATGGGTGAATAGCGATCGTACGGTGGCTTTCAATAACCTGCGTTTGGTGCCAAACAGCTTGCTCGACCACCCATCCAGGGTGCTTAGTGCCATTAAGAGCATTTTGGAAGCTTTTTTCTTTGGAGCAGGCTTCCCAAAGGCGTTGGAAAACAATTCCAATAGGCGGGCATAGGAAAGGTTTTCGGCCACCAAGACAAACTGTTCGTTGTGGATGTTGCTTTTCATCAAGCCAATCATAATAGTGACCACATCCCGTACGTCTACAAAACCGGTGCCGCCATCGGTAACGTAATGCACGCCCTTGGCAGCGCGTTGTACAATCACACCACTTCCGGAGTTCCAATACCCTTCGCCCAAGATCACCCCCGGGTTCACAATCACCACCTTTAAACCCTCTTGGGAGCTGCGCCACACCTCCATCTCGGCGCCGTACTTGGTAATGGCATACACACTGTTGCGATCCTCTGGGTTCCAGGCACTGTGTTCATCCATGAAGGCCGTGGCCTCGACAGGATGCCCCAAGGTAGCAATGGAGCTCACGTAGCACAGTTTTTCAACCTGGAAATGCAAACAGAGGTTTACCACATTCGCTGTACCTTCGATGTTGGCTTTTTTCAGGGCTTGGTAATGTTTGGGGTTAAAACTGATAAATGCCGCGCAGTGATACACTTGGGTAATGCCCTCAAAGGCTTGGGTTAAGGCCGGAAGGTCGGTGAGGTTGGCTTCCACCCATTCGATTCGTTGGTACAGCACTTCAGGGGCATCGGTATAGGACAAAAACACGGTTTGCACCGACAGCAAGTCGCTCGACTTGCGATGGGTAGCCCGCACCTTGGGGTGCTCCTGCAGTAAGTGGTAGAGCAGGTGTGCCCCCACCAAACCGGTTCCGCCTGTCACTAGTATCATGTTACGAAAGTACTCTTTTTTGGCGGAAACTTTCGCAATTGAAAAGGGCCAACTATCTTTGCAAGCAAATCCTTGATGATGCTGAAAAACTTTATCGAAGAACTCTCTTGGCGCGGCATGGTACACGACGTGATGCCCGATACCGAAGCACACCTCAACGAAACCCTCCGCAGTGCCTATGTGGGGTTCGACCCTACGGCCGATTCGCTGCACATTGGCAACCTGGTTCCCATTATGTTGTTGGCCCATTTCCAACGTTGCGGGCACCGGCCCATTGCCTTGGTGGGCGGTGCTACGGGCATGATTGGCGATCCCTCGGGGAAATCCAGCGAGCGCAACCTTTTGGATGAGGCTACCCTTCGGCACAACCAGGAATGCGTCAAAAACCAACTCTCCCAGTTCTTGGACTTTACTTCAGGAGCTGAAAACCAAGCGCTCATGGTCAACAACTACGATTGGATGAAGGAGTTCAGCTTTTTAGACTTTATCCGCGACGTGGGGAAGCACATCACCGTTAACTACATGATGGCCAAGGACTCGGTCAAAAACCGCATTGCGGGCGAGGGCAGCGAAGGCATGTCCTTTACGGAGTTTACCTACCAATTGGTACAGGGGTACGATTTTTTGTATTTGTTCCAGCACCACCAGTGCACCCTCCAGATGGGTGGTAGCGACCAGTGGGGCAACATCACTACGGGAACCGAACTCATCCGCCGCATCGGCAATGGGAAAGGTTACGCCCTTACCTGTCCGTTGATTACCAAAAGCGACGGCAGCAAGTTTGGCAAGAGCGAAGGCGGCAACATTTGGTTGGATGCCGAACGCACCTCTCCCTACAAATTCTACCAATATTGGATGAACACCAGCGACGAGGATGCGGAGAAGTACATTAAGATTTTCACCTTTCTGGACCGTAAAACCATCGAGGCCTTGGTCGCCGAACACCAAGAAGCCCCCCATCTAAGGCTCCTTCAAAAACGTTTGGCAGAAGAAATCACCATTACGGTACATGGCCGGGAAGCCTATGACAATGCTGTGGCAGCCTCGGAAATCCTTTTCGGTAAATCTACTTCGGACCATTTGAAAAAGCTGAACGAGAAGATGTTCCTCGAAGTGTTTGAAGGTGTGCCGCAGGCAGAGGTTTCTCTTTCCATCATCGAAAACGGGCTCGACATCGTTGGGGCCTTGGCTGAACAGTCGGGTTTCCTGAAATCCAACGGGGAAGCACGACGTGCTTTGAAGGAAAACTCCATTTCGGTGAACAAGGAGAAAGTGGGGGAAGACTTTACCCTTACAAAAACGGACTTGATTGATGGTCGCTATGTATTGCTCCAGCGCGGTAAGAAATCCTATTTCATCCTGAAAGCGCTTTAACAGGAAACGTATAAAAAACAGAAAGCCCCGCATCTGCGGGGCTTTCAACTAACTAACCAACCAATTATGAAGTAGTCAGGGAATTTTCCCTTTTCATAACTACACTATCAGTCGCAACTCTTGCCAATTCATTACAGCCAATTACATAAAATTTGAAACTTCCGGATAGGGCACCAAGGAACTGATCAAGAGGGCGATGCTTTCTTTCACGATCAGGGTAATGCTTACCAAGGTCGCGGCTACCAATACGGCCACGGCCACGTTGTTGTTCTGTATTTCCCTGAATTCGTTAATGCCCCTTGTAAGGATGGAAAAGAGGAAAAACACCGAAACGTTAATGATGACCGCCGCCAAAAACCCAATAAACAGATAAATGCCCGAATATTTGATGATGGTGGCCAAGTCGACCGCCTCGGATTGGGTGGTAGCCAACCGCACCACATTGGTAATGGAAGGCAGGATTTCGCTTAGGATCATCCCGATGCTCAAAACAATCCCTGCAGTGAACACCGTAAACGCTACGTTATTGCCATGAAGTTCTTGCCTTTTAAAGAACAATCGGTTAAGGATGCTGTAGGAAACGTACATGATGACCACCGTTACAACGATGGATAGCACGATTTCAAAAAGGGCCAAGGTAAAAAGCTGCTTGTTCATAATTTAATTATTTACTGGTTAGGACCACGTCCCAATAATTGATGTCATTGAAATTGACAGGAAGTTGCCCTGCCGTGTAATATTTTGCAGTGGTTTCCCAAACTACGTATTTTTTCCCGTAGTAGGTTTTGTAAATACCACTGGCGGGAAGGTTGATACCGATGATGGAATGTCGATAAAAATCACTATTCAGAATGGCGACGTCGTAATTGAAATATTTTAATACGGAATAGATAAGGACGGTCCGTGTGTCGCAATCGCCTTTGAGGTTCTGCAAAAAGGATACGGGGTTTTGGATGCCGTAGGGAATGTTGCCGATACAGCATTCGGGGCATTGCTCCAATAGTTGCCTAATGGATTCCTCATAATTGTTGGCACTGAGGCAGGCATCCTGAAAGACAAACGAATAAGGGATGTCCTGTACGCAACTAATCACCATTTCGGCAAATTCCATTTGGTTGAGTTTCCGCTGCTGGTGAATATCTTCAAAAGCGTGCATCACCAAATCCAAACTGGGGGTATCGGTACGTTCGATATGATCGTACAACCTCCCCCAAAAATTAGCACTTCCGGAGGGCTTGTAACGATCGATGTGTCGATCCAGTCGCAAGAAATCCTTTTCTCGAACCGTAAGTTTTCCTTGGTAACTATTCCCAAAATTGTCCTTCCAAACCCTATGGCTGGAGTAGACCGAAACCGTATCGACTCCCTCTACGATGGTCGATTTGGCAACGCCTTCTTCTACGTTGAAAGTGGTGTCTTCCTTAACAGAGGTTTTTACAAAATCCAATAAGCTCAGCAAAACGAAACGGACACCCATAATAATCAAAAACACCAAAATAATGTTCTTGAAAATGGACGATACCCTGGGGGTTCCAACCATCTTGGTCGTCAGCAAAACGGAAAATACTGCGGTAATAAGGAAGGCAATCACCACTTTAATTCCAAAGAAGACTGAAATGATGGCAGTGCCCAAAAAGCATAACAAACCAAAGACAAAAAGCCAAAGGCAGCCGTTGTTTTTCTGTGGGCTATCTGTCATTAGAGTACCATAAGATTACATCCTCGAATATCGCTATGGTCAAATCTACCTAAAATTTTGAAATTTCCATGCGCATCTACCTTTCCCAAATCCTGGGTCGCAATAAACGAACAACTGTACAGGTTGGCCAAGTCGATGACATTGATACCACCAGTCTTTCCCACCACTTTGGTAAACACATCTTCGGGATCGCGCGTGGAGACCCGCATCCAGGGGGGGCATTGAAAAAGCCCATCTCCTTTGGAGTAAGCTTGCGACAGCAACTCGGTCATTCCGTATTCGCTGTGTATTTCAGACACGCCGAGTCCCTTTTTCAATTGCTCATGAAGGGCTTCTTTGATCATTTCGGGGCGACGCCCCTTCATCCCACCTGTTTCCATCACCAAGGTATGCCTTAGTTGAAAGGGCTGCAGGGCGATCAAATCGAGTAGGGCATACGAAACCCCCATCAAGATTGTGGGTTGCCTTTGTGCTTCCAATTGGAGCAGGGTTTCGGAAAGTGCTTCCAGATTGTGGAGGTAGAAACCACTGGCGGCATGACTACTTTTTTCGATCAGGGTATTTGCCATATAGACCAGCGAAGAACCTTCGCGTTGCAGATAGGAAGGAAGCAAGGCCAAAATGGCCCAATCCGATGGCGCCCCATAATGCTGTTGAAAGGTCCTTAAAAAGCTTTTTTCATACAGTTGGGGCTCTGCCACAAAATGTGTACTGGGTACCGTACCCGTGGTCCCGCTACTGGTAAAGGTAAGTCGCGGGGTTTTTTCTTCGGAAATGATGCGGTGGGTTTTGAACAATTGGATGGGCAGGTAGGGGATGTCTTCGATATGCCGAACATTTTGGGGAGCCTTTTTCAAGAGATTACAAAACGTCCTGTAAGACTCCACATGGCTGTATTGGTACTGGAATACTTCCAGCGCCACCGATTCAAACTGCTGTTGTGTGGTAATATGAAACAAGGCTTCTTCAAGCATGGTTCAAAAATAGCGAATAAAAAAAGCTTCCGGGATACGGAAGCTTTTAAATAATTGTGTGAAATCAATCAAACTACTTCACGACCAACTTTTTGGTTTCGGAGGTATTTCCCTGGGAAATCTTTACCAAGTAGATTCCGCTGTTGAGTTTTGAAATGTTCAAACCGTTGGTTACAGTCTGGTTCATTACCTGCTTTCCAAGCACGTCGAAGATTTGTACTTGTTTCTCGCCGCTGTTTACGGAAGTAATGTTCACATAATCTCTGGCAGGGTTAGGGTAGATGGAAAACTGGTTGCTTTGGAAGCGTTCGGTTCCAAGGTTTCCAGTGAATACAATGTTATCTAGATAGAAAACTTCGGCAGCGGCATTGCATCGCGCTTCCACAACCAATTGTACCATGGTGTCTGGGCTTAGGCTTGCCGATGCAGATTGCCATTGAAGGATGTAATTTCCAGTACCACCATCAATCGGCACAAATTCGTCAAGGTCGAATCCAGTAGAGTTGAACAAGTCGATTTCGGTCGTGTTGGTAAGGTCCTTAATATAAATTCTAAGACGGTCTGAACCACTTTCGTTCACGGTACCATCCCCTTCGTAATTTCCATTAGACCCATCTCCATTGATGGAAAGGATGTAATCCAAGGTAACTCCTGGGTTGCTGGCCCCGGTAAGATCTACGGGGTCAAATTCCATAATGTAATTTCCATCGGTATCACTAATCTGGTAGCCTTGGATGCCATCGGTAAAAAGTACTTCGGCACTGGGAGTAAAATTAGTGACCCCAACAAAGTCTCCATCGGTCAATCCCACATCGGGAGTGTCGTAGGGTTCGTAACGGGCGTCCACACCAAGTTCGGTACCACCCGATTGGTCTACAGGGGTTTGGCCTGCATTGTTTACCAAGTCGTGGGCCACATTGGCATCACCGGTATCAAAATATTTTCCATCGTTTACTCCGGCTTCGATTACTTCTTCTTCAAAACTGGTACTGGCAATCTGGGCCATGGAAACTGCAGAGATGCATAAAGCTGCTAAAAGGGTAATTTTTTTCATCGTATAGTATAATTTTTGCGGTACAAAGTAACATATTTTTTAGGAAAATTTTGGAAGAAAAAACCATCGTTTACCATAAATTAATGGGGTTAAGTGTTTTTTCATTAAATTGTTTCTTAAATGTTACTTAATCGTTAATAATGCTCATAGAAACGATGGTGCAGGGGATTATGCGTTATATTTAACTTTTGGATGAAATAGGATCAATCATGAAGAAAAAAGAGATAAAAATATTGTTGGTAGACGACGAACCAGACATTCTGGAAATACTCGGCTACAACCTTTCTTCAGAAGGGTATCAAATTTTTACTGCGGAAAATGGGATAAAGGCTATCGCGGAAGCCAAAAAGCAGTTGCCCCATCTTATCATTCTCGATGTCATGATGCCCGAAATGGATGGAATTGAAGCTTGCGAGAAGTTGCGAAACATTCCCGAACTTTCCGAAACCATCATCACTTTCCTTACGGCACGTGGGGAAGATTATTCGCAAGTGGCCGGTTTTGAAGCGGGTGCGGACGATTACATTACCAAACCCATCAAGCCAAAAGTCTTGGTGAGCAAAGTAAAAGCATTATTGCGCCGTTTTAAGGAACCTGATGCTGTTGATAACAACATCAAGTTGGGCAATATTGTGATCAATCGAGAGGAATACAAAATTTTGAAGGGAAAAGAAGAAATTATTTTGCCCAGAAAAGAATTTGAATTGTTAGCTTTGTTAGCATCCAAGCCTGGCAAAGTTTTTAAGCGAGAAGATATTTTGGACACTGTCTGGGGCAATGAAGTAGTAGTAGGCGGGAGAACCATCGATGTGCACATCCGAAAGCTTCGCGAAAAAATTGGAGACGATAAATTTAAAACCGTAAAAGGCGTTGGATACAAGTTTGTTGTCTGATCCATGGCCAAATTATTCAAGAAAACCTATCGCTTTGCCGGATTTACATCCACCTTCATTACGTTTTTCCTAACATCCCTTCTGGGAGTTTTTTTTTACTGGCACGGAAACATCAACTATAAGTTTTTGCTCCTCTTCTTTTTGGTTTGCTATGTCTTTTCCTTTTTGATCATTCAGTACCGGGTCGAAAAATTCATCTACAAACAGGTTAAGAAAATCTACAACGATGTAAAATTGCTGGATGCTACCACTTTTGATAAAAAACGTATTACTACCGACATGAGTACCCTTACCAGGGAAGTGGAGCGCTTTGCAGAAGATAAAAAGTTAGAGATTGAAACCCTAAAGGACCGAGAGAATTACCGTAAAGAATTCATGGGAAATGTTGCCCACGAACTCAAAACCCCCCTGTTCACGGTTCAGGGGTACATTCTAACGCTTTTGGACGGCGCCATGAAGGACAAAACCGTCCGAAAAAAATACCTGCAACGGGCCAATAAAGGGGTAGAACGGCTCCTTTACATAGTGAAGGATTTGGACATGATTACCAAACTGGAAATGGGGGATATTTCCCTCGTAAAGGAAGATTTTAACATCATCGAGTTGGTTCAGAATGTCTTTGATCTCTTGGAAATGAAGGCTGCTAAGAAAAATATTATCTTAACCTTCGATAGCGAATACAATGACAGCATTATGGTCCATGCCGATAGGGAACGGATCCAACAGGTATTGACCAATTTGGTGGAGAATTCCATCAAATACGGAAAACCCGATGGAACCACCGAGGTAAGCATTGAAGATTTAATTAAAAACAAAGTCATTGTTCGTGTAACCGATAACGGGGAAGGGATTGAAAAAGAACACATCCCTCGCTTGTTCGAGCGGTTTTTCAGGGTCGATAAGAGCGGTTCAAGAAAAGTTGGGGGGAGTGGTTTGGGCCTTTCCATCGTAAAACACCTCATCGAGGCACACGACGAAAAAATCTACGTGGAAAGTCAGTTTGGAATTGGTTCCGAATTTTCATTCACGCTCGAAAAGAGCAAATAGTTTTTTGAAATCGGTTTGGTGCCTAAAATCTTTTAATCCTTTGTACAAAGGAATTTCATTCAATTTTTCTATTGTAAATTTTTCCTGACTGCAGGAGGGAACAATCCCTTTTTCCTTTAGTTGCTTTGCCAAATATTTTTGTTCAAATTGTCCGGGAGTGGGTACAAAATAGGCATCTTTTTCCATGGCGGCAAGATCCATGATGGTTGTGTAGCCAGATCGGGAAACCACAAGGGTACTTTCGTTAATGGCCGTTTCCAATGCTTTGCTTTGCAAAAAATTGACTATGGTAATGGAACCCTTTTGATAGGCATGGGCTTCTTCTTCAACGACACCACGAACCATCAATACTTTTTTATCACTTTTTTCGAAAGTCTCCAGCATTTTCACTTCCAGTAAGGTACGCTGGGGTTCGGGTCCCGATAATACTACCAGGACGTCGTACTTTTTTTCCCGGTCTTCAGCATGCATGCGGCTTAGCGGACCAATATAGGTTACCGGAAAATCCACTCGGTTGGAATGCCCCAATTTTCCACTTAAATTAGGCGAACCCTCCACGTCGGGAACCCAGCAGGCATCATACTTTTTAATAATTTTTTGATGCATTCTGCTGCTGAAATACGAAGTGTTGCCGCTCAAAACATTGATTTGATGGGTAATGAATATGGAAGGGATTTTCTTGGAACGAACCCCTAACCGGTTGTCACTAACCAATCCTTGGATGCTTCCCTCGTCAACCAAGCGCTGGACCATTTTCTTTTCCTGGGCCATGGCCCTCTTGATGTCCGGAAGCTTTAAAAAAAGTTTTAGTTTGAAGAATTCCCCTTTTTTGGGATAGGTAATGTTGTAAGCCGGGAGTTCAATATAGGGCAGATTGGGGAATTCTTTCCGAAGCAAGGTAAGGGCAGCGCCATCACTGCCCAAAAGCACCTGAAACCCATGCTCCAACAACTTTTTGATGATTGGGATACAGCGGGTGGCATGGCCCAGTCCCCAGTGCAGGGGCGCAACTAAAATGGTCCCTTTTTTCTTCAAATGATGGAATTTGTAGTTATACGCTTTCATAACGCGTAAAAACAAAAGTAACCATTCTTTGGGCACTTATATATTTCCGTAATTTTACCGAAAATTTAAAGAAACATTAATCGGTGGGCAGCAAAAATAAACTGAAGCGATTTCAAGAGAACGAAACTTTCGCCAACGTCATTCAACCCAAGAGGGATAACCTGTTGAATGATGCCTTTTCATTGAGAGGAAGGTGGGGATCCGATTTTTTTAATAACGACCACCCCATCGTCTTGGAACTTGGCTGTGGTAAAGGGGAGTATACCTTGAGCTTGGCACGAAGACATCCCGAAAAAAACTTTCTGGGGGTAGACATTAAAGGGGCCCGCTTTTGGAAGGGGGCAAAAATAGCCTTGGAAGAGCACTTAGGAAATGTTGGTTTTTTGCGCACTCAGATTGAGTTGATTGAACATGCTTTTGCTCATAACGAAGTGGACGAAATATGGATCACATTCCCAGATCCCCAAATCAAGTACAAACGCACCAAGCACCGTTTGACCAATAAGGAGTTTTTGGACCGCTACCGTAATGTATTAAAACCCGGAGGATTGATCCATTTAAAAACGGACAGTGAATTTATGCACGGGTATACTTTGGGGCTTTTGCACGGATTGGGCGCGGAAATTGTGTATGCCAATCACGATGTTTATAACAGCACTGGGGCTCCAGAGGTCGTGACTTCGGTTCAAACCTTTTACGAAGCGCAATACCTGGAAGTAGGAAAAAAAATCACCTACACCAGCTTCCGTTTGGCTTCCAAATAATTGTGTATCTTCACGAAGCAAACCAACCACATGTCCATATTGTCCAATTTTGCTATCGGATTTTTGGGAGCCATTATCGGAGTGATCCCTCCAGGTTTATTGAACATCACTGCTGCCAAAATAAGCATGAAGCAAGGGAGAAAGGTGGCATTGCTTTATGCTACTGGGGTTTGTATCACGGTATGCCTTCAGACCTACATAGCCCTTATTTTTGCAAGGTACTTGGACCGGCATCCCGAAATTATCGATACGCTTCGTAAAGTGGCCCTCGGGATTTTTATCAGCCTGTCCCTTTACTTTTTTTTCTTGGCCAAGGATACCCGACGGGAAGTGCCCAAGGAAACCAATTATTCCACAACCAATCGGTTTTTTTATGGAATCTTTCTGGCGGCCATCAATTTGCTCCCTTTACCGTATTGGGTCTACATTAGTATTACCTTTTCTGCCTTTGGATGGTTTTCTTTTGACCATTGGTCCCTAGCCGCTGCGGTGCTTGCCTCAGGATTGGGTACTTTTGTCATGCTTTTCATCTACGCCCAATTCTTCAGAAAAAAGGAAGGAAAGAAAAAAATTAGATTGAACATGAACTATTTAATAGGTATTGTAATGGCAATCATTTCTGTGATTACATTTATAAAAATTTTCCAGGAACATTAAGATGAAGGAACCCAGTTTTTTTGATCGGGTACACGAAGTGGCAAAACTGATTCCGTACGGCAGGGTAACCAGTTACGGGGCCATTGCCAAATATTTGGGTGCCGCAGGCAGTGCAAGGATGGTAGGCTGGGCCATGAACGCTTCCGGAAAGGATCCAGATGTTCCTGCACATCGGGTAGTAAATCGAAAAGGACTGCTTACGGGCAAACACCATTTTGCAGGCACCAACCTCATGCAACAGCTTTTGGAGAGCGAGGGCATTAGGGTTGTTGACAACCAGATCCAGGATTTTGAAACCCTTTTTTGGGATCCGATGAAAGCGCTTTCCTAGTTCATGTTTTCCATTGATTGTTCTATCGAGCATTTCAATGGAATCCCGTCAAAAAACAAAGAATTCACCTTATATTTGTACTTTAGAATAATTCTAAATATCGAAAATGAATTACAGTAAAACGGAAATTCTAAAGGCTTTGGAAAGCATTGCGCTTCCTGGGGAAGGAAAGAATATGGTAGCAAGTGGAGCGGTGCAAAATGTGGTTACTTTCGCCAATGAAGTAATCGTCGATTTGAAGCTGGCAACCCCGGCATTGCATATTAAAAAAAGAGCCGAGGCCGACATCGTAAAGGTTATTCAGGAAAAGATTTCGGCCGAAGCAGAGGTAAAAGTAAACATACGGGTGGAAGCCCCTTCAAAACCCGAAACCCCAAATTTGATTAAAGGGAAACCCATTCCCGGAATCCAAAATATCATAGCCATCGCCTCTGGAAAAGGAGGCGTGGGTAAGTCTACGGTTACCGCCAATTTGGCCGCAACACTCTCCAAAATGGGATTTAAGGTTGGGATATTGGACGCAGACATTTATGGTCCTTCCATTCCAATCATGTTTGATGTGGCAGAGGAACGGCCCTTGTCCATTCAAGAAGGGGGTAAAAGTAAAATGAAGCCCATTGAAAATTATGGAATCAAGGTATTGTCCATAGGTTTTTTCACCAAACCGGACCAAGCTGTTATTTGGAGAGGACCCATGGCAGCCAAGGCCCTCAATCAAATGATATTTGACGCCGCTTGGGGCGAATTGGATTTTATGTTGATTGACCTTCCTCCGGGGACTGGAGACATCCACTTAAGCATCATGCAATCCCTCCCCATTACCGGGGCAGTGGTCGTAAGCACCCCACAAGCAGTGGCCTTGTCGGACGCCCGCAAGGGTGTGGCCATGTTCCGTCAGGAAAGTATCCAAGTGCCCGTGTTGGGTATCGTCGAAAACATGGCTTATTTTTCTCCTGAAGAATTGCCCAATAACAAGTATTACATCTTTGGAAAAGAAGGGGCCAAGCACTTAGCAGAAGATTTAAACGTTCCCTTTCTTGGCGAAATTCCCCTAGTACAGGGTATCCGCGAGGCCTGCGACGCTGGACGTCCTGCGGCACTCCAAACAGCCACATCCGTGGAAATGGCATTTGAGGGGGTCACTAAAAAAGTGGTGGAGGAAACCGTAAGGCGTAACGATAACCTCCCCCCAACCGAAGCGATCAAAATTACGACCATGGCAGGATGCAGTGCGGTTAAGAAATAAGGATTATGCAACAAGAGCTAAGAACAAAAATTGAAGCAGCACTCGAAGAAATTCGCCCTTTCCTTCAAAGCGATGGCGGAGATATTTCCTTGGTTTCCATCGAGGACGGAACTAAGGTAACTGTGCAGCTTCTAGGGGCCTGTGTGGGGTGTTCTGTAAATCAAATGACCCTAAAGAGCGGTGTGGAAATGACCATCAAAAAATATGCGCCCGAGATAGAAAGTGTGGTCAATCTATCATGATATTTATCATTATTTGAAGGGTGGTAACTATTTAAATTTGGCGCTCAATACTGACGTTTTCTAAAATGATCAAAACCGATATACTTATCATTGGCGCAGGTCCTACGGGACTTTTTACCGTTTTTGAAGCGGGGCTTTTGAAATTGAAATGCCATTTAATCGATGCACTTCCCCAACCTGGAGGTCAATGTTCCGAAATTTATCCCAAAAAGCCCATCTACGACATTCCTGCCTTTCCCGAAATTTTGGCAGGGGATTTGGTTGAAAATTTGATGAAACAAATAGCACCCTTTCAACCGGGCTTTACCCTTGGCGAACGCGCTGAAACCATCGAAAAACTGGATGATGGAACCTTTGTGGTGACGACCCATAAGGGTACAAAACACCAAGCCCCTGTAGTAGCCATTGCTGGCGGGTTGGGTAGTTTCGAGCCCCGAAAGCCCCCTATTGAAGGTATTGAGCACTATGAGGATTGCGGAGTGGAATACATTATTCGCAATCCTGAAATGTATCGGGGCAAGGATGTGGTAATTGCTGGAGGCGGGGATTCGGCTTTGGATTGGAGCATCTTCCTTTCCAATGTAGCCCAAAGTGTGACTCTCATTCATCGGCGGAACGAATTTAGGGGGGCGCTGGATAGTGTCGAAAAGGTTCAGGAACTGAAGGATCTAGGAAAAATAACCCTCATAACACCAGCTGAGGTTGTAGCCATCCATGGCGAAAATACTGTTAAAGCCATTTCAATCCAACAGGGTACCGAAGTCTTGAAAAAATCTTGCGACCATTTTATTCCCCTGTTTGGCTTGGCCCCAAAATTGGGCCCCATAGCCGATTGGGGGCTTGAAATTGATAAGAATGCCATCAAGGTAGATAATTCCCTGGATTACCAAACCAACATCCCTGGGATTTATGCCATAGGCGACGTCAACACCTACCCGGGAAAATTGAAATTGATTCTTTGTGGTTTTCATGAAGCTACTTTAATGTGCCAAAGTGCTTACCAACGCATTCACCCCGATAAAAAATACGTTTTGAAATATACTACAGTTGGTGGGGTAGAAGGATTTGACGGTTCTAAAAAGGAAGCCCCAAAAGCCGTTGTAAAAGCCATTGATTGATGGAGAGCGACATCAAGATTACCATAATTGATCGTGAAGGGGTTAGCCATGTTGTGGACGCCCCAACCGACATGAACATGAATCTCATGGAATTGGTTCGGGCTTACGAATTGGCACCCGAGGGCACCATTGGTATTTGTGGTGGCATGGCGATGTGTGCTTCCTGTCAGTGCTATGTGTTGACCAATCATCAACTTCCCGAAAAGAGTGAAGAAGAGGAAGCCATGCTGGCGGAAGCTTTTTATGTTCAGGAAAATAGTCGATTGGGGTGCCAAATCCACATCTTTCCAGAATTGGAGGGTTTGCGGGTTCAATTGGCCCCGGAATCTTAATTTTTTTATTTATTTTTATTTGGATTAAGTCTAAATAAAATTAATTTTGCCTAAAATTTCGATCATGAAACTAGGCGCTCCTTTTCTCTTTTTTTTATTAGGCCTTACTGCTATAGCACAAAATTCAAAAGTTTTGACTGAAATCCCTTCAGGGGATTTTGATGTAGGGGATGTCGAAAAATTGGAAGACTCCCCATTAAAATGGTTGAACTTTTCGTTGAAAGGATATGGTGTTGTCAACTATTATCAGTATGACTTTGACACCGATCGGGGCCTTAAAGATCAATTTGATCCAGAGCGCCTGAATTTGTATTTACAATATAAATTTAATGATCACATAAGCTTTAAATCCGAAATTGAGTTTGAACATGGCGGAACAGGGTCTACCATCGAATTAGATACCCAGGAAGAATTTGGAGAGTTTGAACAGGAAGTGGAGAAAGGTGGAGAGGTCAAATTGGAACAGGCACATATTAATTTCAAATTGTGGCCATTTTTAAACGTACGAGTGGGCAGATTAAAAGTATACATTGGTCTTCACCAAAAATTGGACGAACCCACCAGTTATTTTACTACCCACCGCCAGGAAATGGAAAACGAAATACTTCCCTTGGGATGGTACGAAAATGGAATTGAACTGTACGGAACTTTCGCAAAAAACTTTCAGTACCGAGCCTATGTGGTAAGTGGATTGGACGCATCTGGATTTTCATCAAGGGGTTGGATTAAAGATGGATATCAAGCCCGTTTTGAAACAGCTACCGCAGAATCCTTGGCTTTTGCTGCCCGACTTGATTATAAATTTGGAATGCATGAAGACACCTTTGTCGGACTTTCAGGCTATGTGAATAATTCAGCTGCCAATAGACCCAAAAATGACATGAGCGAACCCGCCTATGTAACGATTTTGGAAGGACATATCAGTTACAATGAAGGCAACCTGCGGTTCAATGCCATAGGACTTTATGGAAATCTCCAAAATTCGGATATCGTTTCTGAAAGAAATGCCAACCTTTCCAATAATCTGGGCGTCAAACGTACCCCAGTTGGGAAAAATGCCCTAGGGATATCGGTCGAAGTAGGATATGACGTTCTTCCCTTCTTAGTGACAACTTCCAAGTACCGCCTTTACCCTTTTTTACGATATGACTTTTATGATACCATGTTCAAAGTAACAGGAGATATTGTGGACAATCCCCGTTGGGAACGAAGTTCCTTTACGGGAGGATTCAATTGGTTTGCTCATCCACAAATTGTACTTAAGGCACATTTTTCTGATAGGGAATTGGGATCGGAAAATTATGACCCCTCAACATTGGAATACACTGGTAAAAAACAACACGAACAAACCATTTCAACAGGAATTGGCTTTTATTTCTAAATCAATTAATACCCTTTAAATAATTAGAAACATGAAAAAAATTATAAACTCCGCTCTTTTTATTGTGTATGTAGGAATGTTTTTCGTTTCCTGTAGCGATACCGACACCCAGGATGAGAACCCGGATAATAATCAGTCTTTTTACAAGGAAGTCCTTAGCGACTTGGCTTTAAATGTGATTACAGAAACTTACAGATCCTTAAATGCGCAAGCATTAACACTTCAAAATGCAGTTGATGCCATGAGCGTCGGTGATGAAAATGCCCTAACTACTGCCAAAGTCGCTTGGCAGCAAACCCGTGCTCCCTGGGAGCAATCCGAAGGATTTTTATACGGCCCTGTCGACACCGAAGGCATAGACCCTGCAATTGATTCTTGGCCAGTAGATGTGAACGCGATCAACAACATTCTTAACAGTGGTAATCCTATTACGCAGAGCCTATTGGAAAGTAATAATGAAGCGCGTGGATTTCATACACTTGAGTACTTTTTGTGGGGATTGGAGGGCACCAAACCTGCTTCAGCACTTACAAATCGCGAATTAGAATACTTGAAAGCTGCCGCTGCAAACTTGCAATCCAAAACCGAAGAACTCTATTCGGGGTGGTTGGTATCCCAAGGAAACTTTGCGGGAAATTTCATTAATGCCGGCAATACGGGTTCTATTTATGCCTCTCAAAAAAGCGCCTTACAGGAAATTGCAGAAGGCCTCAGTATTATTGCCGATGAAGTTGCAAACGGAAAAATTGAAGAACCACTCAATGGAAACAACGGGAGTGCAAAACCCGAAGCGGAGGAATCAAGGTTCAGCAATAACTCCAAATTGGACTTTGCCAACAACATTCGAAGCATCCAAAACATCTACTTGGGAAATTACGCAGGAAATGTGAATAATGGGCTTTCGGCAATCGTTTCCGAAAATGATTCCAGTTTAGATGTTGAAATCGAAAATTTAATCACCGATGCCATCAATACTATTGAGGCCATACCAGGAACTTTTACCGAAGCCATCATTAACAATAGGGAAGCCGTAGCCCAAGCACAGCAAAAAGTAAGGGCATTGCAAACACTTTTGGATAGCAAGTTGTTGCCTTTAATGTCAGGATTGTAATTTAAAATATTCGAGGATTGAAAAAAACTGGATTTTGGATATTATTGGCCATGCTCTCCCTTTCCTGTGAAAAGGACCCTGAAGTAGGGTATGAAGCCTTACCCAATTTAAATGAAAGGGTTTTAGCTGGTGGCGAAACAACCGTATTCCTTACTTCGAGCAATGCATTCAGCACTCCTGCCGCCAACCTATCGGGGAGCGATTTAAACAAACACTTAGACGGCGACCTCCAGTTTGAGTCGGTATTTGTTTCAGCTCCTTCAGAAATCAATGGAGGGGTTGGTCCCATTTTCAATAACAGTTCTTGCGTAGCCTGCCACCCAAAGGATGGGCGAAGTGCATTTCCTTCGAATATTAACCAGATCAGTGGGTTTTTTCTCAGGACCAGCCTCCCGGGACAGGCCGAGATGGGTGGCCCGAGACCTGTTCCAAATTTTGGGAAGCAATTACAAAATCAGGCGATCTTTGGATATGAAGCTGAAGTACAATTTGCAGTTTCATACATACAACGACCAGAGATTTTTGGAGACGGGACAAAGGTAATGCTTCAAAAACCAGTGTACGGAATTGCAGAAAGTTACATCCCTTTTCCTGAGGGAGCACTACTATCACCACGTCTGGCTCCGCCGGTTTTTGGTTTGGGGCTTCTGGAAGCAATCCCTGCCTTCTATATTCTTTCCAATGAAGACGTTAATGATAGTGATGGGGATGGAATTTCCGGAAAGGCCAATTATGTGCACGACCCTATTTCAAATACGGTGGCCTTGGGACGTTTTGGATGGAAAGCCAATACGGCTACTATCCTGGAACAATGTGCTGGCGCATATTTGGAAGACATGGGCATTACCAGTCCTATTTTTCCAACAGAAACTGGAATGGGACAAAGCAATGGAAATGATGGAATGGGTGATGACCCCGAAATTGCTTTGGAAGTAGTGGATGAAGTTGCCTTTTATTGTAAAACCTTGGGAGTTCCAGCAGCAAGAAATTTGAATGAGGCAGCTGTACAGCGAGGGTCGCAATTATTTGAATCCATTCAATGTGCCAAGTGCCATATTCCCAAAATGATTACCGAGTACAATCCCATTCAGGTACTATCGAATCAGGTTTTTTATCCTTACACAGATATGTTGCTACACGATATGGGAGAGGATATGGCCGACAATCGCCCCGATTTTTTAGCAAATGGAAGAGAATGGAAAACCCGACCATTATGGGGAATTGGACTCACCCAAATAGTCAATGGACATACTCATTTTCTACACGATGGTCGTGCAAAAAACATTACCGAAGCTATTCTTTGGCATGGAGGTGAAGCTACAACTTCAAAAGAAGCTTTCAAAAATCTTACAGCGGAAGAGCGAAGTGATTTATTGGCTTTTATCAACGCACTTTAAACCTGCTTTTGATAATCTGCTAAAGGGCGTGGCCCTTCCAAAACCACACGAATCACATTTAAAGCCCCATCATCAGCAGTGGCGATTTGCCATTTGATGAGGGTAATGGCTCCATTTTCGATTTCCAATCCCGTTATGCATCTTGGATGGACACAGCTTCCATCGTTAAAAAAGGGAATTTCCCCAGGATCTGGGAACCGAGGCCTATGTGTATGCCCTATGATCGTAAAAAGATGGTTATTGGCTGCAATCCATTTCTTGGTCTTTTTTTCGACCTTGATCAATTCACTGTAGTTTTTTGCCGGACTGGTAGGGTCGCCAATTCCAAAAATTTGAAGTTGGCGCCAAAGCACCCGTACCATAAACCGATTGAATTTCCAGCCTACGTAATTCATGAAATCGGCTTGGTGCCCATGTACCAAAAAAACTTCCTGCCCCGTTTGTTCATGCTGTAAAACCAATCCCTCGGTAAATTGAATCCCGGGGAATAAAGGCACATCTTTTCCAATTACTTTATCGAAATACGTATGTTGTGTTTTGGCTACAAACCGCTTGTATTTATAAACCATATCGTGGTTGCCTATCAAACGGTACAGCCTGTTTTCCACAAAAAAGGATTGCATCAGTTCGTACACATTCTTATGCGATTCAAAAACCGATTTAAAATCCCGATTTTCCCAAAGCTCGTCCCCATCGCCCAATTCACAATAGGTAAACCCTTCATGATAATAAGTTTTTAACGCATGGAAATAAATATTCCGATTGTTGGCAAAATCGTCTGCAAAACTATTGTCCCCCCGATGGCAATCACTGAACAAGATAAACTTTGATTGATCGTTGAAAGAAATCCTTGGGGCATTGCGGTAGGCACGGTCAAATCGGGTTTGGGAGGACATGGCAAAAATCTTTGCTTAAAGATACGATTCCATTTGGCACGGTAAAACAAAAAAGGCTCCTTAGGAGCCTTTTGATGTCTTATCATTTGAAAGCATTGATGCCTGTTATATCCAAACCGGTTATCAAGAGGTGAATGTCATGTGTTCCTTCATACGTAATGACGCTCTCCAGATTCATCATGTGCCTCATGATGGGATACTCGCCGGTAATGCCCATCCCTCCCAAGATTTGCCTTGCTTCCCGGGCAATTTTTAGGGCCATGTCCACATTGTTCCGCTTGGCCATGGATATTTGTGCCGAAGTAGCCCTGTCCTCATTTTTCAATTGCCCCAAGCGAAATGCCAATAGCTGTGCTTTAGTGATTTCGGTGATCATTTCGGCCAATTTTTTTTGCTGTAGTTGAAAAGAAGCAATTGGTTTTCCGAATTGAATACGTTCTTTGGCGTAGCGCAAAGCCGTATCGTAACAGTCCATGGCGGCACCAATAACCCCCCAGGCAATTCCATAGCGGGCAGAATCCAAACACCCAAGGGGTGCTCCAAGACCAGACTTCCCTTGCAATAGATTTTCTTTGGGAACTTTTACATCCTGGAAAAGCAACTCGCCAGTTGCAGAGGCGCGTAGCGACCATTTGTTATGCGTTTCCGGAGTGCTGAACCCTTCCATGCCTCGTTCCACAATCAATCCATGGATACGTCCGCTTTCGTCTTTGGCCCATACCACGGCCACATCACAGAAAGGCGAATTGGAAATCCAAAGCTTAGCGCCATTGAGCAAGTAATGATCGCCCTTATCCTTGAAATTAGTGACCATGCCTCCTGGGTTGCTTCCATGATCGGGTTCGGTAAGTCCAAACGAACCCATCCATTCCCCAGTGGCCAATTTGGGTAAGTACTTTTTGCGTTGAGCTTCATTGCCGTATTTCCAGATAGGATACATAACTAAGGAAGATTGTACCGATGCGGTACTACGCACCCCGCTATCGCCTCGTTCAATTTCCTGCATGATGAGCCCGTAGGAAATTTGGTCCAATCCTGCGCCACCATATTCCTCTGGGATGTAAGGACCAAAGGCTCCAATTTCTGCCAATCCTGGGATGATAGACTTAGGAAAGGTGGCATTTTGGGCAGCTTCTTCAATGATTGGGGATACATCGCGCTTTACCCATGCACGGGCCGTATCGCGAATGAGTTTGTGTTCATCGGTCAATAAATCGTCCAGGTTGTAGTAGTCGGGCGCTTCGAACAAATCGGGTTTCATGCATTTCAATTTTTGGTACGCAAAGGTAAAAAGTGCTTTGGTAACGACCTACAGTTTCAGGTAAAAATCCTGCACCAATTCTCGATACTCAGGAGTGTAGGCATGGCGCGCAGTTTCAATGATCAGTGTTTCCTTGATTGGGGTTGTTGAAGGTGTTTTGCTGAATTCCATCAGGACTCTTTTTGAAGTGCTCTGTGGTGTTCCACGAACCTCGCAAACCCTGATTAAATGTAAATGCTTCTCATGGGCCAAGGACTCAAATTCTTGGGCGGCGGCTGTTGGCATGATGACTCCAAATCGTCCGCAATCGGTTAATAATGTATGGGCACAAACCACAAGGTGCAAAAATGGTAGGGACTCTGTAAAACGGGCCCGGTCTCTTGAAACATTTCTGGTTTTTGTTGCCTCTGAGTGAAATGGCGGGTTGGATACAATTAAATCATACCGACAATCCATTTCCGAAGCAAACTCCTGAATGGAGGCATGGTAACAGAACAATCGATCGTTCCAGGGAGAGACTTCAAAATTTTCGGTACATTGTTCAAAGGCATCGTTGTCCAACTCTACGGCATCGATGGTGGTGGCGTTACTTCGCTGTGCCATCTGTAGGGCAATGATGCCAGTCCCTGCGCCAATATCCAAAATACTATTAGGGTTAAACGCCAAAGAGACCCAAGCACCAAGTAGTACGCCGTCGGTCCCTACCTTCATCGCGCAACGATCCTGATGGACCGTAAATTTCTTGAAACGGAACGGTTTGGACATCAAAGGTAAAGTTCAATCAAACCTTCTGGGGTGTCGAGGACAATGGTTTTGGTTTTTCGATCTACTTTCAGAAGAAAATCATCATTAATAGGGATTAGGACTTCTTTTCCTTGATGCTCAATAATAAAAAGGGGTTGTGCCGAGGCATCATTCACGGCCTTAAGGGTTCCCACGCTTCCGTAATGGATGTCTTCCACTTGAAAACCAACAACTTCGTGGTAATAAAATTGGTTACCTTCCAATTTGGGAAGTAAATCTAATGGCAGAAATAACTCACAACCTATTAATAGATCGGCTTCTTTGTCAGAGTTCACCTCTTCAAATTTGATCCGCAGCAAATCCGATTTGTGAAGCGCACATTCTTCAATAAAAAATGGAACCAGATTTTGGTGTTGTTCCAAAAAAACTGATTCCATTTCTGTAAACTGTTCAGGGTCGTCGGTATCCAATTTAACCAAAACCGCCCCTTTAAAACTGAATTTCTTTACGATTTTGCCAACGAAGAAACAATCCTTCTTTTGCATCGTAAGGGTTTATTCTTCCTCTTTGGCTGCTTCTTCGGCAACTGCGGCAGGAGTTTCTTCAACAGCGGGTGCTGCAGTTTCTTCAACAACCACTTCCGTGGCTGTTGCTTCAGCTTCCTCGACCACTTCTTCCGCTACTTCTTCCACAGGGTTTGCAGCTGCAATTCGTGCTTCATTCACTGCTTTTTCTGCTTTCAATGCATCGGCTTTGGCTTTGGCTTTTGCATCGGCCAATTTGGTTTTCTTGTTGTCGATGGCTTTGGCTTTTTCATCCACCCAAGCATTGAATTTTGATTCGGCTTGTTCTTCGGTAAGTGCACCTTTCTGGACACCTTCCATCAAATGTTTTTTCAGCAATACTCCTTTATAAGAAAGGATGGCACGGGCCGTATCGGTAGGCTGTGCTCCATTTTGAAGCCATTTTACAGAATGGTCCATGTTGATTTCGATGGTGGCAGGATTGGTGTTGGGGTTGTAGGTTCCCAATTTTTCAAGAAACTTACCGTCTCTTTTAGCACGGCTGTCTGCCGCTACAATCCAGAAAAAAGGTTTTCCTTTTTTTCCGTGTCTTTGCAATCTAATTTTTACTGGCATAGTAATTAATTTTTGAGGTACCCGACCCCGGTTATAATTTTTTAAGAGAGCGCAAAGATACTATAATTTAGGTTTGAAACTACACAGATTAAACTTTTATTTTATATTTGTTGCTACACATAGACCCCAATCTGTTATGAAAACCTATTTTGTTATTTTTCTGGCTGTTATTTTGGTATTTTCAAGTTGTGAAAATATCGAAGACAACTCTACAGTCATTCAAGCCGAAGTAGACAGTACTTTTTTTAAGGCCAATGCAACACTTGCGGGTGTTGGTGAAGACGGAAGTGTAACCTTGCAAGGTCTCAATGCCGATGAAGTAATGACTTTGCACGTTAAGGACTTGGAGCGGAGGGTGTTTCCATTGGGCGGCACCAATCCCAATTATGCAACCTTTGAGGATAGTGATGGCAGAATTTATTCGACCAACCCCAATGGGAGCGGGGAAATTGTAATTACAAATATTTGCGGTGATTGCGGTTTTTTGGTTACCGGGAATTTTAAATTTATGGCTGTACTGCCCGGCCTTGACACCATATACGTAAGCAGGGGTGTTTTTTATAACGTACCCTATGCTACTGGAGATCCCGACAGTCCTTTAAATGCAGGTTCCCTTAGTGCAGAGGTGGATGGGGTTCCGTTCAACACCTTAACGGTCGCTGCGACAGATTCCGGAGCTTCCATTATCATATCGGGATCGACCGCTTCCAATAGCATTCTCCTACGTGTCCCGTTGAATGTGGAAGTTGGCAACCATCCATTACCGGCAAGTGGCTATCAAGCCACTTACTTCTCTGGAAATGTTACTGAAAATGCATCCAGCGGCAATATATCCATCATAACCCACGATACGACTGCCAAAACCATTTCGGGGACTTTTAGTTTCCAAACTGCAAACCATACGATTGCTTCCGGGCAGTTCAATGTTACCTACAATTAAACGTTTGGGGATGGTATCAATACAACCGGGCTAAGCCCGGTTTTTTTGTGGAAAAATGGAGCGGAATGTTTACAACTTTATGAGGCGTTCCCCCAGGCATTTGTTACTTTTATGCACACAACTAATGCCACTCCATGTTTTTGATTTTTGATACGGAAACAACAGGACTGCCCAAGCGGTATAATGCCCCTTTAAGTGATACCGACAATTGGCCTCGCTGTGTACAAATTGCATGGCAATTGCACGACGCAATGGGTAATCTTTTGGAGCATGATGATTTTTTGGTCGTTCCGGAAGGTTTTGACATTCCTTACGATAGCGAACGAATTCATGGAATCTCTACCGAGTTGGCACGGGTGCAGGGAAAACCACTCCGTGAAGTTTCGGAGAAGTTTCTGGAGGTACTTTCCAAAACCACTTATATTGTTGGGCAAAATATCGATTTCGATATCAACATCATGGGATGTGAACTCTATCGATTGGGCTTGCCAAACCCTCTTGTTAGCATGCCCGTGCTGGATACATGTACCGAGACCACCGCACAACTTTGCCAGCTGCCGGGCGGTAGGGGCGGAAAATTCAAACTGCCAACCCTTACCGAATTGCATGAATACCTTTTTCAAGAACCATTTGCCGAAGCGCACAATGCCTCGGCCGACGTGGAGGCAACAGCTCGCTGTTTTCTCGAGTTACTCCGTCAGGGTGTTTTTGGAAAGGAGACTTTGGATGTGGCACCGGACTATTTTGAAAAATTCTCTAAGGCCCACCCACAGCCCATTCAGTTAATCGGACTAAACCACATCAATCTTCGTGAAGCATCCAAGGCCTTGCGGAAGGCTTCGGAAGCCCAGCATGAATCAAGGGAAATTTCTTCAGAAACGATTGAAGAAAATAGAGCCACCCTTCAGGAACTGCCCTTTGTACATTTGCACAATCATTCCCAATTCTCGGTACTGCAGGCAACTTCTTCCACCCGGGATTTGATTGATGCTGCAGTAGCCCATCAAATGCCTGCCGTAGCCCTAACGGATAGTGGTAATATGATGGGAGCATTCCATTTTTTGCAGGCAATTCAACAGTACAATGCCGCTCTTTCAGCAGATGAAAAACACAAGCAGCTAAGAGCCATTATTGGTTGCGAAATGAACGTGTGTGAGGACCATACCAACAAAACCCACAAAGACAATGGCTATCAAATGGTTTTTTTGGCAAAAAACAAAAACGGCTACCACAATTTGGCTAAAATGGCTTCTATAGCCTATACAGATGGGTTTTACTACGTGCCGCGTATCGATAAAAACATAGTGGAGCAATACAAACAAGATCTCATTGTGCTTACCGGAAGTCTTTACGGGGAGGTGCCTTCCAAAATACTGAATATTGGCGAGAATCAGGCGGAAGAAGCACTCTTGTGGTGGAAAGAACAGTTCGGAGACGATTTGTATCTAGAAATCATGCGCCACGGACAGGAGGATGAGCGTAGGGTCAATGCAGTCTTGTTGGATTTTGCCAAAAGACACAAGATTAAATTGGTAGCTTGCAACAATACCTTTTACATTAAAAAGGATGATGCCCATGCGCATGACATCCTCTTATGCATCAAGGATGGCGAAAAACAGGCTACTCCAGTGGGAAGGGGAAGGGGGTATCGTTACGGATTGCCCAACCAAGAGTACTATTTCAAGTCGCAAGACGCCATGAAAGAACTTTTCAAAGACCTTCCGCAAGCCATAGCATCTATTACCGAAATCCTCCAAAAAATTGAACCCTATACCCTTAACCGGGATGTGTTGCTGCCCAATTTTGCCATCCCTGAGGAATTCCTACACATCGAGGATGCTGATGGTGGAAAAAGGGGTGAAAATGCCTATTTACGTCACTTAACGTACGAAGGAGCCAAAAAGCGCTACCCCAAACTTACCCAAGAAATTACCGATCGGGTGGATTTTGAACTAGAAGTTATCGCCAATACGGGATACCCTGGATATTTCTTGATTGTACAGGATTTTATAGCTGAAGCACGCCGTATGGGCGTTTCCGTTGGCCCAGGACGTGGGTCTGCAGCTGGGAGTGCCGTGGCCTATTGCCTGGGCATTACTAACATCGATCCCATTGCCTACGATTTGCTTTTTGAGCGTTTCTTGAATCCAGACCGGGTAAGTATGCCCGATATCGATATCGATTTTGATGATGAAGGACGCGGAAAGGTCATCGATTATGTGATCCAAAAATACGGATCCAACCAAGTAGCGCAGATCATTACCTATGGAACCATGGCGGCTAAGTCGTCGATAAGGGATACTGCAAGAGTATTGGACTTGCCTTTGAACGATGCCGATCGCATCGCGAAGCTCATTCCGAATATGGCCAAGCTGAAACACATTTTTGAGATTCCAGAGCAGGAGTTGCGCAATCGATTCCGCAGTGATGAAGTGCCCAAAGTCAATGAACTTCTGAACCTTTCAGAAGGAGAAGATCTTGAAGCAGAGACGATCAAACAAGCACGGGTGTTGGAAGGCTCGCTTCGCAATACAGGGACCCACGCTTGCGGGGTTATTATTACACCGGACGATATCACCAATTTTGTCCCAATTGCCACTGCAAAGGATTCGGAGTTGTATGTAACCCAATTTGACAACTCGGTCGTGGAAAGTGCCGGCTTACTGAAAATGGACTTCTTAGGCCTGAAAACATTAACCCTAATCAAGGACACGGTAAAATTGGTGAAGCACATCCACAAAAAGGAACTGGATCCCGATAGCTTTCCTTTGGATGACACTAAAACGTATGAGTTGTTTCAACGGGGCGAAACGGTGGGTATCTTCCAGTACGAATCGCCTGGAATGCAAAAGCACATGAAGGACCTTAAGCCTACGGTTTTTGCCGACTTGATTGCTATGAATGCCCTCTACCGTCCAGGCCCAATGGAATACATACCCTCCTTCATTCGAAGAAAACACGGCGAGGAAGCCATTACCTACGATCTTCCCGAAATGGAGGAATTCCTGAAAGAAACCTATGGTATTACCGTCTATCAGGAACAAGTGATGTTGCTTTCCCAAAAATTGGCCAGTTTTACCAAGGGTGAGGCAGATGTGCTGAGAAAAGCCATGGGGAAAAAACAAAAAGCGGTCTTGGACAAAATGAAACCCAAGTTCATCGAACAGGCGGAGAAAAATGGGCACCCTGCGGAAATCCTTGAAAAAATCTGGAAAGATTGGGAAGCCTTTGCAAGTTATGCCTTTAACAAAAGCCATTCCACCTGTTACGCCTGGATTGCTTACCAAACAGCCTATTTAAAAGCACATTACCCTGCAGAGTACATGGCGGCGGTTCTCAGCAATAACATGAACGACATCAAACAGGTTACCTTTTTCATGGAAGAGTGCCGAAGAATGGGACTACAGGTATTGGGACCAGACGTGAATGAATCGTTCTACAAATTTACGGTAAACCAACAAGGTGCCATCCGCTTTGGCATGGGAGCCATCAAAGGAGTAGGCGAAGGGGCCGTTGCCACCATTGTGGAAGAGCGAAAAGAGGGGAAATACAAAAGCATTTTTGATTTGGCCAAGCGCATCGATTTGCGTGCTGCCAATAAAAAAGCCTTCGAAAATCTGGTCTTAGCCGGTGGTTTCGATAGTTTTGGAACCCACAGGGCGCAATACATGCACGATGAGGGTGATGGGGTCTCGTTTTTCGAAAAAGTGTTGCGCTATGCCGCAAAATACCAAGAAGCCCAAAATTCGTCCCAAGTAAGTTTGTTTGGAGACTCCAGCGAGGTACAGATTCCTGAACCCGAAGTACCCCCTTGTGAGGAATGGGGGACCATGAAAAAATTGAAACAGGAAAAAGAGGTGGTTGGGATTTACATATCAGGACACCCATTGGACGATTTCAAAATGGAACTGGATTATTTTTGCAATGCAAAGGTTTCGAATTTTCACAACATGGAAAATTTTGTAAACCGTGAAGTTAGCTTCGGTGGGGTTGTAAGTGAGGTGCAGCACCGGGAAAGCAAGACTGGTAAAGGGTGGGCTATTTTTACTGTAGAGGATTATGAAGATAGTTATGAATTCAAGATATTTGGGGAGGAGTACCTGAAATTTCGACATTTTTTGATTCCCAATTCCTTTATTTATGTGCGGGTATTGGTAAAAGAAGGATGGGTAAACAGGGATACTGGCAAGAAAGGGGAGCCAAGGATGCAGTACAACCATTTTCAGTTATTGCACGATGTCATGGAAAACCAAGCAAAAAAGTTAACACTGCAAATACCTATAACCGAGCTGGCAGAGAAAAGGATTGAAATTCTTAAAGATATTTTTAAAACGCATAAAGGCGACAAACAATTGCATTTTACCATCTATGATTTGGAAGATGAAGTGAAATTGAATATGCCCAGCCGGAAGGCCAAAATTGCCATCAACAAAGAACTGCTCGATGAACTTCGTGAGCAGGAAGTGTCGTTTAAACTGAATTGAAGGAATCACAAAATCCAATGATTCCATTGAGGAATCTGATGAAACTCTTGTAAGCTTTGGAATAAAATTTGACTACCTTTGTGGAACTTTTAAAATACATAGAAAATGGCTTTAGAAATAACAGACGCAACTTTTGAAGAAACGGTATTGAACAGTGACAAGCCGGTTTTGGTCGACTTTTGGGCGGCCTGGTGTGGTCCATGCCGAATGGTAGGTCCCATCATCGAGGAAATCAGTAAGGAATACGATGGCAAAGCCATCATTGGCAAGGTAGATGTGGACGTAAACCAAGAATTTGCTGCCAAATATGGAGTGCGCAACATCCCAACGGTTCTCGTTTTCGACAAAGGGGAATTGGTAGGGCGTCAAGTAGGGGTAGCACCCAAGAATGTCTACACCGAGGCCATCGATTCGCTATTATAAATAGAATAAAAGTCTTGGAAAGGGCTCCAAATTGGGAGCCTTTTTTTATTTTAGTACTCTAAAGAAATTACCGAATCAGTTATGGAAAAAGTATATAAAGTTCAGGACCAAATAGACAATCAGTTGTTGAAAGACCGAAAGATTTTCCTCTGGGGAATGGTCGACGACGATACTGCCAAGCATGTGGTAGACCGATTGTTGTACCTGGATTCCTTGAACAACGACGAAATAAAACTTTACATCAACAGTCCCGGCGGTTATGTTACTTCGGGGTTCTCCATGTACGATACCATCAAATCCGTTAAGAGTCCTGTGTCGACTATATGCACGGGACTGGCAGCCTCTATGGGGAGTATTTTGCTTTCCGCAGGGGAAAAGGGCAGAAGGTTCATACAGCCCCATGCCCGGGTCATGATCCACCAGCCGAGCGGAGGTGCCCGTGGACCTGCCAGCGATATTGAGATTACCGCTTCAGAAATCATCAAGACCAAAGAACTCAGTGCCCAGATCCTAGCAGAAAACTGTGGTCAAAAAATGGAAAAAATCATGAAGGATTTCAATCGTGACCACTGGATGGGTGCGGAGGAAAGCGTGGCTTATGGTATTGTGGATGGGATTATGACCGAGTAAGTGCAGATTGAAAAGAAAATAAATGAAATCCCCGGGTTCAAAAACCTGGAATTGTTGGCCACGCAAGTGGTAGAAGGATTTATTTCTGGGCTTCACAAAAGCCCTTTTCACGGGTTTTCTGCAGAATTTGCCGAACACAAAATCTACAATCAAGGGGAAAGTACCAAGCACATCGACTGGAAACTCTTTGCCAAAACCGATAAACTTTACACTAAGCGCTACGAAGAGGAAACCAATTTGCGTTGCCACCTCATTATCGACAACAGCAGTTCGATGCATTATCCCAAAGTGAAAGAATTTGGGATCGATTCCATGAACAAAATTGGTTTTTCCGTGGTTGCCTGCGCTGCCATCATGAACCTTATGAAACGCCAACGGGATGCGGTAGGGTTAAGTGTTTATGGGGAAACTTACGACTACTACGCTTCAGAAAAAGGAAGTGAAAGGCACCACCAGATGTTGCTCGCACAGCTGAATGCCCTTTTGGGCAAGTCACAAAAGACGACCACTACAAATACCTACGGACATTTGCATCTCATTGCGGAAAAACTAAAACGTAGGTCTTTGGTGTTTTTGTTTTCGGATATGTTTCAAAGCGATACCGAAGAGACCAAACTTTTTGAAGCCCTACAGCACCTCAAATACAACAAGCACGAAGTCATTCTGTTCCATACCTTCGATAAGAGCAAGGAACAGGATTTTGAGTTCAGCAACCGCCCCAAACGTTTTGTGGACGTGGAGACCGGCGAGTATGTAAACCTTTATGCCGATAACATAAGGGAGTCTTATGAAAAGGCCGTTTCAAAGTACTTTTCCGATCTAAAATTGAAGTGCGGTCAATACCGTATCAAGTACGTAAGGGCCAATACCAACGAGGGTTTCAGCAAGATTTTGACCACCTATTTGCTGGAACGTCAGAAGTTTGGATAGCGGATTTTATTTTTTTGCTTTTTTGTTTGCGAATAAAAAAATGCGAAGTATATTTGCCACCGCTAATTGCGTAGCAAATACCATAATGCTTACTGTAGTAAGCCCCTGTAAAGGTTGGTGATTTGGTCTGGTAGTTCAGTTGGTTAGAATACGTGCCTGTCACGCACGGGGTCGCGAGTTCGAGTCTCGTCCAGACCGCCACTACAAAGTTGTGTTGTCTCTGTGAAAACAGAGCGTGGTCGCAAGACCAATGAGAAGCTTGTCCGTTTGGATGGGCTTTTTTTGTTTTATAAAATTAAATGGGTTTGATGTTAAAAAGTAATATCAGTATATTTGATTGTGATTAGTCTCTAAAAATTATGGACCGAAGGAAATTTATTAAAAATGCTGGTAAAGTTTTATTAGTTACCTCATCAATATCATTGACTGGAATTGGTGTTAGTTCCTGCTCTAAAAATGACGATTCTGATGATTTTTTCAATGATGGATACTATGACGACGGATACTATGACGATGGATATTATGACGACGGATACTATGATGATGGCTATTAATACTTAGAAGATTTTTTCCATGGATAAAAGTTTTAATTTATGTTACAACATTTTCCATCTTCCAAAAAGCATTCGAACTCAAAAAAAAAGAAAAGATAGTTTTTTATCGCTTGATAACTATTTGTCCCAAAAATTTGATAGGTTACCAACTCCTACTGTAGAGATATCCAATAAACAGCAGTTTTTTACATTTAACAACGCCCATACTATTTTGTTCCCAAAAGGCAAGTTTAAGTATGGGGAACTTGGTATTTGGGCGAGTAATCTGTTGGCATATAAAAATTTTTTAAAAACAGAATATGATTATTTATTGTTGATGGAAGACGATATTTTGGTTTTGAATAATAATCTATTTACCGATTTACTCCAAAAATATATAAATCAAATTCCTAAAGATTGGGACGTTTTTAGCTACTATTGTCCAGAAAATCAATTTCATAAGTTTAAAGGTGCAGAAAATAAAAATGTAGTTCGCTCTTATCAAGATTGGTCCATGTTGTGTTATGTGGTTTCTAAAAGAGGAGCAGAAAAGCTATTCAAAGACAGTCAAGAACATGGAATTAGAAGACCGTTAGATCACCATATTTTTTATAATAAAAAACGATATAAAACCTATACAATAGCTCCAAAAGCAGCACGAGGATGTGAAAGAATTGAGATTAAATCTACTTTTCAGGAAATTCAAAAAAGTATTTTGTTTCCATTAAGACAAAATAATTCGATAATTAAACCCAAGAACTCTCATTATATTGATATTGAAAAATCAAATAAAAATTTAGGTAATGTTCTAATTTATAAGAGTTATGGAGGTCTTGGCGATATTTTTTTTTCAATACCAGCTATTTATAGCATCGTTGATAATGCAACCCAAGTCACATTGGCTGTTGAAAAAAGATTATTGAATTTTTTTAAAAAGTATTTAACAGTTAATGTAATTGACGAAGAAACTGCAAAAAATAATCATAGTTACTACGATACTATCTATGAACTTGGAAATTACCCTCCTTTTAAAGGATATAATTTACCTTATTCCATAACATATCCTACCCATAAGAAAGTTAAACAGCATGCTATAAATCATTATTTGGATGCTTTAGAAAATGTAACAGGAATAAAACATAGATTTAGGAAATATCCCTATTTTGATAGAAAAGTAAATGCTACAAATAAGTATTACACAATACACCCTGGTGCTGGGTTTAAATTGAAAATATGGCCGACAGGAAAGTTTGCCAAACTCATTGAAGAAATAGCAACTATTTTTCCATCCTTGAAGTGTAAAATTATACAAGGCCCGGACGACCCAGATATTATTCCTTTTTTTCAAAATAAAAACCTTCCAATAGAACTAATTACTGGAGGTATGGAAGAAGTAGGTAAGGTGATGGAAAAGACATCATTTTTTATAGGAAATGATGCTGGAATAACGCACGTTGCCGGCGCATTTAATATTCCTACGGTAGGGATTTATGGGCCAACAGGACCTGGGAGTTGGGGTAGTTTTTCAGAACATAATGAACTTATATGGGGCAAAAAGGGTGTCTGTAATATTAAGTGTAATTATGATGTTATTATGGCATGCGAACATAAAATATGTCTCAATTCCGTAACTGTTACTAGAGTTCTTGAAGCACTATACAAAGTATTGCAAAAGTCTTATTCAGGCAATAAAACTATTCTAAAAATAAACCCAGAGGTAAGTTTTGAATTTTCAAAGAAATATTGCATTATAAAACTGGGTGAAAGGGAATTACTTTTGGAATACCATACACCCAACTTAAAAAAGGCAATAGAAAATTTATTCATAGAAGAAAAAATAAATTTTGAAAATGAAGAAATGAAAATGGTCTTAGATGTATTGATGGAACAAGAAATTCTATTTAAAATACCTGCTTTTTAAATTAAAGAGTATCGTAGGTAACCTAAAGCTTTTAAGTTTAAATTCATATCGAAAATTTCCAGACCGCCACTACAAAGTTGTGTTGTCTCTGTGAAAACAGAGCTTGGTCGCAAGACCGATGAGAAGCTTGTCCGTTTGGATGGGCTTTTTTTGTTTGTACCCAATCTAGCTTACTCGCTCTGCGTAAGTGCCTTCACGTGGGCAAAAACCTTAACACCATTAATAACGGTTTCCACTTCTTCGTCCATCAGCTTCACCCCTTTTACGGTATTTACTTTCCCATCGGGTGAAACGGCAATGATGTTGTACATAATGTTCTGCGGCCTTATGGCCCTAATGTGTACAATATTTCCGGATTTGCTGAACCCCTTCACGGCTATGATCTCGCCATCGGGATCCAAGGCTTTTACGTCCAGAAGGGTCCCATCGTGGGTTATGGCTTTAAGAGGGTACAAAGGGTCGGAGTTTTTTACGATCAATTTTACCGGAAGGCGTTCCCCGTTCACTAGGGCTTTTACATTTAAGATGCTCGTGTCGTCAGAATCCTGGATGGCTTTGATGTCGTAAATAGTGCCATCCTTATCAATGGCCTTTACATCCAATAAGCCCCAAGTGGGGCTATAGGCCTTTACATTCCAGAAAATTTCAGATGGAGTGTTGGTCTCGGGTTTATTGAGGTTGTTTTGGTCCATTACCTGTGAGAATACACCGGTTCCTATGAAGACCATGAACAAGCAAAACAATTTGGGCTGAAGGGATGAGTTGGAAGTTTTCATGGGAATTAGATTAATTGAATAAAACTAAGGGACAAAGCAGATTTAAACTATGAGGAAAGTCAGTAATTGGTCGCGGGTAATACCCTATGCTGAAATAGTGCAGGCAAATAGATTGCACCCTTTGGCTTTCATTCAAATTGTGTATCTTGGAATCATGAAAAAAATCCAACAAGTTTTGTTCCTTGCAACTGCACTGTTTGTAGGGATTACATTAAGTGCGCAGGATTCCATCCAATGGATGTCCTTTTCAGAATTGGAAGTGGCCATGGACCAGCAACCCAAAAAAGTTTTGGTATTTGTGGAAACCGATTGGTGCGGATGGTGTAGAAAGATGAAAAATGAGTCCTTTAAGGATGCCGATGTTATCAACTATGTCAACAAAAACTACTATCCTGTAATTCTTAATGGGGAAGAAAAGGAAACCATTACCTACCGAGGTCGTGCCTACAAGTGGAAGCCTTCCGGACGTCGGGGCGCCAATGAACTTGCCATCGAATTGCTCAACGGACGTATGGGCTATCCCACCATCATTTTCCTGAATGAAAGCGAACAGATCCTACAGACCCTTCCAGGATATAAGGATGCTAAAATGTTCTACAAGATCATTACTTTTTTTGGGGGGGACCATTTCAAGGACACCACTTGGGAGAATTATCAGGAACAATTCAATGCAAAAAACACTCCATAAAAGTCAAGGTTCTCTGCTAACAGGATCTTAAGCCAGACTTTGCCTCATTCAAGCCGTTTGTAAATCTCCGAATTGTACTTTTTACCCTCTTCATCAAGTGAAGTCTGTGTGAAGGTATCAGGGGTAGTTTCCAATTGGAACCGGAACACTTGGACCGTATCGACAATTTTCATCATGGCATTGGAAGCGTATTCCAGTTGCTCTTCCAACATCCCGTCTTTAACTTCGTAGGATCCATACCCAAACCATTCGTTGCTGTCTGTGGGATTGAAACGGGTCCACATCACCTTTCCTTTGCTGTACATCTTTACTTGACGGTAACCGTTTAGGTTGTATAAGGTGTCCAATACTTCATTGTTGTCGTAAATTAATTGGTACTGTAACTCCCAAACACCTTCAAGGGACTTTGCATCGGAATGGTTCCCTTTTTGCGACGCAGAAAGCAAAATGATTGCGGTACAGGCCAAAAAAGCCAGAAAGACTAATTTTTTCATGTTAAGAGCGTTTAGGTTGATACTAGCAAATAGTTGATATTAAGGTACAAAAAAAATCCACACCTCACGTTTCAATGGAACCAAAATCTCTAAAAGCAATAAATGAAGCTTTCTTTTTTTGAAATGCGTATCTTCCAAACTTAATGTGAATACAGCAACATGATCGAAAACACCATCACATCCCGAAGGGCCGTGTACCCCACTCAATATGATAAAGAACCATTGAACAAAGAAGAAATTTCCAAACTGCTCGAAATGGCCAATTGGGCTCCAACCCATCGCAGGACAGAGCCTTGGCGCTTTAAGGTGTTCCATTCAGAAGCTTCCAGAAAAGCCCTGAGTGCTTTTTTGGAGGACACCTACCGAAAAACCGCCAACCCCTTTTCGGAGATCAAGTGTCAAAAAATGGGAGAGAAACCGTTACAATCCGCTTGCGTGATAGCCATTTGCATGCAACGCGACTCCAAAGCTTCCTTGCCCGAATGGGAAGAAATTGCCGCCACGGCCATGGCGGTACAAAACATGTGGTTGATGGCTACGGAAATGGGTATTGGGGCCTATTGGAGCTCGCCATCCTTGCTTCAATACATGCACCATCACATCCCTATGGAGGAGGGAGAGCGGTGCTTGGGACTGTTCTACATGGGGAAATATTCAGCATCCTTACCTCCCGGAACGCGTCAAACCTCCATAGCGGAGAAAACGGTTTGGGTTTGAAAATAGGGTTATTGTTTTATGATTTTTCCCGTTTTCACGATTTTTCCCTCAACATTCGAAAGGGTGTAAACATAGGTGCCTTTGGTCAAAAATGAAAGAGGTGGGCTGGTATGGTTTTCGGAATCGGTAACCGTTTCCTCAAAAATCAATTTTCCGGCCATGGTGTACACTTGAAACAAAAGCGATTCATTTTTACTGCCCAAAAAGGCTATGGAGATTTGCTCCGTAAAAGGATTGGGATAGACAACCCCGTGACCAAGATTAAAGTTAGGTTGCCCTAGGGTTCCTTGCCCTTCTATGATGAGGTGTGCCTCATTGATCGTTATGTTTGAAAACGATTCGGTAGTGCCCGCAGGCCATTTCACGATAAGTTCCTCAATGGTTGTGGCGTCTCCAAGGCCAAAATGGACCGTATAGGAATTTTGACTGCAATAACCGGAAGCAGAAGCAATGCTTCGGGTTTGCCAAACTTCAGTTCCATTGATGATCGCCTTCAGTTTTACGACGGCCCCTACTGCCGAAAAATTGGACTCGGTTCCCTGGCAATGCAGTTTTACCCAATTGTTTCCAGTTCCTGTATTGTGAAATAAAGCATTGGATTGATTTTCATTTAAGGTATTTCCCAAAACAATGTCCAACCAACCGTCATTGTCGTAATCGCCAAATGCCGCCCCAAAGGTATATCCTTGGTGCAAAGCCAAAGCACTGCCCGTATCTAGGCTAAAGTTTCCAGAACCGTCATTGAGGTAAAGAAAGTTGGTGTCTTGCGAACCTAAATAGGCATTGCAAACAAAAAGGTCCAAATCGCCGTCATTATCCACGTCTCCAAAAGTGGAGCCAAATGAGCTGGTGATGGCAGTGGTTACAGGGGAATTGGTTACTTCGGAAAAAATGCCGTTTTCATTAAAGTACAATTGGTTCGCCTCACCATTGGTGGCGTAATTTGCTACGAAAAGATCGAAATCACCATCGTTGTCGATATCGGCCCAAGAGCTTCCTACCGAATTGTTGAAGCTTAAGGTAATGGTCAGGTCGTTGATTTGCGTAAAGTTATTGGGGCCATCATTCCTAAAAAGGGAGTTGGCATGGTTTTCTTCATTTGTAACAAACAGATCGCTGTCCCCATCCCCATCGTAATCGATCCAATCAATAGAGCGTGAAGGAAGGGACTCGCCGCTGATGGTCAAACCAAACACCCCTTCAAAGCTTCCGTCTCCTTGATTTTCGTAGTAAAGGTTGTGCAGGTTGCCCACACTGTTGGTCACATATAAATCCAGATTTTGATCGTTGTTAAGATCGATCCAGGCACACATTTCGGAATACGTGAGCGGTATTCCCATGGCACTATTGGGTTCGTACACAAAACTTCCATTGCCCTGGTTGCGGTAAAAATAGTTTTTCTTACCCACCCCATTGGCGCCAAAAGTTACCACAAACGCGTCCAAATCGCCGTCATTGTCTACATCGGCAAAACTGGCACCATCAGACCGGTCGTTATCATTAACAATAGGATCGGCAGCAATGGTAGTAAACGTATTATTTTGATTGTTGAGGTACAACATGTTGTTCTGCCCTGCAAAAGGGCCATTGGTGATAAAAATATCATCCCAACCGTCACCATTCACATCTACAAAATTTACACTTCTGGAAGCCGAAGGGGTAGTGGTTAAATCGGGGATGTTAACAGCCTCAAAAGATTGGCAAATACCAGATATGGTAACTACCGAACAAAGGAACGAAAGGATATTTTTTAGCAGCATGACGTACAATTTTTCTTCATAAAATTGCATTGGAAATCCTTTTAAAAAGTAGAAATGCTATGAAAGACACAAGATATGCTGTAAAAGCATCAACTAATGCTGCAGCGAAAGGAACCCAATTTTGGGGTGCTATCAAAATGTGAAGCCCTCTTATCCAATAATGCATTCCTCCCATCAAAAATTACTACTTTGGGGATATTTTCCTTACTATAGCACTTCATTTGGATGCCAGAAAAGACCATATCAAAATTTTGATTGCCGATGACGAAGCGTTGGCAAGAAAGCGAATCGTTTCCTTTTTAACCGAAATGCCCAATGCGTTCATACTGTTGGAAGCTTCCACCGGGAAAGAGACGATAAATGGCATCCTTTCCGAGCAGCCAGATCTGGTATTTCTGGACATCAAAATGACCGACATGACGGGCTTTGAGGTGATAGAACATTTGCCAAAGGAAAAAATACCCAGCCTTATTTTTGTAACGGCCTATAACCACTTCGCCCTACAGGCGTTCGAGGTTCAGGCCTTGGACTATTTGTTGAAACCTTTTAAAAAGGAACGATTCCTCGAAGCATTGGAACGTGGATTGCAACGCATCGAATTGGACCAGATCAAACATTTTCAGGAAAATGTAAAAGGCTTGATTCGTTTGTTGGAAAAGTCAAAAGACAATCCTTGGGCAGAAAAGGAAAGCTATCTGGACAAAGTAGTACTGAAGTTGAACAAAAAATATTTTTTTCTGGATGTTTCAGATATCCTATACATTAAGGCTTCTGGCTATTATGCTGAAATATTTACGACAAAAAACCAGAAACATCTGTACCGAACCTCCATGGGCAATTTCATCAAACAACTAGATCCCCATAGTTTTTCACGCGTAAACCGGTCCGCCATCATCAACAGGAATTACCTTAAAGAAGTAATTAGTGAAGGATTTGGAGATTTCAGTTTGGTGATGAACGACCAGGAAACGTTCGGCATTTCAAAAAACTACAAAGAAGAATTCCTCCAATTGATGGGAATTAAATCCTAAAGACTGCCCATGTTCGATAAGACCCTCGTAAAATATTTGTTGCTATTCTACGCAATCGCTTTTGTCGTGTCAGTGGTTAGCGGGATCTTGGCGCAATGGGAAGGGATGGGTTATGATAATTATTCCTGGGTGGATTTGACAGAGAATGCCGTGGTGCGCTATACGGCAAAATTTGTTTTTGTTTTTTTTGCCCTATTTTTTGTTCGGTACTTACTTCAGTCGCATAAAGTTGCCAACTGGGTAGGATTTTTATTGCACCTTTTTTTTGGTGTAGCGCTGACCTTTTATTCGGTGGCGTCCCAAATCGTGATCAGTAATTTGATTTCCGGTACCCATGATCCATTGACTTGGGACTATGTCTATTCCAGGGCCCTATTGGGTACGGATTACAACTTTTTCCTCTATTTCTGCTCTGCGGTCATCGTGTATGCTTACGATTACTTCAAAAAGCAGAAAGATTTCCAGGTAAGGGAGTCCAAATTGAAGGCCCAGTTGTTGGACTCCAAAGTAAAGTCCCTACAGATGCAGCTACAGCCTCACTTTTTGTTCAACACTTTAAACGATATTGCCTCCCTAATTGTGCACGATCCTGAGAAAGCCCAGAACAGCATTGTCGATTTAAGTGAAATGCTAAGGCAAACCTTGTTGCTACGGGATACCCGGTTTATTGCCTTTAAAGAAGAAATTCAATTGCTTCAACGATACCTGGACATTGAAAAAATTAGGTACGATAATAAACTCGATATTCAATGGAATCTGGCCGATGAAACGCTCCATGTCCAAGTTCCTCCCTTGCTGTTGCAACCCATTTTGGAAAATTCCCTGAAACATGGGTTTTCCATGACGCATGACCGATTGGAGATTGGGGTGACGTCGCGGATCGAGAAAGGCTTTCTGGTTTGCACCATTCAAAACAATGGCAAACCATTGCCACTAGATGAACAGCCCTTGGGAATTGGCCTTGCCAATATCATTTCCAGACTTGAAACCCTCTATGCAGGCAATTTCGAATTTGATCTAAAAAACAATCCACAAAAAAGTGGGGTCGTGACCCTTATAAAGATTCCGCTCTAAAAATACCTGCCAAAACTACTTAAGCTTGGGCGGGTCGTTCTTCAAAAAAAAATTAAGTTTTGATGACATTTTTGATCGGGTACGATGTGAGGGTAAAAACACCAAATGAAACAAGTCACAATCCTTTCTTTTTTGCTTTCAATTCTAGTGGTTTCCTGCAGCAAAGACGATAATAACAATACCAATCAGGCAAATAACTTTCAAAATTTCAATTCCCAAATTTGCAATACGGTTACAGGGCCCACAGCCTTGTACTGGGATTATGCCCATGGCTTACCCGTTCCGTTAACCCAAATACCAACCATCAGTAATCCTGGAGCGCAATTTATCCACAGTCAATATCCGGGATTAGGGTTTACCATGCCCCAAGGGTACACGGCCACCGAGGTTTTAATACAACAAACCGCCACTTTGGGTGTAAACGTGGTACGCGACGATAACAATGTAGTTTGGCGTTACGTACCAACTTCTACCTTTCAAGGAAATGTGGACGTAAATGATATCCTGGCATTCGAAATCAATACCATGTTCAGCATCCTTGGGTTTAATGGAACCCCCCAGGTGCTCTGTACCACAACGCAAACAGGGACCATTGGCGGTAGTTTTCAGAATACTTTTGGGGCGCGACTCCTTCGGTTCGGAAATTTTACGGCTTTAGTATGGGCCAATAGTATGTACGAACCTTCCCTGAACGCCACATTTGCGTCGCTTTCTGTTTCGGTGGCCCCAACTGCCGAATTTGATGCCGTTGTTTTTGACACGTTTTTGCCTATTAGCTTTCAACTATTGATTATCAATGACGAAGTCCGCGATTCCGATGCCGATGGCTATCCCGATCAACAAGATCAATTTCCCTTTGACCCAACGCGGCATTAAAAAAGCTGTTCCCAATGCACAATTACTTGATAAATAAAAAGGCCGAGGTACACTAAGGTCGCAAAGAATTTTAAAAAGGTAGAGGCCAAAAAACCAATGAAGGACCCCACAGCCGCTTTGAAGGCTTGGGGCCCTTCTGTATTGTTGAACAACAATTCGCCAACCAAAGCTCCCACAAAAGGGCCAATCAATATGCCGAAGGGAATAGGGGCTATAATCCCTACCAACAACCCAATGGTTGTGCCCCATGCTCCCGCCCTGCTGCCACCAAAACGTTTGGTGCCCATCGCGGGTATTAGGTAGTCAAGAACATAAATAGTAAGTGCCACAACCCCCGTTATGATAATAAAAGTCCAGTCAAAAGGGATCGATGGGGCCAAATACAATACTACGAGTCCCAACCAAGAAATGGGGGTGCCTGGCAACACCGGTAAGATGCTTCCTGCAATGCCTATGAGCATGAGAAGAAATCCAAAAAAAACCAATAATAGATCTGCCATAGCAAAAACATCAGACGCAGAATTTACAGAATCGTTACAACCTGGCAAAGTCCTACTTTCAATGCCTTTATTTGCGTACTTTTACAATATGAAATACGCCATAGCGATCATAGGAAGCTTGTGTGTTTTTGCTTCATGCCAATATTTTTCTACGGAAAAGATTTCATCGGAATCCATTTACGAAGAAGAATTGAAATCCATCAATTGGACCGATGTGGATACCTTCCCAGCCTTTCCAGGATGTGACGATTTGATAGCGCAGGAAGCTCAGAAGAACTGTTTCCAAAAAACCATTACCCAATCTTTGGAACATCAGCTGTCCCAACAACAGGTGGTGGCACACCAATCCATTTGGGATACCGTGTGGTTGAAAATGGAAGTGGATCCCAATGGCCGTATTGGTTTGTTGGATCTTGCCATGGACAGCCTTACCTTGGTAAAGATTCCCGAAATTCAGCGCATTTTTCAGGAAAGTCTTGAAGCACTACCTAAACCTGCCCCTGCATATAAAAGAGGGGTTCCAGTGCGGGCACAATTTACCTTGCCGGTGGTGATCCGTTCGGAAAAGATTACAAATTGAACTTATACCCAACGGCAATATCGACGGGGAAATCCCCATTGTCGTCCAAATTGAGTGCGACTATGTCCTGGTATTGCAGCGTTAAATAGCCATTTCCAAGAGCGATATCTACCCCCAATCCAAAAGCAAAGGGCGCTTGGAACTCCCCTCCGGACCCTGCAATGTTGGTCGCTTCCCCGTTTCCTTGAGGAACGTCGATGTCCTGTGAAATGTAGTTGTATCCAGCAATTTTAGCATTTACAAACGCAGATACACTTTGCGTATTGATGAATTTAAAACGGTAGTTGAGCATTAATTGGGAAGAGGAAAAATCATAGCTGGAACTTGCAAAAATTTGACGGAATTGAAAAACAATACTATGGCGTTGCAATTTTACAGCGTCCATTACCTCTAGCTCGGCCCCAACTTGCAACAGTTGCGCATTTTCAGGGTTCACGAAGTAGGGATAGTTGGTAATGCCCACAAAACCACCTAAACGACCCTTTAGCCCTCCAGCGGTTGAATCGTATTGATAATTTGGGTCTACCCGGCTGTTGTAGGATTCAACAGCCTCCTTCAAGGAGGGCAGGGTAAGTTTGATATCGAAGAGGTCTATGGTCACATCTCCGGACATGCTTTCGAGGGTGGCTTTATATTCCTCAAGGAACTTACCCTCTTTTTTGGTGTTTTTCAATTCTGAAATTTGTCCGTTCTTTTCGATAAAATAACGGTATTCCCCATCAATGCTGTTCCACAATAATGTCATGGGGCCTTCGACCTCGGTATATAAGGAAAGTACTTCCCCATTAACGGTATACGTTTGTTGGGCATAGAGCATCCCTGAAATGCAGCAAGCGAAAAGAAGGAGTAGGCGTTTCATAATGAGTTGATTTGGTAGCATTAAAGGTAAAAAAATAATTGAAACTCCCCTTATTTTTTAAAAGTTCGCCCTTTCCATTCGTAAGAGCCCTTCCAACTGTTCACAAATACCCAAACCACCATAAATGGATAGGACAAATGGCTCAACCAAATAGAGAGTGAAACAACCGAACGCCTGAAAAAGGAGGCCATCGTAGCCAGCAATACAAAATCAACGCATAATTTAAGCAAGAGAAATAAGGCAAAATACGCGATTTGCATGGGATAGATAAAGCAACTCACAAAAGCCAAAATAAAAGCCATATTGGTTAAAAAAACCACACTGCCAATCATTTTTGATAAAGGATCGTGGATTTTGGAAGTTTTGGAAGCCCAACGGATGCGTTGTGCCAGTACTTTTTTCAGGCTATTTTGGGGTTTAGTTTGTACGGAAGCCATCGGATTTTTTACAAATCGAATCTCATTAGGATATAACCGTTTTATTTTTTCCAATAAAAAAACATCGTCCCCTGAAGCCAAGTTGTTATTCCCTTCATAACCGTTTACTTCAAAAAAGGCACTCGCCTTAAAGGCAAGATTGGCCCCATTGCACAAAAAAGGACGTCGCCATCCAAATCCTGAAAACGTGGCGGCTTGCAGTGCCAATACATCCCATAACTGAAATTGTTCCAAAAAACGTTCTCCGGCATCAATCCATACGGGGCCACAAACCATTTTTGAACTTTTGCTCTGGATGATTTGATCGTACCATTCCAACCAAGCCCTTGGCACTGTACAATCGGCGTCCGTTGTTACCATCCATGGGAAGTTCCCTTGTTTTACGGCGTGAAGGATGGCATCTTTTTTTGGGGCACCGGAAAACCGCTGGTTTTCAAGAATGGAATACCTAAAATGGGCCTCCTTCATGTAATGCGTAATGATTGCTGTGGAATCGTCCTCGGAAGCATCATTTACAAAGTAGACTTCAAAAAGCGTTGAAGGATAACTTAGTTGTAACAGCGATTGCAACAATCCTGGTAAATTTTGCGACTCGTTCCGATAGGGCACAATGATGGTAAAACCTGTTTTGGGCGTAATAGACAGCTTATGGGTTCGTGGAAGCTTCCATTGGCCTACCCATATCCATAGTAGGGTTGCCGTATAAAGTACCAATACAATGGTTAAAAAAAGAATCATTTGGGTTGCCATTTAATGACATAAAAGCTGCCCCATAAGGCAGGCAACATAAAATTCAGTAGCCACATAACCAATACCGTGGAGAGCACAGTAAGCTCATTCAATCCAATAAATGAGAATAACCACACTGCAACGCTACCCCTAACGATTACATCCGCAACCAAAAAAACGGGAATCATTGAAACCAATAGGTATAGCAACATCAACAACGGGTAGACTTCCCAAATAGTGTTCTCTGCCCCAAAAAATCGTAAAAGAAGATAAAATAAGGTCGAGAAAACCAAATAACGCAACAAGGATAGGATTGCAATGCGCCACCGTCTTTTGAGCGGAATTTTAGCTGCGTGGTTCAGGATTTTGCGAATGGTCAATCCTTTCAGCAAGAGCTGCTTGTTTTGGAACTTAACGAATAGTACCCCAAGAAAAAGCAAAACCACAGCCCAACCAAAAAATTTTGAAGGAGCAATAGACCAGTTCAGAAGAGGTTTGCTTAACACTAAACCCAATAACCCCATGATTAGGGTTATGGCCATTTGGGAGCCTTGATGAAAAAAATTCAACAGGAGAATTCGCTTTCGGCAATGTGGTTCATAGAATAAAGCTTTGGCAGCGTAATCGCCCAAACGTTGGGGAGTGGCGAGCGAAACCGTTAAGGCAGCCAAGGACTGCCGTAAGGCATCCCAGAAGGTTATTTTTTTGATCGTTGAAGCAAGCACCTTCCACTTTAAAATCTCTAAATACCAGTTTAGGCCAGCCAAAAAGAAAAAGCTTGCCACGGATAACCCGCGTTCCCAAGAGAGGGCCCGGAAAACTTCTTGCACCAACGCACCCTCTGTTACCAGTAATTTTTGTAAAATGAAATAGAAAGCAACCGCCAGAATGCATACCTTTAGGGCAAACCAGCCATATTGCTTAGCTTTGTAGGGTAGGGCAACCATAGCAATACGAAAATAGGAAAGTTTTACCAATGGCCGTTGAAAAAATCATTTTAGGAATCGATCCAGGTACCAGCGTCATGGGCTTTGGCCTGATAAAAGTAGTGGGTAAGAAAATGGAATTCCTACAGCTGAACGAACTCCAGTTGTCCAAATATGACGACCATTACCTCCGCCTGAAACACATTTTCGAACGTACCCTGGCATTGATCGATACGTTTCACCCCGATGAAATTGCCATCGAGGCCCCATTCTTTGGAAAGAACGTCCAATCCATGCTTAAGTTGGGTCGGGCACAAGGCGTTGCTATGGCGGCCGGGCTTTCGAGACAGGTTCCCATTACGGAATATTCTCCTAAAAAAATTAAAATGGCCATTACAGGCAATGGAAATGCCAGCAAAGAACAAGTGGCCAAAATGCTCCAACAGCTGTTGCACCTCAAGGAACTGCCCAAGAACTTGGATAGTACCGATGGGTTGGCAGCTGCGGTTTGCCATTTCTACAATGATGGTGCGGTTACGGCCGGGAAGGCCTACAGTGGCTGGGCCGCTTTTGTTAAACAAAATGAAGACCGAATTGGGTAGTTCATGGAAATCGAAGGGAAACAGTGCAAAAATTGTGGGACGAAGGTAAGTGCTGCCTATTGCCCCGAATGCGGGCAAAGAACCCGTATTGATAAGGTTACGTTTGCCGAAACGTTTCATGATTTTGTGGAGACTGTATTTTCGGTGGATGCACCCTTGTTGGTTACTTTGCGAATGCTTTTCACAGCCCCTGGAAGGCTTTTTAGGGAATATCTTGGAGGAAAGCGTAAAACCTATTACCGACCCGTGGCTTTTTTCATCCTCTTTTCGGTGGTATACCTTTTGGTTCGGGCGTTGATCGATTTCGATCCTTTCCAAAACTCCACCATCGAAGTTACCGACGAAACCAAAAAGCAATTACTCCTGGGAGCACGCAATTATATGCTTTCCCACATCGACAAATTCCTTTTTGTATTCGCTTTTACATTGGGATTGTTCCTCAAACTGTTTTTTTACAAAAGTTATCGCTTGGCCGAATACATTGCCATCGCTTTTTATTTGATTGGCTTTTACACCATCGTAACCACTTTGAACATGTTGTTCATCCAGTACGTAACCCCAAAGTTCCAATACTTGGCCATTGTAGTGATGCATGGGTATTTTTGTTATGCCATGCTTTCCTTTTTTCGCCAAAAAAAGTATAAGGTTTGGGTGTTCATAAAATCACTACTGCTATTTTTTGTCAGTATGATGACCTATGCCTTTAGTGCCTTTGCCATTTCATTTCTGATTGTTTGGCTGAAATCTTCATCATAACATCTCAAAATTGAGTAGCCTGTACCTACATATCCCTTTTTGCAAACAGGCCTGCCATTACTGTGATTTTCACTTTTCCACCTCCATGAAAAAGAAGGGCGAATTGGTGCGTTGCTTGGTGAATGAATTGAGGCTGCGGAAGGAAGGGATTGCCGATACCGTTGAAACGATCTATTTCGGGGGAGGGACTCCTTCGTTGCTTTCCGAGAAGGAATTGGAATACGTGTTCGAGGCCATTTATGAACATTTCACGGTTTCCAATGATGCCGAAATCACCCTTGAAGCCAATCCGGATGACCTTTCCGAAGAAAAAATCAAACAACTGGCAAACAGTCCCGTAAACCGTTTGAGCATTGGGGTGCAATCCTTTTTTGAGGAAGATTTAAAACTGATGCATCGCGCGCACAATGCCCAAGAAGCACTTGCCTCCATCAGGAATGCGCAAAAGTATTTTGAAAATATCAGTATCGACCTCATCTATGGAATTCCCGAAATGCCCTTGGACCGTTGGAAAAAAAATCTGGAATGGGCCTTTCAGTTGGAAGTGCCACACCTGTCCTGTTATGCCCTTACAGTGGAGCCCAAAACAGCCCTGGAAAGCTTCATCAAAAAAGGATTGGTTCCCCCAGTGGATGAGGAGATGTCTAAAGCCCATTACGAACTTTTGTTGGACGAAACTGCATACTGGGGTTTGGTGAATTATGAATTCTCCAATTTTGGAAAACCCGGCTTTGAATCCCAAAATAACCTCGCCTATTGGCTGGGAAAACCCTATATGGGTGTTGGCCCCTCAGCACACAGTTATGATGGGCTTTCCCGTACTTGGAACGTATCTAACAATTCCCGATACATCAAAGCTTTGGAAACCAATGTATTGCCGCAAGAACGTGAAGTGCTTTCACAGAGGGATCGGTACAATGAATACGTGATGACCCGCCTCCGCACCCAATGGGGCATCCAATTGGAGGAAGTGGAAGGGAGTTTTGGAACACTTTTCAAAACCTATTTGTTGGACCAAGCTGCCTCCCATCTCAATGCCGGAAGGCTGGTGTTGCATGAAAATGCATTGACCGTTTCCCGAAAAGGGAAATTTTTAAGCGACGGAATCGCAAGTGATCTTTTCTTGCTACCTTTAGAGAGTAAAGAGCCGCTTGATTGAAAACTCAAATTGCCCACAAGAAAAAGCAGTACACCATCGATTTGTCGAAGCCATTGGATATTTCAATTCCCTTAACTGCGAATGCAGCAAATCCGTTGGCCTGGTACCAGGATCGGCCCAAAATGAACCCAGTAGTGATGGGCAATTGGGTGGGAAGTGTACAAAAAGGGGCATCAGTAAATTTCAACACAATTACATTCAACCCACATGCACATGGCACCCATACGGAATGTGTGGGGCACATAACCAAGGAATTCCATTCGGTGCAAAAATCGTTGAAAACCTCCTTTTTTTTGGCCGAACTGATATCGATCGCTCCCGAAAACAAAAAGGGAGATCAAGTAATTTTGGCCAATCAGGTGATTAAACTGCTTGCAGGAAAGAAACCTGAAGCGGTCATCATTCGTACCCTGCCCAATACCCCGGCCAAGAGACGACGCAAATACTCCAACACCAATTGGCCGTATCTGGAAGAGCAAGTGGCTACGTTTTTGAGGGAAATAGGAGTAAAGCACTTATTGATTGACTTACCTTCCGTTGATAAGGAAAAGGATGATGGGGCCCTCTTGGCCCACAAAGCCTTCTGGAATTATCCCAACAAAACACGCTTGGACGCCACCATTACCGAATTTATTTATGTGAGCAATCGTATTAAGGATGGTAGTTATTTTTTGGATTTACAGACTGCACCTTTTGTGAATGATGCAACCCCTTCAAGGCCTGTTTTATATGCGATTACTAAACAACAACCATCATGATTTTTTACGGACACAACAGTACGGTCATTAAAAAGGGTAAAATCAACAATGTTACTTGTCCAAACTGCAATGCCATTACCTCTATGAATTTTGTGATATGGGGTAGGTATGGTCATTTGTATTGGATTCCGTTCTTTTCTCTTGGAAAGACAAACATTTTGGAATGTGACTCTTGCAGGAGAACCTTTACCGTTGGCGAGGTGCCACAGGCCATTAAGGTCAAATTTGATTTTGCCAAACAAGGAGCCAAAATACCCTTTTGGTATTATTCTGGCCTAATGTTGATTGCAGGTGTTATTTTAATTGGTATTTATTTTGCCAGGGTACAAAAAAGCCTAGAAAAAGAATACCTCAACGAACCCCATGTTGGGGATGTTTACCATTTTAAAGATCCAACGTCGCATTATTACAGTACTATGAAGATTACTGGCTTGGATGGGAACACCCTTTTTTTTGTTGTGAATGATTATGAAACTGATAGGATGAGCGGAGTAGATGAAATAAATGTATTGGATAATTATACGAATATTTTGGATACACTATTACTGTTCGAGGTGAGATTACTTTATGAGGATGGGGTCATTTATAAAATAAAGCGCAGCGAGTAACCCCATGAAACGGATATATTTCCTAGTGATTATGGTTTTGCAATGTGGTAGTTTGTTAGCCCAAGACTTCGATAGGGTGGATGCCATCATCCAGCTTTATCCTAAACAGGTGGAAAGCCCCGAAGATTTGGCCAAATTCATCCATCGCGACTTTACTTCAGAGGCAGAAAAGGTTCGTGCCATTTATGGCTGGCTCATTCACAATGTGGCTTACGACCCCAACGAATATAAAAAGTTTGATTACCGTTTTACCAACTTCAGGGAACGCAACCAAAAGGAAGAAAGAACACGGAACAAGATCATTGAACGTACCCTGCAAACTGGAAAGGCTGTCTGTGAGGGGTATGCCTTTGTCTTTGAGAAGTTATGCGAATTGGAGGGGATTGAAAACTATATCGTACGAGGCGATACCAAAACGCAAACCAAGGACATTGGAAGGGAGTTCCAAAAAAACCATATGTGGAATGCCGTGAGGGTTGATGGCACTTGGCAGCTCTTCGATGCCACTTGGGGCGCGGGCAAATTCCGAGGGAAATTTATCCCGGAGGCCTCCTATTACTACTTTAAGACACCGCCAGAGGCTTTCATCAAAAGTCATTATCCCGAAATGGAAGAAGACACCTTTTTGAAGCGTCCGGTTTCATTTCATGAATTTACAAATCGCCCTTTGATCATTGCCCCGAGTTTACTTCCCGAAGCCCTCCTATCGCCCCAAAAGGGAATCTTATATTCCAACAGCTCCATGAATGAAATTTATTTCGAGATAAAGGCAACTGCTCCCGCAACGATCCATTATGCCTACGGAACAAAAAAAGAATCCGTGATTTTTTCAAATAAAGAGGGAATCTTGCAGTTCACGGTTCCCGTGCAAATGGGCGATGACTCCCTGATCATTTATTTTGACGACACACCCGTTCTCGGGTATAAAATAGAATGACATGCACATTGAAGCCTTCCGAAATTATTGCTTAGCCAAAAAAGGAGTCACCGAATGTTTTCCTTTCGACGAGCAGACCTTGGTCTTTAAGGTGATGGGCAAGATGTTTGCCCTTTCGGGGCTGGAACACCTTCCTTCACAAGTAAATTTAAAATGCGATCCGGACAGATCGGTGGAACTTAGGACTACCCATGATGGAGTGATTATTCCTGGCTACCACATGAGTAAACTCCATTGGAATACCATTTTTATCGAAGAATTACCGCCACAGCTTATTGCAGAATTAATAGACCATTCCTACAATCTGGTTGTGGCGGGACTGCCAAAAAAACTTCGGGAAGAGCTGAAGACATTGTAAATCAACCGCAGCTCATATCGGCCACGATTTTCCATTCATCGTCTATTTTTTTGAACAGAATCATAAAGATGCCTTGGGCATCGCCCACGGTACGTTTCAGGTCGTATTCGCCCATCACCCAATAGGCATCCCTGGCAATTTCGGAAATGTCGTTTACCTTGAAGGTAAGGGTTCCTGAATGATCTGCCGAAGGGTACCCCTTTTTATAATTGGCCAAGGTTTGTTCCCAACCATAGGTAATCCCCCTGCTGCCGTAAAACTTCAAGGAATCACTTTTCCAATACCCTTCCATAAAGCCTTCTAGGTCGTGCTGGCTCCAAGCTTTTTCCTGTGCTTTCATCACCGCTAAGATAGCTTGCTTGTCCTCAGAATGATGACGAGTAGCCATTTCGGTGTGGGTTTTGGCAGAAGGGGCCCCCTGGCAGCTTATAAGAGCCACTGACCATGCGATGAAGAGAAGTTTATTCATACTCCGGAAAGATTAACAATGCAACAAAGTTAGAAATCTTTTTTTAGGGCTTTTCTTCGGATTAAAAAAACAGGAACAATTACCCATAACAAAAGAACCCCCATAGCTATGACAACGCCCCATTGGGTGCCAAAGAACTTTTGGAAAATAGCTCCGGTGTACCCCATTAACGCTGAAATATCGAGTTTAAGTAGGATAAGAATCCTAGATAAATCTATGGGGTTTGCCAGACTTGCAAAAAGTGAAAAAGTGTCTAAAGGATAGGCTTCAAAAACAATGAGGGAAATTAAAAACAACCCATCGTAAATTACTGCCATAAACAACCAAAACACGATAGCGTAACCAAATCCTTTTATTTTGTTTTCGTTGGAAAGCCCTATGTAAAATGAAATGGCCGTGAAAATAAAGGTTAAAAATCCCCCGGTAACCAAGAGCAGTGAAAAATCCAAAATGGCATCCGATTTAAAGATGCCATACACCAAAAAGGGGATTCCCAACCCAACGATTAAACTAAACGTTAGCGAAGTTGCCACTCCTAGGTATTGCCCTATAAAAATGGAGGTTCTTTTAATGGGTTGCGCTAGGAGCAGTTCGATAAACTCTTTCGAGTTGTAATAATACATAACACCGAACAAGGTGCCCATTAAGGGTACTAGAATGATAACAACATTCATCAATGTAATCACGGCTTTGGAGACATCGGTATTTAAAAAGAGCAAGACAAAACCCAGTAATAGATAGAATGCAAAATAAACATAACTCCACCTGCTGCGCATTAAATCAAAAAAACTATATTTCAATATTTTAATCATGGGCGCTTTTTAAAAGATGGGCAATGGCATGTTCAAAATCGTCCTTTTTGGTGTTTTTTTTCAAATCGGTGATACTCCCATTAAAATAAATGGTGCCTTCCCAGATAAATAGAATGGTATCACATACTTTTTCCACAAAATTCATGATGTGTGAGGAAATGAGTAAGGTCTTACCTTTTTTCTTCTCTCCCAGAATTATATCTTTCAATACAAGCAACGATATAGGGTCAAGACCCGAAGTGGGCTCGTCCAGGATAAGGATGGGGCTATCGAACATAAAAGCCAAAACCAAATTTACCTTTTGTTTGGTGCCGCCAGACAGCGTTCCCAATTTTTTGTTAAGGAAAGGGTGTAAAGAAAATAGATCGATATAATAGGTTTCTTTATCGGTTTTTGCACCTCGAATGTCCTTGATCATCTTTAGGAGTTCCGAGACTTTTAAATTATTTGGGAAATTTGCAATTTGTGGCAAGTAGTCTATGCCATTGCGGTACTTCCAGCCTCGGTCAATAGTTGTGTTGTTAAGTAAGATCCTTCCTTGATCTGGGACCACCATCCCCAGAAGGCTTTTCATAAGGGTGGTTTTGCCCGAACCGTTGGGCCCCAAAATGGCAACGGCACTACCTTTTGGAATATCGAGATCGATCCCTTTCAATACTCGGATTTTACCAAATGACTTATGAATGTTTTCAATAGTGATCATGCGCAATGCGTTTCATTTTTGGAGAAGCGTCTTCCAAGTTGTCGGGAGTAAACACGGGGGATACTTTTTCTGAAAAATCGATAAGATCGATAAATAAGCTTCGCAAAAGGATAATCGCTTCAGGAGTCCTGTTGGCAACATACGAAAAAAGTTTGACGGGCTTATGGGGAACATCGCCTACACCGTCCTTGTTGAGATCGTATCCGTTATAATCGCTCCAATAATTGTCGTTGAAGGAATTATCATTCAATTTACCATTATAGGACAAGTCGAAGGTATTGTAAAGGAAATTATTTTCTGAAAAAATATTGGTATAACAAGCTCCTCTCGATTTGATGGCCCAACCATTTTTTTCAAAAGTATTGTATGTATACGATACGCGGTTGGACCCTTCGATATTGATGCCGATTGTGTTTTCCTTAAAAATATTCCCTTTAATTTTGGAGTCGTTGATTTCTTTTAAAAGCAACCCGTACGAGGCCGTTCCCCAATTTCCCTGAAAAGTATTGTGGTACATTTCAATGTTTTTTGAAAACATGACTGCTACTCCAGCACCATTTTTTTCGAAGGTGTTATCTTCATACAGGTCATCGTTCGAGAACATAAAATGAAGCCCATAGCGAACATTGTCTCGGCTTATATTGTTGGTAATGGTGCAGTGGTCTGCAAATTCCAGATAAATACCGTCCCTAACATGGGTAATGATGTTTTGGTCCACTTCAATATGGTGGCTGTACCAAAGTTGGATTCCGTTTCCAGAATTGAATTCTTCTTCAGCATCACCAATTATTTTATTGTGGAAAACCCTTCCATGGCTCGATTTTTCCAAATAAATGCCAAAAAAGAGCTTCTCCAACACTAAATTTTTAATAACAAAATATTCGCTTCTCACAACACGTACGGCCGAAAAATCCTCGGTATAACTTGTGCCAACATTAATGATAAACAACCCATCCAAGGTAACATGGTCTGCTGTAATCCTTATGATTTCACCCTTTAGGGTGCCGTCAATAATCGGGTAATTTTCACCAATAACGGTTAAGGGTTTATCAATTGACAAATTGAATTCTTTGTATACCCCTTTCTTTATAAGTATGGTGTCATTGGCTGAAGCTGAAGCTAGGGCATCCCCAATTTTTTGAAACTTGCATGTTGTGCATACTTCAATGGTTTTGGAATGTGCCGTCCATGCCGAAATCACAAAAATTACGATATAAAAAAAGAAAGTCCTCAATTATCGAATAATCAAAAATTTTGAATTTTGGACGGCATACACACTATGAGTTTCTTTACTGGGTATTTGAAAACCCTCCAGTCCCTTCATATTAAGCGCCTTATGGTCCATATGAAACACAATTTCTCCCTCCAGCATTTGAAGAAGGGCATTCCTAGGAGACTGATGTTCAGGAAATGTACTTCCTTTTTCCAAGGAAATCAATAATACTTCAGCCTGATGGTTAAAAATTTTTTTGATAGTGAGACCGTCAAATGTAGTGGCCACAACTGCCGTATCTATGATATAAGGTTCATTCATTGCTGTTCAAATGTTTTACAAGTTGTGACCAATTGTAGATAGTTCCGCCTTTTTCCCCTACTATACTATCGGCTTCCTCCTTTGTTGGGACCGAGGATAGAAACGCACCCATCGGGCTGGGTATATTTTCCGAAATCACAAAAAAAGATTGAGTAGCATCCAACAAAGAGGATGGGGGGTTAAAATTGGCCGATAAAAAAAGTCCAATCGTTGAGGGGTCCATTTTTTCTGAATAATGCACCATGCATTCGATTGCATCAAAACTATATGCTTTGCCTTTCTTGGTTACCACTTGTGCAGCATGTTGTTTATCTACAATGGTCATTTGGCAGAATTCACAATGGTCCGTCCCATAATTGATTTTTTTTTGCTTTACTTGACAGGCCAGTAAGACAAAAAAGGAGAAAGTGAATGTATACTTAATGACTTTCATTTGTTTTGGGGTTTGTTTTTTTGCCAATCCAAAATGCTACCAAAGAAAGAAACATCCCAAACGCTAGAAAATAGGCCCCTAATTGCGGATAGGAATGTGCCCTAAAATTCAGGATGTCCTTAGACCCAAACAATGGTGGTTGGAAACCCATAATACTTCCATCGGGGTTGGTAAATTTCATAATGGCTTTGGGATCTAAATTATGCCCATAGTCATGTTCCCATAAGTAGAAGTCGTAAATTCCGGCTACAGCCAAAACCAACATCACTACAAACCAGCTCAAAAACCATTTGTGATTGGCTTTGAAACTTAGGAAAAGCCCTATGATAGACATTACGATGATGACAGCAGGGAATATTTTGAATTCAGGAATGGATTCTGGAATATATTTCATGCCCACGTAATGATTCATCAAGTTGATGTTTTTAATATCGTGCGGATTGGCATCGGCAAAATCGTTAATGTAAATGTCCATGCCCAAAGGGATTGGGTACTGAGGTGCTTCCAAGGTAATATTCCAAAGAGGGAAAAGGAATAATCCCAATATGGAAACGGAAGCCAATAACATGATACTGTTTGATTTTTTAAGTTTCATCGAATACTTTTTTAAAATTTGGGTGGGGCTTTATGCCCCACCCATAAAGGAATTACTAATCACTAATCGTATCAATTCCTTTTTTAATCTTCACCTAGAGACCAGGATAGGGGCAATGCAGACCCTGCAGGAGAAACCCTTACATATCCTTGCATTTCTTGGTGCAAAGCAGAACAGAAGTCGGTACAGTAAAATGGCCATACCCCTACTTCTTTGGGTTCCCACAAGAAGGTTTCCGTTTGTCCTGGCATAATTAGCAATTCGGATGTATTGGCACCTATCATGCTTATTCCATGCGGAACGTCGTAATCCTGCTCCAAATTAGTCACGTGGAAATACACTTTATCGCCTACTTTTATTCCCTCAATATTATCTGGGGAGAAGTGGCTTCTTATGGTCGACATGTACACATGCACCACATTGCCATCCCTTACCACTTTGGTTTCGCTCTCGCTCTTTATGGCAAATGGGTGGTCATTTTCTTCCAGCTTGAAAATTTTCCTCGAATTTTTCATGACAATATCGGCTCTAATACCAGCAGCATAGTGGGGCTCGCCAACAGTCGGGAAATCCAGCAATAACTCCATTTTATCTCCCGAGATGTCATAGAGCTGTGCCGATTGTGTTACTTCAGGCCCTGTAGGGAGGTAACGATCTTTGGTAATTTTATTCATTGCCACAACATATTGACCAAAGGGTTCCCTGGAATTTCCTCCAGGAATCATTAAGTGCCCTACAGAGTAATAACAGGGTTGCCTATCCAAAACCTCCCAAGTACCTAATTTCCATTTTACCACTTCCGAAGATATAAAGAAGGAGGTATACGCATTTCCTTTCCCATCAAACTCCGTATGAAGAGGGCCTAATCCAGCTTGATCTACCACTCCGGCTAATACGTCATCAAATTTTAGGATAGGAATTCCATAGGCTTCGCCATCAAAGTTTTTGGCTTCTATTGCAGCTAGCATCTTTTGAAAAGAGTGGACGGTTAAGTTGGCCGATAATTTTCCGCTGCCTACAATGTATTGCCCTGAAGGATCTACGTCACACCCATGAGGGGATTTAGGAGTTGGCAATAAATAGACCAGTCCTGGCAATTCGGAAGCATCCAGCATGAGTACCTCGTCTTTAATGGTCGAGGTCGCCATGTGGGTTTGGTCATTATAGACATTGTGCGCATATTGGGCAGGCATTTTTTTGCCTTTTCCAGCGCTGATATATTCTTCTGCTTTTTTCCAATTTACTGCAGCGATAAAATCCTTGTCATTTTGGGAAGCATTTACTTCCATCAAGGTACTGGCTTCTTCGGTATTATAAGTAGAGAAGAAAAACCATCCGTGGGATGCCCCCCTGCCTGGATGCGCCAAATCGTAATCAAATCCGGGCATCATAATCTGGAATTTAAGGTCCATTCCTCCATCTTCTGGGTCAATGGCTATAAAAGATAAAGCCCCTTTAAAGTTTCCTTTGTAGTCCTTAATGGGGATGTCTTTTTGGGGGATTGGAACCGAAAAACGGGTACCTGCTACCACATACTCGGTGTTTTCGGTCACAAAAGAAGAACTGTGATTCCCTGCACTATTGGGCAGTTCGATGATTTCGGTAGTTTCAAAAGTGGTTAAATCAATTTTCGCAATACGAGGCGTATTGTTTCCATTGACGAAGACCCAACGCCCATCCAACAAACCATTGGTTTGGGAAATGTCCGGGTGGTGTAAATCGTCCCAAGGCACAAATCCATGCGAGGTATTGAGCATGGGTTTGGTTTCTTCGTTATACCCCCAAGCTTTTTCGGCATCTTGAGAAAAAACGGGGATTACTTTAAACAGTCGTCCGGAAGGGAGTCCGTAAACAGCAAGCTGTCCACTAAAACCTCCAGAAATAAAAGCATAGAACTCATCATATTCACCAGGGGCCACATATACTTTTTCGGCGGCGTTCGAACTTAATGCCCCTTGCTTTTTGGTTCCATTTTGGGAATTTTTGCCACAACTTAAAAGCATTGCAAAAAAGGCAAATGCGGTAATAAAATGGATTATTTTTTTCATTGTTAACTATTTTCGGTTAGTGATTAATTACTTGGAAGGATAACGGCATCCACTACATGAACAATTCCATTTCCGGCAGGGATGCTTGCAATGATTTTTGCTCCACCCACATAAACATCGTCCCCTTTCACTTCAACGGGTACATTTTCATTGCTGGCTTGTCCCAATGTTTTGAATTTTTTCAGAAACTCTTTGTCGTATTTCCCTGGGGTCACGTGGTGTTTCAGAATAAAGGCCAGTTGATCTTTATTTTCTGGCTTCAGTAAATTTTCAACAGTTCCTTCAGGTAGCTTGTCAAATGCTGCATTAGTTGGCGCAAAGACCATAAGGGGTCCTGCATTAACCAGGGCATTTTCTAAATTTGCCGCTTGTACCGCTGCAACGAGCGTGGTATGATCTGGAGAACCCACGGCAATGTCAAGAACATTGGGAGTGGCCTCGTCATCTTTTAAAAATGCTTGCCCTAGATCTTGGGTGCCAGCATTTTCAGAAGGAGCATCTGCATTGGTGTCGCCTGTTTCCGTGGCAGCGTTGTTTTTACAGCTAAGCATTGCTGAGAAACAGAATATGACACCAATCAATTTAACAATTGTTTTCATATTGAATTGGTTTAGGAGGTGATTAATCGTTTTTGAGCGTTCGGAAATATTCTAAAATACTTCTTGCCTCTTCTTCGGTCAAACTCTGGTTTGCCATTGGGGATCCATTAAACTCGATTAACAGTTGCTTTGCAATGGGATCTTTTTGTACCATCTCTTCCGGATTAAGAATCATGTTCATGATCCATTCCGGAGACCTGCGTTCAAAGATGCCATTGGGCGGAGGGCCAATAAACTTTTTCCCAATCTTATGGCAGGCGGTACATTTTGCTTTGTATACCTCTTCACCCTTTAATGCCATGGCTGAATTTATTTCAGCTTCAAGCGTAACGCTTTTTATTGGGCCAATTCCCTTATTGTTGAGATCAACTATGGCCGTACCCGAATTGTTTTCTTTTTTGGTTACCTCATTGTTGGTTTGTGAAGTTCCAATGGTTATTTTTTCATTTTTTTTGGATTCTTTTTCAGCACAGCTTATAGCCAACAATAAAGCCATAGTCGTTACTAATTTCAAGCCTAGTTTCATGGACATGTTATTTAATTTTAGGTAAAATTAAGGGTCATTCCCAATCTAAAATATGATTAATATCATAAAAAGGAGTTAAAAGTCTTTTTTAAAAACACCTATCTTTGCATTTTACGACCATACAATTAAAAAATGTTTGCCCATTCTTCGAAATACGCTTTAAAAGCACTTCATTACATAGCTAAAAACGGCTCCAGTGAAAATAGGTTGATGGCAAAAGATATCGCCAAAGCTGTTGATATTCCAAAACCCTTTTTATCCAAAATATTGAAGCAGTTGGCATTGAATAATTTTGTTACCTCGGTAAAAGGACCTTACGGAGGGTTTTATCTTACGGATGACCAATTGAAAAATTCCATTCTGGATGTTATTGTTGAATTGGAAGGAAGAAATAGGTTTTCACAATGTGTTTTGAATTTTGAAAATTGTAACGAAAAGAACCCATGTCCCATACATCATTTGGTCATTGAAGAAAAAAATGGATTGTCGCAAGTCATTAAAAATACCTTGATATCCGATTTAAAAGACGATTTTGGTTATTGAAAATGCAATGAAAAAATGACCGATATAACCCTCCTTACCTGCAAAGCCTACGACCAACCACAACCAGGGAATGCCTATGTGGAAAATATTTTTGCCGAATACCATTTGTTGAAATTGGCGCTCGAACAAAAGGGATTGTCGGTACAACGAACCTACTGGGACAATCCCAACTACGATTGGTCCCAAACCCGCGCCGTAGTGTTCCGGACCATTTGGGATTATTTTGAGCGCTTTGACGAATTTTGGCCGTGGTTGGAAAAGCTGAATGGGCAAACCACACTCATCAATCCCTTTTCCCTTATCGCTTGGAACATCGATAAGCATTATCTCAAGGATTTGCACGAAAAGGGCATAGCCATTGTTCCTACCCATTTTGTGGACCGTGGAAAGTACCAACCCCTCAAGGAAATTTGCAAACTCAACGGTTGGAAAAATATCGTCATCAAGCCAGCAGTATCCGGGGCCGCTTTTCATACGTATAAAATCATGGAAATGGAAATTCCACTAAAGGAAACACCATTCCAGCAACTGATAGCAGAACGGGACATGCTGGTACAACCCTATGTAGATACCATCACCGAAATGGGAGAAGCCTCCCTCATGGTTTTCAATGGGCACTATACCCATGCCATTTTAAAAAAGGCCAAAGCAGGCGATTTTCGGGTTCAGGACGATTTTGGGGGGACGGTACATCCCTACAATCCCACGCCAACAGAAATCGCATTTGCAGAACAGGTATTTGCGGCATGCCAGCCCATGCCAGCGTATGGGCGGGTCGACCTGGTTTGGGACAAAAAAAGAAACCATTACCTCTCTGAACTGGAAATCGTCGAACCCGAACTATGGGTTCGTAACCATCCTGCTTCGGCCCTTTATTTTGCAGAAGGCATCCAAAAATACCTATAGGACACTTTTCTGTTTTTGGTAAAAGGCATCCGCTTGCATTTGCATCAATTCACGGGCCTTTTTGCGTTTGTAATCGTACAATTCCTGTTCTTCGGCAATGTCTGCATACACTCGGTTGTTCAATTCTCTGTCGGTACTTACCAAAACATCACGCTGTGTTTTCTGTTGGGTAACCCACGAAGCAACGGCACCTTCCTGTTCGGCCAATTTTAAGTCGTAGGCGCCTTTTGGGGACAACAACTTGGCCAGGATGGGCGATGTTTCAATGGCCAAGAACAATAAAAAGATGAATAGCGACGGAAGCCAAGGAAGTTTGTTGAGGGCATTCACTCGGGCCATTAAACCGTCGAAACCATCGATCACGGGTTGGGTATCACTTACCTTCACTTCATATTCTGCAGCCAATGCTGCCATTTGGGCTTCGTTGGCAGTGATTTTTTCCTGATTGGTAGTGCGCAATTGCTGTAATGCAGCCAATTCGGCATCGTGTTTCTCACGCTTTTCGGCATACACGGGACCCTTCCCAATTTTAAGGGTACCCTCCCTGCCTTCGGCCTCTGCAATGTAGGTATCGTATAGGGCATTTACTTCGGCCTCCTTATTGGTGATTTCCTTTTTCAATGCCTCGTTTTCGGTTTTCAAGGCCTCGATGCTTGGGGTGTACTGGAGGGCAATTTGCTCCTGATTGGCCAAGGTCATGTCGTTTTTCTCTTCCAGAAGGACCTGGTTGATTTCCTTTTCAAAGATTTTCAATTCCAAGGGCTTGGAAATTACAATGGCGATGATGATGGCCAACACAATCCTTGGGGAGGCCTGGATCAACTCGTCGAAGAAACTGTCCCTTTTTTTGATGGTGGACACGATGAATCGATCGAGGTTAAAAATCAACAATCCCCAAATCAATCCAAAGAAGATGGCCGTAAAGAGGTTGTCGAAGACCGTAAAAAGTGCATAGGAAGCAGCAATGGATGCCATCACCGCTGTAAAGAAGACGGTGGCACCGATGCCTGCATATTTGGTTCGTTCTCCAGCGGAACACTGTTCGAGAATATCCACATCGGCTCCCGAACAAAAGATAAAAAAGCGTTGTAACATAGCTGTTCGATTTTGATTGACAGATTATTAGAACGGCAATTTCTTCGATTTGTTACATAAAAAAACCCTTAAACGTGTTAAGGGCTTTCATTTTTATGTGGTGATTCAGCAACCAATGAGGCTGACCTTGTATTTTTTGGGATCGCTGCTATCCACTTCAATTCGGAAACCTGGTTCGAAACGGATCCACTTCATGGCTACATCGGGTGGGATGGGTTTGCCATCCATAAAAAATTCAGCACCATTCAGGATATACCCACGGATTACCGTGGCAGGATCTTCTGCTGGGCCATAGGCCGCTACTTGATCGGGTTTCGGGGGCGTGGAATCCATTTCAGGGGCTTCATCGGCCTCAGGAGCCTCGGGGGCATCTGGAGCGGGTGGTGGTGGCGGTGGAATGTCCAAGGTGTTAAAACCGGTTGGATTTACTTGGTACAGTTTGGTTTTTTGGTACTCCTTTTGAAGGGCACGAACCGTCTCATCATCTGCCTTATCAAAGAAGAGGTCCAATTGGAATGCTTTCATGTCGGCCTCGCTCCAGTCCTTGGTCAAACCATCGATGGTGCTGGCAAATTGTTCGACGGTAACGGATTGACCGTTTACCTCGACCTTTTTCTTATGAACGTACACCAGGATTTTTTTATCCTTGGAAATGGGAGCTTTTTCGGAAGCAACCAAAACTTCTTTTTGGGAACTGAAACCGTACAACAAAACTGCAAAAAGGGGTACAAGGAGTAAGGCCAATAGCCAGAGTTTGGATCGGGAAGTGTGTGTTTTCATGAGGGTGAATCGTTTTTTGATGGATGAATAATGAAAGGCATGTGCCAAGGATGGAGTTTGTGCCTGTGATGAAAATGCCAAGATGATTTGTTGGTAGGTGCTGCGATCGGCACCACGGCTAAGCACCCTGTGGTCTGCAAGAAACTCATGGTTCAATCGGATGGCTCTTTTGTAAAAATAAAGCAAAGGGTTGAACCAAAAGACGATCATGGCAAGTTCCATGACCAAGAGGTCGAGGGTATGGCCTTGCTGGGCGTGAACCATTTCGTGCTCCAACACCTCCCTTGGAAGGGCATGGGTTTTATAATCGGCTTCAGAAACAAAAACGTAGTTAAAAAAGGCATGCGGTACGGTAGCATGGGGTAACAATACATAAACCATGGCACCATCCGATACTTTTGGAGACTTTCTGATTTTGAGGAGTAATGCCCAAAGATTCTTGATGAATTTTAATGCAAAAAATAAAACTCCCATACCATAGAGCCCCCATAAAGCCCACATCCCATAATCTCCTGAAAGACTCGGGATGGGAGCCCCAACCTGGGCAGAGGTGTTTACCGCTACCTCTAAGGTTTCGGTAAGGGTAGAAGCCACATAGGTTTTGAAAGTAATTAGGGGAATTACTAAGGAAAGCACCACACTTCCCAACAAATAAAAACGTTTGAAGGTGTGCAACGCCAAACGCTCCAAAGCGATCTTGTAGAAGGCAAAACAGAGCAGGAGGCAGGCCGCCGATTTTAATAGGTACAATCCCATGGCTATTTCTTTTGTATTTGGGCCTCGATGAGATTTCGGAGGTCTTCCAGTTCTTCCTTGGAAAGGTCGGTAGATTCGGTAAAGAAGGAGGCAAACTGACTCGCGCTGTTGTTGAAAAAGTTCTGGATTAACCCCTTCACTTGCTTCGAAAAATAATCCTGTTTCTTCACTAAAGGGAAATACGCCCGCGAACGCCCTTCCTGTTCATAATCCACAAAACCCTTATCCTGCATCCGCTTCAAGAGGGTCGCCACGGTAGTGGGTGCCGGTTTGGGTTCGGGATAGGCCTCGATGAGGTCTTTCATATACGCCCGCTTCTGTTTCCAGAGGAATTGCATCAATTGTTCTTCGGCAGTGGATAAGGACATGTCTTGCATTTAAGTTCTACAAACATAGAATAAAAAATGTAATTCTACAAATGTAGAATGAATTATTTTTTGGGATTGTGGTACCTTTGCTACCGTATCTTAAAGAAATGAATTTGGAAAACAACCTTAAATCCCGTGCCCAAAACCAATGCGAATTATGTGGCAACCCCGAATCCTTACAGGTATTTGAAGTATCCCATGCGCCTAATGCTGGAGCCGATGCGGCCATTTTGGTATGTGGCACTTGCGCGTCCCAGTTGGAAGCTCCAGACACCATGGACCCCAACCACTGGCGTTGCCTTAACGATAGCATGTGGAGTCCGGTCCCTGCCGTTCAGGTCATCGCTTGGAGAACCTTGAACCATTTGAAAGGAGAAGGCTGGCCTCAGGACTTATTGGACATGATGTACCTGGAGGAGGAAACCTTAGCTTGGGCCAAGGCCGCCGTGCAAGGAACCGGTAATGCGGTCGTACATAGGGATGTCAATGGCAACATATTGCAAGCCGGAGATAATGTGGTACTTATCAAAGACCTGAAGGTAAAAGGTAGTAGCATGGTAGCCAAACAGGGCACGGCGGTGCGCCGCATTTCATTGGATCACGACAATGCCGAGTACATTGAAGGCAAGGTCGATGGCCAACAAATCGTCATTCTCACCAAATACGTAAAAAAAACCTAACCCTTACTTTTTAAGGCTACTTTTAGGCATACATCTCAACAAAATAGTGGTAAAACCTGGGGATGGTCTCGATGCCCTTCAGGTAATTCCACAGTCCAAAATGCTCGTTGGGCGAATGGATGGCATCACTGTCCAACCCAAAGCCCATCAAAATGGTCTTGCTTTTCAATTCCTTTTCAAACAAAGCCACAATGGGAATGCTACCCCCGCTGCGCTGTGGGATGGGCGTTTTTCCAAAGGTATCCTCATACGCCTTTGAAGCAGCACGGTAGCCCACATTGTCTATCGGCGTTACATAGGCTTCCCCTCCATGGTGAGGTGTTACCTTAACTTTGACACCCTTGGGGGCAATGCTTTCAAAATGGGTCGCAAACAATTGGGTAATTTCTTCCCAGTCCTGATGAGGTACCAACCGCATGCTGATCTTGGCAAAGGCCTTACTGGCAATCACTGTTTTGGCCCCTTCCCCGGTATAGCCTCCCCAAATACCATTGACGTCCAAGGTAGGGCGGATGGAATTGCGCTCGTTGGTGGTATATCCGGCTTCACCATAGACATCCTCTATATCCAAGGCCCTGCAATAGGCTTCTTTACTAAAGGGCGCTTCGGCCATTTTTGTACGTTCAACTTTCGTCAACTCTTCTACTTTATCATAAAAACCAGGGATGGTGATGTGGTTGTTTTCGTCATGGAGGGAAGCAATCATTTTGGCCAAAACGTTGATGGGATTGGCAACGGCTCCTCCGTAAAGCCCACTGTGGAGATCGCGATTGGGACCTGTCACTTCCACCTCTACATAACTGAGGCCCCTAAGGCCCGTGGTAATGGAGGGGATGTCCTGGGCAATCATGCCTGTGTCGCTGATAAGGATGACGTCGTTGGCCAGCTTTTCCTGGTTGCGGGTCACGAACCAACCCAGGCTCTTGCTGCCCACCTCTTCTTCCCCCTCAATCATGAACTTGATGTTGCAGGGCAATTGGCCCGTGGCGGTCATGAATTCCAAAGCTTTTACGTGCATGTAAAATTGCCCTTTGTCGTCACAGGAACCCCGTGCAAAGATGGCCCCATCAGGATGCAGGGGTGTTTTTTTGATGAGGGGTTCGAACGGCGGACTCTCCCACAGGTCCAATGGATCGGGAGGTTGTACATCGTAATGGCCGTACACCAACACGGTGGGAAGGCTGGCATCCACAAGCTTCTCGCCATATACAATGGGGTTGCCGGGGGTTTCGCAAAGTTCCACGGCATCGCAACCCGCTTTTTCCAAAGCGGCTTTCACCGCCTCGGCGGTTTTGCGGATGTCGGCTTTGTAGGCCGAATCGGCACTGATGGACGGGATTTTGAGCAGCTCGATGAGCTCGTTGATAAAGCGTTGTTTGTGTTGTTCGATATAGGGTTTGGCAGATTCCATACGGGTATTTTTATGCAGTGGTACGAAGGTACAAAAACTAGGATTTTTTGAGGGGCCAATAGTTTGTTAATTGCAAATGTTGTGTATATTTGCCGTCCCTAAGCGGATGTGGTGGAATTGGTAGACACGCTAGACTTAGGAGTTAGGCAAGTGTAAGTTCTTAAAATATTGTTAAAAGCGGGTGTGGTGGAATTGGTAGACACGTCAGACTTAGGATCTGATGCCGCAAGGTGTGGGGGTTCGAGTCCCTTCACCCGCACAAAAGTCGAAGAGAGATCTTCGGCTTTTTTTGTTAAAATCAGGACCATTTCTTCGCTGTTTTTCTGCTCAGGTACAACATAGGTACAACATTTACCCTTTTCTCAGGATGAATTTTTGATTGATGTTATATGCTTTCATTTGAAAGCAAAAAATATATCTCTAAATGAGAATTAATAAATTTTACAAGTTCTCGAACTCTGTTCCTCGATTGAGAGGTGAAAGAGAGACCATCAATTGGATGACGGAAGACAATGACAACTATGGACAAAATAGCAATTAATTACATATTGAACATTATTTTTACATCATACTTAAATATTAGAGAAGTATAAGCCAGTCATTCCATACAGTCCCAAAAGTACCAAACAATTATGGATACGACATGAAGAGGAACCAAGAATCAATTTAGATGAAGAATGCCTAAATAGATTTCATGGTGAAAACAGGTTTAGATAAGGAAACCGCCAAGAATAGGATTGAAAACAACTCTAGAACTGATCCCGACACTGGATTAAGCCATTATTTTTGTTCTTCTTTTTTTGAAGTGATTCGCTTAAAAGGGAATTATTTACCTGAATATCATAGGACCTAAAAAGGCCTCCGAAAAAACGTGTTACATAGATAATGGTTAAAGATGTGGTAAGATCGTAAGCAATTACATTATAACAAAACCTAAAAGGCCGTTTAGGACGGTCTGGTAGCTTTCCCAAATCCACCACGAATAGTGTTGGAATAATGGATAAATGCTCGTAAGCAGTCCATAATGGAAATTTATAAGGTCTGTGTCAAAATTGTCTAACACTAACCTTTCAGTAAAGTAAGGTAAGTTAGGTAATAAAATACCATGATCCAGCATCACTAAAAAAAAGCTGAACAGGATAAATGTAATCCTGTTGAGCTTTTCTTTTCTGTCCATTTATTTTTTACCAATTTTTCGTTTCAGTAACTGAGCATTAATGGCAACAATAATGGTACTAAGGCTCATAAACACTGCTCCTATGGCGGGTCCCAAAACAAATCCTGAAGAATATAGTACTCCAGCAGCTAATGGAATGGCTACTACATTATATCCCGTTGCCCAAATTAGATTCTGAATCATTTTGTTGTAGGTCGCTTTTCCAAATAGAATGAGATTGGCAATATCTTTTGGATTACTATTTACTAAAATAATATCTGCGGTTTCGGCTGCTACATCCGTTCCAGAACCAACTGCAATGCCAACATTGGCTTTTGCAAGTGCAGGTGCGTCATTTACTCCATCACCTGTCATTGCTACAAATTCATCCTTTGCTTGCAATTCTCCTACAATCTCTACTTTTTGATGTGGTAACACTTCTGCGTAGTAACCATCCAGCCCTAATTTTTCACTAACGGCTTTAGCTGTCTTTTCATTATCACCTGTAGCCATAAACACCTTGATATTATTCCTTTTGAATATTTTGATGGCATCTTCAGATTCTGACCTTATTTCATCAGCTAGAGCAATATATCCTGTTAATTCCCCATTTATTAAGATAAAAACTACTGTTTCAGCAGCATCACTATAGGCATCTTTTGGAATGTCTATTTTTTCATCTCGTAAATAACCTGGGCTAACCACCTTAATAAGTTTTCCTTCAACCTTGGCCTCTACACCTTTGCCGGTAATGGCATTAAAGTTTTCTGACTTTGGGATAGTAATATTATCATCGTTGACCTTTTTTATGATTCCAACTGCGATTGGGTGTTCCGAGCTCTGTTCCAAGGCACTTGAAAGCCTTAAGATTTCTTCTGTGGTATATTTTTGGTTAACCGATTCAACCCTTGTGACACCAAAATCCCCTTTTGTTAGTGTTCCTGTTTTATCAAACAACAAAGCTGATATTTTTCGGGATTCTTCAAAAGCTGTACGATTTCTAATCAGTAATCCATTTTGAGCAGAAACTGCAGTGGATATAGCAACTACCAATGGAATTGCAAGACCAAGAGCGTGTGGGCAAGCAATGACCATAACAGTTACCATTCTTTCCAATGCAAAAACAAATGGGAAACCTAAAATCAACCAAACCACAAGTGTGCCAAATCCAATGGCCAATGCGATGTATGTCAACCATTTTGCAGCCCTATCAGATAGGTTTTGCATTTTAGATTTGGTTTTTTGCGCTTCTTCAACCATTGTGATGACCTTGTTAAGATAGCTGTCTTTTCCTGTGTGCTCAACCTTGACCTTTAATGTGCTATTGCCATTTATGGAACCTCCGATGACCTTATCCTGTACTTCTTTTTTTACCGGTTTTGACTCGCCTGTCAGCATCGACTCGTTCAGGTAGCTAGATCCTTCGGTGATGATGCCATCCGCGGGTACTTTCTCGCCGGGTTTAACCAATATGATGTCATCTTTTAATAAATCCTCTAGTTTTACATCTTGAATTTTATCACCCACAACTTTATGGGCCTCAGCGGGCAGCATACTGACCAAAAGTTGGAGTGCCTTGGATGCGCCCAGCACCGATTTCATTTCCAACCAATGTCCCAACAGCATGATGACGATCAAGGTGCTCAGTTCCCAGAAAAAGTCCTCCCCAGGGAGTCCGAAAACTGTAGCGGCACTATAGAAATAGGCCACACTTATAGCCATTGAGATTAGGGCCATCATACCCGGACCCTTGGATTTTATTTCATTATAAAATCCCTTTAAAAATGGCCAGCCACCCCAGAAATAGACAAATGTTGATAGTGCAAATAGGATATACGGATTTCCGGGGAGCAATAGGTCATACCCAAAAAACTCCTGTATCATTGGCGATAAGAACAATATTGGGATGGTAACGATTAAAGATATCCAAAACCGTTTTCTAAAATCCTTGACCATCATTTTATGGTGGTCGTGCCCCATTTGTCCGTGAGCGGGGTTATGGCCCGAATGGTCTCCACTTCCGTGATCCATTTTAGAATGGTCTTCTCTTTGGTGTTGCTTTTTGGAGGAGTCCATCTTAGCATGGTCATGGTTACTGTGATCCATTTTTGAGTGATCCATCTTAGAATGGTCCATTTTTTTGTCCTTGTGCTCTTTGTGATTGTCCATAGTGTTCTATTTTTAGGTATTTGGATATGTTAAATTATGTTTTTTAAGGTGTTCCAATACTATTTTGGCAACGCAATAGTTGCGGTACCAACGTTTGTCGGCTGCAATAATGTGCCATTGAGGGTCGTTGCAGTTGTTCATTAACATATTATAAGCCTCTCTGTAAACTTCCCATTGGCTGGCCGCTTTTTCGTCTTCGGCACTGTATTTCCAGCGTTTATAAGGTTTGGTCTGTCTTTCTTTGATACGTTCTTTCTGTTCTTCTTTTGAGATATGAAGAAAAAATTTGAGTACATGAATGTTATTTTGCCTTAGATGCTGTTCCATATATTTTAATAGCTTGCAACGGTGTTCAAGTATTTCTTCTTCGAGGGAATTGGTAACCTTGGGTACCAGGATATCTTCATAATACGAGCGGTTAAAAACTTGTATCATGCCCTTTTGGGGAAAGTGCGGATAGACCCTCCACAGAAAGTCGTGCCTGAGCTCCTCTTCGGTCGGCTTTTTGAATGATTTTACATGAACACCCTGTGGATTCATGCCCTTAAGCGCATTACGAATCGTACCGTCTTTTCCAGAAGTATCCATTCCCTGCAAAATAATCAACAAGCCAAAGCGCCCATCGGCATAAAATTTGTTCTGAAGCTCAAAAAGTTCTTCCCGTATCCCTAACAATCTTTTTTTGGATTGTTTTTTTGAGCTACCTGCGGGAGGAAGGGTTGAAATTGTATTTAAGTCTATCATAGGTTACAGTTTTATCGTAATTTTCTTCGCATTGCTTCCGAGATATTTTCAGCATAGACCCCATAGGCATCTACTAAAAGGCCTTTTATCCCATCTTTTGCCGAAATTGCATATAAAACGCTATTGTCATCGGTGCTGCTCATACCTTCAAAACGATGGACTTCGTCCACTCTAAAGTCTTTAGGACTAATTTCCAGTTTAAGGGAGGCACATTCCAAACAGTGTGGTTTGAGGTTAAAATCATAAGTATATCCTCTTTTTTGGAGTTCATTTATAGCTTCGGAAAGTGTATCGTAATTTTTCATCTTGTTTTAATTATAGGTCATTGTAAAATAACTGCCGTCTTTTTCGGTAAATTTTTGAAAGGTCAACAAACCATTGCTGTTTAATTTTTCGATGACAGAATAGTTAAGTTGTTTGATGCGGATGCCCAAAGCATAAGCTTTAATGTTGATTTTTGAATGAATGTTGTTTTGGATACCTTCTAATTTTCTGTCGTAAATCTTTATGGTACTTTTTGAACCGAAGAAATTCAACAAGCCCGAATCAAAACTCATTTCCAGTTCAATATCCTCCAGAATATCCAAATCGTATAGTTCTTTAAATTTTTTTGAAGTAGTATTGATTTCGGTTTCCTTTGAGTTTGGTTTAGCAAAGGGAAATGCCATTACCATAATACTGGCTTCATCTAGTTTGCAACGATACGTTGTTGTGTACTTTTCTTCTGATTTCTCTTTATCATTAAACAGTTCAGTTATCACCTCAATCTGATAATACCTATCTTCTTTTATTATTTTTCCTGCTTTAAACGTTTGTTTGTTAAGCAGCACACCATCTTCATCAAAATTTTCCCTTACTATAGTTCTGCCTGAAATCTGCCCAATGAGCATTTCAGTCTGTCCATTCATTGTTATTATTGATAGAATAAAAAACAGTATGAAGCTTTGTTTTTTCATATATGTTGCATCAATTTCTTTACTTCTTTTGCCAGTATATCACTTAAATCTATAGTATTTGAAGGATGTGGAATGGTATTGCAAGTCACTATTTTTTCTACACCTGAATCCAATAAATCCTGATAAGCATTTCCTGAAAAAACCGCATGGATACCAACACAAATAGGTGGTTTCATTCCTGCTTTTTTTAGATGCCCGACAGTTTCAATCATGGTACGTGCTGTAGAAATAATATCATCAACCAAAATAGGTGTAGCATCTTTGTATTTGTCCACATCAGGAACCGAGACTTCTACATCGCGGTCACCGTGACGTACTTTTTTCAATACCGTAAATGGTGCTCCTGCATTTTTTGCTACTTCAGAAACCCATTGCTCACTTTCTGAATCAGGACCGATCAATACTGAATTTTTGATGTTCTCTTTTATCCATTTTGAAATAGAATCGGCTGCGTGGATCACTTTGTTTGGGATGTCATAGACTTCACCCAAAGAACTTATTCTATGCAAATGTGGGTCAACCGTGGTTATGCTATCCGCAAACCCTGAAATCAACTTTCCGAAATAAGTAGAGGTGACACCTTCCCCTTCATTAAATATTTTATCTTGTCGCATATAAGCCAAATATGGTGCTACCAAACAAGTGCATATGGCACCTAGTGATTTTGCTGTTTGGCTTAAAAAGTATAGCGGTAATAACTTTTCATCAGGTTCGTGTAAGGTACAGACCAAAACCACACATTTATTTTTTACATTTGATAATATGCGTGTATAGGATTCACCGTCAGGGAATTTTCGTAAGGTGGTCTTTCCCACTTCGGCATCCATTTTTGTTGCCAATAGTTCAGTTAGCTTTTCATTTCCAGGAAGGCTAAATAATATCGTTTTCATAGTATGTTTTTAATTTATGGTTATAATATCCATGTGATTATTTTTATACTCCATTGCATAATTGAGTTCACCTTGGGATTCCGCATATATGGTATATAGTAATTGGTTCTCTTCAACTTGCTCTCCTAGATGGACATTTAAAAGAATACCTGCGGATTTAGATTGGGGCGCGCCTGAAAGTTTGGCAAGCTTTGCTATCTTTCGATTATCTATCCGCTTTAGACTGCCTGATTTTTCTGCTCTGATTTCAATTTTATAAGGTGCTAAAACAGGTTTTGAAAAGTGGCCTTGGGTCTTACAAATGGCAAGGAATTTTTCATACGCTTTTCCGGATTTTAGTATTTGCTGTGCGGTTTCCAATCCCTTTCCTTTTACTACTTTCCCAGAAAGTTCTATTAGTTCAGCAGCTAAAAGCAATGCTCTTTCTGTTAAGTCTTTGGGGGCATCTGTCTCATTATTTAAAACTTTTAAAATATCAATAGCTTCCAGAGTTGGTCCAATACCTCTTCCAACGGGTTGCGTACCATCTGTAATAACTACTTTCACATTTAGCCCAACGGCATTACCCACAGTTTCCATACGGGTTTTTAACTTTTGAGCCATTTCCATACTTCGTACCTTGGCTGTTTCACCTACAGGAATATCAATAACAACGTGTGTGGAACCTGCGGCTGCCTTTTTGGATAATACGGAGGCTATGAGCTGACCTTCACTATCAATGTCCAAGGCTTTTTCAATTTTTATAAGCACATCATCCGCTGGACTTAGTTGGGCAGTACCGCCCCAAACAAAACAACCACCTTCTTTTTTTACTACTGCTTCAATCTCATCAGCAGAAAGTGTAACATTAGTTAGTACTTCCATTGTATCTGCAGTACCTGCCGGGGATGTTATGGCTCGGGACGATGTTTTGGGCATTGTAAGCCCGTAAGCAGTGACTATAGCCACAACCAAGGGGGTGGTTCGGTTTCCAGGCAATCCGCCAATACAATGTTTATCCACAACGATTTCTTTGTTCCAATTTAGTTGCTTCCCTGAAGCAATCATGGCTTTAGTGAGGTTGGATATTTCATCAATATCCATTCGGTCACCTGCACAGGCTGTTATAAAAGCTGAAAGATGAATGTTTGAATAATCTCCCTCCACGATGTCTTTTATGATGTGATTATAGGCATCGTAATTGAGCTTTTGATTATAAATTTTTGCCCTTACGTGGCTTAACGATTCAATAGGTTCCAAATGAGAAACATACAGCATATCATTTGGGGAAACATTCAACTTTTTTGCAGCAGCGTCTGATAGACCTATCTCATTGGGCAACAGAATATCTGAATTTATGACGTTGAGGCTTGCCACTATTGAACGGGTTGCTCTAGAAACCCTTATCCTTGTGAGTGCCTCGAACCCTTCCGAAATACACACATGGCAATCATTACGCATATATACCACATTTTCGTTTTGGGTGTAGATTCCAAGATGTTTGTATTTTAATATATTTGAATGTTGTTCCATAGTTTATTTTATTTCTTCAATGCTATATAATTGTGGGATTTCAGCATCCCAATCATTGGTTTCCTTGATACCTTTTTGTAATGCTTCTGCACTTTCTTTTTCACCGTGCACTATGAAAATCCGCTCGGGCTTGTCTTTTATCTTACTCATCCAATCGATAAGTTCTGTATGGTCTGCGTGTGCCGAGAGGCCTTCAATTTCGGCTACCTGCATTTTAAAAGGCACCCATTTCCCGTACACTTTCAATTCTTTGTTACCTTCCAGTAATTTTCTTCCACGGGTTCCTTCGGCCTGATAACCTACAAATAGCAAGGTATTATTGGAGTTTTGAGCTTGGGTTTCAAGATAGTTAAGCATTCTTCCTCCAGTAAGCATTCCACTTCCGGCAATGACGATTTTTGGTTTATTATCAGTCCGCAATTCCATAGTTTCACGATAACTGCTTACAACGGTAAAGTGCGAGCACATTTCATCACATTCATTGTCCTCTAATCTGTGCCAATCTCTTGTGCGGTGGAATAGTTCTAGTACATTAGTCCCCATAGGGCTGTCCATTATCATTTGCACTTTTGGTATTTTATTTTCCTTGAGCAATCTCCAAAAAATAAGCATCATAAGTTGGGCACGTTCTACCGAAAAGCTTGGGACAAATAGACTGCCACCTCTATCAAGGGTGTCATTGACCAGTTTTTCAATCTGTGGAATGGCTTCTTCTTCCTCTGGATGAAATCTTCCGCCATAAGTGGATTCAATAAACAGTACATCGGCCTTTTTCGGGTTTAATGGTGGGTATAAGAGTAAATCATGGGTTCTACCTATATCTCCTGAAAAGACATAGCGTTTTCCGTGTATATCCAACTCGATGTAAGTGGCGCCCAAAATATGTCCATTGTATTGGAAACGGGCTTTTATGCCATCAAACAATGGTATCCATTGTGATTGCGGAACGCCCTTAAAATGTGGAACGGTTTTTTCAACATCCTTTAAATCGTATAGTGGCTCTGCTGGACTGTGCTTGGAATAACCTTCTTTGTTGGCACGTTCGGCTTCCTGTTCCTGTATTTTAGCACTATCGTTCAGAATGATTTTGGCAATATCCAACGTTGGATTTGTACCGTAAATAAAACCATTAAATCCTTGCTTGACCAATCTTGGTAGATAGCCTGTGTGGTCCATATGGCCGTGTGTGAGCAAAACCACATCAATCTCTGAAACGTTCACAGGGAGATATTCCCAGTTTTTGAGACGTAACTCTTTTAAGCCTTGAAACAATCCGCAGTCAATCAGTATTTTTTTGTTTCCAGTATCCACTAAATATTTGGAACCGGTTACTGTACCAGCCGCTCCCAAAAAATGGATGTTTATTTTATTATTTTTCATTTTTATAATATTTATTTAGTGGCCACCACAGCAAGAAGGTGTGTTACTTTTGTGTTGAGTCGATTTGTATAACTCTACCATTTCATTATAAAGATTTCGAGAATCCTCTTTGATATAAAGGGCTAACTTTTTAATGGATGAAGGTTCAAAGTTTACCATTTCCAATAGTATTTCCAAGGCTTCTTCAAGCAGTTCTGGGTCATCTTCCAATGCCTCGTAAAATGGCTCAAAATTTATGCTGTCCTGTTGTTTTACTTCTTCTGTTTTCATCTTGTTCTTTTTAAAATTGTTTTTTTAAAAGTTTTTACACAGTGCTTCGGAATCTTCCAAAATCTTTTTGTGTCTTATTTTATCTATCCCGATTTGACTTAATAAAGTTGGTGTATTGTGGAGCTCTTTGCAGAGTACTATGCCTCTTTCCAATAGCTTTGATTTTTCAGTTTTGGTAAGCGTTGTGAGCGATGTCAAGGGATGTAACCCTGCTCTGTCAATTCTATATTTAAGGCTATTGTTTTTTGGGTAGTCCCAGCTAGTTAAGCCCAACCCCATACATTTTGCATATTGTATGGCATCGGTAGTAAATCGGGTATTGGTAAATACCCAACCCTGGTGAAATTTTGTGTCATGACCAGGTTGTTTTTTCCATTGTATTTCGACATCGATAAACCTGGATTGTATGTATAATGGTATTTTAACATCACAGAAACGCCCCTTATCACTATGATACTTGCATTCTATCATGTAGTGCTTGTCATTTTTAAGAGCCGCGACGTCTATTTCGTGGCTTACACAATGGCCTTGTACAATAACTCCAACTTCTGTTTCGAATCCTTCCTCCTGAAGAATTTTGCCCACAAACTTCTCAAAAGGAAATCCTGTTGGCCCCAACTCCATAAGTGCTTTTTTAAGTTTATACCTAGAAGCACTAACAGAAGATTTGCCCTTAAGCATTTTAAAAGCCATTTTATAAATCTGTTTAGTGGTCATCCCATCATAAAGTGATGCTTTTACTTCTTCAACAATTTGTTGAATAAGTTCTTCGCTTGCTTTGGCTCGACGTAAAGAATCGATAAGTTTTATAACATCAAACGGAACAACGTCTCCAGAATGTTTTACTATGTTTATTGTATTATTCATATTCTAATTGTCATAATTGGCAGTGTGGCATGATTGGTAACACCTTCAGCAATACTTTTAGAGAATAAGCTTAAAAAGCCAGTCTTTCCGTGAGTAACCATTGCAATCAAATCTGTTGGCTGTTGCTCTACAAACGTATTGATTCCTGTTTCTACTGATGGTTCATTATACACGGATATTGAATAGTTCTTCAAATCAAGAAATTTTTGCAAGAGTTCTTTAATTGGATTTAGACCAAGTTCTATGCTGTTGAAATCCGTTTTGGTATTAATGCGCAGTAAATGAATGTTAGCATTACATTCTTTAGCAATGGAGATCACCTGCTTAAAGGCTTGGGTTATGTTTTCTTCAAAATCTGAAACAAATACAATATTCTTGAAAGGAAAGCTTACTCCCTCATCTTTAACAACAATAACAGGTGCGTTGGACTTTCGTACAATTTGCTCCACATTACTGCCGGTTATTTCCCTAATGATACCCTTGGTTCCACTACTTCCGGTAATAATGAAATCGTGGTGAAAATGTCCTGAATGTTTTAATATATCTTCCTGCCCCTCATCAAACTCGAGAAAGGTTCTGCAATTGAGTCCTGCGTGCTCTGCTTCTTTTTCGAGAGCGCGAAGTTTTGCCTTTGCAACACCAATTTCTTTAAGTGTTTCAGGGTATCTTTTTTCTTTTTCTTTATCCAATTTCACCCAATCTACAGGGGTTTTCATAAGGTGTAAAAAGTGAATTTCAGAATTGTATAACTTTGCCATTTCAATACCGAGTTTCGCTGCTTTGTTACAGTTTTTAGAGAAATCGGTTGGTACTAATATGTTTTTCATTTTTTAATAATTAATTAGAATATAACTAATGCCAACAAGCACAACACTTCCAAAGACGGCCATTACAAGTTTGCTTGCTCTTTTTGACCCCTTGATATAGGTGATTGCAAGCTTTACGACCATATTGCTTATGGTCGCAGCTAAAATAACATTGGTTGATAGAGTAAGTTTTCTTTCCAAGGATACATATTTGGCCATACTAATGGTTATGGCATCCGTATCTGCAAGGCCAGCAATGAGCGCCGAATAATATAGACCGCTTTCTCCAAAAAATCGGTTTCCATAAAAGACAGCAAACAGAATGGCTACATAAATTGCTCCAAAACCAAGAGCGTTCCAGATATTAAGTGGATTGCCAAGACTAATTCCTGTCTCGGTAACCTGTTTGTCCTTTTTTATAAAAATCAGTGCAGTAACTAAGCAAATAAGAGTTAAGATAGTAAATGGAACAACCAAAAATGCAATTATGGCATTGTTGAAGATATAGGCCAATACAGCAAGTCTTGGAAACATAATTGCAGACGCAATAATAATACCGGCAGCATATTGCTTTGATAGCTCGGGAGATTCTTTACTTCGCGATGCATAAATCCAAGATACAGCCGTACTTGAAATCAAGCCACCTAAGATAGCAGTTAGTAAAATTCCTCTTTGTGAACCTACATATTTTACAAGGAAGTAGCCTATAAAGTTCAAAAATGACACAATCACTACAATTGCTCCAATTTCAAACGGATTCAATAAGCCTTCAGGGCCAAAGTCCTGTTTTGGCAGGAAGGGCAGAATTAAAAGTGCAATTATTGAAAACTTAATAAAGGCAAAGAGTTCTTCAGAGGTTATATTTTTGATGAATGTTTTGAATGTTGTCTTTAATGATAAAAGTGTAACTATTACCACAGCTGTGGCTACAGCTTCTTTATGCATGTGGCTTGAGACCATTACTCCTAAAATCAATGTTGCGAATAATGCCATATTGGTAGTAATCCCACTCATAAGATGTTTTTGAACAATAGAAAGATGACTCAAAGCAAGAAACCCCAAAAAAGTGCCTGAAACAATTACAACAAACCAAGTGGTGTATGTGATAGAAAGTGTGCCCAAAATAAAACCAGTAATGGCAACAATTGGGAAGGTCCTTATACCTGCAAAACCCTGCTCTTCTTTGAGCTTGTCGTACTCTCGTTCTAGCCCTAAAATAAGGCCAATTCCTAGACTGATTAGTAGTCCGAGAATAAATGGGTTTATGTTTTTAAAGGTTTCCAACATTTTTTTTTCAAATAGTTAAAAAAGTTAATGTAATTAAGTAATGGAATAAAATCATCATCTATCAATTCTTCATCTCCTCTTCTAAAACCGTATAATTTTAAGCGTTTGCTCCAGCTTTACAATTGCGTACAACATAGTATTTATCCCAAGGCTGTCGTCTTTAGTGTTATTTATGCTCATGCTATAGAAATGGATTTTTCAAGATATACACTTTGGATTGTATGGAGTAGATCAATCCCTTCTGCAAAAGGTTTTTGAAACGCCTTTCTTCCCAAAATTAATCCTGAACCTCCGGCTCTTTTATTTATGACGGCTGTGGTTACAGCTTCGGACAAATCGGATTTACCTTTGGAACCTCCGCCTGAATTAATCAATCCTATTTTTCCCATATAGCAATTGGCCACTTGTAATCTACATAGGTCAATGGGATGATCCGTGGCAAGGGTTTTATACATTTCATCATCGTATTTTCCAAAGCCTATTTCTTTGAACCCAAAATTATTTGTTGGTAATTTCTGTTTGATGATATCTGCTTGAATAGTAACGCCCAAATGATTTGCCTGACCAGTTATATCGGCAGCAGCGTGATAATCTTCCTTTTCTTTTTTGAATGCTTCGTTTCGGGTGTAGCACCAAAGGATGGTGGCCATTCCCAGATTATGCGCTTCTTCAAAAGCTTCGGCAATTTCCTTAAGTTGTCTGTTACTTTCAGCTGAACCAAAATAGATGGTTGCACCTACGGCAACCGCTCCCATATTCCACGCGTCCTTTACCTTCCCAAACAGAGTTTGGTCGTATTTATTTGGGTAGGTTACCAGTTCATTGTGATTAATCTTTACAATAAAAGGTATTTTATGGGCATACTTTCTGGCATTTAATCCCAAAACGCCAAAGGTTGATGCTACGCCATTACAACCGGCTTCAATAGCAAGCTTAACAATGTTCTCTGGGTCAAAATAATCTGGGTTTTTATAGAATGAAAAAGCAGCACTATGCTCAATACCTTGATCGACAGGCAAAATGCTTAAATAACCTGTTCCTCCTAGGTTTCCGTGATTGTATAATTGGGAGAGACTACGCAACACCTGTGGATTTCTGTTGCTATTGCCAAATACCTTGTCTAGGCTATCCTTGCTTGGTGTTTGCAATTCATCCTTTGTTATTTTTTCACACACGTGCTCCAAATAGAAGTGGGCTTTGTCACCTAAGATTTCTAATATGTTTCTGCCTGTTTTCATTTCAATAATAATTAATTTATTCCTAAACTTTCATTGGTTTTAGCTATGGATTTTCTCCCATCGGTTTCAATGCCTGTAAGTGCTCTGATGGCATCAATGGTTTCGGGGATAACAATCGCCTGGTTATCGACCACATAGGCATAGAACAATTCATCTCCTACTACTTTCAACATGTCTTCCCACAGGGCTACTTCATACATATCGCCCCAAGGTCGTCCCATATCCATGAACATTTCTTTTATAGTATTGTTTGAAACCAGTCCCTGGTCATAGCGAATTAATTTGATTCTACTGGATGTTTTAAAGGCATTAAGTACTTCCTCTTCTGTAACCTGTTTTTTTAGTTTCACATTCCAGTAATGCATATGGCTTAGGGTTTCTGGAACTTTTATAGCAGAAGTAATGACATCCAAATCTGGGTCAACGCTTTTAGCATCAGGCCCTTGATGGCTCGGAATATCTTTTTCGGGAACCATAGTGTTCATAATCCCACCTAAATGGCTTTCCCAAGGGTCAGTAGCTCTTCTTAAAAGTGTACCTCTGGCATAATCAAATAAACCAGCTCTTTTTAAGGCACCAAGGGTTCTTAAAATAGAAGTTGTGTTACAAGAAACCACTCTTGTTTGATTTAGGCCTATTGCAGTTTTGTAATTGCTTTCAGCATTAAAAGAATGTCCTGTGGTTTCATGTTTTTCACCCCCTTCAACAATAAATTTGACGCCCTTGCTTTTATATACTTCAACATTTTTTGCTGCTATGTTCTTTGGTGTACAATCCACAACAAGGACGACTGTGTCTAAAAGCTCCTGCATATTTCCTTTAACAGAGATACCTTCAGACTTCATTCTATCGGCAGCCTCTTGGGTTGCGGCATAGATGTCATAACCCTTTCTTACGGCGTTTTGAATACGCCAATCACTAATGACATCGCAAACCCCAACTAGGTTCATGTCATCTTGAAGATTTATGGCATCGGCTACACGTTTACCAATTACTCCATATCCTATAACTGCTATATTTTTCATTTTTTATTTATTGTTATTTTGTTTGAAATTTCTAATAATCAGTCGGTTGCTTTTTTCATAAGTGAAATAGCTCACCGCCCAATTAAAACCAACCATCAATCGATTTCTAAATCCACTTATGGACATGAGATGTACTACCGACCAAAGTAACCAAGCGAAATAACCTCCAAATTTTAATTTGCCTAAATCAGCAACAGCTCTCCGTTTTCCTACCGTGGCCAAAGACCCTTTGTCATTGTATGTAAAAGGCTTCAAAGGTTTGTTGTTCATAATTTTAACTAAAGTGTCGCCAAGGTATTTGCCTTGTTGGATGGCTGTTTGCGCAACTTGTGGATGCCCCTTTGGTGTATTTTCAGTAAGAACAGCCGCGATATCACCTATGGCAAAAATGTTTTCATGACCTTCAACTTTTAGATAGGGATCGGTTTTTATTCGGTTGCCTCTAACAATATGCTTTTCATCAATACCTTCGGGGAATTGCCCTTTGACACCCGCTGTCCAAATCAGGTTCTTTGCTAAAAAGGTCTTGCCACTTTTTGTAGAAACTTTATTACCATCATAGTTAGTAACTGATTCATTGAGAAGTACCTTTACGTTTAAATCTTCTAAATACCTTAGGGTTTTTGAGGATGCTTTGTTTGACATTGTGCTCAGAAGCTCTTCTCCGGCTTCTATCAGATAGATTTTCATTATGGATGAAGGATATTCAGGGTAGTCCTTAGGTAAAATATATTTGCAAAATTCTGCCAAAGCGCCTGCCATTTCTACGCCTGCAGGACCACCACCAACAATCACAAAATTAGTAAGAGCATCACGCTCTTCACCATCACAAGTAATAGCGGCCTGCTCCAGGTTTTGTAACATCATGTGGCGAATGTTAAGTGAGTCGCGGATATTTTTCATCCCCAAGCCATTTTCTTCAACTGTATCCATTCCGAAGAAATTTGTGGTCGTGCCTGTTGCCAACACAAGGTAGTCGTAATAAGCACTTCCCTTATTTGTTTTTACAATGTTCGAAGAAGGTTGAATTTCTTCTACTTCTGCCAAGCGAAAAACTACATTTTTATAACCGTTAAACTGCTTCCTGAAAGGAAAAACTATGCTATCGGGTTCCAGTGCACTTGTAGCCACTTGGTAAAGCAATGGTTGAAATTGGTGAAAGTTATTCTTGTCGAACAATACCACCTGTACCTCTTTGTTCTTCAGTTTTTCTACTAATGCCAAACCTGCAAATCCACCACCAATAACTATAATTCGGGGCAATGAGGATTCGGGTAAACAAACAGTATCAAGTTGCTTACAGCTGATATCTAGATTATCATATTTTTTCTTGTTGTCAATCATGCACTTGGGTTTTAATGGGCTTTCTCCAATATAGGTGTTCATATAGACCAGACCAGTACATTCCAAAGGTGAAGGCGAATAATAATTCCTCAATGGGAATGCCCAATACAAGAATATGGGTGAGGTTGTCAAGGTTCCAGTACAGTTCCACATATTGTGGGTAAAAAGGAAGAATGCTACCAAAATAGATAAAATACAGTATAGTAAACAGAATGCCCCCAATCCATATCTTTCTTTTTAAATCTGGACGACAATATAACGTAGATAAACCACCAATAAATAAAGCGATAATGCCACAATAAATATGATTTAGTGGTGTAAAAAAGGCTAGGACAAAGAAGATTACAACAGGTACAAATAAGATATATTTATGCAAACGATGTCTTCTGTGACTCCGCTCTGTATGGTTTAATTGCATAAGGCTTTGATTGAAAATTAGATTGTAAAGCATAGCTCCAATTCCACCGATGGCAAAAGAAAAAATGAGGCTTTCTATATCAAAACTTGTCTTTTCAGCCAAATCAAAAAGTGATGGTGGCAACCAGTATTCTGGAACGAATAAAGGTTCTGTTAAACCAAAAGGCATTGTAATCAGGCTCATTTTGAGCATTTCCCTTCTCGAATTCTTTTTGAAGAGATAGATTGTTGCCCAAAGAACAAGAATTATTAGTGACCATACAAACCAGACGTACTGCATACTTTTTATGTTAATCTTTTATTCTTATCTGTGCATTATAAAAAGCTGCGATGCAGGCACCAATTAGCCAGCCAAGGATAAAGGTTTGTATAATTCCCAGACCAGCTTCCCATAAGGGGACATCCATTCTTATTATACTAGTGGTGTCCAGACCGTGCAACAGGCTATTGAAAAAGTTGATTGTTCCTTCCTGTCCTGCAGTGGACATCACTATCATGCAGCCTAGGTAAATTAGTGCTCCGGTAAGACCGAAAGCGAAACCAAGTTTTTTTACATTTAATCGGTACATAATTTTATGTTTTAAGTTAGTTGTCTGATTTTAAAATCTTTTTTGATTCTTCAAATTCTTCCTTAGATATTTCACCTTTTGCAAAGCGTTTTTTAAGAATATCCAGTGGGTTGTCCTTTTTCGTTTTTTGATATGGAATATCAGCGGGGTAAAAAAATATCCATGCAAGAAAAATAATCCATATAATCCACCATATGAGGTGCATTCCTCCAAAATGCCCGTCGTAATAATGCATAGTTTTTAATTTTAAGTTGTTTAATTTAGTTCTGTTATTGCATAACCATTGAGTCCATCAAGTTGCTTTTGTAAGTCGGCAACTGAAAGTGTTTCATTCATTGTGATAAGTGCAGCACCTTTTGGAGCCAAAAAAATCTCTGCTTTTTCTATATTGGGATGTTCTTCCAAAGTCTTCTTGATCCTTGCTACACAGCCACCACAACCAATTCCGCTTATTTGAAATTTTTGTTTCATCATTTAGTATTTAATAGTGATGGTGACCTTTATGTTCATCTTTAGGTTCTGTTTTAGGTACTTCTTTACTTTGTTCTTGTCCCTTTTTACTATTCTGCGAATGATTATGCCCACCGTGTCGATGTGAACCGTGAGGCATAAATAAGTGACAAGTAAACATAAAAAGGATGAAGATGAACAAAGAAGAACTGCTTTCTATACCAATAGATGGTGCAAAAAAGATGAACAGTAGTGGCAAGCCACAACCTATAATCATCCATATCCAGTGATTATTTTTCATAATTGTCTATTTTTTAGTTATCGAAATATTAGTAATGTACCATATGGCCTCCTTTGGTTGTATCCTAATTATTCATGTTATTCTCTTTATATGTTCATTTTCTTTTAGTTTTAGCACAATATTTTCACGTTTACAACCACTGTTCATGTAATTTAGATAAGTGTTTTACAATACCAATATTAAAATTCTTTAATACTTGTACATTGACGATTAGGAATGTTGAGTTTCTTCACAATCTTTAAACTGATCTGGAGTTCTGCCACACATACTGCAGGGCTCTCCATTTTTATTGAGCATTGGATTTTGACTTGCGCATGTTCCTGTAAATTTTCCATTCTTTTTCGCCCAAAGTTTTATCGCTATTCCAGCAATTCCCAATCCTATTAGGATAAAAGTGATCAATAAGAGTTTCATAGTTTTAGAGTTTATCTATTTTTCTTTTTTTGTATACCACCAAACAGCCCATAAGACAATTATTAGTGGGATAATCCATAAATACATCATGATTTCTCGATTTAATGTTTATCTTAATTTGAATGCATTTTGCCCATGTCCATTCCTTTTTCGCTCATCATTTTCATACTGGACTTCATGCATTCATCACTCATCATGCCTTGATTGTGCATCATTTGCATCATTTGCCGCATCATTTTTTCATCCCCCAACATAGAGTGCATCATGTTCATTGACACTACACTGTCGTTAATGACATTCATGCCATTGTCTTGCATCATCATTCCCATCATACCTTTGTTTCCCCTCATCATTTGTATGACGTGACTATTGTTTTGCATGTGCTGCATGAATTCGGTCATGTATTGATGATTGTTCATAATGTCATTCATAAGTTCAATTCTTGACTCTTTGTTTTCCAACATTGGGCATGAGCTTGTGCTTGTATCTTGCTTACAGCCGTTTAATGTCATTAGGCCTACTACTGAAAAAATAATTACTAATGTTTTCATATCATACTGTTTTATTGGTTAAACATTTATTTGCTTTTAATAAACGCATTTCCAATAGTCCATTTCAAAACCATGAATTAGGGGAACGCGCTTTTAGCCATTAATTGGCAGATTTAATAAATTCAAAAATCTTACCGGCTTGGTCATCCGTTAAATTTGCTCGAACTTTCATATGTAAACTAATGGTTTCCCAATCGGTATCATTATAACTGGCAGGAGAAGGGGTATTATGGCATCTAATACAATTTTCTCCCCATAATTGTGCTCCAGATCTATTTTTGTACGCTGCTGTTTGTTCGGCAGAGCATGATCCTATGGTTAATGCTAGAACAGCAGAAAATACTATAACTGTAGCTCCAAATATTTTATATGTTTTCATTTTTTATATGTTTTGTGTTAATTAAAATCCTATTGCCCAATGAAAGTATACCCCTTCTTGTTTAAATCTTCCTATTATGTCATGACCACCAGTTCCAGTAATATTTTGATAATTGAATTTAATTAATGATCGCCAACTTATCCAATAATTTAAACCAATTGAATATTCTTTTTTATTTGTTTGAAAACCAGCTCCTACTGGGGTCTCCAATTTTGAATAACGTCCGACAAATTCTAGTTTGTTAATGAAATTGTTTTGAGACATGGACGGTCTATAAGAAATCTGCATATAATACGATTTACTTTCATTATCAAAATCCAAGTCTTCAAAGATGCCCGGCTCTTCTTCTATTTCGTAAATTATATTATCTACTTTTGAGTTATTGTATTGCGCTTTTACATCAACAATACCACTTAATGATGGTATTTGTTTTACAAACGAAAAATCAAATGCATAAAGATTAGCCCACAAGTTTTCATATATACTGCCACGATCCCCTACTTTTGCAGTCGTATAGTATGATGCCCCAATTTCTGTTGAGGAATCTGCAAATGGTAATATTCCTATTCTGCCACCAAATGCCCTACTATTATTGTTGTCTTTTAAATTGTCAAAAGTTAACATGCCAGCCTCAATTGGTTCTTCCCCATCTGGAGTTTTTAGACCTGGTCCATTAGTGTTATATATCGAATAATTCAAAATTGAACTACCAATATTAAATGCACCTCTTAATTCAACACCAACACCTGATCCTGGAGTAATTCCATCATGACCAAACCCTAAAGGCTTTGTTGTAAATCTATTAATCCAAGAAGGATGTAGACGCTCCATAAAAGTGCCAAAGGGAAGCAGAAATTTACCAGCTCTAATTGTCATGTTCTTATTGAGTACATATATAATGTCTGCGTATTCAAAACCAACATCTAAAGATCCTCCAGAAATTTGAAATTCTAATTCGGTTTCAAACATCAATCTATCTGAATGTTTGAATAAAAAGATAGGAGCAAACGTGCCACCATTAAAACTAGATGCGGTTTCTCCGTTGGTTTTAACAGATTCAATTCCTGCATGACCGTAACCACGAATCATAAATTGGGTTTTACTTGGCTTATAGCCTTTTCTTAACAAAGCAGCTTCAACCAATGAATCTATTTCATTGTTCTTGTTATTTTCTTGTGCCACAATACTACCTGTAGAAACAAATAATAATAGCATTAATATAACTTTTTTCATTATTGTTAGTTTTACTGTTATTTTTTAAGGGTTCTTAAATAATTAACTAGGTTCCAACGTTCTTCCCTTTTTAATATCTCTTTATAGGAGGCCATAGGAGCTCTTCCTTCAGTCATTTTCCAAAAAATCGCACCATCACTTTGGGACTGAAAACTGGTTAATGTAAAATTTGCAGGTTTAGGGTTAAGTGCGGCACCTGCAATACCATCTCCTTTGCCTTTGTTTCCATGACATATAATACATAATTGTACAAATGTTTTTTGTCCTTTTTTTATGGATGATGCATCATTTTTAAAAGGGTTTTCTATTTTATCTGCACTTGCTGGAGCTACCCATTTTTTTTGTTGCATTGCAACATGTTTGGATTTTGAATCATTTGTAAAACTTGCTAAGGATGCGTATAGCAAACCTGCAAATGTGAGACTAATTAAAATTTTTGTTGTTTTCATATTAGTTGGTATTTATAATTGATAAATTTATTTGTAAAGCAGATTGTTTATCTGCATAACTTTTGTTCTTATCTATATAATTTCATCATAGAAATTTCGTTTCCAATTTTCTGTATTTTTATAGTCGGTCATACTCATTCCCACGACTTCTTTAAACTGTCTGGATAGGTGATTTACACTGCTGTAATCCAGTAAGTAGCCTATATCTGAAAAAGAAAGTTGCTTAAGTTGAATAAGTTCTTTGACTTTCTCTATCTTCAATTTGATAAAGTATTTTTCGAGGGTTGTCTGTTCATTGGCTGAAAATAATTTGCTCAATGACTTGTAGTCCTTATGAAGACTTGACGCCAATAGTTCAGATGTTTTTACTTTAATATGTAGTGGGAGCTCTTGTAACTGCTCAATTAGAATAATCTTCATTCTTTCTACGAGCATTTCATCTTCTTTTTGTACGATTTCAAAATCATTGGCGTGAAGCACAGTTGTAACCGCATTGACAATTTCACTGCTGGTTTTTTTTGGTGCTTCTACCAATAATCTTCCCAATTCTAGTGAAAGCACAGTTACTCCCAATTCTTGTAATTCTTGCTTAATAACTTTTAAGCAGCGGCTACAGACCATATTTTTAATCCAAAATTCTTTGAGTCCTTTCATAATAATCGATGTATTACTATTGGCATTTTGCCAAATAGCTTGTAATTTTCTTAATAGTATAAGGTTAATAGTGTTGTTGGGAATTGGGTACAACAATAGTTAGCCGGAAGCTTTGCTTTGGCTATAATTGGAAATGCAGGTTAAGATAATCTACCTGCTATGTAGAAATCAAATTAAGTAAGTCTCGTGTAGAATCTGTATATCCTTGGATAGCAAGGGTGGCCTGTATTGTTTAAACGGAACTATATTTTTCTCAAGCCCTTCAAATAAATTTTGGTAAGTGTAATATAAGGTATTTAGGAAAACCATGGTTTGGGTCTCAAGTTCACCCTTGGTGGTTTCAAAAACTGGATTTGCTTTTTTAACAAATGTGTGGTTGTCACAACAATCCTTTTCATGAAGTTGAGAACACTTTTTAAATAAAAAATCTTTTTTTTCAATATGATCTTTACAAACTTTGGCTTTCCCATAAAAAGCCATATTTACCAATTTATTATTACAATAGTGTACATCTACCTTAAAAGAGGATGTTGTTAGCAAAACTATAGCTGCTAAAAAGAAGGATACTATTTTAGTAAAAAAAGAATTCACCTTTTAAAATTAAAAAAAATTGCGGAAACATTCAAATATATATCTTAGGAGTATATGAAAATATGATATTGCTCATATAATGTAATTAGATTTATTATTTAATTTGCGATGTGAAATTTTGATAAAGAATTTGAAAATGATATTATTTCACCTTATTTTGTCAAAAACAAATGTTAAATAAATTCAAAATGCTAAAAATTTTATAGCTTTGTAAAATTAATGAAAAAGATTTTCCACAAAATATTATCTTTTAGTTTTGCTCTTCTAGTGCTGTTATCTACAATGTCATTCACTATAGATATGCACTATTGTGGTGATACATTGGTTGATACTGCTATATTCAACAAAGCTAAATCTTGTGGTATGGATATGAATAACACAGATTCACACCATTCGAATATGAAAGGAAAATGCTGTTCTGAAAAACAGATAGTTGTTAAAGGCCAAAATGAGTTAAATACTACTTTTGACAATTTAACAGTTTACCAGCAACAGTTTGTAGCTGTTTTTACATACACTTATATTAACCTTTTTGAAGGAACAGAAAAGAATGTTACTTCATACGAAGCATATAGACCACCACTCGTTATCAGGCAAATCTACAAGCTTGACGAGACTTACTTAATTTGATTTTTAAACATTAGACTTAGGATCCTTAAAATTTATTTTTACAGGATAACTATCTGTATTCGGTGTTTTCGTAACACCAATGTCTAACAATTTAATTTTCAGATTACATGTTAAATAAAATCATAAGATATTTTTTAGAAAACAAGCTAGTAACTGTATTGGTTTTAATAACCCTAGTTACTTGGGGAGTCATTACATCCCCCTTTAATTGGAATACGGGTTTTCTACCTAAAGACCCAGTACCTGTTGATGCTATTCCTGACATAGGGGAAAATCAACAAATTGTTTTTACCCAATGGCCCGGGCGTTCACCACAAGACATTGAGGACCAGATTTCCTATCCAATGACTACTTATTTGCTGGGAATTCCAGGGGTGAAAACGATTCGTAGTTCGTCCATATTTGGATTTTCCAGTATTTATATCATTTTTAATGATGATGTGGAATTTTATTGGTCACGTTCTCGAATCCTTGAAAAGCTAAACTCACTGCCGGCAGGTCTATTGCCGGATGGCGTAACCCCAACTTTAGGTCCTGATGCTACTGCACTAGGGCAAGTATATTGGTATACCCTTGAGGGGAGAGATAAAGATGGAAATCCTACTGGAGGCTGGGACTTGCACGAGATACGGACTGCCCAGGATTTTTATGTTAAATATGGCCTAAATGCTGTTGACGGGGTCTCTGAAGTGGCCTCAATTGGTGGTTTTGTCCAAGAATACCAAATTGACGTAAATCCAGATGCCCTAAAAGCCTATAACATTCCTTTGCACAAGGTCATGCAAGCAGTACAGAAATCGAACAGGGATGTTGGCGCAAAAACCATTGAAGTCAATCAAGCAGAATATTTGGTTAGGGGCTTGGGGTATGTGAAGAATACAGAAGATATAGAAAAAGCTGTGGTTGCTGTGTACGATAATGTTCCCGTTAGGATTAAGGATATTGGAGTAGTTAGCTTAGGGCCAGCTACGCGAAGGGGTGTACTTGACAAAGGTGGTGCAGAAGTTGTTGGTGGTGTCGTGGTTGCACGTTATGGTTCCAATCCTTTGGCGGTCATTAATAATGTGAAGGATAAAATCAAGGAAATTGCACCCGGCTTGCCCAAAAAGACATTGGCCAATGGTGTTGAAAGCCAATTGACCGTGGTGCCTTTTTATGACCGTACCCAACTCATACACGAAACCATCGGTACGCTGGAAAATGCACTATCTCACGAAATCCTTATCAGTATTATTGTTGTATTGGTACTTGTTCTTAATCTTAGAGCCTCTATTATTATTTCAAGTTTATTGCCTGTAGGGGTCTTGATGACATTTATTATCATGCAATATGCAGGAGTTGATGCCAATGTGGTTGCGCTTTCTGGGATAGCCATTGCCATAGGGGTAATGGTAGACGTGGGAATTGTATTTGTAGAGAATATCATCCGCCATTTGGAAATGCCAGAGAACCATGGTGTTAAAGGCAAGGAACTTATACAAGTAATCTATAAAGCAACGGTGGAAGTTGCCTCAGCCATTACAACGGCATTGGCTACTACTGTGGTAAGTTTTGTCCCTGTTTTTGCTATGCAGTCAGCAGAAGGTAAACTATTTAGGCCATTGGCATTTACCAAAACCTTTGCACTATTGAGTGCCTTTGTTCTAGGACTTATTGTGCTTCCTGCATTAGCACATTTTGTATTAGGTGTAGATTATAACAAAAAGCGTGTACGACGATTTTGGTCAATACTATTGATTATCACTGGAATTCTATTTGCAATTTATACACATACGTGGTTGCCGATTGTTATTTCACTGGTTGGGTTAAATAATTTGTTTGAGCCTAAATGGCCAGAGAAATTTAAATCGTACCCTAACTACATCAATTTAGGATTGACTGTTTTTATTGCTTCATTTTTCTTAACCGAAGAATGGATGCCACTGGGCCCTCAAAATGGTATCATTATCAACTACTTTTTTGTTTTGTTCCTGGTAGGTATTATTCTGGTGGCACTAATGGCAATTGTACATTTTTATACACCTGTTTTAAAGTGGTGTTTGGAAAACAAAGGGAAGTTCATGCTTATCCCATTTGTAACCTTATTTTTCGGGGTTTTGGTTTGGATTGGTTTCGACAGTACCTTTGGCATTGTCGCTAAAGGCCTTGAATCTGTAGGTTGGAAGAATGTTAGGCAAACTTCTGGATGGCAGGCAGCTTCCAACAGGTTTCCGGGAATAGGGTCAGAGTTCATGCCGTCACTCAATGAAGGTTCCTTCCTATTGATGCCAACCTCGATGCCACATTCGGGAGTCGAATATAACAAAAATGTAGTGGGACAATTAGATATGCTTTTGGGGAGTATACCCGAAGTAGAGTTGGCTGTTGGCAAACTTGGACGAGTTGAATCAGCTCTAGATCCAGCACCAATTTCCATGTACGAGAACGTTATTAACTATAAACCTGAATTTATTTTAAATGAAGATGGGCATAGAATTCGTTTTAAGGTGGATAGGAAAGATAGGTTCATCACTACACAAAAAGATACTTTGACCAATGAAGAAGCCTTAAAGCAAGGAATTACAGTAAAGGATTTAATTGAAGATGACAATGGTGAGTTTTACCGTAACTGGAGACCGAATATAAAATCACCTAACGATATCTGGGATGAAATAGTAAAGGTTACAAAAATTCCAGGTATTACTTCTGCCCCCAAGTTACAACCCATTGAAACACGATTGGTTATGTTGCAAACCGGAATGCGTGCTCCTATGGGTATCAAGGTTTTTGGGCCAGATTTAAAGACAATTGAAAATTTCGGAATGCAGTTGGAAGGTATTTTAAAGGAAGTGCCCTCTGTTAAGGCGGAAGCAGTATTTGCTGACAGAATAGTTGGCAAGCCTTATTTGCACTTGAATATCAATAGGGACGAAATATCTAGGTATGGTTTAAATATTGAAGATGTTCAGCAAAGTATTGAAACAGCGATTGGTGGAATGAAAATTACTTCTACAGTAGAAGGAAGAGAACGCTTTCCTGTAAGGGTTCGTTATCCGAGGGAATTAAGGGATGATCCTGAATCTTTGAGCAAAATATTAATACCTACTCCAGTGGGAGCACAAATACCGTTGTCTCAAGTGGTGGATTTTGAATACGTGAGAGGGCCACAGGCCATTAAGAGTGAAAACACTTTTTTAGTGGGGTATGTGCTATTTGATAAACGAGATGGTTTTGCAGAAGTTGATGTTGTGAACGATGCGCAGGACGCCATTCAGGAAAAGATTGACGCAGGTGAATTAACCGTTCCTGCCGGTGTGAGCTATAAATTTTCAGGTAGTTATGAAAACCAAATCAGAGCGGTTAAAAGATTGTCCATTGTAATACCAATCAGTTTAATTGTAATTTTCTTGCTCCTGTTTTTTCAGTTTAAAACTGTTATCGCCTCATCCATCCATTTTTCGGGAGTTTTTGTGGCTTTCGCAGGAGGTTTTATCATGCTTTGGCTTTATGGTCAGGATTGGTTTATGAATTTTGCCATATCTGGGGTCAATATGCGCGACCTTTTCCAAATGCATACCATCAATTTAAGTGTTGCTGTTTGGGTTGGCTTCATTGCCTTATTTGGAATTGCTACTGATGACGGTGTTATTATGGGAACCTACATCCACCAAGTTTTTGAGGAAAAGAAACCACAAACAATTCCGGATGTAAGAGCAGCTGTTTTGGAAGCAGGGAAAAAAAGGGTTCGTCCCGCCATGATGACAGCTGCGGTGGCTATTATTGCGCTTTTGCCAGTGCTAACATCGACAGGTAAAGGAGCAGACATTATGATTCCTATGGCTATTCCAACGTTTGGGGGAATGACTATTCAAATTATGACCATGTTTGTGGTTCCTGTGCTTCAAGCTTATTGGAGAGAAACGGTGATTAAAAATCAAAATAAAGAATTGAAAAAAATAGAGTAAAATGAAAAAAGTATTCACAATCATACTTGTCTTAATTAGTGCTTTATCCAATGGACAGACCTTAGAGGAGTACTTTAAGATAGCGGCTGAGAATAATCCCGGGTTGCTTTCACAGTACAAAGAATTTGAGGCTGCATTACAAAAAGTACCACAGGTAAGCTCTTTGCCAGACCCCAATCTGTCTTTTGGCTACTTTATTTCTCCCGTAGAAACCCGAGTGGGGCCACAAAAAGCAAGGTTTTCATTAACGCAAATGTTTCCTTGGTTTGGAACATTAAAGGCTCAAGGCGATGCCGCTACACTCATGGCAGAGGCCAAATACCAATCCTTTTTGGATGCAAGGAACAAACTTTTCTACGAGGTTTCAGCTGCTTATTTTCCATTGTACGAACTTAAAGAGTGGGTGAAAATCGAAGAGAACAATATAGCTATTCTGGAATCTTATAAGACAGTTTCTAACACAAAATTTAAAAATGGTTTGGGAACATTGGTTGATGTTTTAAGAGTAGACGTTTTTTTAAAGGAAGCCCAGACAAATTTGGGAATCCTTAAAAGAAAGGAAATCCCTCTTCTGGCATCATTCAATAAATTACTAAACCGTAATGAATTTGAGAATGTAAGCATACCCGAAGCCGTTACGATTAATGTGCTACCCATCGATTACGTTAAGGATTCTTTGGTAATAAATCATCCTCTTTTGAATTCACTTGAATTAAAGGTCAAGGCCGCCGAGGCATCTGAAAGAGCTGCCCTTAAACAGGGATTGCCCAAGATAGGGGTTGGTTTGGACTATGTAATGGTCGATAAGCGTACCGATATGATAGTTACTGATAATGGTAAGGATGTACTTATGCCAATGCTCACCTTGAGCCTGCCCATTTTCAGGGGCAAATATAAGGCTGCCGAAAAAGAGGCGCAATTGATGCAGGAAAGTTACACCCTGCAAAAAACAGAAATTACAAATTCATTGAAGTCAAATTATGAAATGGCACTTTTTGACATAAAACAACAAATAGATATGATTTCACTTTTCGACGAGCAAATAATCGAATCAGAACAGGCACTCAATTTGTTATTCACAGCCTATGGGAATTCCGGAAAGGATTTCGAGGAAGTGTTACGAATGCAGCAACAATTGTTGAAGTATGATAAGTTAAGAATAAGTGCATTAGCTCAATATGAAATAGCATTGGCTAAATTAAATTATATCACAGCAAAAAAATAATCAGATGAAATCAGAAACAAAAAAAATAGTAAAAATAGCCTTATCCACCCTGGTTTTGGGACTTTTGCTGGGATGGCTATTGTTTGGTGGTTCAAATAATAATAAAAAAGATGAACACCAACATTCTTCAGAAGTATCAGGAGAAACCATTTGGACATGCTCCATGCACCCACAAATCAGACAAAATGAACCAGGGGATTGCCCCATTTGCGGGATGGACTTAATTCCCCTGGAAAATGACAGTGATACAGAAGTAGACCCTATGGCCATAAGTATGTCTAAAACGGCCATGCAACTAGCCAATGTTTCTACGGAGGTAGTTGGGAAGACCAAACCTGTGAAATTACTTAACTTAAATGGTAAAGTAGAAGCTGATGAGCGTTCTGTTTATTCTCAGTCTTCCCATATTCCAGGACGGGTTGAAAAGTTGATGGTCAATTTTACTGGAGAATATGTAAATCAGGGGCAGATTATTGCCTATGTTTATTCTCCGGACTTGGTAACCGCTCAAGAGGAACTTTTTGAAGCAAGAAAGGTTGTAGAAACCCAACCACAATTTTTTAATGCTGCAAAAGAAAAGTTAAAAAACTGGAAGCTGTCTGATACACAAATAGCTCAAATACTTCAATCAGGTACTGTTAAAGAAGAATTGCCAATACATGCAGATGTTTCTGGTTACGTTACAGAAAAAATGGTCAATCTTGGTGATTATGTCAATAAGGGTAAAGCATTATATCAAATTGCAAATCTAAGTAGCGTTTGGGTATTGTTCGATATATATGAAGCTGATATGCCTTGGATAAAAAAGGGAGATGAAGTAGGTTTTACCATACCTTCACTTCCAGGCGAAACTTTTAGAGGCAAGATTTCCTATATTGATCCTGTAATCAACCCCATGACAAGGGTAGCCAAGGCTAGAATTGAGATAAGAAATGCTAACTTAAAACTAAAGCCTGAGATGTTTGCTTCTGGAAACGTGGAAGCTAAACTACCCATTAAATCAGAAGCATTGGTAATCCCTAAATCGGCTGTAATGTGGACGGGAGAACGTTCTGTTGTATATATCAAAAATAGTTCACCCAAAGGAGTGAGTTTTATGCTACGTGATGTCACTTTGGGACCTTCTTTAGGAAATAGTTTTATTGTGAACGATGGATTACAAGAAGGGGATGAAATTGCTGTAAATGGTACTTTTAGCATTGATGCAGCTGCGCAATTGGCAGGAAAGCCCAGCATGATGAATCCTTCCGGAGGGCCAGCTATGACAGGGCACAATCATGGAGGAATGAAAATGGGAGATGATAAAAGTACTGGGGGTAGTGATGATTCTAAAATGGATATGAACAAGACCTCAATGGAAAATAAAACTGACCATACAGAAATGAATCAGCGAATAGTTACCACTGAGGCATTCAAAGAACAATTAAAACAAGTATTTACTGCCTATTTAAAATTAAAAGATGACTTAGTTAATGATAATAGCAGTAAAGCTAATACATCTGCAAAAGATGTGATATTGGCTTTGGAAAGTGTAGATATGAAGCAATTAACAGATAAGAATGCACACGACCATTGGATGACTATTTCAAAAGAAATTTCCAAATCAGCTAATGCCATTTCTGAAACTTCTAATATCGAAAAACAGAGAGGTCATTTTAAACATTTGTCTGCTCATTTATCCAAAGGTATTAAGCTTTTTGGTGTCAATCAAAAAGTATATGAACAATTTTGTCCGATGGCGGACAATAACAAAGGAGCTTACTGGTTGAGTATTACCAAAGAGATTAAAAATCCTTATTTTGGAGAAGCCATGCTTACTTGTGGAGAAGTAAAAGATGAAATACATTAAAACAAGAATGAAAACACTAAAAATAATAATATTACTATTGTATTCAACCTATACATTTGCTCAAGTTGGAACCAATGGACAGGATAGAAAAGAAGAAGGTCGGCCTATAAAGGAATATAACTTGACCATTGAGCAAAACAAGATAACATTAGGTGGGGTCACTGCCAAGGCGATGACCATCAATGGTAGTATTCCTGGACCGGTTTTAGAGTTTAATGAGGGTGACCTTGCTATCATAAATGTGACCAATAAAATGGATGTGGAAACCTCTGTGCATTGGCATGGATTGATACTCCCTAATTTTTATGACGGTGTTCCTTATTTAACCACACCACCCATTGAACCCGGCACTACATTTCAGTACAGAATACCAATTAATCAATCGGGTACATTTTGGTACCATTCACACACAATGCTGCAAGAGCAAAAAGGGGTATACGGCTCTATTGTTATTCAACCAAAAGAAAAAACCTTGCAATATGATAAGGATTTAGTCGTGGTTTTGTCTGACTGGACCAACGAAAAAGCCATGAACATACTACGGAATCTTAAAAGGGGCAATGAGTGGTACCAAATCAAAAAAGGAACCGCAGTACCCTTGAGCAGGGTCATTAAGGAAGGAGCGTTCGGGGCACAACTCAAATTTTGGAGAGACCGTATGGAAGGTGCTGACATTGCAGATATCTACTATCCGGCATTTTTGTCCAACGGAAAAAAATTGGCGGAGTATCCAGAATTCAAGGCAGGTGAAAAAGTACGTCTTCGCTTCATCAACGCATCGGCCTCGACTTATTATTGGATGGATTTTGGTGGTGGAAACCCAATGGTGGTTTCCAGTGATGGTATTGACGTACAACCAGTGTCCAAAAGCCGATTTCTATTTGGCATTGCCGAAACCTACGATGTTATTGTCACAATTCCCAAAGGTATTATAGAAATTACTGCAACAGCTCAAGACGGTTCAGGTCATACCTCTATACATTTGGGTAATGGCACTCTTTATCCAGCCAAAAGAATAGACAGACCTGATAAAGTAGAGATGATGAAACAAATGGGTAAAATGGATATGAAGATGGGAGCACCTGCAATGGCTGGAAATAAAAAGAAGAACACGCCCGAATATTTAATGCAGAAGTACGGAATGAAGATGGATATGAAGGATGGTCAGATGAATATGGGGATGCACAATAAGGTGTCAATGAAAGACAGTGAAATGAGTGACCAAATGAAGATGGATGATACAATGGGAATGAAAAAGTACTCTATGTCAATGAGTTCTATGGAGCCTACCAATAAAATGGATAACCATATGGGGCATAATATGTCCATGAAGCAGAAAGACACTTCGGCTTTTGATTACAATACACGTAAAACCTATTTCAATTATGATTTTCTAAAGGCGAAAGAAAATACTGCCTACAAGTCTGATTTGCCAGTAAACGATTTATTGTTGAATCTAACGGGGAATATGCAACGCTATGTGTGGAGTTTAAATGGTGTGCCACTTTCAGAAACCGATAAAATAAAAATCAAAGGAGGAGAAGTAACAAGAATTACACTCAACAACCTAACAATGATGCACCACCCTATGCATCTTCACGGTCATTATTTTAGGGTGATTAATGAAAATGGTGAACGTTCGCCCTTAAAGCACACCGTAAATGTACCACCAATGCAGAAAGTGGTCATTGAATTTTATAACGAAGAATATGGCGATTGGTTTTTCCACTGCCACATTCTCTACCATATGATGGGAGGTATGGCACGCGTGTTTAGCTATGATACACCAAGTGATGAACGAATGAAGGATTATCCAGTAACAAAGTTAATCGACGAGACGGACCATTATTATTCTTGGGGGGCAGCACGTTTAGGTTCAAACTTTAATGAACTTTTTTTAATGTCGAGCAACATTCGTAATGAATTTGGTTTGAGAGCAGAGTTCGATTACGACCAAAATCTTGAAGCCGAAGTAAATTATAATAGGTATCTCAATGATTGGGTACGTCTCTACGTAGGTATTAATACCGAAACATCAACACCAAATTCTTATGATACATTTAATACCGTAGGATTGGTTGGTGTTAAATATTTTACGCCATATAGGTTCAATGTAGATGTGAGTATGGACCATCAGCTTCGCCCAAGAATACGTTTGGACAGAGAGTTCTTGATTTTTCCTAGAATTTTTCTGGAAGGTGAATATGAATACAGAGCCGATTTTGGATGGGTGAACAACCTGGGTGATAAATCCTATGAAGGTGAAACTCAGTGGCTGGTAGGTGCTTCTTACATCCTCTCTAGAAATTTTTCAATTCAAGCAAACTACAATAACCGATACGGCTGGGGTGGTGGACTTATGGCAAGATTTTAACCAAAAAGATGAATTAATAATAATTAAATCAAAAACAAAATGAGCAAATTAAAATTAGTATTAGGAGTGGTTGCAATAACATTTATAACCCTGACCGCAGTATCTTGTAAAGATGCAAAAAATGAGAAAAACAATTCAACAGACCATCATTCAGAAATGAATATGGATGAAGACCATTCAAAAATGAAGCACGATAATAGTGATGGACACCACGACGGTGAAAAAAAGGAAATGGCAATGAATGGAAATGGTACTTCACAAGCCATATTAAATGATTATTTCAGTCTTAAAGACGCTTTGGTAGCAGATGACAACGCAAAAGCGAAAAATTTAGGAGCCGTTTTGGCCACAAGTTTAGGAAGTTTGGATATTTCTAAATATTCAGAGGAAGAAAAATCAGAACTAAAGGAAATTGTAGAGGACGCAGTTGAGCATGCAGAGCATATTAGCGAAAGTGAAATGGACCATCAACGTGAACATTTTAAAACCTTGAGCAAGGATATAACGGATATGGTGGCCATTACAGGAACTAAAGCGACACTCTATGAACAATTCTGCCCAATGTACGATGGCGGCAGTACCTGGTTAAGTATGAGCAAGGATATTAAAAACCCTTACTACGGCGGTAAAATGTTAACCTGTGGAAAGGTACAAAAGGAAATCAACTAAATGAAAATCGTAAAAATCATAGCATTGATTTTAGTGGTAGCATTCGTGGGCATACAGTTTATGCCCACAGAACGTAACAAAAATGATATTGTACCACCAACAGATTTTATGTTGGTTAATGATGTTCCAAATGATATCAAGAACAAATTGCAGATCTCTTGTTATGATTGCCACAGTAATAACACACAATATCCTTGGTACAACAAGGTGCAACCTGTTGCTTGGTTTTTAGAGAACCATATTAAAAATGGAAAAGCAGAGCTCAATTTTAACGAATGGGGAGATTATTCGAATAGAAGAAAAAAAAGCAAATTGACATCTATAATTAACCAAATTGAGGATGGTGAAATGCCTTTGGCGTCGTACACTTTTATTCACAAAGATGCAGCCTTTTCAAAAGCCGAAAAACGGGAACTAATTCAGTGGGTAGAACAATTAAAAGATAGTATATAAATAATAATTAATTAATAATAAGAAAATGAAAAATTTTAAAATGAGTATAGCTGCAATGCTATTGTTAGCAGTTTCTTTTACCAACGCACAGGAAAAAGAAAAAATGAACCACGATCACGGAACTATGAAAATGGACCATAGTAAAATGATGAATATGAAGAGTGACGCTAAAGCAGAGACATTGTTAAATGATTACTTCAACTTAAAAGATGCCTTGGTAGCAGATGATACAAAAAAAGCAGCAATAGTAGGTGCTAAATTGGCCGCTTCACTAAAAGCATTTGAAGCATCTAGTTATACAGCTGAAGAACAAAAAGAATTAGCTGATATTATTGAAGATGCAACTGAGCACGCCGAACATATTGCAAAAAGTGAAATAGCCCATCAAAGAGAGCATTTTAAAACCTTAAGTAAGGATATTTCTGATTTGATAGCAATTACAGGTACAAAAAGCACACTGTACGAGCAGTTTTGCCCAATGTATGATGGTGGTAGCTCTTGGTTGAGTACAAGTAATCAAGTGAGAAACCCATATTATGGCAGTAAGATGCTCAAGTGTGGAAAAGTAAAAAAGACTATTAATTAGATAATCCCTTCCTTAAGATTAGGAATCTTTTTGGTTTATTAGTTAACAAAATGGTTCAGTTCTTAAGGAGGTATTAATAGTCATTAAGTCCTGTCACGGGAAGGAAAAAATGTTGATGGTTAGTGGTTAATTCCTTCCCTTGTCAGGCACAATATAAGATATTGTTAAATAAATAGTAGCCGCTAGTGGGAAAGGTTAAGGATTATAAATCGATAAAAAGGACACCTTTCTTTAAATGAGGAATAAAAATTTGATTTTGTGAAAGATGAAAGATTGTTGCAAAGCTGGTTTTAAACATAAAACTGAAAAAGCAGTTATGAAAAAGTGGATTAATTATATAATCTATACAATACTCACCATAATTGTTGGTGGTGCGTTGGCACTTCAATTATTCAGTTAAGAGAATAAATTAAAATGGCTCAAGAAAACAAAATAGAAAAATCTGAATGTACAGGGTTTTATAAACAGCTTTCCAGAAAAGTACTACTTACTGCAAGTATGGTTATTGCACTGTCGTTAATTAATATTTTTTGGACTTATCTGGGCTCTGATAATCAATTTATGGAATATATAATAGTTAGTGCTGCCCTGGTAAAAACGGTTTTTATTGTCAGACTCACTTTTATTCAGTTGACCAAAATCATAGGCAAAAGTCATCAGCTTATGCACGTTCTTACATTATTTGCAGTATTAATTATTTTGATTGTCCTTTCATTTTCTTCAGATTATCAAGCATTATATATGTTGAGTTCTGGAAATTTTAAATCCATTACATTGCTCAATAGTTCGTTTATGCCACAGTTTTTTGAGTTTGTATATTTCAGCTTAATTACTTTTTCATCGGTTGGGTTTGGTGATATTGTACCATTAACAATTTCGGGTAAACTTTTAGTGATGATGGAAGTTTTTTTAAGCTTTTTGGTACTTGTATTTGGTATAGCCAACATAAATAGAATACATGTCAATAAATAGAATTAAAATCATAAAAAGACTTCCATCATCAAAAAAATAGTTGCTTATGGTAGGTAGAAAAACAGCAATAAATATAAGAAAGACTCATCGTTATCTCGGTCTTTTCATTGGTGTTCAGTTTTTGTTCTGGACTATTAGTGGTATATACTTTAGTTGGACAGATATAAATGACATACATGGTGACCAATTTAGAAATTCAGAGTATCAACCTAAAGTATTTAATAATCTGATTAGTCCATCACAATTGGATGTGGCTCAAGGAATCAAGACTATTGAAATACGTGATATCAATGAAGTACCTTATTATTGGGTAAATCAATCACAACTTTACAACGCCATTAATGGCAAGTTAAAGAAAGGGATTACGGAAGCTGAAGCTCTGTATGTGGCCAATCAGTTTATGAAACAGTCATTAAAGGTTGTCAAAGTAGAGAGAATAGATAAGGTTGAAAAAAAACATGAATACCGTGAAAAATTATTACCAGCCTATATTATTTCTTATGATAATGATGAAGGCCTTAAATCTTATGTTTCTGTAAATGATGGAAAATTTCAAACAGTAAGACATCGCAGTTGGCGATGGTTCGATTTTCTGTGGATGACTCATACCATGGACTATGAGGGGCGAGATAATTTTAATACCACTGTTTTAAGGGCATTCTCACTTTTAGGGTTAATTACTGTATTAAGCGGTTTCTTGCTTTGGTATATATCATCACCAACAATTAGAAAAATAAAAAAGATTAGGAAATGATATTACTATAAAATCTATTCTAGTTTTTTGGGTTTTTGGCTTATGATTGTAAGTAATAATGTCATTCAAGTAATTAAAAATGAAGTTGTTAACGCTAATTGGTCTTAGCAAGTGTGGGGTGCAATAAATTGATAATAGGTATTTTGAAACCATTATAATACAGGCATCGTAAGAGTATAGATAATGAGTGAAAGTAGAAGAAATAGAAGGAAAGCTGAAAGGAAAAACCACCCATCTAAAAATAAGATTTCTAAAAGCGATAAAATTATTGGCATATTGGCTATAATAGTGGTATTTATTATTGCAGCTATAGCTGCGTACTATTATTCTCTTTCAAAAGCAGGGTTAAAATTGTTTTAAAAAATGAGTTTTGTAATTCACATAAAAAATATGGTCTGTCCAAGATGTATATTGGCAGTTTCCCAAATTTTGGGAGAGCTGAACATTGCTTACAAAACCATTAAGTTAGGCGAAGTGGAGTTGGTTTCAATACTGAATGAATCCGAAAAAGAATCGTTGTCACATAAGCTACAAAATGCAGGTTTTAGATTGATTGACGACCGCAAAAGCCAGCTTATTGAACAGATGAAAACATTGGTTGTAGATAAAATCCATCATTCTTCCGAAGAATTGGATATTAAATGGGCAGATTACGTAGGCGATAATATTCCTCTTGATTACAAATATTTAAGTTCACTTTTTTCATCGGTTGAAAGTATCACCTTTGAGCAATACATTATCAACCAAAAAGTTGAACGCATAAAAGAACTTTTAGTTTACGACGAATTAACTTTGAGTGAAATAGCCTTTAAAATGAATTACAGCAGTGTGGCGTATTTGAGTAACCAGTTTAAAAAAGTTACAGGAATGACGCCTTCACAGTTTAAAAAATCGATTGATAAAAACCGTAAATTTTTGGATGAGATTTAAGGTGCTTTCTTTGTTATTAATTGGGATAATTTAAAATCAAAATGAAATTAGACAGAAAGAATCATTGGGAAAAAGTTTACCAAACTAAAAATCCAGACCAAGTAAGTTGGACACAAGAAATACCAAAAACTTCGCTTGAGTTTATTCATTCATTAGGACTAAATAAAAACGCAAAAATTATTGATATTGGTGGTGGAGACAGTAAACTTGTTGACCATTTACTTAACGAAGGGTATCATAACATTACGGTACTTGACATTTCAGATAAAGCAATTGAAAAAGCAAAAAAAAGACTAGGAGAAAATGCAACTAAAGTAAATTGGATTGTAAGCGACATTACCGAATTTGAACCTCATTCGTCTTTTGATGTTTGGCACGACAGGGCAACTTTTCATTTTCTTACTTCAGAAGAACAGATTAAAAAGTATATTAAAATAGCAACAAAATGTGTAAGCGGTTATTTAATAATAGGAACCCTTTCGTCAGACGGACCAAAAAAATGTAGCGGACTTGACATAAAACAATACAATGAAGAGGAGCTGTCATCGACATTGAAAAACGGATTTGATAAAATTCAATGTGTAACAGAGGACCACTTGACACCATTCGACACCACACAGAATTTCTTGTTTTGTAGTTTTAAAAAAAAATTGTAACAATATAAGCTAGCAACACATTTAGTTTTCGTCAATAGTAATTCCCTTTAAAAACGTTTAAGAGCTAAAATCTTCATAACAATTTAAAGTTTATTATTTTAGTATTTGCTTAAATAAGAAATAAATGTACCTTTGTGCTATGGAAAATAATTCGTGTATAAGGCAACAAGCCGATTTTGAACAAATAAACCGTTGTAAAGAAACAGTTTCGGAATTAAACGAATCATTCGATTATTTGGCAAATGGACTTTCATTGGTCGGAAATAGCGTTCGACTGAAAATCCTCTACCTACTCTTTGAAGAAAAAAGGCTTTGCGTTTGTGATTTGAGCGATATTCTCAGAATGAATATTTCTGCTATTTCGCAACACTTAAGAAAAATGAAAGACCGAAATCTATTGGAAACAGAAAGAGATGCTCAAACGATTTTTTACTCACTCACGGCGGAATACGAAAAAATGCTGATTCCATTTTTTGAGATACTTGATAAAAACAAAATTTTAAAAGCGGTATGAAAAGTGAAAACAAATTAATCGGTGCGAGTTTGTTAACTGCAATTGCAGCTTCATTATGCTGTATGACACCAGTTTTGGCTCTAATCGCTGGAACAAGCGGAATTGCTTTAACATTTTCTTGGATTGAGCCTTTTAGACCTTATTTAATCGGACTATCAATTTTAGTTCTTGGTTTTGCTTGGTATCAAAAATTAAAACCCCAAAAAGAAATTGACTGCGAATGTGATACGGACGACCTACTAGCCGGCAAGGCAGGAAAACCAAAATTTATTCAATCAAAAACCTTTTTAGGGATTCTAACCGCATTTGCAATTGTGATGTTGTCTTTCCCATACTATTCAGGAATTTTTTATCCAAACACAGACAAGCAAATCATCGTAGTTGACGAATCGGACATTAAAACAACTGAATTCAAAATCAGCGGAATGACTTGTGCGAGCTGTGAAGAACACGTCAACCACGAAGTAAATAAACTCAATGGTATTATAAGTTCAAAGGCATCTTACGAAAATGGAAATGCAATCATTGAATTTGACAAAACCAAAACCAACGAAACGGATATCGAGAAAGCAATTAACTCAACAGGTTATAAAGTGACCGGCAAAAAAGAAAACTAATGGAAGTCCAATTAAAATCAGAAATTACTTGTCCAACCTGCGGACATGAAAAAATAGAGGAAATGCCAACGGAGTCCTGTCAATTCTTTTACGAGTGTGAGAATTGTAAAACAGTATTACGACCAAAAGAAGGTGATTGTTGTGTCTATTGCAGTTTTGGTTCTGTAAAATGTCCTTCAATACAGCAGAAAAAAAGTTGTTGCTAAATAAGGGTGTGACAATTTAAACCTTGTAAAAATGAAAACAAAACCACATAAATTGCCCTCTGACTTAATTTTAGATATTAAAACCAGACTTAAAACATTAAGTGGCCAGATAAATGGTATTGTAAAAATGCTCGATGAAGGAAAAGACCCTGAACAAATAAACATTCAATTCAAGTCCATTGATAAAGGAATTCAAAAAGCACATTACTTACTGTTGGATGAAGTTTACCGTAAGGCACTAGCCATTGGAATCGTAAAGGCTGTTGATTCTTGCCCTGGAAACTGCGGCAGTGAAGATAAAATTGAATATTTAAAAAGTGAATTTCCAAACTTGGAATTGTCTGACTTGACAGATAAATTGAAAGAAATCCAAATCATAGAAAACAGGTTAAAAGACTATAATGAAAAAAAAGTCTAAAAAAAGTTTTGAGACCCCCTACCTCTTGTCGTCATCTTTGTGGTATTAATAATTTAAACTTCAAAATAAGATGAAACGACAAATCGAAATCTTTACTGCAGGTTGTCCAGTATGCGAGCCTGTGGTACAATTGGTAAAAGAGACAGCAGGTAAAGACTGCGAAATTATACTTCATAACTTATCCGAGCAATGCGAAAGTAAAATCTGTATTTCAAAAATGAAGGAATATGGAGTTAAAAGAGTTCCTGCAATTGCTGTTAATGGAAAACTATTAGACTGCTGTACAAACATCGCAATAACAAAAGATGATTTGACCAATGCAGGAATAGGAAGCTGTTAGAGATGGGAATAGTTCAATTTAACAAAAAAGCATCTATGGGGACTGCTGTATTTTCAGCAGTTTCCCTAAAGCTTTGCTGTTGGGGACCACTACTGTTGACAGGAGTTGCAGGGATTAGTGGTAGCTCTGTGTATTTCTCTTGGCTCATTGCCTTAAAGCCTTATTTGTTAGCAATTGCTTTCTTGTCATTGGGCTTTGCTTTTTATCAAGTTTACAAAAAGAAGAAGGCTGATTGTGGTAACTGTGAAACTGATAAACCATCATTTTTTAAATCAAAATTCTATGTGTGGTTGGTTGCATTGTTGTGGTCATAATGACATTGGTTTCGTATTATCCTCAATTGTTTCACAAATCAATAGGAAACGATGCTATAATTGTAAACCAAACAGATATTCAATCTATTAAGCTTTCTATTGAAGGGATGGTATGTTCTGGTTGTGAAGAAAATATCAATCATTCAGTGAAAAAATTAGATGGAATTTTAGAAATCAATACTTCTTACATAAAAGGGACTTCTGAAATTAAATTTGATAGCACAAAAACAAGCGTCAATGAAATAGAAGAAGTGATTCAAATAAAAGGATATAGGATTAAAAAATAATAAAGGTGAATATACTAATTCTACAACTTTTTTGGCATATTTCATAACAAGTTCTTCAGGCTAATTTCTGAATTTTGTAAATGACAAATCAGAATGAGATTATGGAAGCTATAAATATATTTGAAACCAAAAAAAGGCTTACTGGCGATGGTGTAAAGAACTCATTTCCAGTAACGGGAATGACCTGTGCATCGTGTGCATCGAGTGTAGAATCTGTGCTAAAACATACAGAAGGTGTTCTTGATGCAAGCGTTAATTTTGCCAGCAGTTCTGTTTTGGTGGAATATGATAAAACCACTAATCCCAAAAATCTTCAAAAAGCATTAAGAGGTGTTGGTTACGACATTATCATAGATGCAGAAGACCCATCAGAAATCCAGCAAGAACTTCAACAAAAGCAGTATCAAGATATAAAAAACCGCACGATTTGGTCAGCAGTTTTGACCTTGCCCATCTTCATATTGGGAATGTTCTATATGGATTGGGTACCCGGAAAATGGATTTCTATGGTGCTTACGTTTCCGATACTCTTTTGGTTCGGTCGCAGCTTTTTCGTTAACGCTTTTAAGCAAGCCAAACACGGTAAGGCGAATATGGACACATTGGTGGCTTTAAGTACCGGAATCGCCTTTCTTTTTAGTGTATTCAACACCTTTTTTCCTGAATTTTGGTTGAGCCGTGGCATAGAACCTCACGTGTATTATGAAGCTGCTACGGTCATAATTACCTTTATTTCCTTGGGAAAATTATTGGAGGAAAAAGCAAAATCAAACACTTCTTCGGTCATCAAAAAACTAATGGGCTTACAACCTAAAACGCTAAAAATTATTGAGAATGGCGAAGAAATTGAAATCCCAATTGCGGCTGTTCAGGTAGGACAAACTATTTTGGTAAAACCTGGAGAGAAAATTCCTGTAGATGGGTTGGTGTCTAAAGGAAGCTCTTATGTGGATGAAAGTATGATTACAGGAGAGCCTGTTCCTGTAGAAAAAACAAAAGATGAAAAAGTTTTCGCAGGTACGGTAAACCAAAAAGGTAGCTTTCAATTTACAGCAGAAAAAGTGGGAGGTGAAACCCTGCTTTCCCAAATCATAAAAATGGTTCAGGAAGCACAGGGCAGTAAAGCACCCGTACAAAAATTGGTTGATAGAATCGCTGGAATTTTTGTTCCTGTGGTAATGATTATATCTATTATAACGTTTATTGTTTGGATGTTTGTCGGTGGCGACAATGCCTTTTCACAAGCTTTATTGACTTCTGTCGCTGTACTAGTCATTGCCTGCCCTTGTGCGTTAGGGTTGGCGACACCAACAGCGATTATGGTAGGAATAGGTAAAGGTGCCGAAAATAATATCCTAATTAAGGATGCTGAAAGTTTGGAACTTGGCCATAAAGTGAATGCCGTAATCCTTGATAAAACAGGCACGATTACCGAAGGAAAACCATTGGTAACTGACATACTCTGGAAGGATAAACTTGAAAATCAAAATGAGTACAAGCAAATTCTTTTGGGTATAGAAGCACAATCAGAACACCCTTTAGCAGAAGCGGTTGTCAACCATTTGAAAGAGGAAAACGTTGAGCAAGTTGAAATTGATTCCTTTGAAAGTATTACAGGAAAAGGTGTGAAAGCACAAACAGAAAATGGGTCAACATATTATGTAGGGAATCATAAGTTAATGCTTGAAAAAAATATTCAAATCGACACTTCTTTAATGCAAACAGCAGAACGTTTGGAAGACCAAGCAAAAACAGTAATTTTCTTCGGTAATGAAAAACAAGTGCTGGCAATACTTGCTATTGCAGATAAGATTAAGGAAACTTCAAAAAAGGCAATAGAGACGCTTCAAGAAAGAGGTATTGAAGTCTATATGCTTACGGGAGATAATAAAAAAACCGCATCTGCTGTCGCAAAACAAGTTGGAATAACAAATTACCAAGGCGAAGCAATGCCTTCCGATAAGGCAGCCTTTGTTGAAAAATTACAAGCCGACGGAAAAACAGTGGCTATGGTGGGCGATGGCATCAATGACTCACACGCTTTGGCACAAGCCAATGTAAGTATTGCAATGGATAAAGGGTCGGACATAGCGATGGATGTCGCGAAGATGACATTGATAACGTCAGATTTGCAATCTATCCCAAAAGCATTGGAACTGTCAAAAAGAACCGTATTGGGCATCCGTCAGAATCTGTTTTGGGCATTTATTTATAACATCATTGGAATACCTATTGCAGCAGGCGTTTTGTATCCAGTAAATGGATTTTTATTAGACCCAATGATTGCAGGAGCGGCAATGGCTTTCAGTAGCGTATCGGTTGTTGCCAATAGTTTAAGACTTAAACGAGTTAAACTTTAATATTAATTATAAATTCAAATATTATGAAAACTTTAAAATTTAAAACAAATATCAATTGTGGTGGGTGTATCTCGAAAGTAACCCCTTTTTTAGATAAACAGGAAGGAGTAGAAAGTTGGGAAGTGGATACCACTAATCCAGATAAAATTCTAACCATAGAAAGCGATGGTGCTACGGAAGATGATGTAAAGGCTACATTGCAGAAAGTAGGCTTTAAAGCGGAAACTGTAGATTAATACTTCCGTTTTAAGATGGTCTATATTTTAATTTCGGTTGTGATTATTCTATTTGCGATTCATTTTTACAGAAAAGCAAGGCGACGAAAGGTTAAACCCTTTCCAGAACATTGGCACGGGTTGCTGTTAGAGAACGTACTCTATTATCGTAATCTTTCAAAGAAAAAACAACAGGGGTTTCAACAGCGAATGATGCAATTTTTAAGCGAAGTGTATATTGACGGCGTGAAATTAGAACTGGAAGAGCTTGATAAAATTTTAATCGCTGCAAGTGCCGTAATTCCTGTTTTTGGCTTTGAAGAATGGCACTACACCAATTTAAGCGGAATCCTCTTATACCCTGATAATTTTAATGAAGATATGCAATTTGGCAATAGGGATAAATCACGTAACATTGGTGGAATTGTCGGGAACGGACGATTTGAAAAGCAAATGATTCTGTCCAAAAAAGCTTTATACCACGGCTTCAATAATAAAAGCGATAAAAACAATACTGGTATACACGAATTCGTACATTTAATTGATAAATTGGATGATAGAACAGATGGTGTGCCTGAACGACTAATAGAGCATCAATATGCCATACCCTGGTTAAATTTAATCCATAAGGAAATGGAAGCGATAAATGATAACCATTCTGACATTCGTAAATACGGAGGTACAAATCAAGCAGAATTTTTTGCGGTAGCTTCAGAATATTTTTTTGAGCGTCCAGATTTACTTAAAAAGAAACATCCCGAGCTTTATGAGATGTTGGTAAAATGTTTTAATCAGAAATTGAGTGCTAGTACTTGAATCAATAAATAATGTGATATTATTTTTTGCAACCCAGTTGCATAAAAATTCAGCTATATTTGCAATGTGAAATTTTTAGCACTCATATTATCTATTTATATCTTTGCGCTCAATTTAGTGCCTTGTGAAGATAATGGTATACCTGATAATGAGGTTAAAACTGAAATTTCTCAAGCGTTAGACAACGACCATCAACACCAAGGAGCAGATTTATGCTCACCATTTTGCCAATGCCACTGTTGTCATATTCACGTGATACATTTTAATGTTGTAGATTACAGTTTATCTAATACTGTTATTCCAACTCAATTATTCTATTATTTTGATGGTCTTGAAAAAGACTTCAATACTACCCTTTTACAACCACCACAGGTTTAATGAATACCTGCGTATGCAGGTATCTTATAAATTCAAGTAACCCATTTTTGTAATAGGTTGCTTATCTCTATTTATAAATTCATTATAACCATTCTTATGATTAATAAAATCATTGATTTTTCAATAAATAACAAATTCATTATTGGTTTGCTAACGCTTTCCATTATTGGAGCAGGTATCTGGAGTATGACCAAAGTACCCATAGATGCCGTTCCTGATATTACCAACAACCAAGTTCAGGTAATAACGCAATCCCCAAATTTAGGTACAGAAGATATTGAGCAAATAGTTACCTATCCTGTTGAGGTGGCAATGAGCAATTTGCCTAATGTGGAAGAAATTCGCTCAATTTCACGCTTTGGTCTGTCAGTTGTCACCATTGTATTTAGTGATGATATGGGTACATATCTTCCAAGGCAATTGGTTGCTGAAAAACTCAACGAAGTAAAAGAACAAATTCCTGCGGGTTTTGGAGAACCTACAATGGGGCCTATATCCACAGGTCTGGGAGAGATATACCAATACACATTAAAAGTAAAACCAGAATATCAAGATAAATATTCCATTTCAGATGTGCGTACAATGCAAGACTGGATTGTACAACGCCAAATGGCAATGGTTCCTGGTGTTGTCGAGGTCAACGCTATTGGAGGTAAAATAAAACAATATGAAGTTGCTGTAGACCCTAACGAGCTTAAATCTATTGGGATTACCATTACAGATGTATTTGAAGCCCTCGAAGCCAACAACCAAAATACGGGTGGTGCTTATATCGAAAAAAACCATCAGGCTAATTTTATACGAGGGGAAGGATTGGCAAGAAGTTTAGACGACATTAAAAAAATTACGGTTAAAACCATTAATAATGTGCCTATAACCATTGGCGATATAGCAACAGTGCAATTTGGTTCTGCCATTCGTTACGGAGCATTAACACAAGATGGTGAAGGAGAAGTTGTCGGTGGCTTGGTAATGATGCTTAAAGGCGCAAATTCAAATGATGTGATTGCCAATGTTAAAGAGCGTATGGTTCAAATACAAAAATCCCTGCCAGAAGGCGTTGTTATTGAACCTCTTTTAGACAGAAGTAAGTTAATTGGTGAAACCACTTCTACAGTTGCTACAAACCTTATTGAAGGGGCTTTAATCGTTATTTTCGTCCTCATTTTCTTGTTGGGTAATTGGCGAGGTGGCTTAATTGTAGCTTCAACTATTCCACTATCCTTACTGTTTGCATTTATTTTAATGAATGTATTCAACGTATGGGCTAACCTGATGAGTTTAGGAGCTATAGACTTCGGTATTATTGTAGATGGTGCAGTGATTATTGTGGAGTCTACGGTATTTCTTATCGCTTCCCAAGTACTTAAAAAGAAAAAAATAACAACCAAGGAGCGTGATGAGGTTGCTGCATCGGCTTCCAAAAAAATGATGAATGCAGCGTTCTTTGGCCAGCTAATTATTCTTATCGTATTTCTTCCCATTTTAGCCTTACAAGGCATTGAAGGCAAAATGTTCAAACCAATGGCATTGACCTTTATTTTCGCAATGATTGGAGCTATGGTATTGTGCCTTACCTATGTTCCAATGATGTCTGCTTTAGTATTGAGACCGCCAAAAAACAACAAATTATCTTATGGAGATAAATTTGTGCATTGGGTTGAAGATAAATACAAACCTTTATTGCAAAGAGCACTCTTAAAAGGAAAATGGATTGTAGGAATTGCAGTGGCGTTATTTGCGGTAACAGTTTTTATGTTTACCCGAATGGGAGGCGAGTTTATCCCACAACTCGATGAAGGCGATATTGCATTCCACGCCATTTTAAAACCGGGCAGTTCACTATCTGAAACCGTAGAAACTACTACCAAAATTGAGCAGATTGTAAAGGCAAAATTTCCCGAAGTCGAAAAAATTGTGAGCCGTATTGGTGTAGCCGAAATACCCACCGATCCAATGCCTATGGATTTAGCAGATGTATTCGTTATACTGAAACCTAAAAGTGAATGGACTACGGTAGAGACAAAAGACGAGCTTATTGAAGCAATAAAAGAAGCTGTTGAAATTATTCCTGGAGTGAATTATGAATTTACCCAACCTATAGAAATGCGTTTTAATGAATTGCTGGAAGGAGTTCGTGAAGATATTGCCATAAAATTATACGGCGAGGATATTGATATCTTATCGCAAAAAGCAGAAGAAATTACTAAAATAATTGCAGGAACACCTGGTATTGGTGATATGAAAGCCGAAGCCACAACAGGTTTGCCTCAAATGACTATAAATTATAATAGAGATAAGTTGGCGCAATACGGGCTACAAATCAATACACTAAACAAAATGGTGCAATCGGCATTTGCCGGAGGAAATGCAGGTGTGATTTTTGAAGGAGAAAAGCGGTTTGATTTGGTAGTTCGTTTAAACCAACACAACCGTAAGGATATATCAGATATTCAAAATCTGTTTATCAATTTGCCTTCGGGGACACAAATTCCACTTCGTGAAGTAGCGGATATATCCTATAAAGCAGGGCCTATGCAAATAAGCAGGGACAATACCAACCGCAGAACCTATGTAGGTGTCAATGTAAGAGGGCGTGATGTAAAATCGTTGGTGGGAGAAATCAAAGAAAAATTAGATGCACAATTGGAACTGCCTTCAGGTTACTTTATCCGTTATGGTGGTGCTTTTGAAAATTTAGAACGTGCCAGCAATCGCTTGCAAACCGTAGTACCTATTGCCTTACTACTTATTTTCGTACTGATATACTTTGCTTTAAAATCAGTACCACAAACCTTAATGATATACATTGCTATTCCAATGGCTACCATTGGTGGTGTAGTGGCATTGTGGTTGCGGGATATGCCCTTTAGCATTTCGGCAGGTGTTGGTTTTATTGTATTGTTTGGTGTGGCTGTGTTAAACGGCTTGGTAATGATAAGTGGCTTGAATGAATTGAAAGAAGAAGGTGTTACCAATTTAAAAGAACGGATTTTGGAAGGCACAAAGCGAAGAATACGCCCCATTATGCTCACTGCTTTTACAGATGTATTGGGCTTTTTACCAATGGCTGTTTCAGCATCGGCAGGTGCAGAAGTACAGCGTCCGTTAGCAACGGTAGTTATTGGTGGGTTATTGACTTCTACATTACTCACCTTATTTGTATTGCCTATTTTATATCATTGGGTAGAGAATAAATCGTTTAGGTTGAAGCCAAACAAAAAAATAGTGAGTGCAACCGCAGTACTGGTTTTAATGTTTGTGTTTTCAACTCGAAGTAATGCACAACAAATCACGGATACCTTGTCTAAAATTTCGTTGAACGAAGCTGTTGCTTTATCTAAAAAGAACTATCCACTATTGAAGCAAAAACAATTGGAAGTTTCCAAACAAGAAAACCTAAAATCCACAGCATACGATTTTGGTTCTACTCAGATCTTTACAGGTGGTGAAGAAATCAAAGATGGAACAGGAATCTACACAACGGTCGGTGTTGGTCAATCAAATATGGATGTGTTTGGAATCGGAGCAAAACGAAAACTGCAACAACAACGCATTGAGTTGTCTCAAAAAGCACTGCAATTATCCGAATTGGAGGTAGAACTGGAAGTGAAAAAAGCGTGGGCAAAATGTTATCAGTCTATGAGAAACTTTCAGTTGTACAAAGAGCTTGATTCCATCTATGGTAATTTTGAACAAGCAGTTACGCTGAACTTTGAAGTGGAAGCCATTTCTAAATTGGAGTATTCAGCGGCAAAAAATCAAGTGTTTCAAATTCAGAATAAAAAAGCGCAGGCATACAGGGATTACCTCATAGCCATACAACAGTTAAATCTTTGGTTGTTTGAGGATGGCATTTATACGGTAACCAATAAATTGGAGGACATAGTAACTGTAGAAACTGATAGCTTATCAATAAATGAACATCCAATGGTTACTGTTTCACAAAATCAATTGAATGTCGCCGAAGCAGAATTGAGGGCAGCAAAAGCCGATAATTTACCAAAATTGAACCTTCAGGGTGGTTTACAAAAAGTTAATGGTAATTCAGGTTTTTATACCTATCAAGCAGGAATTTCCATTCCATTCCTGTCAGGTTCAAACAAAGCCCGAATTAAATCGGCAAAAATTGACAATGCTATTGCAGAAAGTAATTTGCTATTCAAAAAACAAGAATTACAATCACAATATGCACAAGCAAAAGAAAATTATTTAAAATGGAAACTGTCTTGGGAATTTTACGAAACACAAGTGTTACCGTTAACCAAAGACCAGAAATCAGGAGCGTTGTTGGCGTATAAGGAAGGAGAAATAGATTATACCACCTTTACACAATTGGTAAAAGAAGCCGTACAGTCAGAACTGGAAGCTCAAAACGCTTTAATCAATTATTTAGAAAGTGCATTTCAATTACAATATTTCAATCAATAACATTATGAAAAAAACAGCATATAAATACATCGCAGTCATTTTTGCAACACTTTTTATGGTGTCTTGTGGCAATAAAAAAGACCAATCAGAAAATAATGGGAATTCTCACGATAAAACAGAACAAACCAGTGAAAATGAAGAACACCACGAAGAAGGCGAAGTAACGCTTAATCAGCAACAGTTTGATGCCTTAAAAATGAAAATAGACACCTTGGGCTTACGCAATATGAGTGGCTATGTTGAGGCAAACGGCACATTGGAAGTACCACCCCAAAACGAAGCTGCTATTACTTCTGTTATAGGAGCAAATGTAACATCCATAAAAGTCATTGAAGGCGATAAAGTTGAAAAAGGTCAGGTAGTGGCTTATTTGTCACACCCTAATATTATAGCCTTACAGACCGATTACCTAAACGCTTATAGCAATAGCGAACTTTTAAAGAAAAATTACGAACGCCAAAAAAAATTATACGATGCAGGAGTAGGATCTGGTGCTAATTTCCAAAAGGCAGAAGCAGAATACAAAGGTTCAACGGCATTAGTAAATGGTTTGGCAGCTCAATTAAGTATTTTAAATATTAATACAGCATCAGTTCGTAATGGGAGTATCGCTCAACAAATTCCACTACGAAGCCCCATTGAAGGATTTGTGCAAAAAGTAGAGGTTAAAACAGGACAATATGTAGAACCACAGACTGAACTGTTCGAGATTGTAAATACACATCACGTTCACGCAGATTTAATGGTGTTTGAAAAAGATGTTTACAAAGTAAAACAAGGGCAAAAGGTAACTTTTAGTGTGCAATCCATACCAGATGCAGAACTTACGGCCGAGATTTACTCGGTAAGCAAAACCTTTGAAGACAACCCTAAAGCGGTTCACGTGCACGCCGAAATAGAAAATAAATCAGGTAATCTCATTCCAGGTATGTACATTCAAGGAAGAATACAAACCGATAGTGCATTAACAAAGGCATTGCCCGAAAGTGCCATTGTAAAAGATGGCGATAGATTTTTTGTTTTTACGGTAGAAAAAGAAGGTGAAACTTGGGCTTTTAAGCCTGTAGAAGTAATAACTGGTGAAAAAGATGGAGTTTGGATTGCAGTTACTTTTTCAGAAGAAGTATCCGCTAAAACCAAGTTTGCTTACAATAATGCGTATTACCTTATAGCAGAAATGAAAAAAGGAGAAGCAGAACACGCTCATTAATTATGGAAACAATAGAACAACTTTTAGAGTCAAAAGATATTCGTGTTACAGCAATGCGGTTGCTTATTTATAAGTTTCTTGCAGAAAAGAATGTCGCAGTAACATTAAGTGATATTGAAAATGCGTTTGGAAAAGCAGATAGAACAACGCTTTACAGAACAATAAAAACCTTTGAAGAAAAGGATATTGTACATCAAATAGACGATGGTACAGGTATTACCAAATACGCCCTTTGCGAACAAGGTTGCAGTTGTGATATTAAAACCGATTTACACTTGCACTTTCATTGTAACAATTGTAGTGAAACCATTTGCTTAACAGACCATAAAATACCACAAATCAAGGTTCCTGAAGGTTTTGTTTCCGAAAATGTAAACTTGGTAGTAAAAGGTATTTGCGATAAATGTAGCGGTTAATAATGCACTTCTATTGCATCCCTTTTTTACGGAACTTTGAATTTAAGACAAATAAAAAATGAAAAAAAAGAAAATAAATCTACGAGACTTAAAGCCTGATTCTGATAACGGGCATAGTCACGATGATGGTCACAATCACGGTAAAAGTTCAAGTCAATTTAAAGCATACATTCCTGCCGTTATAAGTTTTACAATGCTTATTATTGGAATAGGATTAGACTATTTTGATGTTTCTTTTTTTAAGGATTGGCTTCGTATAATTTGGTACGGCATAGCATATCTACCTGTTGGTTTTCCGGTAGTTAAAGAAGGTTGGGAAAGCATAAAAAAGGGCGATGTGTTTACAGAGTTCTTTTTAATGTCTATAGCAACTATTGGGGCATTTATAATAGGTGAATATCCCGAAGGCGTTGCGGTGATGCTATTTTATGCAGTAGGCGAATTGTTTCAAAATGCAGCAGTCAATAGAGCTAAAGGAAACATTAAGGCCTTATTGGATGTAAGACCAAAGGAAGCCAATGTCTTTCGAGATGGTGATTTTAAAAGTGTCAATCCTGAAAGTGTCGAAATAGGCGAGAAAATCCAAATTCGTGTGGGTGAAAAAATCCCATTGGATGGTATGCTGCTATCTGAAAAAGCATCTTTAAATACCGCAGCGTTAACAGGCGAAAGTAAACCTGACACCATAAATAAAAAGTCAAAAGTTTATGCAGGAAGCATCAATCTGGAAAATGTGATTGAAGTGGAAGTTACCAATAAGTTTGAAGATAGTTCCATTGCAAGAATATTGGATTTGGTACAAAACGCCACAGCAAGAAAGTCCAAAACCGAATTGTTTATCAGGAAGTTTGCCCGTATTTACACACCAATTGTAGTGTTTTTAGCAATAGGTGTTACGTTTCTACCGTACTTTTTTGTAGAGGATTATGTGTTTAGGGATTGGTTGTACAGAGCATTGATTTTCTTGGTAATATCCTGTCCTTGTGCGTTGGTAATTTCTATTCCGTTAGGTTACTTTGGTGGATTGGGTGCAGCTTCAAAAAATGGCATTCTTTTCAAAGGAGCTTCCTTTTTGGATGCAATGACCAAGATAAACACCTTGGTAATGGACAAAACAGGCACGGTTACCAAAGGAGTTTTCAAAATCAAAAGCATTAAGACCTTTGATTGGGATGAAGAAGAATTTATGAACTATCTAATGGCCATGGAAGAGCAATCCACACATCCCATTGCTAAAGCTATTATGGAATACCAGAAAGGAACCAACAATTTTGAAGCAAATAAGGTCTCTGAAGTTGCAGGTAAAGGATTGAAAGGTATGGTAAAAGGTAAAGAAGTTTTGGTTGGAAATAAGGCTTTAATGGTATCCAATAATATAGAAGTGCCTAATGAAACTGAATCTATCGTTGAATCTATTGTCTTGGTAGCTATTGATACTATTTTTGCAGGTTACGTGGTATTTGCAGACGAATTAAAGGAGGATGCTAAAGAAACCATATCAAGTTTACATAGGGTAGGGATTAAAAAAATAATGATGCTCTCTGGTGACAAAAATTCTATTACCCAACAAGTAGCAAAAGAGTTAAATATTGAAAGTGCTAAGGGTGATTTACTACCAGAAGATAAATTAAATGAAGTTGAAGCATTAAAGAAAAATTCAGAAAATAAAGTAGCCTTCATTGGTGATGGTATTAATGATGCACCAGTTTTGGCAGCAAGTGATGTAGGTATAGCAATGGGCGGATTAGGTAGCGATGTAGCCATAGAAACAGCAGATGTTATCATTCAAACTGACCAACCTTCAAAAGTAGTGAGAGCCATTAAAATAGGCAGTTCCACTCGAAAAATTGTATGGCAGAATATCATTTTAGCTTTTGGTATTAAAGTAATTGTACTGATTTTGGGAGCAGGTGGTTTAGCAACAATGTGGGAAGCTGTCTTTGCCGATGTTGGGGTGGCGTTATTAGCTATTTTAAATGCGGTCAGATTGCAAAGAATGACTTGGAGTTAACATACAAAAAAAGCGCATAGAGAAAATGTTTTAAAAGCATAGTTGGTATATTGAATAATTTAATTTAAAGAGGTATTAGAAACCAACTAATAAAAGAAAATGAATGAGCAAATTTTACAACTCTTTCAGCGAATAATGTAACAGCTTTTCCGTGTTCTATTCCGAAATTTGTGAAATACAAAACGGATTAATAAATGGAGGCAACCAATATATTCGACACCAAACCCAAAGAACAAAAAACAGGCATAAAAAAATCCTTTCCTGTTACGGGTATGACCTGTGCCGCCTGTGCCAGCAGTGTTGAGTCGATTCTTTCCCATACCGATGGCGTAAACAAGGCCATCGTAAATTTTGCTAGCAATTCGGTTTTAGTCGATTACGATGAAACCATTTCTGAAGAGAAACTTCAGAACGCACTGCGTGAAGTGGGCTATGATATCATTATCGATGCAGAAGACCCAATGGAAGCACAACAAGAGCTTCAGCTAAAGCATTACCAAGACATTAAAAACCGTACCATTTGGTCAGCTATTATGACACTGCCCATCTTCATACTTGGAATGTTCTTTATGCAATGGGAACCTGGTAAGTGGATTTCTTTGGTATTGGCTATTCCCATTCTCTTCTGGTTTGGGCGTAGTTTTTTTATCAATGCTTTCAAACAGGCCAAACGTGGCAAGGCGAATATGGATACCTTGGTGGCTTTAAGTACGGGCATTGCATTTTTGTTTAGTGTGTTCAATACCTTATTTCCGGAATTTTGGTTAAATCGTGCTATTGAGCCACACGTTTATTACGAAGCGGCGACAGTGATTATTACCTTTATTTCTTTGGGGAAATTACTGGAAGAAAAGGCCAAATCGAATACTTCTTCGGCCATTAAAAAATTAATGGGATTACAACCTAAAACGCTTAAAGTTATTGATAATGGGGAAGAAAAAGAAATTCCTATTTCTGCTGTACAAGTAGGTCAAACTATTTTAGTCCGCCCTGGAGAAAAGATTCCCGTAGATGGGGAAGTTATTAAAGGAAGTTCATATGTAGACGAAAGTATGATTACGGGTGAACCTGTTCCAGTACAAAAGGCCAGAGAAGAGAAGGTGTTTGCTGGCACCGTCAACCAAAAAGGTAGTTTTCAATTTACTGCAGAAAAAGTAGGTGGCGAAACCCTGCTTTCCCAAATCATAAAAATGGTACAGGAAGCACAGGGCAGCAAGGCACCTGTACAAAAATTGGTCGATAAAATTGCTGGAATATTTGTTCCTATCGTATTGGGAATATCCATTGTTACCTTCATCGTCTGGATGTCTATGGGAGGTGATAATGCGTTTTCTCAAGCTCTATTGACTTCTGTCGCCGTACTAGTCATTGCCTGTCCTTGCGCCCTAGGGTTGGCTACACCTACTGCTATTATGGTGGGAATTGGAAAAGGTGCCGAAAATAATATCCTTATAAAAGATGCCGAGAGTTTAGAACTCGGTCATAAAGTTAATGCTATCATCCTTGATAAAACTGGCACTATTACCGAGGGAAAACCAATGGTGACCGATATACATTGGAAAGGTACACTTGAAAATAAGGTTGATTTAAAACAGTTCTTGTTAGCAATAGAAGCCCAATCGGAACACCCCTTGGCAGAAGCAGTTGTTAATCATTTTAAAGAAGAAAATATTGAAAAAGTTGAAATTGCTTCTTTTGAAAGTATTACGGGTAAAGGTGTGCAGGCTAAAACAGAAAATGGCTCACAATACTATATTGGAAACCATAAACTAATGCTTGAAAAGAATATTCAAATTGATGCTTCCTTGATGCAAACAGCAGAAAGTCTTGAAGAACAAGCAAAAACTGTCATATTCTTTGGTAATGAAAAAGATGTAATGGCGATACTTGCTATTGCAGACAAAATAAAGGAAACTTCAAAAATAGCCATTGCAACACTTCAGGAAATGGACATTGATGTCTATATGCTCACCGGTGATAATAATAAGACAGCATCAGCCGTAGCCCAACAAGTGGGAATAGCAAATTTCCAAGGGGAAGTGATGCCTTCGGATAAAGCAACCTTTGTGAAAAAATTGCAGTCTGATGGTAAAATAGTAGCTATGGTTGGTGATGGCATCAATGATTCCCACGCATTGGCACAGGCCAATGTAAGTATTGCAATGGGTAAAGGTTCGGACATAGCAATGGACGTTGCGAAAATGACATTGATAACGTCAGATTTGCAATCCATTCCCAAGGCGTTGGAACTATCAAAGAAAACTGTTTTGGGTATCCGTCAGAATCTATTTTGGGCATTCATTTATAATCTCATTGGTATTCCAATTGCAGCAGGCGTTTTGTATCCCGTAAATGGATTCTTATTGGACCCAATGATAGCAGGAATGGCAATGGCATTCAGTAGCGTTTCTGTAGTCGCGAATAGCCTAAGATTGAAACGAGTAAAACTTTAATATTAATTATAAATTCAATTACAATGAAAACTTTAAAATTTAAAACAAATATCAATTGTGGTGGTTGCGTCTCTAAAGTAACCCCCTTTTTAAACAAGCAAGAAGGTGTGGAAAGTTGGGAAGTGGATACCACTAATCCTGATAAAATTTTAACCATTGAAAGCGATGGCGCTTCAGAAGAAGATGTAAAGGCTACATTGCAAAAAGTAGGCTTTAAAGCGGAACCAGTAGATTAATACCTCGGTATAATATGGTTTATATTTTAATTTCGGTTGTGATTATTCTATTTGCGATTCATTTTTACAGAATAGCAAGGCGACGAAAGGTTAAACCCTTTCCAGAACATTGGCACGAGTTGCTGTTAGAGAACGTACTCTATTATCGTAATCTTTCAAAGAAAAAACAACAGGGGTTTCAACAGCGAATGATGCAATTTTTAAGCGAAGTGTATATTGACGGCATGAAATTAGAACTGGAAGAGCTTGATAAAATTTTAATCGCTGCAAGTGCCGTAATTCCTGTTTTTGGCTTTAAAGAATGGCATTACACCAATTTAAGCGGAATCCTCTTATACCCTGATAATTTTAATGAGGATATGCAATTTGGCAATAGGGATAAATCACGCAACATTGGTGGAATTGTCGGGAACGGACGATTTGAAAAGCAAATGATTCTATCCAAAAAAGCATTGTATCACGGCTTTAAAAACACAACCGATAAAAGTAATACAGGCATACACGAATTTATACATCTTATTGATAAGTTGGATGATAGAACAGATGGTGTACCAGAGCGATTATTAGAGCATCAATATGCCATACCGTGGTTAAATTTAATCCATAAGGAAATGGAAGCGATAAATGATAACCATTCCGACATTCGTAAGTATGGAGGCACAAATCAAGCAGAATTTTTAGCGGTAGCTTCAGAATATTTTTTTGAGCGTCCAGATTTACTTAAAAAGAAACATCCCGAGCTTTATGAGATATTGGTAAAATGTTTTAATCAGAATTTGAGTGCTAGTACTTGAATCAAAAAATAATGTGATATTATTTTTTGCAACCCAGTTGCATAAAAATTCAGCTATATTTGCAATGTGAAATTTTTGGCAGTTCAGTAGGCATATAATTTTGCATTATCTCATCACCTGTGGTGTATTCTTCGTAACGTTGTTCTGAAACTTTGGTCATTACCTCTTTTTGCTGTTCAACAGTGCATGATTTGCCATAACCGTTTCGCATAACCGCGCCCATATTGGGTAAAATGGCGTTACGGACGTCGCTTACGCTTTCTCCCCAATAGGAATTGTCAATGGTCAAGGTAACAAAACCACGCTCTGCCAAAGTAGATGCATAAACATCTGCACTCTGCTCTTTTATCGCACCCAATTGGATGCCCGCTATAATTGCAGGGTGTTTTGGTTCTTGTCAAAATTTTTCGAGATAAACAGATGTCCGACTACGTTCATGGCGCATTGGTTCCTGAATGACACTCTATATGGTTCGACGTTATCACTTACGGTGAAAGTCTTAAAGTCTTTTGCTGAAATTTGTTCCATGGTTTCCTTTGTTTCTATTTTTCTTTATTTTGGGAAGCATTGCTTTGTGACTCTTTTTTTTGTGTGCAGGACAGCCCTAAAACCATAAGGCTGTTAACTGTTAAAATTGATATTCTATTCATTTTTTATGGCTCGAACGAATTAATTGGATGGTATGATATCAAAATAATTCTTGTCCGGAATAGAACACTAAACAAGAATTAGGGGAGGGTATTTTATTCATACAATACTCCCGAAAATTAAACGTCGCAAAATATTTGCGTTCAAATTTGTCCGCTTAAAAATCGGGACCCCCTGAAGGTCTCCCCCAATTTTTCACTTGAAAATTTGAGACAAAATTTTGCCTTCCGTTTGGGCTGTGCTCAAATATTGTTTAACCTAAAAATTTCATTATCATGGAAACAAAAACAAGACAGAACGGAACGGCAAAAAAAGAAAGTGCGACCGTTAAGAAGGAAGTCCAAAAAAAGCTGACCGAAGAAGCTATCGGAAAGACCGTAATCCCTGAAAAGGCTAAAACGGTTGGGCAGCCAACAGTTAATTTGGATGACCGAATCCAAAAGTTCGAAAAATTGAAGGGTCTGGCCACGCAACGTGAACGGCTTACGGAAACCTTGAACGAGTTGACCAAGTTCAACTACAATCAGGATGGTTCATGCTCTTTTTACATCAGGGATTCACGTAACTTGGAATTCAAGACCACCAACTCGAACCTGACCAAATTGGTAACAACGCATTTACAGACCACTTTGGAACAACGTAAATCGGAGATTGAAGAACAGATTGTGGAATTTGAACTTTAATGAAGCCAATGTCTTCAAATGTGAAAGCCTGCTCGCAAGAGTAGGCTTTCTTTTTTAATCATACATCCGCTATGGTATTTTGTTCAGCACATTTTCCTTCATTTCATTCCAGAAAAAGAGCTTCACTCAAAAACAGGGATTGGGTCTGAAGACCCTGCCCATCATTGATACATTGGCCTTGTTCGGATTGGAAAATCTGAAATAACCATGTTAACCACGGGCTTACTATAGATTTTGACCTAACAGTTTCATTCCAATTCGATGAACCCAGTGGCTCTGCTGCTGCAGGTCTTTTTTTGGTACACTTCTAGTCTTGTTTTGTTCATGGTTAGAGGTCACCGAGCCGATGGTGCATCCCCGTCCCAATGGAGCTTGTGCACGATGCGGTGAATTATCGGGGCCATCAGGACTCCAAGGGATGCCAGGAAAACAAGGCCTGAGTACAGACCAAATATCCCAATGAACCAATGGCCCGATGGTGTCATAGGCCTATCAATGAGGCCAAGACCGCTCAATAGGATGGCTGTGTTAAGAAAGGCCTTGTGGAAAGGTATATTCTCAAAGAACATAAAGCCGCAGATGCCGATTGCCAGTGATACCATTATGATCAGGAATATGATACCCAAATGCAGGATGATTCTCCGAAAGAAACGGGATCTTGAAATGGGCTTTTGTAGTAGTTTTTCATACATGCTTCAGATGTTTTGGGTCAAACTCATCAAAATCAGTATTACCCTTGCCTACCCTCATTTTGCTGTTTTAGGGAAAGGATACCTATATTGTGGGCTTACCGGTAATCTTTTCCCTATGGCCGATGCCCCACTTGATGAGAGCAGTGAGTATCTCATTCAACGAGTCGCTATAGTCGGTCAGGACATATTCCGTGACAACGGGGAATTCATCAACCAACACATTGCGCGTGACAAGGCCATTGGACTCCATGGATTTCAGCTCCGAGGAGAGTACCTTGGCAGATATGCCCGTTACGGTACGCTGTATATCATTGAACCGTTTGTGCCCTTCCTTGAGGGCTATGATGATCCGCAATTTCCATTTGCCCCCGATGACGTACAGGGCATCCTCCATGGCATTGATGTACGAATTGCATTTGGTCTTGTCCATGTCGGAGTCTCTTTCCATTTGATTCAAATATTGTTACTTACCTAAATGTAACTTCCTTACTTTTTATTCAGTAGTGACTTTTGTAAAGTAAATATAGGTAATTTCATCGTTCATTGTTCAATTGATCAAACCATTTAAAATGAAAAACAAAATCCTTAACGTAGTATGTATCCTTTTTGCCCTGATGATGGTAAATTCGGGACTCAACAAATTCTTCAATTATATGCCCATGCCGGAACTTTCCGAAGAGATGATGCAGGTAATGGGAGCTTTTATGACCATCAAATGGTTATTGCCGCTTGTGGCAATCGTTGAAATAGTCGGGGGTATTCTCTTTGTCATACCCAAGTACAGGGCATTGGGCGCCATTATAATATTGCCCGTAATGGTCGGCATCGTTGTGCATCACTTGGTACTTGATGTGGCCGGTGTTGGAATGGGACTGGTCTTCTTCCTTATCAACCTTTGGGCCATTTGGGAAAACCGGGGGAAATATGCACCGATTATCCGATAAACGAAATTAAATGATGGAACTCCCGACACAATGGTATCGGGAGTTTTCTTTCTGCACTGAGCCCTTACTTGATGACCTATCCGATGATTCGGATAGGCCATTTTTTTATGGATACGCACCTAGGATGTTATGGTGGAAATTGTTGCCCAGCCAACACCGCAGCCACTTTGGAATCAAGAACCTTTCGGACATGCTGGGGTCACCGGTTCTTTTCTTCCCGGGCCAATTCCGATATTTTCAAGGTAGCGCCCTTAAAATGAAATTGGTCGCTAACGGAAGAAGTATATAGAGAATGGTTTCCCCTTAAATCCATCCGGCACCAAGTGCAACGGAAATCAGTATCAGCATTACGGCTACCAGTGTCTGAACGAATTTCAAGGTTACCTTTTTCAGCAACCTGTTCCCGATAAATGCGCCAGCAATGGCTGAAAGCGTGGCAATGACCACCAATGTCAGGTTGTCGCCCAGCCCGGAACTCGTGAAACGGGTGGCATATACGCTGAGCCGGGTGAAATCCACGAAACAGGAAATCACTACCGTCGTGGCGATGAATTCCTCCTTTGTGAGCCCCGCTCTTATCAAAAAAGCACTGCGCAGGGCACCCTGATTGCCGGAAAGCCCACCAAAGAACCCGCTCAATATTCCCCCGAGGGGCATTTGCCTTTTGTCGAATTGGAGCCTGTTCAAAAACGGGATTAGGTCGAGAATGGCGAAGAATATAAGCAATATCGAAATGACAAACTTCACGGGATACACTTCAAGACTTTTTCCAAAGGCATTGTATTGGAACAAAGGTTTTACATCCGGTATATGTAGCAACACCCATGCCCCGACAATGGCGGCCAGTACAGCCGGGATGCCAAAGCGCACTAAAATGGGCCTGTCCGCTTTTTTGCCGATAAGGGCCAGCTTGAAAACGTTATTGAAGAAGTGAACGATCCCGGTCAGGCCAATGGCCAGATCCACAGGAAAGAATACCATGAACACGGGGGTAAGGATCGTTCCCAGCCCAAAACCGGAAAAGAAGGTGAGGATAGCGGTAAAAAATGCCGCCACGGATATGATTATGACCTCCGTTTCCATTTGACCAGTTTAAAATCCAGGGACCAATGCCCCCCTCCCTTGACAAACAGAAAAAGGCTCCCCAAGAGCATGGCCCAGTCGGTCCGGCTGCCATGCATCATCATCCAAAAGCCGTCGTTGGCCAAAATTTCGGACTTTGTGGTTGCAATGGCTACCAACATGATTATGAGCGTCGGAACACTAGCCACCCTTGTCAGAAGGCCAAGCAAGACCAAGGTGCCACATAAGATTTCAAACGTGCCTACGAAACTGCCCAGAAACTCCGGTGCCGGAAGCCCAATTTTCTCGAATCGCCCAGTCCCCCGGATTACGGGGAACAGGAACTTTTGGATGCCCTCTGAAAGAAAGACCACACCGACCATCAAACGGATGATAATAGTGGTTTTTGAATTGTCTGTGGCGAATATTCTTTGGAGCATAACTATTTCTGCAATTTGAATTCTTGATTACTAAAAACGTTTTTATCAGGGATTTTTATTTGTATGAATTCGTGTTTAGTTGCCTGGTGGCACTTTGTACAAGTGTTTGTTAAGAGGTTGTAGCTACGCTCAAATTGTGCTGTTTTTTTTCCTTAATGGCGTTTGATACGCTATCAAGTGCAGGATAAATCATTGGTATGGATTGGCTTTACGTCCTTTCTGACTGGAACTTTTCAATATCCTCTAGATTTTCTTTGATTTCATTGACTTCAAATTCGGCAAGTTTCCAATTTTCATTCTTCCCAGCAAACCAAAGCTTCTCGTGATGCACTTGAATATTGCTCATAAACTCGCCAAATCCAGGGGTATATAAATCTGGTTGTTTGGATTTTAATTCATTGATTTGGCTCTGTAATCTTTGGGTTTCATTCGTGTTTTGTTGACAACCCAACAATAGAGTTCCGAAAAATAAAGTGAATAGTAATTTCATTCTTTCACCGTTGATTAAACATTCTGAACAAAATTACACAACATATAACCAAAAATATGGTCTATTTGAAAAAAGTGTAGTATTAATGGCTGTCGTTTCTAAAGCATATTGGAGTTTGCTTAACGTGCCTCTTGAAGTATTTGCAAAAGTGTGAATTGTCCTTGAAATCAAGCCTGTGCGCAATTTCGCCTACCGTAAGGTCCGTGTAGAGCAAAAGTCTTTTTGCCTCATTGATGATATGCTCTGATAGTATTTCAGCAGAGGATTGTCCTGTTTCTTTTCTGCAGATCGCATTCAGGTTTTGTGGGGTAGTGTTCAGCAATCTGGCGTAATGGCTTACCTTGTTTGTCAGCCCGTTTACTCTGTTCAAAAGGTCAATGAGCCTTTGAAAGATCGTGCCGTTGCCTTTTTTGGGAATCCTCGGCGTGGTGCATCCAAGGAGTTTTGCCAAGAGGGCTTTTAACAGTCCGTCCGTAATCTGTCGGTTCAAGGCCCTATCTTCTTGATGCTCGACAAGTAAAAGACGGAACATATCGATTGCGGTATTGTCTTTTGGGTAAAGGCAGGTCTGTGCACTCAGTTCGGAAATCAGGGCTTTGATGTCCCTGTCCAAACAATTGTCGATATAGGTCTTTTTTATGATGAGAACAAACCCTTCCGGTTCCGTTTTGATGTCCCAGAAATGAACCTGTTCTTTTCGGATGGTGAAGATTATGGGCGGTTCTATTTCATATACTTTCGTGTCAATGGTATGTGAACCCAGTCCCTTGGTCAGGAAGATGATCTCAAAATAGTCGTTGTGCCTGTGCGGGGATGTTTTTCTGATGTGCTGTCTGAATAGGGAAATCTTCAGTCCTTCTGTCAGTTTGGTTTTGTCCTTTATTTCGAGTTCCGTTTTCATTCTTTGTTCTTTGATCGTCCTGTGGCCAGCTTTTTGGCATTACCAACAATGGGCCATATTAACCCAAAAATACATTTTAATCGCAACTATCAAATGACCAACAGTTTCTTTTGTTTGGCATATCAAAGTTTTACTGAAAACAATCCATTTTTGGAGATGTCCTTAATTACAATCTCCTATTATTTAACTTCAAAAGGATGAATTAATCAGTTCAGCACTTCACCACTCCATTTATGAAAAGGTACTTTCCGGAAAAAGAGTTGCTCTCAATAAGGGTCTTGGACCCAATCCCCGTTTTTGGCCTTCCACTTCGCTTCCCCTTCCCGCTTCGCTGGGTAGGAACACTACATTCCCAAGCCAAAAACGGGAATCAAGTCCGCTCGTAATCGGAAGGTCAAAGCTTCGGTTTTCTTCACAGGATTAACGGCAAAGCCTACTTAGGGCTTTGCTCGATAATCCCTAAAAACCGAACCTTTGCCTCACGCATTTTAAGGGGTTTATAATGGATAAAGCCTTTGTCGTTTTTCGGGGCATCGAAAAACGGGTACAGTATAACCAATTCTAATCCAAACCCCACCCACTTCGCTCGCTTAACTGTCTGTACGCTCCCTTGCGGTCGGGTTCGGAAGAATTGCTAATACTCTTATGGAACTTGTCAAGACCGTGCAAGTTTCAGGTAAAAATAAGGTTTCCACTGCCTTGTTTTTAGCCCTTTGGTAAAAACTACGTTGCAGACACTCCTGATTTTTTCCCGAAAGTCTTGACAAAACCCACTCCATCCATTGTGCTACGCACGCAAGAAATCAAACAAACACCCCTTAAAATTTAATCCAGTTTAAATCCAAAAGGGGATTTATTAATCCCGTCTGCCGACAAGGCAGGCCTTAAAACCTTTTTATCATGAGTACATTAAGAAACAAGGTACAGTTAATCGGAAACGTAGGGCAGGAACCTACCATTACCACACTTGACAGTGGCAAGAAAGTAGCCCGCATCTCATTGGCAACCAATGAGAACTACAAGAACTCCAAAGGCGAAAAGCAAACGGACACCAATTGGCATACCGTTATCGCTTGGGGCAAGACCGCAGACATCATCGAAAAGTATGTAAGCAAGGGCAAGGAAGTAGCCATTGAGGGGAAATTGACCTCCCGTTCCTATGAGGACAAGGAGGGCAACAAACGTTACGTCACCGAAGTGGTAGCCAACGAAATCCTGTTGTTGGGCGGTAACGATTAGACATGAAATGAGGGTGCAACTGGGGAGAGCTGCACCCTCTTTAAACCATTCACTTAAACAAATGAACGATGAAATCGAAGATTCACGAATTCCAAAACAAATCTTTATCTATGAGTAAAGACAAAGTTAACGAAATACGGATAAGTTACCGCGAAAAGATAGGGACTTTGAAATCCCACCCGATAAAAAGCTCCGAAGATGCAGCCAAACTGCTCTTCAAGAATTGGGACAGGGACACCATAGGATTGCACGAGACCTTTAAAATCCTATTGCTGAACAACTCCAACAAGGTCAAGGGGATATATCCATTGTCAACCGGGAGCATCACGGGTACTTTGGTGGACGTGCGCATCCTTTTTGCCATTGTGCTGAAGACCCTTTCCGTGGGAATCTTGCTTGCCCATAATCACCCGAGCAACAAGCTTGAGCCGAGCGAAGCGGACAAGAGGCTCACCGAAAAGATAAAACAGGCGGCACAATTTTTTGATGTTACGGTACTCGACCATATCATCCTTGCCCCCGATGGTGGTTATTACAGTTTTTCGGACAACGGATTGTTATGATTCAAAGCTTGCATTATGGTCTATCTGAATTATAACAACCTCGACAACGAGACCCAACAACGGTTGCTTTCGATGTCAAAAAAAGACATCGAAAAGCGATTTGGGGAGCAATTAAGGAACTATGCCAGGGAACACTATGTAAATTACCAAACCCTGTTGGAAGAAGAAGCGATACGAAACCTGTACAATTATAAGTACGTTTTCAATATCTGAACAGCAAAACGAACCAAACGAGCCCATTTATTATGATGGGCTTTTTCTATGCCCAATCCGTTGAAAACCTTATCTTTAGAACGTTGGACAACAACATCTTTTGGTCATTACATTTTTTGATTTGACTTTCCTGAAAATGACCAATCCATAAACAAGAAAATATGGCATCCGAAGAAGTTCGGGTGTCTGAAAAATTTTGGTTCCTGGCGGGACAAAATCGGAAGAGCAAGAGGGTAACACGGCAAGCCGATGTTACAAACCATTGTTGCTTCGCGAGCCCTTTGTTTTTGGGCTTTCGGAGTAATTGGTTTAATTCAATAAAAAATGAAAATTGGGTCAAATCGCTTGCAAAGTCCTGAAAACAGGGATAAGAATTGACCCAATGATAATTTAAGGATGGATAATTTTTATACGATACGATTTAAACGGGCAACGGCGAAAAGGTTCAAAAGTTTTTCGAAGAAGGTTTCCAATTCCTATTCGGAAACTATGGAACATATCATTGATTTTTTTGAATGGCATGGGTTTTCACCGACGGAACGATTTGAAAGAAGTGTGGGTAAGGAATTAGCAAGAAACAGAAAACGAACGGAAGCTGTCATTGCCATTATCAGGGATATTGAAAAGAGCCAAACCAAGCCCACAACCGCTATGTTGCAACAGCTTTTTGAAGAAGCTTCCCAAGAGGAGAAAGAGGAAACCTATGACTTTGGAACACCGACATTGATAGAAGAAAACGAGGAGCTCACGCATTATAGAAACGGTTATTTTGAATTGAAAAAAACCTTTCAATTGACTCATAATGAGATTCAGCATTTATTGAATAAAATACAGTATGTAAAAAACACATTTGGTGGTGGCTCACTGAAGCTGGATATGACCAAAGAGGAGTTTGAACAACTTAAAGAACGCATAGATTATGTATATCACAATCACACCCCAGAAGTTGGGAGATAACTATTTACAGAGTGCTAAGGACTTTGTAGCCTATCTCGAAAAGGAGAATCAGGATAAGGAAATAGAACAGCAAGAGCATTTTTTTGATCAGTATGGTGAGAAGATTTCCCCAAAGGAAGTCATATCAAACATAGACAAGAACACGACGAAGCTTAAAAAGAAGGAACCTAAGTTCTATTCCATTACAGTCAATCCAAGTCAACATGAGTTGAAACAACTTAAAAATCATTCCATGGATTTGAAGGCATACACCAGAGCATTGATGACTGAATATGCCCAATCCTTTAACCGTGAAATAGAAGGCAGAAAGGTAACGGTAAACGACATTCTGTACTACGCCAAAATAGAGCATGAACGAACCTACAAGGGGAATGACAAAGCAATACGGGGAAATGCTCCCTATATCGCAAAAATCGCTCAGCTAAGAAACGATATCCGAAAGATTGAATGGGGAGAAATGGAAGGCACTATTAAAAGCAAATTGGATGAAATTAAACGGTTGCAAAAGAGTGCACCTTATCAGCTCAATGGGAAAATGGTGGTACAAGGAATGCCTAAGAAGGGTTCTCAATCACATGTTCATATCCTAGTCAGTCGAAGAGATAAGACCAATCAATACAGTCTTTCCCCTGGCAGCAAATACAAAGCCTCGGAAGTTGAAATGAATGGAAAGATAATAAAAAGAGGATTTGATCGGGATCGGTTTTATAAAAACTCCGAGCAGGTATTTGATAGGTTGTTTCACTACAAGCGAAACTATGTGGAAACCTATGCCGCTCGAAAAACATTCATCAAGCATCCTAAAAAATACTTTGCCAGTATTATGGGATTACCCACTTCGGAAAAAGCCATTGCCTTCAGATTAATTGAAAAATCTGGAGTCAATCTTTCATTGTTGAATATACCCACCAATCAGGCACAGTTGGCCTATAAGCTTTTTAAACAATTGAAACGAGGGATTGACAGGGGAATTAAATCCGGTTCCATTGGTATATGAATACATTCTGGCCGCATATAATTTTATTTTTTGTAATACCACTTCTGGTATTGCTGGTGATTGTGATCGTTTTTTATGTTGATGACTCACGACCGTCGGTTACCAAAAAGTATCGCATACATTTCAAATTAAAGAATGGGAAATTCAGGATTGAAAATCTTTTGAGGGGAATTTCCATTATCGGTTCTGCGGGAAGTGGCAAAACGGAAAGTGTCGTCTACAATTTGTTACAGCATTTTTCCGAATATGGTTTTTGTGGTATCATTCATGATTATAAGGATTTTGAATTGACGGAAATGGCCTATCCACTTTTTAAACGAAAGAACAGTAAGTTCTATACTATTTCCTTTGATGTGATTTATTTTCGGGTAAATCCGATTGCCCCAAAATATCTTCCGAATGAGGAAAGTGTCAATGAAGTATCCAAGGTGCTGTTGGATAATTTATTGGAACAGAACCTGTCCGATACCACAGGAAGTTCCAAGTTCTTTAACGATGCTGTGGAGGGTTTGCTAAGCGGATTGATTTGGAAAATGAAGACCTCTTTTCCCCAGTATTGCACATTACCTCATATCATTGCATTATACCAAACCATAAATACTAAGAACTTGATAGCATTTTTAAGTTCGGACTTTACATCCAGAGCTATGTCTAGTGCTTTTTTGAATGGTGTAGATTCGGAAAAACAAACGGCAGGGGTAAAAAGTACCTTAGCAAATGCATTTAAGAAGATCAGCTCCAAAAAAATGTTCATGGTGCTGTCTGCAGATGAAGTGCCTTTGAATATTAATCATACGGAAACTAAATCCGTTATTTCTGTAATCAATAATCCTCAATTTGAAACAGTCTACTCTCCAATCATTGCCACGATTATTCATGTAATCGTCAAACAAATGAGTGTTCGGGGTAGGGAGTCTTCCTTTCTATTGATGGAAGAAGCCCCCACTATAAAACTCAATCATATGCACCGCATTCCGGCGACATTACGCAGTTATGATATTTCGACTGTTTATGTAATGCAGGATAAGGTGCAGAATGATTTACTTTATGGCGAAAAAGCCAGTAAGGCAATATTGAGTAATCTATCCTATCAGTTCTTTGGGAAGGTGAATGATCCCGATACGGCAAAATACTATGAACACTTTTTTGAGATTGTCAAAGCTCCTACAAAAAGTATTAGCAAGAATAGTGGGTTAAGCTGGGAAAGTCGAATTACCAAAGGGGAAAAGGAAGTGTCCAAAAGAAGGGCAGATCTATTTTTTAGATTAAAACAAGGAGAATTCATCGCCTTTGCGGATGGTAAGGATAAGAAGTTGAAATTTGAACTGCAAAGAATAGAAAAAGTGAGACCTAAACAGGAATCTTCCTTTTCAGAGAAGGACTTACAATTGAACTTCCAGAAGGTTTTCAGGGAGGTTGCCTCCATTGGTCATTTTTTCCAGGAGTGAACCTTGTCACTTCTTAACATAAATCCAAGCCTTTATTCCTGGGTCGAAATCTTCTGATACTCGTTTGTAATCATCAACCTCATAAATGTCCGTTTTGAGTAATTCCTTTTCGGTAATTTCAAAAAGTATCCCTTCAATTTTATCATTGGGATTATTGCTTTTTATGGCGATAGGATGAAATTTTTTTCCACTTTTTTGGATTACGGACGTGTTTTTTATCTCGATTAAGCCAAGTTTATATCCTTTTAAAATGGTTTTTTTCCCTTTAAGTAGTCTTCCATAGGTTTCTATCTGAACCCTTTTAAATTGCAGTGTTCCGTAAGAAAAGAGGTGGTGTTTCATGTCATTTTGATTTAAAAAATATGAACAAAAGTAAAAAAATATTTGTATAGTTAGGAATCCTTACTATATTTGCAATGACAATGGTGTCATACAATTATTAAAATTAAAAACGATGAGTAAATCAATTTTCTATCATGCTGGGTGTCCAGTTTGTGTTAATGCTGAAGATGAATTATTAGGTTTAATTTCAACAGAAGTTGAAATAGTACATTTAGGAGAAGACAAGGGTAGAATCCCTGAAGCAGAAAAATTTGGTGTAAAGTCAGTACCTGCTTTGGTAACACCTAACGGAAATGTAATGCATATTAATTTTGGAGCATCGATGTCAGATGTTAAAGGGTAATTTTTTTATTCTTTATAGTTAGGAGTCCTATTCATATAATAGGGCTCCACTTAACTAAAATTTTACAACATGAAAAAAATTAGTCTATTCTTTTTAGGGTTAGCCATAGCTAACTACACATTCGCTCAAGGAGGGAATGAAGATCCAAATTTCGCAACATCAACGGATTTAAAAATCGAAAATACTTCCATAGAATATTCACAGGAATTGGGTCAATTGGTTTTTACTATTCAAGTCGAAGGTAATGCAGGTGCTAGTGTTCCATCGTTAACGGGTGAAATGGATGGAGCTCCTGTATTGGGATATGTTTTTCCAACAACATTAGCCTCCACTGATGTTGGTTTTAATGAAACGGAGGGTATTGTTGCAATGGCCTTAACATCCCATCCGGATTTTGATGATACACCTTTATGGGATGAGAATTTAGATAGAAATTATGCCAATGATGGTGTGGTGTGGCATGCCCATTGGGTGGTTTTGGTTGAGAATGCTTCAGCTCCCGGCGGTTTGGCAGTAAAACAATTTGACCCTTCCGATACAACGGTAATATTACCCCCTACCAATCCTGGTATGCCAATGTATATGGATTCTCCTGGATATTCTGTTATCGCCAAGGAAAACAAGATAAGGGTCATTATTCCGGCTTACAGAATGAACAATAAAACCAACTTTAATTTTGATGCAGTCACAGCTTATATGGAGGTGAATACTTCGAATCCAAATTTCCCACTGTTGGGAGTATATGCGGTTTATAGTGTTGCCTCTGGTGATTTGTCGCTGCCTTACACAGTTACTAATTAAATAAAGAATTATGAAAATCTTCGAAAACAAAAAAATCTTTTACATAGTTGCATTGATGGCTACTTTGTTTTTCTCCTGTTCTGACGATGATGATAACGGTGGGGAAATGATCAATAAGGATTTTGAAATCACCAATGCATCTGCTCATTATGACGATGTTCTTGAGCAAATCATTATGACAATTAATGTATCAGGTTTAGCTGGTAATACAACGCCAATACCTGCGGGTCAATTGGACGGAGCTCCAGTGTTAGGATATGTTTTTCCAACAAACTTAAATGCCACCGATGTTGGTTTTGGAGACACAGAAGGTATTCTGGCACTAGCTCTTACATCACATCCGGATTTTGATGATACACCTTTATGGGATGAAAATATGGATCGAAATTATGCTAATGATGGTATTGTTTGGCATCCACATTGGGTTGTATTGGTGAATGACCAAAGAGTGGAAGGAGGTTTGTCCGTAAAACAATTTGATCCTTCCGATTCATCGGTAATCTTGCCACCGACAAATCCCGGAATGCCTATGTATATGGATTCTCCGGGGTATCAGGTAATCAATTCCGGAAACCAGATTAAAGTCGTATTTCCTAAAACAGCAGTAAACAACAAGGCTAATTTCAGTTTTGACGGTGTTACCGCTTTGATGCGTGTCAATACATCCGACACATCATTGCCAATGCTGGGTGTATATGAAGTGTACGATGTGGCTTCGGGGGATTTGACATTACCGTATACAGTAAACTAAAACATCGAACACCACTGAATTATCATTGTAATTAATAATCAAATAAAAATAGAAAACATGAAAATCAATTTTTTAAAATCAACAGCTACCCTGTTTGTATTGGTAGCAATGCTAGGTACAAGTTTCACAAGTTGTGCCCAATCAAAGAAAAAGGACTCAAAGGAATCTGAGCCAATTACCATTGAAGAATTAAACTTATTGAAGAAAACATTGCTTTGGTCTGATGAGGATGACAAATACCTAAAGATGGCAGGAGAAGTATTGGAAGATCAGTTGGATGATGTGCTGGACCTTTGGTATGGTTATGTTGGAAGCCATGAGCATTTGGTTTATTACTTCAACAGTAACGGTGAGCCTAATCCTGAATACCTTGCCAAGGTGAGAGCGAGGTTTAAACAATGGATATTGGATCTTTGTAACAAACCTTATGATGCCGAATGGCTGGCCTATCAAAACGAGATAGGGTTGAGACATACTTCCAAAAAAGGGAAAACCGACCATGTGAAGAATACGCCTCAAATTGTGAATTATCGCTATATGATAGCATTCATTTATCCCATTACGGTAACCATCAAACCTTTTTTGGCTAAGAAAGGACATTCTCAGGAAGAAGTGGAGAAAATGTACAACGCATGGTTTAAGGCAGTTGTACTATCGGATATATTATGGACGAAGCCATATATTAAGAAATATCATTTTTAAGCTATGCAAGTTGCCGTTTGGGATACCTACGTGAAAAGGCAGGATGGGAAAATGATGCATTTTGACATCTTAGTGCCCAGTGAGATAAATGATTTAAGCAAGGTACAGGCTTATGGAAATATCTATTTGTCAACAAAGGCTTTTGAAACACAAAGTTTGATGACTTCCAAATGTAACTTCTGCCATATTCAGGAAGCTTCACAAGAAATAACACAAGCCATTGCGGAAAAAGGGTTTGCCATTTTTGAAATGAAAAATTGTGATTAGTATTTTTTAGGTTAATTAGGATTACTAACTTTGCTTGTCGGGTATAGTCCCGACAAGCATTTGGTTATGGAAAAAAGTGTTTTTAATACAAATTATCAGCAAACAAGTCTGACCAGTAAAATAGTTGTGGGTCTGGAGCGTATATCAGAAGCATTTAGGTATTTGCTTTGGGAACATGCCAAGACTATTGGACTTAGTCCGATACAGATTCAAATCCTAATTTTTATTGCCTATCACAAAAATGAGTTGTGCAACGTGAGCTATTTGGCGAAAGAGTTTAATGTTACCAAGCCAACGATAAGTGATGCAGTAAAAGCACTGGAAAAGAAAAACCTGATCATCAAGGATTTTTCGGGTGTGGATAGTCGCAGCTATACGATTTTACTATCCGAGGCAGGTAGGGAAATCGTGTCTGAAACCGAACAGTTTGCCAATCCCATAGAGGATAAATTGGAGACCATCGAAGAACAGGATTTACAGGTGTTGTACAAATCGATCAGTAAATTGATTTATAATCTGAACAAGACCGGAATCATCACGGTTCAAAGAACCTGCTTTAATTGTAAGTTCTATGAAAAAATAGGTGATCAGCATCATTGCCATCTTTTGGAAACCGATTTGTTTGATAATGATATTCGATTGGATTGTTTGGAATTTGAAAACAGGTAATTTTATATTCGGATAAATTTGTCTTAAATCAAACAATGACTACATTTGTGATTAAAATAACTGAATATGTTTTCCAAAACCTGTGAATACGGAATCAAAGCTGTTCTAATGATTGCCAAACGATCATTGGAAAACAAGCGTGTGAATTTAAAGGAAATTGCAGAAGAGATTGATTCGCCGGAAGCCTTCACAGCTAAAATTCTACAACTGTTGGCCAAACAAAAGATTATTGACTCACTGAAAGGGCCAACAGGTGGATTTTTAATGAATCAAGATCAGATACACGGAGTTAGCTTGCTTCAAATCGTTGGAGCTATCGATGGTGACAAAATATATAATGGATGTGCCTTGGGTTTACATGATTGTGATGCAGATAAGCCATGTCCTATGCATGAACAGTTTGTTTCCATTAGGGACAATCTCAAAAATATGCTGAGCAATACTACAGTTTATGAATTGGCTATGGAACTCAAAGAAGGGCAAACCTATTTGGTGAGATAAAAAAATTTAATACAATAAAGGATAAAAAGGTATTAAAATCATAAATAAAAAATGAATACAAATTTTGCTTTCAATTTTATACTACCATTGGTTTTTATTTGGGTTGGTTTTGTTTGTGCCATTAGCTTTATGGAAGCTTGGTTGAAGTTTCAAGCTCCAGGGGTTACGACACAGACAGGGTTAGGAATAGGAAGGCTAGTTTTTTCTTCTCTTAACAAAGTAGAGATTTCCTTCTCAATAGCGATATTACTTTGTTTGTTTATAGCAAAACCAAAGGGAGGTTTTGCTTTATACTTCCTATTCCTTTCAATGGTAGTTCTTGTGATTCAGTCAATATGGTTGTTGCCAAAATTGGATGAACGTGCGCAAATGATCATTCAAAATATAAAAGTGAAGGAAAGCAAGATTCATATCCTTTATGTAATTCTGGAACTCATAAAGGTAATTAGTTTAATGAGCTATGGTTTAATCGTTTTAAAAAATAAAATAAATGGAAATTAATAAAGAAAATTTAGTCGGAGAAATAGTGGCTTCCAATTACCAAACGGCCACGGTTTTTAAAAAGTATGGAATCGATTTTTGTTGTAACGGAAATCGAAGCATTGAGAATGCCTGTAAAGGTCAGGATATTGACAGCACTATTTTAATTGAAGAACTTAAGGAAGTAGATGCCAAAGTTCAAGCAGACCATGATTATGAATCGTGGAACATCGGTTTCCTTTCAGACTATATTTACAATAACCATCATCGATATGTAGAGCGGAAAATTCCTGAAATAAAGGGACATCTGGATAAGATATGTCAGGTGCATGGAGACAACCATCCTGAATTATTTGAGATACGAAACCTATTTTCCGATAGTGCCAATGAGTTGACCATGCACATGAAAAAGGAAGAGATTATTCTGTTCCCTTATTTCCGTAAGTTGGCTGAAGCCTTGGAATCTGGAGACCCAATACTTTCTGGTCAGTTTAAGTCGGCTGAAAGCCCAATTGCAGTTATGCATAAAGAACATGATAATGAAGGGGAACGATTTAGAAGAATAAATCAACTTACAAACAATTATACCATTCCTGAGGATGCCTGCGGAACGTATCAGGTGACCTTTTCCTTGTTAAAAGAATTCGAAGAAGATTTGCACAAGCATATTCATTTAGAGAACAACATTTTATTCAGTAAAGCACTGAAAATAGAAAAGGAACTAAGCTTAAAATAAGATGATCAAAAAAGAGATAGATCGACCTAAAAAAGACATTCAAAACAGAGAAGACATTTTTAAATTGGTTTCAACTTTCTATGGTAGAATAAGAAGGGATGAGCTTTTAGGCCCTATTTTTAACTCTCATATTGAAAAGGATAAATGGCCAGCACATTTACAAAAATTAACAGATTTTTGGACAACAAACCTGTTTGCAGTTGCTTGCTTTAAGGGAAACCCAACCCTGGCACATATAAATGTAGATAGAAACTTGAACAATGAAGTAGAACAAAAACATTTTGATACGTGGTTAGGGTTGTGGTTTAACACAATAGATTCCTTATTTAAAGGTGAATTGGCTGAAAAGGCCAAAAATGCAGCGAGTAATATGGCGGTTAGGCAATTTCAAGTCGTATTGAATGCGAGAATGAATAATGAAGCATCTTAAAAAAATAATAGATGATTTAAATGAAGAGTTAGACGTTTTAGAATATGAATCAGAGGATTGCTTATCTAAAGCCGAAAAAGGAATTCGTATTTCTAAAAGAGTTTTAATAGATATTAGGAATATTGTTCTTGAAAATGATTTTAAAGAGAAGGATGAGGAAATAAATTTTTTCAAACATATCAAGCCTCAAGCCTATAGCAAATTAATATACTACATAAAGCTGTTTACCATTGAAAGCAGAAAACCAAGAGGTAGTAATAAAACTCAAATAAAGTACTTTAACCTTCAGATTGAAAAATTGCAAACCTATTTTCAGGAGAATTTGGATTTCTACCATTACTACAGAAGAGGGGCAACTTTTTTGGATAAGCAATATTTCCTCCGAGGTAAAACGGATATTCGATTGTTTCCGGATAATTTCCATTGTTTAACAGATGATCAATTTTCAACAAGCCATGACAGTTCGGTAGCAACCATTTTAGCCTATGACCTTTTGATAGTGTATTTGAAACGGGAAATTGATAAACTGGAAGATAATGGTCTACATCCAGCTCATTTACAACTCTTGCAGAAGAATGCCAAAATAGTCTGGACAAGTCAGAAAGTAAATCTGATAGAGTTGATTTATGCACTGCATAGTACTGATGTAATAAACAATGGTGCGGTGGAAATAAAAGATATCGCCCGTGTAGTAGAACGTATTTTTAAGGTCGACCTTGGGGATTACTACAGAGCATTCTTAGAAATAAGAATGCGCAAAAAAGTTAGAACAAAGTTTTTGGATATGTTAAAGGAAAATTTAATGAAGAGGATGGATGAGATTGATTGTTAAAACACCCAAGGTGATGCAACTTGGGTGTTTTGCGACTAATAAAAACAAATCGTCAAAATTGGTTTAGTTTATTGTTGATCCGTAAAAGTCTAAAAAATAAAAAGACACAATACAAGTCATTGATTATGAGTGTGTAAAAGTTCACAAGACCTAATATCTTGTGAATGAATTCTTTCATTACGCATCATATTTGTAAAACGAAAGTCAAATCAAGGTAAAGCTGTCATTTAAAAATGAATAACCGTGGCAGCTTTACCATTTTAAAAATCGTTTTACTATGTCAGCAACAATTATCACCACAGACGATCTCTATGAGTTCAAGGCAGAACTTTTAGAAGAGATCAAACATCTATTACAAACCCACAACGGTCAACCTACAAAAAAATGGCTTAAATCCCCTGAAGTTCGGGATCTTCTCGGAATCTCCCCAGGAACACTTCAAAACCTCAGAATCAATGGCACATTGCCTTACACAAAAATCGGAGGCGTACTGTATTATGATTACAATGAGATTATGCAAGTGCTGGAGAAAAACAGGGTAGAAAACAGGTTTTAATTTGTGTTTTGGAAGAGATCAATTATATCCGTCATCTCAATGGCGTGTTTGAGCAGTTTTCCAAAGACAGCCGATTAAATCCAACCCATATCAGTTTGTATGTGGCTCTTTTCCAATTGTGGAATACTAATTTCTTTAGAGAGGAATTTTACATTAATCGAGAAGAAGTCATGGACTTTTCAAAGATCGGTTCTAAATCTACTTACCATCGATGCATCAAGGAACTGAGCCACTGGAACTATTTGCTCTACATACCATCACACAATCCATTCAAGGGCAGCCGTATCAAGATGTTCGATTTTGGGACAAGTACCGAACAAGTGCTGTACCCAAGCCATATCAATATTGGGACAAGCAATGGACAAGCAGTAGTACCTATAATAAAACATATACAAACTATAGAAAACACTAAAAACAAAAACAAACAGCAGATTTTTGAAAATTCAAATTTTTCAAAGAACGAAACCGAAACCAAACAGAAAACAACTGTCCCATATCAGGACAACTTAAAGACAACCAAGGACAAAGATTACAACCAGCCCTTATGAAAATTAGTAATCCTCATATCATCACGGAAGGTAGTGTTCAGTTTGAATTGGGAACCCTTGATGGGCGTTATATTGAATACGATTTTGAAAAAATACTCATCTATTTGGATGCCAAGGGTAAATTACTGTTTGGAAAGAAATTTAAAATCTACAAAGAAGACCGGGAAATACTCTTCAAGCTTTGTAATTATCAGATCAAGGATTGGACTACCTGCAAAAAGTTGGGGATTGACCCCAAAAAAGGCATTTTGTTGTCAGGCCCTGTAGGCTGTGGGAAGACCAGTTTAATGAAACTCTTAAGGTATATTACCCCTCATTACCCACCTTATGATATCATCCCAACTCGTAATATAACTTTTGCATTTAATCATATTGGCTATAGCATTATTGAACAATATGGTGATAACCGGTTTTATTGCTTTGATGATTTGGGGATTGAACCCATCGGACGATTCTTTGGGAAAGATTGCAATGTGATGGGTGAAATCCTTCTCTCTCGTCATGAGCTTTTTTTAAAATACCGAGTCAAAACTCATGTTACTACCAATCTTAATGCTCAGGAAATTGAGGATCGATATGGGAATAGAGTTCGCTCAAGGATGAGAGAGATGTTTAATTTGATAGGGATTGATGGAAATAGCATGGATAAACGTCAATAGTGTCATTTTTTTTAAAAAGTATGCTAAAACTTAAATATATTTGTGTTTTAGAATAATAAATATGCCGGAATATAATAATTATAATCGTCTGAAGATTGTGCTTGCTGAGAAGAATATATCAAATAAATGGTTGGCAAAAAAAATGGATATGAGTGAGACTACAGTTTCAAATTGGTGCAAAAATCACAGACAACCCTCTATACCTACACTTTTTAGAATTGCTAAAGTTCTCAATGTAAATCCTTGTAATTTAATTAATGCTTAGTGAATAAGATTGAAGAAATAAAAGAAAAATTATTACTGGCAGTTCAAAGTAATCCGCCAAATTTCGATGATATAATTTCATTATCGACTGAACTTGCTAAACAAGACCCTACAAATCAAAGATTTTACATTGATGCTAAAACTTTGATTCACTTAGGAAGGGACAGTATTAAAGATCATTCTACAGCATTATTAGAATTAGTAAAGAATAGCTATGATGCCGATGCAACAAAGGTTGATATTGAAATTTTTTCTGAAACTAAAGATATGATCAGAGTAGCGGATAATGGTTTTGGCATGACTGAAAATGAATTAAAAAATAGTTGGTTGCGTATTGGATACTCAGGAAAAAGAACTTCAACAAAGAGTAAATTAGGAAGGAGAAAAACAGGAGAAAAGGGTATAGGGCGCATATCAACTGATAGATTAGGATCGCAATTGGAACTTCGTACCAAATCAAAAGATGATAAACTAATTGGCTTAAAAGTTAATTGGGATAATTTTGATGTTGAAGGCAAATCGCTCTCAGACATTCGAGTTGAAATTTTCGAACCTAAGGAAATAAAATTGCCCTTACATGAAGGTAAGCCTTCATCTACTGGAACAGAAATTATTATAGAAAAACAGAGGCAGGCTTGGACAAAAATAAACATTGAAAATTTATTTCAGGAATTATCGGCTCTCACACCTCCCTTTGAAAATGTACAAGATTTTGCTATTTCCTTAGTCAATGATGTTTATCCAATTCCTTCAGAAGAAATTAACTCCAGTTATCTTGATGCAGCAGAAATTAAGATTGAAGCGTATTATCCTGGTAACGGAACAGAGATTATATATACTTATTGGGACAAATATAATGACAAAGAAGTTATTGAAAAGATTGATTGGTCTAACTTATTGATAAGAACTGGAATTGATACAGAAAATTTACTTAACAATCAAATTCGGTCTGGTGCAGCTACTATTAAACTTTACTTCTTCCTAAGGGAAAGTTCTTCCGTAAAGGATTTTGAATTTAACTTAACGAAATTAAGGGAATTTTTAGATAACAATGCTGGAATAAAAATTTATCGTGATAGAATAGTTGTAAAACCTTATGGTTTCCCAAGTTCTCAATTTGGATATGACTGGCTAGGTTTAGCGGATAGAAAGGCGAAAGATCCTGCCGGTATAAGTAGAACAGCTAATTATAGTGTAACACCGAATCAATTAGTTGGAGCTGTTTTTATTACTCGTGATTCGAATATCGAGTTAGCGGATAGTGCTGCACGAGAAGGCTTAGTTGAATCAGAAGCTTTTTATGACTTAAAAAGCCTCGTGATGGGAACCATAAATATGTTAGAGTCTTATCGTACCAGATTAATTCCAAAAATTAATGAAGCCAAAAGAAAGTCGAGGAGTAAGGAGTCAACAACGGAACGTATTATAAAGGCCCTAAATAGTATTGAAAAAGATTTGTATAGTATCAATTTAGAAATACAGAGTAATCCTGATATTGATGATTATTTAAAAGAAAAGGTTCAAAAAAATGTAAATGATTTAAGTGGGACAACCAATAAAGTTGAAAAAACTATAACGGATCTTCTAAATTGGAATCGCACATTAAGTGGCTTAGCAACGATCGGTATTTCTTCTGCTGTTTTTGGGCACGAGACTGAGGGATATATTACTCAACTTAAAGGTTCTGTCATGGCAGCAAAATTAGCTTTGAATAGAAAGCAGCCAAATTTATTGGAAGCTTTGAAAGAAATCGATAAAGCTGTTAAGTCTTCAAGACGAGTTGCTGCTTGGGGAGCATATGCACTAACTCGTGTACAAAAAGAAAAAAGAAATAAGAAGAATGTTAACATTGCTAAAATTGTAAAATCTGTTGTAAATGAGCTCAAGCCTGCATATACTGCTGCTTCGATTGATATAGATGATAAGGAAGTGAAAGATTTTTATACATATACATTTCAAATGGATATAGAAACAGTATTAATTAATCTTTTAACAAATGCATATACAGCGGCAACATTAAAATCGGGCAAAAGAAAAATAGTAATCAAGTTAATAGAGGAAGACTTAAGAGAACCCAAAAAACTTGTTGAGAATGGATTTTCATTGATAGTTTCCGATACTGGTCCTGGTGTTTCAAAAGAATTTGAACACCGCGTATTCGAACCGCTATTTTCTACCAAAATAAATCCAACTCAAGGAAGCAAAAGTATAGGTACAGGTTTGGGATTAACAGTAGTGAATTCAATAGTAACGGATTTAAAAGGTAAAGTATCGTTTGATCGTGATCCTGAATTGAAAGGAGCTAGATTCAAAATTTGGCTTCCTAAAGAAAAAAAACAACGTAGTTAATTATGTGTAAAATAGGTATAATTGATGATAATAAAGAGCAAAGAGAAACTCTAAAATCTCTAATTGAGTCGCATTTAGAAAATTTAGATTCGAATATCAAGGTTGTTGACATTTTCCCTTTTGCAGATGAACATATTGATGATTATAAAGAATGGATTGAAAAAAACGACATTGAGTGTTTGATTTTTGATGAACAGATGCATAATGATTCAGAAGATGAGAAAGGACCTGTTGGATATCGTGGTAATCAGTTAGTACTTAGAATAAGAAAATTTTTTAAAGATATGCCTATTTACGTAATTACTTCACATAAAACAGATGATGATTTGCAGGAAAAATTTAGTGAGTTCGAGGATATTATTGGTAGACAGGAATTTGTTGAAGAAGGAGAAAAATATGTTAAGCGCTTTATCCGAGCAACCCAAAGCTTCCTAAATGAGAATATATCTGAACTTTCTGAACTAAAAAATCTATCGGAATTAGTAGCTTCTGGAAATAATGATGCAAATGATTTAAAACGTTTAAGAGCGTTACAGTTAAAGCTAAATGTTCAAATAGATAGTGGTTTGGGTGAAAGAAAAGATTGGTTAGATGAGTATGAAAGTAAAATTCAATTTTTGGAAGAGCTTCAGAAAAAAATTGAAAATAAAATCAAGTAATAGTGAATTGGAGGCTTATACTTAAAGACAAGGCTAATCAGCCTGAAAATGGAACATATACAGATTGGAAAGAACAAATAGCAGAGGAATGTTTTTATCAATGTATTTATTGTTCAATTAACGAAGCTCAATTTGGAGGCATTGACCATTACCATATTGAACATTATAAGCCGAAATCAATTGAAAGATTCAAAGCTTTGGAAAATGATATTTGTAACTTATTCTACAGCTGCCCAATATGTAATAGGTTTAAGAGTAATGATTGGCCAAATGATGCAGATGATTTAGACACAATCTGTTATCCAGACCCCTCTGAATATGATTATTCAGAATTATTTGATATTAGTATTGATGATTATAAAGTTTATGGCAAATATGTAAGTACTAAATACATGACAGAAAGACTTTATTTAAATCGACCTCAATTGTTGTATGAAAGACGTGAAACAGTTTTGCAGCAAAGAGCTGATAATGTTACGAAAGCAATAGAATCACTGCAAGAAATGATAGATGCTCAAGAAGATTTAGTATTATTAAAAGAGTCTAATAAAGGCATAATTGAATTACTTAAGACAACACAAAAGCGAAATAATATAAGACCATACAAATTGGCCGAAATTAGAAAATGAATAAAAAGAGTTTAGGTTCATATTACACACCTCTTTATTTAGCAAAATTTATTGCTGATTACTGTTTGTCTCAAATAGATAAGACAGATATTTCCGTGCTTGAGCCAAGTGTTGGTGATGGTAATTTTGTACAGGCTATAAATGAAATTGATACACTAAATAATTTTAATAGAATTAATTTAACTATAGTTGAACGAGAAAAAGAAGAATTAAAAAAAGCAAAGAATAAGAATACTTCTAATTCTGTAAAAATATCCGCTTTAAATAAAGATTATCTGAATTTTCACTCTGAAAGCAAAAAGAAATTTTCTGCTATCCTAGGTAATCCACCCTATGTAAAAAGTAATTATCTTACTGATGAGCAAAAGAAACTAGCTAAAGAAATTCATTTAGAGCAAAACCTTGCTGATAAAAAAATAAACAACATTTGGACATCATTTCTGGTTAGCTGTATTTCTAAATTACAGAAAGATGGTCTTTTAGCTTTTGTACTTCCATTAGAACTGCTACAAGTAAAGTTTACAGAAGAAATTCGAGAATTACTTAAAAACTCTTTTGAGCGTATAGAGATTTTTATGTTTGACGAGCTTCAATTTTTGGAGTGTAAAGGTCAAGATACGGTATTATTAATTGGCTATAAAAAACATAAAGTACCAGGTACTTTTTATACGACAATCAAATCAATGGATGAGCTTCAAAATAGAAGTTTCAGATTGTATAGTAATGAAAGTGTGTCAGAGTCTAGTAAAAAATGGACACATCATTTTATAACACCGGAAGAGCATACATTCCTTGAGAACATAAAAAAAGACTTAAATCTTGTTTCTGATTATGTAGATAATAAAGCAGGTATTGTAACAGCTGCTAATAATTATTTCATTGTAGATAAAGAAACTTTAGATAAATACAATTTAGAGGTATATGCAAAACCAATTGTTCAGAAAGGTTTTTTTGTTAATGGCTCTGTGTCTTTTAATAGGTATGATTATTCAAAGTTAATAAAGGAAAATAAACCAGCTTTTTTATTGGACTTTAATAATTTGGATGTTGAAAATATTCCTTCAAATGTAAAGGACTATATAGATTTAGGTGAACAAGAAGAGCTTCAGGACAGGTTTAAATGTAAACAAAGAAACCACTGGTATCAAGTACCAAATATTACAAAACAATCAAAAGCATTTTTCTTTAAAAGGGCTCATGAATACCCAAAATTATTAAAAAATGAAGCGAATGTATTTGTAACTGATAGTGCTTATAATGTTAATGTTAAAGAAGGTCATAATTTAAATGATTTTATATTTTCATTCTATAATTCATTAACGCTGGCTTTTGCTGAATTGGAAGGGCGTTATTATGGTGGAGGAGTTTTAGAACTTACCCCAAACGAGTTTAGGGTACTCCCATTACCAATGACTTTTCACAATGATTTTGTCTTATACAAAAAAGACTTTAAGGGGAAAAATGACATTGAAGAAATTTTATTAAAATACAATCATCAGATTTTAAATAATTCACTTCATCTTAGTACAGAAGAGATTAATAAAATTGAGTCTATTAGAAAAAAATTGGTTAACAAAAGACATCGTAAATAATTTTGTCAAAACCCACTAACGAAATTCCTAAAAGGTTAACACCCACCGCCTCAACTATAAGATTGCTTTTAGCTAAATCTGGAAATCAATGTGCATTTGAAAATTGTACTGAAGTTATTTTTGATGACGCTGGAAGTTTAATTGGTGAATGTTGTCATATTGAAGCTGCTCTTCCCGGAGGTGAAAGATTTAATAAAAATCAGTCGAATGAAGAAAGGCGATCATTCGAAAATTTAATTTTCTTATGTCATAAGCATCATATAGAGACTAATGATACAAATGCATACACAACAAATCAGTTAAAAGAAATTAAGCAAATTCATCATAATAAGTTTTCTGAAAAGCAGGTATCAATAAATCCAAAGTATATTGATGAGGTAATAGCCAAGTTTGATTTATTATCTTCAAGTATAGAGGAAACTTTAAAAACTATTAAAGAAGTTGAAACTAAACAGGATATTATATTAGAACTGCTTAATACACAAAACAAAAAAGATGTAAATATTGAAATTAATGAATTTTTTGGCCCGCCAACGGTAACAAACTTTATCGGAAGAAAAGATGAATTAAATGAACTGATAATTAGGTTTGAAAAATTCAATACAATTATTGTTCAAGGTGTATCTGGTATTGGAAAATCAAGTATTGTAGCTAATTTTGTTGATACAATTAAAAATTATCATGTTTTCTGGTTCAATTGTGATATAGTAGATAATAAGGAATCCTTTTTAGTCACTTTTTCAGATTTTTTAATTCAAAATTTCAATGATTATTCTCTTAAAAAGTCTTTGTCAGAAGCAAGCGAAACATTAATTGTAAAAAACTTAATTCATCTTTTGAATAAGTATCCAGTTTGTATAGTTTATGATGCTTTAAATGATTTAAGCCATGAACTTTTTTCATATTCCCAAATATTTAATGAGAGAATAAATAATTCAAAACTATTAATAACTACAACGCTAGATTTTGACATATTATCTTGGTCTAACCATCCTTTTAAACTTAAGCTATCTGGATTAACCATTGAAGAATTTGCTAAAGCATGTGAATTTTATGATTTAAAAAACATTAGTAGAACAAATTTTAATTCCTTATATAAGTTAACCGGTGGACACCCTTATCTTTTAAAATTAGCATCATCAATAGCAGTTTATTACCCAATTGAAGATTTAATTAAATCTTTAAAGAAAGTCACTACAAAAGATTTTGAAACTTATGTAAGTAGTAAGATTATTTCGAAATTAAGTGAAGAAGAGGACAAGTTACTCACTTATATACTATCCCTTCAAATTCCTTTTAGATATAGCCTTGGGGATTATTTGACAGAAGTTCCATTTTCAACAGCATTAAAATCACTCCAGCAAAAATTTTTAGTTGAGAAAACAGAAGATAAGTTTTTTATGATTCCTGAATATATTAAGCTTAACATTCAAGGATTAAAAAATGAATCAGAAGGAAATTTAGATTATAAATTACTTTTTGAATATTTAAGAGGCATAAAGGAAAAGTCGCTAATAATTGAGAAAATCACTTTGATTGATATTTCTTTAAAAATAAACGAGTTGGATTTTGCTGAAAAAGAATGCATGGTGCTTGTTTCAAATTTGATGGGTATTGGTTATTTCAATTTGGTTGTTAAATATGTTGAAGAATTCATGGCTTCAAATCCTAAAAATAATTGGGATTTCCTTTTTTATGCATTAGGTCGAATTTATCGAATGCAAAAAGATTATGAAAAAGCTTTAAAAATGTATAATAACGGAATAGAATTATATCCCAATTCTGAATTTTATTCACATTTTCTATTTGAAAAGGCTAGTATTTTATTTTATTTATCAGAAATTGAAGATAATAATGATTATAAGAACCAATCAAAGAGCATTTATAATAATCTTTCCTTATTAAAAAAACCCTCTATTTCTATTCAGAGTCAATTAAGTTTATCTCGAATATTAATAAAAGAGGGAGAATATAAAAAGGTAATTGCTAAAATTGAAAAATTAGCTAATTCTGTTGATTTTTCAGGTCTAGATTCATATGTTTCCGCACAGATATGGCATACATTGGGTGATGCTTATAGTAAAGATGGAGCTTACAAAAAAGCTTTCGAGTCATTTGATATAAGTATCGACTATTATAAAGAAGCATTGGATAAAAGTGGTATGAATGCTTTTGAGGGATTGTATCATTTATATATTAGCTATGCTACAACTTATTCTGATGCAAAAGATTATATTTCAGCAGCTGAAATGTTTGCTATAAATGTATTACTGGCAAAGCAATTCGGTTTTGATAGAAAACATGAACAAGCATTATTGGATTATGGCTATCACTTAATTTTATCAAAAGAATTTGACAAGGCTATAGAGGTGTTAAATGAGCATTATAATATTATTAGATCAAATAATACCCTTGAGATTTCTGAGCTTCCTTTCTTATATGGATGCTTGACATTTGCTTTTTGGTATGCTGGTGATTTTCTTAATTCATTAGAATTACTTGGTTTATACATAAATACTTCAAATTATAATGGTAGAAGACCTCTGATTACAATAATAGAGTGCATAAACGAAAATGAAGATTTTGACTTAATTGAATATTTTAAGAAGGGGATGAAAACTTTGATTATTCCTAAAGATAAAACTTTTGATGATTTAAAAAAATGGATTGATGAAGTATGTCAGAAGAAACCGGAATTATCTACACCTTTAAATAGTTTTTTTATTTTTAAAAAGCCTGATTAGAATTATCTTCACAAGCCAAAACCCAGTTTTTCGTTCATCAAAATTCTATGTTTTTTGCTTTGTTCTTTGCGCCATTACTCTTGTAGTTTTTGGCAGCCAACCCTTGCAAAGCACATTGCTTGTTTTGTTTAAAGTGTTATTTTGGTAACTTGTGAAAAAAGGTTGTTCTTGGACACTTGAGGCACAAATTTGACGTTTTTTTAATCTGCTAGTCAAATAAAGAATTTTGCTTATCAACATTAAGCTTCATTTTTTCATGTAATTTGATACCGATTTATATCAATATCTAACATACAAAACTTAATTTTATTTTATTCACAAAATACTGTATATCAGTATTTTGAATGATTATGTATATTACTTTTCAATTATCAAAATCAAGTAAAACTTAAAACACTTTTGATATGAAAAGATCACTGTATTTTACCACACTATTATTTTTTATTTCAAACACCATTTTTGCCCAAATCGGAGGTATCGAAGATTCCGTTAATGATATTTCAGATACCATAAGGGCCATCTTTCCAATTATCCTTGGGGTCATTTTTCTTGTAGGTTTTCTATTTAATGCCGGCCACTTCTTCGGAGAGAACGCAGACCTAAAAAAAGGCATTACCCGTGTATTGATCTTTGTACTTATTGCCGGAGCAGTGGTTGGTATCTTCACGTATTTGATAGGAATTGTTGTATAAGCCTTTTTAGGCATTTTAACCCTTTCAAAATGAAGAAATACGAAGTGTATAAAAACATCCGTAAACAAGCTATGATTATGGGCTTGCCCATTTCCCTGTTTGCTTTGTTGATGGTATCTGTGATTGGCTCACTATTGGTTATCATTTTTTCTTTTAGCCTGATGGTCATCCTATCCGTATTGGTATTCAATATTGGGATGTATGTAGTACTTACTTATATCACTAACAAACCTACAGCCTCTCAATTGCAAAAGGTGTTTCCGGCAACGATCAGTAATAAAAGAATAAGTCCGATTGACTATGAAGAAGATTAATCTGCATGCATATCATCCTATATTGGATATTCAAAAGCATGTGGCTTTTGCCAATAATGGCAATGTAGTGCTTTGCTACCAGGTTAGTTTACCTGAAATCTATTCCTTATCGGAATCCGACTTTGACGAGCTGCATGGCACCTGGTTTCAGGCTTTTAAATCCTTGCCCATTGGGACAGTTGTCCATAAACAAGATGTCTATCAAAGGAGTCACTATGCAGCAGATCAATTGCCTAAAAACACCTTCCTACAAAAAGCAACGCATAATTATTTTAAAAGAAGGGAACATGTAAGCCACGAGAGTTATTTGTTTTTTGTGTTGCCTTTGGACAAAGCGCTAAAAGCATCCAAATATGTCAATCCATTTCGTAAAACAGAGAAAAGCCTACATCGAAAATTGGATGTACAGGTAGCTGAGTTTATGACTTCTGCGAATGATGCCGTTTCCTTTATCAATAACTGTAGTAAATTATCGGTAATGCCCCTGAATCCTTCTGAGATCATCCAGTATACAGAATCCTACTATAATGGATTTAACAAAGGTTTTGATACCGATATTTTGTTGGATAAAAAACATATCGAGATTGGTGATCATTATTTTGATACTATTGCTGTCAATAGTGAACTGTGTTTTGGTGGTTTGGTTCAAAGTAGCAAAACCAATGATAAATTTACTTCCGATGATTTTACCTTTCACCAGGGGTTTATCGATGGACTGGGATTGGACTTAAATGAAAACCATATTGTTAATCACATCCTGTATCTGGATGACAAACACAAATGGAGAAAGCTGCTTGAAAAGAAGATTGAAGAGCTCAATAAAAGCTCCAATTTCGGGACACAAAATAAAGTTGTCCTAAAAAAGATTGAACACATTTTAGACCAGATCAACGGTGATGACAATTCAAGAGTCATTCGTGGACATTTGAACCTTATTTTCTGGCATTCAGAAGAAAGCGAATTGAAACGAATCGCTTCCAATATCAAAGCTACTTTTAAAGAACTGGATATCGTACCCTATTACCCAAAAGGAGAGGAGCGTAAACATTATTTTCTGAATTCCTATCCTTGTTTTGCTTCCAATTTTTCCAATGAGGACTTGTATGTAACGGATTTAAAACATGCCCTATGCCTGTATATCAATAATACCAATTACAAATCAGATGAAACAGGTATTATCTTTAACGACAGGCAACATAACATCCCTGTGTTGAAAGATGTCTGGGACGAACAAAAGAAACGTATTAAAGCTCGCAACTTTGCCATTTTTGCCCCAACCGGTGAAGGCAAATCCTTTTTGGCTAATAATATCCTCAGGCAATATTTTGAGCAAAATGTACGGCTTGTCATTATTGACCTGGGAGGTTCCTATGCCAAATTTGCGAAGCTCTATCCGGAAAAGCATATCATCCTACGATACGAGCAGGGAAAGAATTTAGGCATTAACCCATTTTATATTTCCAATGAAACCGATCTAACCCCGGAACGATTGGAAGATTTGGCTGTGTTCTTGTTGGAATTGATGGCTGAACATGAAGTCACCAAAGCTCAGGAAGTCGCCATGAAAAAGGTATTGTTGGCTTATTACAATACCATTAGAACAGCTCATTCCTTAGCTTCATTATACCGGTTTGTCGATAGTAAAAAGGACACGCTCATCAAAGAGCTTAAAATCAAGGAAGAACATTTTAGTGTTTATGACTTCTTGCATATATTTTCTGAATATGTGGATGATGGCTTGTATAGCTTTCTGTTCAATGTAGGAAAGGACCAAACTTATAAGATTGAAGACAAGCGGATGATCATCTTTGAATTAGATGAAGTCAAGGACAATAAGGAAATCTTATCTGTGATGTTAAAACTCATCAAATCTGCTATTCAACGAACCATTTGGCAAAACCGTTCAGAGCGAGGGATTATCCTATTTGATGAGTTTGCCAAACAACTGAAGTTTGCCAATGTATTGGAAAGTGTTGAGTTCTATTACCAGGCTATCCGGAAACAGAATGGAGCTATCGGAATCATACTGCAATCCATCAACCAGTTACCCCAGAATTCCACATCGGCCAGTATTTTGGAGAACACACAAGTCATCTACAGCCTGAGAAATGAAAAGGGCTATGATGAATTGCAAAAACGACTGAACCTCTCTAGTCATGATCTGAATCAACTCAAATCCATACGAAATAACCTGACAGCAGATCGGAAATACACAGAGATCTTTATCAAAATTGGTAAAGAGAGTAACATCTTTCGATTGGAAGTTCCACCTGAAGTGTATGCTGCGTATTTGACGGACGGCAAAGAAAGTGAAACTATCATGCAATTGTTTGAAAAGACCAAGGATATGGAACAAGCCATCAACGAATTTATTAGGTCATAGACTACATTTTGCAAAACAAGTATAAATCTTTAAAAAACAAATCAAATGAACTTTTCGAAAAAAAATCACGAACACCACAGAACAAATAAAATGTCTGTGAGTAAAAACAAAATTAAAAAAACAATGATTACCATAACCATTATAAGTTTCACCTTATTTCTGCCCACACACGTTGTGTGTCAGGGGATGCCGGTTTATGACAACACCAATTTTATCAGTTTAGCGAAACAATTGATTGAGTCGGCCAAACAGACTTCTAATCTGATTAAAACCGTAGAATTCTTAAAACAGCAAAAGGAGAATATTGAAAAGGTGAACAATGTTATCAAGCAGTTAAAAGCTATACAGGAATTGTATAAAAACAATCAACGGCTTTATCAAATAGTACAAAGTGATTTAAGAGAAATTTTGAATTCTCCATATATCAAAGCTGATGAAGTGGAACGGATATCCGAATCTTTTAATGCCATTATTGAAAATTCACTGGAAAGTTTGGACTATATCGATCAAATATTATCCAGTGGTAGTTTGAAAATGACCGATGGAGAACGTGTTGCTGTGTTAAAGGAAAAAGAACTGGAATCCAAAGAAATGGTGGCTGAGATAGAGAACAAGACCAGGAGGTATAAAGAGATCATTGCCTTCAGAAAGATGCAGGATATTATCAATAATCGGGATACAGAATTTTAATAAGTCAAAATAGGAATGGGATTAGAATATGTAGATACTGTTTTTCAAACGATCAAAGGAAGTGACTTTGCCCAATATACTATTACCGGAATGAAAGCACTGGCTATTTTGTTCTTTCTCATTAATATATTGAAGAAGTACAATGAAGGTATAGCCTCAACCGATGGCCATACCTGGGGATTGACCCCAACAGAATTAGCTAAGAATTTTGCCATAGTTATATTGGTTATTTTTTCTTCACAGGTATTGGGTGTCTTTGATGGTTTTCTGGTAGCTATAGAAAGCCAGTACCGTGATACGGCCCCGGCACTACTTCCTTTGCAGCTACAGGATGTGGATTTGGAACAGGAAGTGGGTGCTTTGGAGGCCGCCAAAAAAGCAATGGCCGTTTTGTATGAAGCCTTGGTTACTCCTTTATATGGTTTAAAGATGTTGGCTTTTATGGGAGGTGTCTTCCTTTGGTTGCTGGATCTGTTTATTTATCCCTTGTTTCTTGCTGAGCGCTATTTTCTGTTAGGGATCATGCAGGCCTTTTTTCCACTAGTGATCAGTATGGCAGTCTTTGAAAAGTTCCGAACCATGGCCTATAACTTTTTTAAGCTCTATGCAGGCGTCTATATGTTGGTTCCCGCTTTTTTCCTGGTCAATGTATTTGTCAATAATCTCTATACAACTATCAATGCCAATTTTTGGACTGATCTGTTCGGTACGAATTGGGGGAGTGAATTTTTTGCCCCATTGATAGAATTAGCATCCATAGGATTTATTGTATTGTTAAAGTTCAAACTGTATCGAAAAGCTACCTCATTCACTTTAAAACTATTTACAGCTTGATGAAAACACCTTTTAAAAATATCTATGACGTCCTGAAGTTAAACCGGTTTATCGTTTTGATAGTGGTTGTTGTTGCTACCCTTACAAGTATAGTTTCCATCCTAATGGTGATTAAACTTCATAAGGAAGCCGTAAACAATGCCTTTGTGGTTAATGGAGATGGAAGTGTTATTCCCCTACAATTAGTTTCCCAACGGGAAAATTTAAAAGTGGAAGCCTTAGCGCATTTGGAGCTCTTCCACAGGTATTTCTATAATCTGGATGCCAGTAATTATGAATCCAACCTTGAAAAAGCTCTTTGGTTAGGCAATAGCTCTGCGGATGCACTCTATAGACAAAAGAAAGCGGATGGTTTTTACAACCGTTTGTTGCAATATTCACTAGTTCAAAAGGTATTGAGTATCGAATCTGAGGTGGATGTACAACAAGAACCCTATAGCTTTAGGACGAGGACTGTTTTTCAAATCAATAGGGGAACGGTGACGGATACCTATGAACTAATTACCACCGGGAAGCTTATTCATGTGGATAGGAATTTCCCTAAGAACACCCATGGATTATTAATCACTGACTTTTTTGAAAACTCACTACAAAAATTAGAAGATTATGAAAATTGAAAGGAATAAGATCGTATTTGCTTTGGTCATACTTATAGTAGTATTATTCATGGTGTCCTATTATGTCATTGCGTTTAGAGATGATGAAGCTGAAGACATAAACAAAAACCAAATTCCCGTACCGGAACTAGTAGAGGAACAGAATCAATATGAAACCAAGCTGGAGGCTTTGGATGCTATCAAAGAAGAAAAGGAGAAAACCGCACCATCCCTATATCCCGAACACATGATAGATGACAAAGGGTATTTCAACCCGGATTATATGGAATATGAAAAGCAGCGGATCATAGATAGCGTATATCAAGCTGGAGAAATCAACTATGAAGAAAGAGTTTATCGAATTTTTGAACCTGAAAATTCAGAGGCCAAACCGATAGCAACAAAAGCAAATGATACAGTAATTGAAATTAATCAGGAAGAGAATAGCATTATTTCAAAAGAAATAGGTCTGGAGCACCAACTATTTTTTGCTTCCTATCCTATGAAGATTTCAGAAGAAACTAATCATAAAACAGATGATAAAATCTATGTTCAGATAGATGGTACCCAAATAGTTAGAAAAGACTATCGCTTGCAGCTTCGTCTGACCAGAAATGCGATTATCAATGGTAATGAAGTACCTAAAAACACCCTCCTATATGGGTTTGTAAGTTTTAAACCCAATAGGACAATGATCGAGATTGAAAATATCAATCATCAGCCTGTGAAACTGAAGGCCTTTGATCTACAGGATGGAGCTGAAGGTATATACATAGAAAACACCTTTAGAGCAGAAGCTACTAATGAAGTCATTGATGATATGGTAGATGATATCAATGTAGCAGGAGTTCCTCAGGTTAGCGGTGTCAAAAAGATTTTTCAACGTAATAATAGGCAAGTAAAAGTTACAATACTTGATAATTATAAACTCATCCTAAAACCAAAACAATGAAAACATTTTTTTTAATACCTTTTTTCGTGATTAGCACATTAATTTATGCACAGGAGAAACAATTAGACACAATCTTAGCCAATGATTCCAAAAATGTGGCCCTGTTCTTTCCAAACCCAATAATGCAGGCCATTACGGGATCAGATAATTTTGTTTTCACCTATAACAGGGAGAAAGAACAATACTTTGGATTGTTACAGGCTCAACCGGGTGTGGAAAGCAATTTACTGGTTCTGACCTCAGATGGTAAAATATTTTCGTATATCTTGAAATACAACAGGGAACTTAAAACCTTAAACCGATTTATCAGGGAACAGGAAAGTATCGGTACAGAAATACCAATCGCTAAAAATATCAGTAAAATCCCGCTTTATGAAGGAAATTATGAAAACAGGGCAACATTCTTTGAAAAATTTAGCCGCTTCCTTCTCAACAGGAATTTTAAGACCCTGGCTTCTAAAAATGAAAATGGAATTATACTCCGGTTAAATGAAATGGTTTATCAACATTCTGAAGTTTATTTACTCATGGAACTAGAGAATAAATCCAATATTGATTTTGAAATCAATTATCTTAATGTATTTATTTCAAATTCTAATAAACAACGAAAGTCGTCCTCTCAGAATTTAGTTCAAAATCCTATTTATAAATATAGTTTTCCAGCAATAGTAAAAAGTTCCGAAGTAAAAAGATTTGTATATGTGCTGCCAAAGATCGTATTAGGGAAGAATGAAAAACTGCAAGTCGAATTGACCGAGAAACATGGCAGAAAAATAAAATTGAAATTATAAGTATATTTGTTAAAACCCTATCCAATTATGTGTTACGATGTAAGGGCGAGTCTGGAAGCCCAGTTAATAAGAGCGTACAGAAGAAATGATTCCAGAGCTTATGAGGAAATAAAAGCAAAGCTTGAACCGTATGTTGATTTACCTCTATATCATGTTTCCGGGTATCAACATCCTTCAATGTTGATTTATACTTTTGATTCCCCCAATGTTCCTATTGTTGCCAAATGGGGATTGATCCCTTTCTGGGTTAAAGATCAGGAGCAAGCAAAGAAACTTTGGAATCAAACATTAAATGCCAGGGGAGAATCTATATTTGAAAAACCCTCTTTCAGGGATTCTGCTAAAAACAGGCGTTGTTTGATCTACGTCGATGGTTTTTTTGAACATCATCATTTTAGGAGTAGTACTTATCCTTACTATATTCATTTGAAGAATAATAAGCCAATTGCCTTAGCAGGATTATGGAGTGAATGGACCTACAAGGCAACAGGGGAAACTCTGAATACATTTTCAATTGTGACAACTGAAGGAAATGACATGATGGCCAAAATTCATAATAATCCTAAACTTGAAGGCCCTCGTATGCCTTTAATTTTACCGGAAGAGTTTACAGATAAATGGCTGATTCCCGTTAAAGATGAATTGGATAAAAAAGCCATACAGGAATTAATTCAGTCCTATCCTCAGGAAGAACTCGATGCTTATACTGTACATAAATTAAGAGGAAAGGAATATATTGGAAATGTAGAATATATCAATGAAAAAGTATCGTATCCCGAATTAGAATCAGAATTGTTTTAAATAAATTAATATAACTTGAAACGTTCTAAAAGTCAAGGAACTGAAAAAAGACCTGGTAATAATTTTTTAGTCAAAGTTATCTTGGATTATAATCTTTCTAAAAATGATAAAGATTATAAAAAGGTAATTGATATTATCAATTCCGATAATTGCATGATTTTTGTCCCATCCATTAATGATCAAAATACTAAAAAGAATGGCATACACTTAAGGAGGATACAGATATTAAATTGACTTCTGTTTTTGATATTGAAGGACTCAAGGTTATTGGGGCATTTACAAGTCCTGAAACATTGCTAAAATGGACACAGAAAGAATCTGAATATATCACTATGTTGGGCAAAGACTTTTTAAAGTTTTGTGAAGATAACCATGTGGATCAAATTGTAATTGACAATGACCAGCCCACTATGTTTTTTATGGAAAGAAATCGTGAAAATGTAGAAGAAATAGAAATCACAAAAAAAACCGAAATTCAGGTAGGCCCTCCCAAAGAACCATTGCCAAAAAATATCTTAGATAAGTTAATTAAAAATCTAAGCCGTAATGACCAGGTCGAAGAAATATATCATTTCGCCATGATACGCTCCGGGGAATTTATCTTGGAATTAGGTATTAAATTGTCCGTATATTCAGAGAATATACGCATCGCCTGTACCAATGCTATTAATGATGCACTTTTAGGAGAAAAACTAACAAAACCCCTTGAAGTACTCTATCTTGATCGTGAAGAACTTTTAAGAACAGCCCAAAATGTTGCAAACTCATTGATATATTCAAAAAAAAATCCTTTTTTTAATAAGAATTAATCTAAAATTCAATATCATTTATTTATATCATATTGATTACTAATATGGGTCTAGCATATTACCTAATAAAGATTTACTTGTGGGCTTATTGGTAGTTAAAATAAAGAATTTAGGCTATGTTCTAAAATAAATATGTTTAGATTTGTAATTAAAACATACGATTTATGATTCCAGAGGATTTTAAGGGCTATTTCATTGATTCCAGCCCATCAGAGCAACAGGAAATGATATCAGAGTTGTTGTCCTTATTGCATGATTCGGGAGCAAGCCTATATGGGGAAAAAGACCGTGTTTTACACTGTCCCCATTGCGGATCTGGGGATTTACGCGGTAATGGCCGGCTCAAGGGGGTCCAACGATATGTCTGCAAGGGTTGTGGTAAGAACTTTTCGGAAACAACAGGTAAATTTTGGTACAACATCAAGAAAAAGGACAAGGTAAGGAAGTACCTTTTCTGTATGCTCAGTGGTTATACTATCCGCAAAAGTGCCAGGGAGACAGGCATCTCTATTCAGACTTCCTTTGATTGGCGGCACAAGTTGCTTATGGCTTTTTCAGAAGTATCACCACAAGGGTTCCGTGGCATAGTGGAGAGCGACGAACTTTTCTTTCCATATTCCGAAAAAGGGTCACGGGGGCTCTGCCGTACTGCAAGAAAACGTGGTGGCGGATCGGCCATTGCAGGCAGCAAAGATGGGCAAGTGGCTGTTGTGGCCACATGTGACCGCTCGGGAAACATAGATTTCAAGGTGGCCACACGGGGACGGATCTCACGAAAAGACATCGAAATGGCCCTCAATGGAAGACTTGACTCAGCAGAGGTTCTCAGTAGTGATGCACACAGGAGTTATGGGGCCTTTGCAAGAGAAAACAAAATTCCGCACAAAAGAGCAAATGCAAAAATGGGGCAGCGTATAGTGGAAAAAGTATACCACATTCAGAATGTCAATGCCATGGACAGCAGGTTAAGAAAGTTCATGCAAGGGTTTAACGGTGTATCTACCAAATATCTACAGAACTATTTGAACTGGTTTATGGTATTGGACAAAATAAGGTACTCTACAAAAAAAATGGCCTTCGTCATAGCAATCACATTGGCCTCACAAAGAGCTTGGTTTGAATATAAAAACGAAATGTTCAATATGCTATTTAGAACATAGCCAGAATTTATTATATTTGCAGGGATAACCTCCTGTTCTATGTCGGACTGCATAGCCGGCCTCTAGTTCAGGGGGTTATTTTTTTGATAAGGTTTTATCCGTATCTTTTTTATCGTCAGAAAAATCCAATCCTCCAGGGAAAAAGAGGTAATAAACACATTTTAGCTGATACCCCAGGTTTATAAAAGCAATACAACGCGTAAAAGAACAGTTAAAACTCACAGAATCAAATAAGGTTGCCCAATCACCAGATAGTTTTAAGAAAGTAGAGTTAGAGGATAATTTTGTTTTTATAAAATCAGAATTTGACAATATTAAAATATTAATTAATGACATAAAATATGTACAAGGCTTAAAAGATTATCTTAAAATATATACACAAACCTCTAATCCGATATTGACATTCATGAACTTTAAAGATTTCCAGGACAAACTACCTGGTTCTCTTTTTATGAGAATCCGTAGATCCTATGTGGTGAATATATCAAAAATAGACATGATACAACGCAATAAGGTAATTATTGCTGGAGAACGCATTCCAATTGGAGGTAATTACAAAGAAGCATTTTTTGAAAGAATAGGTGTTTAAAAACAATTGCCACATAATATAAACTGGCAAATAAGAGCACTAAGGTTAAAAAAAAGTTAAAATAATTGAATATATAATAATTTTTGTATTTTTGTTAACCATTTAATTAAACTATATAGTTAATATGTCAAAAAATAAAGATATTAATACGGAAGAAAAGATTCTACAGGCAGCAAACAATGTGTTTCAAGCCAAGGGTATGGCTGGAGCACGAATGCAGGAAATTGCGGATAAGGCTGGAATAAACAAAGCGATGCTGCATTATTATTATCGAAGCAAACAACGTCTATTTGAAGCCGTATTCAATAAAACATTTTCTTTGCTCGCACCGCAATTAAATGGCATTCTAAACGACGATTCCTCAGTAGAAACGAAAGTGAGAAACTTTACGAGCAATTATATTGGGTTCGTAATAAAGCATCCATATCTACCAAATTTTATTATCCAGGAATTAAATAGAAACCCAAAATTTTTGGACACAATGAAAGCAAATATTTCCTTTCCGAGCACAGAGAAGTTTAAAGCTCAGGTGCAGGTGGAAATAGATAAAGGTATTATTAGACCTATTGAGGCCGAACAATTGTTCATCAACATACTTTCCTTAAACTTATTTCCTTTTGTGGCCTCTCCATTAATTAAAGCATTTACTAATGTTGATGACAAGACGTATAAAATATTGTTGGAAGCTCGAAAAAAAGAGGTGTCCGATTTCATTATTAATGCCATAAAAAAATAAGCTTATGAAAGCCATATATCTATTCGGACTCTTTTTTCTAACAACGATTATTGGTTATACCCAAAACACCATTAGTCTAAACGAATGTTATGAAGGTTTGAAAACAAATTACCCTCTCGTTAAACAACGTGCTATTTTAGAGCAACAAAAGGAAGTTGAACTTTCGGCTATTAAAGCAAAGACATTGCCACAGCTTAATCTTAATGCTCAGGCGACCTATCAAAGTGATGTTACCGAGGTGCCAGTACCTAATATAGACATAGCGTCTTTGAATAACGACCAATATCGTGCTACTCTTACTGCTAATCAATTGATATTCAATGGTGGGAAAATTAAAGCATCACAAGGTTTGCAAAATATTGTTACAGACAGAAAGCAACAAGAGGTTGAAGTCAATGTGTATCAATTAAAGCAGCGTGTAAACCAATTATATTTTTCAATTCTTTTGATTGATGAACAAAGAGCATTGCTGAATATTAGGGAACAGCAATTGAACAGCAAACTAAATGAAGTAAAATCGGGAATAAAAAATGGTGTGTTATTGCCTACTTCTGATAAAGTCATTGAAGCTGAATTGTTGAAAATTTTTCAACAAAATCAAGAAGCAACCAACAATAGGTCAAAGTTGATTGCATCCATATCTTCATTGATTGGGTTGCCCATTTCAGTTGAAACGGAGTTCCAAAAGCCGTTGATTTCAATAAACGCAAGTTCAGGATTAAACAGACCAGAATTAGGATTGTACGCTCTGCAAAAACAAGAAATACAACAACAACAAAACATATTATCCAAATCATTGGTTCCTGAACTCAATGGTTTTGCAACCGGTGGTTATGGCAATCCGGGATTGAATATGTTGGAAAATGATTTTACCCCATACTACATCGTTGGTTTAAAATTAAACTGGAATGTATTTGACTGGAATGGCAATAAAAAGCAAAGACAGGCACTAGATTATTCAAAAGATTTAATAAATAATCAAGAGGAGGTTTTTAAACTGAATACCAACACTGCTTTGAATGAGCAACTTAAAGAAATTGAAACACTTGAAAGCAGCATTGAAATTGATGAACAGCTTATTGACTTACAACAGGAAGTTGTAAACACTTCGGAATCTCAACTAAAAAATGGAGTAATCACTACCTCTGAATATATTACAGAACTCACCAAATTATACGAAACAGAAAATCTATTCAATCAACATAAAACCCAATTAGAATTAGCTAAAGCTAATTACAATACCCTAAAAGGAGATACTAAATAAAAGAATGATGAAAAACATACAAACAATACTAATTACGCTAACTCTTTCCGTTCTACTATCCGCTTGTAACAACAACGATGATAAAGCCGATGGCTATGGAAATTTTGAAGCTACTGAAATAACGGTATCAGCCGAAAACACTGGAAAACTAATGGCTTTTACTATTGAGGAAGGTACTGTTCTAGAGCACCACCAACTTATTGGCTATATAGACACCATTCCTTTGCATCTCAAGAAAGAACAACTTTTGGTTCAAAAGGATGTGATTAAAGCCAAATCCAAAGGTGTTTTATCTCAGATTGATGTATTACAGGCTAAATTGAAAACGGCCAACATCAATAAAAACAGGGTAGAAAACCTGATTAAAGATAATGCTGGCACTCAAAAACAACTGGATGATGCAGTTGGTGAAATAGATGTCATAAAAAACCAAATAAGAAGTGTGGAAACCCAAAATGCCCCAGTAGTGAACGAATTGAAATCTATTGATGTGCAATTGCAGCAATTAGAAGACCAAATTCAAAAAAGCAAAATTATTAATCCAGTAAACGGAACGGTTTTATCTAAATATTCCGAATCCAATGAGATTGTAGCTTTTGGAAAACCACTCTATAAGATTGCCGATTTATCGACCATGGAACTACGGGTTTATGTAAGCGAAACCCAATTGGCGAATATTTCCATAGGGGAAAATGTAAGTGTCAAAATCGATGACCAAGATGGAATGAAAACCTATGACGGAAAAATTAGCTGGATAGCCTCGGAAGCGGAGTTTACCCCAAAAATTATTCAAACCAAAGAAGAACGTGTTGCCTTGGTCTATGCGGTAAAGGTACAGGTAAAAAATGATGGTAGTATAAAAATAGGAATGCCGGCAGAAATGTGGCTAAACTCAAAAAAACAAAATAATGAATCTTAAACTTGAAATTATGAAAAAAATAGCAATCGTATTCGTTATAGCTTCACTATTATTTGCAAGCTGTAAAGACCAACCTAAAAAAAGCACTACAGCAAAAAGCAATAAAGTTGAACATACAGAGCATCAATCGGAAAATGATATAGATGGCAATGATTGGATGCAAGACATACAATTGAATGATGGTTCGAAATGGGAAGCAAACCCGGAAACCAACGAAGGTGTCGCCAATATGAAATCAGTTATAAGAGCCAGTAACCCAAAAGAACTGAAAGATTATCATATGGTTGCCAATGTACTGAATGATGAAAAAAACTTTGTTGTAAAAGAGTGTACTATGAAAGGTCCTTCGCACGACAATCTGCACGTATGGTTACACCCACTAATAGAAAAAATTGATGCCTTAAAAGAAGTGAAAACTTTGGAAGAAGCACAAGGTATTTATAAGAGCATTGAGGAAAATGTAAATGCTTATGACTATTATTTCGAATAAATATGGGCATTTCTGTTTTCAACATAACAAAATCCTATGGTGAGGTAACCGCATTATCAGATATTTCTTTTGATGTAAAACCTGGTGAGCTTTTTGGGCTTATAGGTCCAGATGGTGCTGGAAAAACCTCCTTGTTCCGCATACTTACCACGCTGTTGATAGCAGATAAAGGGCAAGCTACGGTAGCAGGTTATGATGTGCTTAAGGAGTACAAATCGATTAGAAACAGTGTAGGCTATATGCCAGGGCGTTTCTCTCTCTATCAAGATTTGACCGTGGAGGAAAATTTGAATTTTTTCGCTACCATTTTTGGTACGACAATAGAAGAGAACTATGATTTAGTAAAAGACATCTACGTGCAAATAGAGCCTTTTAAAACACGTAGAGCTGGAAAACTTTCGGGTGGAATGAAACAAAAACTGGCATTGAGCTGTGCATTGATACACAAACCAAAAGTATTGTTTTTGGATGAACCTACCACTGGTGTGGACCCAGTGTCGAGAAAGGAGTTTTGGGAAATGCTAAAACGGTTACAGAAAAAAGACATCACCATTCTGGTATCTACCCCTTATATGGATGAAGCTGCTTTATGCGACCGTATTGCATTAATCCAAGATGGCGAAATCCTGCAAATTGATACACCAAACGCTATAGTCAGTCATTTCCCTAAACCTTTATATAATATTAGTGCTAATGATATGCATGGCCTTATTGAGAGTTTAACAAATCACGAACACACTTATAGTATTTTTCCTTTTGGGGAGTTTGTGCACTACACCGATAAACGTGACTTGATTGACAGGGAAGACTTAAAAGACTATTTGGAATCCCAAGGCCTTTCGGATATTCACATTGAAAAAACCCAACCTACCATAGAAGATACTTTTATGGAATTAGCGAAATAATGAAAGATAAGAACGTCATACAAGTAGAAGATTTATCCAAATTATTTGGTGATTTTGCTGCGGTAAATAACATAAGTTTTCACGTTAAGCCAGGAGAAATATTTGGCTTTTTAGGAGCAAATGGAGCAGGCAAGACCACAGCGATGAAAATGCTGATTGGGATTTCATCGCCTACTTCGGGAAAGGCAACAGTTGCCGGATTTGATGTCTATAAAGAAGCCGAGTCCATTAAGAAAAATATTGGCTATATGAGTCAAAAATTTGCCTTGTATGATGATTTGACCGTAAAAGAAAATATCACATTCTTTGGTGGAATTTATGGACTATCCAAAAAACAAATAGAGCAAAAACGATGTGAACTGGTTGAGGAATTAGGGCTTCAAGAAGTTACAAACAGTCTTGTGGCTTCATTACCACTGGGGTGGAAGCAAAAGTTGGCGTTTTCGGTTTCGCTTTTGCACGAGCCAAAAATTGTTTTTTTAGATGAGCCCACAGGTGGCGTTGACCCTATTACCCGACGTCAATTTTGGGAAATGATATATAAAGCTGCCCACAACGGAACAACCATTTTTGTAACGACCCATTATATGGATGAAGCCGAATACTGTGACCGCGTTTCCATAATGGTCAATGGTAAAATTGAAGCCCTTGATACGCCAAAAAAATTGAAAGAGCATTATAAAACGGACACAATGAACGATGTGTTTTTAAAACTGGCTAGAGGATGAAACGATTTGTAGGTTTTGTACGAAAAGAGTTTTATCACATATTCCGTGATAAACGTTCCCTGTTTATATTATTTGGGATGCCAATAGCTCAAATTTTATTGTTTGGTTTTGCCATTACTAATGAAATCAACAATGTGGATATTGCCATCTTGGACCAATCCAATGATGTTACATCAAAAGAAATCATCAATAAAATTGCTGCTTCAAAACACTTTAGTATTGTAGATATCATTCAGAAAGAATCATCGATAGAATCCATATTCAAAAAAGGTAAGGTAAAAGCCGTACTTCAATTTGAAAACAACTTTGGAAACAACCTCATTAAAGAAAAACAGGCCAATGTGCAGGTGCTAACCGATGCCACAGACCCTAATATGGCAAATACCATCAGTAATTATATTTCATCGATACTTAAAAAATATCAGCAAGAACTAAACAAGAATATCAACATAGATTACCAAATCATACCACAAAGTAGGATGATTTATAATGCTGAACTAAAGAGCGTTTATATGTTTGTTCCTGGTGTGATGACGGTTATTTTGATGTTGGTTTCTGCAATGATGACATCCATTTCCATAACCCGGGAAAAAGAACAGGGTACTATGGAAATATTATTGGTGTCGCCTTTAAAACCCTTTCAGGTAATTATTGGCAAAGTGTTTCCATACATATTCCTATCGGTTATCAATGCCGTTGTTATTGTGTTGTTGAGCATTTTCGTCTTTAATGTACCTGTTAATGGTAGCTTGTTTCTATTAGGTATTGAAAGTGTGCTGTTTATCATCACATCATTGGCTTTGGGTATTTTAATTTCTACTCTTTCGGCAACACAGCAAACCGCAATGATGATTTCCCTAATGGGCTTAATGTTGCCCACCATATTGCTTTCTGGGTTCATTTTCCCCATCAGCAGTATGCCCTTGCCGCTTCAGGTGATTAGCAACATTATACCCGCAAAATGGTTTATCATTATCGTGAAAGGCATAATGCTAAAAGGCATTGGGATTGGGTATATTTTTAAAGAAACGGCCATTCTTGTTTTGATGACGTTATTGTTTATAGGTATAAGCGTGAAAAAATATAAAATCAGATTGGAGTAAGATGAATATTATACTTTATATCATACGAAAGGAGTTTAAGCAAATCTTTAGAAATAAAGGGATGCTGCCCATCATTTTTATTTTACCAGTATTGCAATTGGTCATTTTATCCAATGCAGCTACCTACGAAATTAAAAACATCCAATTTGGATATGTTGATACTGATAATAGTAGCATCTCAAGAGGGTTGATAGAGCAGTTTGAAGCTTCGACATATTTCAATGTTTCAGAAAGATTTTCTTCAGAAAAGGAAGCTTCACAAGCAATGCAGGAAGGTACAATAGATGCCTACTTAAATATTCCCGTGCATTTTGAAAGGGATTTACAAAAAGACAAAACAAATGCAATAGGTGTGTTTATTGATGCCATAGATGGTTCGGCAGCGGGAGTAATCAATGTTTACATAACCCAAATCATACAGGGTTATAACAATAATATTGCGATGGATTTAATACAGATTTCAGATACTGTACAACAACCAAATAGTATCGATAGCATTCCTTTATTCTGGTACAACCAGACCTTGAACTACAAAACATTTATGGTGCCAGGTATTTTGGTTTTGCTTGTTACAATGATTACCCTGTTTTTATCTGGAATGAACATTGTTAGGGAAAAAGAAATAGGCACCTTGGAACAAATCAATGTAACACCTATAAAAAAGCATCATTTTATAATCGGGAAGTTATTCCCATTTTGGATGTTGGGTATGGGTTTATTGACCATAGGCTTAATACTTGCCAAAGTTATCTTTAATACGCCTATGCTTGGAAATTTAGGACTACTTTATGTCTATACCTCGGTTTATATATTAGTGATTTTGGGAATGGGATTGTTCATCTCAAACTTCACCGACACACAGCAGCAAGCTATGTTTATTGCGTGGTTTTTTATAGTGATTTTTATTTTGATGAGCGGACTGTTTACGCCTATTGAAAGTATGCCAAAATGGGCACAAATACTTACGGAGTTTAATCCTATCAAATATTTTGTGGAAATCATCAGAATGGTAATGCTCAAAGGTTCTGGGTTTACCGACATTTTTCCTTTGGCCATAAAAACATTGGCCTATGCGATTTTAATGAACGGTTTGGCTGTTTGGAGTTATAAAAAAACCACCTAAAGATGAATCGGAATAACAGACATAAAAACAACCAATTGGTCACCAATGAATCCCTATTTATAAGAGGTCCTTTATCTCGCTTTAGGGAATTGGGATTTGCCATTAAAGTATTCTTCAATTTTATCAGGGCTTTCCGGGTTATGCATTTTGTTGGTCCTTGTGTTACGGTGTTTGGTTCAGCTCGTTTTACAAAAGAATCTGAACATTATCAATATGCTGAAAAAATAGGAGCTGAACTTTCCAAAATGGGATTTACCGTAATGACAGGTGGTGGCCCAGGTATTATGGAAGCTGCCAATAAAGGAGCCTATGAAGCAGGAGGCTATTCTGTTGGTTGTAACATTGTACTACCTTTTGAACAGAAACCAAATCCCTTTTTGCATAAATGGATTGATATTCCATACTTTTTTGTTAGAAAAGTCATATTGGTTAAGTACTCCTATGCATTTGTAGTGATGCCTGGTGGCATAGGCACTCTTGATGAGTTATTTGAAGCACTAACATTAATACAGACCAAAATCATCAAAAACTTTCCTGTGGTGATTTTTGATACGGCATATCACAAAGAATTATGTGAACACATCCATTTAATGGCAGAACGTGAAAGTATTAGTGAAGCAGATTTGAAGTTGTTGTATGTTACAGATTCTATAGATGACCTTATTAGACATATAGACACATATGCGGTAAAGGAATTTGGGCTGACAAAAAAAGCACCCAAACCAAAATGGTGGTTTGGTGAAAAACTAAAAGCAAATGAATAAGAATAGTTTTATTAGAATCATTAGTGCTATTGTTTTGGTAGCCTTTGGGCTCTTGACCTTGTATTTAAGTAGCTCTATCCTATTTGATTGGTTTGACGTAAGGGCAAAACAAGGAAATTATGTGCTGTTTATTGTAGGTATCAATTTTTCGTGTGCTATCCTCTATTTAACAGCGGCTTACGGTTTCATTATTAGAAAGCTTTGGACTGTTAAAGTCTTACTGACTGCTTTGATTATTCTACTACTAGGTTTTGTTGGGCTGTTAATTCATATTAATACCGGAAACCTTTATGAAACAAAAACTGTTGGTGCAATGATTTTTAGGATTGTATTCACCATCATTTTTCTTGGAATTGCTAAAAAATATTGAAAAAATGAAAACCTTATTAACAATACTAATATGCTGTTGGGTATTTATACCAAACAACAATTCAATTACAGAAGCGTATAGCCTTACTGTGAACATTGAGAACTTGAAAAACACGAAAGGCACATTGATTTTTTCACTCTACAATTCTGAAGGTAGTTTGCCTGATGAAAAGTTTGAACGCTACTATAAAAAGAAGAGCGTAAAAATTGATGATAAAAACATCAAGGCCACATTTTACGACCTACCTAAAGGTAACTATGCGGTTACTGTTTTACACGACGAAAACAACAATGGCAAGATTGACAAGAAATTTATGCTTCCCTTACCCAAAGAAGGTATAGGGTTTTCGAATTACGATGATTTTGGATTATCCAATCGGCCAAACTTCAAAGAAGCCAGCTTTGATTTACAAAAGGACAAGACCATTACGGTTAAAGTAATTTATAAATAGAAATGAAATGCAGATTATACATATTACTATTGTTTATAAGCTGTAATTTTTATGCGATTGCCCAAGAGACAGATTCTATTTTTCCCGAGCTGACTTTATCCAAAATTGCTCTTGTTAACCAGACCGATAGTTATATTACGTTTCCATTGGATATAGGAAACATAGAACCTTTAATGTTTGAAGCCAATGTGAATCCTTCATTCATTATCAGGGAACGGCAAGATTCTAAACTTATGGCTGTTTTAACGCCACAGATTATCATCAGGATGTACAATGAAGAATCATACCCTGTTAGAACACCGAGCTACATCCCGCAAATTTCGTTTTATTATTTGGCCAAACAAGATAATGCCAATAATAGTCTTTCAATATTTGGTAAAATTGCACACCATTCAAATGGACAAGATAGTTCGTTTTATAATGAAGATGGAACTATAAATTTACTAACTGGAAATTTTGCAACAAATTATTTTGAATTGGGGATTTTAAAATCTTCTTACAGTTCTCGACTCAATGCCATAAAAGTTTTTAAAAGCTCTATTGAAGCACACCCAAAAAGCTGGATGCTTGAAGAACTTGAAGGTTCATATAGCGGTTTGCGGTGGCATAACGCTTTTACTGCCTTTAAGATACCTTTTGGTAATAGCCGAAGCAGCCAAAGACCTCATTTTTCGGTGAAATTGGAAACTGCATTGATGTTGGACCAATACAATAATCTTGACTTTTTTGATGCAGACCGTATTAATGCAGGATTGACCTTTTACTATCACCCCCAGTTTTTGGAAGATATTGGATTGTTTGTGCAATTCTATCACGGTATGGATTATTACAATATTTATTTTCAACATCAATTAGACGTCATACGATTTGGGATTATGACCGAAATTTTACGCTTTTAACAACTTGAACTATGAATGCCAAACAAATAATAGTAACCAAAAATTCTGAAGAAAAAGAGTTTTATTCAGAAGATAAATTACGAGCTTCATTACGTTCCTGCGGTGCGACCAAAAATCAGATTGATGTCATAATCAGTCAGATAAACGCTCATATTTATAATGGTATTACAACCAATGACATCTATAAAAAGGCCTTTTCAATTTTAAAAAAGTTTGACCGTACTTTCGCTTCAAGATATAGCCTTAAACGTGCCCTTTTTGAATTAGGGCCAACAGGTTATCCGTTTGAGCGTTTAATAAGTGCTCTATTAAAGGAAAAAGGCTTCAAAACTAAAGTTGGTGTTGTTTTACAGGGCCATTGTGTTACCCACGAAGTTGATGTGTTGGCAGAAAAAGATGGGATTGCTTATGCCATAGAATGTAAATTTCATTCCGATTCAAGGGCAACGAGCAATGTAAAAGTGCCCTTGTATATCAACTCCAGATTTTTAGACGTACAAAAACATTGGAATGGCAACTCTAACAACGGAACGCATTTAAAACAAGGTTGGTTGGTAACCAATACACGTTTTACTAAAGATGCCATTGACTATGGAAAGTGTATTGGCTTGACACTCTTGAGTTGGGATTATCCTAAAGGAAATGGGATAAAGACCAATATTGACAGTTATGGTCTATATCCCGTTACAGCACTTACTACCCTGACCAAAAAAGAAAAGCAGCAACTTATTACAAGAGATGTTATTCTTATAAAGGAACTTTATTATAATATTCAAGTTTTGCAAAACTTGAATATTTCTGTAAATAGAATATGGCAAACCAAAAATGAAATGGGTAAGCTGTTACATTATGACACTTTTACCAATGGAACAAGATAAGCCGATTAACGAAAAACTACACAAGTACGATGCTCGTGGGATACAAACCTTATTTAGAACGGTTAGTAAAAACCATTATAACCTATAAAAATGGTTGACAATAAAGCGAGGATTGTACTTACCGTAAATTCCATTATTACTTCGTTGCTTTTTGGAATACAAATTTTGAACTGGGAAGCTAAAATAACGGAACATAGTATTTCCATATAAATTTTGGTGATTTGCAGTATGCTGTCTATGGTTTTTGCTATTACCAGTATGTTACATCACAGGTATATAGGTAAGACTTTTAGGAAGAGTGGTTATAAAGGAACCCTTTATGCCGAAAATTTTTCTAATCAAACATTATCTGAATTTAAAAGGGAATTTGATAGGATTATGAGTACCGGTAAGACGGTATATGACGAATTGATTACGGATGTTTATTTTCTGGGGAAAACTATTACTATAAAACAAAGAATATTATTGTTATCGGTTATCATATTTATGTTGGGATTGATATCGACCACTGCAATTACTCTTCTAAATATTTAGTCTAGAATTTAACCTCTCGATAACTTCTGTTATTATGATACACTTAAAAATTCACAACACTATCCAATGCTTCATCTGCTTCTTTGTGGATAAAATTAGCTTGATAGTTAATAGTAGTTTTTAGGTCACTATGACGATACAGCTTCTGAAGCATTAGGGGGTGTACGGAATCACCGGCTATATTTCCAAAGGAATGACGGGCAATATGCATCGTAACTTTTTTGTTGATTTTTGCCTTTTTACAAATCGATTTTAAATTATCGTTGAATTTCTTGGTCGCCGTTTTCCTTTTGTTATAAATGTCTTTAGGGTCATCAAGATTTGCCTTTTTCATTTCAGGAAACACAAAATCATCCTCAAATCTTTTATCCGCAATATATTGGTTTAGTATGTCTTTGACTTTGTTAGGAATTTTCAGGGAAAGAAGTTTTGAATTTTTGTGCATCCTGTAATGTAGTCTGTCATCATAAATTTGAGACCATTTCGTAAACAACACATCCGTAACTCTCATACCAGCAAAATTAAAACTATAAAGCCATACATTTCTGGTATGTACCTCAGTAGGCGTAAGGTTTTTTACACTTTCCAACCTTTTTATTTCATCGATGTTAAGACCGACTTTGTTTGTTTCAGGGAACTTGATGCGTATTTTATCTGAACCAAACGGATATAGTTCCCTGCTCACTATTTTTTGTTTTATGGCTCTATTGTATAAAAGCCTAATGAGAACCAATACATTCATTACCGAAGTCTCTACAAGTGAATGTTTAGCCTTGAGGTAAATCATCAATTTTTTTAGAAAACGTTCATCGATTTCCTGAAAGGAAAGTTGTTTTGATTTATGGAACTTTTCAATATAGCCAATCAAAGCACTATCGGTGGATAAGCGGTTTAGTTTTTCAGAATTTTCCAATTCGTCTAAATGTTCTTGGGCCAATTCAAAAAAGGTAAAACTGTTTCCAGAAGAATAAATTTCTTTTTTAATTTGGTTTGCAGAAGCATCCTTTTTCTCTGATTGGAGTGAAATAAGGGCTTTGTTAGCTTCTGAAAGTTTTGAAGATAACAAGCTATTCAAACTATCTGCATTGGGATTTGATTTTTTGACCCGAATATTTTTTTCGTCCCAATCCTCTATTTCGATATAATGACCTATATATTGATATGTAGAACGACGATTTTTTGTGATGCGAATAGCAAGTGGATAGAGTCCTTTACTATTAGGTTTTTTTCTAAGAACTATCTTTGCATTTGATGACATAATTGACCTGTTTTGAGTACGAAAGTCAAATCAGGTACAACATAGGTACAACATTGAATATTTTAACTCAATTGTTGTTGTACGCTCGTCGTAAAGATACGAATTTATTGAGCTTTTCAGGTACAACATAGGTACAACAAATGCTGAAATCAACTGATATTAAATGACTTTAAAGAAAATGACAAAGCGTATAAAACATTGAAAATGAGTTGTTTTGTATTTCTTTGGTGCAATATACGCTAGACTTAGGATCTAGTGCCGCAAGGCGTGGGGGTTCGAGTCCCTTCATCCGCACAGTGCCCCTGAAACAATCAGGGGCATTTTTAATTTGAAGGCGTTTGACCGATACCTCCAATGAAGGGACGAGAAGTTTATCCTGAGCGGAGTCGAAGGGAGTCCCTTCATCCGCACAGTGCCCCTGAAACAATCAGGGGCATTTTTATTTTATGGACTTCGATCTTCCTGATGGTAGGTAATTTAAATCCCTTTTTTTCTTAATTTTAAGTTCCCGCAGGTGTGGTGGAATTGGTAGACACGCTAGTATCAGGAACTAGTGCCGCAAGGCATGGGGGTTCGAGTCCCTTCATCTGCACTACTTGAAATATAGATAAGGATGTACAAGAAGGGACGAGAAGTTTATCCTGAGCGTAGCCGAAGGGAGTCCCTTCATCTGCACAAATAGCATGTTAAGTCCTTAAAATCTTTTCCATGGCACGCCCTTTGGCCAATTCGTCCACCAGCTTGTCCATATAGCGTATTTTTTGCATCAAGGGGTCTTCAATGTCCTCAATGCGGTAGCCACAGATTACCCCCGTAATCTTAGAGGCATTGGGATGCAGTTGTGGTGCCTGTGCAAAAAAGTCTTCGAGATTGGTTTTGGCATCAATCTGTGCTTGGAGCGATTGCGCATCGTAGCCCGTTAACCAGCAAATTACAGAATCGACCTCCTCCTTGGTGCGCCCTTTTTTTTCGGCCTTGGCTATGTAATGTGGGTACACTCCGGCGAAGGACATTTTAAAAACTCTGGTGTTATCCATTTCTACATCTTTTCAATGGTTGGTGTGCTAAAGATAAAAGTTTATTTCCATGCTTCCTTGCGAATGCTATAACAAACGCACTTTTCGTATTCGGGATGGGCTTGTAGTTTGGGATGGTGGAACGTTCCCAAACGCTGCATCCCAATTTTTTGCATCACCTTTTCCGAGCGTGCGTTTTGGAGGGTGCAGGTGGAAATCACTTCCTTCAACTGTAACTTTCCGAATGCGTATTCCAAGCACTTATGGGCCCCTTCCGTGGCGTAACCGTTTCCCCAAGCGCTTTTTTTCAACCGCCACCCAATATCCACTGCCGGGGTGTAAGGGGAGGGGTAGTCCTGATAGGCCAACCCAATAAACCCAATCCATTCCCCGCTCTTCAAAACTTCGACCGCAAAGTAATTATACCCATGGGTAGCATAATGTTGCTGCAGCCGGTCGATGAAAGCGGCCGTTTCCTCTTGGGACAGGGGATTGGGAAAATGTTCCATCACCGCTGCATCGGCATTGAGGTTTGCAAACTCGGGAAGGTCGTTTTGGGTCCAGTTCCGAAAGCCAAGCCGTTCCGAGGTAAAGAGGTAGGGATTTTTCAAGGGATGGATTCTTTTAATAAACTACAGTTTTCCGATCAATCCTTTATTATTTTCATTCGGTTCAATCAAGTCCCACAAATTTCCATACAAGTCCTTAAATACCGCCACAGTTCCATATTCAAACGCCGTTGGGGGTCTCACAAAATCCACTTCTCGTTCAGTCATTTTGGCATAGTCTCTCCAAAAATCATCTGTGAAGAGAAAAAATCCAACGCGTCCTCCTGTTTGATTTCCGATACGTTCTGTTTGCTGTTCATTAGCGGCTTTGGCAAGTAACAAGCAACATTCTTTTGCGCCTGGCGGTGCAACCATTACCCATCTTTTCTTTTCATCAATTATTGAGTCCTCCAGTAGCGTAAAGTCTAATTTTTTAGTATAAAATTCAATGGCCTCATCATAATCTTCTACAACTAATGCAATATATGCGATCCTTTGGTACATTTTTTTTTCGTTCAAATTGCTGGGAACATCCAAAGCTACCCTTAGGGGCTACAGGCTTTGTCGGAGTGTTTTATGGTTTGTTTAAAGTTACGGTTTTTCTGTTTCCAATACGCTGCTTTAGGGTAGGCGTTGTTGTGTTCGGTTCATAGTTTTGTATAAGCGGCTCAGTTTTTTATGGATCCCAATAATTCCGTCAAATAATTCAATGTCATAGTGAACCCTTCTTTGAAGCCCATTTCGATCATTTTATCCATTCGTTCTTTTGATTCATTGTAAATAGAAATATGCACGGTTGTAATTCCGTTTTGTTCACTAAAATTTAAATCCCATTCTGAACCAGGTAACTCACGATTTTCGTCTTTGTCGGCAAAAGTATTCAACATTTTGAAATTGCTTTTTGGGCTAATAGACTTAAATTCCTGAACAGACCAATGTGCTTGTCCTTCTGGGCTAACCATTGCGTAAAATCTTCGTCCGCCCTCCCTGAAATTCATATACTTTGTTTTTGATTTCCACGGTTGTGGCGCCCACCATTGGTCGAGGATTTCTTGTTTTGTAAAAGCATCCCAAACCAAGGATTGGGCTGCATCAAATGCTCGTTTTATGAAAACGGTATTTGTCTTTTTATCGACCCTAAAGTCGAATTGTAAACTAGGGGTCATTTTTTTTTGTTTTAAGAGTGGGTAGTAACTTATCAAGTTGGTCAAAACGGCTTTCCCAAATCTTTCTAAATTGCTCCAGCCAATTATCAATTTCTTTTATTTTTTCGATTTTTAATTGGTAATGGATTTCTCGACCTTGCTGGTGTGCTTCCAAGAGGTCACATTCGTTCAAAATTTGAATATGCTTTGAAATGGTAGGTCTTGAAGCGTCAAAATTTTCGGCAATTGCTCCTGCTGTCATGCTTTGTGAGGTAAGCATTATTAATATCGCTCGTCTTGTTGGGTCGGCAATGGCTTGGAATATGTCTCTTCTCAATTTCATTATGAAGTTATTTAACTACACAAATATATATGAAGCCATTTAACTACACAAATAATTCTTATTTTTTTTGATGTAAAATTTAGATCGGGAATTTAGACTTTGGTGGGAAGGGTTTAAATTTTCAACAACTTTCTCCTAGCAGTGAAGCGTGCGAATCAGCGTAGCAGCCTGTCCCGAGCGCAGTCGAGGGAGGGCCGCCACCGTGGTTTTGTCGGATAGTTTTAATGTTTGTTTAAAGTTACTATTTTTCTAATAGCAAAATACGCGGCTTTGGGATAGGCGTTGTTGGCGTACGTTTATTTTAACATATTTTCAATCCAGACAACAATTACTATTGGAAGCAAGATACCAAATAGTACAAATCCGATGTTGAATATCCTGTCAGACATCAATCCACTGTTCCAATTAAAAAATGTATCAACTGGAGGTCGTCCAAATATCTTTGCATAGAATAGAAACATTCCACGATAAATCAGGATTGAGATCAGCGGGAATATCAAAAAGATAAAAAATATATTCTCATAATTCGTAAGCAAAAGTACAATCCCCAAAATTGAAATAATTAAAAGAATATTGCTTATCAAACCAATACTATTTTTATTATCCTACACCTTTCTGAATAGTACGAATAATATTAGAGGTATTGAAAAACAAGCAATGAGTATAATTTTTTCAAGATCAAAGTTCATCAATGTACGCCAACGGTCAAGTATAAGCGTAGTGCGGGATTTCGGAGCAATTCACTGTCTGAATACCACAAAGTTTATTAGGAGCAAAAATGCTCAATTTTAGCTGTTCAGCCCGCATTACGCATATACAATGTTGGGGCATCGTGCTTTTATTCTTCATTCTGTAGTTTCTCGAAGTAAAGTTCTGGTAATACAATTTTCACCTCGTGTTCTGCTCCTTCTTTCAACCAGTAAACTATGAAGTTCACTTTCACACTTTTCAGTATATAATTCTTCTCCTTCAAGCTCTCAATTTGTCTCAAAAAGTGCTGTGAAAACTTCAAAACTGATTGTCCGTGCGGGTTCAAACATTCATCACCGTTCAAAGTCAATACATTCCCACTCATGAGTTGAGAAATTAAATGTTGTCTATTTACGAAGTAGTCAAGCCAAACATCTTTGTAGGTTAAATGCATTGCCAACTCTTTTGGTGGTAGGTAAATTTCACTATCCTCAATTCGTTCTAAATTTTCTGCGGAAAGATTGTCAAGAAAGTTTGAGTTAAGATGAACTGTCAAATTCTGTTTTGCTCTTGTCATGGCAACATACAACTGTCTCTTGGCTTCGTCCGTTGCAGGATTGACATTTTCAAGCATCAGGAAAACATTGTCAAACTCTTTACCCTTTGCTTTATGAATGGTTGAAACGAAAATTGTTTCACCATTCTCGTTAAAAAAATCTTCAAGTTTGGATTCGCGAATGAAGACTTCCAAATCAGATTTGTATTTCTTCTTTGGATTGGTCGCTTCAAAATCCTGAATGATGTTCGTACATACTTCCAACTTTGTGCTGTAGCGAAACTTATTTATCAATTCCCGTTTAGCATTTGCCCAAACATCATCACTGATTATGAAAACATCGTCAGCCAAATTCAGTTGACTCAAAAAGAATCTGACTTCCGAAAGGTTATACAAACCTAAACCGTCATTTGTCTGAATCAACTTCGCTTGCATTTCGTTTTTCAAAAGCAGTCCTGTGATTTGAAGTGCTTCTTCATTTGTCTTTGTAAGCACACATGTAGTTCCAGTAAGCCCAGTTGTGAGAATGTCATGAACAAGCGGTGTAATGAGATTGCCACTTTGATAACGAACCAATTTTATTCTTCCGTTGTCGGTTTGTTTGGCAATAATTGGAATGTCTTTTAAACGGTGATGGATTCTTGTTACATACTGATTTGTGAATTCTACAAGATTGCTTTTGCTTCTGTAATTCTCAACTAACTCATGCTTGGCTGCTCTGTTTACCTGAATAAACTGTTCAAGATATTTTGAATTTGCTCCTCTGAACTCATAAATATTCTGGTCGTCATCACCAACTGCAATTACTCGCATTTCTTCGTTCTGTTCCATCAAGGCATTTATTAAGTTGAACTCATCTTCATCCATGTCCTGTGCTTCGTCAATCACCAAAACGGTTTTTGTAATTCGACTTGGCTCAACTTCTCTACTCTTGATTTTATCAATCGTTTTTTTCAAAATTGCATCTGACTTTTCCAAGCTGCCAACCTTTCCCAATAAGTCAAAGCAATAGGAATGAAAGGTTTTTATTTCAATATAGTTTGCAGCGTTGCCAATCAGTTTGAGTAAACGCTTTTTAAATTCTGTTGCTGCCGCTCTTGAAAAAGTCACCATAAGCAACTGCTCATGTTTTACATCTTCCATCAAAAGCAATGAAGCAAGTTTGTGAACCAACACTCTTGTCTTCCCGCTTCCAGGCCCAGCAGCTACAACAATGTGTTTCGTTTCATTGTCATTTATGATTTTCAATTGCGTTGGCGAAAGTTCCCCGAAAAGTTCCCTGAACTTGGTAGGTGTTAAGTTGCGTTTGATTTCATTCTGACGGCTGCCTTTGAAATATTTATTGAGAAACGATTGATAGTTGAGTTGAAAATAATCTTCTACAAATTGTAAAGCATCTTTGTAGTCGCTTATCATTTTCTTGGCATACTCACCAACAATATGAATTTGTTGAACCTTGTTTTCGTAAAACTGATTCAGCTTTTGATAATCTTCAACTTTATAGCGTTTTTTGTTGTCCTGCTCAACTCGTTCAATAGTAAGTCGGTTATAAACAACAAGAAACCCACCTTCAATTTTGATTGCCTCAATCCTGGAAAGATAAAAGAGGGTATCCTCAATATCATGGATACCAATTTCAAGCTTGAAAAGACTTTGGTGGTTTTCATAAGCTGTTTTTAATTCATGAACTGAAAACTCAACTAATACTTCTTCTTTTTCAACTTCATATTCGGTTACATTCAAATTACTTTTCTCATGAAGAAATTCTATAATGAACTTTGCCAACTCGTGCCGCTTCTCTAATTTCTCTTTCAGCAAAGCCCTCGGATGAAGTGAAATAGCAGCAATATGGTTCTTTGAGTATTGAAGGTTTTGTCGCTTAATCCAATTCTTGATTGCCCAAAAATTGATGACAGTTTTAATCTTATTTGGAGATACATCATCACAACCTTTCTGTTCGGCTTCCTCATTCAACTCTTTGACGTGAAATGTTTTTTCCTGTTCCTCAAAAACCGATAAAAGAAAATTTTCAATTTTGCCGAATGATTCAACTATATTGAGAGAACGATTTTTGTTTTCACCCTTCTTGATGAAGGCAGTCAAATCTTTTGCATCAGCCAAAATCTTTTCTTCACGAAGAAGATTCACAATGTTTATCACTTCCTCTTTCACAATTCCCAAGTGATCGCTGATGTAGTCAATTCTTGATTCAGCAGGATCTTCATTTGCCTGCTTTCTGCTTTTGCTTGAAAAAAGTTTCTTAATGATTCGGATTCCTTTTTCTTTTTGCTTTTCCTCAAACCTTTCCGAAGCGTTGATTTTGTCAATCGCTTCTTGTGCATTCTTTGAAAGGATACTGTTGGCAAAAATTCTTGGCATATTCTGCCCGCGCTTCAAATACCCTGCATCTTCTAAGGCCGCAATGGCTGTTGTTACTCTGGTTTCAATCTCAACTACATTATCATCCCAACCTGCTTTTCTTGCAATCTCTAAGGCGGAGTTTGAAACTTTTGATCGGAATCTGGTAATGTCTTTTATCGCTTTCCATATCTGCTGAATCTCTTTGATTGAAAGTTTAGTTTGATTCAATAGAATGAAATGTTTACTTAAGTCTTCTTCGTTGAACAACACGAAGCAGTCAGCAACAATATTTTCATCTCTGCCGGCTCTCCCGGCTTCCTGAATGTAGTTTTCAAGTGAATCGGAAATTTCATAATGAATCACCATGCCAACGTCTTTTTTATCAACTCCCATTCCGAAAGCAGAGGTTGCTACCATAATTTGGGTTTCACCGCTGATAAATGAATCTTGATTTTCGGACTTCTCTTGCTTGTCCATCTTTCCATGGTAGGGTTTGGCATTAAAACCATCCTTGGTTAATCGTTCCGCAAGCAGATAGGCCTTTCTGGTTCTTGAAACATAAATGATAGTCGGACAATTCTTCTCCTCAATCAAATCTCTTGCTGCCTGAAATTTTTCTTCCTCGTCACCCTTTTCAAAAACTTTGTATTGAAGATTTGTCCTTGATGCTTTGGAAGTATAGAGTTCAAGATCAAGAGAAAGCTTTTCTTTGAAGTACTCGCGAATATCTTCAATCACTTTCTGCTTTGCAGTTGCGGTAAAACATGAAACAGGAATTCCATCCTCAAGGTTTTTCTTCTCCTGAAGTTGTCTAATGAAATCACCAATATACAGGTAGTCAACTCTAAAATCTTGACCCCATGAAGAAAAACAGTGTGCCTCATCAATAACAAAACGGACAATCTTTCTACCTAAAATCAATCTCTCAATTGTCTTTGACCGAAGTGATTCAGGTGAGATGTAAAGAATTGTTGCTGAACCATCTTCTACTCGTTCAAAAGATTTGGCTCTTTCAATCGGGTCAAGTAATCCATTTATAGTTACAGCTTCTGTAATCCCTATTTTTTCAAGATTGTCAACTTGGTCTTTCATCAGCGATTGCAAGGGTGAAATCACAACCGTCAAGCCCTTAGCAGCTTCACCACTCATTAATGCAGGAACTTGAAAGGTGATTGATTTACCTCCACCAGTTGGAAAAACTGCAAGTATTGATTTATTGTCAACGGCTGCTTTAACAGCTTTCTCTTGGAGTGGCTCGCCTCCGTAAGTTCTAAACAAATCAAAGCCAAAAAACCTTTTCAAACCTTTATGTATGTCTAAGGCGTTGTTGCAATACTCACAACCACTAACACAAGGTTGGTTACGCAAGCGAAACATGATTCTTTCAACTTCTGGGTAATTTTTCAGTACCCAAGGCGGTGTGATTGAATGAATTTTTTTATGTTCAATGAAAGAGCTTACGAGCGATAAGCAGTAGGCAAGTTCAATTGGGTGCTCTGAAATTATTTTGGAAAGGTCAACTTGTTTGCAAATTTCATTTTCAAATTTTTGGCGAATCAGTTTTTCCAGGTCTATGGTCTCACTTGTGTATGCTATGAAACGGAAAAAGGAATGGAACTCCCTTTTGTCATTCAGTAGCAAATAGAAAATTTGCTTAAGCGTTTCGTCAGTCTGCTTGAACGCTGCAACTTCATCATTGAACAAATCTTTTGCCTTGACGGAATCATTCAATGGATTGTTTATGTCTTCAGATTGTAGTTTGTCGTCTTTTAATAAAGCATGATAAGGCTTTGTCGGGAATAGTAGGGGAGAAAGAAACAAAGTATCAATGATATTTGCTGAATTTACCCCTGCATCAGTGAGTGCTTTGCCGATATACTTTATATCATGATTAAAAATGTTGTGTCCGCATATGAAGCGTGTTCCGTTTAGAAACTGTGTGAACTCGGGTACTGAAGTTTTGTGAAATGAACTTCCATCACCCTTGACGCTTCCAATGTCAAGAATCTTTCGGCTCTTTGGCTCAATCTCGGTATCAATGAATGCAATTGAGTTCACGCTCAGTTAATTCAGATTCTATTTGTTTGTCATTTTTGATATTTCCAATGTTTTTTTGCATGTGCCCCAACTTGTTATAACTTAACTTTTATGCTCGTTATCCCGAAAATCCTTGGGGATATCCGTAGGTTTTTATGGTTTTTATCCGGTGGGGAGATCTAAAGATACCCCTTTTTTTGGTCCGCGCAACCGCAAGGCAATTTTAGGGCTGTTTTTGCCGTTGTTTCCCGAAATTGCTTATATTGCCATGACCCCAGAACCCCTGTGGCTATGGGGGCCAGCGTGCCCAAACCGCCCACAGGCCCATCGTAAAACATCCCTAAGCCCTTCGTAAACCGTCCGTGTGCCGCAGGTATGCCGTTGGTATGCCGTAGCCAACTAACGTTACATTGCCGGATAATGGCGGTATCCCTAACGCCTCCCTCCACCCAGGGGCACATTTTCTATTATTATTGTTTATTGTTATTATTTATTCGGGCGTAGCCCGAACCCACTTTCTTGCAGCATAGGGGGCAGCCAAGCTCCGAGATCCAGGAGCGCAGCGACGCGGAGTTGGCAAGCCGGTTTTGCGCAGCAAAAATGCCTCAAGAAAGTGAAGAAGGTCCTTTTCTTTGCAACTTTCTTTTGGACCTTCAAAAGAAAGTTGAGAACAGTTTCAGGCAATGGGAAAAAGAACATACATGGAACATGCATCATGGATTCCGGGTCAAGCCCGGAATTGGACCGAGCGTCAAGAAAATGTCCAGTGGACCTATTTAGCGAACGTGCCAGCGGGCGGGCTGGATTCCTGAAAGGCGGGGTGGTTGCAAACCCTCCGTCTGTCCGCTGTCGCTCCCAGCCACCTCCCTTTGGCTAAAGGGAGGAGCCATTCCCAATACGTTCATACCAAACCCCATCGGGCGCAGCCCGAAAGTCCGCGCCTCAGCTTTAAAATAATCGGGCAACGCCCGAACCCACTTTCTTGCAGCATAGGGGGCAGCCAAGCTCCGAGATTCAGGAGCGCAGCGACGCGGAGTTGGCAAGCCGGTTTTGCGCAGCAAAAATGCCTCAAGAAAGTGAAAAGGGTCTTTTTCTTTGCAACTTTCTTTTGGACTGGCAAAAGAAAGTTGAGAACAATTTCAGGCAATGCAAAAAAGAACATAAAACAATCCTTACTCCGTACCAAAGCCGTATCAAAGGCGGTACAAAGCCGTACCAAAGGCGGTATAAAGGCGGTACTAGTGCGGTACAATGCGGTACAGCCCATGAGGAGCAATTGCTCGAGTTTAATATTTTTCAAACGGATAGCAACAAAAAACCCCGTGTTATCACGAGGTTTTTCAAGGCACTAGGGCGTGCGCGTAGCGGTACTAGAACTATTACGCGACCTTGGGGGCGGTCTTCTGATAGATCAACCCGGCCAACAAGCCCATGATGCCATAAAATACCATGTAGATTACGGCATTGATGAAGACTCCGGTAATGTCCGTCATGTTCATAACGGCATAGTTCACCAAGCCCTCGCCCAAACCAATCAGGAGCCCAATCAACACCCCATACAGGAATCCGGAACTTGCTCCGTAATTGCTTTGGCCGTACTTACGGTAAATACCCGAAAAGAAGAACCCTACCACCAAGGATCCAATGATTAGGTGGACCATGTCAATTTGGTCGTCGGCCCGCATAAGGCCCTCCGTAAGCATGTGGCCGTCCATCATTTGGTCTCCTACCATTCCCCATAAAAGCCATCCACCAAAATAAGCCCAAGCCGCTGTAACGAGTGCACTGATTAAGTTGCTTTTTGATAACATAATAATCTGATTTAGTTGTTAGTAGAAGAAAGTTATTGAATATTTGGGTAGCTTTCACAAATTCCTACAAAAAGTTTTGAACCAACAAGGGAAGGTTCTCCTAAGGGTTCCCTTGAAAACCGTCTCAAAAGCCGTACCTTTGCCCCCAAATTGGCAAAACCCCAAAGCATGAAACCCCCTAAAGCTACTTTGCAATTGCCCTACGAAACCATGCAGGCTTATGGACAAAAGGTCATCGAAGCCATCAGCACCCACCATCACGCACAACAGGAGCGAAAACCAGTAGCTACAGGCTCGCGCGAGGAAATGGACCAGCTCTTTTTGGAAACCATTCCCGAAAACCCTTCCAATCCCTTCGAGGTGCTTCAGGAGGTCTTGGACCACGTCATGGTAAAAAGTACCATCGTTTCCCACCCAAAGGCCTTTTCATTTGTACCCGGTCCTAGTAATTTCATTGGGGCCATGGGCGATACCCTAGCTTCGGGATTCAACATCTTTTCAGGGGGGTGGGCCGTTTCCCCTGCTGCCGCCGAACTGGAAATCGTTACCATGAACTGGTTGCTACAGCTTTTCGGCTTTCCGGTGAAAAAGGGCGGGGGCATCTTTACCAGTGGAGGCTCCATGGCCAATCTTACGGCCGTAGTCATGGCCCGCCAGTTAAAATGTGGGGACGATTTTTCAAAGGCCGTTATTTACCTGTCCGATCAAGCACATTCGTCCAACATCAAGGCCATCCGTATCCTGGGCTTTCACAAGGAACAGATTCGCATCATTCCCACCGATCAGGAATTCCGCTTCGGGGTAAACAAACTCAAGAATGCCATTGCCAAGGACCGCCTGGAAGGATGGCAACCCTTTTGCCTTATAGCGACAGCGGGAACCACCAATACCGGGACCGTAGATCCGCTGGAAGCATTGGCCAAACTTTGTAAACAGGAAAACCTCTGGTATCACATAGACGGGGCCTACGGGGGTGCTGCCATATTGGGAAAGGAGGGCAAACACCTCTTGAAAGGCATCCAGAAGGCCGATTCGCTTACCGTAGACCCTCACAAATGGTTTTACCAACCGTATGAAATTGGCTGCCTTCTGGTACGCAACCACCGCTGGTTGAAGCATACCTTTACCGAAAAGCCCGAATACCTGCGGGATGTTGAAGGCAACCCATCAGAGATTAACTTTTATGACCACGGGGTAGAGCTTACACGACGTTTCCGCGCACTGAAGTTCTACATGTCCATCAAGACTTTTGGTTTGAAAGAATTCCGAAAGGCGGTGGACTACAACATGCAACTGGCCGAAGCGGTGGAAGCCCGTTTGCGTAAAAGTAGTTGCTGGGAAGTCATTTCCCCAGCCACCTTGGCGGTCATCAACTTTCGCTACAACCCCATTGGGAAGTCCTATTCCGAAAAGCAATTGGATGCCATCAACCAATACATTTCCAAAAAAGTAGTGGCCTCCCGGGAGGCATTGCTGGTCACCACCCTACTTAATAAGCAAGTGGTGTTGCGCATGTGCCTTATTAACCCTAGAACTACCATGCAAGATGTGGAAGATACCCTGCGTTTGTGCGAAACCTTTGCCAAAAACAAAACGGCCTAATGCCTACATACATTGCTTTTTTGAGGGGTATCAACGTGGGCGGACAAAAGAAGTTTCCCAAGGCCGACCAAATGGGGTTGCTGAAGGATTTGGGATTTGGAAATCCCCGGGTGTACCTCCATACCGGCAACTGGATCTTTGATACTGCTGAAGGTTGTTCCAAAGCGGAAACAAGGATTGCCAACAGCATCCTAAAACAGTACGGTTGGGAACTGCCCATTGTGGTGAAGACGGCTCCGGAACTCCTGTCCATCCTGGAAGGGTGTCCCTTTCCGGAGGGGGTAAAGGAACAGAGTTATTTTACCTTGTTGCACCACCCACCGTCCCCAGAACATACGGCTTTGGTAGAAGCAATCACCTTTCCTAAGGAAGAGGCCCATATAACATCAGCCTGTGTCTATTTTTATGCTGAAAAGGGGTATGGTGATGCCAAGATGAACAACAATTGGTTGGAAAGTAAGTTGAAGGTCACTGCTACTACGCGCAACTATAACACAATGCTGAAAGTTTTAGCGCTTGCCCAAAACCCTTGAAACCCTCACTCAATAATGTAAACGGCCCCAGCACCTAAAGCACTGTTGTTATTTTGGTTGCCATCGATACCGGTAGCATTGGAAGCTTCGTTGTAAGCCCCAATGGCAAGGTACATCTTGCAGCCCGAACTGAGGGAACAGATTCCAAAAACATCGCTCCCATCGGTATTGGAAGCCTTAATATAGGATTCCTGAAACCAAGTGCCATCTTCTTTTCCAAAAACGAATACTGCTCCCGAACTGAGACTGCTGTTGTTGGATTCGTTTCCATCGACGCCAGTAGCATTCGAATCTTCACCGGAAACCCCTACGGCCAATCGGGTGCCATCGGAATTGAGGCTTAGGGAAGATCCAAAATTGTCCCCCACATCGGCAGTGGAAGGTTTGATATAGGCCTCTTGCGACCAGGTGGTTCCGGTCCTGCTGAAAATATAGACCGAACCATAATTGTCGGTCAGGTTTCCACCAGTCTGACTCCCATTGATGCCCGTAGAGGGAGAGTCGTCGCCAATAGCACTCGTTGCGAGCATCGAACCATCATAATTAAAAGACAAGGCACTTCCAAAAAAATCGATAACACCCGTATTGGAAGCTTTCACATAGGCTTCTTGCGACCAGGTGCCAGCATTGTTGACAAAAATATAGACCGCACCTGCACGAGAGGCACTATTATTACTTTGATTGCCATTGATGCCCGTGGCATTGGAGTCCTCTTGCGCCCCCCAAACAGCCATTCGGGTACCATCCCCACTTAAGGCAACTTCCCAGCCAAAATAATCATCGGCTTCCGTATTGGAGGCTTTCACATAGGCCTGTTGGCTCCAGGTAGTGCCACTTCGGGAAAAGACATACACTGCACCTGCCTCAGCCGCTGAATTGTCGGATTGGTTCCCATTGATTCCCGTAGCGTTCGAATCTTCGCGATAGGCCCCCGCAGCCAATACTGAACCATCGTCGTTAATGGCCAAGGCCGAATTACCCAAATGATCGGCAAAACCCGTATTGGAGGCTTTGATGTAGGCTTCTTGGGTCCATGTGGTCCCGGTTCTTTTGAACACATACAGCGCCCCCGAGCTTCCCACGGAATTATCGCTTTGATTGCCGTTCACCCCCGTAGCCCCAGAATCTTCATTATCGGCTGCAACTGCCAACCGAGAACCGTCTTCGCTGAGGGCTACCCCGGTACCAAATTGATCTCCTACTTCGGCATTTGAAGCTTTGATATAGGCTTCCTGCACCCAGGTAGTCCCACTTCGTCTATAAACATACACCGCTCCTGCGGCGCTAGCACTGTTATTGGATTGGTTCCCATTGATCCCCGTGGCATTGGAATCTTCAAATGGAGCGCCTACGGCAAGGTAATTGCCATCTTTGCTGATGCTAAGGATTCTTCCAAAGAGATCGCCCGATTCGGTATTGGAGGCTTTGATGTAATGGGTTACCGATCCCAAAAAGGGGTTCACTTTTTCCACCAAGGAATTTCCGCCAGAGTCTTTCCCCATACCAACCCAACAGCCATCGATTCGAAAACAGGTTTTGTCGCGCGACACATCGTATACCACGGTACCATCCACAGCCAAGTTGCCTTGGCCATCGGTAACGTCTTCAATACTGGTTACTCTGGGTAGCAACAAGCCTAGGTCGCCGGAGTTGATGTCTAGCATCCCATAGGGGCTCAGTGTTCCAATACCCACCTGTCCAAAGAGATACAGTGGGAACACTAGTTGAAGGAGCGCAATCTTTTTCATGATGTTTAGTGTTGTTCTTTTTCCAAGACAGCCATTTCATTCCTGGTTTCAGGCTGATCCTCCTTTTTTTTGGGTTGCGTGCTTTTTTCAGCATTAGGATCTACTAAGGACGTGGTGGTCACAGCTACCGTGCCATCGTTGGCAATGCATATCCATACGTTCGCCACCCTAAAGCAGGTTTTGGCCCTTGACACATCGTACACAATGGTACCGTCTTCTGCCAGCCCTGCTTGGTTGTTGGTAACGTCTTCCAAACTGGTCACTCTCGGCAGCACCAACCCTAGGTTATCGGAAGTAATGTCTAGGGCGCCTTGTGGGCTAGAGGTATTAATTCCTACTTGTCCGTATACAATGGATGAGAGGAATAAAAGGAAATAAACTACATGTTTCATATCGTGCTCAATTTTAGCACAAGCGGTTAAGTTCTGGATTGATTTTTGGGCAAAAAAAGGAAGTGAATTGGGACACTTCTCTCTTACATCGGATGACCATTGAAAGGTCATCAAGGAATCTATAAAATGGTCAACTTTTTTGCCGAAGTGAACTGCACAGGCTATTGTATTTTTTCGATTTTCACAAAACTCCTGCTGGCTATTACCGAAGGATTTACGGAAGTATCGGCGCGTTCATAAAAAGTAACTTCAAAGGTTATGTCTCCAGTAGCAGCCGTTATTTCAAACACACTGATTAATGGCGCATAGCTCGAGTTGGGACTGTAATTGTAATTGCTGGTGCTGCCGCCAACGTCGTCAATATCCACGCCGTCCAGTCTTAAGTCCCAATAGATAACATACCTATCGGCCGTCATAATGTTCGATTCCACAATGTAAACACCCGTAGGGAGTGTTATTGTATTACTGGAATAGGATGCTCCATCAATGTTGCTGAAAGTCTCTTCAGGGAAATTAAAATCTCCAGAAGTTACGATGGTTGAAGAAGTAAATTTTCTTAGCATTATTTGAGTATTTGTAATATCCTTTGCGATGGAAGACCAGGAACTTCCATTCCAATACAAAAACCCCGGAGAGATGCTATTTACTCCAGTAATGGTGGCCGTATTGTAAACTAGTGTGCCATCTACCAATGCACCGCCTTGAGGATTTGAAACAGTGGTATTGTCGTTTGAGCCTGTTAAGGCATACTGGGGTATCAGGATACCACCACCAGAGTTGGATGAAACCTCCAATCCTCCTCTGGGTGTAGTGGTCCCAATCCCTACTTGGCCTAGTAACAGATTTGTGGTTAAAAGTAATAGATATGCAATGTGTTTCATTATAATAATATTGTGAAGCACAAGGGGTTAAGTTCTGGTTTTGATTTAGGGAAAAGTGAAAACCCAAAAAAGGTCAAAAGTTCTTAAATGTCGAATTTAAAAAATAGGTGATTTACGTTTTTAAGATTTTATAGGCTTCGGTACTCTCTTCAGTAGTGACTACTAAAAAATATAACCCTGGGGCGGTGTTTAGGGGAATTTCCACTTTTGAGGTTGCGTTCCATTCCAAGGTTTGGATGGTTTGCCCTCCCACCGTGGTAATCGTTACTTTTACATTGGATTGGGGTTGGTTGAACTGAAGAAACACTCGGTCTTTTACTGGATTTGGAAATAATCGAGCCTTTGAAATGGTTTCTTCCGAAATCGATAAACTGGCTTCAATAGCAGCCAACGCATCCAGTTTACCGTACCCCCACGTATCATTGGGAGTGGCTCCCGTAAAGGAATCTTCCCGTGCCGTATTGCGCAATATGGTACGGATTTGATTGGGGGTAAGTGAGGGCTTGGCTTCCAGCATTAAGGCAATGACCCCTGTGGATAATGGAGCTGCAGCACTCACTGCGTTCTGTATGCCATACAAACCATTGCTGCCTTGCAACACATTGAATTCAAAAAACTCGTAGTAGGTATTATCGGCATAAGCGGCATGGCACACTTCTCCAGAGGCAGTAAAATCGATTCCCAAACGCTCGTCTTGGGTAGGGCTGCTACTGCTCCCTATCCAAATCTCCCCGGTTTCGCCTTGTCCAGTAATGTCGCGAAAGATACCGTTGATGTCGAACCAGTCGTTCTTCACCACGTAGTCTCCTGGAGTAATGACCAGATTGGAACTGGCATAATCATTAATACTGTACCCTGGCACCACAAAAGTATTGAACCTATTCGTGTTACCGTGTGTTGAAGGATTAAGTACTGCATGAAAATTCCCTGAATTGATCTGTGCTCCCTCGAGGATTACTTTGTAGGTTCCCGTAACTCCAGCAAAGTCAATTAACAATTCACGCCTATTGGAAGTAGCTTGGAAGAATTCGGTATCGGCTCCGCGATGGTACATAAAAATATCGCCCAGGTTTTGATCTTGAATCCCACCAGGACCGGATGGAGCCGTAAATGGGCCATGAATAGTACCGTTTGGGCGTTGGATGCTCACTGTAAAACGATCGTTTTCACTGTACCACAGGTCGAAGCGAAGGTTTCCGGTTTCTCCCTTTACTACTTCCAGTTCGATTGTTTGCGATTGCCCAATAGTTCCTGAAGCATGATTATCGGCACCCCCATCATCTCCCACACCACACACGAACGTATTTCCATTAGAAACAAAATCGTCGATGGATCGTGCAATAAGACTGGTTCCATCGGTAGGGCCTCCAATGGATCCAATATTCATAAGGGTTACGGCGGGCATGCCCAGTTCGTTGATTTTGTCGGTCACAAACTCTAAGGCCACGGGAATGTAGGAGGGATCAAAAAACCCACTTTGTCCTGGCTCGCTTCCAAAAGGCGGAAAGGCGTCCTGGGTAATTTTTACACTAATGATTTTGGCTTTTGGTGCAACTCCCTGAAAGGCACCGTCAACTGTTCCGCTACCATTACCGGCTGCAATGCCTGTTGTAGCCGTTCCATGCCCAAACCTGTCGGTGGACAAGGGAGGATCGTTATTATCCAATGCGCTATTAATTTCACTTTCAGTAAAAATGGTTCCAATGCCATAAGGGTTGTCCGGGTCCCCAGCCCCCGAAGGATCCAACATGTCATAGATGTAAGCTAGTCGGGTATGGCCATTTTCATCCAAGAAATCGGGATGACGGTAATCGACTCCGCGATCGATCATTACTAGCAGCACGCCATCACCAGTAAGATTGTATAGACTGTAAACGTCATCCAAATTGGCTTCAACTCGCGCTGGGATGCCTTGGGCAAGTATCACATTAAAGCTGAAGATGCTAAATAAAAGAAGTATGGGACTTTTCATGAGTTCTGGGTTTTAGTAAGGATGTTTTTTCCGGCCCATCCACCTCCAATAATCAATAAAGCCAATCCCGCAATGCGCATGAGGTTGAAAGAACCACTTGTTGGCCCGTCCATTTTGAAATCAAAAACCGATTTACCGAAGGCATCTTTGTCTACCTTGATATTTTGGGCGGCCTCTGGAAACTCAACCAAAAAGGTTTGTTGCAAGGTTCCTCCATATTCCGGGGGACTGCTTACGAGCATGTACTTATGATCGGTGAGTTCGGTTACATTGGCATTTTTTTCATCGGTTTCCAAGATCCATTTTCCGCGCTTATCTATTTTACAGACCCCATAGGCATTTAAACTTAGGGTAAAAGAGCGGTTCATATCGTCTTTGTCCAATTTAAAGTCGTCTAGGAAATAGGCGGGCATGCTGCGTTCGATGGCCCTTTTTAGTGCTGCAGGATTGTTGCCCAAATTCGAGAGCCAATTTTGCCATTCTTGGGCGGTCATGGTCATCGACATGGTAATTTTGGCATTGCCAATAGAATCGATTTTCATTTCAATCTTTTGCTGCGACTGCTGTGCATTGATGCCTCCTGAGAGCAGCAAGACGGCAAAGAGTATGGAATAATATTTTATGGTTTTCATGATTGTATATTTTGGTTAGCGGATGCTGTTATAGATTTGGTTGATGACGTTGGTATTTTGGTTGTAGAGGTAATCGTAGGTGCCAACCGCCACAAAACGGATGCCGGAAGGTCCCCGGACGGTTTTACCCACCCAATTGAACACCCCGTTATTGGAAGAAGTTTGCCCTACCACTTGATTGCCGTTAACTTGGTATTGCATGTAACTTCCATAATAGGAAAGACCGGCTTCAACCGTTTGCAATGCCGTGGCAGCACTGCTGGTAGGGACATCAAATACCGAAACCACCACTTCTTGGTTAGGGGAGATAACCTGGGCCGTTAAGATGGACAGATCGGGAAGGGGATAGGTATAGGTTTGCCACCCTCCAGGAATGCTGAAAGATAAACCGCTACTGGCATTGCCTCCTCCATTATTGTTTCCACCGCCGTTATTACCGCCGCCGCCGTTATTGCCACCACCACCTGTATTTTGGGTTATGGCATTGGTATTTACGGCAAGCTGTCTGGTCCCCCAGGTAGCGACAATGTCGTCAACCTTTTTGCGCAAAAATTCGTCGTCCTTCAAGTTCATTGGGGTTACGCCATCCAAATTCACAGCATGAATATCTACTAAAGTGAATCGGGGGTCCCCATTTTGAGCATATTGCATGAACTCGCCCAACTCCTTCATTCCTTTTTCCAAGGCTTGTTCAACGGTCATGGAACCTCCCAAACCCTCACCACCTATACCAGTGGCTTCGATGGCATAATATTGGCCATTGAGGTGAAATCCTGGATAGGCATGCCCTGGTATAAGAAAAATTACAGGATCCAATCCTGCATTGGAAAGCACACTGGCATACAACAAGCTCAGTTCCAAACATAGTCCGGTATTCCCAGTAATTACCTCTCTAGGCAAACGGTTGTGTTGTGAAAGTTGTGAAACGTCCTGAATGGATTCGGGAATCCCTTTGGTACCGCTGTACACCATGTGCGATTGTAGCGTGGCTTCATAGATACCCATTAAAAAGCGAATGGCTTCCTTAGGGTCTTTTGTAACTCCAGCAGCTTCCCCTTTCAAGATTTTTTCCTGTACATTCTGTGTGTAGTATTTTACGATGGGGTCGTTGGGAGTTACAAAACAGGCTAGCAAGGCATCGTTATTGTATACGTCACTCCATCCCACTATTTCTTCGGAAGGGATGTTAGTGAACATGTATTCGTTCCTATTGGAGATTCGGAAGGAAAAGTCCTCTTCCACAATGTCGTCGTCCGTTGCACCATCCCAAGAGATTTCAATTTCAGCTTTTTCAACAGATTCAGCATTTTTTTCGGTAATGTCTTCCTTAAATTTTGGGTAACACAGTACCGAAGCGGTTTGTCCAGAAAACATTTGGCCAATAACGTCAAGTTCTGTCCAGTCCACATACCCTGGGATGCGGTATTTTACGGTTACATCTTCAAGGGTTTTATTGGTATGGTTGGTAATCTTTGCTTTAAAAAGGTAATACTTTCCATCCAAGGCTTCTGGGTTGGCATAAACGTTGTGCGCTGCGGGCATGATGGTGGCTGTTTTTACAATTTCCACATCGAGATCGCCGGAAGACTTACTGCCCGTAAAGAAACTTGTTGCCAACAATGCAATACCTGCAAGGGCAATAATTAAGGGAATGGTTAGTTTTTTCATGATGACTGATATTAAGAGGTTGATGTCTTTTCAGAATACATCGAACTTCTACCAAAATGTCATCGGTTTTGTACAAAAAACTAATTTGGTGCCTTCTTCCGAAAGGTAAAGTAAGCAATTAGGAGAAGGAGTAAAACAATGCCAAAAATCCAATAGGGGAAGTAGGAGTGGGATTCCAATTGCAAAGGAGCCGTATCTCCCATAAGGACTAGTCCGGCCCAATATTGAGGGGAAGCCGTGCGGCCCTTTGCGGTTGCAATATAGTCCAGCTTTGCCCTTCGAAGGGCTTCATCTTTTGGCAATCCTTCCGAAAGGTATTCGTAAAAGTGCTCAATGATGTTTGAGCTGGATTCTTCATCAATTTCCCATAAACTGGTTAAAATGCTTTCACTGCCCGCATAATTAAAAGCGTGTGCTAGGGAAATCATTCCTTCACCGGCTTGATAGCTTGGTTTCCCGGTTTCACAAGCAGTAAGGATGGCCAAGTTGGAGGAGAGGTCGTAATTATAGATTTCATAGGTATGGAGGTAATTGTCGTCTGCATTTTCGGGAGTGGCGTTCTTTGCAAATACCAAACGAGAAAGTTCGGGGGAAATGTTATCGCTTTCGGCGTGGGTACCAATGTGAATGATTTTGTGTTCCCCCGCCAATTTTTGAAACAATTGCTTGGAAGCTCTTTCATTTAAAAAGGAATCCCCGTTAAATTTTTGAGTGAATTTTTTAATGACATTCACACTGAAAGGCTGTGGCAACAATTTAAGATAGGCATTGTCCAATGCCGACGAATCCCTCACCGTAAGCCGGTATTCGGTTTTCATTTCGTCCGAAAATTCAGGGGCAAAAGCCACATAGTTGGCATCGTAAGTGTTCAATACCTTTTGTTTGGGTTTTATGACCAACAAACTGAATTGGTAACTGATGTTGTACTTTGCCAAAAGGCTGTTCGTAGAAATCTCGGAAAAATCCTTCAGGGGTTTTGGCGTGAGCATTTCGAAACTAAGGTTGAACAATTCCCGATCGGGAAGGATGACCACATTTGGGGTGTTGACTTCTTTTTCAAAGGGTTTCCAGAGGCGTTGGTACAATTGATGCAATTTGGGAGCCATATTTTTGACGTCAAATTCCTGAGCGGCTACAGCTGCAATCAAAGGCTCGATTTCTTTGCCGTCAATGGGGAATAATTTCCTCTGGGAATGGGTCATCACGAGGGCATAGAGATTTTCTTCAATAAAAAAATAGCGTACCAAGGTTGTTTGGTTGTTTAGGGAACTTTGAAGGTTGCTTACCGATTCTTCCAAAGTGGCATAGTGCAATTTGTAATAGTCGGGGAATTGTGTTTGAAGGGTGTCGATGAAACTTTTCCAGGCATTGTTTACTTCAAAAAAGGACTCGATGGCATTCTTATTTTCCTCATTAACAATCTTGTTGAGGTTGTTTTTTAAGTAACGCTCCCTTTCTACTACCTTTTTGGGTATTTTGGAGCGTAGGGTATCGTTACGTAAGTTAAGTCGGGACCGAATGCGGTTGTACATGGAACTTTCATGCAGAGACAATACTTCGTCCAGATAGGATTCGTTTTGTGTCCTTTGGTAAAGAGCTAAGCGGATTTTTTTGGCCAGTTCAAAGAGTTGGTTGTTTTCTTCGATAAACAAGCTTAGGTCGTCGTAGTTTTTAATGGTGCTTTTTCGGGTTTCCAGAATTTGCAACCCTTCTTCTACGGTTTCAAGCAATCCTGAAAGTTCTTCTACAGTAGGGCTTTCTTCTTTCGAATACTGTGCCGCTGCAAGAATATAGAGCGCTTTTGGTTTGCGGTATTCAACAATCAAGGTATTGTCGGTATCTTTCAATGAAAAGGCAAGGGCCTCCTTTGCAAATTGAATGGCTTTGTCATAGTCCTTGATGGCGAAGTTTACCTCGGCCAGGTTTACGGTATGGTAAAAGTCCTGTAGGGTATTTTTAAAATCGCTTTTTTTTCCCGCAACGTAAATCTCTTCTGCAACTTCCAGGGCTTTTTCTGGATACCCTGCCTGGGCATAAAAATTGGAAATGTTGATGAGTTCATCAAAATAGTCCTTACTATACTCGCCCTGCAAGGCTTTTTTATAGGATAAATTTCCCTCGGTGTAATAGTGAAAAGCCTTTTCCGAATTCCCCAAATTTTCGTAAACCCCACCCAAGGTAGAAAGCGCTCCCGATTTCCAGTAATCCTCTACTCCGGGGTTTTCGTCAATGATTTTTAAGGCCTCTTCCAATAAAGCTCTAGCCGATTCAAAATCCCGTATCCCCACTTTTGCCTGTGCAAGGACGATAAGAGAAATGACCATATTGCGATCGGTGGGTAGCAGAAACTTTTTCTTTTCCTGGTTGGCGTAAGTAATAACGGCGTCGGCTTTTTTGAATTCCCCCAAAGTATGGTAATAACTCCCCAGGTTTTCGATAGCGGTGGCCCTGTGTTTCTTGGCGCTTAGAACCCTAAACTCGTCAGTAGATTTTTCGATGAATTTATCAAACCCTTCGATGCTTTCCTTGGAAAGTTGAATGGCTTGTTGGTTTTCTCCCAAGGCGTTTTTGAGCACGCTCAAATTCATTTTGATGAGTGCCGGGCGGAATAGGGCGTTCATAAAATCGGTTTCATCTGCTTTTGCAAGGGCTTCCAAGGATTTGTTGAAATAATAACTGGTACTGTCCAGTTTCGATTCCATCCACATCATTCCTCCCAGCGCATTGTAGGTTTGCTGGTAAAAGGTTACATCGTTGCTGTTCCATTCATTTAAAAGGGAAATGGCATTGAGGTAATGTTTTTTGGCCAATTGAAAATCCCCGAAATTTTGCGCTTCGTAGCCTAGTTTGTATTCAATGTTTGCTTGTCTTGCCTTTTGGGGATCGTTACTGTTTCTTGCAATTTGAAGCGCTTTTGAATAGATACCGTAGGCAGCACGGTTGCCTTGAACTTCACTACAGATATAGCCTAGGGTCTGCAATGCCAATGAAATGATTACTGGATTCTTGCTTTCTTCGAGTTCTTCCACAAACAGCTCTGCCTTTCGGTAGGCTTTTTGTTTGTTGTTGTTGGAGAGGGCAAAACTACCTACCAACTCCACGTAACTTACGAGACTGTCATAATTTTTAGTGCTTCGGAAAAAAGCAATTTTTGTATCTAGGAGCTTTTGGGCTTCAGCTATCGAATCGGCTTTGATCCATCGTTCAATTTGAAAAATCCCTTTCACAGAATTTTCTTGGGAAAATGCTGCTATAGCGACGAAGTAGAAGAAAAAAAATAATGAAAAGTGGTATGTTTTGAATCCGCTCATCTTACTCTTTTTCCAACGCATTGACTATTTTTTGGGCCTCTGGATGGTTGCTTTTTCCGAAATTCTGCTTGGCAGCTTCCAGGTCCCCCTTTTTCAAATACGAAAATCCTAAATAATAGTGGCTATCTTCCCAAAAAATGCTTTCTTTTTGGGAACTTACCTTTTCCAAGAAGGGGATGGCTTCGGCGGTATTTCCCTTGGCCAAATAAGTTACCCCTATAAAATAATTTAGGGTATCGTTTTGGGGCTTGTCTAAGAGCAAGGGTTCCCAAATAGTCAATGCCGCAGGGTAATTTCCTTGTTTGTAGTTGACCATTCCATGATAAAAGTCATATTCATTGGTGGTACTCATAGTCGTGGGCAATCCAGGATCTGGAGCGTAGTATTTGGCAAAAAGTTGCTCCTGAGGGGTTTCGCGTTTGAAGAACCAGAAAATTCCCAAAAGCGCTACCAAACAAGCTGCCACGAGATACATTATTTTTTTTGGGTCCTTACTTGGTCGCAAAGCGCGCACAGGGGTTTCCTGGGGAATGCCTTGGTGAAAAACTTCCATCTTACGTTTTAGCGCAGCTGCTTCAATGCCCGTGAAAAGATTTTTAAGGCCTTCCACTTCTTGCACAAGCTCGGGATCATTTTGAAGTTTTTCCTCGAAAGCCAATTTTTCGGAAGGCTCCATCTCTAGCTTCAGGTATCGCTCTATGGTTTCCAAAAGTGCTTCAGTTAATTTCATAGACTTGGGTTTACAAGGGCTTTTAGTTGCTGAATGCAACGGTATTTTTTATTTCGGGCCGAAGTTTCTTCAATACTAAAAAAAGAAGCAATATCCCGAAGGGAATCCCTGTTGAAATAAAACCGGGTTAGCAATTCCTTGCATTCATCCCCCAGTTCACCAAAGGCTCGCATGCAGGCATGTAGGCTTTCCCCCCGGGTTTCTTGATCGATTTCATTGGGGTGGTCTTCCAAATTTTGAAACGATTCTTGCCGTTGTGTTTTTTTATACCTAGCGGAGCGCAGTTCGTCGGTCCATTTATTCTTGGCAATCTGGAAAAGGTATCCTTGCAGGGCGCTTTCATTGCGGGGTTGAAAAGCCCCTTTTTTGATGTTTTGCCAAACAGCCAAAAATGCTTCCTGGTATATGTCCTTTGCTTGGGGCATGCTTCCTCGGTTTTTTAAAATATACGCTTCGACCTTACGATAGTTGTTTTGGTACAGTTGCTTCAAAACAGATTCGTCATTGGCCATGATGGCAGAAACAAGTTGGTACTGCGCGGTGAGTTCAGTCATTGTCCCTATTAATGTAGGTAGGGAAATATACTAAAATTACTGTAGATACCTTTGCTTCATTTCATGTTGTATGTCGAATACTTTTACCGATACATCGAAGATGCCCGAAAATGTCATCAAAAGATGTCCAAGAAGTTTTTCAAACAAAGGATCGGAAGTTCAAAAGATAGTATCTTTGCGCAAGACTAGCTAGCGGGTATGAACGAAGCCTCATTTATTCCAAAAACTCCTTATGAAGATTCCTATTGGCCCAGTCATGGAAGCATAGGCTTTCAGGCACCCAGTAATATCGCTTTGGTGAAGTATTGGGGGAAACACGGCTTGCAACTGCCCATGAATGCTTCTTTGAGTTTTACCTTGGGCCGATGCCATACACAAACCGTGTTGTCTTTTTCCAAAAAAGAAAAGGGCGCTGTTGATTTTGACGTTTTCTTGAACGGAACCAAAACCCCTAGTTTTGCCCCTAAAATTCAAGTATTTTTTGAGAGGATCGAGCCTTATGTCCCTTTTTTGAAAAGCTTTCGCTTTGTTATTGAAACCCACAACAGTTTCCCCCATAGCAGCGGCATTGCCTCATCCGCCAGTGGGATGGGTGCTTTGGCCATGTGCTTGGTTGCCATGGAACAGCGTTTGCAGGGAAGCACAACTACGAAGCTTTCAATAGAAGCCCTGCAAAAAGCGTCCTTTTTGGCCCGCTTGGGATCGGGAAGTGCTGCAAGAAGCATCGAAGGCCCATTGGTAGTTTGGGGAAAACATGCTGCTATTGAAAAGAGCAGTGACCTTTATGGAACGGTTTACCCTTATGAAGTCCATCCGAATTTTGAAAACTACCAAGACGCCATATTGTTGGTAGATACAGGGGTAAAGCAAGTGAGTAGTACCGTAGGCCACGGTTTGATGCAAGGGCATCCCTATGCCGATCAAAGGTTTCGACAAGCCAATGATCATCTAGGAAAACTTGTTCCCATCCTGAGAAGTGGGGATTTGGAATCGTTTGTGGCTATTGTAGAAAGCGAAGCCCTTTCACTCCATGCGATGATGCTCACGTCGCAACCCTATTTTGTATTGATGCAGCCCAATACCTTGGAAATTATCAACCGAATTTGGGTCTATCGCCGTGAAACAGGAGTCCAAGTTTGTTTTACTTTGGATGCTGGGGCCAATGTGCACGTGCTCTATCCTGAAAATGAAAAAGAATCGGTTCAAAAGTTCATTGCATCCGAACTTGAACCTTTTTGTAAAGAAGGAAAATACATCCTCGATCACGCAGGATTAGGTGCTCAACGCCTCTTGCCCTAAAACTTTACCCATTTTACGTTGCCCAAGGGTTTGGAATTTGAAGAAAGCTCCAAGAAGTAAATCCCATTAGGCAGTTCAGAAACATCATACATTTCATTCGTTGAAGTTGCATTTCTCATCAAAACCCTTTGACCTAGGGTATTGTAGAAAGTCAACGAAAGTTGAGAATTTGATGTCAAGAGGCTTGCTTCTGTTGCTAGGACTATTTGGTTGTTTCCCGGATTGGGAGCTATGGAAAAGAGGGTCGCATTGCGGGACCTATCATCCGTTCCTAAGAGAATGGTTTCCAGTTCTAGGGTAATGTCGTCTGGGTTGCAAAGCACATTGAATACAAAAATGTCGATTCCGTTATTGGCCATTGCTTCAATCTGCGAGGGGAAATTACACGAATTAATACCAAAGTTGGTAGTTAGAATTTTGAATGTTGCCGGTAGATTGGAGTAATCGTAATTACCCAATTGTATTTCAATTTCGCCGGACAAGTCAGGTTGCGAAAAAACATCCACTACATCAAACTCTCCCGGGTTGGGGCCTTCAATTTCAATAACCAATTTGGCGGTGTTCGACATGGAAAAATTGTTGACAATTTCCAAAGTACCCAACCCATTGGAGCCAGGCGCAATAAGGCCTTCGTTCACAAAATTGGCCGTGATGTCAAAAGCTCCCGAGCCCGTTAGGGTACCGTCTTCATAATTGTGGAAAGTAGCCCCAATGGTCAAAAACAAGAAGGTTTTTTGATCCTGTACTTCAATAATTCCATGGTTGTTCATGTCGTAAATCATGTAGAAACTACCGGCATTGCCATCATCCACATACAAAATGGAGCCAAAGTTATTGAGTGTGGCTCCACCCGTTTCCTGAATCCATCCGCCATTGCTATCAATCGCAATTTGGGCATTTTCCATGTTGTTGATGACCATGCCCCCATCCAAATCGGTTACGCCCGAATCGTTGACCCCAATAAGATTGTGATTGTTTAAGGTAAGTTGGTCCATAAGCTTGTTGTCTAGGGTGAAAATGAAAAAATGGCCGTAATTTTCAATAGTCCCAGGGCCAGTAAGTGTACCCGATTCAAAGAAAAATTCGGCGCCTTCGTTTAAGGTCATTTCAGAAAGTACAGCTAACGAACTATTTAGCGTAAGGGTTGCGTTTTCCTCAATTTCTAAAAAATTGACTGTAGCCACACTTGCGTTAATTGAGGCCGAAAGTGGGGTAGGGATCAATACAGAACTGGAAGCATCCGGAACCGAATTTACATCCCAATTGGCGGTGTTGAACCAATCGGTATCGCCTCCAGCACCTGTCCAGATGTGCGTTTGGGAGCTGGCATTAAGGCCCATTAACAAGAGAAGTAGGGGTAAATAATTTTTCATGATGGTATCGTTGGTTATCTAAGGTACTAAAAATCTTAGCGTTAAAAATAATACGAGTTCCTGTTTTTGGTTTTTTACAACACAATTTTCAGGAGATATGCATTATATTTGCAACAAGATGCAGATAATTAGTATTTTTACTAAGTAATTGTAACAAAGCCTATGCACGGTCCCCTTTTCTACTCCAAAATCCTACTCTTTGGCGAATATGGCATTATCAAAGACTCCAAAGGGCTTTCCATTCCCTACAACTTTTACAACGGCGCGCTAAAGATTGACGAGCAACACACCGTTTCCACATTCAAGTCTAACGAAAATTTAAAACGCTTTGCCTTATTTCTGAAACAGTTGCAGGAAGAAAAACCCTACCTGGTTTCTTTCGATATGGACCAACTTAATGAAGATGTAGCCAAAGGGTTGTATTTTGACTCCAGCATTCCGCAAGGGTATGGTGTAGGTAGCAGCGGGGCCTTGGTTGCCGCTATATACGATAAATATGCCAAGGATAAAGTTACGGTTCTGGAAAACCTAACCCGTGAAAAGTTGCTGACCTTGAAAGCGATATTTTCAGAAATGGAAGCCTTCTTTCATGGCAAGTCCTCTGGCTTGGATCCTCTGAACAGCTACTTGAGCTTGCCCATCCTGATCCATTCCAAAGACCATATTGAACCTGCTGGGATTCCCTCACAAACGGAAAACGGCAAAGGCGCCGTGTTTTTATTGGATAGTGGCACTTCGGGAGAAACGGCACCCATGGTGCATATTTTCATGGAAAAAATGAAACAGGAAGGATTCCGAAAAATGTTGAAGAACCAATTTGTAAAACATACCGATGCCTGTGTCGAAGATTTTCTGAAAGGAGATGTGAAGTCATTATTTGGCAACATCAAACACCTTTCCAAAGTCGTTCTGGATCATTTCAAACCCATGATCCCCAAAGAGTTTCACACGCTCTGGAAAAAGGGCATCGAAACCAACGCCTACTATTTAAAGCTGTGTGGCTCAGGTGGTGGGGGGTACATGCTTGGTTTTACCCAAGACCTGCAACAGGCTCAGGAAGTCCTGAAGGACTACAAGCTGGAAGTGGTCTATCACTTTTAGAACCTCCCAAAAGCGCTCTGGATGCTGAGCAGAAAACAAAAACATTTTCTTTGGAAACTCTTCAGTTTGTTTTCTGTAGTGCGGGGGTACAACATTCTGTTGATTGTTCTGGCCCAGTACTTAACATCTGTTTACATCTTAGCGCCGGGCTTGCCTATCAGGAAAGTGCTTTTCGACCCCAACTTATTAATGTTGGTATTGGCTTCTGCAACGGCCATAGCGGGGGGGTACATCATCAATAATTTTTACGATCGGGAAAAAGACCTTATCAACCGCCCAAGAAAGTCCATGTTGGACCGCTTGGTAAGTCAGCGTACTAAATTGTCTACCTATTTTGTGTTGAATTTTTTATCGGTGGTCCTAGCGAGCTATGTTTCGTTTAGGGCTGTTTTGTTCTTTTCCGTTTACATTTTTTTCCTTTGGTTCTATTCGCATAAATTAAAGAAGTACCCATTTATTGGAAACCTCACCGCAGCCATTTTGGCGGTCATTCCTTTTTTCGCCATATTTATCTATTACCGAAACTTTGCCTTGGTCATTTTGGTGCATGCGATGTTTCTCTTTTTGCTGATTTCGATGCGGGAATTAGTGAAAGACCTAGAAAACATCAAAGGCGATTTGGTGCAGAATTACCATACCATCCCAGTAGTGTATGGGGAACGGGCTTCCAAGGTAATGCTTACATTGCTGGCCTTAGCCACCTTGATTCCTGTTTACTTTTTGCTTTTTCATTTTGACATTGGATACATGCGGTACTATTTCTTCGCAACCATTGCCGCTATGGTTGTTTTTGTGGTTTTCTTGTGGGTTTCCGCAGTAAAAATCCATTACATCCTGTTGCATACCATCCTCCGCCTCGGGATTGTGATTGGGGTGTTTAGTATCGTTTTATTGGACGTACATCTTTTATTGAACCGATTTTTTACAGAGATTTAATGCCGTTTCAAAGATTATGTTACAAAACCCCCAAATGGGAGGCGAATCCTTTATCTTTGTAGCCTAAAACTTTGGATTCAAATACTATGAGCAGACAAGATTCTGGCGGAAAAGGAAAAGCTTCGGGAAGGGGAAGTGGCAATACACGTAAAAGAAGCAGTGCACGAGGGAATGCTCCTTTCAAAAAAGAAAATCCAAATGCCCAAGCAGGGCGTCAAAACAAAGCTGGGACTACCACCAAAAAGGACACCATCCGTTTGAACAAGTACATCGCCAATAGCGGGCTCTGTTCCCGCAGGGAAGCCGACGAATACATTGCCATGGGACTGGTTACCGTTAACGGAAAGATTGTGAACGAGATGGGCCACCAGGTAATGCCCAACGATGAGGTGAAGTTCGACGGTCGCCGCATTAACCCCGATCCTAAGGCCTACATTTTGCTCAATAAACCCAAAAGTGTTGCTACCACCACTAGTGAAGCCAAAGGTTTAACGGTGATGGACCTCATTGCTAATGCTACGCAGTCCAGAGTGAAGCCTATTGGGCGCTTAGGTAGGAATTCGACAGGTTTGATTTTATTTACCAATGATGACGATTTGATGGCCAAGCTTCACAAAAAAGGAATGCCGCGGTTGTTTCATTTGGAATTGGACAAGAACCTAAAAGCAGCCGATCTAAAAAAAATTGCTGAAGGATTTAAGTTGGGGGATAAGGAACTGACCGTGGAGGAAATCAGTTATGTTACCAATGCTCCTAAAAATCAGGTGGGTTTAAAAATCCGGAATATGGGCAATAGCATCATTCGAGAGATTTTTGAGCACTTTGGATACCAAGTGGTAAAAATTGATTGTGTAACTATTGCACATCTTACCAAAAAAGATTTGCCCAGGGGGCGCTGGCGACTGCTTTCCCAGAAGGAAGTAGAACTGTTTTCCATGCTTTAAGCGTTAAAAAAATTAACTTCAAAAAAAATTGGGGCCATGGGGCACAAATCAGAAAAAAAATTACATTTGCCCCACCTTTTTTAAAGGCGAAGTAAAGTTTTAAATTCAACAAAATTTTTGATTCACAGCATGGTGCATCTTAAATCCATCCGTTTTGTAGGACCTCAAAAGGAAAAATCCATGGGTAATCCTTGTGCTGCCCTGGTTACTTCAATACTTCGAAAGAAAGTGTGGCCCCTACTCCCATTGATAGTTTAATGTTGTTTTAAGCAATTCCTAAAAAATCTTTTCTATATTTAAAATTTGGGATTGACCAGTTTTCAACTTGAAGAAGCCAATACATAATGAACACTAAGTACATTGATCTGATCGATCAAACCTACCACTTTCCCCAAGAGGAGTTTCGTTTGGAAGGAGACCGTCTGTTTTATCACGACATCGATTTGATGGAGCTCGTAAACGAATACGGTGCCCCACTTAAATTTACCTACCTTCCCAAGATTTCCGATAACATCAAGAGGGCCAAACGATGGTTCAATAGGGCGATCAAAAAGCACGATTACAAGGGCACGTACAATTATAGCTATTGTACCAAGAGTTCCCATTTCAAGCATGTGCTGAATGAAGCCCTGAAAAACAATATCCATATTGAGACATCTTCGGCATTCGACATTAATATCGTGGAAAAAATGAAGCTGGAGGGCAAAGTCAATAACGACACGTTTGTGATCTGCAACGGTTTCAAGCGGGACGAGTACATCGAGAATATTGCCCGACTCATCAATGGGGGCCATGAAAACTGCATTCCTATTATCGATAATTATGAAGAGTTGGATTTGCTTTCTGGGGTGATTGAAAGAGACTTTAACATAGGCATTCGTATCGCTTCCGAGGAAGAGCCAAAATTCGAGTTTTATACCTCCCGCTTGGGAATTGGCTACAAAAACATCGTTCCTTTTTACGAAGACCAGGTAAAGAACAATGAAAAAGTGGAATTGAAGATGCTGCACTTTTTCATTAACACCGGCATCCGGGACAATGCCTACTACTGGAACGAATTGTTGAAGTGCTTGAAGGTGTATACCCGCCTTAAAAAAGTGTGCCCTACCTTGGATAGTCTTAACATTGGAGGGGGATTCCCCATCAAAAATTCCCTGGCTTTTGAATACGACTACAATTATATGGTAGACGAAATCGTGAACCAAATCAACCTAGCTTGCCAAGCAGAAGGAGTACCAGTCCCCCATATTTTTACGGAATTCGGAAGTTTTACCGTAGGCGAAAGTGGCGGGGCCATTTATGAAGTGTTATATCAAAAGCAACAGAACGATCGGGAGAAATGGAATATGATCAATTCGTCTTTCATTACTACGCTGCCCGACACATGGGCCATCAACAAAAGGTTTATCATGTTGGCCGTGAACCGATGGAATGATGAATACGAAAGGGTACTGTTGGGTGGGCTTACCTGCGATAGTGATGATTATTACAACAGTGAGCAGCACGTAAATGCCATTTACCTTCCAAAATTTAGAAAAGATAAACCCCTGTACATTGGGTTTTTCAATACGGGGGCCTATCAAGAGACTATTGGTGGGTTTGGTGGGATTCAGCACTGTTTGATTCCGGCTCCCAAACACGTTTTGATCGATCGCGACAAAGAAGGAAACGTGAAAACCCACTTATTTTCTGAACAGCAAACGAGCGAAGCAATGCTCTCAATTTTAGGTTATGACCACTAAAACGTATGCCGGCATCCCGCAACAATACGCGGCGCTGGAAACCAGCAAAATTGTTTTGATCCCTGTTCCCTATGACGGGACCAGCACTTGGCAAAAAGGAGCCGACAAAGGACCAGAGGCTTTTTTGAATGCTTCTGAAAACATGGAGGTTTACGACATTGAAACCGGTACCGAAGTTTACAAACAAGGGGTGTATTTGGCAGAAGCCATTACTGAAAAATCTTCCCCCGAAGCAGTTGTAGACAAAGTTCATAAGACAGTAAAAGAATACATCCTTAGAAATAAGTTTGTTACCATTTTTGGCGGCGAACATAGCATTTCCATTGGAACCATTAGAGCCTTCAATGAATGTTTCGACGATTTAACGGTGTTGCACATTGATGCCCATGCCGACCTTCGTAAAGAATATGAAGGTTCCAAATGCAACCACGCCTGTGCGGTATATGAAGCCAGCCAGACCACCAACTTGATCCAGGTGGGTATTCGCAGTATGGATGTGGCCGAAACCCGAGTGATGGACGAGGAAAAAGTGTGGTTTGCCCACGATATGGCACACGATGAATACTGGATGGATAACGTCATAGAGGCATTGGGAGATAATGTGTTCATTACGTTCGACCTAGATGCCCTAGATCCATCGATCATGCCATCAACGGGGACCCCAGAACCAGGGGGACTTTTTTGGTATGAGACCTTGGAGTTTCTGAAAGAAGTATTTGCCCAAAAAAATGTGGTAGGCTTTGACATTGTGGAATTATGCCCCCGCCCCGAAGAAAAATCGTCCGATTTTTTGGCCGCTAAGTTGTATTACAAAATGCTGAGCTATAAATTTGAAGGTACCAACGAAAGCGATGAATTCGAAAGTAACTTCAAGGAACCCAAAAAAGGGGTTTCAAAATTTAATTCCCAAAGCGATGACTTCTAAAGGACCCATTTCACAATTCATTCAAAAATATTACTTGCATTTCAATGCCGCAGCCTTGGTAGATGCTGCCAAAGCTTATGAAGAACAGCTTCAAGGAGGTTCCAAGATGCTGGTTTCGTTGGCGGGAGCCATGAGCACCGGGGAACTGGGTAAAATTTTTGCTGAAATCATCCGAAAAGATAAAGTACACATCATTTCCTGTACGGGGGCCAACCTGGAAGAGGACTTGATGAATTTGGTGGCGCACTCGCATTACAAACGGGTGCCCAATTACCGCGATCTTACCCCTCAAGAAGAGTGGGAGTTGTTGGAAAAAGGACTTAATCGGGTTACGGATACCTGCATACCAGAGGAGGAAGCCTTTCGAAGATTGCAAAAGCACATTTTCAAGATTTGGAAGGATGCCGAAGAAAAAGGCGAACGTTATTTCCCCCATGAGTTCATGTACCAAGTGCTTTTGAGTGGTGTTTTGGAACAGTACTATGAGATTGATGTTAAGGATTCCTGGATGTTTGCAGCTGCCCAAAAGAATTTGCCCATTGTAGTCCCCGGGTGGGAAGACAGTACCATGGGAAATATTTTTGCCAGTTATGTGTTGAAGGGCGAATTGAAAGCCTCGACCATGAAAAGTGGAATTGAATACATGACGTTTTTGGCCGATTGGTACACTGAAAATTCCAAAAAAGGAATTGGTTTCTTCCAGATTGGCGGCGGAATTGCGGGCGATTTCCCAATCTGTGTCGTGCCGATGTTGTATCAGGATATGGAACGTACCGACACCCCTTTCTGGAGTTATTTCTGCCAGATCAGTGATTCCACAACCAGCTACGGAAGCTATTCGGGAGCAGTTCCCAACGAAAAAATCACCTGGGGCAAATTGGACATCCATACACCCAAATTCATCATTGAAAGCGATGCTACCATTGTGGCGCCCTTAATTTTTGCCTATTTATTGGACTTATAACTATGAAGCGAGTTATCGTTGATTTTAAAAAATTGAACAAAGAGATCTTGGATCTCCTTGCCGAGAAATTTCCTAATGGCTACGAGGCCAAGGACATCATTGTTTTTCGAAATGCCCAGAATGAAATTATCGAAGCCGTTGAAGTTCGCACAGAGGATACCATTTACTTGGTGAAGGTAAGCAAACGTCTGGCAGATACCCTCGAAAATTACGATGAGGAAGATGATTTCTTTGACAATGAGGAATCCAACGATGAAACACCAGAGGTGTCCGATGAGTCCGATGAGGAGGATTATTAAGGTGCTTTTATTTTGCTTATAGCTCAAAAGTTGTAAGTGCAAGTTACCAACTTTTTAATGTTCATAATTTGCAGCTTTGATTGATTTTTGAAATCGAAATTTCTGTACCTTCAAGCAAGTTAATCAGCCTGTAAAATTGAAACATGGACGTTAATTTTCATATTTCTTTGCCTTGTAGGCACATCGATGCCACCCAAAAGTTTTATACCAAAATCATTGGAGCCACCAAGGGGCGAAAATCCCAAAACTGGGTAGATATCAATCTTTTTGGGCATCAAATTACCTTTACGAAATCTGGAAATTTTAAATTTGATTATCCTAGTTACATCTTTGAAAAAACAGTTTTGCCGTCTTTTCATTTTGGGGTCATACTTTCCAATGATGTATGGCAAGATCTTTACAAAAAGTTGAAAGCCGAAGATTTTCTTTACATTGACGAAACACACTTCCTAGCCGATAAACCTGGGGAACACAAATCGTTTTTTTTGCGGGACCCCAATGGGTACATCATCGAGTTTAAGTGTTTTGCCAATCAAGCATCGGTTTTTGAGGTTTAACCTTTCTCCATCCAATTTCCCATAACGCAAATCCAGCTACCGTAAGGTATTCAAGGGCTATGAGCCATGGATTTTCCGCCACGCCATTTTCACCATAAGCACTGTAACTCAACATGACCGTGGCACTCCAAACAATCGGGAAACGGTACTTGGTAAACAGACACACTGTTAAGGGGGTAATAAGGTACCATGGATGTACCGTGGTGGCCAGTAATAAATAGAACGAAATGCTGAATAGCATTGCAGTGAGCAAGGAGGATAAGGAATTATTTTTTCGAAGAAATCCCATTCCAGTGATAAATAGAAAGACAATTACAGGAAGAATTTTTCCCGCAGTTTGAATGGGGTCCCACCCCACAGTTTGAAAGCCTATCCACCGAACAATGTAAAAAACACTAGCATTGAATTCGTAATCTTGAAACCAAAGTGCAGTGGTGGTAGTGTAATTGTTAAAAAAAGGCTTTGAATAAAAAGGGGCAAAACTAACTGCTATTACCAGACCCACCATAACATAGAATCCTATCAAATTTAAAATTCCTTTTTTGAAAGAACGGTTTTGTTTGACAAACCATTGGTGCAATAGCGGCAAGAACATGAGCGGTATGAGTTTGGCGATAATGGATAGGCCCCATAAAATAGCACTGATTCCCCATTTATTTTTCTGAAGAACGTACAGGCCTGCAATCAAGAAGAAAACCATCATCCCTTCAAAATGAAGATTTCCAGTACATTCAATAATGACAAATGGATTTAAGAAATACCAGAAAATTAAGTGCTTCGGAAGATTAAGACTTTTCAAAAGCTTACTTCCAAAATATAAGATGCCTACATCAGCCAAAATCAATAATAAACGAAGGATCATGGCTCCCTTAAGAATGCTACTTCCCATACCCACTCCAGCCAGAGCAAAAAATAATTGATTTACGGGAGGATAATTGCTGAAGTGACTACCATTTAGACTCCCCATACCATCCAATAACTGGGAGGCTTGTGAAATTACAACCCCGAAGGCAGATGGATCCTTTATATAATCGGATGGGGTAAAAAGATAGGGGCTATAACCCTGAGCCATCAATTGACCGTCCCACAAAAAGCGGTAGAAATCCTGTGATAGGTTAGGAATAGCCGGAAAAAATAGGAGCCGAAAAAAAAAGCCCAAAACAGCGAGTATCCAAAAATTCCACCCCTGTATTTTTATAAGCAGGTGGGTTAGGTAAAAAAGGGCAGCATACAGTGTAATAAGCTTTACAAAATCGCTGCGCACCAATTGATAGGCAAAGCTCCAATAAAGTAGCGACAGAATTACCGCAAACAACAATGGGGTTTTATGTTGCTGAAACCATTTAAGCATTCATGTGTTTAGTCTTGCCATTCGGCCAAGAAAAGGTTGGTGTCGTGGCCTCCTCCATTGTTTCGGTTGGAAGAAAACATCAAGTACTTTCCGTCGTTGCTAAAAACCGGAAAGGCGTCGAAAGTCTCTCCATGCGTGATGCGTTGCAGGTTTTTGCCATCCAGATCAATCATGTAGAGGTTGAAAGGAAATCCGCGTTCGGCCTCAAAATTGCTAGAAAAAAGGACTTTTTCTCCATTAGGGAGGAAAAACGGACACCAATTGGCATTGCCCAAATTGGTGAGTTGTCTTAAATCACTCCCATCTGCATTGCAAATAAAAAGCTCCATTTCTGTAGGTTCTACCAATCCCTCAGAAAGCAGTTCCTTGTATTTTTTTATGGCTTCTTCGGTTTTGGGACGCGAAGCACGGAAGATAATTTTTGATCCATCTGGTGAAAAGAATGCACCACCATCATAACCCAATTCATTGGTAATTTGCATCACATTGCTGCCATCAAGATCCATGGTGTACAATTCCAAATCGCCACTTCGGGTTGACGTAAAAACAATTTTATCTCCTTTTGGGGAAACGGTGGCTTCAGCATCATAACCCGGCAAATCGGTCAATTGTGCGGTGATGTTTCCTTCCAAATCGGCTACAAAAATGTCGAAGCTGTCATAGACAGGCCACACATACCTTCCGCTTTTGCGCAAAGGCACTTCCGGGCAATTGTCATCCACCAAATGGGTAGAGGCATATAAAAAATGCTCGTTGTCGGGCATGAAGTACGAACAGGTAGTACGGCCTTTGCCCGTGCTGATCATGGGCGGCTGGGAATCCTTGAAGTTATCGTCAACATTCATCAGAAAAATTTGGTCGCAGCCCACGCCCCAATCCTTGAAATTGGATTGAAATACCAGTTGTTTATCATCGAAGCTCCAATAGGCCTCGGCATTGTCGCCCCCGAAGGTAATTTGTCGAAGTGACTTAAAATGGGTCTCTTCAGGATATATCAAAGTGTCTTGGGAAAGCGCTACAACTTCGGTTTCGCTGTTTTGCTCCTTATTATTTTCCGGTCCTTTGCAAGAAATCAATGCAGAAAGTAACAGAAGTGACAGAAAATATCTCATATTTCGGTAATTTTGCACAAAAATACAGATATGCGATTAATTCTTTCCCTTTTTTTGTTGGTCATTTTAAGTTCCTGTAAACAAACTACGCAAACTAAACATGTCTCCATGCGTGAGGACGTGATGTATTTGGCTTCCGACTCTTTAAAAGGCAGGGCCACGGGCATGGAAGGGGAGAAGATGGCCGCGGATTATTTGGTGAAACGTTTTCAAGAATTGGGGATACAGGCCAAAGGGGAAGACGGCTATTTTCAGGATTTTATATTCAAACCCAGTTCCAATCCACACGAGGAAGCCAGTTTTGCCACTGAGGGAAGCGATGGTACCGAAACTGGCAGAAATGTTATTGGATATATCGATAACCAAGCTTCCAAAACCATTATCATTGGTGCCCATTTCGACCATTTGGGCATGGGTGGGCAAGGGTCGTTGTATCGCGGTGAGGAACCTGCCATTCATAATGGTGCCGACGACAATGCCAGTGGCGTGGCCGTGATGTTGCAATTGGCTGAACGGCTTAAATCGGTTGAAAATGTAATGACCAATTATTTATTCATAGGTTTTTCAGGGGAAGAATTGGGTCTGCTCGGCTCCAATTATTTTGCAAAACATCCAACCATCGATTTAAGCACGGTCGATGTGATGATCAACATGGACATGGTTGGAAGACTGAATACTGAGAATACCCTAGCGGTTCATGGTGTTGGAACTTCTCCAACCTTTAAACAATTGCTTTTTGCCAATAATGATCAAGGGTTTACCATTGCCGAACACGAAAGCGGCATTGGCCCCAGCGATCATACCTCCTTTTATTTGGAAGACATTCCAGTACTCCACTTTTTCACAGGACAACATGAAGATTACCACAAGCCTTCAGACGATTTTGATAAATTGAATTATGAGGGTATGGAAAAAATTACCCAATACATTTACAACATTGTGATGGATTTGGACGACGATCCAAAATTGGCTTTCCGCAAAACCAAAAACGAAAGTGAGGAAACCCCCAGATTTAAAGTAGGATTAGGGGTAGTTCCGGATTATTTGTTTACGGGTGAAGGGATGCGCATTGACGGGATTAGCGAGGACAAAGCTGCACAAAAAGCAGGGTTGCAACGAGGCGACATCGTCAAGAAAATGGGCGATAGCACGGTAACCGATATGATGAGCTACATGCGGGCGCTTTCTGCTTTTGAAGCAGGACAAAAGACGGTCGTTACCATCGACCGTAATGGGGAACGGTTAGAGGTGGAAGTGGAGTTTTAGCATCAAAACCCTCTTGCATACCCCAAACTTAGGTATTGGTGCCTTCGCAAATTTGTAGCTTCAGGAGTTTGAAAATGATACCCTACCCGATATTCATTCTTTTTATAGCGGTGGTGAAATTGAAATCCTAACAACCACATTCCCGAATTGATAGCATTGTCGTTTATACGGGCATTTTTGAAAACATTTCTGTAAGCGCCTTCCAGTGAAAAGTATATTTCTCTTTCAGCATCATCCAATTGATGGTACGCCATGCTTTTCTTTAAAGCACTCCTTCTTCCAAAAAACAACTGTAATTCAGGTTGGATGTAGGTATCTAAAGTGCCAATTACCACTTGTGGATGCGCTGCAACATGTACGGAGAAGGGATTGGGCGTCCATTGCCATTCCGTAGCATAAGCCAGATAGATATTGGCATGGAACTTATTTTCCAATTCATGAGCCCAAGTAGGGGTTTTGTATTTTACAATGTGGTCGTGGTACCATTGCTGAAAAGTGCCCACGCCAGAAGCAGGGCCCATTAGGGCCAATTCAAAAGAAGTTTGTAAAAGAGCCTTAGGATATTGTTTGGTCCAACCGCTTTTGAGGCTCAGAACACCCGCATAGGGGCGATCCATTTCAGAAATCTCAATCGTTTCAAGATTGTTAGGGGTGAATGCTTTTTGCGATAGTTCAAAACGGAACGTTTCACCAGAATTAGTAAAAAAGCCATTCGGGGCACTTCGGGTATAGGCAAGAGCGAGACCAAACGTATAGTACCTATCGGTTAACAAAAAAAAGTCATTGTCGTGATGTATCTCCAGTTGATTTTTGGTAACGGAAATCGATTCTTGTCCCAATAGCTGCACAACCTGGCAGCATAGCATGAAGCTGCTTAGAATGAGGTGTTTAATAACAACGGGCATAGGTGAGAGAAACATATAAATGTGGGAACGCCTTGGGAACCCTGGGAGTTTCAAAATTGTAGGTCAACTTAAAATCATTCCTTCCTTTGCGGTAAAAGACTTCAAAATTATAGAGGAATAATTGGTGGTACGGCTCCACTACAAAAACCGAATTATCTCCAAGAATATTTCCTTCAATGATGGAATCGTGAAAAAGATATCGGTACCCTAACCGAATGGCAAAAAAGAATTCCCGATCCAAACTTCCCAATTGTTTATAAGCGGTAGAGCTCATCAGGGGGTTTCGTTTACCAAAATAAAAGACCACATCGTTTTGTACATAAATGTCCCTGCTTCCGAAGGCCATGCTCGGATTTAAGGCAAAGTGGACGCTAAAAGGGTTGGGCTGCCATTGCCATTCGTGTACATAACTCACGTACAAATTGTTGTGAAAACTGGTTGCTAGTTGTTCTTCCCAGGTCGCGATTCGAGAATCCTCTGCAACCGTTGTATGGAAAAGACTCTGTATTTTTTCAGCTCCAGACCAAGGTCCCGTGATGCCCATGATGAATCTAAATTCCCAAAAATTTCGTGGAGTGGCAATGGAAACTTCGTTTGAAAACCCCAAAAACCCCGCATAGGGCCGATCAAAAAAACGGGTGTTCGTTCCATTGATGTCCGATGGGGTATAAATTTCCTGAAATAAGTAAAATCCATAGTGCCTCTTGGGGGCACTGTCATTTTTTCTAGTGAGGAGTTTTCGGAGGCCTAAAAAAGTCCCTGTGGAATAATACCTGTCGGTAAAGTGAAGGAAATCATTGTCTTCCCTTAATTCGAACTGTTGATTGTAAACCTTGGTCACTAACGAATCGGAGGTACCCGTTTGCTGTGCAAACAGCAGGCCATTTCCGAAAAGGCAAACAAAGACCACAAGGCACAATGAATAGTTTTGGTTGATAGTAGGCCGATTTAGTTAGACATGATTGGTAATACTCTTGAAAAATACAAAACCAAACCCTAAAAACAGCATCAGGTGAAATGGAAAAAGTCCGAAATCGCCCCCTTGGTTCCCTACGATGAAAGCACTGTACATGCCAAACCCAAAGTAGAGCATGAGCAGTCCTTCCAAAAATACGTTGGCAGGAATCCCCTTTCGCAAGTACTTGTTGGTGCGCCAATTGTCCCGAAACGTGGAAAGGTTAAACTTTGGAGTCCGAACAAACTCGCTTTTTTTTCTGAAATGGCCTTCAATCACCGCAAGTGTATTTTGAGCGGAAAAACCCATAGCCACTGAAAAAAAGACGAAAAACATGCCAATGTATTCCACAAATTTTAAAATACCTCCGCCATAAATTCTTTTAAAAGGAAACCAATAGCATATAAAAAATATTAAAGTACTAATCACAAAGAAACTGGTAACGATGAAATAGGCTTTTAAGTGTTCGTATTCGTTTTTGATGTATAACATGGGGATGCTCAATACGGCTACCACAAAAATACTTAGGAACATAGAACTGTTAAGAAGATGCATGATTCCGTGGAGCTTGGTCTTAAAGGGAATGTGCTTATTTTTAAGAACCTTGAGGCCCATTTTCTGAAAGTTTTCGGCCCCGCCTTTGTTCCATCGAAATTGTTGTGATCGGGCTGCGCTCATGATTACTGGGAGCTCTGCTGGGGTTTCTACCTGTTCCAGGTATTTGAACTTCCATTGTTTCAACTGGGCGCGGTAACTTAAGTCCAAATCTTCGGTAAGCGTATCTCCTTGCCAATTCCCCGCATCCAAAATACAAGCTTTCCTCCAGATTCCTGCAGTTCCGTTGAAGTTGATGAAATGCCCTTGACTGTTTCTTCCAACCTGTTCTAGAGTAAAATGAGCATCCAGCGCAAAGGCTTGGACTTTAGTTAAAATGGAGAAATCCCTGTTAAGGTGTGACCATCGCGTCTGCACTACTCCAATTTCTGGATCTTTAAAATAGGGTACTGTTTTCAACAACCAGTCTTCATGTGGGAGAAAGTCGGCATCAAAAATAGCGATGAATTCCCCTTTGGCAATTTTAAGGCCCTCTTTTAGCGCCCCAGCTTTATAGCCATCTCGATTGCTGCGTGTTATGTGATGGATATCAAGCCCCGTTTCCCGTAACTTTTGGATGTGCTGGGCCGTACTTTCAAGGGATTCGTCAGTGGAATCGTCCAAGACCTGAATTTCCAGCTTCTCTCTTGGATATTCAATTTTAGAGATATTATCCAAGAGCCGTTCCATGACGTAGCATTCGTTATAGACCGGGAGTTGAATGGTGACGAAGGGGACTTCTTCGGTATTGGAGAGATTGAACTTTGGGGCCGTAAGGTTTTTCTTGGCTTTTAAGTAATTTACAAGCAAATTGAGTGTGGCCAGTGCATAAAAGAAAATCAAAAGCAGCGCCAAGGAGTAGATAATGATGACAATGGTTTCCCAAATCATTTTTTAAAACTGTATTTAAAAATCCAACCTAGGATTTTTACCCCTGCAAAGATAGCACCTTTTAAGGTTCCTGAAACTTTTGAAACACCAATACGATTTCGATAAGGAACTGGAACCTCGGTATAGGTGAATTTTTTTTTCAAGATTTTCAATTGCATTTCCACAGTCCATCCGTAGGTTTTATCTTCCATATTGAGTGCCACTAGCTTAGGGTACTTAATGGCGCGGAAGGGACCTAAATCGGTAAAGCGGGATTTAAAAAAAAGTTTCATTAGAAAAGTCGCTAACGCATTTCCAAATATCTGGGGAAAGGTCATGGAACCCTTTTCCCTGAGAGATCTCACCCGGGCGCCCACCACAAAATCTAGGTTGCTTTCTAGAATAGGAGCCACAATAGTATTTAGCTTTTCAGGATAATCGCTGTAATCCCCATCCAAAAAAACGATTACATCGGGTTTTTCTGAGAGTCCTGCGAGGTATTCCATACCCTTCAAGCAAGCAAACCCATAGCCTTTGTTATTTTCTGAAAGGACAGTGGCACCTGCTTTTTTAGCCATTGCTGAAGTAGAATCGGTAGAGTTATTGTCCACGACGATAATTTCCGAGACCATGCTGGGAATAGCTTTAATGACCAAGCCGATGGAGGCTTCCTCGTTATGGGCGGGTATAATGACCTTAACACTAGGCATCATGAACGATCTGATGGGCGATTATTGATTATTTAGATAGCGCATCAAATCTACATCATTTCCTAATAAAATTTCCTTGGAATCAATCCTCTTGTCTAAAGGGCCATTTTCTAATTTCAACACCCCCCTGGGGCAGACCGCCGAGCAAATGCCGCATCCCACACAACTGGCTCTTACAATGTTTTCGCCCTTTTGTGCATAAGCCCTAACATCAATCCCCATTTCGCAGTAGGTTGAACAATTTCCGCACGAAATGCATTGTCCGCCATTGGTCGTGATCCTGAACTTGGACAACAGCCGTTGCTGCAATCCTAAAATGGCAGCCATGGGACAGCCAAAACGGCACCAGACTCGGCTTCCGAAGATGGGATAAAAACCGGTTCCGATGACCCCACTGAAGATAGATCCGATCAAAAATCCGTAGGTGGTCCTTAAAGTCTCTGCCTTAAAAAGAAACAGCGTTGTTCCTGAAAAGTAATGGATGGCCAACAGAAACAGAATAATCACTAAATACCCAACGGCACCGTAGCGGGCATCTTTTTTTAGCTCTTTCCGCCGGAATACCCAAATGGCAATCAACAGCAGCGTTAAAAAACTACCCACCATAATCAGGAATACATCCTTCGTTAGCCAATACTTGGTTGAGTTGTTTTCAAGATAGGTCGCTACCACGGCGGTAGTCATGACTACCACAAAAACCAGAACGCTATGAACCACCCAGCGCTCCACTTTCCAAGCTACCATGCGCTTGTCCGAAAGTTGCCTGAAGGGATCACCCACCGTTTCCGCCAATGCCCCACAACCACAAACCCAACTGCAATACCAACGCTTTCCAAATTTGTAGGTAAGGATAGGGGTTATGACTAAAATGCTCAAAATCCCAAAAACCAATAACACTACTCCAATGGTTCCTGCGGAAACAAATGTGGAGACATGGTATTCCTGAAACAGGTAATAATTAAGGGGCCAAACACTTTTAAGGTCGTAGTAGGGCAATTGGAAGTGATCCGAATTGAGTCGGGCCATGAATTCAGGAATCAAAAAAGCGAAGGCTGTTTGAAAGAATAGGACACTAATGGTTCGTATTTTTTCGTATCGGTTATGGCGGTATTTCCAGATAAATTTTATACCGAAAGCCAAAATGGCCACCGTGTAGAGCGTACCGTAGACAAACCACTGACTTGCGGAATTTCCACTCAAAAGCTTGCTAAGGGGGTCGAAAAGTGCAATAAGCCCTGTATTTTCCGTTCCTTTTCGTAAGCCCAAATATTGAGGGTAGAAATATAAAATAGTGTAGAAACCGGTAAGTGACAAACCTGTTACCCATGCCCAAAAACCTCTGTTGGAGATAGATTTGAACCAAACGCCGTCGTTCTTGATACCTTCAGAGGTATTTCTGTAGGCTCCTTTTGAAAAGAGTATTACACCTAAAACCAAACTAATGAGTGATGTGCTCAACCAAAATCCCTTGTGCGGAAAACTAATATTGAATGTGGCCAGGAGCAAAATTGCTAGGCCAAAAATCGCGATGCCCGTTGCATATTTCTGAGAGCGGTTCAAGCTAGCGGGTGGCTGGCCTGTAAGTGTCATATCCTTGGATGCAGTGCTCATGAAATCAGTTGTTTGGTGGATTTTTGGAATGTGGATTGAATGGAAATTTCAAATTTTCGATACCATTCGGGGTCGAAATTGGCCTTCATTAAGTTGGTGATGACAAAATCGACGGTTTGTTGTTCGTTCAACCATCGATCCACGACTTCATGACGCAATCGGATACCAAAGGTATTGATGCCCAAAAAGATTCTACTATCTTTCTGGTAAGCAACCGTGATACACTTGGTGCCATCCTCATGTTCCCAATGAAAGTGTTGTTCCATGTCATTTTTGTTTTTCCCACTGAATACCCAACCATAGGTTTGATACTCAATGTCAAAAAATTTGGCACTGTTGAACCAATTTCCTGGCCTGTAGGCAGTGCGCTTGCCACAAATGGTTTGGGCGACGGTTTCGCCCATCATACGCCCTGTGTACCAAACTGCCTCAACAGCTCTTCTTAAACCAATGGGCTCTTTCTGTTCGGCACAATCACCTATGGCATAGATGTCTTGAACATTGGTTTCCAGATAGCGATTCACCAAGATTCCCTTGCCCAATGCAATGCCACTGTCTTTCAAAAAATCAATATTCGGCGAAACACCAGCAGTAAGCCCTACAAAATTGCACGGGATTTCCTCTCCGGTTTCATGGATGATAACACCACGGACTTTTCCAGCACCGTCGGAGAGGATTTCCTTTAAGTTACTGGAAAGACGTAGGTCAATGTGGTGACTGGCGATGTGTTTATTTAATAATGCACTATCGCTTGCTGGAAGCACGTTACCCCAAAAACTTGGTTCCCGAACCAAAAAGGTAACTGGAATGTCCCTCGTTGAAAGCATTTCAGCCAGTTCGATACCAATAAGCCCGCCTCCCACAATAACTGCTCGTTTGCATAGCCGATTGTTGGGTGCGTATTGCTCCAGTGATTGTAAGTCCTGATAGGAGTATAATCCTTGAACCCCCTGTAAGTCTTGCCCTGGCCAACCAAATTTATTGGGTTTGGAACCTACTGCAAGAATGAGTTTGTCGTAGCCTAAAGAGCCCCCATTTTGAAAATGTACCAGCTTTGCAGCGGGATCTAATTTGCTTACATGGGCATGGATCAAATCCAGTTTGTTCTTTTTCCAGAAGAAATCTTCGTAAGGTTTGGTATGCTCAAATTTCATGTGTCCCATATAGAGGTACATGAGGGCCGTTCTGGAAAAAAAGTGTTCAGTTTCTGACGAAATGATCGAAATACGGCAATTGGATTGTTTTCGGATGTGTCTTGCTGCGGTAACACCCGAAATGCCGTTTCCAATAATCACAACATGTTCCATAAAGATAGGTCGATAGCGCATCTGTCGAAAGGAAAGTTACATACATTACAGATGTTCACCAATTTTTGGGACATAAATTGTATTTTTCACTTATGAAAATGATTTTGCTTGTCCTTGTTGTATTCTGCTTCATGGTGGTGGGGTGTGAAGAAAAGAGTTCCCAAAAAATCAACGGAATAAGCTTGGTGGCTACTCCGGAAGCGGTTATTCAGGAGCATATAAATTCCATCACCAACGTACATGCTAACTTTGCCGCTGTAATGCCCTTTGGCTTCATTCGAAGTTTGAACGACCCAGAGATAGTCTTCAATACCGACCGTCAATGGTTTGGCGAAACAGCTCCTGGAGCTAAACAGGCCATTGAAATGTTGCATAAAAATCATATCGAGGTGTTGTTGAAGCCACAGCTCTGGATTTGGAGAGGGGAGTTTACAGGACATCTGTCCATGGAAGACGAAGCAGTGTGGAAGGTACTGGAAGAAAGTTATCGTGATTTCATTATGACCTTTGCATACTTGGCCGAAGAGCAAAAAGTTTCCGTATTCTGTATTGGAACCGAGCTGGAACAATTTGTTGCCAACAGGCCTTTATTTTGGAAGGATTTGATTCGTGAGATACGTAGCATTTATCATGGAAAGCTTACCTATGCTGCAAATTGGGACGAATACAAGCGCCTTGACCTTTGGGATGATTTGGATTTTATTGGAGTGGATGCGTATTTCCCGATTTCCGACGAAAAAACCCCTACAGCTGAAGCGGCACAAAAAAACTGGGACTCTTGGAAATTGGAAATGCAGGGTGTTTCCGAGAAATTTGAGAAGCCCATCCTTTTCACGGAATTTGGTTACCGAAGTGTGGATTATGCTGGCAAGGAACCATGGCGAAGCGATAGGGAGATGGAAGGTGTTAATTTTGAAGCTCAAAGTAATTTATTGGAGGCCCTCTTTGAAGCTGTATGGACAGAACCTTGGTTTACTGGTGGTTTTCTTTGGAAATGGCACCCCAATGAGGGAGCGGGACGGCATAGGGACGACACTCAATTCAGTCCACAAAACAAGCCTGCTCTTGAAAAAGTGGAGCATTACTATGCCCTTCAAAATTAAGAAGCAATGTATTTATTGTAATAAGACACCAGGCCTTGTGGGGAAGTTCCAAACCATTTTTTTAGATGAATGATGGCGAAATGGAATTGCAGTTTTGCTGTACCATTGGAACGATACCTCCTTGCTGAAGTGACTACACTATCTTTCAATACTATAAATGGACCATGGTCATACAGGCGATTTATAAATTCACAGTCTTCATAAACTTCAAATTGTTCGTTAAAACCGCCTAAGGCATCAAACACCTCTTTTTCAACGAATAGGGATTGATCTCCTCCCCGGCATGCTTTGAAGTTAAATCGCGTAAACCATTGCGAAACTAACAAAATGGGATGCTTGGAATCAAATTTCATCCGAAAGCAACCTGCAATGGCCTTGCCCAATAAGGCCTTTGTTATGGATTGTTCAAAATGGAATGGCGGTACGGTATCGGCGTGCAAAAAATAGAGAATGCTGCCGGAAGCTTCTTGGGCTCCACGGTTCATTTGAACCGCCCTTCCCTTGGATGTGCGAATGGTCTTGATAGGCAATAACCCAGAAAAGTGGGCTACCTCTTCCAAGGTATTGTCCTTGCTGCCCCCGTCCACCACTATGATTTCCATCGTAGTATTTTGGGGAATCTCTTTGGTTAAGTGCAACAGGAGTTTTCCTATGGTTTGGGATTCGTTAAGTACCGGGATGATTATACTTATCATGACCGAAAGATACAACCTATTGTTGTTCGTTCAAACTCCAATCATATTCGAGAAAATCGATGCTCGCATTAGGAGCAATCTTGGTTTGAGTGTATTGGTTGATAAAACCGATCAAATCTTTTTCACCCTGAACTTGAAAATCTTTCCTATACCACTTAAAGATGTGCGAGAGTTTCACTTCTTTTTTGGAGAGGCTATTTTTACTACTATTGATAAATTTGCGTGTTACCTCATCCAACTGAGTTGCTATTTTTTCAGGAACATAGGCTTCATTCAACAAATTTGGGCAAGACAGGGAGGCACAATTGATGGCGAAGTGAATGCGCGGTTCGTTCATCTTTCGTAAGATGCTATTTTCAATACCTCCCAAGGAAAGGGTTTTGTCCCCAATGGGGACTCTTCCTTTGGTCCATGCGCCTGGAATGTCCTTGATGCTTTTTATAGGGTAATTCTGAAGGATCAGTTCAACTGTATAAGCATTGTAGGTATTGATATAATAGGCAAGCAGTTCTGCCGTAGTCCACGATTCAGATGGTGGATTTGCAGCGAGCATTTTTAGGTAAGCCTCTAATTCTTTTTGATCCTTAAGAAACCCTTGGTAGTCCACCAGGCCTTCAGAATTCACATGTTTTTTTAACAAAACCCCCCACTGGGAATGATCTACAACCGATTGGCTTGTAGGGTCAATTTTTTCGAAAACTTTCTTAATGGGTTGCCCTTGACTGCTCAACCCAGCTGCTGACAAAATCGAACAGCTTTGCATGCTGTATGATAAGAAAGCAAGAATAACAATTTGGCTCCAATATTTCATGTGTTTCTTTCTAAAAAATACGCAAACGATTACCTTTTGGTTTTAATAGGATATAATTCCTGGTGCAAAAAGTCCTGCGGAAAATGCTCGTCTCCTTCAAATCCCAATTCAATATCCCTGCCGTTGTAGGGAATGTGCTCGGTTCCGAAAATATAATCCCACAAGCTAAGAGTCAATCCAAAATTCACGCCATACTTTATATGGGAGGGAAGGTTTTTGGCATGATGCCAAATATGCATCTTTGGGTTGTTCAAAAGAAATTTCAATGGACCATAGTCCCAACCCACATTGGCATGGTTCAAATGTCCGATGGTGAGGGCAAAAAAGTGAACAATCGCCACATCCTGAGGTTCCAGTCCGCTGATAATGGCCAAGGGAATATACAGCATCGATTTGTAGACCACGGGTTCCATCCAATGGTAACGCAACTGAGCGGCAAAGCCCATTTCCTTGACAGAATGGTGTACTTTGTGAAAATTCCATAAAAATGGAACACGATGTAACAACCGATGGGTGTTCCATTGTACAAAATCACTTACTAGGAAAAACACCAAGAGTCCCAAACCATAGGGAAGGGTATTGATATTCAGTAACTGAAAGTCATGAAGAGTGAGCCCCCATCCTCTCAAAAGATCGTTGAATAAAGTCGCTACGGTATTGGACAAGGCGATTAAAACAATAAGGTTCAGTAGGAAGAAATTGAAGAACATGTAAAAGGCATCCAGCCAAAAACCCTTACGAAAAATGGATTGGTTTTTTCTCCAAGGGAAAAGGATCTCCAAAGCCCATACCATAAGGGAAACCAAAATAAGTCCGTAAAAATAGTTTTCCCAATGCAACTGGGTAACTTCATCCAGCAAATAGTTGAAATACCCTTTGTAAGAACTTTTTATGATGTCTAGATACCGTTCCATGGTCAACAACAACCTCCCCCGTCATAATGAAATGTGGAGGGACTTATAAAAATATCGTCTTTTTTAAGATCCAAAAGGGCTGCTGCAGTTTTGTCGCAAATGGCTAAGGGTTGATTTTTTAATAGGACATGCCCTTTTTTGTCATCAAAGTAATCCGATTCACCATAATAGATGGCCGCTTTGCCGGTAAATATGCAAGGCCCATCATGGGGCATGGGATCCTTGATGGCCGCCACTTCAATAGATTCAATATAAATGAGTTCTTCCGTTGGATAGTGTTTCGGGTCCAAAATACGATAGGGTTTTCGCGCTCTTATTTCAATAGTGCCAAAACCCACATCGGTAAGCGCTTTTACATAGTCTTTGATAGGGAGGCTACCGCTTAGGCACAATGCCCTAAGGCGTGCGTCGTTGCGCAAGGTTTCGTTCATGGGTTGCTCACAGGTAGGATCGCTCATGACCAAACGCCCGTGCGGTTTTAACACACGGTACATTTCTTCCAGGGCCTTTTTAAGATCGGCTTCCTTGAAAATATTGAAGAGGCAGTTTTGGGCCGCTACATCAATACTGTTATCCGATATGGGAAGATTAAGGGCATCACCTTTTTTGAGGGTAATGAATTCCTTTTGAAACCAAGGATTAAGCCGCTCGGCTTCTTCAAAGTTTTGTGCCGCCGCATGCAACATTTCATCAACAACATCCACACCCACAACACCTCCGTCTTGCCTTGAAAAGTAGGAGAACTGCAGCAATTCCATACCTCCGCCAACCCCAACATAGAGAATTTTTGGATGGTTAACTAAGTCCCTTGGGTGTACAGTCGAACCACACCCATAATTCATTTCTTGCATGATTTTTGGAATTTTCAATCCGGGGAGTTCCCAAACGGGATTGGTTGTGCAGCAAAGGCCAACTTCTGGGGTGAGGGCTGCTTTTTTATAGAGGTCGTGCGTTGTATCTAAGTAGCTCATATCAATGATTGATTCGGTATTAAGTAGCAATTAGTTCCCAAAGCTTACAGTTTTGCAATAAGGCCAGCGAAAAGGGCAATCATGTTGGGTTCGGCTTTGGCAGCTTGGGATAGAATGTCGGAAATATTTACAGGATGAAGATTATCTGGGTCGCACTCGTCGGTAAGGACCGAAATTGCGGCCACTGGGAGCTTTAAGTGATTGGCAACGATTACTTCAGGAATGGTACTCATACCTACCGCATCCGTACCAATAAACTTCAAATAGCGGTATTCTGCACGGGTTTCCAGTTGAGGCCCCAATACACTGGTATAAATGCCTTTGTGCAACTGTATGTCTTTTTCAACAGCAATTTCCTCCAACATTTTATTCATCTCCGAATCGTAGGGAGCACTCAAATCCACAAAGCGTTCGCCCAAATGTTCTACTCCCAGAAAGGCAAGGGGGGAAGTTCCTTGAAGGTTGATGTGGTCGTCAATGAGCATGATTTCTCCTTTTTTAAAGTTAAGGTTAATGGCTCCGGCTGCATTGCTCACCAACAGTTTCTGGATGCCCAACTGGTGCATTACCCTTACGGGGAAGGTAACGTCTTGAGGTGTATAACCTTCGTACAAGTGGAAACGGCCTTGCATGACCACCACTTTTTTTCCTTCCAAAATACCATAGATTAGTTTTCCCTTGTGAAACTCCACCGTTGCTGTAGGGAAATTTGGAATGTGATTGTAACTTACCTCATTCAGAATTTCAACGGTATCGATCAATTGGCCCAAACCGGTTCCTAAAATAATGCCGATTTCAGGGTTTTCAAATCCTCGTTTCCTTAAAAATTCCGTGGCTTCCTGAATGTTTTTAATCATGGTGTAAATGCTTTAAAAAAGGTTGAAATGCTTCCAGATGTGCAATGTCTTCATACACATCTACATCATTGCGTTCGGGAAGCAATACAAAGCGTTCATTCCTTAGATCACTTAGCGTGTCTTTAAGAACCGAATTGCTTCCCCATTGTTTTTCACTAAACAGTTGAGGCCAAGGTTTTTTCATGCCCAACAAATAGTAACCGCCATCGGTAGCGGGGCCCAATACAAAATCGTGCGAATTTAGGGCAGTAAACGCTGCTTCCAAGTCGGATTGGGATAAGTCGTACATATCCGACCCAATGATGATGATTTTTTGATAACCATCTTGAAAACCCTCCTGGAATGCCTGTTCCATCCGCGATCCCAAGTGGTCGCCCACTTGAAGTTTTTTAGTGTAAACCTTTGGATCCCACAGATCGTGTGGCCAAATTTCATCGGTATAATAAACGCGTTTGTCGGTGTTTAGATTTTGGGTTACCGAAACGGTATGCTTCAATAGGAATTTATAAATTTCCAGTGCTTTTTCAGCGCCAATTTTTGTAGCCAGGCGGGTTTTGCACTTTCCAAGCTCGGGATTGCGTGTAAAAATTAGTAGCAATTTGGAAGAGGTCGGGAAATGGAAAACGTCTTCTGCATAGTCCTCTCCGGTATCATTGGTGGTGAACAATCCCATGAAGTTATTCTACTTTAATTCCTTTTTTTAGGTATTTCCCCCAGTATTTAGAATAGGTGTGAATGCGTTCGGTCTCCTTACCTTCCTGATCCACAATGGGGAAATCCTCATTTTTCCATTCAAAGATACCACCATAGAGGTTTTTAACATCCGTATACCCCAACTTTTTTAGTTTTTGGGCAATTTTTTGGGATCGAATTCCCACAGAGCAATAGACAATGATGAGCGTATTTTTATCCCTTACAATTTTTTGAATGGCCATTGGAGAAAAATCGGTGGATCCAATGAGGTGTGCAGTGGGGATTTTACTCACCTCGAATTCCTCTTGGGTCCTTGTGTCCAAAAGGATGGCTTTTTTGTGAAGCTGTAACATGCGTGCTTCAGTTACAGAAATGTAAGGGATGCCAGGGGAAGGATGGCTCTCTAAGAGGGTATCCAGGGCATCCTGCGCCAAAAGGGCACTACCAACAAAGCTAAGAAGTATAAAAAAGGCTCCTTTCATTAAGCTACAGTACCTTGACAACTACTTCCGGCACCTGCCGTGCAACCATAGCAGTGTTGGGAAATAATGATATTTCGATCGTTTAGTTCAGTTTCGTTGTATTCTGAAATGTGTTTTACCTTACTGGCCACTTTAAGTTCCAGCATTTGGTTGAAATCACAATCGTAAAGCCACCCGTCCCAACTTACCGAAAGGGTATTGGTACACATTACATTGGCAACCGCAGCAGGATTGAATGCTTCCACCAAATTGTACATGTAATCTTCGTAATTGTCGCTGGCAATCAAAAAGTCCAAAAAGCGAGAGATGGGCAAGTTGGTCAATGCAAATAGATTATGAAAATGAATTCCAAAATCTTCCAACAGAGCTTTTTTAAAATCTTTTTCCATACTCGCCTGGTCGCTAGGTAAAAAGGCGCCGCTGGGATTGTATACCAGGTCCAGTTTTAGGGGGTTGTCGGGCATGCCATAGCCTACTTCATTCAACATCTTAAGTGCTTTTATGGAAGCGTCGAATACACCTTCACCACGCTGTTTATCCGTTTTTCCTTTCGTCCAGTGCGGCATGCTGCTTACGATATGGATGTTGTATTTTTTGAAAAATTCGGGAAGGTCGAAGTATTTCTTGTTGGAAACCATGATGGTTAAATTACTGCGAACAATAAAGTCCTTCACCCCTGCTTTACTGGCTTCTTCGACAAACCAACGGAAATCTGGGTTCATTTCTGGGGCACCTCCGGTTAAATCCAAGGTGTGGGCACCGGTGGTTTTGATAACGTCCAAGCACTGTTGCATGGTTTCGCGCGTCATGATTTCCTTTCGGTCGGGACCTGCATCCACATGGCAGTGTTCGCACACTTGGTTGCACATATACCCCACATTGATTTGTAATATTTCCAACTTTTGGGGCCTCAAGGGAAACTGATTGCTTTTTTTTATTTTTTCGGCAAAAGTGGGCAATTCGCCATTGGCAAATAAACCATTTGAAAGAAATTCCATTTGGTTTTGCGCTTCGGCTAGCTTACTTTGGCGTTTGTGTAACGATTGTGATTTTACTTTCGTCATAGGGTCTTTTATCCTTCCAATTTGTTTACTTTGTTCATCATCATGACTCCATGGACTAGGCTAGCACCACTTTTTATGGCAGCTCCTACATGAACAGCCTCCATCATTTCTTCTTTAGTAATGCCTCGTTGCAAGCCATCCTGGGTATAGGCATCAATACAATAGGGGCAAAGTTCTGTGTGTGCTACGGCTAAAGCAATGAGGGATTTTTCTCGTGCTGACAAGGCTCCTTCTTCAAAAACTTTTCCGTAGTAATCAAAAAACTTGGTGCCTAGTGTTTCACTCCAATCGGTAATGTTTCCAAATTTTCTGAGGTCTTTGGGATCGTAATAGGTCATAATGTTTGGTTTTAGGTAATATACGATGTTGATGCAAAACCAGATTGCATTTTTTAAAGATACGTAAGTAGTCCTTTATTGTCATTAAAACTTACGCTTCCCATTAACTTAATCAAAACTAAAGGTAAAACCTGTGGAAAGATTGTACTGTGACTTAGGAATTCCAATTGCAGGAACGGCATCATACACAAAGAGGTAGGTGGTTTCAAGGGCAAAATTCTTGAAAATTTCAACCAATAATGAACTTTCACTCGAGATACGATAATCAGAAAATTCCTTGAAACGAGGCTGGTAATAGGTAGTACTCACCAGTGAGACCCTATCGGAGGGATAAAAACTAAACGAAAAATAGGTACTGCCTCTAAGGGTGCGTTGGAATGGAGTGATCCCATCATCCACTTCTTCGTATTCAAACATAGCCAAGGTGCCCAGGTACAGCTTGTATTTTTCGGAATTGGTTAATTTAAAACGAGGCCCTGTGCCAGTTAATCCCCTAAACTTGATAAGGTTTACTTTGTTGTATTGTCCTTGAACAAATGCCTCCCAAGCGATCCTTGGATGGAAGCGGTAGTTGTACCTTAAATGCGATACTAGGCTGTTGTCAAAATCTTCGCCTTCAATCTTTTGAAAAGCCACGTCGTTTTTTAAGAGAACCAGGTGCTTGTTCATTTTGTACTGTATGTGGATGTCACTTCCCAGCGTCACAAAGTCGTTGACGTTTCTTTTTAGGGCAAGGTTAAGATTTGCAGAACCAGACCAGCCGGAAGTGTCGGTTACTTTTCGTAAAGATTCGACGTTAAGTATTTGGGCCCTTGAAGTAAAAGAAAGGACCATGAGCACAACGATGAGGTATTTCATGGGTAAAAATTCAACACCGTGAAAGTACTAAAAAAATCAAAAACCCTTGTAGTGTTCCCAAGAGGGTCTAGACCATGCTTATTGGAAATAAATGTAGGTAAACACCACAATCAGTACAATGATGAGCCCTACGGGTTTTACGTATTTCCAAGCGGTGATATCTACTTGTTTGGTATACTCCAATTGGAAATCGGTGCTTCGAGGGTACAGTTTTCCAATAAGCAGCATGATTAAAATGTTGAAAACAAATAAGATGGCCATCACATGGAGGAAATGCGGATAGTTTTCGCCATAAATTGGCTTTAAAACAAACTGACTTATACTGTAAAGGATTACGCCAGACAGAATTCCGATTTTTGCTGCAATGGCAGGAACCCGCTTGGTTAGATAACCCACAACAATGATGGTAAGAATGGGGATGCTATAACAACCATTTACTTCTTGGAGGTATCCAAAAAGGCCCGCCGGGGCATTGGCAATAAAAGGAGCAATAAACATGGAGGCAAGTGCAAGAAAAATCCCAAAAAGCTTCCCTTTCTTTACAACGGTTTTCTCGTCGGCACTTTTGTTAAAGTATTCCCGGTAAATATCTACCCCAAAAAGGGTCACAGAACTATTCAAGGCACTGTTGAACGAACTCAAAATGGCCCCAAACAGCACTGCTGCAAAGAAGCCTACCAAAGAAGCCGGCAATACTTCGCGTACCAATGTGGGATAGGCTTGGTCTGGAATGGAAATTTGGTCTTTGTATAGGTAGAAGGCAATCACCCCTGGCAAAACAACCATCAAGGGCCCTAAAATTTTGATGAATGCAGCCAACATCAATCCTTTTTGACCTTCTTTCAGATTTTTGGCTGCTAAGGCCCTTTGGATGATGGCTTGGTTGGTCCCCCAATAGAACACCTGTACGAGCATCATACCCGTAAAGATAGTTGCAAAAGGAATGGAAGAGGACTTACCTCCAGCTGCAATAAACTTCTCTGGGAGTTCTGTCATCAGCCTGGACACCCCTCCTGAGAGACTTCCGTCGCCAACAACCAATAATCCAAAAATAGGAATCATCATTCCGCCTATCAAAAGGCCAATGGCATTGATGGTATCCGATACGGCTACGGCCTTCAATCCCCCGAAAATGGCATAGATGGAGCCGATAATCCCGATGCCCCATACACACAGCCACAGGGATGCTGTTTCGGAAATGCCAAATGCTTCCGGCACATTGAACATGGTGCTAATGGCTAGTCCACCCGAATACAGCACTATAGGGAGCAATACCACCATGTATCCGGAAAGGAACAATCCCGAGGCAATCGCTTTGGTTCCTTTATCGTATCTTTTTTCTAAAAAGGTAGGCACCGTGGTAATACCTCCTTTCAGGTAGCGAGGCAACAGGAATAATGCAGTAACCACCATGGCGATAGCAGCTAATGTTTCCCAGGCCATCACCAAAATTCCTTCCGAAAAAGATTGCCCGTTAAGTCCAACAATTTGTTCTGTGGAAAGGTTGGTAAGTAAGAGGGAACCCGCTATGACCCCTGCCGTTAGGCTGCGTCCTCCCAGAAAATAACCGTCTGCACTTGTTTCATCTGTTTTCCGGGTGGCATAATAGGAAATGACTGCTACAAGGAGTGTGAATGCGATAAAGGTAATGATTGTCATGATTCTTTATTTTTAGATTCCTAATACTTTTGAAATAACATCTGCATAATCGGGAATGCGTCCCACGTTTTGAAGTTTGATAGCCGCCATTTGTAGTGCAGCTTCCATACATTTTTCATTTGATTTCCCTTTGAGGTATGCAAAGAGAAAACCACTCCAAAAAGCATCACCAGCTCCAGTGGCATCCATGATTTTTTCTACTTTTAGTGCCGAAAGTGCAATCACTTCTTGTCCCTTTTGGCTTAATTTTGCGCCTTCTTTTCCCAAGGTAAAACAAATCAATTGCGCACCCATGCCATGGAGTATGGCGAACACTTTTTCGTGAGTCAATCCTTTTCCAAAAAGCCGGTCCACATCATCCTGACTTACCTTTACCAGCGGACCAAAACTACAATAAGTTTCTATGGCTTTAAGGGCCGAGGCATTATTGGGCCAAATTTTTTCTGAATAATTGATGTCGATGCTTAATTGGCAACCTAATTCCTTGGCACGCTTGGCTTGCATCAATAGGGTGTCACGGGCAGGCTTTTTGCTGAGTGCGAAACAGGTGGTATGGTAAATTCTGGTTTGCTGTAACAATGCATCGGGCAATTGCTCCGGGGTAATTTCAGTATCCGCCCCACGGAATGCAATGAACTCTGGGGTGTGCTGTGTGCGACTGATAAAAATCACTGTAGTAGGCTTTTTCGAAGTTTCCCGAAGATGGCTTGTACACACTTTGGCTTCTCGAAGCCGGTTTACGATGTAATGGCCCAAACCATCTTTCCCCACGGTGGCCACCATTTCTACCTGCAGCCCCAAACGGCACATGTTCATGGCGACATTGGTTGGGCTGCCTCCAAGGTAGCGATGGTAATCCTTGGTATCTTTTATGGGATGCTCAAGTTGTTCCCCGATAAAATCGATCAGGGCTTCCCCTACGCATACGATGTCCACATTTCGGTTCATTGAAATAAGCTCTCTGGAGGTGTTAAAGTATTCAATTTTTGAATCAAATCATTTCGAAGTAAGGACATTCCATACTGAAAGGAAGCATTCATCCAACCAAACCCTTCCTTGGTAATGTATTGAAACTCCGTTCCCACGTTTCCGTATTCGGCAAAAACCTTGTGGGTAGCGCTTACTACGTCATATTTTTCGGGAATGGTACCGTTATAATCCACAGCGTTTTTTGTAATCATGAACAACCATCGGTAAACCAATTCCTCCATTTCTTTCTCATAACCGTAGTGCTTTAAGCCCCTCCAGATCATCATTTGGTGTGGTGCCCAGCCATTGGGATAATCCCATTGTTTTTGAGGGCGTTCCTTAGAAATGGCACCTCTGCTTTCCATGGTACAGGATGCGACTCCCCCCTTTTCCATTAACAGCGGAAGTGCTTTTTCGACCACTTTTTCGGCTTGCTCCTTAGAGGCCATTCCTGCCCAAAGAGGGGTAAAGAGGGTGGCCGAAACAAAATGGGTTTGTTCCCTTTTTTTGAAATTATAGTCGAAATACATTCCCTGTGCTTCATTCCACAAGAAGGTGTTAACCAGTGCTTTCCGCTTCTGTGCCTTTTCTTGCCAATATGCTGAAGTGTAATCTTTTCCGTTAAGCGAAAAGCAATCGTCAAACTGTGTCTGGATAAGTTCCGAAAAATCCATTTCATACTTGTAGAGAAATGCGTTTAATTCAACTACATTCAAATCGGCACAAATGCCTTCCAAGCGGTATGAGGTATCATGGCCCGACTCGCGAACACTTCGATCGTGTACAAAATAATCGTCCAGTTGCGGATTTTGGATGGTTCCATTTTGGTAGCCCTTTTCGTAATCCGAAACCCCTATTCCTGTTGCACGGGCATAAGGCCCTATTTCATGGTGAAAATGCCCAGCTTCAGCCTCGGGAGGTTGGCCAATTCCTTCAGCTAAGTAGCGATTTAACCCGTTGTCTACCAAACGTTTGCCAAGAACCATCCAAACGGTTTCATATTCTTTGATGCATGTTTTTAAATGACTTTCGAGCCAATGCTTGTCCTGGTTTTTTTCATAGACTTCAGCAATCAGGCTGCTGTAAAATGGGGGTTGGGTACGGGTGAGGTAGTACGATCGATTGGCATTGAGGATTTTTCCGTAGTGTTCAATTTCATATTGAAAATTATCGGCCATGGCCCTTGCCAGATCCACACGGTCATCCAACAATAGCCCAATCGATTCAAAATAGCTATCCCAACCATACATTTCGTTGAAACGCCCTCCGGGGACCACAAACGGAACCCCACAGGCACCACCATGGTCTTTTTCTAGAAGTTTTAGGGAAAGGATGCCGGGTTGATTGTTGATGCTTTTTACATACTGCGGTGTGATGGTTTCCGGAAGTTGAATGACTTCCAACGGTTGTCGTTTTTGAAGGTTTTGGTAGTAGTTCAAGGCAAACCCATCCTTGTATGGTACATACACCCTTAAAATGGAGGTAGCCTCCAGCGATTCGTTTTTGGTATCTTTCAAAAGGGCTTCAATGCCTAATTCGTCCATGCTACGGGTAAGGCCATTCCAGTAGTAGTCCCGAATCATCCGCGAGATACGGTGGGTGGGGAGTTCCTCAATTTTGGAAAGCGGTATTTCAACGATTTCTTCACCTGTATCCATGGCCAAGACCAGTTCCTGTAGCAAGTTCGAAAGATGGTACGTTCCCTTTATTTCGATGGAATTGCCACTCTTGTTTTTCAATAAAAAACATTTGGGCCCTTGATCCTCGACCGTAATCTTAGTATCGCCATCGGTATCCTCTTGGGCTAAAAGTTGCTTTAGGGTGTCTCTTATATGAATCTTAAAAACCACTACTTAGGTCGTTGTTTTCCGGTTCAAAAAAAACAGGGTGATCAAGAGGATGGTTAGGGGGATGAGCGAAAGGTAAAAAACGTTGTTCCCTCCCAATAAATCAAATAGATTGCCAATAATGACTGAGCCCGAAGTACCTCCTAAGGCCGAAACAAAAACCAATATTCCGGCAAGGGCACTGTGATTTGACTTTTCCGTATTCGATAGTACAGTAGAACTTACCAAAGGATATAAGGGGGCTAAAAATAATCCTATTAATGGAAATAGGAATGAGACCAGTGGCAAATCTGCCATTGTTGCCGCCTGTTGATTTGGCACATTGCTCGCCATGGGCATCACAATTAAAACCAAGATCCCGGCGGCCAACAATCCAAAGGATGCGATGTAGATCCATTTAATTCGTTTAACCATCAGTCCGGAAAAAAACCTCCCAATGGCAAACGATGCCATCAAAATAACAGACACTTGGGTAGCTAACGAAGCCTTAATATGCAAAGTTTCTTTGTTAAAGGTTGGCAACCATGTCATGATTCCCTGCTCGGTCATAACGTAAAAGAATGCAAAGACTGCAAAGAGCCACACCATGGGGTTGGCAAAAAGACGGAGCATATCCAATATATCTTTATTGATGGTAGTTTGCTTTCTTTCTACGACAATATCAAATTTTGAAAACAGCACTATAAAAAATGCCAAGCCTACAATTGCGGTCATTAAGAGGTAACCTCGCAGCCATGCATTCGGGTCATTTTCATCATCGTAGAACAGGGGAAAAATTAAATACATAAAAATTATACCAAGCATGAATATGGTTTCGATGAAACTCATAAGCTGACTGTGTCCCTCCTTGGAGTCTGTAACGTACCCAATGAGGGCATAAACAGATACTTTGACAATGGCAAAGGTCATCCCGGTTATGGCAAATAGTATTTTTACTGCCCAAAATGAATTGCCAAAGTACATGCCCAAACAGCCAAAAAAGACTAAGCCTAGACTTATGAGCATCCCTCTTTTGTAACCAATCTTGGGTAGGATGGAACCAATAAGAAACGACACAAAGGCAATGGATAAATCTTTAAACGGCTCCAAAAGAGCAGCATCAGCCTTTAACACCCCATACACTTCCTGAGAGCGTTCCACCAGGATGCCTACACTGTTTAGTAAGGCTGCAAAAACAAAATAGATGAGGAAAAGCGATAATTTTAATCCAAAGTGCTTCATAAGTTGATGTCTTTTTCGAGGCTAGTACCCAAGCGCATGGCCAAAAAGCCGGCGATGATGAAAAATACCCCGCCAAATAGAATGGCGTTGATGGCATTATTTCCAAGTCCGTATTCGATGATTGGCCCAAAAGATACTGTTTGCAGCAACATGGGTATGACAATCATCATATTTACAATACCCATATAAACGCCTCTTCTTTCGGAAGGAATCACCTTTGAAACCATGGCATAAGGGATGCCCATCATGGCTGCCCACCCAATTCCAAATAATACCATGGGCGCCAACAGTAAAAATTCGTTTTTGATAAAGGGCATGGACAACATACCTATACCTGTTAGCAATAAACTCACTACATATACTTGTTTAGAACCGTACTTTTTGGCAATGGGAACCAATGCTAGGGCAATAACCATGGTCACAAAATTATACGTGCCATTCATGAGCCCCACCTGGGCTAACGCTTCGTCCTGCCCCATTCCGGGAATGGAAGTCTTGAGCATGGGAGAGATAAATTGCCAATAAATAAAAAGTGCGTACCACTGAAAAAAGTAAACCGCAGCCAATTTCCACATGAATTTTGGCATGTCCTTGATGGCTTCGGCCGCTTCCATAAGGGGCATCAGTAAATCACCAAACTTTTTGATTGCTGCATTATTGGGATTGTTCTTAATAAGCCGGTAGAGGAAGAATAACCAAAAGAAGGCAATGAGGAGCATTATTACCACCAATAAATTATAGTTTACGAACAAATAGGGTATCAAATAGCCCATGGCCAAGCCCAATCCTATGGGAACGGATAGTACGACAATTAAAGCACTAAAAACCTGAATGATAGGATGTGGTTTGCCTCTGTTAAATTCCTTGATTTCCTTGAGCTCTTCATCACTTGGTGGAATTTCGGGTGTTTTTAGGATCGACCATAAAACGGTCGCGATGGATGCAAATGCTCCTAAAAAGAACGAATAATAGACCCATCTGGGAATGGCGTGTACTACTTCGGCGCCATCTGCTGCTTGGACACTGAACCAATCCTGAAAAAGGAACAGCGAAAAGTTTGCGATGGTAATTCCTGCACCAACAAACAAACTTTGCATCTGGTATCCAAAAGTGAGTTGCTCATTGGGTAACTTATCCCCCACAAATGCCCGGTAAGGCTCCATAGCCGTATTGTTGGCCGCATCCAAAATCCATAGGAGCCCAACTGCAAACCAAAGGCTAGAACTGTAAGGAAATGCAAAAAGACAAAGACTGGCCAGGATGGCCCCAATCAAGAAAAAGGGTTTGCGCCTTCCCGATTTTGGAGACCAAGTTTTGTCGGAAATGGCACCTATGATAGGTTGAATCAATAGCCCAGTAACGGGTCCTGCGAGATTCAACAATGGTAAATCCTGATGGTGCGCCCCTAAGTATTCAAAAATAGGGTTGACCGCACTTTGCTGTAGCCCAAAGCTGTATTGGATTCCAAAAAACCCAACATTCATATTTAAGATTTGCCAGAACGATAACCTCGGTTTTTTTATCATAAGTTGGATTTTAATTGGCGTTAGTGGTGAAAAACTGCCATGGCTCGGTTTTCACCCTGTAATATCCGTAATTTTTGAGAAAAAATATTTTTTTGAAGAGGTATTTTCTGAAATCCGCAACGAAAACGTTATCGTTATTTTTAAAAATACATCATACTGCCAATTCCATTGCCAATTTCATAAACACGATTCCCGAGGCGGTGTACCCCATTTTTGTTTTGCCTCCGGGCTCCAAGGTGTTGGCATTCAGGTATTCATGAAAATCCCATCGTGGATTTTGGCTCAGTATATTTATAAACGAATCGACAATTTTTTTTGCTGCTTCATGGCATCCATGCTGTGCTAAGCCTAAACTAAATAGCCCCATCCAAACAGGCCAAATACCCCCATTGTGAAAATCGCCCGGATAATTTTTGAAGCTGAAAGAATAATTGTCTTCCAACAGGTACCAGTCGTCACTTTCAGGGGTTGTCATGGGCCAGAAGGCAGGAACCAGATGGTTAGGTAAGGTGGCTACAAATTCGGAAAGGGCCATTTTTTGTGATTCCTCCATATTGAAAAACAGCAAGGCCAAAGCATTTCCGGCGGCATCAAAGCGCAAATCGTAGATGCCCGGAAGAATGAAAGCTCCAAAATGCTTGGGTTTTTTTTGAAGCGCCTTTTCAAAAGCAAGCGGCTGATACCTTAATTTCTCCTCAGTTTTTGTTGACGGCCAAAAATTGGTTTTTGTTTTTTCAATAAGCAACTCAAAACCATTTTGTTTTTCGTTTGTGAGGGTTCCCCATAATTGCTCGCCCCACAATCTAAGGACATTATCATAAAGGGTGTATCCGTGAATGGGATATTCATCGGCCCAATTACCACTAAGCGGTGTATAAAGCCAACCCTTGGCATTCATCTCTATCGCCTTCAAAAAAAGACGGCATTTTTGGATACAGGGTTTTAGGATTTCCCATGCAGTTTCATCTTTGGTATGTTCATAGTAAAGGCAACTTCCCACAATAAACCAAGTGTTGGCATCGATACGACCCACCAAACTTCCGAAGGAAACATCGTCCGTATGAGGCAAGACATTCGAGGGGATCATTCCTTGGGCATTTTGAGCTTTTGCTAAGGAAAGTAATGAGTTTTTAAGGCCTTCAATTAGAATGGGGTCGTCAATCCATAAACCTGCCAATCCGCAAATGATGCTATCCCTAGCCCAAATGCGTTTGTAATTATCGGCTTCGATGGTACTGGCCAATAGGCCCTCCTTGGTGGTGAGGTCGTGTAGCAGCGCAATGGCTTTCTGATAAAGGGGATTGAAGTTGTGTTCCATTTATTCCTCAAAAAGACTGATTGCAAAACCACCTCCAGGGGCCATTTTTATTTTCAGTTGGGTGGTCCTGGTAATATCCATCGAATCTATGGAATAAGCTTCTGGGTTTTCATCCCAATCTGCATTTTCAGCGTCCTTATAAATTTTGGCAACAAATGTTTTTCCCTCGGGCAAAAAACCAAAATCGAGGGTTGCTTCACGGGCATTTTCATCCGTAATACCCCCAACAAACCAATTGGAGGATGTTCGCTCTTTTCGGGCAATAATCACGAAATCACCAATTTCAGCATCCAGCACCTTGGTTGTTTCCCAATCCACCCCTACATCGGTAATGAATTGAAATGCAGGATGGATTTTCCCATCTTTCATGTAGTGCTCGGGCAAATCGCACGCCATTTGTATGGGACTGTAAATTACCACATAAAGTGCTAATTGATGGGCCATTGTGGTGTTTACTTGGTTGTTTTTTTTGTATTCGTTGAATTTGATATTGAACACTCCGGGTGTAAAGTCGATAGGGCCAGCAAGCATTCTAGTAAAGGCTACTATTGAAAGGTGTCCCGGCGGGTTGCCACCATCGCTGGCCCACGCATTGAACTCTTGCCCACGCAGTCCTTCCCTTGAAATGGCATTAGGGAATGTGCGTCTTTTTCCAGTGGCCTTGATGGGTTCGTGGGCGTTGATGGCCACTTGTTTTTTGGCAGCTTCTTCCAGTACTTTTTGATAATGATTGACCATCCATTGCCCATGATGGTATTCCCCTTCTGGGATGATTTTGCCTACATAGCCTGTTTTTACTGAATGGATTCCATAGCTTTTCATCAGGGAGTAGGCGGTATCCATCTGTTTTTCATAGCTCCTTGGTGCTGCCGAAGTTTCGTGATGCATAATTAACTGCACCCCTTTTTCTTTGGCATAGGCGGTAATGGTAGCAAGGTCATAATCTGTGTAAGGCGTTACAAAGTCAAAGACCCCTTCACGGTCTGGAATGTTGATCCATCGGTCCCAACCCGTATTCCATCCTTCTACCAACAAGCCTTTGATTCCGTTAGCTGCTGCAAAATCAATATATTTTTTTGCATTTTCAGTCGTAGCACCATGACGGCTGGACCCTTTTTCGCCTTCAGTAAAGGTGTTCATGTTCTGACTTCCTTCCATGTCCCAGGTAGATTTCCCAAGATGCATTTCCCACCAGATGCCTACATATTTCATTGGGGTAAAATAACTTACATCACCAATACTATTAGGGTCGTTCAAGTTGAGGATCATCTTAGACTCTATCAAATCGCCGGGTTTATTGGCAATTTGAATGGTTCGCCATGGGGTTTCAAAGGGCAATCGCACTTTGGCTTTTGCTTGCAATCGTTCCGAACCCACCAATTCGCTTGTCATGGAAAGGTTTTTAGCATCAACTTTTAGTGTCATGCCAGGATAATCGGTCAAATCGGCTTCATGAAAGCTCAGGTAGGTTCCTTCGGCCGTTTTCATTGTAACTGGAGTATTGACGGCATTTTCTGGGATGTACGTAGCAATGAGATTGGGATCGTTTCTTTTGGAAAGGGCATCAATTTTTGAAAACGACGTTTCGTTATACAAGTGTTCATAAATATCCCAATCGCCTGGTTGCCACCAAACTTGATGGTCTCCAGTAAGATTGAACTGGGTATTTTCATCAGTAATAGTTAGCTCGGAATACGTGGGGTCTTCCGGGAATTCGTACCGAAATCCGATCCCGTCATCAAAAGCGCGAAACACAATGCTGAAACGACGTTTGGCCGGTGTAGTTTCGCCAAGTTCTAACCTAAGTTCATTATAGTGGTTGCGAACTGATTTTTGTTCTCCCCAGGGCATTTCCCATGTTTCGTCGAATTCGACTGTTTTGGAAGCTAGGAGTTCTAGGTTTTCTTTCAATGATGCGGCATCCTTAAAGTCAAAACTAATGAAAGAGGTATCTATGATTTTCTTTCCATCCTTGAAGACCAAATAATTGGGAGCCCCGTTTTCAGAAAGTTGGAAGGTGATTTCTATGGCTCCATTAGGTGAAGTTACGCTCGTAGGAAGCGTTTCCTTTTCAGAACAGGAAAAAAGGATCGCCACAATGGCAAGGCGGAAAATAAATTGGATCATTCTGTTTTTTCCCCTAAAGGTAACAAAATATGTGCTTTCCAATCTAGGCTATTTCCCCCAACATGGGGATCGTTAAGATAGAGTTCTATGGGCAGTGGAATGACTGTTCGGTTTTTTCGGAAAGCTTCGTCCAACAAATAGTACCAAGCCTGGTCGGAAATTCGGTAATTGCCGTGAAAGGTGGCTTTTAAAGCTTTGATAGGTTTGGTTTCTTTGAAAAGCAGGTTTGCGTTAGGGGGGAGGCTGTCCCTTTTTTGAATGGGGAAACAAAAGTTAAACCGTATGCTGTCGTTTTCCTGATTCCATTCAGTCACCTCCAAAAAGGGATCACCGTCCAAGGGGATTTCGTGATCCTTGATGTAACCCATCACCAAACTGATGTCCCTTAACATGGTTTGAGCTTTGGTTTTTACGGTCGATTTTATTGAAATGTAGGTACAAAACTTACTTTGGAAAAGCGTGTCCGAGAACGAATCGACCTTAAAGTTTTCAGATTTTTTGAGCAGCTGCTTTCCTACATTTTCGACATTGCGGATACTGCCCTTCACGAAATTGTTCTGAATGAATGGGGTTTGGATCTTTTGAGCCCAAGGATGGTTCAAATCACGAATACGGGCAGTAACTTTTGTTAAAGAATCGTTGATGCGGTTTAAGTCCCAAACATAATTGAATGTGGAATCGTTTACCATTACTTTTTGCTCAATCCTCGAATACCGATTGGTTGCGATTAAAGCTATTTCAAGCGAGTCCTTTTTCCCATAGGTTGGCCAATCCAAAATATGTTGGAAGACAACCCCGGGGGGTTGTTTTGTAGTAAATGAAACCTGATAGTGCTCTGCTTTCAGGAAGAGATACCACATTAGGAAAAGGCCCAATAGGAGGCCAAAAAGCCATGCTATTTTTTTCATGGGCTATTGTACCTTCATTTGAAGTTTTTCATTGACCAAAGCGCCCACTTTAAACCCTTGCTGTAAACCATTTTCTATGGCTGCCCGATAATGAATTCCACCATACATGCGGCTTATGGCCGCTTCTTTGGAAGCATCTATGAACGAAGGGAATGTGCGCATGGGCAAACCATAAGGAACTTCGGTATCGTCCAGAAACTTAAAATTATCGCCAAATATACTCGTGAGCACCGTGGCTGATGCGCCAGAAACTACCGAATGTCCACTGCTGTATTCTGGAAAAGGAGGCGTTTGCAGAATGGGCTTCCAGTTTTCATCAATATGTTGGTTGATGAGGGTTTCGGGACGGATAAGGTTACTGCGGTATTTTTCATCCCAACAACTGATGAAGCCATCAAAAATACCAATGGATGTTTTGGTGTAGGCATAGACAGTTTCATTGAAATCACTTTGGGCCTGGCGGCAAGCAATTTCGGTTATGCCAATCCAATGGGCCCCTGGGGTAATCTTTTTGGTGGCAAACATTAAATGGCCACGGGTTACGGAAACGTAGGGATTGCAATCCCAAAATTTTGCAATTTGTACTTCTTCAGATTCATCGCCAATTTCCGTAATGTGTTTCCCGGTATCGTATACTTCTTTCAACTCTTTGTAAAATGGGGTATCTTCTTCCATTGAAAAAGCAGGCGGAGGTACTGGTTTGAATTGAGCTGATGAATCCAATACGAAGGGGCGAATTTTATTCCAATGTGGCTCAATTCCATCCATATAGGCGGGAGGGGTAGGTTGCCAACGGGAAGGATCTTCGGTAATGACCGTAAACTTTGGCATGGTTCGCGTTTCCTTATAACTATCGCCATCCATCCATTTTTTGATGTGCTCCGATACTTTCATTCCAAAATTTTTGGAAGCTTCAAACTCCGTTGGGTTTTGCTTGGACCACACTGCATAAAGACTATCGCGATAGGCTTCCATGCGTTCTTCAGAAAAAATAACCGACTTGCTTACGTCCATGTGCGCTACCAATGCTGCAAGGGCATAATTCACATTGGGATCCTCATTTTTTGGAATGGGGGATAAGTGTTTAATTTGCCCTGAGAGAGATTGGTAATTGGGGTCATTTTGTGCAATAATTTCGTAGGCAGCAATGTTAGGGTAGGCGTAAATTCTACTAGCTACAGGGGGCGAAAAAATATCATGAACCATGATTTCGGTAACCTTATCCACTTCATTTTGATAATCGACGCTGCTTATGGAAATAGGTTGATCTTTTTGACAACTTGCCAAAATAAATACCATCATTACTACTAAAAACTTACCGCTTGATTTCATAAACTTCTGCTTTTTCATTGTTGTAGACCACTAGTAAATAGGGCTGTTGATTTATATGTAAGATTGTTAAATGCCGAACCGATTTTTGGGTTAATTCGAGACCGATATCACTGCCTAATGTAATCTCCTTTTCAGAAGCAATCAACGCTCCGGGAAAACTATCAAACCGGCCATGGAATGGGATGACGCCAAAATAATTACCACCGGCAAGCGCTTCTTCTTTTCCATCGCCATTAAAGTCAAATACCGTCCATGCCATAATCGGGGCCCATTGCATTGGACTCTGAAACGGCTCAAAAGTAAAGGAGTTATTGGTATTTCGCAAAAATCCAGATGCCAAGTTGTTTACTTCGTAAACCTTCGCCATTGAAAGTTTGTCTCCCATAATTTCTTCGATGGTTTTTCCTGCAAAGTCTTTATAATTATTAAATTTTTTTCTCAAGAAAACCATTTGACCGGCTAGGTCATCCAATCCAAGAAGCGGAAAGTATTTGCCATTTTTCTGAACGGCAACTATGGTTTCGGTATTGCCGTTTTGGTCAAAATCGGCATAGTACATTTTCATCGGGGATTTCGCTGTAGCTGTAAACTTGCTATTTAATCCCCAGTTTCCGAGGAGGTAATCCTTGTCTCCATCCCCATCGATGTCAAAAGGGACGATGCTTTCCCAAAGCCCTTTCAGCGATTGTTTTAATGGGTACACTTCCTCGAAATTACCGTTGTTGTTTTTGAAAAACGCAGGGTCCATCCATTCGCCTACCACAATCAGATCGATTTCCCCATCGGCATCAAAATCGTCCCACAGGGCATTGGTAACCATCCCTTTTATTGAAAGTTCTTGCTTTGCACCATTGGGTTTGAGAATGTAGGAGGGCACTTCCGATCCAAAATCAAGGGGTGTGGAATGGTTCCCAATAAATAAGTAGCCATCGTGTTCTGTCACAATCTCTGTATTTTCATAAGTGCCTGTAAGATTTTGGGAGCCCTCGCCCGAGTATTTGTACCATCGATTTAAGAGGATTTTTTTGGAAGGAGAGACTACATTGCCCCCAGAGCCAACAATGAGATTTCCGTTAAATAACGTAGCAGAAACATCTTCTGAGGCAGAGTCTTTAGCCATTTCAGGAAATTCGAGACGCTCAAAGGCCCTTCCTTTTCGAATAAAAATTTGGCTTTTTTGGTTGTGGGCACCCCCCAAAAAAACATCTTCAAGCCCATCCCCATTCCAGTCGCCCACTGCCATTGCGGGTCCGCGATCGCAAACCTCGTACGGAATTAGTTTTTGATAGTTGAAATCGGTGTGTTCGTCTTCCTTGTGCTCATAATCAATTCCCAAGTTGGTTTCCACTTTCTGAAATAGTGTCAATTTTTTTCCATGGGTATAGCTAAAGGGGGTGGTGTTTTCTGGTTTAAGGACCAACAATTGATTGGTTGGAACATTTTTTAAGGTTTGCTGGGTACGGTTGGGCCATACAATGGTAAGAGAATCTACCTGTTTGGCAGTTCCTAGGCCAAAGTGGATGAGTGGTTCGGAGGAAGCCTGAAATCCTCTAACGGTATACAATTCTTTGTACTGAAGCTTTCCCTCGAGGTAGCAATAAACTTTGGTTCCATACCCTTGTGGGTTATTTCCGGGGTAATCAAATTTAAGCTCCAAATAGGATGCATTCTTTGATTGGTTGATGTAGATACTTGCGGGTTCATTGATGTTGTTGGTTACCAAATCCAAATCGCCATCATTGTCCAAATCCCCTAAAACCGTAGCCCCCGAAATGGAAGGTTGGGCTACCCCCCAAGCTTTGGAAACATCTGTAAAAAGTAATTCCTTGTTGCCTTTAAAAAAATAATTGCAGACCTTTCCGGAGGGCATCATCTCTAGGGCTTTCTGGTCTACCAACCGGCCATCGTTCAGTTTTTGCTGTATTTGGTCGTTGGAAATGAACTTAATATAATCCAGATTGTTTGGACGTTTTGGAATTCCATTGGAGATGAAAAGGTCTTGTTCCCCATCAAGATCATAATCTGCAAATAACGCACTCCAACTCCAATCGGTTGCAGCAATGCCGCTAAGCAGTGCTGTTTCGGAGTAGGCTTTTTCGGGGTCGCTCACAAATAACATGTTTCGGCTATATTGGTAGTGATACCCGTACTGTTGGGTACGCATTTTCAGGGTTTGGTACATGTCGTCCCCTTCTGATGATTTGATAACAGCATCGTCTTCTGGGAGCATATCCAGTGAAATCAGGTCGGGCCATCCGTCGTGGTTGATGTCGGCCGCATCATTCCCCATACTGAATCTGCTGGTGTGTCCGAAATAAGTCTTTAGGCTTTCCGTGAAGGTACCGTCGCCATTATTAAGGTAAAAATAATCATCTTCATGAAAATCGTTCCCAACATAAATATCCGGATAGCCATCCTGATTGAAATCGGCCACCGAAACGCCTAGGCCATAACCATTGATACCGCCGTAAATTCCTGCCTCTTCACTTACGTCGGTAAATCGGTTACCATCGTTTCGCAGCAACCTGTCGCCGGTTTTCTCATTCCGTTGGTTACGGATTTGGGCCCTTCCAAACGATTCTTGGGTGTGTACGGCATGGTTCAACACATAAAGATCCAAATCGCCATCCAAATCGTAGTCTAGAAAAGCGGCGGAGGTACCATAACATTGCAAATCGAGTCCATATTGTGCAGAAAGTTCTGTAAAGGTATTGTCTCTATTATTGACAAACAATTCATTATGCCCTTCAAAACCATTGATGCCAACCACTGCCATTACGTAAATGTCCAACCACCCGTCCCCATTCACATCTACCATAATGGCACCTGTATTCCAGGAGCTGTTGCCGTTTACGCCAGCCTTTTCTGAAATGTCTTCAAATTTTAGGTTTCCTTTATTAAGATAGAGATGGTTTTTTTGTTGATTGGAAGAAAAATAGAGATCGGGAAGTCCGTCGTTGTTAATATCGCCCATGGCCAAACCACCTCCGTTGTAAAAATAAAGATAGTCCAAAATGTTCAAGGAGTCGGTTTCCACCACAGTGTTTTGAAAATCGACACCCGATTGTGATGATGGAAGCAAATGGAACAAGCTTGACGGCTCCTGTTCTTTGCAAGAGACAAGCAGCAAAATTAAGCAGAGACCGTAATATTTTAAAAGATTTCGTGTCATTCGCCCATTTTATACACTCGGGGTTTTTCGTTGTTGATGGCCACAATAACGTAAGCGCGGCCTTGTGCATCTTTGAACTGCTGGATGTGTTTGATTTCTTCTTTGATGAAAAAACCGGTCTTTTCGTAGTCCTGCCATTGAAACCCTTCCTTGCCATCATTCAACAGAACGCTTCCATAATCGGCATCCAATCGGGAAAACTGTGGGCGGAAATCGTAATCGTTCCCTCCCAAGATGATGTCCATAGTTCCATCGTTATTGACATCGCTACAGGTAATCCCACAAACACACGAAAGTTGGGTTCTGGAAGGTAGGGCTTTCGTAGTAAAGGAACCTTTTCCATCGTTGATGGCCAAAAGGGTCTCTGAAGTGGTGACTTCTTTTACCGTGGTATTTTTCAAAACCGATTCGGGGAATAATTCCTGAATGGACCTTTTGGCATATTCCGAAGCCTTGAGGTTTTGTTTTTTAAGAGAAACCATCTGAGTGGTCAATTCCCTTTTTTGGTGAATGGGCATGTCCTTTCCGTTCAGGTTTTGGGTAACGATTTGCTCGAAGGTACCGTTATTGTCAAAATCATTGACCCACATTTTCATGTAATTTTCTTTGGAAGGTTTGTAATGGAGGTTTTTTCCTTGGTTACCCAAAATTAGATCTTGATCGCCATCGCCGTCAATATCGACCGGGTAAATGATGTTCCACCAACCTTCCAATTCCTCTAAGGAAGAGGCCTGCCTTTTCAATTGCCCACCTTCAAACTTATAAACCCTTGGAGCACCCCAGTCGGAAACGGTAATCAATTCATTTTCGGGAGAAGCATCCACATTGATCCATTTAGCGTCCGTAATCATGCCGCTTGCGACGACCTCGGCCGTTGCCTTTTGTGAAGCATCCACAAACACTCCATTTCCTTGATTTTCCAAAAAGAAATGCTTCGGGTCCATTCCATAAACCCCCACAATGCTTCTGGAACCGATAAATACATCCAGGTCTCCGTCCTGATCTACATCCTGTGGCGCAATGGCTGAAATGTTGTATGTATTGGTTAAGTTTGGAAGGGTTCCTTTACTGAAGTTTCCCTTTCCATCATTCAAATACAGGCGAACACTTTCGCGCTCCATTTCGTCCACCTGATTTCCTCCCGACCCTACCATTAAGTCCAAATCGCCATCCCCATCGGCATCAAAAAAAGCTGCAGCTGTATCCTCGAAGGAACTGTCTTTTGAAATGGCTGTATCTTTCTTGAGGGTTAAGGAACCGTTGCCATGGTGCATGAAAAGGCTTCCTTCCTGGTTTTTGGCACCACCAACAAATACATCCTCATTGCCATCGCCATTAAGGTCGCCAATCGCAAGACATGGGCCTTCCTGGGAGACTTTTTTGGCAATCAAGCCTTCATAATCAAAATCGTTATAGGTGTTTTCTTCGTGTTTAGTAAGCTGGTTATTTGGAAGTTCGCTTAAAAAGGTTTTGTGAGTTTCCCTCTTTGGAATTTTGTAGGTCTCTTGGGCATCCCTGTATACTAATGTTAGGGTTTGGTTTACGGGGACGTTGGATATTTTGGCAGTTTTTGCATCGGGCCAAATCACACGGATCGAATCGATCATGGATGAGTTTCCCAACCCAATGGTCATGGGATATTCCATGGAAGACTGGAATCCCCTGGAAGGGATCAATTCTTGCATCACCACATTAGTATCGTAATACATTTTCACCTTTGTCCCGACTGCAAATGGGTTTTTTTCGGATCCTTCAAATTTCAGTTTGATGTAATTGTATCCATTTAATTGGTCGGTATGGTTTTCATATACAAAGGCTTCCATATTAACATTATTAACCACAATGTCTAAATCCCCGTCGTTATCCAGATCGCCGTAGGCAGCCCCATTGGATAAACTAGGCACGCCCAAGCCCCAGGGCCCAGCCATGTTCTTAAAGGTGAGGTCGTGGTTGTTTTTGAAGGCGTAATTTGGAACAGGCACTACGGGCATTTTGGCAATGATGGAGTCGATGGCTTCTTTTCGACCAGTAAGAGCCATATCTTGGATAATGTCGTTGGCGAAGAAATCCACAAAATCCAGATCGGTTAGGTCGTGATTGATGCCGTTGGTGACATAAATATCCCGAAAGCCATCGTTGTCCATGTCGAAGATGAGTCCAGACCAACTCCAATCGGTTGCAGAGAGGCCACTGAAGTACGCAATTTCAGAATAACTTCCATTGCCATTATTCAATTGCAAGGTATTTTGGATGTATTGTTGGTAAAAGTCCTTGCTCTGTTTCAGATTGAAGACGTTATACCCCTCAAATTCCATGACCGACTTAACACGTTCGTCCCCGTCGGGTAGCATATCGGTGATGAAAATATCGGCGTTTCCATCATTATTGATATCGGCCATATCGATGCCCATGGCCGATAGGCAAAGGTGGGAAGTCCAATTTTTGATATCTTCCGTGAAGGTTCCATCGTGGTTGTTGATGTAAAGGTAATCCCGTTCGTAAAAGTCATTTGAAACATAAATGTCTGGCCACAGGTCGTTGTTAACATCACTAACCATTACCCCAAGGCCAAAACCAATAAGGCTGCCATAAATTCCTGCTTTTTCACTCACGTCGGTAAAGGTGTTGCCGTCATTGCGCAACAGCATATCGCCCACACCACGGAACATTTTTGGCACATTCCAGTCCTGTGCCCTAACATTTCTTTGATGGGCAAACCCAAGGCTACTTACCGGGATGTTGCTGTTATTCAAAATGTAGGCATCCAGATCGCCGTCTTTGTCATAATCAAAGAAAGTAGCTTGAGTAGTAAAACCCGTTTCGGCCAAATTGTATTCTTTTGCTTTTTCGGTAAAGGTTAAGTCGCCATTGTTGATGTAGAGGTCGTTGTTGTGGTTTTCGCCTTCCATGTTTCCGGCATTGCTCACATAGATATCCAACAAACCATCGGCATTTACATCGGCCATGACCACACCTGTAGACCATGGCTTGTTGCCTTCAACACCAGCACTGGCCGAAATGTCCTCGAACACCATATTTCCTTTGTTGAGGTACAATTTATTTTTCCCCATGTTGGCGGTGAGGTAAATATCGGCCAACCCATCATTGTTGATATCGCCTATGGCCACACCGCCACCATTATAAAAATTGCGGTATTTGAAAATATTAAAATCCTTTTGGTTTTCGACCACGTTGGTAAATGTAATGTTGGAAGTAGCAGAATCTACCAACGAAAATAATGGGGTTTCTGCAGTTTTTTCTTTAGGGTCTTCTTGTGTTTTATCGGTACAACCCAACCAAACAAAAGTGATGCAAATAGTTGTTAATTTAAAAAACTTCGTGTGCATATCAATCAATTCTTTTTTATGAAAATAGGGGTTTCGTTATTTCGTGCAATAACCCAATAGGGTACTTCGGCGATCATTAATTTTTCTATGTTCCTGCAGGCACCGGGGATTGGTATCATTTCATTTCTTTGTTCCGAGAAATTACCATTGCCATCATTCCATAGCAAGGTGCCGTGCGAGGCATCCATACGTCCCAATTGGGTACTGATTTCAAAATTATTTCCAACCAGAAGAAGGTCTAAATGGCCATCACCATTGAAATCTTCCACCCAAATATCGTTGACGGTTGAAACTTGTGCCCCGAAAGGGAGCAGGTGTTTTTTAAAGGTAGTATTGCCTAAATTTTCAAAATAGCAACTGCCCAATTCGAATACTTTTTTTTGAAGCGCAGTTTTCATTTTCTCTTCGGAAAAGAGATCGGTAATGGATGCTTTAGCAAAATCGCGATAGGACAGGTATTTCTTGTTCAAAAAGGGCATTTGTTTTGCGAGTTCTTCCTTAGAAGCAAGGGTGGTTTCTTTCCCTTTATAATAATAGGTAATTACGGTTTCTTCTGAACCATTATTGTCAAAATCCTTTTTGTAGAGGGTAATCGGTTTGCTTTCGGAGGCATTCAATCGTGAATTCAATCCCCAATTCCCGGCAATAATATCGATGTCCCCGTCATGATCAAAATCGGCGGTTTTAACGGTATTCCACCATCCGTGGGTTAGATCCAGGCCATTACCCTTTTGCAAGAGAAGTTTTTGCCCATCGTTTATAAATACCGAAATGGGCATCCAATTGCCCGCTACTACCGCATCCATATATCCATCATTGTTGAAATCGGTCCAAACAATGGCATTGCAGTTTCCAATTTCCGCAAAATCTGGGGCCAATTTTGCAGTTTCGTTGGTAAAGTTTCCGTGTCCATCATTGATAAAGAGGTACTGCTTGGGCGTGTGACCAAATTTATGGGGAACCGCATTGGAAAGAATGCAAACATCCATATGATGGTCATTGTTCACATCCACTGCAACTACTTTGGAAGCATTGGTGTACACATTTTTGAAAGCAACTGAATCCTTGGTAAAGAATCCCTTATTGTTCCAGTACAACCTTGGGGAAAGCGCGGGTCCGGTTTCAAACTCATTGCCGGCACTAACGATCAAAAGATCTTTGAAACCATCATTATTGGCATCAAAGAAAATTTGCGAAACGTCTTCACTTAGGGCGTCTTCTTCAAATAGTGTTTCTTGCTGCTTTAAAAAGGTGCCCTCTTTTTGTTGCACCCATAATTGGGAGGCCTGACCCTTTGCTCCTGTAAAAAAAACATCTTCTTTCCCATCATTATTAACGTCGGCGACGGCAACATCCGGCCCTTCATTGGCCATGGAAAAAGGGAGTAATGGATCCCGGTTAAACTCAATATTAGGGTTTTCTTGGTGCTTGTAGGGTACAATAATACTGTCTTTTACAAAAAGACTTGAACTGACCGAAGGATTAAACGAAAGGTAATTTCCTTTGGCTTCGTTATACTTTACGGTTAGGGTTTGGTTTGTACCCATTGAATCGAATCGTTGAAATTTTTGATCGGGCCAAACAATGTGGAGGGAATCTATTTTAGGGATGCTATCCAGTCCAAAGTGAAGTAAGGGAGCTACTGAAGAAAGGTAACCCCGGGTCGTAAAATTTTCCCTGGTTATTTTTTTTCCATTTGCAAAAAGAATGGCCTTTGCACCAATACCACTTTTATTGTTTGAAGGTCCATCAAAATTCAATTTTAGAAAACGGCGGTCAGGGAAAATTAGGTTGGAGTTGTTTTTTAACACAAAAGCGGGTTCGTTCACATTGTTCACCACCAAGTCCAAATCCCCGTCATTGTCCAAATCGGTGTAGGTAGCTCCATTGCTGAATGAGGGTATTTTCTGAAACCAATCTTCCGTAACATTTTCAAACTGATTGTTATGAAGGTTTTTGAAAAAATAATTTGGGGTTTTCTTTTGAGGAATTTTATCGATGAATGCCATCTCTTTTTCGGTCATGCCTTGTCCTAGGGATTTTTGGATGTTGTCATTGGCAATAAAGCTAATAAAGTCCATGTCATTAGTGGCTCCCAAGATGCCATTGGTAATAAAAACATCGTTGTAACCATCATTGTCCAAATCGGCAATCAATGGGCACCAAGACCATTCGGTGGCGGCAAGACCACTTAAATAGCCTGTTTCACTAAAACTACCATTTCCATTATTGAGTTGAAGGGCGTTCTGCATGTATTGATAACTATAACCATTTTGGATGTAGTTATTGTAGATCTGATAGTTAAATTCCATCCCAGAAGTTTTATAAGTCTCCGGATCTTCAGGGAGCATATCTACCGAGATGATGTCTGTAAAGCCATCATTGTTTATGTCGGTGATGTCGTTGCCCATCGAATAGTGGGTAGTATGGCCTATGGATTGCCCATCGGAATGAATGATTTCCTTGAATGTTTTATTGCCTTGGTTTAGGTACAGGTAATCATTCTCATAAAAATCATTGCTTACGTAGATATCGGGGAACCCATCATTGTTGAGGTCGCTGATGGAAACTCCCAAACCGTATCCAATTTTGCTCTGGAATATTCCTACTTGCTCTGAAACGTCTGTAAACGTACCGCCCAGATTCTCAAAGAATTTGTCCCCAGACTCACGGTTGGGAATGCTCCGTTTATTTCCTTGACCGTAATTTTGGTTTGGGTTGGTACTATGGTTCAGCAGATAGAGGTCCAAATCCCCGTCTAAATCATAATCGAAGAAGGCAGCTTGTGTTGAAAAACCTACAAAGTCCAAACCGTACTGATGCGCCACTTCTTTAAAAGTGAGGATTCCCTCTGAAGAAATCCCTAAATTCAAATACAAGCGGTTTTTACCTTGAATTTCGTTGAAGTTCCCTACTTTGCTTATGTAAATATCCATCCATCCATCTTGGTTGATGTCTACGATGCTTACCCCATTGGACCATCCTTCTGTATTGTTGATGCCAGACTTCTGTGTGATGTCTTCAAATTTGAAGTTTCCTTTGTTGAGGTACAACTGGTCGGCCACCTGATTCCCGGTGAAGTAAAGATCTACCAGGCCATCATTGTTAAAATCCGCAGCTGCCACTCCAGCTCCATTATAGAAATAGATGTAATTAAGAATGTTCAATTGGGGTGTGGAGGTAATGCGATTTTGAAAAGTAATACCGGTTTCCGAACTTGGCAAAGATTCAAATAGGCTTTGGTTGTTTTTTTGACAGCTATAAAGGGTAAAAAACACACACAGCAAACCAAGGTGTATCAGCGCGAATTTTATGGAACAGATTAACGTTTGGTGCATCTTTTCAAGCCAATTTCTGGCTTGCTAAATTAAAACTTTGGCAGTATACCATGGTATAATAGAACCTAAAAAAGATTAATAAAATATTAATAATAAAAAAAGCCACCTTTAAAAGGTGGCTTTTTTAAAACTATTATTTTATGGACTAGTAGCCAGGATTTTGTACCAAGTTCGGATTAGAGAGCAACGCGTTAATTGGAATTGGATATAAATTCCATTTGGTGTCTCCTACAGATTCTGGGTTTTTGAATTCCCAATCTCTTGTAAATTGTCCGAAACGTAGTAAGTCATTCCTTCTCCAGAATTCGATGTAAAGCTCTCTTCCACGCTCGGCAAGCATATCAGATTCGCTAACACTACCTAGTGGAGTAGCACCACGCAACGTTCTCAATTCATTTACCATGGAAGTGGCATCACCACCCATACGCATCATGGCTTCAGCTTTCATTAAGTGAGCATCTGCATAACGGAAAACGATTTCATGGCCACGGAAAGAACCACCGTCATCACCAGGGTGATACTTGATGATACGAATACCAGTATTTTCACCATTACCGGAAAGACCTGGTAATTCCTTAGTAAATACCAATGGGTTACCTGGACGATCTTTAAGAATAGTTCCATCTTCCTCGTACTGCTGTCCAATCAAGAATCCATAACCAATACCAAGGTTTTGGGAGTTGGCAGTAGCAGCATCAGGCACCCAACCCCTACGTTCTTCTTGTCCGTCACCAACGTTGTTGGAATTTGGATTTCCTTCGAAGCTATCGTAGAACTCGGCCAAAGTTGTAAAACCATTCCATCCACCTCCAGTATTATCGGGAGAGTTTTGGTTGTAGTGTAATCCGTTCCAGATACGGTTTCCAACACCGGTGTTGGCATACCAGATGGTTTCGTTGTTAACATCCTGTTTGAACAAGTCAAAGTATCCAGCTTGTAATCCAAAACCTTCAGTACCAATAGCATTAACAGCGTCTACAACGCCTTGATAGTTTGGTGTACTTCCGGTGTAACGCTCAGCGTTAAGCATGGCTTTTGCCAACATGAAATAACCAGCGGCTTTACACGCTCTGTTATTGTCATCGCTAGGCCCTCTTGAAGGAAGGTTAGGGATGGCAGCATTTAAGTCGTCAATAATCAACTGATATGCTTCAGAAGCTGAAAGCACAGAGGGGTCTATATCAGCGCCATCTGTAGGATTACGATAGGGTGCAACACCCCACATATCCAATACAAAGTACATGCTGAAAGCACGCAAGAAACGTGCTTGTGCTTCTTGTTCGGCAGTGGGATTGCTTAATGGATCGATAATCTGTGAGGCCCGGAACACATCCTGATTTAAGTTGTTCCAAGTGTCCAAAACGTACTTGTGGGTTGGGCTCCAAGTATGCGAATGAAGCGTTCTCCAGATACCGTTATCACCCCAGTCCGTACCACGAGTTGGCACTAAGGTTTCATCCGTTGAAACTTCGTTAAGTGCAAACCAGTTGGCCTGGTCTCCAATTTGTCCATAAATGTCATTGTACAGGTTGGTTAACGATGCGTCCACATCGGCAACTCCTTCAAATACTGTAGAACCTTCCGCTATGATAGAGTCGGTTTCTTCGATTTGAAGATCGGTACAAGAAACAGTCAGTAAGGATAGAAACGCAATCGCGAAGATTGGCTTCAAGTTTGTAAAAAGGTTTCTTTTCATAATCATTTTTTTAAAATTTTGCGTTGAGTCCAAATGTAAAAGTTCTTGGTCTTGGATAGGCTGCGTAGTCAATTCCGAATACTGGCAGACCGTTAAGAAGATCAGCGCCAGCTGGTGAGCTACTAACTTCAGGATCCAAACCGGAGTAATCGGTGATTACAAAAAGGTTTTGACCTGTTACTGATAGGACAAGGGAAGAGAAGAAGGCTTCATCATCTAATGGCCATGCATAGCTTACAGTAGCGTTTTGTAATCTCACAAAGTCACCACTTTCAAGGAATCGGGTTGATACGTCAGCAGCAGCATCGAAAGACTCTCCAGTTGTAAGTACGTCTAAAGGAACGTTTCGACCACCTCGGAAGGCACCTGCTGTAAAGAACGCGTTAGCTGTGTTGTTGTAGATATAGTGTCCAAACTGACCGTTGAAATAGGCATTCAAGGTCCAGTTTTTGTAAGAGAATCCAGTAGAGAAACCTCCTGTAAAGTCTGGAAGTGCACTTTTTCCTACGAAATCCTGAACGTCTGTTTGGATGGGTTGTCCAGTTACAGGATCGAATCCTTCAAAATCACGAAGGAAGTAAGAGAACAAAGGCTCGCCTGCTTTCAATTTTTGAGCAAAAGCTAGGGAAAGACCTTGACCTCGGATGGTTCCTGCATCAAATTCTCCTTGCAGTTCTTCCACCATGTTTTGGTTGTAGGCAACGTTGAAGTTGAAATTCCAGTTAAGGTCATCGGTATCGATGATATCGTAACCCAAGCTGAATTCAATTCCTTCGTTAACTACCAAAGAGTTTGGCAAGTTCAAGAAGATGAATGGCTGTACGGAAGGCTGAGCTGCCAATACGTTGAACAACAAATCCTTGGTTTCTTTACGGTAAACATCCACACTACCGTTAAGACGGTCGTTGTTGAAACCAAAGTCAAGTCCTGCGGCATATTGAACTGTTTCTTCCCACTTCAATTCTGGGTTAGGGAAGGATACGTCAACAATACCAGGAATGTTGATTTCACCACCATCTCCAATGACATCCCCACCAGCATAACGCTGTCTTTGGGTAAAGTTGCCATAACCCAAACCTTCTTGGTTACCAGTAATACCGTAACCTAAACGAAGTTTCAAAGTAGATACTGCATCACCTACAAAGTTTTCATTGTTGATTTTCCAAGCGAAAGCTCCAGATGGGAAGTAACCATATTGGTTGTCCTCACCAAAACGGGAAGAGCCGTCAGCCCTTACAGTAGCAGTGAATAAGTATTTATCGGCAATGCTGTAATTGATTCTTCCGAAGAAAGACTGCAATTCGTCTTTGTTATCAAAGGTATCACCAAACAACGACTTTACAGAAATATTGGTAAAGTCTGTTATGAAATCGGTAGTTGGTTCTGGGAACAAACGGTTTACGAATATTCCATCAGCGATGTTTCCGGCCAAACCATATTGTTGGTAGCCTCCGGAAATTTTGGATTCCACTGCGTTGGCAGAGTTTTCGATGGCATCACCCATTTCGTTCAAATCATTGGTAAAGAATCCCCAAGCACTTACGTTACGGCCATCTCTTTGGAAATCTTGGAAGGAATAACCTGCAAGGACATCAAGGCTGGAATTGGAGAAATCTTTCTTATAATTCAAGGTAGCTTCTATCAGTCGGCTTTCTGTGTTCAAATCATTTAAAGCTCCAAGACCATTACCAAATACACCTTGATCGAAGTTTCTTGCTTTTGGAGAGGCTACGGCAATTCTTGTTGATTCTGAGGTGTCGTACCCTAAATTGACTTTTGCTGAAAGTTCTGGAATGAAGGCGTATTCCGCGGAGAAATTCACCAACAAACGGTTGGTATGTGAAACGTTTTGGGTGTAAGCCAAAGCAGTTGCTGGACTCAACAAACCTCCAGTACCATCAAAGTCTGGACCAGTAGGCCAAGTAGGGTTGGCGGAGTACGCAGATCCCAAAAGATCTCCTCTAAATCCTGCACTGGCACCAGTTGGAGCAGTTTCATCATTTACTCGTGAAATAGACGACTGCAAACCTAGTTTCAATTTGTCATCGAAGAAACGATGATTCAAGTTCAAACGACCGGTAATACGCTCCAAAGAGGTATTTTCTACGACTCCAAAAGTTTTTCCGTAACCAAAAGTGGCACGAAGGTTTCCATCTCCGTAATTATTGGAATAGGAAACATCGTTATTGGTAGAGGCTGAAGTTCTAAAGATGAAGTCTTGCCAATCGGTACTGTTTTTGAAGTTCCTTTCGGCTACATTAAATCCGAAAGCTTCAGATTGCGCCAAGTATTCCTTAGCACCTAGAAGGTCAAAGGTTTTAGCAACAGATGCAACACTCAAATAAGAGGAAACTTCCCATCCACTACCTTTTGCACCTTTACCGGATTTAGTAGTAATGAAGACAACACCATTTGCACCACGGGATCCGTAGATGGCTGTAGCGGAAGCATCTTTAAGGATACTGATACTTTCAATGTCGTTAGGGTTCAAAAACGAGAGTGGGTTTTTAGAAGAATTAGAACCCACACCAATGTTTTGGCCTTCTGCAGAAGTATTGCCTCCAGAGAGTGGCACCCCATCTACAACAAAAAGAGGGTTGTTGTTAGAACGAACCGAGTTGGCACCACGGATACGGATGTCAATACCTGCACCGGGTTCACCACTGCTTTGGGAAATTTGAACCCCAGCAGTTTTACCCTGGATCAATTGTTCAGGAGAAGTGATAACCCCTTGGTTAAAATCTTCCGAAGTAACTGCAGTAACAGCACCAGTAGCATCTTTTACGGTAGTAGTACCGTAACCAATAACCACAACTTCTGCAAGAGATTCAACATCCTCTTCCAAAGTAACAGAAACGTTCTTTTGGCCATTAACTGCTACTTCTTGTGTTTTATATCCTATGTAACTAAACACCAATGTTGCATCATTTGCAACGTCATTTAAGGTGTAGTTACCGTCAAAATCCGATTGAGCCCCATTGGAAGTCCCTTTCACAACAATGTTTACTCCGGGAACTGGGCCATTGGCGTCGGACACATTCCCGCTAACAGTAATTTGCGCAAAAGCAGAACCACCCAACAAGAGTAGTACAGGGAGCAACAAAAGTTTAGTTAGTAGTTTGTTTTTCATATAGTTTTCGGTTTAAAGTTAATTTTCGTTTATAAAAAGGGTTGCTGTATTTACTTTTAATTAGTTAAATTAAGTTTTTGTTAACTTTTTCGGGGCGAAATATACAATTTTTTGAGCAATTTGCCCACTTCTAAACTATTATTTATGGTAAAATCAATCCCCTTTTTAGCTAATTCCCTACGTACCTTTTCCCAAATAACGAGATCTAAGAGATGAAGGGGATTGATTTATGCCTTTATTATCAATTACTTACGGGTTTTTTATGGGGTTTTGTCTAAAATCCACATGGGCCATGCGTACCATGACGCTCAATACACGGTACTAATTTCAATTAATTTTTTTAATTTCATAATAATTGGCATCCAAAACCACAGATTTAGTATCCGAAAACGTTTTCGTTTTTTTACTTTCAAAATTTCCCCACAAACAAATCAATTGTGTAAATTGAAACAAAATTATAATATTTGATACCTTACGATATTCAATTCAGAATATGAAAGAAGTTACATTAAAGCAAATCGCTGAAAATCTGGGAATTTCGGTAACCACGGTGTCTAAAGCCCTCAAAAATTACCCCGACGTTAGTAAAAAAACAAAAGCGCTGGTTAAGGAAGAAGCAAAAAAACTTCATTATAAGCCTAATGTTTTTGCCGTCAATCTCAGGACCAAGGAGTCTAAAACCGTTGGATTGATAATTCCTGAGGTGGTGCATCACTTTTTTTCCAGTGTCATCAATGGCATCATTGAAGAAGCAGAACGGAAGGGCTACCTTGTCATCATCCTTCAATCCAACGAATCCTACCAACTCGAAAAAAAACAGGTAGACTTGCTTATCAGTAAGCGGGTGGATGGTATTATGATATCGCTTGCAAATGATACCGTAGATATCTCCCACCTCCTGGAGATCAAGGAGCACGAAATCCCTTTGGTGATGTTCGATAAAATATCGAAACTGGTTCCTTGTTCCAAAATTATCATTAACGACCGCCAAGCTGCTTACGACGCTACCAAATTTTTAATTGATTCTGGATGTAAGAAAATTGCCCATTTCAGGGGAGCCTTGCTTCCACAAAACTCCATCGATCGATTTCTTGGGTACAAAAAGGCTTTAGAGGATCATGGTTTAACATACGATTCTTCCTTAATATATATGTGCGAACGGGTAGATTATGAAGATGGGCGAAGGGCCGCACTACAACTTATGAAAGATAATAAGGAAGTGGATGGTATTTTTGCCGTAACCGATATGGCAGCGGTGGGGGCAATGACTGTTTTCAAAGAACACGGGATCAAAGTTCCTGAAGACATTTCGGTGATGGGCTTCAGTAATTGGTTTTTATCCCAAGCCATAACGCCTTCCTTGAGTACTATCGATCAGCCCGGTTATGAAATGGGGAGGAAAACATTTAAGCTGCTCCGCAAGGAAATGAAGGCAAAAAAGGCAGGATTGGCTTTTGAACCGCAAACTAAAATTCTGGAAACTTCCGTGATCAAGAGAGACTCTACAAAGTAACTTCCAATTTTGAATTTTTAACATATCTTTAGCTGTGCAAATTTCACTTGAATGAACAGGCTCATTTTTGCTGTTTCAATTGTCTTGATGATTTCCTGTAAGGACAAACACGTGGATTCGTCTTCTGGGGCAGAAGAGCCCCATTCAGTATCGACCTACTACCAGGAGCCTTTCCGGCCTCAATTTCATTTTTCGCCTCCCAACAAGTGGATGAACGATCCCAACGGATTGGTCTTTCACCATGGGATTTACCATCTTTTTTATCAGTATTATCCCGAAGACATTGTTTGGGGGCCCATGCATTGGGGCCATGCTGTTAGCCAAGACTTGATCCATTGGGAGCATAAACCCATAGCATTATACCCAGATGAACACGGCCTCATTTTTTCTGGAAGTGCAGTGGTGGACCTCCAAAATACTTCAGGTTTTGGGACTATTGAAAACCCTCCATTGGTGGCGATTTTCACCTATCATAATATGGACGGCGAAAAGCAAGGCCGCAACGATTTTCAAACCCAGGGGATTGCCTTCAGCCTCGATGACGGGGATACTTGGACGAAGTACGGAGGCAATCCAGTTATTCAAAATAAGGGGCTCAAGGATTTTAGGGACCCAAAGGTTTTTTGGTATGCCGCCCAATCCAAATGGATTTTAACTTTGGTTGCCGGAGATCACGCCAAATTCTTTGAATCCACAAATCTGAAGGACTGGAAATTGATGAGCGAATTTGGTAAAAATCAAGGAGCACATGGAGGCGTATGGGAATGCCCCGATTTATTTCCTTTGTTTGTTGAAGGTACCGATGAAACCAAATGGGTGTTACTTATAAGTATGAACCCTGGTGCTCCCAATGGAGGATCCGGCACACAGTATTTTATTGGTGATTTTAACGGAATCACGTTTACTTCAGAACAAGACCAAGCGAAATGGCTGGATTATGGGATGGATGATTATGCAGGGGTCACTTATAACAATTTGCCTTTAAAAAATCGAACATTTATTGGTTGGATGAGTAATTGGAATTATGCACGCAATACTCCAACCGAAGCTTGGCGAAGTTCCATGACCCTTCCTCGTAATTTGTCTTTGATCACTCAAAATGGGGATTATTTTCTGCGGAATTATCCCGTGAAAACTTTAGAAGGCTTAACCTCCAAAATAGAAATTGCATCTGAAATTGTTCTCAGAGAAACATTTACATTACAAAGAGATGATTTTATGCAGACGGACTTTTCTTTTAATGCAGACTTGTCAAAACCCCTTAAAGTTGTTTATGGAAATACCTCAGGGCATATTTCTTTGGAAGTGAGGCCAGATACAGGAACTTTGGTTTTCGATAGGTCACAATCGGGCATTGTGGATTTTGAGGAAAGTTTTGGAAAGCACCCCCAAAATCAACCCTACATTCCTTCGGGGGAAGAAGTGGAGGTTCGCATCATTTTAGACCGTTCCTCGGTAGAAATTTTCATAGATGGAGGCCGTTATGTATTTACCAATCAGGTTTTCCCTATACAACCCTATACCACCTTAAGCATTACGGGGACGGGTCAAACACTCGCTCATGTGCAATTAAACGCCATAAAATCCATTTGGAATGAATAGAAAAATATTTTTTTGGTCCCTAACCGTTGCCCTTGCGGGGTTTCTTTTTGGTTTCGATACCATCGTTATCAGCGGTGCTGAACAGACACTACAATCTTTGTGGGGCTCCTATCAGCTTTTTGGCAGTAATGATAATTTTCACGGGTATGTGGTTGTGGGTTCTGCGTTGTTCGGTACCATTTTCGGTGCTTTGTTTGGAGGGTTTCCCACCAATGTCTTGGGAAGAAAGAAAACACTTATCTGGATTGGTTTGTTTTATACCATTTCGGCAATTGGTTCAGGGTTGGCCAATGACCCGTGGACATTTGCGCTCTTCCGGTTTCTGGGGGGGCTAGGGGTTGGAGCTTCTACCATTGCAGCTCCTGCCTATATCTCGGAAATTGCTTCCGCACGGAATAGGGGAAAACTTGTAGCGACCTACCAGTTCAATATTGTATTTGGTATTTTGGTGGCATTCATTTCAAATTACCTAATTAGTGCTTACGTTGAAACTAATAGCTGGCGCTGGATGATTGGAGTGGAGGCATTCCCGGCTTTTATTTATACGCTCATGGTATTTGGGGTACCAAAGAGCCCTAGGTGGTTGGTTATAAAGGGACGCATCGATGAAGCCCTAAATGTTGCCAAAATGGTCAACCCCAATCGTAATCCTCACGAGGTAGTGGATCAGATCATAGAGGTCGAGCAAGGGCGTTCCAACGAATCGATATTCCAAAAAAAATACAAACGCATTATTTTGTTGGCTTTCGCTATTGCTTTTTTCAACCAGTTTTCGGGCATTAATGCGTTCCTATATTATTCGAAACGCATTTTCGTAGAAGCTGGACTGGCCGATCAAGCTGCACTTTTGGGAAGCATAGGAATTGGTATTGCCAATTTGATTTTCACCCTATTGGGGATGTATTTAATTGATCGTCTGGGACGAAAAAAACTGATGTATATAGGTTCATTGGGTTATATTGTTTCGCTTTTGTTTGTGGCGCTGGCTTTTTTCTATAATTGGACTGGTATGACGGTGCCCCTTTCACTTTTTGTCTTTATTGGGGCACATGCTATTGGTCAGGGGGCTGTTATCTGGGTATACATATCCGAAATTTTCCCAAATCATGTACGTTCTTATGGACAATCCATTGGTACGTCGACCCATTGGATTTTGGCATTCATCATTCCCTCCTCCGTTCCATTTTTAATTGCCAAGATAGGTGCTGGCACCATGTTCTTGTTTTTTGCAATCATGATGGTTTTTCAGTTGCTTTGGGTCATGTTCATCATGCCCGAAACCAAAGGGGTTTCCCTGGAAGATCTGGAAAAGCAATTAGTACCTGAAGATGAATAGAACCCCACGGTTGGTTTGTTATGGGGAAATCCTTTGGGATGTTTTTCCAGATAAAAAAGTCATTGGTGGCGCTCCGCTTAATGTAGCGTTAAGGCTACACTCCCAAGGTCATCATGCCGCTATCATTAGTAAAATTGGAATTGATCCAGAAGGGAAAAAGGCCATCGAATATCTAAAGGAACAAGGTTTTCCAACAAAAGGGATTCAAAGGGATGATAGGCTTAAAACTGGGGAAGTTTTGGTTTCTGTCAATGCGGGCGGTACGGCATCTTATATCATTACCGAGCCGGTAGCTTGGGACCGCATAGTAGCCGATGACGAAACAGTTGCGATGGTCAGGAATTCTGAAGTTTTTATTTTTGGTAGCCTTGTTTGCCGACGTCCCAAAAGCAAGGAAACACTTTATGGGCTTTTAAAGGAATCCCGTTTTTCAGTTTTTGATGTCAATTTGAGACCACCATTTTATACCTTGGATGTGCTCGTGGATCTGATGAAACAATCCCAGTTCGTGAAAATGAACGATGAAGAATTGTTGGAAATTGTCAAGGATTTGAATGGTCCCCATGCCTCTTTAAAGGAAATGGCTTTTTGGTTGAAGGAAGCAATGGGGATTGAGGGTCTTTGCGTTACAAAAGGAGCTCATGGCGCTGACCTACTGCTGGGAGAAAACTACTTTTCCCATAGCGGATTTAAGGTGAAAGTGGAAGATACCGTAGGTGCCGGAGATTCCTTCTTGGCAACCTTGATAGGAGGCCTGTTCATTAATAAGGAATTCCCCAATTCTGTATTGGAAAAAGCATGTGCAGTGGGTGCATTGGTAGCGTCTAAAGCAGGTGCAAACTGCAAAATTGCGGAAAATGAAGTAAGAATGCTTATCAATTGAGAGTTGGCTAATGCTACTCATTATTTGTCATTTTTGTTTTGGGAAAGCCAAAATAAATTTATATTTGCACCCGCTAAAAGCAGGTACCTTAGCTCAGTTGGTAGAGCAACGGACTGAAAATCCGTGTGTCCCTGGTTCGATTCCTGGAGGTACCACACCAAGCACAAAAGCCCAAGTCCCGTACTTGGGTTTTTTGTTTTTGTGAATTTAATAGTGCCTTAACAATTTATAGGCAGGCCATATTGTACTTTTGGCTTTTTGGACCCGCATGAATCTTATTGTTGACGTTGGAAATACAAAAATCAAGTTAGCCGTTTTTGATGATGGAAAAGTTTTGGATCATAAAACATGCTTGCTTCAGGATTTTGAAGAATCCGTAGAGCTGTTGTTGAATTCTTTTCCTGAACTATCACATGCCATTGTTGCGGCGGTTGGTAAATTTTCCGAAGACAGTCTTAAAGTTCTGCAAGATCGGTTCCAAACCTATCAACTTACCCAAAATTCCAGCATTCCTTTCATAAACCAATACGGCAGTCCCAATACTTTGGGAGTGGACCGTTTAGCACTGGTAAGTGCAGCTGCATTGCAATTTCCAGAGCAACATGTCTTGGTCATTGACGCAGGGAGTTGCATTACCTACGATTTTTTAACTAAAAAAAACAAATACCTTGGCGGGGCCATTTCTCCCGGTATTGCAATGCGGTACAAAGCATTGAAAACGTTTACCGATAAATTACCTTTGCTACAGGCAAAACATCCAAAAACCTTTATTGGAAATACTACCGAAGACTCCATGCATGTGGGGGTGGTGGAGGGCGTTTTGAACGAAATTGAAGGTTTTATCGCCATGTATGAGGAGAATTTTGGAGGTTTGAAGATAATTTTAACAGGCGGTGATGCTCATTTTTTGCGAGATAGCATAAAAAATGACATCTTTGCCAACTCAAATTTTTTGTTAGAAGGACTCAATCACATTCTAGAAATTAATAAAAGTTCATGTTGAAGCACATTTTATTGTTGTTGGTTTGCTTAACAAGTTTCCTATTGAAGGCGCAGGAAGGAACCACCTCTCCCTATTCCTTTTTCGGGATAGGCACGTTGAAATTCAAAGGGACTGTTGAAAACCGAAGTATGGGAGGCATTGGCGTCTATTCTGACAGTATTCACCTTAACATCCAAAATCCAGCTGGAGTTGCTGGATTGCGATTGGTCAATTATTCCATTTCAGGAAGTCATAAGTTCAATAAACTAAGTACTACAGATGAATCCCAAAACGCCACCACTACTACGTTGGATTATTTGGCGATAGGGATTCCCATGGGAAAATTGGGGGCAAGTTTTGGGCTAATCCCCTATACTTCCTCTGGATACAAACTTGAAAACATCAGCGGCACCACTACTACCCAATATACTGGATCGGGGGGTATGAACAAAGCGTTTTTGACCTTTGCCTATCAAATTACGCCAAAGTTGAACATTGGTTTGGAAACCAACTACAATTTTGGGAATATCGAAAACATAGCGCTTTCCTACCAAGAAGGGATCCAGTTAGGGACAGAAGAAATTAACCGGTCAGATTTGTTGGGCTTCAGCTTTAATCTTGGAGCACAGTATATGACCCCTATTTCTGATAAACTTGATTGGAGAGCATCGGTAAGCTATACGCCAGAAACCAATTTTACTTCAGAAAACACGCGAACCATCTCCACGGTTTTACAATTGCCCAGTGGTGCCTACACACAAATTGATACGAGAGATATCCCTGTTTCCAATACCGATTTTACGTTTCCTTCCCAATGGACTTTCGGAACGGGAATCGGGGAAAACAAGAAATGGTTTTTGGGAGGAGAGTTTACTTCCCAAAAAACCAGTAACTTTACCAACCGTACTTTCGAGCTCGAAAACGTGAGCTTTGAAGATGCCTCGAAATTTCGGTTTGGGGGATATTATATTCCCGACTACAATTCGTTTGGAAGTTACTTGAAACGAGTAGTTTACCGTGCAGGGCTGCGTTTTGAGGAAACTGGAATTAACATCAACGGTGAGTCTATTAATGAGTTTGGCATATCTTTTGGATTAGGGTTGCCAGTTGGGAGAACGTTTTCTAACCTAAACATAGGATTGGAGTACGGAAATCGGGGAACAACAAATAATGGATTGGTTAAAGAAACATTTTTTAATGTTTTTGTTGGATTATCCCTCAACGATAAATGGTTTGAAAAAAGACTATATGACTAACATGAATAATATGACAACTATGAAAGCGAAATTTGTCTCATTACTAGCAATTTTGGCATTGACCTTCGGAACAAAACTAAAAGCACAAGATCCTTGTACCGTGGCGGCATCATTGTTTACAGAACCAGCAAAGGTTCAAAATTACGAGGCAGCCATGCCTCATTACCAAAAAGTGATTGATGAATGCCCTCAATACAGCTTGGCCATCTACCAATATGCCGTAAAAATGTTTGAACATTACATTGAAAATGGAGACAAAAGTAAGATCTCCGATTTGGAAAAGGCTTATAACCTGCGAATCAAATACTATCCAAGCAAAAGTAAAGAAGGCGATATTCTTTCGGACATTGCCCAAATTAAATATGACAATGGAATAGGTACCAAAATGGAACAATTCCAGGCGTTTGATGAGGCCTTTAAAAAGGATGAGGAAAACTTTAAAAGCCCCAAAAGGATATACACCTATTTCTCACTTGCCATGGATTTGTATGAAGAGGGTAAAAAAGACATCCAAGATGTTTTTGATCTTTATGACATCATTCAATCCAAAATTGAAAAGGAAGAAGGCTATTATGCCAAACAACTTACGGAGCTACTAAACAAGCAAGAATCTGGAGAGCAATTGTCTTCCAAAGAAGAGAAAAAAATGGACGGCTATGAAAAGAATGTTGGGTATTATGGGCAGATCAAGGAAAGTGTCGATGCCAAACTTGGAAAGATCGCCGATTGTGAGAACCTGATTCCTCTTTACGAGAAGAATTTTGAAGAAAACAAGGACAATGTAGCTTGGCTTAAAAGTGCTGCAGGGCGCTTAAATGCTAGGGATTGCGAAACCCCATTGTTTTTCCAAATGGTAGAGCAATTGCACACGCTTCAGCCTTCTGCTTCTTCGGCATACTACTTGGGTAGGTTGGCAGATAAAGCTGGCAAATCGGGTGAAGCAATGGACTATTACAACCAAGCTGTGGAATTGGAAACCGATGCTAACAAAAAAGCCGATTACCTTTTTGCTATTGCCGAAAACTTGCGCAAAAAAGGAAGTTATGGGAGTGCTCGCAGTAAGTACCTACAAGTATTGGACATCAAGCCCTCAAAAGGAATCTGTTATTTGCGCATCGCCGAGATGTATGCAAAGAGCTCCAACGATTGTGGAAATACAGTTTTTGAGAAACGTGCCATCAATTGGAAGGCGGCAGAAATGGCGGATAAAGCAGCTCGCGTAGATGGCTCTATCGCGTCTACTGCCCGAGCAGCAGCCGAATCATACCGACAAAGAGCGCCGAGTAAAAGCGATATTTTTTCTGAAGGAATGGCTGGGAAGACGGTTACTTTCAGCTGTTGGGTTGGAGGTAGTGTAAGGGTTCCAAATTTGTAAATGAACAAACACATTCATAGTTTAAAAAGCGTGATGGCCGTAGTAGCGACCATCACGCTTTTTGCTTGTGAAGGCAATTACAAGAATGTCCAACAACTTAACTTGAAGGACGGAGCTCCAGTTGCCGTGGGAGAAAAGGTGAATCTCTTCTACACCGACTCCGGAAAAGTAGTAGCCAACTTGAAAGCTCCCATACTTTTGGATTATTCCAATTTTAAATTTTCCTATCAAGAATTCCCGGAAGGAGTAGAAGTGTATTTTTATGAAAACGGTGAAGAAAGTACCGTTACTTCGGACTACGCCATTCGTTTCGAACAAACCGGCATTGTGGATTTGCGCCAAAATGTAATCCTAACCACCTCCGATGGCAATGTACTCCAAGCGCAGCAGCTGTATTGGGATCAGTACCATCAATGGATTTTTACCGACGAACCTTATCGCATAACTTTCAGCGATGGTTCTTACAATGATGGAGCTCGATTTGATGCTAATGAAGATTTTACCGTATTTTTGTCCCGAAAGAATGATGGAATCCAAATAATCGATCAAAACCAAACAAACCCTTCCGATGGGCCGTAAACTTTATATTTTTTTTGAATTTGCCTACATCGCCATGGCCCTCTTCTGTGTGTATTTGGTTGCCAGCCAATGGAATGAAGATAGAAATAAAGCCTATGTATTTGTTTTTTTTGGGATAGTAGCTATTTTTATGTTCTTCTTTAAGCGACGTTTTCGGAAAAATTTGGATAAGCGCAATCAGGATAGGTAAATGGAATACCCCATATTGATTATTATTATCATGCTGGTCCTCTCGGCCTTTTTTTCAGGTATGGAGATTGCTTTTGTTTCGGCCAATAAAATCCACATCGAGATCGAGAAAAAACAAAACAATTTTCTGGCTACCATCTTAAGGCGTATTACCAGGAGACCTTCCAAATTTATTGCAACCATGCTGGTGGGCAATAATATTGCTTTAGTCATTTACGGGTTTTTTATGGGTGACCTTCTCATGAAGTGGATTCCGCTTGAAGGCTTTTCTGGACTGCTCGTTCAAACCATCATTTCTACTTTGGTCATCTTACTGACCGCCGAATTTTTGCCCAAGGTCTTTTTCCAGATTTACGCCAACCAATTGGTTAAGGTATTTGCTTTGCCTGCTTACCTCTTTTACCTGCTTTTTTCGGTAGTTTCAGAGTTTGTGATTTGGATTTCTGACTTGGTACTTAGGGTTTTTTTCAAAACAGAAGGCGATGCTGTGCAGTTAAGCTTCAGTAAACTGGAATTAGGCAATTACATCAATGAACAAATGGAAAGCCTCGAAGAGCGGGATGAAGTTGACAGTGAAATTCAAATATTTCAAAACGCCCTCGAGTTTTCCGAAGTGATTGCGCGCGAGGTGATGATTCCTCGCACCGAAGTTGTTGCGGTAGAGGTGGATACCACTCCAAGGGAATTGAGCAAACTTTTTACCGAAACTGGGCTTTCGAAAATTTTGGTGTACCACGACAATATTGACGACATCATGGGGTACATCCATTCCTTTGCACTTTTCAAAAAACCTTCAGAAATCAAAAAAGTGCTCATGCCTGTTATCTTCGTTCCCGAAACTATTTTGGCCAAAGATGTCTTAAATATTCTTACCCGAAAAAGAAAAAGCATCGCCGTGGTCATAGACGAATATGGCGGTACCTCCGGAATCATTACCGTGGAGGACATCATCGAGGAACTGTTTGGCGAAATTGAAGACGAACACGATTCCATCGATTTGGTTGAAGAAGAACTCCATGAAGACCACTATCGTTTTTCTGCAAGATTGGAAGTAGATTACTTGAATGAAGCCTACAAATTGGACCTTCCAGAAGGGGAAAATTATGAAACCCTTGGAGGACTCATCGTGCACTTTACCGAAGAAATTCCTGAAAAAGATGAAACCGTTGAAATAGATGGGTATTCCCTTAAGATACTGGAAGTGTCCAATACCAAAATCGAACTTGTCGAACTAAAAAAGATTGCCGAAGATTAAAATGGGGCAATCCCCTAATTTTTTTGGGATAGTTTTTTTATAAATCGACTGAAAATGGTATTTTCGCCCCCTATTAATTTTCTTTAAAATGGCAATATTAAATAGCATTCGTAAACGCGGATTTTTCTTGATTCTCATCATTGCTTTGGCACTTTTTGCTTTTATCTTAAGCGATATCATAAAAAAGGGCAGAAATTCTGGCAATGTCCATAATACGGTAGCGACCATTGATGGGGTCGATCTTACCCGGGAAGATTTCATGAACAAGGTAGACGATTACCAACGAAAACTAGGCCCTAATGCATCGGCTTCCCAAGCCATGAATTACATTTGGGACCTCGAATTGAAAAAGGTATTGTACAACCAACGGGCAGAAGCCTTGGGATTGGCTGTTGGGGAAGACCAACTTAATGACCAATTGGCACTTTCCTTGGGTAACAACCCAACATTTCAAGATGAAAACGGGGTTTACAGCCAAGCAAAACTTGTTGAATACGTTGCGGCCATCCAGGGCAACCCTAGCGCTAAAGCAGATTGGGACAATTTTATTCAACAGGTAAAGGACAATCTTGTTCAAGCCAAATACAATACACTGGTTCGCAGTGGCCTTATCGCCACACAAGCAGATGGAGAAGAACAATATCGTTTTGAAAATGACAAAATCAATGTGGAGTACGTGCAGGTGCCCTACACCAAAATTGCGGATGAGGATGTTGAGGTTAGTGAAGCCGATATTGAAAAATACATGAAGGCGCACCCCAATCAATTTGAAGTAGATCCTTTGGTAGATATCGAATATGTGTCTTTTCAGGAAGAACCTTCTGTTTCCGATATCCAAGAAGCTGAAAATGCGGTCGCAAGCTTGAAAGAGGAATTTGGCACTACCGAGGATTTTGCTTTGTTCGTGGACACCCATTCCGACAAAAATTATGTGGATAAATGGTATTCCAATGGCGAACTTCCAAAGACCTTGCAGGATACCCTATTAAAACTTCCGGAAGGGACCGTATACGGCCCTTATAAGGAAGAGGGCACCTTCAACCTCACAAAAGTGGTTGCATCCAAACAATTGCCAGACTCTGTGGAAGCCAGGCATATCCTTATCCCTGTGGGCTTAAGTAAGGTGGACAGCATTTCCCGAAATCCAGAGCAAGCCAAGGCCCTAGCGGATAGCTTGTTAACAGTCTTGAAAGCCAACAGGTCCAAATTTGGGGATTTTGTGAAAAAATATTCTTCCGACATGGGAAGCTCAGAAAAAGGAGGACATTATGATTGGTTTGCTTACAATACCATGGTAGCACCTTTCAGGGATTTCTGTTTTGAAAGCAAAGTGGGAGATATGGGAGTGGTTGAAACCCAATTTGGATACCACATCATTGAAGTTGAAGGCCAAAAAGACAAGCAACAAGCAGTTAAAATTGCAACCATCACCAAAGAAATTGAACCTTCAGAGAAAACCCTAACTGAGGTGTTTTCTGAATCAGCTAAGTTCGAAGAAGCGGCGCGGGTAGATTTTGCAAAAGCTGCAGAAGACCGAGGCCTTACCCCGAAACCAGTGAACCGTATTGGACGTATGGACGCCAACATTCCCGGTATTGGAAACAACCGAACTATCGTCAATTGGGCATTTAGTGATGAGGCCAATGTTGGGGATATCAAACGTTTTGACGTTAATGACAGCTATGTCATAGCAAGACTCACCAGGAAGAGCACCAAGAAAGCGTTAATGAGTGTTTCTGAAGCTTCAGCTACCGTTACCCCCATTCTTCGTAAAGAGAAGAAGGCCAAAATGATTCGTGAAGGAATCTCTGGAACCACCCTTCAAGAGGTGGCAACCAGTCAAAATGTAACCGTGAAAACCGCTAATGCCTTAACACGAATGAGTCCAACCATTGCGGGTGCGGGCACCGAACCTCTTGTTGTGGGGATTGCTTTTGGAACCGCAACTGGCGAATCGACCGGTCTTATAGATGGGGATTCCGGAGTGTTTAAAGTACGTGTTCTTTCTATTGAAAAAGCACCGGATATGGAAAATTACGCTCCATACGTAAATCAATTGAAAAGTGCTGTGAATGCAAACACGGTCAACAAAAACATTTATGATGCGTTAAAAGCAGCGGCAGACATTGAAGACAATCGTGCTGATTTCTTCTAATAAGAAGTTTTTCCAAAAAGCAAAGCCTGCGTTAACGCAGGCTTTTTTTATAAAATCATTTTTTGAAAAGGAATCAGAGTAGCATATCCTTTTTGCCTGAAATACTTCTGATATTCTTGAGATCCAACCACCATCACAAAATCCCCGCCCCAAGCTCCCAAACTCTTGATAGCATGGGGATATTCCTTAAACAGCTTTTCTTTAACCGTGGGTAATTGAATGGTTTTTGAAATAATTTCCTCGTGGGTTTCAATCAAATTTTCAAATTCGGTTAAGGTTGTGCAGCTCACAAATTCGTGGGTAAGTTTACTGATTTCAGAAATGGTTGTTGGGTCAATTGGCCGTGACTTATACTGTTTTATGCCGGCTTTGCTGTCCTGTTTTCGATTCAAATGGAGAAAAAATACGTGATCGGTAAAATTCCAATGTAGTGGTGTCTTTTCAATAATTGGGTTTTCGCTTTCCAATCGAAATAAAAAAGGCCCATCCTGTTGCGCTGCAGCAACGTCGTAACCACTTCCCCCAAAACTATTGCGAAGTAATTGAAAAGCGTCCACCTGGGCCCATTGCGCTATATTATTGATTAAGGTGGATGATGATCCCAATCCCCAATTTCTTGGAAAATCCAAATGGGTGATCGCCTCAATCGTTGCTTCCGCTAAAAAATGGGAATTTAGTTTTTTCGCTTCTTTCAAAATTGAAAGCAGTTGAAAAAGCAAAGGGTTTGCTGCTTTGCTAACCGTGTCATTCATACAAAATTGAGCCTCAAACCAAAGTGCATTCCCATAATCGTAACTTTTCCAGGAAATCCCTTCTTTTTTAGCGTGCGTAATGGTAAGAGATTGCCCTTTTTTGGTAGGAATTGCAAGCGAGCTGGCGCCATCCAAGACCACATATTCCCCTGTGAGCAATAATTTCCCGTTGCTGTGAAAAGTATTCAAGTTAATTGCGTAAAGTTTCTATAAATTTTACTACTTGGCTGTGTGAAATGACCCGATCCTTGAAGTGTTGAATGGTTTTTTGCTTTTCGCTTTCTGATGCCTGTAACTGATTGAGGATGTTCATCAAATGCATTTTCATGTGTCCCTTTTGGATTCCAGTGGTAATCAAGGAGCGTAAGGCGGCAAAATTCTGTGCAAGTCCTACCACGGCCGTTATTTTCATAAGCTCCATTGCATTTGGATTTTGAAGAATGGCGTGGGCCACTTGGACCAATGGGTGCAAGGAAGTGAGTCCGCCAACGGTTCCAAGGGCCATGGGGATTTCAATCTTAAAAGTGAATAAGTCATTTTGTATGGAGGCCTCCGTGAGGCTACTATAGCTGCCATTTCTGGAGGCGTATGCATGGATGCCAGCTTCCACCGCCCTAAAATCGTTTCCAGTAGCTAAGACCACTGCATCGATGCCATTCATGATTCCCTTGTTGTGGGTTACGGCCCTTCGAGGCTCTATTTTGGCAATTTCCACAGCGCGCAGAAAATTTTCTGCAAAGGCTTGACCGTCCATTCCGTTATTGGCCAGGGCATCTACCGGGCATTCAACCCATGCTTTAACCAGGCATTCTGGTACGTAATTCGAAAGGATGCTCATGACTACTTCAGGAAAAATGCCTTCTTTTTGGAACACTTCATGGTCTATGGCCTCGTTTTCAAAAGCCTGGGCTATTTGCTCCAAACAACTATTAATAAAGTTAGCTCCCATGGCATCCAACGTTTCAAAAGATGCGTGCAGTTGGTAGTAACCGTCCAGCTTTTTGGTGCCATCTATCAATACCAACTCCTTGAGTCCGCCCCCTCTTTTTTTCATGTTTTTTTGGATGGGATCGATGCGCTCGAGAAGTTTTGGTTTTATTGCTTCAAAATAACGGATCAGGCTTTCTGGGGTTCCCTTAAAATTTATATGGACTTGCCCATTCTTTTCTGTTGAAATCACTTCGGCCTGGAATCCGCCGCGATCCATCCAGAACTTGGCGGCATTGCTTGCTGCAGCAACCACCGAACTCTCCTCAATGACCATGGGCACAGCAAGGAGGTCGCCATTAATAAGAAAATTGGGGGCAATTCCAAAAGGCAAGTAAAAATTGGTAAGGGTGTTTTCTGTGAAGTCGTCATGCAATTTTTGAACTGTGGGGTCGGGATTCCAATACTGCTCGAGAATTGCCTTCAGTTTGGGATTGTCGTTTAAAAAATGGTGAACAATCCACGTGACTTTTTCTGCTTTGCTTTTTTTTGAAAACCCTGAAACAGCCTTAACCTTCATGAAAGTACCCTTAAAACGCAAATATACTGCTTTATACGGTTTTCAAGAGAAGATTTGGGTTTCCAAATTTGGCAGAATTAACTGAAAAACCCTTATCTTTCACAGAATTTTTTAAACTTGACGCAACAAAAATCCTACAATTTGAAAAGAATACATTCATTTACTGTGTTGGCGTTCTTGGTCGCACTTTCATCTTCACTTACAGCACAGCAAAGGGAAATTACTTTAGAAGATATATGGGGAGGGGCCTTTCGTACAGAATTTATGGATGTGCTTCATTCCATGAACAACGGAAAGGAGTATTCGGTACTCAACTTCAATAGGTCGAAGGGCACTTCGAGCATCGAGGTATTCGACTATAAAACCGGGGAAAAAATAAAAACCCTTGTGGACAGCAATAATTTGCCGGATATTCCCTATTTCATCTCCTACGAATTTAGCCAGGACGAATCCCAGATTCTTCTGGCTACGAAATTGGAACAGGTGTATCGCCATTCAACCTTGGGTACTTATTATGTTTACGATGCCAAAACCGGTAAAACCAGTTTACTTTCGAAATGGCAAGTACAGGAACCAACCTTTAGCCCAGACGGAACTAAAATTGCTTTTGGGTATCAGAATAATTTGTACGTAAAAAATCTTCAAACAGGGGACATTAAGCAAATTACGATGGATGGTGAAAAGAATAAAATCATTAACGGCATTACCGATTGGGTCTACGAAGAAGAGTTTTCTTTTGTTAGAGCGTTCGATTGGAGTGCTGACGGTCGAACCATCGCCTACATTCGTTTTGACGAATCGGAAGTCCCCGAATTTTCCATGGACATTTACGGAACCGGACTGTATCCCACCGAAGAAGTTTTCAAATACCCCAAAGCGGGTGAAAACAATGCCAAAGTCTCCCTACACCTCTATCATTTGGATACCGACGGTACAGATGCAGTAGCTGTTTCTGCTTACCATAATTACTACATCCCCAGAATTAAATGGACCCATGATCCCAATGTATTGTCTGTGCAACTCACCAACCGTCATCAAAATGTGTTGGATCTGGTTTTTGTAGATGCTTCCAACAACACCTCCAGATTAGTGCATCAGGAAACCGATACTGCTTATGTGGATGTTACGGATGACCTCACCTTCTTGAATGACAACAGCTTTATTTGGACCAGCGAGAAAAGTGGTTGGAACCATATTTACCATTACGATAAAAACGGAAAGTTGATTAAACAAATCACCGATGGAAATTGGGACGTCACCAGTTTTTATGGATTTGATCCATCCACTGGGAGGGTGTTTTATCAAAGTACCGAAAATGGGAACATCAATAGGGATGTGTACTCCATTACAAATACCGGCAAGAATAAGGTGCGGTTAACACAACTTACGGGGTCCAATAGTGCCGCCTTTAGTGCGGATTATTCGTATTTCATCAATACCTTTTCCAATGCTGAGACTCCCTATACCTTTACCTTACACGATGGGCTTACGGGCAAACCTTTACGCGAAATACGAAATAACAACGAGTTAAAGAATACGTTGGAAGACTTTAAGATGTCTCCTAAAGAGTTTTCTACCATTTCCATTAATGGGGAAGAACTTAACATGTATACCATTAAACCGGCCAATTTCGATCCGAACAAAGAATATCCATTGTTTATGTACCAATATTCAGGCCCTGGCTCCCAGAGCGTGGCCAATCGCTGGAATGGAGCAAACGATTATTGGCATCAAATGTTGGCACAAAAAGGCATTATCGTAGTGTGTGTGGATGGTCGTGGAACAGGATATAAAGGCAGGGATTTCAAAAAAATGACCCAAAAGGAATTGGGCAAATACGAAGTAGAAGACCAAATTGCTGTTGCCGAAACGCTTGGAAAACTATCATATATTGACAAAGACCGTATCGGAATTTGGGGATGGAGTTATGGGGGCTTTATGTCGTCCAATTGTCTTTTTCAGGGAGCGGACACATTTTCCATGGCCATTGCCGTGGCACCTGTTACCAGTTGGCGCTTCTACGACACCATCTACACGGAACGGTACATGACAACCCCACAAGAAAACCCAACAGGGTATGATAACAATTCGCCACTTACCTATGTCGACCAGTTGAAAGGAGATTTCTTGCTGGTACATGGCAGTGCGGACGACAACGTCCATTTTCAGAATACCATGCGCTTAACCGAAGCTTTGATCCAGGCCAAAAAAGATTTTGATTGGCGGGTTTATCCTGATGACAACCACGGAATTTATGGAGGGAACACCCGATGGCACCTCTACAAAAAAATGACCGATTTCGTCATGGAAACCATAGGAACACCTAAAGAGCAAACGTTAGAAATCAAAAACTAATAATCAAATTCAAAAATTAATACTATGTCAACTGCAATCCAGAAACAGAAAGAACTATTTGGTCACCCTGTAGGGCTTTATGTGTTATTTTTTACCGAAATGTGGGAACGTTTTTCCTATTATGGAATGCGAGCCATATTAACACTATACCTAGTGGAACAAACAACCAGTGCCAATCCTGGATTGGGTTGGAACAATGCAGAAGCATTGGCATTGTATGGTTGGTATACCATGTTGGTGTATGTGGCATCGATTCCTGGAGGATGGATTGCCGATAAGCTGTTGGGGCAAAAAAAGTCGGTTTTGTATGGAGGAATTTTGTTGGTTGCCGGGCATAGCATTTTGGCCGTAGAACAAATGTGGGCATTTTACACAGGTTTGATTTTGATCATACTTGGGGTAGGCATGCTAAAACCCAATATTTCTACCATGGTTGGTGGTCTCTACAAACAAGGTGATATTAGAAGGGATAAGGGATTTACTATTTTTTATATTGGAATTAACCTAGGGGCGTTTTTGGCCAGTTTGATTGTAGGATATGTGGGTGAAGTACACGGATGGCATTATGGCTTTGGACTTGCCGGAATTGGAATGGCCCTGGGACTCATACAATACTTAGCCGGACAGAAGCATCTAAAACATGTTGGGAATTTTATGGGTGCTTCTGAGAATGAGGAAGAAAAGGAGGCAATGAAGCGACCATTGACTAAAATTGAAAAGGACCGTATTGTAGTTTTGTTCATTTCGTTCTTGTTGGTGATTGTTTTTTGGGGAGCTTTTGAACAAGCAGGCGGCCTCATGAATATTTATGCAAAAGACAATACCAACCGTATGCTGATGGGTTGGGAAATTCCAGCGTCCTGGTTCCAATCCCTTAATGCGATGTTCATCATTTTTCTTGGTACATCGGTAGCAGCCTATTGGGCTAGGCGAAAGTTAAAGGGAAAAACTGCATCTTCATTATTCAAGATGATTATCGGATTAATTATTATGGGAACCGGCTTCTTTTTCATGTCTGCAGCCTCATCCCAGTTCGAGACTACAGGTTCCTCTGCCATGTACTGGTTGGTGTTGGCTTACTTGTTTCATACCGTTGGTGAATTGTGTATTTCTCCGGTAGCTCTTTCATTTATCACCAAACTGGCTCCCCTAAAATATGCATCCCTAATGATGGGAGTTTATTTTGCGATGACCGGATTTGGAAACAAATTGGCCGGATTGTTGGGCGAGTCAGCTTCCAAACTGGGAGAGTTTACCGTTTTTACAGGCATCGCTATTTTTTGTGTCATTTTTGGAGCAATCGTAATGCTTTTCAGAAAGAAACTGGAACACCTTACCCATGGAGTTGAAGATAAGGAGGGAAATGTTGAGGAACTAGCTGAAGGATTTGAAATAGCCGATAACTAAATAGCAAACTATGAATACCGACACCAAAAACTTTTTTGACACCAAAGTGATGGGACATCCCGCAGGGTTGTTCGTCCTGTTTTTCACCGAAATGTGGGAACGTTTTTCCTACTACGGAATGCGAATTTTATTGGTGGCCTTCTTTTCAGCATCTATTTTGGATTTAGGATGGGGTTGGCCCAAAGAACACGCCCTGGCCATTTTTGGAACCTATACGGCATTGGTTTATTTATCCACGATGATAGGAGGCTATTTTGCCGATAACGTTATTGGCTATCGTTGGGCTGTAGTGGTAGGAGCGCTATTGATGACCATGGGACATGGCTGTATGGCACTGGAGTCGCCTTTTTTCATCTATACTGGGTTAACATTGTTGGTCTTTGGTAGTGGCTTCTTTAAACCTAATATGACTTCCATTATTTCAGAAATGTATAAGGACGTGCCCGAAAAAAAGGACGGTGCCTATACCATTTTTTATATGGGAGTAAATGCAGGGGCCTTTTTTGGAATCATGCTCTGTGGCTATTTGGGTGAAAAAGTAGGATGGTCTTGGGGCTTTGGATTGGCCGGTATTTTTATGCTGTTTGGGTTGTTGCAATTTTGGTTTGCACAAGGAATTTTTGGAGATGTGGGTAAAAAACCTAAAAAGAAACAGCTCGATGTGCTGGAAATAGGCAAGGAACCTGAAAACAAAGAAGAACTGGAAGGGTACAATCCTTTTACGCCGCTTCAAAAAGTCTTGGTAGTAGTTTCTGCTGCGTTAGGCCTGCTTTGGATTTTTAACGATCCCATTTCAAAAATCACCGAGGGGGAAAAGAGTTTGTTTCAATTCAGTATTGGTGGTTGGGATGGAAATTCGATTGTCATCCTTGCAGCTTTGGTTCTTTTCATCGTGCTCCTAATGATACGAATTCCCAAGTATTTACCCGTAGTACGGGATCGGATGATTGCCATCGTCTTTTTTGCATTCATTACGGTTTTTTTCTGGGCTGTTTTTGAACAAGCACCGGGCTCATTGACTCTTTTTGCTCGGGATTACACACAAAGGATATTGACTGAGGAGGCTGGGGTAATTTTCAAAATCGTGGACGCTTTAATTACCTTGGTGCCGTTAGCTATCATTAGTTATGTACTGTTTCGATTGTTCCAAAAAACGTTCTCCAAATACCCGTTCTCTAACCTATTCTTAGCAGCTAGTTTTATTATTATTTGGGGTATCGCCATCTGGAAAGTACAGAACGATTATAAATCGGCTGCCTATGACATTACTTATTTTAACAATAACGGCATTGAAAAATCTGCTGAGGTAGTTTCCTCAAACCCTTACGAGAAGGGGGATAAGATTCCTATTCTGGATGTAGAGAGCGTTAGTTTTTTTGATAAAAATGCCAAGGAAAACCAAACCTTGAAAGTCATGGATAATATGCTGTTTTCCGACGATAGTGAAATGGGTGAAATTTTTGACGGAACCATTGTAGAATATAAAAAGGAAAAGAAAATTGGAGCTGGGATCATGATCAACAAAGCAGTAGTCGAATTTGTGAATGCCCAGGGAAAAACCATCACAAAAACCTTAAAGGTGCCGAAAGAAGATTTGACCAAGTATCCCGTTGGAAAAGCAGTGGCTTTGCAAATTACCCACGACATCAGCTTTAATAAGACAGGCTCCAAAGAAGGGGTTGATGCAGTTGTTGAGGCCAAGAAAAATGCAGTTGAAATCCCATTTTCGTGGTTTAATATTTTAAATTCGCTGTTCATCATAGCCCTAGCACCATTTTTCTCGCGTTGGTGGGAAAGCAAATACAATCCTGCAGCCAATAGTAAGTATGCCATAGGCATGCTTTTATTGGGCCTTGGAATGGCGGTTATTGCCATTGGAGCCAGTGGAATTCCTGCAGGCGCCAAAACGGCATCCGTGAGTATTATATGGCTTATCTTGGTGTATTTGTTTCATACAATGGGCGAACTTTGTGTTTCCCCGGTGGCACTTTCGTATGTTAGTAAATTGGTGCCAGGAAGGATGATTGCAGTCATGTTTGGCGTATGGTACTTAGCCGTTGCCATTGGAATGAAATTGGCTGGATTGTTTGGGGAATTCTCGGAAGAAGTATCCAAGGAAGCAGGGCTAAGCACGTTCTTTTGGTACCTCACCATCGTCTCGGTTGCATTAAGTGCCATCGCACTGTTTACGACTCCAATTTTCAAAAAGCTTATGCACGGTGTGCGTTAATAACAATACAATTACCGAAAAAACGTTCCCATTGTGGAACGTTTTTTGTTATATTGAAACCCTTAACAAAATTTAGCAAATGAAGAAGATTACTCTATGGGTCTTACTAAGCGTTATCTCTGTGACCCAAGCACAGGAAATCAAATGGATGTCCATGAACGAGGCATTAGCAGCACAAGCCAAGAACCCAAAAAAAATATTTGTGGATGTATATACCATTTGGTGTGGGCCTTGCAAAATGTTAGACAAAAATACCTTCAGCAATCCGGATGTGGCTAGTTTTGTCAATAAAAATTTCTACGCGGTAAAATTCAATGCTGAAGGCGATGAAACCATTAGCTACCAAGGCAAGTCCTATTCCAATCCAGGATACGACCCTTCAAAAGCAATGAAGCGTAATTCATCCCATCAGTTTTCGAGATTTATGGGAGTCAATGCCTACCCAACCATGCTTTTTATAGATGAAACCGGAAATTTAATAAATCGGGTTAAGGGTTACCGCACCCCGCAACAACTGGAGCTTTTCCTGAAGTTATTTGGAACCAATTTGTGGAAAGACATTACGACCCAAGAAGCCTATCAGGATTATGTGGATAATTTCAAACCCGAATTCAAGGGATAAAAAAGTTAACATGCGTACCTGCCTTTTTTTGATTTTATGGTCCTTTCCGGTGTTCGTTTTTTCTCAAGAAAAAATAGAGTGGATGACCATGAACGAAGCCTTGGAAGCACAAAAGGAAACCCCAAAAAAAATTTTGATGGATGTCTACACTCATTGGTGTGGCCCATGCAAGCTTCTGGATAAAAATACGTTCAGCGACAAAAACGTCATCACCTTCATCAACAAAAATTATTACCCTGTAAAGTTTAATGCCGAAGGCAATGAAGAAATCGTCTATGATGGTTTTACTTATACCAATCCTAATTATCAACCGGAACGAAAAGGGAGGAATGCCACCCATTTTTTTGCAGATGCCCTTCGGTTGTACGGATACCCAAGTTTGGTTTTTTTTGAAGAGGATGGCACCTTAATACAAGCCGTACCAGGCTATAAGACTCCTCAGGAAATTGAAATTTACCTCAAGATGATTGCCAATGACGATTACAAAGAACTTACCACCATGGAAGCTTGGGAAACCTACCAAAAACAATTCAAGGGTTCTTTTTAATTGAAATGGGTTTGGTCCAAATCCGCGCGCCTTTTTCCCAAGTACTGTAAAAAGGGATTTGGTGCTGTGCACATGTGGATTTCCATCTTTTTAAGTAGGAGGCATAATTGCTTCCATCTGCAATGATTTCCATGGGCTGTATTTCGTTGATGAGTCTTTCAAGATGTACCTTGGGACTGTTGCACAATAAAATTACGGCATTCTTTTTTGGGGGATATACCCCAAGACTATCAATGATCAAAAACGGAATGCCATCGAATGTAAACGCTTCGGGCATTAGGTTCTTTTTTAGGTGTTTTTTGTTTTCCGAAACCTGATAGTCTTTAATTATTTTGGGTACTACGATGGAAGAATCCTTTGTAAAGACATAGACTGTGTTTTTGGTTACTTGAGCCATGGTGGTGACTTTGGATTGTTGATACACAATAAGACTTTCGATGGCTGTTGCTTTTTGATAAAAACGAATTCCAAGAAAGCCAACAATCCCACCAAGTACCCCAAAAATCCAATGCCTTTGTTTTCTGTGCCACCACAGACTTATGGAAATGATGCTACAGTACATTAAAAGCATTTCGCCTAACGACAGGGAAATACCCTGAAACAAAAACCCATTTTGTTTCGCTGCCCAATCCATGAACCCATTGAGCCATTCAAGAAGAAATTGATAACTATTTATGAACCAATGAGGCCGTAAATTTAGTGCAGCCATGGCTACAAATAAAATGCCGCAAGAAATGATTATTGATAATAGGGGCAGTACCACCAAATTAGTAACTAGGAACAGCCCCGGAAATTGATGGAAATAAAAAATACTCAATGGTGCCACTCCAAGTTGCGCACTTAGGGTCACCGTAACTATGTCCCATATTTTTTTGGGAACCCAATACCTGGGACGGTACAGTGCAGAAAGTTTTGGCTGCATCCACACTATGAAAAATACCGCTAGAAAGCTCATCTGAAATCCAACTTGGAATAACCAATTGGGTTTAAAAAGCAGTAAAAAAAAGAAAGACAAAAACAATAAGTTCATTGCTTGTGTGGGACGATTTGTAAATGCTGCAAACGTTATAAACGAAAACATGGTTACTGCCCGAACTACCGATGGCGATAGCCCAGCAATAAAGGCAAAACCCCATAAAAATAATACGGTGGTAATCTTGATAAAGATCTTTCCCCTGGGGGTTCTTGCCAGCGGACTTAAGACCCGTTGGAAAAGGAGCATTACGATGCCTACATGGAGTCCAGATACGGCCAATATATGAACCGCTCCTGCAGCAGCGTAAGCCTCGTATAAGGGTTTTTCGATGTCTCTTCGGTCTCCCAAAATCAAGGCTTTTACAATGGCCCGTTCAGGGGCTTTCAAAGGGGTATTGACCAATTTTTTTGATACGTAGCGCCTTACCCAATCTGCCCATCCCTTTAAAGTCTTGGTTTTGTTTTGAATGGGTGTGCAATCTTCCCTAGCGATGGTCAATTCGTAATACACATCTTGAAAAGCCATGTATTTTTGAAAGTTGAAGTTTCCGGGGTTTTTGGGGGGCGCAATTGGTTTTAAATACCCATAGGCCCACAAACGCTTGTCAACGGAAATGAGTAACGAAGACTCGGTTCTTTTTAAGTGAAGTAAAACCAATCCACGAGTAGGGTTTTGGCCTACTTGGTTTATTTCAGCGATAAAATTTTCTTGATATTTTGAAGGTTTCACTACCTCACGAATCGTCAATTGGAGTATTTCGGGTTTTTCATTGAAAAAATGTGAAAAATGCTTTGGCTGGAAACGCGGTTGTTGCTGTTGCTGCAAATGATACCCAACTACAAATACCAATGCTGTACTCAGAAAAGTAAATGCCAAGGAAGTTTCCAATCGGCGCTTGTCTCGTAGCCATAAACCCAATAGGCCAATTACCAAGAGCGGTAATAAGTTGAGTACTGGGAAAGTTAGGGGGTGTAAATAAGCACACAGAATTCCCATTGCCAAGGCAATGCACAACCGCATTAGCGGTACATTGAAGTATTGCATGAAGGATGTTCTTTAGGGAAGCAACAGGGAAGAAAGTTCCCTAAAGATACCAATTTTACATCATTCTTCGCACTTCAACAAAAGCATTTTTCCAGTAGTTTTCTTCTAAAGAAGAGATGATGACTCCCTTTGAAGTGGTTGAATGGATAAATTTGATGGTTCCGCGATTGTTTTCCACAACCAAGCCCACATGGTTAATGGTCTTTTTGTTCTTACTGGTTTTGAAGAACAACAAATCACCCTCTGCCGTATCGGATAATTTAATTTCAAAACCTTGGGTGGCCATATCCCTCGAGACCCTTGGAAGATCGATGTTGCCGTATTGAAAGGAAGTATACACCAAACCCGAGCAGTCCATGCCTTTCTTGTCTGTCCCTCCAAACTTATAACGCGTTCCTTCGAAGGACTTGGCATAATCTACAATTCTGGAAACTTTTTTGGCATTGTTGGAAGTGGAGCTTTCTCCAATAATAACCTTATGAGTAGTGTGTCTAGACGATCCACAGGACGCAAAAAGCAGCCCAGCGAAAAGGAGCAAGATGAGGTTTTTCATGCTGCTGAAATCGATTTGGTTGCGCTAAAAGTAAGAAAAAAATTAGTTTGTTAATGAGGCTACAATCAATTTGGCCGTTTTTTCACTGGCACCTTTGCCGCCTAGGGCCATTTCCAAATCGTAATAGTCCAAAAACAAAACGGCCCTCTGGTAGTCGTCCAAAATGTGTTGAAGCTCTTCTTTCAAGCGCTTGGAATTGAACTCATCCTGTATGAGCTCGGTCACAACGGGTTTGTCCAATATTAAATTCACCAAGGATATGTATTTGAGTTGGATGATGCGTTTGGCAATTTGGTAGGACAGCCAACCGCCTTTATAACAGACTACCTGAGGCACTTTGAAAAGAGCTGTTTCAAGGGTGGCTGTGCCCGAAGTGACCAGCGCGGCATGGCAAATGCTCAGCAAATCGTACGTTTTATTGAGTATTAAGTGAACCTGGTTTCTCTTAATGTATTGATGGTAGAATTCCTTTTCTTGACTTGGCGCACCTGCAATTACAAATTGATAGGATGGAAAATCATCTACAATGGAAAGCATTACTTCCAGCATCATGGCAATTTCCTGTTTTCGACTCCCAGGTAGCAAGGCTATGATGGGGCGTTCATCCATTTGGTGTTCTTCTCGAAATTTTTCTGGGGCTACTTGAACCCTTTGATCCAAAGCATCCAAAAGAGGGTGTCCTACAAAGTGTACATCGTAGTCGAATTTTTTGTAAAAATCCTTCACGAAGGGAAGCACCACATACATGTGGTCAACATTTCTTTTAATGGATTTAACCCTCCCAGAACGGGAGGCCCAAACTTGGGGGCTAATGTAATAATGGGTGTTGAGCCCTTTTGGTTTGGCCCACTTGGCAATACGTAAATTAAAACCGGAATTATCAATAAAAATAAGGGCGTCAGGCTGAAATGCCCTAATGTCTTCCTTGCATTTTCGGAATAACTTGGAAATCTTCGGCAAGTTGGCTAGTACTTCCATAAATCCCATAATGGCCCGATCTTTATAATGAACCACCAAAGACCCTCCTTGCGCTGTCATAAGGTCCCCTCCCCAAAACCTAAATAGAGCATCAGGGTCTTGTTTTTTTAGGGCCTTCATCAAGTTGGACCCATGCAGATCTCCAGAGGCCTCCCCAGCAAGTAAATAGTATTTCATTATAAAAAATAAATTAAATACGCTGCAATGGCTGTTACAAAGGTAGCAAGTAATACGCCTCGAGCCCTGTAATCGCGATTGATTTTCAAGAAGCCAAAAAAAGTGGCCAAATTGGGTAACGCCCCCAGGGTCAACAACATCCAAAGGTTTTGCGAATCCCGATATATCTGGAACGTATAAGAAAATGTTTCCCCCTTGATGCTTGAAATGATGAAAACACATAAAAGCACCCCTAGGGCATTGCCTAGGATTCCTACCACAAAACCCACTAAAATTTCCTTTTTCATTTCACTATAAATTCCACGAATTAATATCCTGTATGGCATGGTGGGCGGTTAAATCGAATTGCACTGGGACTACCGATACAAATCCATTTTTCAAGGCCCATTCGTCGGTATCTTCACCCTTGTCTTCGTTAATAAACTCGCCGGTTAGCCAATAGTACCTTCTTCCCAAAGGATTCCTGCGTTCTTCAAAATTTTCGATCCAATGGGCTTTTGCTTGACGGCAAACTTTTACTCCCTTGATCTCCTTTTCAGCTAATTTGGGAAAGTTTACATTTAGGACAACGCCTTTCGGTAATCCATTTTCAAGGCACTCCAATGCCAACTTTTTGACAAAAGGTTTTACGGGTTCAAAATTGGCATCCAAGGAATAATCCAACAAAGAAAACCCGATGGAAGGTATGCCCATGGTTCCTGCTTCCACTGCAGCACTCATGGTGCCACTATAGATGACATTAATGGACGAATTGCTTCCATGGTTGATGCCACTAACACAGAGGTCGGGCTTGCGTTTCATGATTTCGTTTACCGCCAATTTCACGCAATCTACTGGAGTACCGCTACAGCTGTACTCCATTTGGGGCGCATTTTTTTCAACGATCACTTTATCACAGAAAAGGGTATCATTAACCGTAATGGCATGGCCCATGCCACTTTGTGGAGAATCTGGGGCGACTACCAGCACCTCTCCAATTTCATTCATCACCTCAATTAGGGTGCGAATCCCGGGTGCGGTGATTCCATCGTCATTGGTCACCAAAATAAGCGGTTTCTTTTGCAACATGTACACTAATTTTCCGTTCCTAAAAATACGTTGAATCCTTGGGAATTCTAAATTTTGATTTTTTAAATTTTGGTCAAGGGGTGTTTAACAAAAAATTAGTACGCATCACCATTCTTGGCACGGTTTTTTACCTATTTTAGAAGTCTCAAAAAATGACGACATGCGATTCATGAAAAAGAATTTCAAAATTTTATTGCTCTCTGTTTTTGTTGCTGCCGCTTCTTGCAGCTTTACAACCAAAGATTTTAATGATCCCGAGAAGGACAAACTGCTCATCGATTTGATTACGTACGTCTTGGAAAAAGGGCATTACGACCCTCAGCAAATGGACGATACCTTTTCAGCCAACGTCTACGAAGACTTCATCAATACGATGGATCCTTTGAAGCGTTATTTTACGACCTCCGACTTGAATGACTTCAGCCCATTTAAAACCCAAATTGACGATCAAATTCAAAATAAAGACTTGACCTTCTTCGATTTGGTCTACAATCGCTACATACAGCGTTCCAACGAGGTAAAGGCCTATTATAAGGACATACTAAGTCATCCTTTCGATTATACCGTAAGCGAATCCATCAATGTGGATTACGACCATACACCCTGGGCCTCCAATGAAAACGAGTTGAAAGAACGTTGGCGGAAACAGTTGAAGTTTACCACTTTGTCCAATTTTTACGATTTGGTGGAAGAAAAAAGCAAAGCCGCCGAAAAAGCAAAGGAGGCCCTTGAAAAAGGGGAAACCTATGAAATGAGCGACAATGCAAAACTGACCAAGGAGGAAATGGAAGCCAAAGCCCGTAAAACCTCCATGACGGCCTTGGACGATTATTATAATTTTACCGACGACTTGGAACGCAAGGATTACTTTGCGGTATTCTTGAACACTATCGTGGAGGAATTCGACCCGCATACCAACTATTTTGCTCCTCCCGACCGCGATCGTTTCGACTTGCGGATGAGTGGAAAGTTAGAAGGTATTGGAGCCCGACTTCAGAAAAAGAACGACTACATTACCATAGTCGAAGTAATTAGTGGTGGCCCCGTTTGGCGTGGAGAATACATGGAAGTGGGAGATGCTATATTGAAAGTAAAGCAAGAAGACGAACAAGAGCCTGTGAGCATTGTAGGGATGCGTGTAGACGATGCCGTGCAACTCATTAAAGGGCCTAAAGGCACTAAGGTTACGTTAACCGTGAAGCGCGTAGATGGCACTATTGAGGATGTAACCATTACGCGGGACGTCGTGGAGCTGGAGGAAACCTACGCTAAATCTACCTTGATTGAAAAAAACGATAAAAAGTTTGGTTTGATCAATTTGCCAGCTTTTTATTTTGATATGAAAGATTACGGAGAGCGCAATGCTGCTACCGATGTCAAAAAAGAAATTGAAGAATTGAAAGCTTCCGGAATGGAAGGTTTGGTACTCGATTTAAGAGATAATGGAGGAGGTTCTTTGCGAACTGCCGTAGACATTGCAGGGCTTTTTATCAAGAAAGGCCCCGTGGTTCAGGTGGCTTCCAGTGGAAAGAAAAAGGAAGTATTGGAAGATGAAGATGAAGACGTTACTTGGGACGGACCCCTTGTGATTTTGGTCAATGAATTGTCCGCTTCGGCCTCGGAAATTTTGGCCGCGGCCATGCAGGATTACAAAAGGGCCATCATCATTGGAAGCAAACAATCCTATGGAAAAGGAACCGTTCAGAACATGATCGATTTGAACCAATGGGTTCGTAAGAGCGATTTAGGCGATATGGGAGCCCTAAAGCTTACCACTCAAAAGTTTTATCGCGTTAATGGAGGCTCAACACAGCTGGAAGGTGTGAAAAGCGATGTAGTGATGCCCGACCGTTACAGCTATATCGAGATAGGAGAGCGTGATTATGACAATCCGCTGCCGTACGATAAAATTACACCGGCCAAATACGACCTTTGGGATGGGTACATTGATTATGAAGGAACCATCAATAGAAGCAAGGAACGCATGGCCCTAAGCCAACAACTTCAACTTATTGATGAGAATGCCAAATGGATCAAGACAACCCGCGATGAAAATGAAGTATCCTTAAATTTTGAAACCTATAAATCGGATATTGAGAGGCGGGAACAAGAAACCAAAAAGTTTGATGCCATCGAAAAATACGACAATGAGCTTAATTACCGTTCCCTCCCGAATGAAGTTGCGTTGATGAAACAGGATACCACACTACAGGAAAAGCGCAAAAGATGGCATGAAAACCTGGCCGGGGATATTTATGTGGAAGAAGCGGTGAACGTATTGGAAGATTTGAAGTTGAACAACATTAGAAACGGGAAAGTGGCCAATATCAAGAATTAATAATGGCACGTTTCGGATCTTTAGGGTTAGAAGCGCTCCAGAAGTTCAAAAAAAACTTTTGGGGCGTTTTTAGTTTCTTTTTCCTGAGTCTTTGTGTAATCTTGGCGATTTTTGCCTATGCCTTGGCTCCGGATAATTCCAGAAACGCCAATCAGATGCACCTTTCGATTCACTCCAAATCGCCGGGATTTTCGGTTACTATGCTAACGATTCCCTCGGAGGAAATACAGCAAAATGCACTTTCGATTTTTTTCTTCGGAAAGAAAAGTACTGGGACGGAAGTCCCAATTTCAGGCTTTCAGTTGAAAGAACAGTCCATAGAAATTACCGAATATACCCCCGACGGTTCTGATGGGCTCAGTAAGGAGTATCCCTTGAGTTCATTTCCGAACGTGAATAAAGTTTCGCAAATTCCGGCAAAATACATTGCCGAGAAAACCTTTATTTTAGGTACCGACAAGTACGGTAGGGACCTGTTAAGCCGCATGTTGGTAGGGATGCGTGTTTCCTTGGCTATTGGATTTGTGGCCGTTTTCATTTCTTTATTGATTGGGGTAACCCTAGGAGCCATTGCAGGCTATTTTGGAGGAAAAGTCGATGCAGCGATTATGTGGCTCATCAATGTTACTTGGTCCATTCCCACCTTACTGTTGGTCATTGCCATTACTTTGGCATTGGGGAAAGGATTTTGGCAAGTGTTCATTGCCGTCGGACTTACCATGTGGGTAGAAGTGGCCCGTGTGGTGAGGGGGCAGGTAATGAGTGTAAAAGCCATGCAATACGTCACTGCTGCAAAAGCCTTGGGATACAGCAATTGGAGGATCATAGCACACCATGTGCTGCCCAATAGCTTGGCTCCGGTCATTATTATTTCTGCAGCCAATTTTGCCAGTGCCATCCTTATTGAAAGTGGTTTGAGCTTTTTGGGAATAGGTGCGCAGCCACCCATGCCCAGTTGGGGAGGCATTATCAAGGACCACTATTCTTACATCATTCTTGGCAAGCCTTTTTTAGCTTTGATTCCGGGTTTGGCCATCATGAGCTTGGTAACTGTGTTCATGTTAATGGGCAATGCCCTGCGGGATGCTTTGGATGTAAAACAATCATAAAATGTCACAAAAAAAGCTTATTTACATGCTGCTCTTTGTGCTGGTTGTTTCCGTACTGTATTTTATTGAAAAGTATCAAGTCCCTCATAGCTCAACAAAAGAAACCTCCAGTGAGGTAGTCGATAAAACTGATGTGCCGGACACACAATTTCTTCCAACCACAACAACTGGGACCATTGTAAAACATTACTATTATACGCTCTCTTATGCTGAAGATCATGAACAAGCCGAGTGGGTTGCCTACAACTTAACCAAGGATCAACTTTCCGACAATGATTTTGAGCGCCCCTATTTTGAAATAGATCCACTGGTGCTTACCCAATCTGCCGATTGGAGAAATTACCGTAATTCTGGCTACGATCGCGGTCATTTATGCCCAGCAGGAGATCGCAGGTTTTCACATGAAGCCTACAACGAGACTTTTTTGACCAGCAATATTAGTCCCATGCAGCACGATTTCAATTCGGGAATTTGGAACCGACTGGAACAGAAAGTGCGGTCGTGGGCACAAAAATACGATGGGGTTTTCGTGGTAACGGGCGGTGTTTTAAAACCTGGATTACAGACCATAGGCGATGAAGAAGTTTCGGTTCCGGAGGCTTTTTACAAAATTATATTGGATGCTGATGATGGAACCTACAAAGTCTTGGCTTTTCTGATTCCCAACCAGCCTTCCTCCAATTCATTTTACGACTACACAGTAACTGTCGATGAAATTGAAAGCCTTACGGGCATCGATTTTTTTGCAGATTTACCCGATACCCTAGAAACAAGGCTAGAGTCGCGCGTCGATTCGAAAGCTTGGGGGAAGCGTTAGCTGTGGATGTAGTTGGTGGCATCCAATTTCACAAAAATAAACAGTAGGATCGTAAACCCCCAAAGGCCCGAACCTCCATAACTGATAAAGGGCAGAGGGATTCCTATGGTGGGCAACAAGCCCGTAACCATCCCAACATTCACAAAAAAATGGAAAAACAAGATAGAGGCTACACTATAGCCATAGACCCTGCCAAAAATGGATTTTTGACGTTCAGAGAGGACCAATAATCGAATGATCAATGAAACAAAGAGGACCACAACAGCCAATGACCCCAAAAACCCCCATTCCTCGCCTATGGTACTAAAAATATAATCCGTGTGTTGTTCGGGTACAAAATTGCCTTTTGTTTGGGTTCCCTGTAGCCAGCCTTTTCCAGTCCATCCACCACTTCCTATGGCGATTTCACTTTGGTTGGTATTGTAGCCAATCCCTTTTTCATCCACTTCCTTGCCCAAAACGATATTGAAACGGTCGCGGTGGCGTTGTTCGAATACGGTATTGAATACGTAATTCACTGAAAAAGAAAATCCGATACACAAAATGGTTACGAATGCATACCTTAACCATTTAGGGCGTTTGTTCCTTTTTAGGCGAAACAGAAAATGAGCAAGCGCCATAGCTGCTATCATCAATGCCATCCACTTAGTTCCTATTGATAGGGTACCCACAAAAAGGGCTGCAGCCATAAAACCCAGCAAGAGGAAGATGTAATGTAAGCCTTCCCGGTACATGGGAAATAGAAATGCTGCATAGACCAAGGCACTGCCAGGGTCGGGTTGCGCAATGATCAAAAGAGCAGGTAACACGATGATCAGAAACGAGCGTATTTGGTGCTTCCATTCATTCATATTGGTCTGAATATCGCTCACGTATTTACCAAGTGCCAGTGCCGTAGCGGCTTTTGCAAATTCACTGGGCTGCAATCCAAAGCTACCAAAGGCATACCATGAAGTGGCCCCATTGATGTTTTTTCCAAAAACAAACAAACCCAATAAAGAAGCCAAGGAAACCAAGTAAATGACGCTGGAGAACCGTTCATAGAATTTGGAATCCAGGGCCAGAATGAAAATAATCAATACGATACTTAAGGCAATAAAAAAGAGCTGCTTGAAATAAATTTGACTGAAGTCAAAGAATGCCTGGGTGCTCTCGGTATACGACGCAGAATAAATGTTGATCCATCCTACCGAAACCAGTAAGCCATACAACACGATCGTCCACCAATCCAACTGCAATTTACGGGAAAAGTTAGCCATTATTGATTGATTTTGAAGGGCTCGCCCGTATAGGGTTTGTTGTATTCTTCCATCAAGCTGCCATTCAACACATAGTCTTCCATGTCTTTTCGGGAAATCTCCCCGTGTAGGTATTTTTCAATCATCAATCCAGCAATCCTTCCGGCCCATCGGGAACCCCAATAGCCGTTTTCCACAAAGACAGCAATAGCAATTTTTGGATTATCCTTTGGCGCAAAGGCCACAAAAACGGAGTGGTCGGTCAATTGCATCCGCTTGCCATTGACCCGGATATAATTTTCGGCGGTCCCTGTTTTTCCACAAATTTCAATCCCGGGGATTTGGATGCTGGATGCAGTTCCATAATGGTACACATCGTTCATGCCCTCAACAACTGGCTCGAAGTATTTTTGATCGATGCTGGTTAAATGTTTTTCTGTGAATTTGTGCGGAATGGTGTCCAGATCTACTATCTTTTTTAAAATATGGGGGGTATAATAGTATCCTCTATTCGCAATGGTGGTCGTAAAATTGACCATTTGGATGGGTGTAAGCAAGACTTCGCCCTGCCCAATGGAATTGGAGATGGTAGCTGTGCTGTACCAATTGTATTTAGGGTATTGGTAGAAATGGTTGTAATACTCAGAATCGGGAATCAAGCCTTTTTTCCCTACTGGAAGATCGTACCCCAAATAATTACCAAGACCAAAGCTCAATAAATGTTGCCTCCAATGGTCTATTCCCTCCTGTGGTGTAGGATATTTATCAATGGTTCTACGATATACCGTAGCAAAATAGCTGTTGCAGGAATTGGCAATTCCCCCAATCATGGATAGTGGGGTGGCATGATGGTGGCATCCTAATTTTTTGCTTCCCCCGTAGTTATACCCTCCATGGCAATAAATTTTTTCATCCAAGGCGATGACCCCTTCTTGAAGCCCTATAAGTGCTGTGAGGGTCTTAAATGGAGATCCAGGAGGATATTCTCCTTGCAGCACCCTATCGTAAAGGGGCTTTGCAATGGTGTCGTAGTAAAGTTTGGAGAAATTTTTGGATCGGTCCCTGCCTACCAAAAGCGATGGGTCGTAATTGGGCGCGGCAACCAAGGCGAGGATTTCCCCGGTTTCGGGCTCGATGGCTATAATGCCCCCCCGTTTGTTTACCATCAGCTTTTCACCATAATCCTGAAGAGCAGCATCAATGGTTAGCATGATGTCATGGCCGCGTGTGGGCAAGGTGTCGTAAATGCCTTCCTTGTAGGGGCCGATGTCCCTATTGAAACGATCCTTTTGTATGTATTTCACACCTTTGGTTCCGCGTAGGATATCCTCGTATTGTTTTTCGACCCCTCCTGTACCAATAAGTTCCCCCATTTGGTAGTAGGGATTTTCCTTGATGGTTCGTTCGTTTACTTCAGATATGTATCCCAATACATTGGCCGAGTGGTTCACCTGATAGTCCCTTAACGATCTTTTTTGAATGTAAAACCCTTCGTACTTATACATTTTTTCAGAAAGCGCGGCATATTCGCTTTTAGTCAATTGGGGAATAAATACCGAAGGCAGTCGTGTAGAATAGATGCTGTCTTTTTTGTAGATGGAAATAAAATCTTCCTTGGTAATTTTTAGCAAGGCACAAAATTCCAGGGTATCCAATGGCTTCACGTTTCTGGGAATTACCATCACATCGTAGGAAGGCTGGTTGGTGACCAACAACTTGCCGTTGCGATCAAAAATATAACCGCGCTGTGGGTAATCGTACACCACCTTAATGGCATTGTTTTCAGAAAGTTTTTGATAAGAAGTATCGTAAATCTGCAAATAGAAAAGCCTAGCGGCAAACACCACTCCCGTAACCAATACCAAAGCAAGCAGTAATAATTTCCTCATGTGGTTCTTTTAGCAAACAGATACAGGGTGCAAAAAATAACAATGGTACTGAAAACCCCAGAAAATAACGTGTTTTTTAAAATAAAAAGTATGTGGGACATGTTAAAAATTTCGAGGGAAAATAGCACAAAGTGGTGCACAAATACCATACTCAATACATAGGCCATCTGTTGTGATAGTGAAGCCGAATGGACCCGCATCGTGTTGTATTCGTAACTTACGCCAAAAGAATATTTCAATACGAAAGGCCGTATCCAGGCAATAAATACCGAGGCTGCCGCATGGATGCCGCCCGAGTCGCTGAACATGTCAATACTCAAGCCCAATAGAAAACTAAGCAATATCAGTAGGCCTTTGTTCCCCGTAAGTGGGTAAATGATGATAAAGAGGGGGTAGAGGTAGGGATTGATGTATCCCAAAAAAAGGATTTTATCCAACAACAATACTTGGACCAATACCAACACGATGAAACGGACTGTATTTTGGAGGATTTCGTTATTCCACATCGTTTGCCTCGTTTTCCAATGCCTTTATTTCGGGAGCATCGACTCGCTGAACCAAGTATACATGTTTCAAGCTGGTCATGTCCGTTAGCAATTTTACCTGTATGCGGTAATAATCGCCTACTTCTTCAATCTCAAAATCGGACACTGTGCCAATTGGGATTCCTTCCGGAAAAATGGTCGACCTGCCATCGGTAACAATGGTATCGCCTTTGCCTACAGGAGCGATTCGAGGTATTTCCTTCAATTGCAGGATGCTGGGGTCTTTTCCATCCCAGACTAAGGTGCCAAAGTGATTTGATTTTTTGAATTTGGCTACTACCTGGCTGTTGGTGTTGAGCACCGATTGTACGGATGCGTAATTTGATGAAGTGTGACTCACAATGCCCACCACTCCCTCTGGAGACATGACCCCCATGTCGATTACCACCCCGTCTTTTTTACCTTTATCGATGGTTAATTGATTTTTGGTCCTTCCGTAGCTGTTATTGATCACCTTGGCATTGATAAAGGTATAGGTGCTATCTACTACAAGGGGTGGATTGGTATTTTCGACTTCTCCAGAAGGGTTTACGTTGAGCAATCTGGAACGAAGTTCGCGGTTTTCCTTTGCAAGTTTTTCATTTTGTGATTTCAATCCTAGGTATTCTGTGATGGCACTTTTAAATCCAAAGATGCTTCCCGAAATGAAATTGGCCGAGCTCACGAAACGGTTGCCATGGTAGGTATGTGAATTGATGGTAAAAGCGATGGAAATGGTAAAAAGCAACAAGAACAACAGGAAATTTTTATTCCGAATGAAGAAATGGATAATCTGTTGCATGGAACTGTTTGCTTTCCGTTATTTGATCAATACGCTCTTGTATTTGTTGAGGTTTTTTAAACAGATTCCCGTACCACGAACTACAGCACGCAGAGGGTCTTCTGCAATGTACACGGGAAGGTCGGTCTTTTGGGAGAGTCTCTTGTCCAAGCCACGAAGCATGGAACCGCCCCCAGCAAGGTAAATCCCAGTATTGTATATGTCTGCTGCCAATTCGGGGGGTGTTTGTGATAGGGTTTCCATCACGGCATCTTCAATGCGCAGGATCGATTTATCCAAAGCTTTGGCAATTTCTCGGTAGGAAGTTTGTACCTGTTTTGGTTTTCCGGTAAGGAGGTCCCTTCCTTGTACCGCCATTTCGTCTGGTGGAAGCTCTAGGTCCTCGGTGGCCGCGCCAATTTGGATCTTTATTTTTTCCGCAGTACGTTCCCCAACATACAAGTTGTGCTGGGTGCGCATGTAGTAGACGATGTCGTTGGTAAAGACATCCCCGGCAATTTTTACGGATTTATCACAAACAATACCGCCAAGGGCAATCACGGCAATTTCGGTGGTTCCCCCACCAATGTCCACAATCATGTTCCCCTTGGGCTGCATGATGTCCACGCCAATACCAATAGCCGCTGCCATGGGTTCGTGGATAAGGTATACTTCCTTTCCATTCACACGTTCGGCACTTTCCTTCACCGCTCGCATTTCCACTTCGGTGATGCCGCTGGGAATGCACACCACCATACGCAAGGAGGGCGTGAGCCATTTCTTCTTTAAGGCGGGAATGTCCTTGATGAACATGTTGATCATTTTTTCACTAGCGTCGAAGTCGGCAATAACCCCATCTTTCAAGGGCCGTATGGTCTTGATGTTTTCGTGGGTTTTTCCCTGCATGCGTGCTGCTTCGCGCCCTACAGCGATAATTTTTCCCGAAATACGGTCCCGGGCCACAATGGATGGGGCATCTACTACGACTTTGTCGTTATGGATGATGAGGGTGTTGGCAGTTCCGAGGTCGATGGCTATCTCTTCGGTGAGAAAATCAAAAAATCCCATAGTGGTCGCGGTGTTGTAAAATTAAGTATGGCTTCGGTATTCTTACAAATGTAACAAAATTTAATGCTTAAAATGCCTCACCCCAGTAAATACCATTGCTAGGTTGTGCCCATTGCAGTAATCGATACTCAGTTCGTCCTTAATAGAGCCCCCGGGCTGAATCACTGCCGTAATTCCCGCTTGGTCTGCAATTTCCACGCAATCCGGAAATGGAAAGAAGGCATCGCTGGCCATGACGGAACCTTTTAGGTCGAATTCAAAACTATTGGCCTTTTCAATGGCTTGTCGCAAGGCATCGACCCTAGAGGTTTGTCCGGTACCACTGGCACAAAGCTGTTTGTTTTTGGCCAATACGATGGTATTGGACTTGGTGTGCTTGCACACTTTGGAGGCAAATAACAAATCCTCTAACTCATTTGCAGTGGGTTTATTGTGGGTGACGGTTGTTAAATTTTCAACGGTATCGGTTAGGTGGTCCCGATCTTGCACCAAGGTGCCGTTAAGACAGGTCCTTACCGTAGTTTCTGGGAGTTTGGTTTCTTTCCAAACCATGAGAATCCGGTTTTTCTTTCCTTTCAGGATTTCAAGAGCCTCATCGGAAAAGGATGGGGCAATGACCACTTCGCAAAACAGTTGGTGTATTTCCTCAGCAGTAGCAGCGTCTATCTTGTTATTGGCAATCAGGATACCTCCAAAGGCTGAAACGGGGTCGCCCGCTAGGGCATCGACGTAGGCTTGATGGATGTTCTCCCTTTGGGCGATGCCACAGGCATTGTTATGCTTGAGGATGGCAAAAGTTGGGGCTTCTCCCAAAAATTCGCTCATCAGGTTCACGGCAGCATCCACGTCTAAAAGGTTGTTGTAGCTCAATTCCTTGCCGTGCAGTTTATCGAACATGGCTTCAAAATTGCCAAAGAAATAGCCTTTTTGATGTGGGTTTTCCCCATAACGAAGCACCTGTCCTTTAGACTCGCTAAGTTTTAAAGCGGCCATTCCATGGTCGCTGTTGAAGTAGTTGAAAATAGCTGTGTCATAATGCGAAGAGACATTAAAGGCTTTTGCTGCAAAATGCTTCCGTTGTGCTAGGCTGGTAGTGCCCTGGCCGTCTGAAATGATTTGGAGCACCTGGTCGTAGTCTTCCATGGAAGCGACACAGAGCGTGTCCTTGAAATTCTTGGCAGCAGCACGAATCAGGGAAATGCCCCCGATGTCTATTTTTTCGATAATGTCCTGCTCGCTGGCACCAGAGGCTACCGTTTTCTCAAAAGGGTAGAGGTCTACAATGACCAGGTCCAATTGTGGAATATGGTACTGTTCCATTTCGGCTTGGTCGGAGGCGTTTTCCTGGCGATTGAGAATGCCACCAAATACTTTAGGATGCAGGGTTTTGACACGCCCTCCCAAAATGGAAGGATAATTGGTAACAGATTCTACCGGCACTACCGGAATGCCCAATTCTTGAATGAATTGTTCGGTACCTCCAGTAGAATAGAGGGTAACCCCCAATTCGTGCAGTTTTTTGACGATGGGGGCAAGCCCGTCTTTATGGAATACCGAAATAAGTGCCGATTGGATTTTCACTGCATCTGCCATGGAAAAAGTATTGTGCTGGATTAAGGTGCAAAAGTACGTAAATCCTAAGGAAATATGTAACATAACTTTGTTTAAAAAGACCTATCTTTATTCTTGCAAAAAAAGACACGATTTGCTGCCATGATTATTTATTTGAGGGTCCTTAAGGAGAGTTTCAATTTTGCGATTAATGCACTGCGCACCAATATGTTGCGTACTTTTTTGTCGTTGTTAGGGGTCACCATTGGGATCTTCTCGATCATTGCAGTACTGACGGCGGTGGATTCCCTGAAAAACGAGATTGAGGATACCATCAGCGGACTGGACAACAGCACCATCTACTTGGGGCATTTTTCCTTTGGGCCCACCGACGTCCCCCGCTGGAAATGGGAACAGTTCCCTACAGCGAGTTATGATGAATACCAATACCTAAAGAAATCCCTTCCCGGCGTAGAAGCCATTTCCTATACGCTTAATGTGCCCCAGGAAACCATGAAGTATGAGGACAAGAGCGTGGAAAATGTGAATATTGGAGCCGTATCGGACGATTATTATAACATTGAGGATTTAAAAATACTGGAAGGCCGATTCTACAACGAGCTCGAGTCCAACAGCGGGGCGCAGGTAGTTGTACTTGGTTACGAAATCTGCAATTCCCTGTTCAATTCGCCCGAACAGGCCCTTGGGAAGAAGGTGCGGCTGTATGGACAAAAGTATACGGTAATTGGCGTGCTGAAAAAAGAAGGCTTCGCCTTGGGCGACTCCAAGGACGAGGCCGTGTTTCTGCCCGTGAATGTTATCCGAAGATTGTTTGGGACCAATAACAAGAATCTTTTTCCGTTCATCATCATCAAGCCAAAAAAAGGAGTGGACAATGCGGAATTTATCGCCATGTTGAAGCAAAAAATGCGCTTGAAACGCGGCTTGAAAACCGATGAAATTGATAATTTCTTTGTAAACCAGCTGCAAGGGTTTACCGATGCCATCAACAGCATCACGGGGACCATGAACTGGATTGGGGGTATCATTAGCCTGTTTTCCCTGCTGGTGGGTGGTTTTGGAATTGCCAACATTATGTTTGTGAGCGTGAAGGAGCGTACCAGTTTGATTGGTATTCAGAAATCCCTTGGGGCCAAGCGCAAGTTTATCCTCTCCCAATTTTTGTTTGAAGCTATGATTTTGGCTGTGATTGGGGGTGCGGTAGGATTGATTTTAGTCTACCTGGCTTCGTTGATTGTTTCTGCGTTTACTGGCGATTTTGAATTTGTTCTTTCTCCCTTCAACATACTAATAGGCACGGTTATTGCAGCTGCTATTGGGCTTATCTCCGGCATTCTCCCCGCGCTGAAGGCTTCCAGGCTGGATCCTGTGGAGGCCATCCGCACCGGAATGTAGAAAACCCTTGGTTTTCGAAGCTATTTTCTCACTACTTTCCATGCTATAAGAATGCTATAGGCAGGGTATAACCATGCTATAACCACGCTATAACCTCCCCTTTGACTCCCTTTTGCTATGCTTTAAACCCGCAGTTGTATGGGAGTAAAACTAGCTAAGCATGCCTTGAAAATTGACCTAGGGCCTATTGAGCGCTAAAGTACTTCCGCGACGGCTTCGTTGACCCACTCCAAAAAGTGTTCGTCGGCCTTGCTGAAGGGATTGATGGTGTGGGAGTCGATGTCTATTTGCCCAATGTTTTTTCCATCCTTGAAAAGGGGGATGACAATTTCCGATTTTACGTGGATGCTGCAGGCGATGTAGTTGTCCTGGGCCTTGACGTTGGGTACCACAAAATTGGCGTTGCTTTCGGCTACCTGCCCACAGATGCCTTTCCCAAAAGGGATGACGGTGTGGTCGGTAGGCTCGCCCGCAAAAGCCTTGAGGTGTAGGGTGCGCTCGGCCTCGTTGGCGAAGTAAAACCCCACCCAATCGTAATGGGGGACCTGTTCCTGCAACCACTCACAAATTTGTGTAAGCTTGGTTTCGACGGGGGTATTTTCCCCAGAAAGGATGGTTTGGATGCGCGGTTGTAAGGAAGCAAAATTCATGAAGCACTTTTTTGCAAAGGTATTTCAAAAAGCCAAGATAGAGCCATGCAATTTGACTACATTTGTGGGGATGAAGGAACTTTTCCGGAAATACCGTTCGGTGCTCCGTTTCCTACTGCTCTTTTTGGGTACCTACCTTGTTTTGGGCTTTTTGTATGGGGGGTACCTGCAATTCTCAAAAGGACCAACACCGCACCCCGATTTTGTGACCCAAAAGGTGGCCACCCAAAGTGAAACCTTGTTGAATGAATGGGGGTATGCATCGCAGGTGGTGGCTCACGACCATCCTCCCAGCATGCAATTGGGGGTAGAAGGCACCATTGTAGGAAGTATTGTGGAAGGGTGCAATTCCTTGAGCGTCATTATTTTATTTGTGGCATTTGTGGTGGCATTTTTTCAGAAATGGCAAAAAACCTTGGTGTTTGTACTGGCCGGGGCGGTATTGATCTACGCCATCAATTTGCTGCGCATTGCCGTCCTGGCCGTTGCCCTTTACGAGTATCCCGAGTATCAGGAAGTGTTGCATACGGTAGTGTTTCCGGGCATTATTTATGGGTTTGTATTTTTGCTGTGGGTGGTATGGGTGCGTTCCATCCCAAAATCAAAAAGCAATGGCTAAAGGAGTAAGGGTGATAGGGATTTTGCTTTTGGTGGGCGTGTTGGTGCTGGTACGGGCTTATGCCCCTGTGTTGTTTTACGACCCCTTGATCCTCTTTTTTAAGAGTGCCTACGCGACCCAGCCTTTACTGGAGTTGGACTTTTGGGGCTTATTGTGGAGCGTTTCCCTACGGTTTTGGTTGAACAGCAGCATTTCGTTGGTCATCCTTTGGCTGTGGTTCCAAAAAAGGGACGTGGTGCGGTTTTCCCTGCTGCTCTATGGGTTGGCCTTTGTACTATTGCTCCTGGCCTTTGTAGTGTTGCTGCAAACTTCGGAAGCGGGAGGGATGCAGCCCTTGTTCTACGTGCGTCGGTTTTTGATCCATCCTATTTTGCTGTTGTTGTTGGTGCCGGGGTTTTATTTTTATGGAAGTAATAAATTTTGAATTCACCCAAGATTCCGTTTATTTTCGTATCTTCAAGTAATTAAATTTTAAATTTTTATGGTATGAAAACAACACCTTCTTGGGGGAGGGGAACGTATGTATTCTTCCTTGCTCTTTTTTGTCTCTTTTTAACCGATCGCAACAAAATTTTTGCCCAAGAGGATACTATTTGCGGGTACGATTTTCTTCAACAGCTTCCTGAAGCGGTTGTCTATACGGTGCCACAGGGAACTTATAACGGTTCAATTGACCCTGCGGACCTGGAAAATTTTGACCCTGTGGTATTCAACATTTACTTTTGGCAAGTCAACGATCCCAATGGCGGGTTTGATGTGCCCCTTATCGAACATACCGTATTGACTGCTGTGGCCAACCTGAACATTGCTTTCAATCCGTATAACATTTTCTTTAAGTATCGGGGTTTTGATGAATTTGACAGCGAACCGGATCAACCACATTATTACCAAAACCCCGATACTCGACAATGCACTACTTTAGCGGAGATAGATCCCAAGGGATATTCGGATCTTCATAATTGCGAAATGGCAAAGTTCTTGAGCTATGCCAAAAATATTGGGAAATGGAAAGCCGATGCCTTAAATATCTATGTAGTTAATAGTTCGCCCTCCTGGTTGGGTGCCGCATTCCAATTTAAACCTGAATGTTATTTGGTGGCGGAATATTTAACAACTGCTGTCCTCACTCATGAGGTAGGGCATGTGTTCAGTTTGTTACATACCTTTAATGGTTTTGATTATTCCAATTACCACTGCGAACACGTTACGAGGGACCAAACTTTGGTATGCGATCCCGAATACCCTGAAATGCCTTGTTTCAATGCCCTGACCAACGGGGACGTAGTTTTGGACACTGCCGCCGCACCTAAGTTTACAATTGATTATGATGACATATTTAATTGTAGTTATGTGGGCAATGGTGTGGATTGCCAAGGAACACCCTATTTTATCCTTGATGCGGACGTGCGAAATTATATGGCTTATACTGTTGTTGAAGATGGCTGTATGGACAATTTTACTGTAGGGCAGGCAATACGGATGCAGGAAAGCATCGATTGGGACCCTTCCGGTATATTTGCTGCCGTTGAAACGCCAATTGCCTCTTTGTACGAACCCTATAAGGGGGAGTATTACATGGCAGGGCCCGATCCAGACCCCCATACCTTGCCGAGGTTTCAACCGGGGTTCGATTATGTGTTCCAGTCCTGTAACTGTGCCAATCAGGACAATTACGATTGCGTCAATGGTCCCTGCGAATTTGAGGAGAACAATTTTCAGTCCAGTTTTACCATCCTGGCCGCCCACACCAAAGAGGAAACCGATTACAACTCCATCATGCACCCTAACCATTCGTCCATTTACATTGGGCAACTGGCCGAGTACGGGAAAAGGCGCTGTTACGATAATTGGAACCGCACCGCCTCTGAAGGGAGTTTGATACAGTTCAACGATGGGGTGTTCAACACCAATGTTACCATTACCCCCCAAGATTCCACGGCCATCAACAGCCCCCATTTTATCCCCGACCTGGCCCCCGGGCTGTACAACGTGCAGAAGATTTACAATGACGGCAGCAGCCAGGAAACGGTCATCCTAAAGGAGAACAATGAATAGGATTTTTTACATAGCGCTGTTTGCCTTTGGCGCCCTGAACGCCCAATTTGGGCCGCAGCAAATTATCTCTACGGAGGGCAATGGGCCCAACGCCGTGTATTTTGCCGACCTGGACGGGGACTCCTATGTTGACGTGATGTCGGCCAACCGGTTGGACTACACCGTTACCTGGTACAAGAACCTGGGGGACGGCAGCTTTGGGCCGCAGCAGGTGGTGGCCACCATCGACCAGCCGTTGGACGTATATGCGGCGGACCTGGACGGGGACGAGGATATGGACATCCTGTCCCTCTCCCCAGCAGATAATACCGTGGTCTGGTACGAGAACCTGGACGGGCTGGGAAGCTTCGGCCCCGAGCGGGTGATCGCCAACGATGCGCTGTTTTCCTTTACCGTAAGGGCCGCGGACCTGGACGGGGACAACGACCTGGACGTGCTCTCGGGCACGGACTCCTCGGGGCTGGCGTGGTACGAGAACCTGGACGGGCTGGGGAACTTTGGGCCCAAGCAAGCGATCGACGCCTCCCTGCCCAACGCGCGCTCGGTGGCGGCGGTGGACCTGGACGGGGACGATGACCTGGACGTGGTGTCCTCCTCCTCGGGCTCGGTGACCGTTTCGTGGTACGAGAACCTGGACGGGCAGGGGAGCTTCGGCCCCCAGCGGGTGGTCGCGGGGAGTGCCCTTTTCGTACAATCGATCTATGCGGCTGATTTGGACGGGGACCTGGACGTGGACATTGTTGCGGCAACACCGGCCCTCGATAAGGTTGCCTGGTTCGAGAACCAGGACGGATTGGGAAATTTTGGACCGGAAAATCTTGTCACTACCCAAGCAGATTTTGCTTTTTTTACCTATGCCGCGGATCTGGACAACGATACCGACATCGACCTGCTCTCCGCTTCCTCTTTGGACAACAAGGTGGCGTGGTACGAGAACCTGGACGGGCAGGGGAACTTCGGCCCGCAATCGGTCCTCACCACCGATGCGGTCGCTGCCAGGTCCGTGTATGCGGCCGACCTGGACAACGACGGGGACCTGGACGTGCTCTCGGCATCGCAGAACGACAATAAGGTGGCATGGTACGAGAACCTGACCATCCTTGGCACGGCCGACCTTGCGGGTTTGGGCATCAGGGTCTATCCCAACCCCATAAAAGAAGTGTTGGTGGTAGAGAGCCCCATCCCCCTGCTGAAGGTTCGCATCTATAGCATCACGGGGGCCCGGTTGCTGGAGGTCACCGGGGGCTTCGACCGCATCCCCATGGGGCCGTTGCCCACGGGGATCTTGCTGGTGGAACTGGAAACCGGGCAGGGCAGGCTGGTGCAGCAGCTGGTAAAGGAGTAGTTTTTTTGTGGGATGCCCCGCTTGTTTTGTGTATGTAAATTTTAACGCTATAGAAACCATCAACAGCCCCCATTTTATCCCCGACCTGGCCCCCGGGCTGTACAACGTGCAGAAGATTTACAATGACGGCAGCAGCCAGGAAACGGTCATCCTAAAGGAGAACAATGAATAGGATTTTTTACATAGCGCTGTTTGCCTTTGGCGCCCTGAACGCCCAATTTGGGCCGCAGCAAATTATCTCTACGGAGGGCAATGGGCCCAACGCCGTGTATTTTGCCGACCTGGACGGGGACTCCTATGTTGACGTGATGTCGGCCAACCGGTTGGACTACACCGTTACCTGGTACAAGAACCTGGGGGACGGCAGCTTTGGGCCGCAGCAGGTGGTGGCCACCATCGACCAGCCGTTGGACGTATATGCGGCGGACCTGGACGGGGACGAGGATATGGACATCCTGTCCCTCTCCCCAGCAGATAATACCGTGGTCTGGTACGAGAACCTGGACGGGCTGGGAAGCTTCGGCCCCGAGCGGGTGATCGCCAACGATGCGCTGTTTTCCTTTACCGTAAGGGCCGCGGACCTGGACGGGGACAACGACCTGGACGTGCTCTCGGGCACGGACTCCTCGGGGCTGGCGTGGTACGAGAACCTGGACGGGCTGGGGAACTTTGGGCCCAAGCAAGCGATCGACGCCTCCCTGCCCAACGCGCGCTCGGTGGCGGCGGTGGACCTGGACGGGGACGATGACCTGGACGTGGTGTCCTCCTCCTCGGGCTCGGTGACCGTTTCGTGGTACGAGAACCTGGACGGGCAGGGGAGCTTCGGCCCCCAGCGGGTGGTCGCGGGGAGTGCCCTTTTCGTACAATCGATCTATGCGGCTGATTTGGACGGGGACCTGGACGTGGACATTGTTGCGGCAACACCGGCCCTCGATAAGGTTGCCTGGTTCGAGAACCAGGACGGATTGGGAAATTTTGGACCGGAAAATCTTGTCACTACCCAAGCAGATTTTGCTTTTTTTACCTATGCCGCGGATCTGGACAACGATACCGACATCGACCTGCTCTCCGCTTCCTCTTTGGACAACAAGGTGGCGTGGTACGAGAACCTGGACGGGCAGGGGAACTTCGGCCCGCAATCGGTCCTCACCACCGATGCGGTCGCTGCCAGGTCCGTGTATGCGGCCGACCTGGACAACGACGGGGACCTGGACGTGCTCTCGGCATCGCAGAACGACAATAAGGTGGCATGGTACGAGAACCTGACCATCCTTGGCACGGCCGACCTTGCGGGTTTGGGCATCAGGGTCTATCCCAACCCCATAAAAGAAGTGTTGGTGGTAGAGAGCCCCATCCCCCTGCTGAAGGTTCGCATCTATAGCATCACGGGGGCCCGGTTGCTGGAGGTCACCGGGGGCTTCGACCGCATCCCCATGGGGCCGTTGCCCACGGGGATCTTGCTGGTGGAACTGGAAACCGGGCAGGGCAGGCTGGTGCAGCAGCTGGTAAAGGAGTAGTTTTTTTGTGGGATGTTGGGGGAAGGTTTATCTTTGTTTTCCACAATGAGATTTTTTGAAACCACTCCTGTCCATAGTATTGTTTTTGACCTTCGCAGCCAGGCCTGTTTATAACGTGGGTTTTATCCTGTATTATGAACTGAACCTGGATTACATTGTGGCCAATTACTGTGTGAACAAAGACAAGCCCGAATTGAAGTGTAATGGGAAGTGCTACTTGATGCAGCACCTGCAACTAAAAGAAGCCTCCAAAAAGCAAGAAAAGGATTCGGAAAAGGCACGTTTGGTGGAGGCTTTTTATCCCCTTTATTTTCATGTTGCTTCGCAACCACTTCCAAAGGTATTCTTTGTAACTATTTTGGAACATCAATGGAAGTTTCAATTGCATCCAACCCATCCCTATTTGGAAAAAGTGACCCCGCCACCCAAAGAACGCTTGCTTTTTAATTCCTAATAGTTCCCAGAGGCCTGTTTGCCTTTGGGGTATTGTATTTTATTCCATTTAAAAAGTTAAGAAATGAAACAAATTGTATTGGCACTTTGTGTGCTGCATACGGTGTTGCTTTTTGGGCAGGATACCCTTGAAGTGGCATCCAAATGGTCGGGAAACAGACCCGACGGACATGCTCCCATCTCGGTAATGGGAGATCATGTACACGGAAAAGGTGGGTTTATGCTCTCCTACCGTTACATGTCCATGAACATGGAAGACTTGCGCAAGGGAAATGACGATGTAAGCGTTCCAGAGGTTTTGGAAGCCTATATGGTGACCCCTGTAAAAATGCCGATGCGAATGCACATGCTGGGGGCCATGTATGCCCCGACCGATCGCCTTACCCTGATGGGAATGGTATCGGTAGTTTCCATGGAAATGGATCACATTACCCGTATGGGCATGACGTTTACTACGGAATCTTCCGGATTTGGTGATGTGCAGTTGTCCGGGCTTTACAAGTTTTTCAATAAAAACCATCAGGTCTTCCATGGCAAGTTGGGTTTATCCCTTCCAACGGGAAGTATCCAAGAAACCGACGTTACCCCAGCCTCGAGCCCCGATGCGGTGATTTTGCCCTATCCCATGCAATTGGGGAGTGGAACGTTGGACCTTAGTGCGGGACTTACGTACCTTTGGCAGGATGAAAACCTCTCGGGAGGCCACCAGTTGAACGGGTTGTTCCGTACGGGGAAGAATAACAAGGACTACCGATTAGGGAATCGTTATGGACTGCAGAACTGGGTAGCCTATAAAGTTTTGGACTGGCTTAGTTTTTCAGCTAGGGTAGAAGGGTTGCTGGTTTCTAAACTGGAAGGTGCCAATCCCGATTTAAACCCCATGATGGTTATTACGGCCGACACAGCCAATTTTGGTGGAACCTATGTTAATGGAGGCTTGGGCTTTAATGTGTATGTGCCCAAGGGAGCTTTAAAAAACATGCGGTTTGGTTTTGAAATTGCACAGCCCTTGCTACAGGATGTGGAAGGCGTTCAATTAAAACGGAAAGAAAGCCTTGTGGGTGGGGTGCAATACGCCTTTTAATTTTGTAATTTTGGGTGGCGGATGTTCCGCCACCTATTTTTAAAACCAAATAACAATGAAAAAACTCCTATTTGTATGGATAATGGCCCTTGCTTTTGTGGCCTGTAAAGAAAAAGAAACCAAAACCGAGCCCGAAGGGCCTACTCAGATGCAGCAGGTAATGGCGGTACACGACGAATTGATGCCCAAGATGTCCACCATCGGGGAATTGATTGGGAAGATTGAGGCCAACATCGATTCTACCAACGTGGATTCGGTGAAGGTAAAAGCTGTAACTGATTTGAAAGCTGCCAACAGGAGTATGATGACCTGGATGAAGGATTTTGGCAACGCCTTTGAAACCGATGAAATCATGAACGGGGCGCCGCTTTCCGAAGACAAGCAAAAGACTTTGGATGCTTTTGAAAAAAGCGTGAACGAACTGAAAGCGCAGATGGATGGAGCTATTGAAAATGCCCAAGGCGCTATGCATTAAGCCCTTTTAAGAAATGCTTAAGAATGGGGCAGCCACGGGTTGCCCCTTTTTTTGTACTTTTGTGTTATGAAGCAATTGGCGTCGCTCTTTTTATCGGTACTGATCCTGCTAAGCAGTACGGGAATTACTTATGCCCGCCACTATTGCTTGGGGCATGAGATGCTGGCCAAGGTCACCTTGGGAGAGGAACCGCTTTCCTGTGGCATGGCGATGCCCGTTTCTGCTTGTGGAGACGAACTGCAAGCCCCCCATGGTTGCTGTTCCAACGACTACCTGAAGGTGGTTACCGACCAGCAGTTTGCCAAGGTGGCTTTCAATTTTAATTTCGACGTGCAGTGGTTGCCAACAGTTCCTGTCGTCCTTGCGGAGCCCCAAGTTGTTTTTATAGCCACACCCAGTACGCAGTACCCCACTTACCGTCCGCCTCCATTGTTGCGGGATTTACAGGTGTGGTACAAAACTTTCCTCATTTGATTTTAAGGTATGCTGTTCCCTGAAAAGGGAAAAGAACGGATTCGTTTTACCTTAAAATCAATTTATCATGTTGCATACGTATCACATTACAGGGATGACCTGTGAAGGCTGTAAAAAGTCGGTGGAAGCAGCCTTGCTGAAGGTGGACCACCTTACGGAAGTTTCCGTAGACCTGGAACACGGCACGGCCACAATTACTATGGACCAGTCGATTTCCTTGGATACCCTCCAGAAGGCCTTGCCTTCCAAATATCAAATTTTGGAGCAAGCCTCCAGGAACATTTTTGAAAACGCGCAAGAAGCGTCTCCAAAATCCAAATGGAGGCAATTAAGGCCCTTGTTCCTCATTTTTTCTTACCTGTTTGCCAGTGCCTTTCTTTTGCATTACCGTGCTTGGGATTGGGGCGCTGCCCTATTGGATTTTATGGGCTTGTTCTTTATTGTCTTTAGTTTTTTCAAGTTTTTGGACCTGAAAGGATTCCCGGAATCCTTCCGCATGTACGACCCTTTGGCGAAAATACTGCCCCTTTACGGATGGGTGTACCCCTTTATTGAACTGGGTTTGGGACTGCTGTTCCTGATGCGGGTTGAAGTGAACCTGGCCTTGTGGATTACCCTTGTGGTCTTGGGAATTACAACTTTTGGGGTCACCAAGTCCCTTTTAGACAAGAAAGCCATCCGTTGTGCTTGTTTGGGTACGGCCTTGAACCTGCCCATGACGGAAGCGACGTTTATCGAAAACGCCATTATGATTGTCATGACCCTATGGATGTTGTTGAAAGGAGGGCTCTTATGAAACGGTTGTTGTTATGGGTGTGCTTGACACCTTGGGCCTTGTTTTCGCAAAGCATGTTGGAGGGAAGGGTGGAAGATGCTGGCTTAAAGGAAGAACCCAGGGGATTGGGAGGGGCCAATGTGTTTTGGTTGGATACCACTATTGGCACCGTGACCGATTTGGATGGAAACTTTCAAATTCCGTATGCCACGGAATACCAAAAGCTAGTTATTAGTTATGTGGGGTATCGTAGCGATACCTTGACGGTGCTGGACAACAGGAGGCTGGTTCATGCCCTGCAGCCTTCCAGTACCCTTAAAGAGGTAACCCTTTCGGCACGCAAAAAGAATGCTGCGAGGTCGTTTATCAGTGCCCAGAATGTCATCAACGTGAGCAGTGGGGAATTGTTGAAGGCAGCCTGTTGCAACCTATCCGAAAGTTTTGAGACCAACCCCTCCATCGACGTCAATTTTGCGGATGCCATTACGGGGACCAAACAGATAAAAATGTTGGGACTTACTAGTCCGTATATTTTGATCACTACCGAGAACATTCCTTCGGTGCGTGGGGCAGCCCAAAATTACGGGTTGAGTTTTATTCCCGGTACTTGGGTGCAGAGCATTCAGGTAACCAAAGGCGCAGGGAGTGTGGTGAACGGTTTTGAAAGCATCGCGGGACAGATCAATGCCGAACTGCAAAAACCCACTTCGGACGATGCCCTATTTGTGAATGCCTATGGTTCCATGAACGGGCGTTTGGAATTGAATACCCATGTGAATACCCCGGTGAGCGACCGATGGAGTACGGGGCTGTACGTGCACGGTAACCTTCGGGACCAAAAGTTTGATAAGAATGACGATGGTTTTTTGGACGTTCCTTTGGCCCGGCAAGTGAATGTGATGAACCGATGGCAGTACACCAATGCCGAGAAGGGATGGGTGAGTTTTTTGAATGTTCGGTATTTGAACGATGCCAAGCAAACAGGGGAAACCGATTTCAATCCCGATACCGACCAATTGACTACAAATGCTTGGGGTAGCGAGATCAAAACCCAGCGATGGGACTTTTCCGGAAAGTTGGGTTATGTGAATCCAGAAATTACCTATCAAAGTGCTGGACTGCAATTGGCCTACAGTTACCATGACCAATCTTCCTATTTTGGGTTGCGCCGGTATGCTATTACCCATAACAGTGTGTATGCCAATGGACTTTACAATTCGATCATCAGTGATTCGCGGCACAAGGTCAAAACGGGAATCAGTTTTACCCATGACGATTACAGCGAATTGGTAGACACTACCCGTTTTGAACGTACGGAAAACTCGGTGGGTGCTTTCTTTGAATACGCCTATGACGACTTGGACGCCTTGAGTTTGACAGCAGGAGTGCGGGTGGATCAGCACAACTTGCTCGGGTTTTTTGTGACCCCAAGACTGCATGTGCGCTACACCCCCTGGGACCGATCGGCCTTGCGTTTTTCTGTGGGTAGGGGAAAGAAAAGTGCCAATATTTTTGCGGAGAACATGCCGTTGTTTGCCAGTTCGAGGCAGATTGAAATCCTTGGAAATGGGGGGAGTATTTATGGTCTAAACCCAGAGATTGCCTGGAATTATGGGGTCTCCTTTTTACAAGGGTTTGATTTGTGGCACCGAAAAGCAGACTTTACCCTGGATTTTTACCGTACCGATTTTACCAACCAAGTGGTGGTGGATTGGGAGAGCCCTACGCAAATACGATTTTACAATTTAGACGGAAAGAGCTATTCCAACAGTTTCCAAGCGGAACTGGATTACAATGTGATGGAGCATTGGGATTGGCGCTTAGCGTACAAATACTATGATGTACAAACCGATTATTTGGAAGGACGGAAGGAACGTCCCTTTACGCCCAGGCACCGGCTTTTTGCCAATACCTCGTATGAAACCCATTTACACGATGACGGAAAGCAGTGGAAATTTGATGCCACTTACAACTGGTTGGGGGCACAGCGATACCCCTCCACGGAAGCCAGTCCCGTAAACTTTCAATTGCCCAATGAGACTCCCACTGTGGGCACCTTGAATGCTCAGGTCACCCGGGTCTTTGGTCCTCATTTTGAATGGTATGTGGGAGGGGAAAATATCACCAATGTGAAACAACCGCAACCCATTATTAGTGCCGAAAACCCGTTTGGCTCCTATTTTGATAGTACCTTTGTGTACGGACCCATTTTTGGAAGCATGTATTATATGGGATTGCGTTATCAATTATAAAACTATGAGAACAACACTGATTATTATGATTGTATTGTGGAGTGGGACCCTTTTGGCTCAGGACAAAAATGCCAAGGCGACCGTCCAGGTAGATGGGGTTTGCTTTATGTGCAAGGCACGAATTGAAAAAGCCGCTATTAAAACGAAGGGTGTTAAAACCGCAGTTTGGAGTGTAGACACTCACAAACTGAATTTGATTTATGATGCACGCAAAACCAATTTGGATACCATTCAAAAACGGATAGCGGAGGTAGGGCATGATACCGAAAAGTATAAGGCTACGGATGCGGCTTATGAAAGTGTTTCGCCTTGCTGCAAATACCGTGACCCACAAATTATTGAATCGCACAACTGAATTGGAAACGATTCCAATAACACAGACCGTTAACTAAAAGAACACCCGCCATGGCGGGTGTTCTTTGTAGCGTGAACCGTGTTGAAAATTTTAGTTAAATTTTAGCCAACGTCTTTATCAACGAATCAAAAATACTACTACATTTATACTAACAATTTAACACGTCATCACTATGGCAACATCTAAGTCCAACGGAAAGTCTTCTGCCAAGAAGCCAGCTGCTAAAGCTCCTGCTAAGAAGACTACTCCTGCTTCAAAGAAGAAGTAATTTGTACTTTGGTTTATTTCGGATAAACCTTGAAAATGGAAGCTACCACCCTTAAACAAGGTGGTATTTATTTTTAAGGTCCTACCTCCATAAAAAAACCCGCGCTAGCGCGGGTTTTTTGTTGTAATTTATTGGATGTTCTTACATCATTCCAGGCATACCACCGCCACCCATTGGAGGCATGGCTGGGGCGTCTTCCTTAATGTCGACCAGCGCACATTCTGTAGTTAGGATCATGCCAGCCACGGAGGCCGCATTTTCCAGCGCGATACGGGTTACTTTTTTAGGGTCGATGATTCCTGCTTTCAACATGTCTACATAGGCATCTCCTTTGGCATCGTACCCATAATTGGCCTTGCCTTCCATCACTTTATTGATGACCACGGAACCTTCACCACCGGCATTTTCAACGATGGTCCTTAGAGGTGATTCGATAGCTTTGGCCACGATCTGAACCCCGGTAGTTTCATCCAAGGAGTTGGTGGTTACTTTTTCGAGTACTTTTTTGGCACGTACAAAGGCTACCCCTCCACCGGCTACAATGCCTTCTTCTACGGCAGCACGAGTGGCATGCAGGGCATCGTCCACACGGTCTTTTTTCTCCTTCATTTCCACTTCGCTGGCAGCACCTACGTAGAGTACGGCTACCCCGCCAGCCAATTTGGCCAAGCGCTCCTGTAATTTTTCCTTATCGTAGTCGCTGGTGGTGGTTTCGATTTGGGCTTTGATTTGTCCCACACGAGCTTGGATGTCGGTTTTCTTACCGGCTCCGTTTACAATGGTGGTATTATCCTTATCAATGGTAACGGTTTCGGCAGTACCAAGCATGTCGATGGTGGCATTTTCCAGGGTGAAACCACGTTCCTCGGCAATCACGGTACCTCCGGTAAGAATGGCGATGTCTTCCAACATGGCTTTACGGCGATCTCCGAAGCCAGGAGCTTTCACGGCGGCAATCTTAAGTGCCCCACGCAATTTGTTTACTACCAAGGTAGCTAGGGCTTCACCTTCTACATCTTCGGCAACGATCAATAGGGATTTGCCTTGTTGTGCTACCGGTTCTAGGATAGGCAGCAAGTCTTTCATGTTGGAAACCTTCTTGTCGTACAACAAGATCATGGGATTTTCCAGTTCGGCCTGCATTTTTTCGCTGTCTGTGACGAAGTAAGGAGACAAGTAGCCACGGTCGAACTGCATTCCTTCCACTACGTCTACGTAGGTTTCGGTTCCTTTGGCTTCTTCCACCGTAATGACCCCTTCCTTGCCTACTTTTCCGAATGCTTCGGCGATAAGGCTTCCGATGGCGTCATCGTTATTGGCTGAAATAGAAGCAACTTGTTTTATTTTCTCAGAAGAATTCCCCACTTTGGTGGATTGCTTTTCGAGGTCTTTCACGATGGCACCAACGGCTTGGTCAATACCTCGTTTTAATTCCATGGGATTGGCACCTGCGGCCACGTTTTTAAGTCCTTCCTTGACGATGGCTTGAGCCAAAACGGTTGCTGTGGTGGTACCGTCTCCGGCCAAATCGTTGGTTTTGGAAGCGACTTCTTTCACCATTTGAGCGCCCATATTTTCGAGGGCATCTTCCAATTCGATTTCCTTGGCAACGGTGACCCCATCTTTGGTTACTTGGGGAGCGCCGAAGGATTTGCTGATAATGACGTTACGTCCTTTAGGACCCAATGTTACTTTTACTGCATTGGCCAATGCATCGACCCCTCTTTTGATTGCGTCGCGTGCATCGATGTCAAATTTTATATCTTTTGCCATAGTTGATGATTTAATGTAAGGTTTGCAAAAATTTTAAGTTAGATGATGGCTAGGATATCATCCTCACGCATGATGAGGAAATCCTTGCCATCCAATTTCAATTCGTTTCCGGCATATTTTCCATAAAGGACGGTATCACCTACCTTCACGGTCATGTCGTGGTCTTTTTTTCCTTTTCCCACGGCAACGACCTTGCCTTGTTGGGGTTTTTCCTTAGCGGAATCGGGGATATAAATCCCGGAAGCAGTTTGGGTTTCGGCTGCTTGTGGTTCGACGACCACGCGATCTGCAAGCGGTTGAATTTTCAAAGCCATATTGGTATGTATTTTTGTTAGTTTAAGAATTACGCTATCGGTTAGGCAGAAACTATGCCACGGCGGAAAATGTCATATTTCCTTAAAAAAAATGCCAACTTGTCAGAAGTTGGCATTGAGGGGAAGACAGTTTAATGAGCCTTAATGACCGATGAGCAATTGGTATTGCAGGACCTCGCTATCCAGATGGATGTGCAGGAAGTAATTGCCTTCGGGAATATCTAAGGTGCTGATGGTTTTATCGATGTTGGAACTACTGCCTTGATAGAGTGTGTTGGAATAGGCGTCGTAAATATAGATTTCGTAGTTTCCTTCTGAATAACTGCTGAAATCCAGATGAAAGGAATCGTCGCTGCTGTTGGGGTAGGGGTATACGGGCAGTTGGTTTTGGCCCCCGCCACCGGCACCATGAACTACCGAGAGTATTTTTGCACCACCCAAACCGCATTCATTTTTGCCCATTAGTTGGACGTATCCATTATTTCCAGCATTTCCTGTAAAGACGGAAGTCGATTTTCCTGCATTGGGATATACCTGCCAATTGGGCCCAAAATAATCAAAGGGAGCCACCACCTCGAAAGGATACGGGAGCCACCATTCGTAGGAGTTGGCCCCTTCTGCGATGCCACCATCGTAATGCACTGTGGTTGCAGTATTCACAATTTCAGGCCCGTTTAAATAGGCAGGAGTTAATGGTTCATTCACCCAAATGTTTTTTTCTACGACATTATTGGGGAAAATGGCTTTGATGAAGCCAGGACCACTACTGGAATTGTTGGCCTCCACCGTTATCGAAAAATCATTGGCGATTACGATATCGATATTGCTGGAAGATTCCCAGGTAGTAACCGGTAAGGGCGTACAGGAAGGAAACTCGTAGGTGGCTACCGATCCATAACACACGGCATTGGGCCCTTCGAGGTTGCTTTCGTTGTAATAGACCGTTGGGGGTTGTGGATTTCCGGCCAACTCTTCAAGGAGCCAATCGACACTTTCTTGGGTGAAAGAGGTATGCTGTTCGTTGACCTTTGGGCCAAAATAGGAATCGAAAGGGATTTCTCCGGTACACACCAGATTGCGGTTGAGGGTGGCGTCCCAGTTGAAGTTGGGGTTGTAAAAACCCAAAGCGCTTACTGCCGGAATAAAGGAATTGACGTGTTCGAGGGTTTCCACGCTCCAATTGTTAATACAAATTTGGCCAATAAACCATTCGCATGGAGTTGAATTTAGGATGGCATCAGCTAAATCCCTTTGGGAGGAAAACCAGCCTCCTGGTACATTGTCCATGTTACCTCGGGAGTTGATGTTGGTGATGTAACGGTCGTAAGTATGCCAACCGCCCGGGAATCTTTTTTTCGCAAAGGAAATTTTATGGTTATCGTTGTAATGGGGCATAAAATAGGACTCAAGCGTTGTGGTATGTCCGATGCCGTTGGAATACCCTTTTATTTTGAGGGTTTGGAAACCACTTCCAGAAAATTGATCCAGTACAGGGATATTGGAAAATTCTGTTCCCAAAGGTTCGTACGGATTGTAGAAGGCTTTTTTGTATTTAAGGGAACCGTTGACCAAGGCAATCTTGCGGAGGTTTTGGGGATAGCCCTGACTCCCGGGCAAGCCATTGTTGAACGAGTGGTTGTAGTAATTGACATAAATGGGACGGCCCCGGTCCTGATAAAAGCCTTGTCCGGTGGTTCGGCCATCCAACCAATCCGATCTTAAAATGCTATTGGTCCATCCTGAGAATTGCTCGATCAATTGCTGTTTTGCTGCCGGAGAACCTAACTCCTTGTCTACGAACTCCTGTGCTTCTGGACTGTCTCCATAAACCGTGTTGAGTAGCGATTGGATGCCCATGGGGATGTTGGCTCCTAAATGGGGACTGTCGATACTGATCCACAATCGGGTGTTGTGAGGGATGCCTTCCTTTTCCATATAGGCCAGGGCATAGCGGGAAATCTGACCGCCCATACTGGGGCCTACGATGACCAGTTGTTCGTTGCAGCCGTTTTGTGTCAGAATGGTGTTGAGTCGGTTGTAGAGGGCCACATGGGTGAGGGCATTGCGCTCGATGTAATCGGCACCTCCATCAATATGGTACCCATTGTCCCATCGATCTACCTGATTCACAATGACTACATCATAACCCAGATTCCTTAGTATTGGAATCAGGTTAATAGTACCTCCATTGGCGTCCTGATAGCTCATCATTTCTTCAATGGATCGGTGTTTGTTGGGCGGTAATGGGGAATCGCTGTCCTGGATCTTGCGTTTGTCCCCCGGATCGAAACCATCAATAATGACAATGGGTTTTAGGAGTTTCTTTAAGGTGTTGCCATTGTTCGTATGATAAAATATTCTGTAATGAAGTTTGCCCGTATGTGGAGCCGACTCATTGAATCCCTGCCATGGGATGGAGCCCCAGATATCAAAATCATCCATCAATGGGTCGGTAGGGATCACTGGCAATTTGAGATGCAGCATGCCTTGGGTGGTTTTGGTGCTGCCATCCTGAAAGGTGGCCGTAAAGATCAACATTTTATAGCCCTCTTCAGAGTAAGGGATTTCTATTTCGCTTTGGGTAAAGGCTCCGTTTTCAAAAAGGGTATAGTTGGTATTGGTGTCGAAGTTGGCCATGAGGGACACTAGGTTTTTATTGGATGTATCCTGCAACAAAAAGTTAGGATCGAATTTATAGGTGATGGATGTCCCCATCAGGTATTCCTTGAGCGGTGCGACCATAAAGGTATGGTGGTCCAAGAACATGGGTTGGTTGTTCTCGATCCGCTCTAAGAGGCTGTCGGGGGTCATCCGAAGAGCTCCCAAACTCTCGTCTGCTTCATTGTAATTGAGTTTTTGGAAATTGGCATTGAGGATGCCGATATCCACTACATTCATTAGGGAATCCGGTGTATAGAACGTCCGCAACTCCTTGTAATCTGTCAGTTTTTGATCGAGAGAGGCTTTGCGCAATTCCAGCAGGGCCTGTTCAAAGTAGCCGGTATTGGCCATGTTGATGGAGTCGTTGAAGTGGTCCAGGTGGCCTAATTCCATGGTTCGGTCATAGAGCATCCCTGTGGAAAGGGAGGACATGTCTACGTTCACCAAGAGGCTATCTACGGTGAATGTTGGGGTTTCTTGTGCGTGAAGTAGTGTTAAAAAGGGGAGAAAAGTGAGGGTAAGAATAAATTTTCTCATACATTTGAAAAGTTAATAAGTGAAACAATCGCATTTGGTTTATTTATTAATTGGTGGGTGCCATGGCCGTGGCACCCATTTTTTATTCCTATTTAGTCAATTATCAATAATTCTCTGGAAATTTTAAAGCTCAATAAAGTAAAGGGAACTAAAAAGTTTTCATAATAGGGGATGTTAAAGTCTGTAAAACAGGGTGATCCCCAAACTAGGGTATAATACTTCAAAATAGCTAAATTCAATAAAGTCATTGGAGGGCTTCTTTACCACTTCTTCATGGTCCAGTTCGATTGCGATACCGATATCAATGGCAATTCCCATTTTTTTTGAAATATTGAAGTCCCTGCCTATTCGTGTGGTAAGAAAGTAATATTTGTCAATGGACTCATCCGTTTCGCCCTTTAGGTAGCCCGCCCCAATGCGTCCATACCAAGGCCGTCTTTCCGAATAGTTGGAGGACCCGCCAAAGTGGTAGAACACATCGCCTGATAGCGATAACGAATTGTACCTACGAAATGGCATCGTTCCAATACTGAAGCCAATTTGTACTTGATTTAATTGATACCTCGCACTCGCATTTAATAGATCGGGAGCTCCAAACCCAACAGCAACATTGAATTTTTCCTGCCCGAAACAAGTTGCGGTAGCCAGAAAGCATAGGATGTAAAGGATTCTCATGGGCTGTTTATTTAAGTTGTGTTATCATTATTCCTTTAAAAATCTAAAAACCACTGTCTGCTTGTTTTCCAGGGTTACTTTCAGAAAATACAGGCCTTGTGATAAGTTGCTAACGGAGCATGTTATTTGTGCGGCATTGCCCTCCTGTTTTTGTATGAATTGCCCCAAAAGGTTCAAGATTTCGATTTGTTGTATAACGCTTTTGGTGCTGATATTTAGTATGTTGTGGGCTGGATTTGGGAAAATTCGTACCTCATTGGCAACCTTTTCTTTGATGTTGAGGCTGCAGTCCTCCGTAAAGGTGACCGAGTGGCCGGTTTCGGAAAGGATGAATGCGGCGAGGTCGGAGTTAACATCGTCCAAGCACACCGTATCCAACAGCGGAAGGTCTTCGAAGTTGGAGGAATAGGTGCCATTGTCGATATTGAGGTTTTGGTTGTTGCCGCTTTTTAGATTGATGTAGGTAAGTAAATCGTTTCCCTTGAGGTCCAATTGCCACATTTCGGGATTATTGCTTAGGTTGAGGTGGGTAAAGCGGTTGTTTCTGCAGAACAGGCCATAAAGTTGGATGTTATTACTCAAATTCAGTGTTTCCAGGTTGTTATTGTCGAGAATAAGGATTTCCAATAAGGGGTTGTTGGTGAGGTCCAACTGGGTAAGCCCACATCCTGAGGCATAAAGAAAATGCAAGAGGGGATTTTCGTGGGTGTTGATGGTGGTTAAGTTGGCATTATTCACTTGAAGGAATTCCAATTGGGGGTTGTTGGTGATGTTAATCGAAGTGATAGGATTTCCAGAAGCCGATACCATATGTATTGCAGGATTTCCGGCGAGGTCCAACGAACCGATTTGGTTGAAGTCGCATGCTAACCCGTCCAGGTTGATAAAAGCTTCAATACCCGTAAGATCGACAATCTGCCCTTGGCTGCTTACATTGATGGTGCCGCTAAAGGCTGTTGCTTCGCTAAGCTGTATTTCCCCGTCGTGGTTGGTATCAATGAGGGGATCGTGATTTACTAGGCTGGCTTTAAAAAACGGGTCGGGAATGGTTACGGTTTGTGCGTTTAAGGGGATGGCCATCATCCACAAAATCATCAGGTAAGGAAATTGCTTTAGTTCCATAATGGCTGCGGTTTTGGTGAGACAAACTTGTTTTGTGGGGAATCGAATGCACGATGTGGCACTACTAAATAAGAGAAAAAACGGGACTACACAAAATGTTTTTGCCTGAAAGCCAAGTTATAAGCTTTCAATTTATAAATTGTCTTTTCTGTAGGGAGCTAAAAAAGAGGGCCAGCAATCTGCTGGCCCTCTTTTTCTATTTGGGAATTGAGATTACTCAGGTTTTTCCTCGGAGGTTCCGTCAGCTGGTGGCGTGTTGGTATCGGGAAGGGCTACTTCCTTTACTTGATCCTGCAAATAATCATTACTCCCCCTTCCGCTAAATAGGGACATATTGGAAAGCAAGATTAGCGCCAATAATATGATGGCCAAGGTCCAGGTACTTCGGTCCAGGAAATCGGTGGTCTTTTTGACCCCGCCCAGTTGCTGGGTTCCACTGCCGCCAAAGGATGAGGAAAGCCCTCCACCTTTGGGATTTTGTACCATGATTACAATCACCAATAAAAAGGCGACGAAAATGATCAACACTAAAAAAATCGAAAACGTACTCATTATTCTTCTTTTAACATTTTTTGTATGGCCCGAATTTGGTCTGCAAAGAAACCACTTTTTTCGGGATTTTTCAAAATTAAAATTTTATAGGCCTGTATGGCTTTTTTGTAGTTCTTCTGTTGCACGTAAACCCGCGCCAGTGTTTCGGTCATCAAGCTTTCTGAAGCTTTGGTGTAGGGTTTGGCCAGGTTGGTATTTTTTCCAGAAGTTTCCTTGGGCTCAAGCTTGGGTTGTTCGGAAATGAACTTATCGATCAGTTGGAAATTCCTTTCCTGATCGTTTTCGGGCTTTTTGGAATCAGGCTTTTGCTCCCGAACAATGGGTCGTGCCTGGGTAAGCTTCAGCCATTCAGAAAAGGAATGGGTTTCTTCCTTGGTAAATTCAAGGGGCTTTTGGAGCTTTAGGCTTGCTTCCGGGCTTTCATCGCGATCTTCTACTTTCTCAACCATTTTGCTTACGGAAGCCTCCTTTCTTTCAAAAAGCTCAGGATTTAATATAGCTTCGGCCTTTTTCAGTTCAACTTTCAACTGGCGATCGACCTCCAGACTCACCGCTTCGGAAACATTTTCCGAAACGACCGGCAATTCCTTGACCATTTCGGAGTTCAAAAGGATTTGTTCGGAGATTTGGTTTTGGATAAAGGCTTCCGAAGTAATATATTCAAACAATATATCCCGATCGGTGGTGTAGGCAGCAGCCACTTTTAAGGCCTCATTGTACCTGAAGCTGTTTTGGTTTTTGAGTCCTTTAAGCTGTAGCGCCCTGGCACTTTGAAAGTAGGGATACATTTCCAAAATTGATGCAAGGTCCCTAAGGTCTTCGGGAGCAATGTCCTGGGGCCGAGCCAACAACGCGCTATACTTTTGAACGTTCATGCTACCAATTGGCTAAAGATTTGTTGAAAATATCCTGTGTGAGTCTCTCAAAAATAACTTCAAGAGCGGTATCTAGCTGTGAGCCTACCAATTGGGCATTCCCTTCATAATCGTAATAAAAGGAAAATCGCTGTTCAAAATCCTTGGTGGGATCTTTGGTATTGAAGAAGCGAACATTTACGGCAATGGTCAATCGGTTTTGCGCGGCGGTACTCTGGGAGGTGGCCGTGATGGGAGCGACGTAATATTGTACAATTTCGCCTTCATAAACCAGGTCGCCGTTGGCATTCACCAAATCCAAGCTGGTTTGGTTCAATAACAAATCCTGAAGCTCTAGCGTAAAGTTTCGGGCTACCTTAGGTTCTACGATGGGTGCATTGTTCACGAAGTTATTGACCTGAAAGGTTTTGGTCGAGGAATAGTCAATATCGGCTCCGGTGAAGGAGTAGATGCCACAGCCTTGCAACAGGATTGCAGCCCAAAGGGTGAAAAGTATTTTGATGGGAATTCGTTTCAAGCCTACAAATTATACTGTTTAATTTTCCGATACAAGGTACGCTCACTGATACCCAATTCGTTGGCGGCATCCTTGCGTTTGCCTTCGTGTTTTTCCAAGGATTTACGGATGAGTTCCAATTCTTTGTCCTGCAGGGAAAGACTTTCCTCTTCCTGGATTTCTTCGGCAAAATGGTATTTATCCTCTGGCGCCTCGGGTATTTTTTCTGAAATGTTCAGCACCTCTACCTCTGTTTCGGGGACTTCTTCCTCCTCAGCAATGGAAGCCAACTGGGCTTCCCGTTCCTCATCATTGGCATAAATTTTATTGATCAAGGTAGCATTTTGTTCCTTTACTTTGGTGCTATTGCCCGTATTCATCAACTCCATGGTCAATTTTTTGAGGTCGTTGATGTCCCGTTGCATGTCGAACAGTACTTTGTACAGAATTTCCCTTTCGCTGCTGAAATCGCTCTGTGCTTTTTTGTTTTGCACTACGGCGGGCAAGTTGCTTCCTACATTGGGAAGGTATTGCTTAAGGGTAGCGTATGAAATATCCCGTTTTTGTTCCAATACCGACAATTGCTCGGTGACGTTTCGGAGCTGCCGGATGTTCCCGCCCCAGTTGAATTGAAGGAGGAGACGGACAGCATCATCCTCAAGCCTGATGGTGGGCATTTTATATTTCTGGGCAAAATCGGATGCAAATTTTCGGAACAACAAATGAATGTCGTCCCCACGCTCGCGTAGTGGAGGCAGGTGAATGTCCACGGTGCTCAATCGGTAATACAGATCTTCCCGAAACTTCCCTTTGTCGATGGCATCGGCCATGTCCACATTGGTAGCAGCCACGATACGCACGTTGGTCTTTTGGATTTTGGAGGAACCCACTTTCAGGAATTCACCATTTTCCAGTACACGGAGCAAACGCACCTGGGTGGGCAAAGGAAGTTCGCCTACTTCGTCGAGGAAAATAGTACCTCCGTCGGCCACTTCAAAATACCCATTACGGGTTTGGGTCGCCCCGGTAAAGGCCCCTTTTTCGTGGCCAAAGAGTTCGCTATCGATGGTGCCTTCGGGAATGGCCCCACAGTTTACGGCAATGTATTTGTTGTGCTTTCGGTGGGATAGGGAATGGATGATCTTGGGGATGCTTTCCTTTCCCACGCCACTTTCACCCGTCACCAACACCGAAATATCGGTAGGGGCCACCTGGATGGCCTTTTCGATGGCGCGGTTAAGCTTGGGATCGTTCCCAATGATCTCGAAGCGTTGTTTTACGGATTGGATGTTTTCCATCAATTTTATAAGTTTTTTGAATACCCCACAGCCTCTCCAATTAAAGTAGTACTAGTACAATCGTTTATTTTTACCATTACAAAATCGCCTGGTTGATAAGCTTCTTTAGGAAAAACCACCACCGTGTTTTGGGGGTTACGGCCGCTCCAATGGGCCTCACTTTTTTTGCTTTCTTTTTCAATAAGCACTTCTACCGTTTTTCCCACAAATTGTCGGGTGCGGTAGGCGCTGTGTTTTTGTTGCAGGTTGATGATTTCCTGAAGCCGCCTTTTCTTGGTTTCCTCGGGAATGTCGTCTTCCAACTTACGGGCGGCCAAGGTTCCGGGACGTTCGGAGTACATGAACATGAACCCAAAATCGTACTTTACATACTCCATCAGGCTCAAGGTATCTTGGTGGTCGGCTTCTGTTTCGGTGGGGAATCCGGCAATGAGGTCTTGGGAGATGCCGCAATCGGGCAGGATTTTCCGGACCGTATCAATGAGTTGCATGTATTCCTCCCGCGTGTGCTGGCGGTTCATTTCCTTCAGAATGCGCGTACTGCCACTTTGCACGGGTAAGTGGATGTAATTGCAAATGTTGTTGTATTTGGCCATGGTGTGCAGCACGTCCTCGGTCATATCCTGCGGATTGCTGGTGGAAAAGCGGATGCGCATCTTGGGCTGGGCCAATGCAACCAATTCCAAAAGTTGGGCAAAGTGGGTCGCGGTGGCTTTTTGCATTTCGGAAGCCGTCTTGAAATCTTTTTTCAACCCCCCTCCATACCACAAATAGCTGTCCACGTTTTGACCCAGTAGGGTTACTTCTTTATACCCGTTTTCGGCCAAATCGTTGACTTCCTGAATGATGCTCTGCGGGTCCCTGCTGCGTTCCCTTCCACGGGTGAAAGGTACTACACAGAAGGTACACATATTATCGCAACCACGGGTGATGCTTACGAAGGCCGTTACACCATTACCTCCCAAACGAACTGGGGAGACATCGCCATAGGTTTCATCTTTAGAGAGGATGACATTCACCGCTTCGCGACCTTCATCCACTTCCTGAAGCAGGTTGGGCAGGTCTTTGTAGGCATCAGGGCCTACGACCATGTCCACGATTTTTTCTTCTTCGAGGAATTTGCTCTTCAGGCGCTCGGCCATGCAGCCCAAAACCCCTACCTTCATGTTAGGGTTAATTTTCTTTACCGCGTTGTATTGTTCCAAACGTTTCCGCACCGTCTGCTCGGCTTTGTCGCGGATGGAGCAGGTATTGACGAGCACCAAATCGGCTTCCTCCAGCTTTTGCGTTGTATCATAACCTTGATGGGCCAAGATGGAAGCCACGATCTCACTATCGCTAAAATTCATTTGGCAGCCATAACTTTCGATAAAAAGCTTTTTGGAATTGCCTTGCTTGGGTTCCATAACGAGTGGCGAACCTTGTTTATTTTCATCAATTATTTTCTCTTGCATAGTCCCTACTTCTAATTTCAACGGTATGGATTGTCAAATAACATGCCTGTATTTGGGTGAATCGCAAAGATACACTATAAATTCAGGAATGTGTCAAAATGACAGGTTCTTTTTTGTATCTTTAACTGCTGGATTTACTAAACCAACCACCATGGAACCATCCATTTTTGAACGTATTGAAAAGGCGCAGCCCGTAGATTTTGGGGATATCATTTCAAAAAGTTTCGATCTTTTTAAAAAAGTTTGGACTGAAGCTTTATTGCATGCCTTGGTGTCTTTGGTGGTGGTCATTCCTTTCATTATTATTGTATACGTGCCTATCATCCCTATCTACCTTAGGATGTTGCGTGGAGCTTATTACGACCCTTATTATTACGATCCGTATTACGGTCCTTCTTTTGCCGATGGTTTTTCCATTGCCATGATTTTTATTTGGATGTTCTTCATTTTTGTGATGGTATTCCTCATGCAGCCTTTCATCATTTCCATTACGGGCCATTTCCTGAAAGTATGCAAACAATACGATCTAGAGGAAGAACCCGTAAAGGAAGGTTATTTCAGTATCGTTAAAAAGCATTTTTGGAAGTTGTTGCTGTTGTCGATGGCCATGGTGGGCATTGCTTTCTTGGCAACGTTGCTTTGTTACTTCCCTATCATTTATGTGATGGTACCCCTGCAATTGATCTTGCCTGTTTTTGTGTTCAACGACACGCTAAGCGTTTCCGAAACGATCAAGGCCTGTTTCAAATTGGGCAACAAGTACTGGTTCATGGTCTTTGGACTGATGCTGGTTTCGGGACTCATCTCCATGCTGGGCATGATTTTCTGTTTCATCGGGATTATTGTAACAAGTTACTTTCAATACATTGTTCTGTATTATTTTTACAAGGATAGTGTAGGTTTTGAAAAGCAATCCGACTCCCTATTGGTCTTGGAATAAAAGCCAAAACAGCCAACCCAATTCCTTCGCTTATTTGCCTAAAAAATAACCTCTCGAAATGGGGATGGTGGAGCGTATTAAAAAAATCCTATACTTTTGTACTCCAAATTTATTGAGCTATGGCAAAGAATTTAGTGATTGTTGAATCCCCCGCAAAAGCTAAGACCATCGAAAAATTCCTTGGCAAGGATTATAAGGTTGCCTCCAGTTTTGGCCACATTACCGATTTGCCTTCCAAAGAACTGGGTGTGGATGTGGATGGGGATTTTACACCTAAATACATTGTCTCCAAAGACAAACGCTCGGTCGTAAAGGATTTGAAAGAACTGGCCCAAAAAGCAGAGATGGTTTGGCTGGCCAGTGATGAGGACCGCGAGGGAGAAGCCATTGCCTGGCATTTGGCAGAGTCGCTGGACCTTAAGGATGAAAAGACCAAGCGCATCGTGTTTCACGAGATTACCAAATCGGCCATTTTGAAGGCCATCGAAAATCCGCGTAAAATCGATTACAACCTGGTCAATGCACAACAGGCCCGAAGGGTTTTGGACCGTTTGGTGGGGTATGAACTTTCACCTGTGCTTTGGAGGAAAGTAAAAGGCGGGCTCTCGGCCGGGAGGGTGCAGAGTGTTGCCGTGCGCTTGATTGTGGAGCGTGAGCGTGAGATTGAAGCGTTCAATCCGCAAGCTTCTTACCGCATCGATGCAGAATTTATTACCGAGGATGGCAACAAGTTCAAGGCCAAGCTTCCCAAGAATTTTGAGAGCGAAGCAGAAGCAAGGCAATTTCTTAAAAACAACATCGGTGCAGACTATCGCATAGGGGAGTTGATTAAAAAACCGGCTTCCAAATCGCCAGCACCCCCATTTACTACGTCTACTCTTCAACAGGAGGCCTCGCGGAAACTCTATTTTTCGGTTAGCAAGACCATGACTTTGGCGCAGAGGCTTTACGAATCCGGTTTGATAACCTACATGCGGACCGATAGTGTGAACCTATCGGAAGAGGCAAAAACCGCAGCACAGAAAGAAATTGAAACCACTTATGGAAAGCCCTACAGCAAGCCCCGAAACTATAAGGGCAAGGTAAAAGGTGCACAAGAAGCGCACGAAGCCATCCGACCTACAGATATGTCCCTACATGCTGTGCAAGTGGATCGCGATCAGGCACGGCTTTACGACCTTATTTGGAAACGCACCCTGGCCTCCCAAATGAGTGATGCCCAGTTGGAGCGTACCAATGTTAAGATTGATATTGTTTCGACCAACAAGGTTTCGGAACATTTCGTTGCCACTGGGGAAATGATCAAATTTGAAGGTTTCTTGAAAGTTTATCTGGAAGGAACCGATTTTGATGAAGAAGAACAGGAAGGCATGTTGCCAAAACTCAATGAAGGGGATGCCCTTGAAAATGCCTACATATCGGCCACAGAACGTTTCAGCCGTCCTCCATATCGATACACGGAAGCTTCCTTGGTAAAACAATTGGAGGAATTGGGTATTGGACGACCTTCAACGTACGCCCCCACAATTTCGACCATCATTGCCCGAAATTATGTTGAAAAGGGTTCGGTTGAAGGTGTTGAGCGCAAGTACTTACAGCTCGTTTTGGAAGCGGGCGCATTGACCGAGAAAAATCTTAAGGAAACTGTTGGAAGCGATAAAGGGAAATTGGTCCCTACCGATATCGGGATCATTGTGAACGATTTTTTGGTAGCTCATTTCGATGAAATTGTAGACTACTATTTTACGGCTAAGATGGAAGATGATTTCGACGATATTGCGGAGGGTAAAGAGGAATGGACCCAAATGATGAAAGAATTCTACAAAAAATTCCATCCAAAGGTAGAAGATGTTCAGGAAAATGCAGATCGTGAAAGTGGGGAGCGTATTCTGGGCAACGATCCAAAAACCGGAAAGCCTGTTTTGGTGCGCCTGGGAAAATTTGGTCCCGTGGCACAAATAGGGGGTCCTGATGATGAAGAAAAACAATTCGCCAGTTTGCGGCCCGACCAGCAATTGCATTTAGTCACTTTTGATGAAGTGATGGATTTGTTCAAACTTCCCAAGGTTTTGGGAATTTTTGAAGGAGAGGAGGTGGAAGTCGCCAATGGCCGTTATGGCCCTTATGTACGCTTCGGAAAGAAGTTTATTTCCCTTCCGGCCGGAATGGACCCGCTGGATGTAAGCATGAAAGACGCGGAAGAATTGATTCAACAGAAGAAAAAAGCAGATGCACCTATATATAGGTATGAAGGATTGCCAGTTCAAAAAGGAAAGGGGCGCTTTGGTCCCTTCATCAAGTGGAACAATATGTTCGTGAACGTAGGCAAGAAATATGATTTCGACAACCTATCCGAAGCCGATGTCATTGAATTGATTGAAGACAAGAAGCAAAAAGAATTGGACAAATTGATAAAGGAATGGCCAGATGCGGGTATTCGTATTGAAAAGGCCCGATGGGGGCGGTTCCATTTAATTAAAGGGAAGGCTAAGGTAGAACTGCCCAAAACCACTAAGCCGGAAAAGTTTAGTTTGGAAGAGGCTCAAGCCCTGCTTGAGAAAAAAGCCCCAAAAAAACCAACAAGAGCCAAGAAAACCAGCACCAAGAAAAAATGATTGAATTTTTAATGCCAGTGCCTAAATCGGTTTTGGCACATCGGGAAATTCTTCCTCCCGGGGTTTTAGGGAAGCAAATTGCAGTGCATGCCAATAAAGGGGAGCTTCCCGACCTTGATGGGGTTACATTTGCTTTTTTGGGAGTCAAGGAGAATCGCAATGATGAAGATTTTTTGGGGGCAACCATTTCATTTGATGCCGTCAGAAAATCATTGTATGAATTGTTCCCAGGTAATTGGAGCAAAAAAATGGTCGATTTAGGCGATATTGAAAAGGGCGCAGAAACCAAGGATACTTTTTTTGCATTTAGAACAGTAGTTGAGGCACTGCTCCAGAAAAAGATTATTCCGGTCATTTTGGGTGGCAGTCAAGATTTGCTCTATGCGCAGTACCGTGCCTACGATCGTTTGGGGGCCATGGTCAATTTGGTGAATGTAGACCATCGATTTGATCTGGGGGATGCGGAAAATCCTATCTCAAACAAATCCTATGTGGGGAAGATTATTGTAGATAAGCCTTACAACCTTTTTAATTACAGTGTACTGGGATACCAATCCTATTTGAACCCTCCCGGAGAAATAGCCCTCATGGACAAACTGTACTTCGATGCGTACCGCTTGGGCGCAGTGACACAGGACATAACCTCTGTGGAACCCATTATGAGGGATGCCGATTTGGTGGCTATTGATGTGGCTGCAATAAAAAGTGGGGATTTGAGTTATAATTATTACAACAGTCCAAATGGTTTTGACAGCCGCGAGATTTGTGCTATCGCTCGTTACGCTGGAATCAGTAACAGGGTTACTTCTTTTGGACTCTATGAGTTAAAGGAGTTTCCGCCTTCAGAGAGTGCGGCTATGTTGGTTGCCCAAGTGATATGGTATTTTATTGAGGGAGTCAATTTTAGGGTAGATGATGAGGATTTCAGCAACGAAAAGCACTACAAAACCTATAAAGTACCGGTTGGTGATGATATTTTGTTGTTCAAAAAGAGTAATAAAACGGGGCGTTGGTGGATTGAATTGCCATTTATTTCAAATGTTAATAATAAATTAAAAAGACATACGTTATTACCATGCACTTATGGCGAATATTTGAGTGCAACAAATCAGGAAATTCCTGAAAGGTGGTTCAAAGCCCGCCGCAAAAATGAAGTATAACCGTAAAATCAAGTGAATTAGGATTTAAGGGTTTTTTTTCAAAAATGTTGTTTTTTTGAAATTTTATAAATAGGTTTACGCCCTTAAATCTTATGACATTAACCTAATTACCTATGAAGAAGTTAATTGCAATTACTGCGATGCTTGCCTTATTGTTTGGATGTAGCGGAAAAAAAGACCGCGGCGAATTGGTAGGAGCAAAGGGCAAAAAATGGTATCCCGAGAAACCTTACGGAATGACACTTATCCCCGGTGGCTCTTTCATCATGGGTAAGTCAGACGACGACTTCGTTGCGGTGAACGATGCACCTACCAGGACCGTTACCGTTCGTTCCTTCTATATGGACGAGACCGAAATCACCAATGCCGAGTACCGACAGTTTGTAAACTGGGTACGCGATTCCACAGTACGCTTGAAATTGGCCATCCTTGCCGATGAAGTGGGTGCTACACCCGGCGATGGTGGAATTGGCGATTTTGCTTTCGTAGACCAAGAAAGTGAAGAGATGTCCCCATGGGACCAATACAATTATGACAATTATTTTGGGATGGGCGACGATTATTACGCAGGCCGAAAATTAAACCACGATGTGGATTTGATTTGGGATACTGCGGAATATCCTGATGAATACTACTCTGAGGTTATGGACACTATGTATATTCCTGCAGAGGAAGCCTACAATGGCCAAAGAACCATAGACGTTACCAAATTGGTGTTCCAATATACTTATATGGACATCCAGGCTGCAGCTCGTGCCAAGGGCAAAAACAGAAAAGATTTTATCAAGAAAGATACCATCGCCATTTACCCCGATACGACCGTTTGGATCAAAGATTTCAATTATTCTTACAATGAGCCCATGCACAACGATTACTTCTGGCATGAAGCTTATGGGGATTATCCTGTAGTTGGAGTCAATTGGAAACAAGCCAAAGCTTTTTGTGCTTGGAGGACTTTGTACAAAAACGCGTATCAAAAATCCCGAAACAGGCCTTATGTGAATTCTTTCCGACTTCCTAGTGAAGCCGAGTGGGAATACGCGGCCCGAGGAGGTCTGGAATCTGCAACCTTCCCCTGGGGTGGGCCTTATGCCAAAAACGACCGTGGTTGTTTTATGGCCAATTTTAAACCACTTCGTGGAGATTATGCTGCAGACCAAGCACTGTACACTGTAGAAGCTGATGCTTATGAGCCTAACGATTACGACTTGTACAATATGGCCGGAAACGTAAGTGAGTGGGTAGATTCTTCTTATGAAGCCAACTCTTACGAATACTCTTCAAGCTTCAACCCTAGTGTAAACGATCCCGAAAACATGCGTAAAGTCGTACGTGGTGGATCTTGGAAAGACGTGGCCTATTTCCTTCAGGTAAGTACCCGCGACTACGAATATGCCGATTCTGCGAGAAGTTACATCGGCTTTAGAACCGTACAGGATTATATGGGAACAGATGTTACCATGAGCAAAAATTTTGGAGACGCCCGATAGTCTTATTAATTCAATAGCAAACTTTAAACTTAACTTAACTTAAATAATGTATTATGGCACAGTCAAAATCATCTAAGAAACTTTTTAACATGGCCTACGGCCTTGGAGCATCTATTGTAATCCTCGGGGCTTTGTTTAAAATCCTTCACTGGGAGCTTGGACCTCTTAATGGGGGAATCCTCCTGGCAATTGGACTTATTACTGAAGCTATCATCTTCGCGATTTCCGCTTTCGAGCCTGTAGATGACGATTTGGATTGGTCTCTAGTATATCCCGAATTGGCTGGAGGCAAATCAAAAGACAAAAAAGAACCCCAAGACGCCCAAGGTATCCTTTCCAAGAAATTGGATGAAATGTTGAAAGATGCCAAAATCGATTCAGAACTGATGACCAGCCTTGGAGATAGCATCCGTTCTTTCGAAGGCGCTGCCAAAAATATGGCTCCTACTTCTGAAGCTATGAACGCTACCAAAAAGTACAGTGAAGAAATGGCTTTGGCCGCTGCACAAATGGAATCTTTGAACAGCTTGTACAAAGTTCAGGTAGAGTCTACCAGCCGTCAGGCAGAAGTGAACGAGCGTGTTGCTGAAAATGCAGAACAATTGAAAGCCCAAATGGAGCACTTGGCTTCCAACCTTTCTTCTTTGAACGGTATTTACGGAGGCATGCTTTCAGCAATGTCTAACAGAAACTAATTGTTTTCCCTCAACATTAATCTTTAAAAAACAGAAAAATGGCACAAGGAAAACTATCCCCGCGGCAGAAGATGATCAACCTCATGTATTTGGTGTTCATCGCTATGCTGGCACTCAACATGTCCAAGGAAGTATTATCGGCCTTTGGATTGCTTGATAAGAAAATTTCTGATGCTACAGTTGCTACAAACCAAAGGAATACAGCCTTTATGGAAAGTCTAGCTACCAAAGCTTCAGAACAACCAGAACAGTTTGGCCCCGTTAAAGCAAAAGCCGATCAAGTAAGTGAAATATCATCAACCCTCAACAGCTATTTAGAAAGCTTGAAGACGGGGATGATGGCCACTGTCAAGGCTGATGAACAAGAGAATTATGAAGTTCAGGATAAGCCGGATTTTTTGGATAACCTCTTCTTCAAAGGTGATAAGTTAAAGCCTGAAGGGCAAGAATTTTTGGATAAAATAAATACTTACCGTACCGACATGCTTGCGGTATTGGGTAATGATTATCCAGATATCAAAGCTTCCATCGAAAGTAATTTCTCTACTGAACCTGTTAAAAGAGGTGATGGAGTAACGGTTGATTGGTTAAACTATCACTATGAAGGGTTTCCATTGGTTGCTTCCAAAACCAAATTGACCTCGCTTCAAAATGATATTCAAGTAACTAAGAATGAGCTTCTGTCCAAAATGTTGGCAGGTAAAACAGAACTAATGATTTCTGCTACTCAATACAATACGTTATTGGAACAAGCAAAATCTGCTTTCTATGCCGGAGAACCTTTTGATGGAGGCATTGTTTTAGGGCGTAAGGATCCGAACACAAAGCCAAACCGTGTAGAGTTGACCCTTGACGGTAGACCTTTAACTGCAGAACAATACACCATTGAAAATGGTAAAGTGAAGTTAAATATCAGTGCAGGTGCTGCCGGTGACCACAAAATTGAAGGGAATTTAATATTTACTGAAAATGGTAAAGACATTGAAATCCCTGTCAGCGCAACGTTTGCAACCATTACCAAGCCCAACTCGGCAGTAATCTCTGCTGATAAAATGAACGTGGTGTATCGCGGCGTGGACAACCCTATGACGATTTCCATTCCTGGTATTCCTGATAACAAAGTGTCTGCTTCAGCCGAAGGGTTGAGCAAAGCTTCTGGAAGTAAGTACGTCATGCGACCTGGAGGTGGAAGAACCGTGAGCATCAATGCCCGTGGTACTTTGCCAGATGGAGCTGCCGTAAACACTACCTCAGAGTTTCGTATCAAGGATATTCCACGTCCTGTGGGAACCATTCGTGGGGAAACCGGCGAGGGTGCTTGTGTGCGCATGCAACGTCAAGGACTTGAGATTGCCAGCGTGGGTGCCATGTTGGAAGATTTCGATTTCGACTTGAGTTTGGGTGTTACGGGCTTTAGCTTCAAAGTATCCGGACAGCCTACCGTAGTGGTGAGTGGTAACAAATTGAATGCCCAGGCCAAAAGTGCGCTAAACCGTGCCAAGCGTGGTGAAACCGTTCAGATTTTTGATATCAACGCCAAGATTTCTGCAAATTCTGGATACAAATTGAAAAAGATTTCCCCAATTTGTGTTGAATTAACAAATTAAGAAAACTAAAATTATGAGCTTTAAAAATGTTGTTTTATGCGTCCTGGGTGTGCTGGTGAGTGCGAGCGCTGCTGCACAAATCAACATCCTTAATGCCAAGACTCCCGATGAGATTGGTGTTAAGACCGAGGAGCAAATCGCTTACGACAATGACAATCCGTTGCCCTATGGATATGTCGACGAGCGTGATGTCCTTTGGTCCAAGACCACCTGGGAGATCATTGACCTCGATGAGCGGGTGAACTTCCCATTGTATTATCCCATCGATACCAACAACATTGGAGCTGAAAGACGTTCGTTGTACGATGTATTGGTGAGAGGTGTCAAGGACGGTACCATCGATCATGTATATGCCGATTCCTATTTTACCGAAAAAAGGACCTTAAAAGATCTGGAAGCTTCCCTTGTGTACTCTGATACCACCGATATTGGTATTGAGCAGTACAATGCCGAAGGAAAAGTGGATCCTGAGTACATCCGTAAGTTTACCTTGGATGCCGGTGATGTAGAAGAATACCGCATTCGTGGTGTATGGTATTTGGACAAGCGCCAAGGAGAACTTCGTTACCGCCTATTAGGAATTTGTCCTGTGGCAAACGAGGCACGCTCCAAAGCCTTTCCCGATGATGGGGTAGATGCCAAGGTAGAACTTTTTTGGGTTTGGTTCCCAGATGCACGCCCTGTGCTCCATAAAGCCAAGGCTTTTAACCGTAAGAATACGGCGCAGCCTATTTCCTTCGACCATTTGTTGAATGCACGCAGGTTCAATGCCGTGATTTACAAAGAGGATAACGTTTATGGAGACCGTGGTGTTGCGGATTACATCAGTGATAACGCACTGATGCAATTGCTGGAGTCCGATCGTATAAAAGAACAAATTCGCAATATCGAAATTGACCTCTGGAATTACTAATTCATGTGGTCCTAATACTATCAAAACCCTCCCGCTTGTGCCTCGGAGGGTTTTTTTATGAATAAACTTGATTACATAGTCGTTGGATTGGGAATTGCCGGCATTGCATTTTGTGAGCAGCTTTTTGCCCATGGAAAACGTTTTGTTGTTGTTGATTCGGGTAAAGGAAACGCAACTAGTATTGCTGCGGGAACCATTAATCCTATTGTTTTGAAACGGTTTACGGGGGTTTGGAACGTCGAACATTTTCTTCCCAGCGCCAAGGAGTTTTTCAAAAAAATTGAAAAGAGAACGGGGATTCCATTTTTTTGGGATGCCCATTTTTATCGAATTTTGCATAGCGTTGAAGAACAGAATGATTGGATAATGGCCAGTGATCAAAAAAAGCTTGCACCTTATTTAACTCCCGAGATTCTAAAAAATGAAAACCCCAATCTTAATGTACCTTATGGCTTTGGAAAAGTCAATCAGGGTATACGGGTCAACACTACATTGCTTTTAGATGCCTACAGAAGCCATTTGCGAGAAAATGGAACGCTTTTCGAGAGCCAATTTGAGTACAATAAGTTGTGTTCTTCCAAGTCCGGAAATTCCTATCAACATTTCCTTGCAGAAAAAATCGTCTTTGCTGAAGGGGTTGGAGCCCTCAAGAATCCCTATTTTAATTCAGGAATGCTTTTGCCGAGGAAAGGGGAATATGTAACGTTCAAATCTCCCGAATTGCAATTGGATAAGATTGTGAAAGGACCCTATTTTATTATTCCTGAAGGGAATGATCTTTACAAGATAGGAGCTACCCTAGACAGAAACGACCAAACGCCTCAACCTACAAAAAAAGCCAGATTGGAATTGGAACAGGCCTTAAAAAAAATGATCCAATGCTCCTATCAAGTAGTTGGGCAAAGTTTTGGTTTTCGTCCAACAGTCAGGGACAGGAGGCCACTACTTGGAAGGTTGAACGGTTTGCATCAAGCATTTGTGTTTAATGGATTGGGCACCCGTGGTATTCTTGGAGCTTCAAGTTTGGCGCAACAATTATTCAACTTGATTGAGGAAGGAACGCCTCTTCCAAAGGAAATCGACATCCAGCGATTTACTTCTTAGCCTTTTCCGGATCGTATTTAAAAAAAATATTGATCCATATATTTCTCGAAAGTCTTAAAATAATTGGAAGGCATATAATTAATGTTCCTACGATGGCCAGGAACGAAGCAAGCCTTCCCCATCCCAAAAAGAAAAAGGAAATAACAAAGGCAGCAACCGCAAAGGCAATACCTACTGCATAACTTACATACATGGCTCCGTAAAAAAAGGAAGGTTCTATTTTGTATTTAGTACCACAATGCTCACAACGATCGTACATTTTTAAGGTTTCGGAAGGAAGGTAAGGATTGGACGATTGATACATCTTGCCTGTATGGCAAACTGGACATTTGCCAGTTAGGATACTATAGAGTTTGGTTTCTTTAAACAAGGGTCTAGCAATTTTTTTCCCGTCACAAAATTAAGCATCTTTGCACAATTGTTTGTTACAAATGTTACTTAGATGCTCAATGTTCACAACCTTACGGTAGCGTTTCAAGGAGAAAACCTCTTCGAAGGGTTTGCCTTTCAACTCAATAACGGGGACCGCGTTGGATTGGTAGGTAAAAATGGTGCCGGCAAGTCTACTTTGTTGCGGATTATTTCTGGGGAACAAGAATACGATTCGGGTCAAATTGCTACCGATAAGGAAACTTCCATCGGGTTTTTGAAACAGGACATTGATTTCATTAAAGGGCGAACAGTCCTGCAAGAGGCGTATGAAGCCTTTGCGGAACTGAAGCGAATGGAACAACAATTGGAATCCATACATGAGCAATTGGAGCACCGAACGGATTATGAAAGTGACTCCTACCACCAATTGATGGTCGATTTGAACGAAATCCAACACCAATACGAAATTCATGGGGGCTATCATTACCAAGGGGAGACCGAACGTATTTTGCAAGGATTGGGATTTGTTAGGGAGGATTTCGACCGACTAACCGATACTTTTTCCGGAGGTTGGCGAATGCGCATCGAACTGGCAAAGTTACTTTTACAGAATCATGATATTTTATTGCTGGACGAACCTACCAACCACTTGGATATTGAATCCATTCTTTGGTTGGAAGATTTTTTGAAAAGCTATCCCGGAGCAGTGGTCTTGGTGAGCCACGATAAAATGTTTTTGGACCACGTAACCAACCGAACCATGGAAATTTCCTTGGGAAGACTCTACGATTACCCAAAACCTTATTCCAAATACCTAGTGCTTCGCCAAGAAATGCGCGAACAACAACTGGCCACTCAAAAAAACCAACAAAAACAGATAGAGCATACCGAGAAATTGATTGAAAAATTTCGCGCCAAGGCCTCTAAAGCCTCCATGGCACAATCCCTTATTAAAAAACTGGACCGTATCGACCGGATTGAAGTAGATGAAGACGATCATTCGGTGATGAGTTTGCGCTTTCCCATTTCCGTTACTCCGGGAAAGGTGATTGCAGTGGCTGAAAAGGCCTCTAAAAGTTATGGGTCCAACCAAGTGCTTCATGGAGTCGATTTGCGTATTGAAAGGGACAGTAAGATTGCTTTTGTAGGCCAAAACGGGCAGGGCAAATCCACTTTGGCCAAAATGATTGTTGGAGACATTCCCTATGAGGGAAAGATCACCTTGGGACACAATGTGCAAATTGGGTATTTTGCCCAAAACCAAGCAGAATATTTGGATGGAAGTAAAACCGTGGAATCGACCATGCTGGACGCTGCTGATGAAAAATCAAGACCTAGGGTTCGCGATATTTTGGGGGCCTTTTTGTTTCGTGGGGACGATGTGCAAAAGTATGTGAGGGTGCTCTCGGGAGGGGAACGTAACCGATTGGCTTTGGCAAAGTTGTTATTGCAACCCTTTAATGTCCTAATCATGGACGAGCCAACCAACCATCTGGACATCAAATCCAAAAATGTCTTGAAAGATGCGCTCAAAAATTTTCCGGGTACCTTATTGTTGGTTTCACACGACCGGGATTTTCTTCAAGGGCTTACACACAAGGTCTACGAATTCAAAAACCATCAGATCAAGGAATATTTGGGCGATATCGATTTCTTTCTCGAACAGCGCAACCTACAGCACTTAAGGGAAGCTGAAATAAAAGAACCTACTTCAAAAGCCGGTATGCAAAGGGGAAAGGAGCGCAAAACCGATTTTGCGCAACAAAAAAGATTGAAGTCCCTTCAGAATAAACTCAGCAAAACCGAATCGGCTATTCAACAATTGGAAAAGGAGATTAAGGAATTGGACTTTGAGCTTTCTGTGAATTACGAAGAAACCATTGCTAAGCCCAATTTTTTTGAAGCGTATCAAGGTAAAAAAGCACAACTGGATCAATTGATGGAAGCATGGGAGACAATTACCCATGAAATGGAATCGATTGGCTAGAAGCTCCACTTTTGAAATTGAAATAATGGAAATACATTTTTTCCAATGTCCCTACTGTTGGTCCCAAATTTCGATTTTGTTGGATCCTTCCATTTCCCAAACCTATGTAGAGGATTGTGAGGTTTGTTGTAATCCAATCGAATTTATCGTCGAATTCACAAACCACGAACTGACCTATTTTATGGCTAAAAGCCTTGAACAATAAATTTTGCAAAACTTTTGCGGAGTGTAATTTTCGTTGTATCTTTGCCGTCCATAGCGCGGGATAGAGCAAGTATCCTTCGACTACGCTCAGGACAGGGTACCTACTAAGTTTTGAGTTGAAAAAGAAAAAACAAAATCAATACATAATTGATTTTAAAATATACATCGCGGGATAGAGCAGTAGGTAGCTCGTCGGGCTCATAACCCGAAGGTCACTGGTTCGAGTCCAGTTCCCGCTACTAGCAAATCCGGTTTCGAAAGAAACCGGATTTTTTTTCCAAGCCCCGAGTCTTGCTTGGGAGGCTTAGCAAACAAAAAAATACAATGCTGAGCCATGGATTTCCCAGTTGCCCCTACTGTGCTCCAATCTTTTTTATTCCAAAACTTTGAAGTGTTTGATTTTCAGAAGGTGTGTTAATTGTTTTTAAGCCTCCCTTTTTTTCATGAAATAAGCTTAGCTTTACATAACCCTTTTGAAAACTGATTTCTTCATTCAAAAGAACCTTAAAAGTTAGTACTATGAAATCCAAAATTTTACTTTTTTCGATACTCGCAATCACGGTGAGTCTTCAGGCTCAAGTTAGAATAAATGATGACCTCGCTTCGCTGGTAGAATCCGAAATGAAGTCGGCCCTCAAAATAAAACAAGGCTCCCGAAACATGAACACGGGAAATTACGACCTCAAGTACCATCGCCTAGAACTTACCGTCGATCCCAGCGTTGCCTTTATTGCTGGTGACATCACTTCGTATTTCGAGGCTAAGGAAGACTTGGACCAAGTAACTTTCGAGTTGGCCAATAATATGGTCGTTTCCCAGGTCCTGCAACGCGGCAATTCGCTCACCTTCACCCAAAACAGTAATGACGAGGTAATCATTTCCTTGCCCGTCACGCAACTGCAGGGTGTTCTAGACTCCTTAACCATCAGTTATTCTGGCAACCCTGTGAGCTCCGGTTTTGGATCGTTCGAACAATCCAGTCATAATGGAGATCCCATCATCTGGACGCTTTCTGAGCCTTATGGCGCTAAAGCCTGGTGGCCTTGCAAGCAGGACTTAATCGACAAAATTGATGTGGTGGATATCTACGTTACCGCACCACAATTCAACCCGTCCGGAGAGGAGAATTTTGTTGCTGCCAACGGTGTGGAACAGGGCCAGGTGGTCAATGGGCCCAACAAAACCACCCACTTCAGGCACCAGCATCCAATCCCGGCTTATTTAGTGGCTTTTGCGATTACCAATTATGCCATCTATTCCCACACGGTGCCCAACAATGGAAATCCGTTTCCCATTGTGAATTATGTATACCCAGAAGACCTTTCCAGTGCACAGAACGATACCCCCATTTCTGTGGATATCATGGAGCTTTATACCGATTTATTTGAGGAATACCCCTATGCTGACGAAAAATACGGACATGCCCAGTTTGGATGGGGTGGTGGGATGGAACACACTACGGTTTCCTTTATGGGAGGTTTTTCCAGTGGATTGATAGCTCATGAAATGGCGCACCAATGGTTTGGCGATAAAGTAACCTGTGGCAGTTGGCAGGATATCTGGCTTAACGAAGGGTTTGCTACCTATTTGGCAGCTTTGGTCATCGAAAATTTTGATGGTGAAGCCAGTTTCAAATCCTGGAGGCAAGGCAAAGTAAGCAATATTACCTCCCAACCCGATGGTTCTATATACGTTCCCGCCGCCGACACCACTTCTGTAAGCCGTGTGTTTAGTAGCAGACTTAGCTATAACAAAGGTTCCATGGCATTGCACATGCTACGCCGTAAATTAGGAGACGCTACTTTCTTCCAAGGATTACAGGAATACCTGGCGGATTCCAATCTTGCATATGGATATGCCAAGACCGAAGATTTGAAAGCCACCTTGGAAAGCGTGAGTGGTCAAGATCTCACCCAATTCTTTAACGATTGGATCTACGGGGAAGGATATCCCAGCTACCATTTGGAATGGCAACGGTTGAATGCCACTCAGATAGAAGTAACTGTCAATCAGACTCAAAGTGACAATTCGGTATCTTTTTTTGAAGCACCACTGCCCATTCGTATTTATGGAACCGGTGGCGAAGAAGAAGATATGCTGCTTGATAATGACAGCGATGGACAAGTATTTGTCCTCGATGTGGCCTACGAAATTGGTATTATCGTGGTCGATCCCGATGCCCACATCATTTCCAGAAACAATAGCGTGGTCCTCGGTACCGATGCGTACCTAACCAATGCATCATTGATTGTATACCCCAACCCAGCCAATGACCGGTTGTACCTTCAAAAACCTTCGGACGTTACCCTCACTCAAATCACATTTTACGACGTGTTGGGAAGAACCCTAAAAACGATGAAAGGACAACAGGAACTTTCCCTTCAGGGCTTGCCTTCAGGTCTATTGTTCTTGAAGATTGAAACCAATCGTGGAACGGTACAGCGGACCATCGTCAAACAGTAAGACAAAAAGCCCCTAAATAAGGGGCTTTTTTTATCAATGAATTCATACATTTCCCAACCCTATGGGCTTTCAAGGAAGGAAACCTTAAAGAAGTAGCTTATCTTGTAGTCTAATCAACCACCAACCTCTAAAAACTGAAGCCTTATGGAACTCCTGCTCGAGAAACCCATAGACCTCCAAAAACTCAAGGAAGCCCTTACAGAAAAATTTCCTGATTATAAAGTAAAACAGGCCTTGTTCAACAAAAAAGTCTTGCGTATTACCAATGGCTTCAGCCAAGTAGTGGTAGCACAACGCAAAAATGGAACATTGCTCTGCGTAGGCAACCTCAACACGATGGACTGGCGCATTTTCATCCCTTTTGTGCTGCTTTTGGCAGCCATGTTAATTAGTGGGATTATTTTCATACTCATCATGAGTTCTGTCAAGAAAAAACAGTTTAAGGCTATGGAGGAAGAAGTCCTGCGCTTCCTGGAAGTCTATACTACTTCTTAACAGCACAAAATACAATCCTGTAAGGTTCCTTTGGTAGCCTATTGGAATCTCTTCGGGCATTCAGTATCTTTTCCTTTATCTTTGCAAAAAGATTATCATGGCCCATAAAGCAGGATTTGTAAACATCATCGGAAACCCCAACGTGGGCAAGTCTACTTTGATGAATGCCTTTGTAGGAGAGCGCCTCTCTATCATCACCAACAAAGCACAAACGACGCGACATCGTATTTTGGGTATCGTAAACGGTGAGGATTTTCAAGTGCTTTTCAGTGATACCCCAGGCATTATAAAACCAGCTTATGAATTGCAAACCAGTATGATGGAGTTCGTAAAATCGGCTTTTGACGATGCTGATGTCTTGCTATATATGGTGGAACTGGGCGAAAAAGAGCTGAAAGACGAGGCTTTTTTTGAACGCATCCGTGCTGCCAAAATACCCGTATTGCTTCTCCTCAATAAGATTGATCAGGGTAATGAAGAGCGCTTGAACGAAGCCGTGACCCTTTGGCAGGAAAAGGTGCCTAATGCTGAAGTGTTTGCGATTTCGGCCCTCAACAACTTTGGAGTACAGGAAGTTTTCAAACGCATTTTGGAACTCCTTCCCGAATCCCCTCCGTTCTATCCCAAAGACCAACTCACCGATAAGCCCGAGCGTTTTTTTGTGAATGAGACCATTCGTGAAAAAATCCTTATGCAGTACAAAAAGGAAATTCCCTATGCCGTGGAAATCGAGACCGAAGAGTTTCTGGAGGATGAAAGAATTATCCGTATCCGTGCGATCATCATGGTGGAACGGGAGAGTCAGAAAGGCATCATCATAGGTCATAAGGGCAATGCCTTAAAATGGGTAGGTATTGAGGCACGTAAGGATTTGGAGAAATTCTTTGGAAAGCAGGTGCATCTGGAACTCTACGTAAAAGTGAACAAGGATTGGCGCAACAACCCCAACCAGCTACGCCGGTTTGGGTACCAAAGCTAACCCTGAAGCGTTTGCCTCATAAACCGATGCAGTTTTTGCATTTCATCCTTTCCGGCGTGTTTCCCCATCCGTCCTGCAAAATAGAGGACGAACCATGCCAATACCATTAAGCCCATCAATACCAATTGCAGTAAATAAGGACTCTTTAAGGTGGCATTGGTGTAAGCCCAAATACCAAAGGCAATAAACAGCGAAGCTACCGCAAAATGTAGGAACATGAATAGGGTCCATACCGCAGGTTTGGGTCCAAATAATCCGCGTAAGGTAGTTTTGCCCGCTTCAAAGGAAGTAATTTCCAAATCCAGTTGGGGCGACCAGAAGTGCTGTAGGTGTTTGGGGATTTTCAAAAAAACATGATGCTCCACCCGGGTAACCACCACTCCTTCCGAATTGTGTTTAACCGCTTCGAAGGCTTGTAGGGCATGTTCCGCATCGGTTTTTAGATCCATCGAAAAGCGTGGGCGCAATACGATTTCTTCGCCAAGTTCCATAACGACTGTTGTATAGACGAAAAATAGCATTTTTTCTTCAATGGAAAGTGGTACCTTTGCATTTCATTTTTGAAGTATGAGCATTGTAGCTATCGTAGGAAGGCCCAACGTAGGAAAATCAACGTTTTTCAACCGGTTGATCCAACGCCGTGAAGCCATTGTGGATGCCGTAAGTGGGGTCACTCGAGACCGTCATTATGGCAAGAGTGATTGGAATGGAAAAACATTTTCACTAATTGATACGGGAGGCTACATTGTGGGGAGTGATGATATTTTTGAGGCCGAAATCGATAAACAAGTGGAATTGGCTATTGAGGAAGCAGATGCCATTGTCTTTATGGTCGATGTGGAGGCAGGCATTACGGGGATGGACGAAGAAGTGGCGCAACTCCTACGAAGGAGCAAAAAGCCCTTTTTTCTGGCCGTAAACAAAGTAGACAGTGCCAACCGTGAAAACGATGCCGTAGAGTTTTACGCACTGGGGGTGGAAAAATACTATACCATTTCCAGTATCAACGGGAGTGGTACAGGCGATTTACTGGACGATTTGGTGAAAGTCTTACCTGAGGAACCCAAGAGGGAAGACGAATCCCTCCCCCGCTTCGCCGTGGTAGGCCGTCCTAATGCAGGAAAATCCTCGTTCATCAATGCGTTGATAGGGCAGGAACGCTTTGTGGTTACCGACATTGCGGGGACTACCCGCGACAGTATTGACACAAAATACAATCGTTTTGGATTTGAATTCAATTTGGTGGATACTGCCGGTATCCGCAAAAAGAATAAAGTAAAGGAAGATCTCGAGTTCTATAGCGTTATGCGCAGTGTTAGGGCTATCGAATATTGTGATGTGGTGATTTTGCTCTTCGATGCCACACGGGGCTTCGACGGACAGGTTCAGAATATATTTTGGCTGGCACAGCGCAACAACAAGGGAATTGTAATCTTGGCCAACAAATGGGATTTGGTAGAAAAAGACCATACTACCACTAAAGATATGGAGGCTTATATCCGTAAACAATGTGAGCCTTTTGTAGATACCCCGATAGTGTTTATGAGTGCCATGACCAAGCAACGTATTTTCAAAGCCATTGAAACTGCTGTTGCCGTCTATGAAAATAGGACCCGTAAAATCAAAACCCGCGAATTGAATGATGTAATGCTCCCCATTATTGAAGCCACACCACCACCGGCTATGAAAGGGAAGTATGTAAAGATTAAGTTTTGTACGCAGTTACCCACACCTTACCCTAGCTTTGCTTTTTTTGCCAACTTACCACAGTACGTAAAGGAACCCTATAAGCGATTTTTGGAAAACCAGCTTCGGAAACACTATGAGTTTACGGGGGTACCCATTACGGTATACATTAGGAAAAAATAAGGGTTAATTGAGTTGCCCTTCCTTCAATTTGGAGACATCCTTTTTTTGAAGTTTTTCTAGAAGGGTGTGATAGAAATCTTTAGGCAAGCCGCAGGCAATCAAATATTCCTTCATAAGTTGCTCTTCCTCTTCCTCGATACTGCCATCTGCCAATAAAATGATTGCGGCTTGAGCAAGAATATTAATGATGGTTTCAGAAGAAAGTAATTCCCTTGCCTCATTCAAATAGTTAAAGACTATGTTGTCTTTGTTTTTGTGGGTTTTTACCGCTTCATATAAATCCATTAATTCGGCTTTAAATTCGTCAAAATTTTCAATAGCATCCATAATTTCACGTTCTTCCTCTTTGGCGAGGTGGTCGTCAATAACAGCCATGTGAGTCATGGAAGCGATTAAAGCTTTAGCATAGGCAAGTCTTGCTCTGCGTTGGTTTTCTTCGATTTCCCCTTTGGACTGTTGAAGGATGTTTTTGATGCTTTCTTTGTACGCACTTCTACAACGGGAACATTCATAAAAGCGATCTAAGGAATCTAAAGGAATCACAGGAATAAAAAATAAGGTAAACCATCTGCGGTAACGCTTATGAATCAAATCGCCATTATTGCAATTAGGGCATGCATTAGATAGCACTTCGCTTTCCTTGATTTGATGCTTTATTCCACGGGTACCAAAAATAATGAACATAGGGGTGAAATTAGTGAAGCAACAATATAGGGAAAGTTTTGGAAACCTTTATTTAAGGCTAAGGAAATTAGATCTAAAGATGCTCTTTAATCTTCAGTAACTCTGCTTTTATCCCTTCCAATTTGCGGATAACATCAAAAGTGTCTAGTGTTTTTTGCTTGTTTTCCTTAAGGTGGGTTTTCGCTCCGTCCAAGGTAAAACCACGTTCCTTGACCAAATGGTAGATCAATTCCAGGTTTTTGATGTCCGTTGGGGTGAACTTACGGTTGCCTTTAGCATTTTTCTTGGGCTGGAGCACGTCGAACTCTTTTTCCCAAAAACGAATGAGCGAAGTATTTACCCCGAAGGCCTTGGCCACTTCGCCTATTCCATAATACAGCTTTTCGGGCAAGTCCACATGCATGGTTAGTCGAGGGATTGGTTCTCCTGTTGCGATTTCAACAGCATTTCGTTGAATTCCTCCGGAGAAAGGTTGCCATAGTAGAAATTGATTGGGTTGATGCGTTCCCCATCCTTAAAAATTTCATAGTGCAAGTGAGGGGCTTCACTTCGTCCCGTACTGCCCACAAAACCAATCAAGTCGCCACGTTTTACTTTTTGGCCTACCCTTACATTGTATTTGAAAAGGTGAGCATAGAGACTTTCATACCCAAATCCGTGGTCGATAACGATATGATTTCCATAACCTGCAGCAGTATTGTCGGCACGGAGCACCACACCATTTCCTGAGGCAAATACCGGCGTTCCCCTTGGGGAAGTAAAATCCATGCCCCAGTGAAACTTACGGGCTTTCGTGAAAGGATCGGTACGATAGCCATAGCCTGAAGCCATGCGGGTAAGGTCTTCATTCCTTACAGGTTGGATGGCAGGAATGGCTTCTAGAAGCTTTTCCTTTTCAGAAGCCAAGATGGTTATTTCGTCCAACGATTTGGACTGTACCACAATTTGTTTGGTTAAAATGTCCAGACGCTTGCTGGTATTGATGATGAGTTTGGAATTGTCAAACCCTTCCAAATCTTTATAACGGTTTACTCCTCCAAAGCCTGCTTTGCGCTGTTCTTCTGGAATGGGATTGGCTTCAAAATAGACCCGATACAAATTGTTATCGCGATCGGCGATGTTTTCGAGTACGGCTTCCGCCTGTCCCATTTTTTTGTTAAGCAGTTCGTATTGCAATTCCATCTGGGCGAGTTCCCGTTTCAGTTCCCGTTCTCTTGGCGTGTCTACATTGGGCAGGTTTAGGTATACCAATAACAATAGAAAACCACTCAATATGGAGCCAAGCAGTGAAAGCAGGAAAATACCCCACTTTCTTCCTTTTTTTGGCTCTATTTTTCGGTAGGAAAGGGTTTCGCTATCGTAGTAATATTTTACCTTCGACATAAGTTAAAAAGTCCTATTTTTGCGGTAAACAAAGGCAACTCCTTTCGTTTAACGCCAAACAAAGATAGAAATTGTTTGCTTTTAGGAAGCGGTGCCAAATTACAATTAATATTTTTTTATGACTTCGGCTGCCATTCGTCAAGAATTTTTGGACTTTTTCAAATCAAAATCACATGCCATTGTACCTTCCGCACCCATGGTAGTGAAAGGCGATCCCACTTTGATGTTTACCAATGCAGGGATGAATCAGTTCAAGGAGTTCTTTTTAGGCCACAAACAAGCTAAGGACGTTCGGGTGGCCGACACCCAAAAATGCCTACGGGTAAGTGGCAAACACAACGATTTGGAAGAGGTGGGGATGGACACCTACCACCATACCATGTTTGAAATGCTGGGGAATTGGAGCTTTGGCGATTATTTTAAGAAAGAAGCCATTGGTTGGGCTTGGGAATTGTTGACCGAAGTTTACAAGATTGATAAAGACATCCTATACGTCACTATTTTTGAAGGGGATGAGGGCGAAGGCTTGGAACGCGATACCGAAGCCTTTGAACTCTGGAAACAGTTTGTTCCCGAAAACCGTATTTTGAATGGCAACAAAAAAGATAATTTCTGGGAAATGGGAGAACAGGGTCCTTGCGGACCCTGTAGCGAAATCCACGTGGATATCCGCTCTGCGGAAGAAAAAAAGCGCATTCCCGGAAAGGATCTGGTAAACCAAGACCATCCCCAAGTGGTGGAAATATGGAATTTGGTCTTCATGCAGTTCAACAGAAAGGCCGACGGTAGTCTTGAAAAACTCCCAGCACAGCACGTAGATACGGGAATGGGCTTTGAGCGCTTGTGTATGGTGCTTCAAGGAAAACAAAGCAATTACGATACCGATGTTTTTACGCCTCTGATCAAGGAATTGGAAACCATTACCCATCATGCCTACGGAAGGGACCAAAAAGTGGATGTGGCCATACGGGTCATAGCCGATCACGTTCGTGCTGTAGCGTTTTCCATTGCCGATGGACAGTTGCCCAGCAACTCTGGGGCTGGTTATGTAATCCGTCGTATTTTACGTCGGGCCATCCGTTATGGCTTCACCTTTTTAAACCTTAAGGAACCCTTCATCTATAAACTCACCCCTACTTTGGTAAAAATGATGGGTAAGGCCTTTCCTGAATTGGTCTCGGAGCAAAACCTCATCACCAACGTTATCAGGGAAGAGGAAGCTTCTTTCCTTCGTACCCTGGACCAAGGTTTGGTATTGCTGGAAAACATCATCCGCTCAGAAAGGGGCCATACCCTATCTGGATCTAAGGCTTTTGAATTGTACGACACTTATGGTTTCCCAAAGGACCTTACTGCACTGATCCTAAGAGAACGAGGCATGGCTTTGGATGAAGTAGGGTTTGAGGCCCAATTGCAGCTTCAAAAAGATCGTTCCAGAGCTGCGACCAAAGTTGAAACAGGAGATTGGGTAGTGTTGCATGAAGACGAGGAAGAAGAATTTGTAGGTTACGATACCTTGGAGACCCAGGTTAAGATTGCGAAATACCGAAGGGTGGAAACCCAAAAGGAGGGCGAACTTTACCAATTGGTATTCAATCTTACACCCTTTTATCCTGAAGGGGGCGGACAGGTAGGTGATAAAGGCTATTTGGAAGCGTCCAATGGGGAAGTGGTTTACATTATCGATACGAAAAAGGAAAACAACCTTATTGTTCATTTTGCCAAAAACCTTCCCCGCCATCCCGAGCAAACTTTCAAGGCGGTGGTAGATGGCAAACAGCGCAGCCGGACGGCTTCCAACCATACGGCAACCCATTTATTGCACCAAGCCCTTCGGCATGTGCTAGGGGAGCATGTAGCTCAAAAGGGGTCTATGGTACACAGCCGTAACTTGCGTTTCGATTTTTCCCACTTCAGCAAAATGACCGATGAGGAGTTGCAAAAAGTGGAAGATTTTGTGAATGCCCGAATTCGTGAAGGGCTTGCCCTGGAAGAACAGCGAAACATTCCCTACCAAGTGGCCATAGACGAGGGAGCCATTGCTTTGTTTGGTGAAAAGTACGGGGATGCCGTGCGTACCATCCGATTTGGAAAGTCGATGGAGCTTTGCGGAGGAACGCATGTACCCAATACCCACGACGTATGGCACTTTATTATTACTTCGGAAAGTGCCGTGGCCTCAGGAATAAGAAGGATTGAAGCCATTACCGGTGATGCGGCCAAGCGTTATTTTGAAGATAGGGCCGAAACCTACAAAAAAGTCCAGAAATTATTGAACAACACGGCCGATCCGGTAAGTTCTATTGAAAAATTACAAGAAGAGTACAACGACCTTCAAAAACAAATCCAACAATTGCTTAAGGATAAAGCCCAAAATCTGAAAGGCGACCTAAAGTCTGAACTGAAAACCGTAAATGGCATCCATTTTCTGGCGAAGGAAGTCGATTTGGATGCTGCGGGCATGAAAGACTTGGCTTTTGAATTGGGCGGTGAGGTTGATGGCCTCTTTCTTTTATTGGGGGGCGCTTCGGACGGCAAAGCATTGCTTGCTTGTTATATTTCCAAGGATTTGGTAGCTGATAAGGGCTTGAATGCCGGACAGATTGTTAGGGAATTGGGACAGTACATCCAAGGGGGTGGGGGTGGTCAACCATTTTTTGCCACAGCCGGTGGAAAAAACCCAGCGGGCATTGCCGAAGCCTTGAAGGCGGCTGAAGCCTATGTGGGTTGAGATGAAACTACAGACACACATACCACTTTCCGCTAAAGAACCCACTATCGATTACCAGTCGCAACTTTTATTGATGGGCTCCTGTTTTACTGAAAATATAGGCACCAAGTTGTCGTACGATCAATTTCGGAATCTGCAAAATCCCTTTGGGGTCATCTTCAACCCAATTTCTTTAGAGCGGTTAGTGCTTCGCGCCATTCGGGAAGATGTTTTTACGGAAAAGGATGTTTTTGAGTACGGAGGCCTATGGCATTGCTTTGAGGTCCATTCCTCATTGTCGGCCCTCACCCAAGAAAAAATCTTGGGGCAATTGAATCTTCAGCTTCAGGTTTTAAGAAAGTCATTACTGGAAGCATCGCACCTTATTTTCACCCTTGGTACAGCTTGGGTATATCGGCACAAGGAAACCGATTTGGTGGTAGCCAATTGCCATAAAGTTCCCCAATTGCAGTTTTCCAAAGCGTTGCTTTCCATCGAAAGTATACAGAATAGCTTGCGGCAAATGGTTTCCGCGATTTTTGATGGAAACCCCAAGGCCACGATGATTATAACGGTCTCTCCTGTACGGCATCTTAAGGATGGTTTTGTTGGGAACACTCAAAGCAAGGCACAATTGATAGCCGCATTGCATCCCTTGGTTTCATCCAGAAAGCAGGTGCATTATTTCCCATCTTACGAGTTGTTGCTAGACGAGTTACGCGATTATCGTTTTTATGCCGAGGACCTGCTTCATCCCAACTCCTTGGCCATAGACTATCTCTGGGAAAAGTTTCAAAGTGTTTGGGTTGATCCAGAAACCGAGCCGCTGCGAAAGGAGGTGGACGGTATTCAAAAAGCACTTTGCCATAGACCATTGCAAACTTCGAGTAAGGAGTTTCAGGAATTTACGACCACTCTTCAAAATAGGATCGCCAACCTAAAAACACGTATGCCTTGGGCCAATTTTTAGCATAGGAAATCCAAACACATTTAAATTTCGTTATCTTTAAGTACAACTAAAAATATTACGTCATGAAAAAAAACATGGGGACCGCCGATAAAGCCGTCCGAATCCTTTTAGCCGTTGTGATTGCTATTTTATATTTCACAGGATACATTCCTGGAACCTTGGGATTGGTCTTATTAATCTTGGCAGGCATTTTTGTGCTGACCAGTTTGGTAAGCTTTTGTCCGTTGTATGCCCCCTTGGGCATCAACACCTGCAAGATGAAACAAAAATAATGAAAAGCGCCGAAAGGCGCTTTTTTGTTGGAATTCCATAGAATAGGGCAATTGCCTTATTGTCGTGCGTTGGGTTTTGGGACACCTTTGTAAACACAAAACCAAAATTTGACAATCATGAAAACCTTTCGAAAACTTTTAATTTTATCCTTTGTTTCTTTGGCCATTGCCTCCTGCAGCAAAAAAGATGATGATGGTGGGGATAACAATAATGTGGAAGTGGGCACCTTAACGGCAAAAGTGAATGGGGCTAATTTTTCTGGAAGTGTGGTAGCCATTGCAACTGAAACGACCGTGGCCGGCACTACTATTATTCGTTTGCAAGCTTCTGATGCTTCAGGAAAAGCCATTGTAATATTAATTAATGCCTACACGGGTGAAAATACCTACGAAATCTCAGATGCCAACACCATTGTAAATACGGCTTCCTATACCGAAACCAATATCAACAACCCAGCCAGTTCTCCTTCATGGGTGGCTCCTTTTAACAGCAGTGGAAAAGTGGGTGAAGTGACTATTTCGGAAAAAACCGCCACTACCATCAAGGGAACTTTCAATTTTGAAGGAAAAGAACAAAACGGTACTTCCATGAAAAGTATCACCGACGGAAAATTCAATTTGGAATTTCAATAATAGATTTATCCCATTGAACGAAAATCTCGAGTGTTGAGGTTTTTACGTGGAGCCGGGAGTGGAACAATTGTTTTGCTTCCGGTTTTTTATTTCCTTTTTTCTTTCACTCGAAACCCTCAACCCAATACCCAAATCATTATACGTCAATTGCCCTATTGAATTGCTTAGCATTGTTTTCCACCTTTGAATCAACCAATTAATGCATTCATTATGAAATCCAAAACACTCGTGCATTTGATCGCAACCTGCTTTGTTGCGACCACACTTTTGGCACAAAAAGCCGAACAACCCGACTGGAATTACAACGTTGGGGGTAAAATCAACGAAATGTTCCTTACCGAAGCCGGCACCCTGGTTGTGGCCAGTAACGACGGCTTGGTGGGCATCAAACCGGGCAGCAACGAACTGCTCTTCAACTTTAAGGATTATGGGAGGGTGAAACCCGAAGAGCTGCTCTTCATCCCTAACTCCCCTTACGTAATGGTGGCCCAAGGGGGCTTTATGTCGTCCAAGAAAACCGTTATCGACTTTGTATCGGGAAAAATCCTTTTCAGCAGTGAAGGGAACGGCTGGAAGCAAATTTTTACTGCAGCGCCTGCCATGCCCCAAAACAAACTCATTGTGAGCGGTTTGCAGAAAACAGGGGGTATTGCAGAAAACAACACCCCAAAAGTTGCAGTCTATGACCTGGGCACTGGAAAGGAAGATTATTCTTTTTACTTATTTCCTCCCGGAAAAACAACCATGAAAAGTTATTTGGTAACGGGAGAACCCTTGTTGTTGAAAAACAGTTTGCTCATTCCTACCAGCCAGGGCATCATTGCCAAGTCGCACTCAGGAGAAACTCTTTGGGAAAACAAAATCAAGAACGTGAATTGGATGGTGGCCGATGAGACCGAAACCGAAATTTATGCTTTTGAAAGCAATGCCAACAAAACCAACATGGAAATCTACAAGGTAGGCGCGAACGGACAAGAGTTGTGGCAGGATGCTGCCAAAGTAAAAGGACAGGTGGTGAACTTTGAAATCCTTCCCCAAGGATTGGCCGTGGTAAGCAATGTGGACAATTCGGGGAAATCGGGCATCATGAAATTGGCTTCCGGACGTTCCGAATCCAAGATAGGGTTCCTTAGTGCCCAAACCGGTGAGGACCTTTGGGAAAAGGCTCCAAAAACCAAAGGGTATGTGCAGCACTTTTACATCATGGACGATGGCATCCTCTTCGGAATTTATGAAGGGGGGATCAACAAAATTTCCTTTGATGGCAATACCCTTTTCAAAAAACCGCTTAAAACGGGTGAAAACATTTTAACCATGGCGCAAACCCCACAGGGATTAATCTACATTACATCAGAAGACGCCAACATTGTGAACTTAGAAACGGGGGATCAGGTATGGGACAAGCCTATGAAATATAAAAGGGCCGAATCGGTTATTTCTACCTACGATGCCCAAAATAACCGATACCTCATTAGTGCCGATGAACAGATCATGGCCGTAGATGCCAATTCTGGGATGGTTTCTGAGTTTGCCAAAACCGATTTTGACGAAAAGGAAAACCCTACAAGCATGCAAGTAAGGGATAACGGGATCTTTTTGGGCTCGGACCAAAACATGACCCTTATCGGTTTTGATGGAAAAGAAACCTATCACAACTATTACCGTTCTCCCGGGAAAAGTGCTTTGGCCATCATTGCGGGTGGAATCGTTGCTGTAGCCGCCACCACCATGGCTGCTTCCCATGCGTATGTGGCTGGGGCCAACCGTAATAATTTGGGGCAATACAATGAAATAGGCAAGGAGCACGATCGTGCCTCCAAGATGTTTTCTGCCATTGGAACGGCTTCGTTCGAGTTTATGGCACAACGCTTCAAAGCGACGGCTGCTACACAGAATGCCCAGTTTATTTTGACCAAGCTGGACGACGGAGTTGGGTTGGTAAAAGTGAACAAGGATAATGGGAACGTAGAAAAGGAAATCATCCTGAAAGATAAAAAACCAGAATACGAAGTGGATGACTTTGGAGGCATATTGTACTACAAAGCCAAAGACGATGTAATCTATGCGTATGATCTTAAAAAGTAATTAACTAGCCAAGTTAATCGAGTTTGTGTCAAGAGGAGTTTGCACAACTCACCCTAAACCCTGCCAAGTGCAGGGTTTTTTTTAGGGCATTTGCCCTATGGTATGGTTTCAATTTTTTTTGGTACTTTGTATGAACACTAAAAACCTTTTCAATTATGAAAACTCTTGTTCTATTTTTATGTGGTTTTTTGGCCGTTTTCACTTCCAACGCCCAAGTACCAACCCCAAGAACGACCAACGGATCCAGTTCTTCTTCTGGACTTACGTGGACCAAAGTGAACGATTATGATTACGTACTTCGTGAAAATGGCCGTGAACTTACCAATGTAAAGGATCTGAAGTATTTGAGTACGGATACCTTGGCTGTTCTGGATAAAACAACCCGAAACGTTTACTTGTTGAACGATTTTAAGAACGCTTACAGTGGGGCCAATGGTTCGGCCAGTTTGTTGGAACGCAATGTTGGTTCGGACTTTTATTTGACCAACCCCTATTCTTTTGTATTGTTTACCAACGATGAATACCTGTCTGGTCCATTTGTGAATATTGGGGGTAATTATGTGTACTATGTTGAAGAACGCGGTGCTACCTATTTTTTGAAGGACATCCGAAAATTTTCCAATTGGGGTGCAAAAACTGCGCAAAAATTGGACTATTCTCCCAACCAAGTATACTGGTGCAGTGTAGATGATGGATCGGGGTACCATGTGGTGGTTAAAGGAGCTTCCATAGATTATTCCAATGCCAAGACTGAAAAAAGAGGCAATGATTTGGTAGTAAAAATGAATGGTGTAGACACCTACCTTCTTCCAGGCTTTTATACCATGGCTTCCTACGTTTTCAAGCCAGCACAGTTGATGAACGGAAATTCGTCGGTAGTAGACAACTCCAATAGCTCGGGCTGTGTGGATGGCGATTGTAACAATGGTTGGGGCAAGTACCAATACGATAACGGCTACTACGATGGTTTCTGGAAAAACGGCAAGAAAGAAGGCTATGGGCTTTACAAATGGGATGGCATTGGCAAATACATTGGCAGTTGGAAAAATGACAACATGAACGGTTATGGGGTTTACATGGCCGAAAATGACGACAACATTGTGGGCGAGTATCAAAATGGACAACTTAATGGATTGGGTTATACCGTTACTGGTGAAAACTGGGAGCAAGGTGTTTTTTCTAATGGAAATTTAAGTACCCACCACGATTTTTATACAAACAATGTGGATACAGGCTGCACTGCGGGCGATTGCCAAAACAAATATGGCCGCTACAAATGGAGCAATGGGGATTCCTTTACAGGATTTTTCAAAAATGGAAAAATGTACATGGGGACCTATACTTTTTCTAATGGGGATAAATACTCTGGCATGTTTAATAGCAGTAACCAATTTGATGGAATGGGCCGATTCTTCTTCGTGGACGGGGCGTATTATGGTGGTGAATGGAGCAATGGAACCTACCACGGACGCGGTTATTTTCACAACAAGGATTATGAACAGCAAATCGGGGAATGGAGCAACGGCTCCCTAATAAAAAGCTTAAGATAGTCACAATCAATAAAATACGGCAGCTGCCGTATTTTTTTTGACCTAACTATTTGGCACTTTTGAGCACACTTAAAAACGACACATCATGAAAGTATCGAGATTATTACTATTGGCTTTATGGGTATTTGCGGCATTGCCTTCAAAAGCCCAATATAAAATAGATTGGGTCAATGCCCCTGCCAACCCCATTCCGGTGAGTCATACGAAAAACCACTTCAACCTTAAAGGCGATATAAAAAGTGAAGAATTAACGGGTACCTGGGGGTATACCGATGTTTTTGATGCTAATGGGAACCTTGTTGAGTTTTTGGATTTCACATTTGGAGACATCTCCTATGGGTATGATAGTAGGGGTCATTTAACCCAATCGACGTCCTATGACGCCACATTTGGGACCTACATTGAAACCTACCAAACCGATTCGCGCGGTTATGTTATTCAGTGGAAAAATAACGATGGTTCCCAAGGCAAGCGTTATGTTTATAACGGCAAGGGACTTTGGGAGGCTACCTACGACCTCAATACTGGGAAAATACTGGAGAAATACGAGTACGATGCAAAAAACAGGATTGTAAAAATAGAACGACATTCCGATGGGCTATCGACGACCACTTACACGTATGCCTATGAAGGAAGGTTCAACAAGGTTACTGTTACTACCACAGCTAAAGATGGAAAGACCAGTTCTTATACCGATTACTACGATGGTAAAGGAAACAACATGTATTCTTCTACAAATGTTACGTTTGTGTTCGACGACATGGGGAATTGGTATGAAAAGCGAAACCCAACAAGCGTCATCAGCACTAGAGTGCTTACCTATTTTAGTGGCAAAAAATCGGGGGGAGGAACTTCCAATGTAACCCCCAACAATCCAAATACTCCCAATTCCCCGAATACCCCAAGCACCCCATCGAATACCGATTGTGTGTCTGGCGACTGCTATAATGGTTGGGGCAAGAAAAATTTCAGTTATGGCTACTATGAAGGATTCTGGAAGAATGGCAAGCGTGAGGGATATGGTTTGTTTCAATGGACGGGCTCTGGAAAATACATTGGTTTTTGGGTGAATGACGAGCTGCACGGTTATGGTTGTTATTTGGGTAACGATAAAAACATGATTGGTGAATACCGTAACGGAAACATGACAGGACCGGGCTATACCCATGAACTCAAAACCGATAAATGGGTGTATGCCATCTTCAAGAGCTATTTGGTGGAAACCGAATATACCTTCTACACCAACAACGTAACTACTGGCTGTGTGGCGGGCGATTGCCAAAACAAATATGGGCGTTACAAATGGAGCAATGGGGATAGCTTTACCGGATTTTTCCGAAACGGCAACATGTGGATGGGTACCTATACGTTTGCTTCGGGCGATAAGTACGAGGGCTTTTTCAACAGTTCCAACCAATTCGACGGCGGGGGGCGGTTTTTCTTTAAGGACAATTCCTACTACGGCGGACAATGGCGTAACGGAAAACAAGAAGGACGCGGGTACTATCACGATAGCAGTTACAATCGGCAAATTGGAGAATGGAGCAATGGTGTGCTGATCAAACAATACAATTAATCTTTCAGAATGCAGCGAAAAACACGGTATGTCACCGTGTTTTTCTATTTTTAAGGTATAAAGGGGTTTATGAAGTATCGCATTGCCATAGGGTGTTTCTTGTTTTTTCAGGCTATTTGGGCGCAGAATCCCATTAGTATTGATAGTATTACCACGTATGCCGGTAGGAACTACTATACCCATCCAGATAGTGCCCAATACTATTTGCACAAGGGAATAGCATTGGCCGAGGCCCAAGGCGATTTCTATAAAAAAGGAATTTTTCTCAACAAGCTCATTACCCAGAAAACCCGTATTCGCGATTACGACAGTGCACGGTATTATTTTAAATACACTAAAACCTACTTGGAACAAAACCAGTTGGAGACCTTGTTCCCGGATGTGCATAGTGAAATTGCGGAGACCTATTTTTATATGGAGCGGTTGGATTCGGCGTTGTACCATTTCAAGATTTCGGATACGTTGTACCACCGATTGGGTGACAGCATCGGGGTATTGATTGCCAAGAATAACATGGCCAATGTGTACCAAATTCAGGGCAATTATAAAGAAGCCATCGTAAACATGCTGGAAGCAGCCAAGAATGTGGATACCACCCAATACCTCTACATCAAAGTAGAGATGTACCACAACATCGCCCAATTGTACCGGCAGGTTCATGAACCGGCCAAGGCTTCCCAATTTGCCACGCGCTCCTTGGAATTGGCCCTACAAAACCCCAATTATCCGCAGGACCTGGTAACCTCCTACGGCATTATGGCCCAATTGGCTACCGACCGAAGTGATTTTGGACAAGCAGCACATTACATAGACTTGGCCAAACAAACCATCCAAGTAAGGGGCTTGGACATCGTGAATTACAAAGTACTGGGTTCGGAGGCTTCCTTATTGGTGGCCCAAGGGGCATTTGAAAAGGCAATTCCGTTTATTCAAGATGCCTTGACCGTGGGAGCGGAACAGGGGTTGAGTGATTTTGAGATTTTTTCGTTGAAAAAAGACTTGGCGCTTTGTTTCTTTAAGTTGAATCGGCTTCAGGAAGCGCAAAACTTACTTTTGGAACTCTTGGACAGTGCCCAAAAAAATGGAAGGGTCGAAGACATGGCCATTTTGTACCAACAGCTTTCCGAAGTACATGAATTGCAAGGCAATACTGTGGCGGCCCTTTCAGATTTCAAAAAATACAACCAGTACAAGGATAGCGTGTTGGGTTTGCAGAAACAAGAAAGCATCAATGATGCCATTGTGCGTTATGAAACCGTTCTCAAGGAAAAGGCCCTGTTGGAAGCCCGTGCCAACCTGGCCGAAAAGGAGTTGGAGGTGGAGCGCAAAAACCTGCTCCTCTACGGCAGTTTGGGATTGTTGTTGGTGTTGGGATTGATTGGCTATTTAATTTACAACCAGCAACGTCTAAAAAACAGGCAATTGAAAAGGGAAGGGGAATTGAAAACAGCCCTTGCACGCATTGAAACCCAAAACCGTTTGCAGGAGCAACGGCTTCGCATTTCCCGCGATTTGCACGACAACATCGGGGCCCAACTCACTTTTGTGACTTCCTCGGTCGATAATTTGCAATACGGCCTTAAAGACCGCAATCCTGAAATCTCCAAAAGACTTTCCGACCTGAGCGCGTTTACCACCCAAACCATCTACGAACTTCGGGATACCATCTGGGCCATGAACAAGGAACAGATTAGCGTTGAGGACTTGCAGGCCCGCATTTCCAACTTCATGGAAAAGGCCGGCTCGGTGCGGGACGAAGTGGCATTTGGTTTTGAGGTATCCGAAGGCCTGTCCAAGGAGCTCCTATTGCCTTCGGTACAAGGGATGAACCTCTACCGCATTATCCAGGAAGCAGTAAACAACGCCTTGAAGTATGCCGAAGCCTCTCAAATAAAAGTAAAATTGTTTGTAGAAAACAACCACTGCGTGGCCACCATTACAGACGATGGGAAAGGCTTTGATCTTGCTGCTATTGAACAAGGAAATGGCTTGAACAACATGAAAAAGCGCGCCCGCGATTTGGGCGGAGATGCCACCATTACTTCTGAAAAAGAGAAAGGAACCCAGGTAACAGTGCGATTTCCATGGCACGAAAGTGTGCTTTGAATGCAGGTTGATAGGGAGGAAATAGGAAGCGCATAAGGGTAGTACCTAAGTAAGACTGCCATTATATAGCGATCTGATACGTCACAACTACGACATAAGTACTAAATGGTTTTGAAATATGTGAAGGGACCGATGGATGGCCCCAACCCCCTTTGGAAGGCTGCTCGCAAGGGATGGTATTCTAAAAACGGTTTACTTTGGTATTTAGTATACCTTGTTTTTCCATTCCTAAAAGCCGTATCTTTAATCACCTTTATACCGTAGCTATGCAGCCTTTTAAAATTGTTGTTTTAGGGTTCCTATTGTTGGGCATAGTCCCTTCCCTGCGAGCGCAGGGGGTGCCTCATAAATTACACCATCTCGTCCTGTTCCAGTGGGTGGAAAACCCCGATGAAGCGGTGCAGGACGAAATTTTGGAATTGTTTGCTGGGCTCCCCGCCAAAGTAGAAGGGATGGAATCGGTACAATTTGTATCCTTGCTGCGTTCCTCGGAGGATTTTGATTTGGGCATCATCATGATTTTTGATTCCGAAGAAGCCCAGAAGGCTTATGAAACCCATCCCGATCATGTGCGCATTACCCAAATCGCCCCACCCTTGTTGAGTGGGTTCAGTAAGTTTGATTATTGGGAGTAATGTCTTTGCCCAAGATTGGTATTCATAAAACCACTAACTCATGAAAAATTCTTGGAAGGGAATGTTACCTTTTGGAGTACTTATGTTAGTGGTGTCCTGTTGTTATAAACCTCACACTCTAGTTGATTACTCCTTTGTTTATGCGTTCAATTTGCAATACGAAGAAGAAACCACAACCTATCAAATGAATGCTCCTAAAGTTTCGGACACGACTTTGGTAAAAGGATTTATTCAGGATCATCTGAATTTTTCTATCCCAGGAGTATTGATTCGTATATCAAATGATAAAGGTGAAGAGGTCGCCGAAGCCGAATCTGATTTTGATGGAAATTTTGGCATTTCCCTACTTCCAGGTACCTATGTCATGGAAACGAGCTTTGTTGGGTTTGACACTTCGGAAGCATCCTTCGACTTGTCTAAAAACACTTCCTTAGGGTTTCGAATTACCATGGGAAGGGATGGGAGTCTTACTGTATGTGAAGTGCATTCCAAAAGAACCCTGACCGAAATGGAACTTACAGAAATACGAAGGTGTATTGAACGCACAAACGACCAGCATAATGAATTTTATCCCAATAAATATTGTGGTACTGCCGAGTATTTCATTGTTGTTCAAATTTAATGTACCTAATCCATTAGAGCATATTTAGTCCGAAATAAGGCACTTGCCTTATTGGTGCTTTGCCTGTAGTGTTTGTATTTTTACTTTTCAATAAAAAGTGTCTTTACCACATTGGCCTGGATTGTTTCCATAACGGGGTTTACTGCTTTATTGGTTTGGGGTTTCTTCAAAACGTCCAACCAAAAATTACGGCGTACCAATGCCCTTGAACTACAGGCACTGGAACAAAAGCTTACTTCGCACAGTCTACAGATTTCCTACCGGCAACAGGCTTTGGACCGCTACCATTTTTTGAAATACAATCTTTCTGAAGCCTTGCAAGTGCAGCCGGAAATCAAAATTTAGCGTATCTTGGATTTAAAATGACCCCCACGTGAAAACACTTTTCTATTTTGGATTTGCCTTTTTTCTTATGGCATCCTTGCCCTTACATTCACAGGAAACGGTTTCAAACATTGACAGTCTGCTGAAAGTGTTAAGGAAGCATCCAGCGGATACTTCCAAAGCCCTACTGTACCAAAAAGTAGGGGGGCATTACAACGTAACCCAATTGGACAGTGCACGCACCTTTTTTGAACAGGGGTTGGCCTTGTCGGAAAAGCTTTCCTATCAAAAAGGAGTGTGGGTAAACCGAAACGGATTGGGCAATTATTTTGAACGGAAAACCCAGTACGACAGTGCCATGTACCAGTACGAACGAGCTTTGGACGTGGTAAAGGAAACCAACAGCACCAAGGGTTTTGCAGTAGTACTGAATAACATTGCCACCATCTACATCCGTCGCGGGGAGTATGAAACGGCCTTGCAATTTTTGTTCGATGCGCTGAAAGCCGAGGAAACCCTGAACAATCGCAACGGCATTGCACAGGCCTTCAACAACATTGGGGTGGTTTATTACTATACGGGCAATTTTGATCAAACCACGAATTACTTAACCAAGGCCTTGGAGATTCAGGAAGCGTTGGGTAATTACGACGGATTGATTAACGGATACAACAATGTGGGGGCCATCTATGACTACCAAAAGCAATACGATGAAGCCATCCAGAGCTACGAAAAGGGGCTGGAAATAGCCCGTTCCATTGGCGATCGAAAAATGGAAGCCACCCAATTGTCCAATATTGCCCTGGCCTATAGCAGTAAAAAGGAGTACCCAAAAGCCGAGGGGATTTTCCAAGAAGCAGTGGCCTTGAGGGAAAAAATAAAGGATTACAATGGGGAGGCATTTAGTTATCAAGGTTTTGGACAGATGTACTTAAATGCCAAAAACTTTGCAAAGGCCAAATTCTATTTGGACAAGGCCTTTGCCCTGGCGGAAGCGCACGACCTTAAATTGGTGAAAAAGGAAGCCTTGGCCGCACTGGTAGAGTATTATGAGGCCCAGAAGGATTACCAATCGGCCAACGCCTACCTGTACCGCTATTTGGCGGTAAAGGATTCCATCCTTAACGAAGAAAAGACCAAGGCCATTGCCGAATTGGAAACCCAATACGAAACCGAAAAAAAGGAAAAGGAAATTGTGGCCCAACGAGCCCAATTGGCCGAAAAGGATTTGGAGGTACGGCGCAAAAATACCCTAGTGTATGGAGGCTTTGGACTAGCGTTGGTATTGGCCTTGCTCGGGTATTTGGTGTACAACCAGCAAAAGCTGAAGAACCGGCAATTGAAAAAAGAAGGGGAGTTGAAAACAGCCCTAGCCAAGATTGAGACCCAAAACAAACTGCAGGAACAGCGCTTGCGTATTTCGAGGGATTTGCACGACAATATTGGGTCACAGCTTACTTTCATCATTTCCAGTTTGGACAATTTGAGGTTTGGCTTCCCAGACATGAAGGAAAAATTGTCCCAAAAGCTTTCCGGGCTCAGTGGGTTTGCCTCCCAAACCATCTACGAGTTGCGGGACACTATTTGGGCCATGAACAAAAACGACATTTCCTTTGAAGATTTACAGGCCCGCATTGGTAATTTCACCAATCAAGCCAAATCGGCTTCCGCGAAAACCCGTTTTGAATTTGTAATGGATGAAGGCATCGATCGGCAGTACACTTTTACATCTTTGGAGGGCATCAATGTATACCGCATCATCCAAGAGGCCGTAAATAATTCCATGAAATATGCAGATGCTTCCACCGTTCAAATCAAAATTTCGGATACTACAGATGGCTTTCACATTGCTGTAATGGATGATGGAAAAGGCTTTGAAGTCGCCTCGGTTTCCGACGACGGCAACGGGTTGAAGAACATGCAGAAAAGGGCCCGGGAGTTGGGAGGAACCTTAACCCTTGCTTCTGAAGCGGAATCGGGTACCCAAGTAATTTTACAAATCCCAAAGAAATTGGTAATTTTAGAAACATAAAATTTGAGATCATGAAAAACATTCGCATCCTTACCCTTCTTTTTATATGCCATCTGGTATTTCTAGGGGTCGCCACCGCACAGCCCACGCACCCTAAACCTCCGGGCGGATCGAATTCGTCCAACAATTCGAGTAGCTTCTCTTCTGTGGGTGAAACTCTGCGGTACATCAATCGTTTGTTTGATCAGTACAATGGGTACAATTCGAAATTGAATGTAGACATGCTCACCAACGAACTGGTCTTTACCGACAAGTTCTCAGAGATTCGTGGCAAGTTTTCTGATGTGGAATTTCGGCGTTCTAGTGAAAACATGGGTATTTTCTGTAAGAGTGGTACGGATTGCATGTTGAGCAAAAATGTGAATACGGGCGCGTTTGAATCCTATCGATCCAGTTATACTTTTGGGATCAAGGAAAATGGAGTGGCCGTGCCTGAAATGGACGGGGCCATCAACCAATTGAATCTGATGCTCAACTCACTCAGCTCTGGCAATTCTGGCAATTCAAGCTCCTACAGTGTAAATTCCGAAATTCAGCGCAACTTGGACATCATCAACAATTCTTTCAAAAAGTACAATGCCTACAACACCGTGTTTCGAGTTAGCGGTACCCGTTTGTACTGGGACAGTGATGTGGCCAATGTTTCAGGCGATTTGAATAACCTCACTTTTTACATCAACTATGCCAATAAATGGATGGTAGTGCAATGTGTGAATGGCGATTGTTTGGAAGGAGGAATTTCGAAGGATGACTATTCCATGAGTTTGAAAACGTCCTCTGGCGCCTTGGCTCCAGACATTGAAGAGGTGTTGCGGGCGTTCAATAACATCCGAAGGGAAGTGTTGAAATAACCCATTCAATAGGGCATTTGTCGTATTGATGGCAAGGGACAAAGCACCTATTTTTAGAATCACTAAACTGCCAATCCATGAGTCTCAAAATTGCCATTGTTGATGACAACTCGTTTCTAATCCATGCCATAAAGGAAAAACTCTCTTTTTTTGAAGAGGTGAGCATCAAACATACAGCCCTGAATGGCAGTGAGATTTTGGCAAAGCTCGAAGAAAATCACAACATCGATGTTATTTTAATGGACATTGAAATGCCGGTCCTGAACGGGATTGAGACCACGCAGGTGGTGAAGCAGAAGTATCCGCACATCAAGATCATCATGCTGACGGCTTTTGACAATGACGAGAATATCTTCAATGCCATCAAAGCGGGTGCCGATGGGTATTTGTTGAAGGAAATCAACCCCAAGGATTTGTACGAAGGCATAAAGGAAACGCTCAACGGCGGTGCTGCTATGAATCCTTCCATCGCCCTCAAAACCTTAAAGCTGTTGCGCAATCCACTGTCCATTGAAAACGAAAAGGACAAGGAGGACATTTCCCTAAGCAAGCGGGAGGTGGAAGTCTTGGAGCAGCTCAGTACGGGCCTCAGCTACACGGTGATTGCGGACCACCTATTTCTATCGCCCAGTACCGTTCGAAAGCACATTGAAAACATTTACCAAAAGTTACAGGTACACAGCAAGATCGAGGCCGTGCAAAAGGCCAAGCGGCATAATATTATTTAGTGGTGCAAGTTGAATGTTTCAGTTTAGAACGACACGAAAGAATCAATTCGAAGACTACAACCCAAACGCTTTCTTCACCCTATCCACATAATCCAGTTTTTCCCAGGTAAAGAGTTCTACTTCCAAGGTTTTAGATTGGTTGTCGGGGGTGAAAAAGGTTTTGGAAACCACTTCATTGGTGCGTCCCATGTGGCCATAGGCTGCCGTTTCGGAATAGATGGGTTGCCGCAACTTGAGCCGTTCTTCGATAGCTGCTGGGCGCATATCAAAAATAGCGGAAACCTTTTTTGCGATTTCTCCGTTGGTTAGAGTTACCTTGGAAGTGCCATACGTATCGATAAAAATACCCATGGGTTCTACCACACCAATGGCATAGCTTACCTGCACCAACACTTCGTCGCACACCCCAGCTGCTACCAAATTTTTGGCGATATGCCTTGTGGCGTAGGCAGCAGAGCGGTCTACCTTGGATGGGTCTTTTCCGCTAAAGGCCCCACCACCATGAGCCCCTTTACCGCCGTAAGTATCCACAATAATCTTACGCCCCGTCAAGCCCGTGTCGCCATGGGGTCCACCAATCACAAACTTGCCTGTGGGGTTGATGTGGTATTTGATTTGATCGTTGAACAGCGCTTGGGTCTCCGGCTTCAATTGTGCTTTTACCCTTGGGATGAGGATGTTGATGAGGTCGTTTTTGATTTTAGCGAGCATGCGGGCCTCGTCGGTATCGAAGTCATCATGTTGGGTGGAAATGACGATGGCATCGATGCGGATGGGTTGGTTATCGTCGCTGTATTCAATGGTGACTTGACTTTTAGAATCTGGACGCAAATAAGGAATTTCAGTTCCTTCGCGCCGCAGTTTGGAGAGTTCGATGAGGATCTTGTGGGAAAGGTCCAGGGCCAGTGGCATGTAATTCTCTGTTTCCTTGGAGGCATAACCGAACATCATCCCTTGGTCCCCTGCGCCCTGCTCTTCTTTGCTGGCACGGTCTACCCCTCGGTTGATGTCCTCGCTTTGTTCGTGGATGGCCGAAAAGACCCCACAGGAGTTACCGTCAAATTGGTATTCGCCTTTGGTATAACCAATTTTGTTGATGGTATCCCTTGCAATTTTTTGAACATCGAGGTACACATTCGATTTCACTTCGCCCGCCAGTACTACCTGTCCCGTGGTAACCAAAGTCTCGCAAGCTACCTTGGAATTGGGGTCGAAGGCCAGAAAATGGTCAATCAACGCATCACTGATTTGGTCTGCTACTTTGTCGGGATGTCCTTCCGATACACTTTCGGAAGTAAATAAATATGCCATAAAAACCAATTTATGCGGTCCGAATTTGAGCTGAAGCTACGCTAGGGAGTTTTACTACTGCCTTTAGCATTTTTTTACAGAGGTTGCAATCAGTCAAATCTTTCCTCAGAAACGGGGCAAATGTACGTATTTATAAATTAGTACGAAAGCAAAGCGGTGGTAATAAACAATGGGATTTCTTTTTCTGAAAAACAAAAAAACCTACCGATAATTTTGAAATGTTGCAATTATTTGCCAGCTTTGAAACTACAATGAGTACCCCCGTAAATACCGTAATTAGTTCCATTACCGTCATTTGTTGACCGTAGGGGATGGTATTTTCATAAATATTGAATTAAAAGCCTTCCCAAATTCTGGAAGGCTTTTTTTATTGGAACAACTTAAGCGACTGGATGTCGTAAAATAATGTTTTTAAAAAACTGATAATCAACTAACTAATTAAAAAATAAACCCATTGGATTTATGTAAGGAACCTAAATTGGCAAAAGGAGGGAATCTTTTTACAATACCTTCGAAATCCCTATAAACAAAGGAAGCATGGCAAACAGCAAACCATTGAATACCTATAGCAAGACCGTAACCCAAGATCCTACCCAGCCAGCGGCCCAGGCCATGCTTCACGCTATTGGGCTAACCACGGAAGATTTTTACAAACCACTGGTGGGGATAGCGAGTACGGGCTATGAAGGAAACCCTTGCAACATGCACCTCAACGATTTGGCCCTACTGGCCAAGCAAGGAACGTTGCAAGAAGATGTGGTGGGATTGATTTTCAACACCATTGGCGTGAGTGATGGGATTTCCATGGGGACCCCTGGCATGCGCTATTCCCTTCCTTCCCGCGATATCATTGCCGATTCCATGGAAACGGTGGTCCAGGCGATGAGTTACGATGGGTTGATTACGGTAGTAGGCTGCGACAAAAACATGCCGGGAGCTCTCATGGCAATGATCCGTTTAAACCGACCCTCCATTTTGGTATACGGAGGAACCATCGATTCGGGCTGTCACAACGGAAAGAAACTGGATGTGGTTTCGGCCTTTGAAGCTTGGGGCAGTAAAGTAGCTGGGACCATGACGGAAACGGAATTCCGGCATGTGGTGGAAAAAGCCTGTCCCGGTGCTGGTGCTTGTGGTGGCATGTATACAGCCAATACCATGGCTTCGGCCATTGAAGCATTGGGGATGACACTGCCTTATAATTCGTCCAACCCCGCAACCAGCGAGGCCAAAAAACAGGAAGCTATAGCTGCTGGAAAAGCGATGCGTTTATTGTTGGAAAGGGATATAAAACCTAGTGATATCATCACACGGAAATCCCTTGAAAATGCGATACGCCTCATCACCATTTTGGGAGGCTCTACCAATGCCGTTTTACACTTCTTGGCCATCGCAAGAGCGGCCCGTATCGATTTTACTTTGGCCGATTTCCAGGCCATCAGCGATACGACTCCCTTCTTGGCCGATTTGAAACCAAGCGGACGGTTTTTGATGGAAGACGTCCATGCTATTGGGGGCATTCCTTCGGTGTTGAAATACTTGCTTCAAAAAGGATTACTCCATGGCGATTGCTTAACGGTGACCGGAAAGACCTTGGCCGAAAACCTGTTGGATGCGAAGGATTTACCCAAAGACCAAGAAGTTATTACGCCGTTGGAGCATCCTATTAAGGTGACAGGGCATCTGCAAATGCTTTATGGCAATTTGGCGGAAGAAGGGAGTGTAGCCAAAATTACAGGCAAGGAAGGATTGCGTTTCTCTGGAAAGGCCAAGGTATTCAATAGTGAGTACGAAGCCAACGATGGGATTCGGGACGGTAAAGTGGAAAAAGGCGACGTGGTGGTCATCCGCTACGAAGGGCCAAAAGGAGGCCCAGGAATGCCCGAAATGTTGAAACCCACTGCGGCGATCATTGGCGCAGGATTGGGTAAGGACGTTGCCTTAATTACCGACGGGCGTTTTTCGGGAGGTACCCACGGTTTTGTAGTAGGACACATTACTCCCGAAGCTCAAGTTGGGGGAACAATTGCCTTGGTTAAGGATGGAGACCCCATTACCATTGATGCCGATACCAAAACCATTACCCTAGAAGTTTCTGAAACCGAACTTCAAGAACGAAAAAAACATTGGTCGCCCCCACAACTCAAGTTTGAAAGGGGCGTATTGTATAAATATGCCAAAACGGTTGCATCGGCCTCCAAAGGCTGTGTGACAGACGAATTTTAATAAACGCTTTATGCAAACAAAGACATTACAAAAGGAAGCCATGACCCAAAAAAAGGAGCGCATTTCCGGAAGCGAAGCCGTAGTTCGCTGCCTTTTGGCAGAAGGGGTGAACATCTTGTATGGATATCCCGGAGGGGCCATTATGCCGGTGTATGATGAATTGTTTAAATATCGGGACCAAATCCATCATGTGCTAACGCGTCATGAGCAAGGAGCCACCCACGCGGCTCAGGGGTTTGCCCGAATTTCAGGAAAAGTTGGGGTAGCCATTGCCACGTCGGGTCCGGGTGCCACCAATTTGATAACCGGCATCGCCGATGCCCAAATCGATTCGACGCCCATTGTTTGCATCACGGGCCAAGTTGGCTCGCATTTGTTGGGGAGTGATGCCTTTCAGGAAACGGATATTGTTGGCATTTCAACACCCGTTACCAAATGGAACCATCAAATTACCAAAGCTTCTGAAATCCCTGAGGTTTTTGCGAAAGCATTTTACATTGCAAAAAGTGGTAGGCCAGGCCCAGTATTGATTGACATTACCAAGGATGCCCAGTTTGAGGAATTCGATTTTTCCTATGAAAAATGCACAGGAATTCGCAGTTACAAACCCGTTCCCACATTGGAGCCATTAGCCGTGGCAAAGGCTGCGGAAATCATCAACCAAGCCAAAAAGCCTTTCATTGTATGGGGACAGGGCATTATTTTAGGTGAAGCGGAAGCTGAACTTAAAGCGGTAATCGAAAAGGCCGGTATCCCTGCAGCTTGGACTATTCTGGGGGCTTCAGCACTTCCTTCTTCCCACCCTTTGAATGTGGGTATGGTAGGGATGCATGGTAATTATGCACCCAACAAACTCACGAACGAGTGCGACGTGCTCATTGCCATTGGGATGCGTTTCGACGATCGGGTGACAGGGAATTTGAATACCTATGCAAAACAGGCGAAAATCATCCACTTTGAAATCGATCCTGCCGAAGTAAACAAAAATGTAAAAGTAGATTTGGCGGTTTTGGGCGATGCCAAGGAAAGCCTTTCCCAGTTGCTTCCATTGCTGAAGGAGCAAGACCATGCTTCCTGGTTGCAAAAATTTAAGGACTTGTATCAAGTGGAATACGAACAAATCATCCAAAACGATCTCTACCCCACTAAAGAGGGATTGACCATGGGAGAGGTCTTGAAAGAAATCAATTTACAAACCAAGGGGCAGGCTGCCATCGTATCGGATGTGGGGCAGCACCAAATGATTGCTTGTCGTTATGCCGAATTCAATCAAACCAAAAGCAACATCACTTCCGGAGGGTTAGGAACCATGGGGTTTGCCCTCCCTGCAGCCATTGGGGCCAAAATGGCAGTACCTGAACGGGAAGTGGTAGCGATCATCGGCGATGGGGGGTATCAAATGACCATTCAGGAATTGGGCACCATTTTTCAAACTCGGGTTCCCGTAAAGATTGTGGTGTTGAACAACAATTTCCTCGGAATGGTACGCCAATGGCAGCAATTGTTTTTCGACAAGCGTTATGCTGCCACCGAATTGATCAACCCCGATTTTGTTCAAATAGCCCAAGGTTATGCCATCAAGGCACAAAAAGTAACGAAAAGGGACGATTTGGGCAAGGCCGTTCAGGAAATGATGGAACACGAAGGCCCTTATTTTCTGGAAGTGAGCGTGGAAAAGGAAGACAATGTATTTCCGATGATCCCTACGGGATCGTCTGTTTCAGACATAAGATTGCACTAACTATGGAAACAACCAATAAACTTTTTACGGTATCTATTTATACCGAGAACAATGTAGGCCTCCTAAACCGAATTTCGGCCATTTTTCAACGGCGGCATATCAACATTGAGAGCATTAGTTCGTCCGTTTCGGAAATTGACCAAGTGTCGCGTTGGACTATTGTGGTGGAAACCACCGAAACCCAGATGCGCAAGATCATCGGACAAATCGAAAAACAAGTAGAAGTGATTAAGGCCTATTACCATACCGATGAGGAAATCATTTACCAAGAATCCTGTTTGTTCAAAATAAAAAGTGATTTGTTGTTTGAAGAACGCCAAATACAAAACATTATCAAGGAGAGCAATTCCAGGATCGTTACAGTAAGCCGAGAGTTTTTTGTTTTGGAAAAATCGGGACGTCGTAGTGAGGTAGACCTGTTGTATCGTGAATTGAAACCTTTTGGCATCATGCAATTTGTACGATCGGGAAGGATTGCCGTAACCAAACAAGAGATGAAAATAACCCAAATGCTGGAGTCATTTGCCAGTGTCTAAATTGTGAACGATGAAAAATTATTTCAACACCCTTAATTTACGTGAAAAGTTAGAACAACTCGGGAAGTGCCGATTCATGGATTCCTCCGAATTTTCTGAAGGAATAGATGCTTTGGAAGGCAAGAAAATAGTGATACTGGGATGTGGAGCCCAAGGCCTCAACCAAGGTCTCAACATGCGCGATTCGGGCTTGGATGTAGCTTATGCCTTGAGATCGGAAGCCATTGCACAACAAAGGGCATCCTACAAGAATGCCACTACACATGATTTTGAGGTGGGAACTTTTGAAGAACTAATTCCTAAGGCGGATCTGGTATGCAACCTCACTCCGGACAAGCAGCATACCCCTGTGATCCAAAAAGTGGTTCCCTTAATGAAAAGAGGAGCTACGCTTTCGTATTCCCATGGTTTCAACATTGTGGAAGAGGGCATGCACATTCGGGAGGATCTTACGGTAATCATGGTGGCGCCCAAATGCCCAGGATCGGAGGTTCGGGAGGAATACAAACGCGGTTTTGGAGTACCAACCCTCATTGCGGTGCATCCACAGAACGACCCCGAGGGTAAAGGATTGGAGCAAGCCAAAGCCTATGCCTTCGCCACAGGCGGTCATCGTGCTGGGGTATTGGAATCTTCTTTTGTGGCCGAGGTGAAAAGTGATTTGATGGGAGAACAGACCATACTTTGTGGCGTGTTGCAAACCGGTTCCATCTTGTGTTTTGATAAGATGATTGAACAAGGTGTGGAGCCTGCATACGCATCGAAATTGATTCAATACGGATGGGAAACTTTGACCGAGGCCTTGAAGCACGGTGGAATTACGAACCTAATGGATCGACTGTCCAATCCAGCCAAAATACGTGCTTATGCATTGGCCGAGCAATTGAAGGAAATCCTTACTCCATTGTTTCAAAAACATATGGACGACATCATGAGCGGAGCCTTCTCTAACGGTATGATGGAAGATTGGGGCAACGACGATGCCAATCTGTTGAAATGGCGTGCTGCTACTGCTGAAACGGCTTTTGAAAAAACCGAACCTACCCCAGATCATATTCCCGAACAGGCTTATTTTGATCATGGCACCTTGATGACTGCCTTCGTGAAGGCTGGAGTAGAACTGGCCTTTGAGACCATGGTGTCTTCTGGCATCATTCAGGAATCTGCCTATTACGAATCGTTGCACGAGTTGCCATTGATTGCCAATACCATTGCCCGCAAGAAGTTGTACGAAATGAACCGGATTATTTCAGATACGGCAGAGTATGGTTGTTATTTGTTCGATCATTCTGCGAAACCATTGCTTCAAGATTTTATGAAGGGCATTCTGCCAACGGATATCGGGAAATCGGCCCCAAACAGGAGTGTTGATAACGTAATGTTGATCAAAGTAAACGAAGCCATTGCGGCGCATCCCATAGAACATATCGGGAAGGTGCTGCGAGGTGCCATGACTGAAATGAAAACCATTAATACCACCAAAACCGTACTGGAAGAAGCTTAACATGAATACAACCGTTACTTATTTTCCCACGCTTGAAAAAATTCGTGAGGCCGCTTCAAAATTGGATGGGGTGGTGCAGAAAACACCGCTGTCCAAAAGCCAGCGTTATTCTAAGGAGTTAGCGTGTTCTGTCTATTTTAAACGGGAAGATTTGCAGCGGGTGCGCTCTTACAAAATCCGGGGAGCCTACAACAAAATTGCCTCTCTGGTACCTCAAGAAACCGAGAAAGGAATTGTTTGTGCCAGTGCGGGAAACCATGCGCAAGGAGTTGCCCTATCCTGCAGATTGTTGGAAATACATGGAGTTATATACATGCCGGCAACCACTCCCCAGCAAAAAATTGAACAAGTAAGGATGTTTGGGGAAGATTTTGTGGAAGTGCGGTTGATGGGCGATACCTTTGATGATTCTTTTGAATTGGCACAGGAAGCGTCTTACCAAAGTGGAAAGACCTTTGTCCATCCCTTTGATGATGAAAAAATTATCGAAGGGCAAGCCACTGTAGGATTGGAAATATTGGAGCAATGCACACATCCAATTGATTATGTCATCGTTCCTATTGGTGGTGGAGGTCTAGCGGCAGGTTTGGGAAGCATCTTTAAGCACCTTTCCCCCCACACAAAAATTATTGGAGTGGAGCCAGAAGGCGCACCGGCCATGAAGGCATCCATCGAACAAGGATACGTTGTAACACTTCCACATATTGAAAAATTTGTAGACGGTGCTGCCGTGAAACGGGTAGGGAACCGTACTTTTGCCATTTGCAACGAATTGTTGGATCGAGTAATGACGGTACCTGAAGGAAGCGTATGCCAAGCCATTTTGGATTTGTACAACAAGGACGCTATTGTAGTGGAACCCGCCGGAGCCCTTAGCATCGCCGCTTTGGGAATGATGGCAGACGAGCTTTACGGAAAAAATGTGGTGTGTGTGGTAAGTGGTAGCAATAACGATATTACACGTACGGCAGAAATTAAGGAAAGAGCCCTGTTGCACTCCAATTTAAAGCATTACTTTATCGTAAATTTCCCGCAACGTGCTGGGGCACTTCGCCAGTTTTTGGAGGAAGTGCTGGGACCCAATGATGATATCACTCATTTTGAATATACCAAAAAAACCAACCGGGAAAATGGAAGTGCCGTAGTGGGATTGGAGCTCCAATCGCCCAACGACTTGGCTCCACTCATCGAAAAAATGAAGCACTATCATTTTTATGGGGATTACCTGAACGACAAACCCGAACTCTTTCAATTTTTAGTATAAGCAACGCATCAAAAACCATCCCTGTGAACGTATTGAAATTTGGAGGTACCTCTATGGCAACTGCTGAAACCATTGAAAAAGTCATGGATATTTTGGTAACCAAAGCCAAGGAAAGTACTTTGGTGGCTGTGGTATCTGCCTTGGGGGGCGTAACCGATCTCCTTCAAAAAATGGGGGAATTAGCCCATGCTAAAGACCCAAACTACAAAAAACTCTTTCAAACCCTAGAGGAAAGACACCTCACTGTAGCAAAGGAGCTTGGATTGGGAACAAACGCATTGCTTGAATTAAAGATGCAGTTGAAAGAGCTCAAGAAAATCCTTCAAGGAATTTTCCTCATCAACGAATTTTCGGATAAAACCAAAGACAAAGTGTTGGGCTTTGGTGAATTGTTATCGTCCTATATCATTGCGGAAGCATTGAAGAAACGCAGCAAATCCATAGCATACAAGGACAGCAGGGACTTAATTGTTACCGACTCTAATTATACCCAAGCCCAATTACAGCAGGAGGCTACGGAAGCGCACATCCAAAACTATTTTAAGGGACATAGGGCCCGGATTACTGTGATGCCCGGATTTGTATCGCGAAGTAGTGACGGAGAATCCACCACGCTAGGAAGGGGCGGCTCCGACTTTACCGCTGCCATCCTTGCAGGAGCTTTGGATGCCACGCTTTTGGAAATCTGGACGGATGTTAGCGGTATGTTTACCGCCAATCCCAAAATCGTTAAACAAGCGTTTCCTATCGAGACTATTTCGTATCAAGAAGCCATGGAGTTGTCTCACTTTGGCGCCAAGGTATTGTACCCGCCTACCATACGGCCGGTCTTGGATAAACACATTCCCATTCTCATCAAAAATACCTTCGATCCCGAATCGGCCGGTACGCTAATTTCCGAAAATATCAATAATGAAAAGGGCCCGGTAAAAGGAATCAGTCACCTTACCAACATTGCCTTATTGACACTGGAAGGGGCCGGAATGGTAGGAATTCCTGGTTTTTCAAAGCGCTTGTTTGAAGCACTTGCCTCTAAAAGCATCAATGTTATTTTGATTACGCAGGCGTCTTCCGAACATTCCATTTGTGTGGCGCTTCAAGAAAAGGAAACACGAATGGCGGAACGGGCCATCAATGCAGCCTTTGCTTATGAAATATCCTTGGGAAAGATCGATCCAGTGATGGTCGAAAAGGACTTGGCCATCATCGCTGTTATTGGCGATCAAATGAAAAGTCATCAAGGCATTAGCGGAAAAATGTTCAGTGCTTTGGGGAAGAACAACGTAAATATTCGCGCTATTGCCCAAGGGGCTTCAGAGCGTAATATTTCAGCAGTCATTGCCGAGAAGGATGTGGCTAAAGCGCTGAATACGTTGCATTACCGGTTTTTTGAGCGGCAAGTCAAAACATTAAACCTTTTTATTGTTGGTGTGGGCAATGTAGGGAAACGATTGATGGAACAGTTGAAGCAGCAACAGAAACATTTGAACGATCACTTATTTTTAAAAGTAAATGTAGTGGGAATCAGCAATTCCAAAAAAATGGTTTTCAAGCAAGGCGGCCTTAATTTGAATCATTGGGAAGAGGCTTTAATGGATGGTTTGGAAAAAACGGAGGAAGCTTGGTTTGAAACCATACAAAAGATGAACCTGCTGAACAGCGTCTTTGTGGATATCACCGCGAACGATGTGGTTGGGCATAGCTACGATAAGTATTTGAGGGAAAGTATTGCCGTTGTAGCCTGCAATAAGGTAGCGTGTTCGTCGGAGTACTCGAATTACTTGAAATTGAAAGAGTTTTCAAGGAAATACAATGCCCCCTTCCTCTTTGAAACCAACGTGGGTGCTGGTTTACCTATTATCAATACGTTGAACAATCTAATAAATTCTGGAGATCGTGTTACCAAGATCCAGGCGGTCCTTTCTGGAAGTTTGAACTTCATTTTCAATCATTTTAACGAACAGACTTCTTTTTTTGAAGTAGTTTCCCAAGCGCAGGACGAAGGGTATACCGAGCCCGATCCAAGGATTGACCTAAGTGGGGTGGACGTTGCCCGAAAGGTACTGATTTTGGCACGCGAAAGTGGTTATGCTATGGACTTGGAAGCTATTGAAAATAGCTCTTTCCTGCCCAAAAAAAGCAGGGAAGCTAAATCGGTAGCTCAATTTTTTGAAACACTGAAATCGGAAGCGCCCCATTTTGATACCTTGATTCAACAAGCAAAAGCAAAAAATTGCCGTTTGAAATACGTGGCCGAATTCGATCAAGGCCAGGCCAGGGTAGGCCTAAGGGAAATCGCATCAGATCATCCGTTTTATCATTTGGAAGGAAAGGATAATATTGTGTTATTTTACACCGAACGATACGCTGACCAACCTTTGATCATCAAAGGTGCCGGAGCCGGGGCAGAAGTTACGGCCTCTGGGTTGTTTGGCGACATCATTCGTTTGGGAAAAAAATAAACCATGGAATCACTTCGTATTTTTGCTCCTGCCACCGTAGCCAACGTATCCTGTGGTTTTGACGCCATGGGCTTTGCACTGGATGCCTTGGGAGACGAACTGATTGCCACGAAAAACCATTCCAAAAATGTCACTATTTCTAAAATCGAAGGGGCAATGTTGCCTTTTGAAGCAGATCGCAATGCCGCTGGCGTTGTAGCAAAACACATGTTGGAGTCGCAGGGATTTCCTTTTGGGGTCGATTTTCAACTTTTCAAAAAATACAAACCGGGCAGTGGCCTCGGGAGCAGTGCCGCCAGTAGTGCAGGCGCTGCATTTGCTGTCAATGAATTATTGGGAAAACCATTTGACGCAACACAATTGGTGCAATTTGCCATGTTAGGGGAAGAAGCGGCCTGTGGTTCACAAATTGCCGATAATGTAAGCGCGGCGTTGTATGGTGGTTTTGTATTGATTCGGAGCTATCATCCGCTTGAAGTGGTTCCATTGCCCACACCACCCGAATTGTATGTAGCCATTTTGCATCCCCAAATAGAAATCAAGACGGAAGATGCCAGGAACATTCTTCCCAACGACATTTCTATGAAGCATGCCATTACGCAGTGGGCTAACGTTGGAGGACTAGTTAGCGGACTCTATTCAGAGGATTATGGATTGATTGGACGCTCACTTCAGGACGTGGTTGCAGAACCTACCCGAAAATTGTTGATTCCTCATTTTGATAGTGTGAAGTTAGCGGCTCTTGAAAACGGTGCTTTGGGTGCTGGGATTTCTGGGTCCGGACCGTCTATTTTTGCCTTGTGTAGGGGTATTATTGCTTTGGAAAGGGTAGTGGAAGCCATGAAAAAGTCCTACTCCCAAACAGGAATCGATTATCTTGTTTATACTTCTCCAGTGGGGGGAAAGGGGGTTCAAATTTTATAAGAACGTGACCATTGGAATACTATAGCTTACATCATAAAGCCCCCAAAGTCTCTTTCAAAGAGGCAGTTATTCGTGGTTTGGCACCCGATAAGGGGTTGTATTTTCCTTCGGAAATTAAACCTTTACCAGAAGAATTTTTCAAAAACATGAAGTTTAAATCGAAGGGAGAAATTGCCTATGAGGTGATCCAACCTTTTGTGGACCATGCCATTCCTGAAGTAGATTTGAGAGGCATTTTGGAAGATACCCTATCGTTTGATTTTCCGTTGGTTGAGGTAGAAAAAGGTATTTCAAGTTTAGAGCTTTTTCACGGCCCCACCCTGGCATTCAAGGATGTTGGCGCGCGCTTTATGGCACGTTGTTTAGGGTTTTTCAATCAAGAATCCGATGCAAAGGTTACGGTATTGGTTGCTACTTCCGGAGATACGGGAAGTGCGGTGGCCCACGGGTTTTATAAGGTGCCAGGGGTGGAAGTGGTCATATTGTATCCCAAGGGAAAGGTGAGTGCCATTCAGGAAAAACAATTGACCACTTTGGGAGAAAACATTACTGCCCTAGAAGTTGAAGGTACTTTTGACGATTGCCAAGCCATGGTGAAACAAGCCTTTTTGGACCCTGATTTTATAGGAGTGCGCAAGTTAACGTCGGCAAACTCTATCAATGTGGCTCGATGGCTTCCACAGATGTTTTACTATTTCTTCGCCTATCAACAGCTTACTACGAATAAACCCTTGGTTTTTTCTGTGCCCAGTGGCAATTTTGGCAATCTGTGTGCAGGGCTGATGGCCCAGAAATTGGGATTACCCATTCAGCATTTTGTGGCTGGAACCAATGCCAATGATGTGGTGCCAAGATACCTTCAAAGTGGAAACTACGCTGAAAAACTTTCGGTGGCAACCATTTCCAATGCTATGGATGTTGGGGCACCAAGCAATTTCATACGAATTCAAGAGTTGTTTGGGAATGATTTTGAGAACTTGAAAAAAAACTTACACGGGTTTTCCTTTACAGATGCTGAAACCAAAACAGCCATGGAACAGCTCTTCCTAAGGCATGGTTATAGTGCCGATCCTCATGGGGCCGTAGGCTATTTGGCCCTGAAATCTTTTTTGAAAGACCATCCCAACTACTATGGGGTGTTTTTGGAAACAGCCCATCCCGTGAAATTTTTGGATGTGCTTCCCTTCGAATTACAGCAAAAAACTTGTGTTCCCGAAGCCATTGTTGGTATCATGGACAAAGAAAAAAAGGCCGAAATAGTTTCGGCCTATGCACAATTAAAAATCAAACTATTAAACTAAATAATCGTCGATTGACCTAGGTGGATGTTGGCAAAATTGCGATTGGTATCGTTGGGGTGCAGGATGAAATCTTCAATAAAATCGCCCACACGTTCCGTTGTAATCAACTTGTTTTTGGGGTTGAGGTCTGATGTGGTGATGTTCAGCTCCAACGATTTTTCTACTGCTTTTTGAATAAGTGATGCCTCTTTGTACAGTCCAAAATGCTCCAATAGCATGGCTGCCGATAAGATGGAAGCGATAGGGTTGGCAATGCCTTTTCCTTTTGCCTGTGGAAAGGAGCCATGGATGGGTTCAAATAGCGCGTATTTTTCACCTATGGAGGCCGATGCCAGCAATCCGATGGAACCTCCTATCACACTCGCCTCATCACTTAGGATATCGCCAAACATATTTTCGGTAAGGATCACGTCGAACTGATTGGGGTTAAGGATCAACTGCATCGAAGCATTGTCGACAAACAAGAAGTCCAAGGTAATTTCGGGGTATTCTTTAGCGATTTCGGTGACTACCTTCCGCCATAGTCGGGAACTTTCCAACACATTGGCCTTGTCTACCAAGGTCACTTTTTTCTTTCGCGATGCTGCTGCCTTGAAGGCCAAGTGGGTAATTCGGGCAATTTCTTCTTTGGAATACACACAGAGGTCTGAAGCAACGTTGCCTCCTTCATTTAAGGTTTTTTCACCGAAATAAATACCTCCTGTAAGCTCCCGATAGATACTGATATCGGTACCCTTGATGCGTTCTTCCTTTAAGGGCGATTGGTCCAAAAGGGTTTCATAAGCTTTTACGGGACGGATGTTGGCAAAAAGCCCCAATTCTTTGCGAAGTTTTAACAAGCCCTGCTCGGGACGCACTGGTGCGGACGGGTCGTTGTCGTATTTGGGATCGCCTATAGCCCCAAAAAGAATGGCGTCGCTTTCCTTGCAGAGCGTGAGGGTTTCGTCAGGAAGTGGATTTCCGGTCTCGTCTATGGCAATGGCCCCCACCGAGGCATGTTTGAAATAAAATTTATGGTTGAATTCCATCGCGATAGCATGGAGCACCTTGATGGATTGTTTGGTGACTTCGGGACCGATTCCGTCTCCAGGAAGTACGGCAATATTCAAATTCATGATCAGTTTAATTTTTGAGCCTCGAAGGCTTCGATTTGTGTTTTTTTACTCAGCAAATAATCAATATCGTCGTAGCCGTTAAGCATACAGGTTTTTTTATAAGGATCTATTTCAAAGGATTCGTTTAGGGAAATTCCTTCGACTGAAATGGTTTGCTGTTCCAAATCTACTGTAATTTTGGTAGTTGGGTCTTTTTTAAGGGCGTGGAAAATTTCAGAAAGAAATCCTTCGGAAACCTGCACGGGGAGCAATCCGTTATTTAGGGAATTACCTTTGAATATATCGGCAAAGAAGCTGGACACAATTACCTTGAGGCCATACCCAACCAACGCCCAGGCCGCATGCTCCCTACTGGAACCACACCCAAAATTGTTTCCTGCTACCAAGATTTTCCCCTCGTAGGTAGTATCGTTTAAAATGAATTTGTTATTGATGCTTCCGTCTTCATGGAATCTCCAATCCCTAAAGACGTTATCGCCAAAACCTTCCTTGTCCGTAGCCTTTAAAAATCGTGCTGGGATGATTTGATCGGTGTCGATGTTTTCAATTTCCAGTGGAATGGCAGTGGATGTCAATTTTGCAAATGCTTCCATACTAATTGAGGTATTGGGTTACATCGATGATTTTTCCTTCAATAGCCGTGGCTGCAGCGACCAAGGGGCTTGCCAAAATGGTTCGGGCTCCTTGTCCTTGGCGGCCTTCAAAATTCCTGTTGGAAGTTGACACACAGTATTCCCCTTGCGGGATTTTATCGTCGTTCATAGCCAGACAGGCCGAACACCCGGGCTGGCGGAGCTGAAATCCGGCTTCTTCAAAAATGGTTTTTAAGCCTTCGGCTTCAATCTGGGCTTCTACCTGCCGACTTCCGGGGACCAACCAAGCGGTCACATTGGGAGCCTTTCGTTTTCCTTTCACAAAATGCGCCGCAATTCTAAAATCCTCGATGCGCGAATTGGTACAGCTCCCAATGAAAACGTAATTGATGGGTTTGTCGATGAGGCGTTCGCCAGGTTGAAAGTTCATGTATTCCAATGCTTTTTTAAACGAAGCGTCTTGCAGTTCTGGAATGTTTCCCGATAGTTTGATGCCCATCCCGGGATTGGTGCCATAGGTAATCATGGGTTCAATATCCGATGCATCAAAATGGTATTCTTTATCAAAAACGGCATCCGGATCGCTGGGCAATGTTTTCCAATACGCTATTTTTTGTTCAAAATCTAAACCTTTAGGGGCAAACGTTCGCCCTTTAACATATTCAAAAGTAGTATCGTCGGGGGCAATCATTCCGCCTCGAGCGCCCATTTCAATACTCATGTTACAAACGGTCATGCGCCCTTCCATGCTCATCTGGGAAAAAACCTCCCCGGCATATTCGCAAAAATAGCCCGTGCCAGCATTGGTGCCTATTTGGGAGATGATGTAGAGAATGACATCTTTGGGAAGCACCCCTTTTTTTAGGGTTCCATTTACGGTGATGCGAAGCGATTTGGGTTTGGTAAGCAACAAACACTGACTTGCAAAAACTTGGGCCACCTGACTGGTCCCAATTCCAAAGGCAATGGTTCCAAAGGCTCCATGGGTGGAGGTATGGCTATCCCCACAAACAATGGTCATTCCAGGTTGCGTAATACCCAATTCGGGAGCCATAACGTGTACGATGCCATTGTATTGATGACCTAGTGCATAAAGAGTAATCCCGTGTTTTTCACAATTTTCCGAAAGTTGTTTGAGTTGGTTTCGCGAAAGCAGGTCTTTAACCGGTAAATGTTGATTGAGTGTAGGCGTATTGTGATCGGCAGTAGCTACAATTTGGTTGGGACGGAAAATGGGAATGCCCCGCTCTTCTAGTTCCTTGAAGGCTTGTGGGCTTGTTACCTCATGAATCAAATGTTGGTCGATGTACAAAATTTGTGGGCCATCCTTCATAGCGTCAACCACATGGGCATCCCATACTTTATCGAACAAGGTTTTTCCCATTAAGCTGAAATGATTTGTTGGTAGACACTACTGGTTTCCACGATGTGATGGATGTCCTGATCATCGATTTCTTTTTTCTTGTCGGCGAAATTCAAGAAATTGGCATAGATTTCATCCAATTGCAATTTAGTTAATTCGTACCCTACTTTCTTTGCCCGATAGGCCAAGGCTGCACGGCCACTACGTGCAGTGAGGACGATAGCCGATTCGGTAACGCCAACTTCCTTAGGGTCTATGATTTCGTAGGTTTCCCTTTTCTTGATGACCCCGTCTTGATGGATTCCCGAACTGTGTGCGAAAGCATTGGAACCCACAATAGCTTTGTTGGGCTGTGTGTACACGCCCATATGTTGCGAAACAAGTTGGCTGGTACTGTATATTTCCTTGGTATTGATGCTGGTATCGAGGTTTAAATACGGGTGTTGCCGCAAGATCATGACCACTTCTTCCAACGCTGTATTTCCGGCACGTTCCCCCACACCATTAATGGTACATTCAATTTGTCGTGCCCCATTGATGACCCCTTCAATGGAGTTGGCTGTGGCCAATCCCAAATCATTGTGGCAATGACAGGAAAGGATAGCCTTTTCGATGCCCTTTACGTTCTCCATCAAATACTTCATTTTGGCACCATATTCACTGGGAAGGCAATAGCCTGTGGTATCAGGAATGTTCAAAACCGTGGCACCGGCTTTGATGGCAACTTCACAGACCCGTGCGAGGTATTCATTATCGGTTCTTCCCGCATCTTCAGCATAAAATTCTACATCTTCCACAAAGGATTTTGCATAGCTTACTGCTTCGTAAGCTCTTTCCAGGATTTGCTCGCGCGTGCTGTTGAATTTGTATTTGATGTGCGAATCGGAGGTGCCAATTCCGGTGTGGATTCGTGGGTATTTCGCGAACTTTAAAGCTTCCGCGGCAACCTCAATGTCTTTTTTTACGGCACGGGTAAGCCCGCAAACCGTTGCCTTTTTTATGAGTTTGGCAATGGCCTCAACCGATTTGAAATCGCCTGGGCTCGAAATAGGAAAACCTGCTTCAATCACATTAACGCCAAGATGCTCCAATTGCTCGGCAATGATCAGTTTTTGTTCGGTATTGAGTTTGCATCCCGGGACTTGTTCCCCGTCGCGAAGAGTGGTATCGAAAATTTGTATCTGGGCTTGCGACATTTTGAATAAATAAAGTTGATAATTGCAGTGCGAATTTATACTTTGGAGAGCGGAAATCCCCTAATTTTACGGTAGTGATTACGAGGTTTAAAATGAATTTATAGCTATTAAATAATTAAAAATCAATTGTTTAACTATTTTTAGTTTCTTATGCCCAAGACGCCAAAAGATGCTTTGTTTGATTTGGTAAAATCGCTTTCGAAATCGGAAAAGCGACAATTCAAGCTCTATGCAGGTCGTTTAGGGGTAAACGAAGACGCCAAGTTTATGGCGTTATTCGATATTTTGGAGAAGCTTTCGGTGTATAGCGAAAGTGAAATCCTGAAGCATAAGGAAATTAACAAACGCCAACTTTCCAATCTTAAGGCACACCTCTACAAGCAAATTCTGATCAGTCTTCGGTTGAACCCCATGCATCAAAATGTACGCTTGCAAATTCGGGAACAGCTTGATTTTGCTACCATTTTGTACCATAAGGGCTTGTACAACCAAAGCCTGAAACTTCTGGAAAAGGCCAAGGCCATGGCCTTCTTGAATGAGGAAAAAAACATGGCATATGAAATCATCGAACTAGAGAAAGTGATCGAATCCCAATACATCACCCGAAGTATCAGCAATCGGGCCGATGCGCTTGCAATAGAAGCCAAGAACGTAAGTAGGTTGAATGTAATAACCAGCAAATTATCCAACCTTTCGTTGCAATTGTATGGTATTTTTCTCAAAAAGGGCTATGTCAAAAACGATGAAGAATACCAAGAAATCACCCATTATTTCAATGCACACTTGCCAAAATTCAAGCCAGAAGAAATGGGCTTTAGGGAAAAGCTGTGGTGGTACAAGGCCCATCTTTGGTACAGTTTTTTGATTCAGGATTTTTTGTCGTGCTATCGTTATGCCCTGAAATGGACCGATTTGTTCTATGAAAATCCGGCGATGATTGTTTTGAACCCCGTTTTTTTCATCCGGGGGAAACAGTATTTATTGGAGGCCTTGTTTTTTATACAAGATGTTCCACGATTTAAGGAGGCCCTTGAAAAATTTGAAGAAGCACTGGAAGACGCTAACTTTCCGGTACGCGAAAATGTTCAGAGCCTGGCCTTTCTTTACCGCTATTCCCATAAATTGAATTTGCATTTCATGGAAGGGACCTTTCACGAAGGGCTAGCCCTGGTACATGAGGTGCTGGAAGGCATTGACGCATTTGAAGACAAGCTGGACGAGCACCATGTCATGATTTTTTATTACAAGATTGCCTGTCTGTATTTTGGAGTGGCCGACTACCGGAAATGCATCGAGTACCTGCATAAAATCATTTCCAATAAATCCCTGGAAATGCGGGAAGACCTACTGTGCTATTCAAGGATTTTGAACTTGGTTTCCCACTATGAGGCCGGGTTGGACTATCATTTGGAACGGCTCATCAAAAGCACATACAAGTTTTTGATCAAAATGGAAGACTTGTACCAAGTGCAGCGGGAAATGATCAAATTCCTGAGAAATCTCGGGGAAATTTATCCCCATGAAATCAAAAACGAATTCAAAAAACTGCATGCCAAATTAAAGGCTTTTGAGGACGATCCGTATGAGCGCCGTAGTTTCCTGTACTTGGACATTATCAGTTGGTTGGAAAGCAATATCGAAGGCCGATCGATACCCGAGATTATTCAAGAAAAAGCGTTGGCCCGAAAATGAAAATTCAAAAAAAATTTGGAGAAGTCAATTTCGTTTTGAAATATTTGTGGCGCACAAAGTTCAATTACTTACTGAAATGTTATCAAGAAAGGTGGAGGGAATAGACCCGTTGAAACCTTAGCAACCCTTTGTCATGCAAAGAAGGTGCTACATTCTACAGTATTACTGATAGATAACAACAACCCAGTTTCCATTCAGGAAACCGTGTTCCATTCTTTTTAACATTTTTCTGTAAATACACCGCAAGGTGCATTTGACTTTGGGTTTTAACCATTTCGTTTAACTCAAAAAAAAAGAAAAATGAGTGCTACACACATCATCCATTCGGTCCCTAGCGACCCACTAACCGGAGCTATTTCAGTGCCAGTGTACCAAACCTCGACCTTTATCCAGGAGGCACCTGGAGTGAACAAAGGCTTTGATTATGCCCGAACCAACAATCCCACCCGAAAGGTATTGGAAGACCTTGTCGCAAAACTTGAGCGGGGAAATTCGGCCTTTGCCTTTGCCACTGGCCTGGCGGCTATCGATTCGGTGTTGAAACTGCTTTCTACTGGCGATGAGATTTTGGCCGTGGACGACATTTATGGAGGGGCTTACCGACTTTTTACACACGTGTATCAAAAACTGGGCATTAAAGTTACCTATGTCGATACCACCGAAGTAGCGAACGTGGCCAAGGCCATTACTTCAAGAACGAAACTGGTTTGGATCGAGTCGCCGACCAATCCAACCTTAAAAGTTTCCGACATTGCAACCATTTCCACCATTGCGAAAAGTGTGGGTGCCCTGTTGGTGGTAGACAATACCTTTGCCAGCCCTATTGGGCAAAATCCGCTGGATTTGGGGGCCGATATCGTAATCCATAGTGGTACCAAGTACATAGGGGGCCATTCCGATTTGGTGGCTGGGCTTGTAGTGACCAAGACTCAAGAACTTTCAGAAAAAATCAAATTCATTCAAAATGCCTCGGGTGGAGTCTTGGGGCCTTGGGATTGCTTCCTGACCATTCGTGGGATTGAAACCTTGGATCTGCGATTCAGAAAGCAATGTGAAAATGCCCTTTTGGTTGCAAAATTTTTGCAAAACCACGAAGCGGTTGCTAAAGTGTATTATCCCGGTCTGAAACAGCACAAGAATTACGAAATAGCCAAAGTGCAGCAAGCAGGGCTGTTTGGCGGCGTAGTTTCTTTTACACTGAAAGACGATACCCAAGAGGCAGCCAATCAATTTGTAACCAACACCCAGTATTTTAAATTGGCTGAAAGTTTGGGCGGGGTGAAGAGCCTTTTGTGCCATCCCGCACAGATGACACATGCCTCGATTCCTAGGGAACGAAGATTGAAAGCGGGCATCCAAGATTCTTTAATTCGATTGTCGTGTGGCATTGAGGAAGCTCAGGATCTCATTGACGATTTGGCGGGGGCTTTCCAAAAGGTAACCGTACTCACGGAAGTCAGTTCATTTTAATTATCGGGCATCATGAGTACAAGTTTATTGGAACCGTCCCAGGTAAAAATTGATTTGGGACAATTGAAACGAAAAAAAGTCAACATTGCCCTTTTCGGAAAAGGAAATGTTGGCCTACAATTCATCAATCAGTTATTGGGCAGAAAGGACGAAATTGCCAAACGGCGCAATTTGGACTTGAACGTTTTTTGCATTGCTAATTCTGAAAAAATAGTGTTGCAGAAACAATGGACAGAAAATTGGGAAGCAGTATTTAATGAAGCTCCCAACCACTATCGTTATGATGCTATTACTGATTTTGTGAAGCAAGAAGGACTTACTCATTTGGTATTGGTGGACAATACGGCTTCGAGAGCTTTGGTAGCAGCTTATCCTTGGTTCATCGAAAATGGGTTTCATTTGGTTTCTTCCAACAAGTTGGCCAATACCCAATCGTTGGAATGGTATCAAAACCTTCGGCGTCAATTGGGTTTCTTCGAAAAGGAATACCTTTATGAAACCAATGTGGGGGCGGGATTGCCTTTGATTGATACGATAAAGTTGCTTCACCTTTCGGGAGAAAATATTACGCGTATCCGAGGGGTTTTTTCGGGAACGCTGAGTTATTTGTTCAATGAATTTTCAGCTAAAAACCTTCCATTCAGTAGCATCCTCCAGGAGGCCATGAATCAAGGTTTTACCGAGCCCGATCCTAGGGAAGATCTTTCTGGGAGTGATGTGGCCAGAAAACTTCTTATCTTAGCAAGGGAATTGGATTTGTACAACGAAATGGAAGATGTTTCGGTTCAGAATCTGGTTCCGAAAGAATTGCGCAACGTAAGCAAAGAGGTGTTTTTTCAGAGGCTGAAAGCACTGGATGTGCCCTTTCAAATTCAGAAAAAAAATATTGGGACTAATGAAGTCTTGCGGTATGTTGCAGATTTGAGTGGCCATTTGATGGACGAGCATGGAGCCCAACTTTCGGTTAGGCTTTTGCCTGTCTCAAAGGACAGCGTGTTAGGTCAGTTGAAAGGAAGCGACTCATTGTTCGAAATTTACACCGACAGTTACGGAGCGCACCCCATCGTAATTCAAGGAGCGGGTGCTGGAGCTAAAGTTACTGCCCGTGGGGTATTTGGCGATCTATTACGATTGAGTGAAAAAATATAATGTATGAAAGTTCAGTTAGAGCGAATCAATGAGGCGTACCTTTTGGAAGCAAAAGGTGCTGGTCCCGTATCGGTGTTTATTGACAACAAAACCAGTGAAACAGTTAAAGGGGTGAGCCCCATGGAACTTTTGTTGATGGCCGTTGGAAGCTGCAATGCCATCGACATCATTTATGTACTTAAGAAGCAACGGCAGGTTGTTGCTTCCTACAAGGTTGAAGTAGAAGGCACCCGGACGGAAATACGGCAAGCCAAACCTTTTGAGGCCATTCATGTTAAGGTTTTTTTGGAGGGCGAAATTGTTCCTGAAAAGGCGTTGAGGGCAGCTTCCTTGAGTTTTGAAAAATATTGCTCGGTATCGATTACGCTGGAAAAAGCTGTAAAAGTTACTTACGAAGTGATCCTTAATGGAACTAAAATTTGATTATTTTTAATCATGCTGTCACGTAAAACCAAATACGCGCTCAAGGCACTAAGTTATCTTGCCAAGCAGGAAGGAAACGTACCGGTCCAGATTTCCTCCATTTCGGAATCGGAGAACATTTCTCAAAAATTTTTGGAGAGCATTCTTCTTTCGCTTCGAAAAGCTGGTTTTCTGGGGTCCAAGAAAGGGAAGGGGGGTGGCTACTACCTCTTGGAGCGGACCAGGAAAACACCTATTGCCGCATTTTATCGGGTTTTGGAAGGCCCCATCGCCATGGTACCTTGTGTAAGCCTTAATTTTTATGAAAAATGTGACGATTGCCCCGATGAAGAGCGCTGTGATGTGCATCATTTGATGATCCGCGTGAGGGATAATACCCTTTCCATTTTGGAGAATACAACCTTGGAAGATTTTATCGAGACCAATAATTAATTTGAATCAAGTTTTTTTTGAAATTAAGTTTGTAGCTTTGTAAAATCTCCTAATCCGATAGGAATTATATAAATGGCAAAAATCACCCCTCAAAACCTTCAGTTGTTCAATCAAAACGTGCGCTATGAAGATCCTTTGGAAATCGTAAGCTTTGTATTGGAATTTTCGGAAAGCCCCGTGGTAACGACCAGTTTTGGGCCTTATGCTGCTGCGGTGCTCTATGCATGCAGTCGGGTGAAGAAGGACATCCCCGTTATTTGGTGCGATACGGGATACAACACGGCAGCTACCTACAAACATGCAAGTTTCTTGACCGAAACACTTCAGTTGCATTTGGATATTTTTGCCCCAAAATTTACAACGGCCTTTTTGAATCACACTATGGGTATCCCCAATTTGGACAACCCCAAGCACGCCTTATTTTCAGAAAAGGTAAAACTCGAACCCTTTGAAAGAGCCTTCAAAAAGTACCAGCCCGACGTGTGGTTTACCAACGTGCGTAAAAATCAAACCACATTTCGTGAAGGGCTGGATGTGTTTAGCTTCAGTAAGGACGGAATCCTAAAAGTGAGTCCCTTTTATCATTTTGCCGACGACGAACTTGTGCGGTACATTCAATCGCAAAATTTGCCTTTGGAATTTGACTATTACGATCCTGTGAAAGCGTCAGCGCACCGGGAGTGTGGCATTCACTTTAAATAATATTTTTTGCCTAACAATTGGTAAAGATAATTTTATGCCTTTACTTTGTGCCAGTTCATTAATGTATTGAAATGTTATCAAGAAAGGTGGAGGGAATAGACCCTTTGAAACCTTAGCAACCCTTTGTCCTGCAAAGAAGGTGCTACATTCTATCTGGAATCCCAGAATAGATAACGCCCCAGTAACGCAACCCTTCTCCTTATTTTGGTAATCAATTTCAACGTCTTAAACACAGACCTAATATTGCTATGCACTTAATTGAGAAAATACTTCGGGAGCGCATTTTGGTTTTGGATGGTGCCATGGGCACCATGCTGCAGCGCTATCAATTTACTGAGGAAGATTTCCGGGGGGAACGTTTCAAGGATTTTCATAAACCGCTCAAAGGCAATAACGATTTGCTTTCCCTTACACAGCCACAGGCCATTGAAGCCGTACATCGTCAATATTTTGAAGCCGGTGCGGACCTTGTGGAAACCAATACCTTTTCTGGAACCACTATTGCTATGGCCGATTACGATATGCAGAATTTGGTTTACGAGTTGAATTTTGAATCGGCCAAAATTGCCAAAAAGCTGGCAAATCATTTCACTGAAAAGGAACCCCACAAACCCCGATTTGTGGCAGGAGCGATGGGGCCTACCAATAAAACTGCTAGCCTTTCTCCAGATGTGAACGATCCAGGATTTCGGGCTATTACCTTTGAAGCATTACGGAAGGCCTACAAGCAGCAGGCGGGAGCTTTGATCGATGGGGGAGTGGACGTATTGTTGGTAGAAACCATATTTGATACACTAAATGCCAAGGCGGCGCTCTTTGCCATCGAGGAAATTAAAGAGGAGCGGCAATTAGATATTCCAGTAATGGTAAGTGGTACCATTACGGATGCTTCAGGAAGGACGCTTTCGGGACAAACGGCTGAAGCATTTCTGATTTCCATTGCGCACGTCCCTTTGCTCAGTATTGGATTCAATTGTGCGCTTGGAGCCAAACAATTAACCCCCCATTTGGAGGTCATTGCCCACCGGACCGATTTGGCCCTATCGGCCTATCCCAATGCCGGACTTCCTAATGCCTTTGGGGGTTATGATGAAAGTCCGCAGCAAATGGCCCAACAAATCGAAACCTATTTGCAGAAAAACCTTGTCAACATTATTGGAGGTTGTTGTGGAACCACTCCAGAGCACATTAGTGCCATTGCCAAAGTAGCTGCAAACTACCATCCGCGTAAATTACCTCAATTACAACCTGCTGAATGATTCCTGAAAAACAAGACTTATTGGATGCTTACAAAGCGGTGAAACCTTGGATTCATAGAACCCCTGTGCTCACCTCTTCCCAGATCGATCAAATGGTGGGAGCTTCCGTATTTTTCAAATGTGAAAATTTTCAAAAGATGGGAGCCTTCAAAATGCGGGGTGCGTTAAATGCCATTCAGTCACTTTCAGAAGCACAAAAAAAAGGAGGCGTAGTCACCCATTCCTCAGGAAACTTTGGACAGGCTTTGGCCTTGGCTGCACAAAAACTGGGATGGAAAGCCTACGTGGTCATGCCCAAAAATGCACCCACTGTAAAAAGAGAAGCAGTAAAAGGATATGGGGCTGAAGTTATTTTGTGCGAATCTACCTTGGAAGCCCGTGAAGCCACTTCGCAATCGATTGTAAATGATAAAGGAGCAGCCTTTCTGCACCCCTCCAATCAAATGGAGGTTATTTTGGGCAATGCAACGGCCACCCTGGAATTACTGGTGGATCATCCCGATTTGGATGCCATTGTGGCTCCAGTAGGCGGTGGGGGCTTACTGGCAGGAACAGCCCTAGCAACACATTATTTTGGAAATCATTGTAAGGTTATGGGCGCAGAACCCATACAGGTAAATGATGCTTTTCGCTCCTTGCAATCAGGAAAAATAGAGGCCAATGATTGTACCGATACCATTGCTGATGGATTGAGAACGCATTTGGGCGATCAAAATTTTCCCATCATCCAAAAGTTGGTCGATCGCATTATTTGTGTTGAGGAAGCGGAAATCATTTCGGGAATGAAATTGATTTGGGAACGGATGAAACTAGTGGTAGAGCCTTCTTCAGCAGTAGCTTTGGCTGCAGTTTTGAGAGATAAAGCGAATTTTCAAGACCGGAAAGTTGGAATAATTATTTCTGGAGGAAATGTGGATGTGTCAAATTTGCCTTTTTAAGTCATGAGTCAAGATGCTAAATATTTAAAACTTTCAGGTTTGGAACCACTGGTCATAACTCCGGAAAGTAATTTCATAAACGTTGGGGAACGTACCAATGTAGCAGGTTCCAAGAAATTCCTGAGGTTGATTAAGGAAGGTAATTTTGAAGAAGCACTTTCCATTGCTAGGCATCAAGTGGAAGGAGGTGCCCAAATTATCGATGTGAATATGGACGATGGACTCATCGATGGAAAAGCTGCCATGGTGCAATTCCTGAATCTTTTAGTAGCTGAACCCGATATTGCCCGGGTACCCATCATGATCGATAGTTCCAAATGGGAGATTATCGAAGCTGCCTTACAAGTGGTTCAGGGCAAGTGTGTGGTAAATTCCATTAGTTTGAAGGAAGGAGAGAAAACATTCCTTCAACAGGCCAAATTGATCAAACGCTATGGGGCTGCTCTCATCGTAATGGCTTTCGATGAAGTGGGGCAAGCAGATACTTACGAAAGGCGTATTGCAATTGCAAAACGGTCTTACGACCTGCTTGTGGATAAAGTGCAATTTCCCGCCGAGGATATCATTTTCGACTTGAACATTTTTCCGGTAGCAACGGGCATGGAAGAACACCGACGTAATGCCATTGATTTTATTGAAGGAACGCGCTGGGTGCGTCAAAACTTACCGCATTGTAGCGTTAGTGGTGGGGTGAGCAATGTTTCTTTTAGCTTTCGTGGAAACGATGTGGTCCGTGAGGCCATGCATTCGGCTTTTTTGTACCATGCCATTCAGGCGGGTATGAATATGGGAATTGTGAATCCGGCCATGTTGGAGGTATACGATGCCATTCCAAAGGATTTGTTGGAGCATGTGGAAGATGTAATTTTGGACCGCAGGGAGGATGCCACGGAACGCCTTTTGGAATTTGCAGAAACCGTGAAGGGAACTAAAGAAGAAAAGCAAGCCGATCTTTCTTGGCGCAATGAACCTTTACAGGAACGCATTACCCGAGCTTTGGTAAAAGGAATCGATGCTTTTATTGAAATAGATGTGGAGGAAGCCCGAAGCCATGCTTCCAAACCCATTGAGGTTATCGAAGGGCCCTTGATGGTGGGAATGAACGTTGTGGGCGATCTCTTCGGAAGTGGTAAAATGTTTTTGCCCCAAGTGGTCAAAAGCGCCCGAGTGATGAAAAAAGCAGTAGCATACCTGCTGCCTTATATTGAGGCGGACAAGGGCCAAACCACAAGGTCCAACGGCAAAATTTTGATGGCGACCGTAAAGGGCGACGTCCACGATATTGGCAAGAATATCGTTTCGGTGGTTTTGGGATGTAACAATTATGAAATCATTGATTTGGGAGTGATGGTCCCCCCTGAAAAAATTATCGCCGCTGCCAAAGAGGCCCAAGTCGATGTCATTGGGCTGAGTGGTTTGATTACCCCGTCCTTGGACGAAATGGTGTTTTTGGCCAAGGAAATGCAACGTCAAAATTTTAAAGTGCCCTTATTGATTGGGGGAGCCACTACCAGTAAAGCCCATACCGCAGTGAAAATAGATCCGGAATACGAACAGACTGTGGTGCATGTAAACGATGCTTCCCGTGCGGTAACCGTGGTTGGAGCCTTGTTGCAAAAGGAACGCCAAGAGTCCTACAAACAGCAAATTAAGGAAGAATACCAACAATTTCGTGAAGGGTTCCTGAAGCGCCAAAAAGTGAAGGAATATGTTTCCTTGCAGGAAGCACGAAACAACAAACTACAAATTGAGTGGAAGACTTCAGAAATTGTAACACCAAACAGTTTGGGCATTCAAGTAATGACGGATCTGGATTTAAGTGTATTGCTTCCCTATATAGACTGGACCCCTTTCTTTAGGAGTTGGGATGTGCACGGGAAGTTTCCGGAATTGTTGAAAGATGCCTTGGTAGGCAAACAGGCCTCAGAACTGTATGCGGATGCCCAAGTAATGCTCCAAAAAATCGTTTCGGAAAAATTAGTGTCAGCCCGGGCGGTTTTCGGAATTTTTCCAGCAAATACCATAAATGACGACGATATTGAGTTTATTTTTCCTCCCAACCTGGGGGAGGTGTCCGAAGGGCGGAGGGGGATATTCAGAACGCTACGTCAGCAAAGTAAAAAAGCAACAGATCGTCCCAATTTGGCTTTGGCCGATTTTATAGCCCCAAAATCGTCGGGCATTCAAGATTATATCGGCTGTTTTTGTGTTTCCACAGGATTTGGAACCCAAGCTTTGGCTGAAAATTTTGAAAAAAACCACGACGATTACAGTGCTATTATGGTGAAGGCACTCGCCGATCGTTTGGCTGAGGCCTTTGCGGAATATTTGCATGAAAAAGTTAGAAAGGAATACTGGGGGTATGCCCCAGATGAAGGTTGGTCCAACGAAGCTTTGATAGAGGAACGCTACAGGGGTATTCGTCCTGCTCCCGGCTATCCTGCCTGTCCCGATCATTTAGAGAAAAAAACCATATGGGAACTCCTGGAAGTAGCGGGGAATATTGGGGTAACTCTTACGGAGAGTCTTGCCATGTGGCCGGCAGCATCGGTTTCTGGGTATTATTTTGCCCATCCGAAGGCGCGCTATTTTGGTTTGGGCAAAATCAAGGAAGATCAATTGGTCGATTACGCCCAACGAAAAACCATCCCGTTAACCGAAGCTAAAAAATGGCTTCAACCTAATATTGCTGAATAAATGAAAGTCACCGAACATATTGAAAAGGCCCAGGGAAAAACCCAATTTTCTTTTGAAATTTTGCCGCCCTTGAAGGGTGAAACCATTCAATCTATTTTTGATGCCATCGATCCTTTGATGGAATTTCAACCGCCTTTTATAGATGTTACCTACCATAGGGAGGAATACCTTTACAAAGAATTGGAGAATGGGTTGCTACAGAAACAAGTAGTGAGGAAACGACCGGGAACGGTTGGAATTTGTGCCGCCATTCAAAACAAGTATGATGTTGACGCCATTCCGCATATTTTATGTGGGGGGTTCACCAAAGAGGACACGGAGAATTTTCTCATCGATTTGGGGTTCCTTGGAATTGATAACGTGATGGCCCTTAGAGGGGATGCCGTAAAGAGCGAAACTTATTTCTCTCCAGAAAAAGAAGGCCATGCCTATGCGAGTCAGTTGGTGGGTCAAATTTCTAACTTGAATCTGGGGAAGTATTTGGACGATGCTTTGGAGAATTCTGCGCCCACCGATTTTTGTATTGGGGTTGCGGGTTATCCCGAAAAGCACTTGGAGGCACCAAGTATGGACAGCGACATTTATTTTTTAAAAAAGAAAATTGCCAAAGGAGCTGCCTACATTGTAACTCAAATGTTTTTCGACAATACCAAATACTTCGATTTTGTTGAAAAATGCAGAAAAGAAGGCATTACGGTACCTATCATACCTGGCTTGAAACCTTTGGCGACCCGAAAACAGCTCAACCTCATTCCCCACCGTTTCAATGTGGATCTTCCCGACGATTTGATTATGGAAGTTTTGAAATGTAAAGACAATGAGGCGGTTCGGGATGTAGGGATTGAATGGTGTGTTGAACAAAGCAAAGAGCTTATTTCCAAAGGGGTTCCTGTGTTGCATTATTATTCCATGGGGAAGAGCGAAAGCATCAGCGCAATTGCTTCTAGGATTTTTTGAGTTAAGCTTACTTCACTGTACTTTTTCATTGCGAATTTCGTTAGGTACCTTAACGGCTAAGGAGGACTGTAGGATTTTTAAATTTTATTGCTCTTCCGCTAATTAAGGAGGGGCAACTGTATTTGAAGGCTCCTTTTGTTTGGAGATTCGTGTATATTTGCACCCGCTACCGAGCTATGAAAAATTTTTGCTATTTCGGCATCCTGATTTTATCTGTTCAACTGGTTTTTGCACAGCAGAACGAGGTGAAACCCGTTTCGCTCAGCGCAGACTATTTCTACGGAAGTATCCTAGAACACAATTCGGATATAGCACATTTAATTACCGGGCATCCTACTGGATTGATTTTGTCCTACAATCGCAAAACCTATGGTTACAATGAATGGGAAAGTCGGTACAATTATCCCGATTGGGGTTTTACCTTTACCTACCAAGACCTTAAGAATGAATACCTAGGGGAAAATTTTGGATTTTACGGACATTTCAATTGGTATTTTTGGAACCGCATGCTTCGCATTGGGGTCGCTCAAGGAATTGCCTATGCCAACAATCCTTACGATCCAGAGACCAACTTTCAGAACAATGCCTACGGGAGTCATTTTTTGAGTACAACCATGGTACGCGCCGAATTGATCAAGGAAAATATTTATAAGGGAATTGGGGCTCATGTCGGATTTGGAATCATCCATTACTCCAATGCCAACTTTAAAGCCCCAAACAATAGTACCAACACCTTGTATTTCAGTGGTGGGCTCAGTTACCAATTGAAACAGGAAAGTTTTCCGGCACGAATCAGTTATGGCAATTGGCGCAGTAAATTTTATTCGGAAAGGATTAAGTACAATGCCGTGTTTCGTACAGGAGTGAATGAAGCCGATGTAAATGGCTTGGGAGTGTATCCTTTTTATACGTTCTCCTTTTTTGCAGACAAGCGCATCAATTACAAAAGTACCTTTCAGGTAGGGGTTGATGTGTTCTTCTCAAACTTCCTGATCCATTTAATGGACTACCGCCGAATCGCATTCCCCGGTGAGGGCATCCCCGAGGGGCTGGATTACAGAAGGGTTGGAGTATTTCTTGGCCACGAATTGCGTTTTAACAGGGTGGCATTTGTATCGCAATTGGGAAGATATGTATATTGGCCCTATGAATTCGAAAATAGGATCTATAACCGATTGGGTTTAAAACGCTATTTTTTCAACGACTCCTTCTTTGTTTCGGCTACTGTAAAGGCGCATTGGGCCAAAGCCGAAGCAGTAGAGTTTAGTGCGGGGGTTCGAATTTAAGTTGTTATGAGATTACTAGGCATATTTTTATTGGTGATTTTGTTTTCGGGATGCAATTCGGAAAATGCCTGGGATTGTTTTCAGTCTACTGGCGATATTGTAGAGCAGGAATACGACTTGGATGCCTTTAAGAAGATCATCGTGTGGGACCGTGTACACCTCTATGTTTCCGATGGTCCTGAGCAGAAAGTCGTAGTGCAAACTGGAAGCAATCTGTTGAATGAAATCCGGGTGCGTGTAGAGGACAGCATTTTGAAGGTGAGTGATCGTAACAGTTGTAATTACACCCGCGGTTATGATGTGACCAAAGTTTTTGTAACGTACAATAGGGATTCGTTGGAGATTCGAAACAGTTCGGGACTTCCAGTAGATGGAATTGGCCCCATACGGTTCAAGAAATTGGTGCTGGTTTCGGAAGACCGTTCCCAAGAAGATGAATTCCACATTGATGGGGATTTCCGTTTTAACAACCTAGATGTGGTACAACTTGGGGTAGAAGCAAATGGGTTGTCCAAATTTTACTTGAAAGGAAAAACCAATACGGCCCATATTGGCTTTTTTAATGGGGATTGCCGATTTGAAGGAGCCGAATTGGAAGCCAACTATGTGTATTTGTTTCATCGTAGTACCAACGACATGATTATCAACCCCAAATTCCTAATACAAGGAACCATTACCAGCCTAGGCGATGTGATTTCCGTTAACCACCCCGCTCAAGTTAATGTCGAAGAGCTTTATACCGGAAAGCTTATTTTTGAGTAGTGAGTTTTGTGAAAATCGCTTCCAAGGAGGTTCCTTTATGTTGCAATTCCAGAATCTTCAGGCCATGGTCATGGGCAAAATCAAAGACCGCTGCGCGCTTGTCGTCCTTACTGCCAAACTGTAAATGGTAGGTAAACCCTTCAATGTTGTCAATCTTGATTATGCCCTTAATTTGCCTTAGAGCCTCTTCTTCCACACGGTAGTCGAACGTTACTTCAATGATTTGCTTTTGGGAATTGGTCAACGCATCCAACGTTTCGTCCATCACAATCTTTCCTTGGTGGATAATGATAACGCGGTCACAAATAGCCTGTACTTCCTGCAAAATGTGGGTGGAAAGTAAAATGGTTTTTTCCTTGCCGAGGGTTTTGATCAATTGCCTTATTTCGACCAACTGATTGGGGTCCAGACCGGTTGTAGGCTCGTCCAAAATCAATACTTCGGGTTCATGTAGGAGGGCATTGGCCAACCCAACCCTTTGACGGTACCCTTTGGAGAGTTGTTGGATCTTTTTATGTGCCTCTGGTTGAAGCCCTGTCTTTTCGATTGCCGAAGCTACAGCCGATTGATCCAGTCCATAGATGTTCGCATTGAACAGAAGGTATTCCTTCACATACATATCCAAATACAATGGGTTGTGTTCGGGAAGGTATCCAATACTTCGTTGCACATTTCGGGGTTCATCGGATATGGAAAACCCTTGAACATGGGCAGTACCTTCATCTGCATTAAGATACGTGGTAAGTATTTTCATCAGGGTCGATTTTCCTGCTCCGTTGGGACCTAAAAAGCCAACCACTTCACCCTTTTTCAACGTAAAGGTTACATCCTGAAGCGCTTTTTGGCTTCCGTAGTTTTTGGAAATATGGGAGACTTTTATCGACATTTTTTCAAAAGGTAAAACTACACAAATAAAAAAACGCAAAAAACATTTTGTTGTTTTAAAGTATTGTTTACTTTAGCATCATAGTCGAAACAATGAACACATTCTTTACTTATTTCAACTTTTGGTTTTTTTACTTTGGTAAGAAGGTCCGGGTTGTATTGTAAAAAATGAATCAAATACATTTGAAAAACCCGGACCGAAGTGCCGGGTTTTTTTATGCAACCTTTTAAAGATAAAACAATGAAAATTGCAATCCAAGGAATTGAAGGTTCTTTTCACGATGAAGCGGTACAACGACTGTTTCCAAATATGGAAGTGGATTTGGTTATGTGCGACTCATTTGATGGGGTTACCCAAAGTGTAAAAAAAAGCAAGGCCGATTATGGAGTACTGGCCATTGAGAATACCATTGCAGGTTCTATTTTGCCCAATTACAATTTGGTGGAAGCTGGCGATTTTGAGATTTTGGATGAAGTATTCCTAAACATCCAAATGTACTTAATGGCCTTAGAGAGTGAGTCTATTATCGATATTTTTGAAGTACACTCCCATCCCGTTGCATTGCTTCAATGCCGGGACTATCTGCGTCGTTTTCCACCCCAGTTCAAGGTCATTGAAGGCAAAGATACCGCTAGTGAAGCCAAGCGCATCAGCGAAAACAATTTGCGAGGTGTGGCGGCCATTGCTGGCAAACAGGTAGCCGATCGTTTTGGATTGAAAATATTGGATAGCAACATTCAGGACATCAAGGAAAACCAAACCCGTTTTGTGCTTGTTGGGAAACGTGGTACAGCTTTCAGCAATAAGACCCCCAACAAGGCGTCCATTAAGTTTCAACTGGGGCACGAAGTGGGAACGTTGAGCAAGGCCCTTCAGGTCATGGCATCCAACGAAATCAACCTTACCAAGATCCAGTCCTTACCAGTCTTGGGAACCCCATGGAAGTATGCTTTCTTTGTAGACGTAACGTTCCAAAAACCCGAGGATTTCTACCAAGCAGTGGAAGCTTTGCAGCCTTTTGTCAAAAACTTCAAGGTGTTGGGGACCTATGCCCAAAACCGTGAAAATATTCCTAGTAAATTAACCAATGTCCTTCACGATGGAAAATAACAAATCATTGCGCAATTGGTTGGACCAAATGGCGCTTTCACACCCTTTGGTCATTGCAGGACCCTGCAGTGCAGAGACTGAAGAACAGGTCCTAAAAATTGCCCACCAATTGAAAGAAACAGATGCTACGGTTTTGAGGGCAGGTATTTGGAAGCCCCGAACCCGCCCTGGTAATTTTGAAGGGGTAGGTGCTCTGGGGCTAAAGTGGCTACAGCGGGCCAAAGAAGAAACAGGTTTATTGATTACCACAGAGGTGGCCAACGCCAACCATGTTGAATTGGCCCTAATGCACGATGTAGATATTTTATGGATTGGCGCCCGAACCACGGTATCGCCTTTTATTGTTCAGGAAATTGCAGATGCCTTACGAGGCACCAAAAAACCGGTGCTTATCAAGAACCCAGTGAATCCGGATTTGTCGCTTTGGCTGGGTGCAGTGGAACGTTTTTATACGGCCGATGTACAAAACCTAGGCGTTATTCATCGTGGATTTTCTACCTACGAAAAAACCAAATACCGCAACAATCCCGAATGGCAGATTGCCATCGATTTGCAAAACCGATTCCCCGATCTGCCCTTGCTTTTGGATCCTTCCCACATTGCGGGCAGGAGGGACATCATTTTCGATCTTTGCCAAACGGCTTTGGACCTCAATTACGACGGGTTGATGGTCGAAACCCATCACGATCCGGACCATGCCTGGAGTGATGCCGCCCAACAAATTACCCCAGCTACCTTAAAACAAATGACCATCGATTTAAGGATTCGGAAGGAAGAGGGCGATGCGGTGGAATTCAACAATAAACTTGGCACCCTGCGGACCAAGATTGACGTAATTGACCATCAGCTCATCGAAATGTTGGGAAAACGGATGAAGATTGCCGATGCCATTGGCGAATTGAAACGTTCCAACAATGTGGCCATCCTTCAATCCAAACGTTGGAACGAAATTTTGGGCAGGATGATTTTGGAGGGTGAAGACCACCATTTAAGCGAAGAATTTATTCTGCGCATTTTTAAAGCCATTCACCAAGAGTCCATCAACCATCAAAAGAAAATGGTTTCCGTGGAAGAAAAAAGCCTGCAATAAGCAGGCTTTCTTTTAGTCACTATTTTTAGTGTATGCCAGTCTTCTGGAAGCTTTTCGCATGAGAATGTTAATTAAATCCTCTGGCGAACTCCCCAAGCTGCCACTTACTTTTTTATTGTAGTTCCAAAGCAAAACCCCGTCAATCCCATTGTAAACACTCATGTTTACGGTTGCAGAGTTGGTAGATCCCCAAAAACCGATGAGCAATCCCAAGGCAACAGAAGCACCCTCGGACATCGGTTTGTTGGTTTCATAATCGCCCATAATCACCGCATCTACCTCAAGTATTTTGGCAATTTCATCGCTCGTGTATTCATACACATTGTCATAATCGATTCCTTGTTTCTTTAGAAGGGCATTGGTTCTTTTGGGGTCTTGGAGTTCCAATCCGGCTAATTTTCCTCGCTTTTTTCTTTTCAGGAACCAAGAGTACATGCCGTTTTGAAGGCTTTCCCCCTCACTTTTCTCCATTCTTTCCAGGTCGCCTTCACCTAATTTTTCCATTTGCCTAGGCCGCAATTTTACTTGGGTTTTAAACGGTACAATTGCAATTATTTTATGGTTTTTTGCAATTTCATCAAAATCTGGGTTTTCATAAAGGTTTGTTTGGGCATGGGAAAGTGTAATCGCAGCACATGCCACGATAAAAAATAAGAGTTGTTTCATGTTGAGTGTTAATTTGTCTTTACTTCGGCAAAAGTAAAATAATCCATAAGGAATACACTTTTTTTTTGGATTTTTGCTGACGATGAAAGGTGTGGTTTACAAATCTACCGGGAGTTGGTATACCGTGAAATCGGAGAGTGGAACCTTTTTTGAGTGCAGGATCAAGGGGAAGTTTCGGATGGAAGGGCTTAAAAGCACCAATCCGGTGGCCGTTGGAGATAAGGTTTCCTTTGAAATCGAAACCAAAGGCGATGAAACTATTGGCATCATTCACGAAATTGATGAAAGGGACAATTACATCATCCGCAAATCGGTCAATTTGTCCAAGCAAACTCATATCATTGCTGCCAACATCGACCTAGCCTTTTTGCTGGTTACCCTCAACAATCCACCCACTTTTACCACCTTTATCGATCGGTTTTTGGTGACAGCCGAAGCTTATGACGTAAAAGCTGTTTTGCTTTTCAATAAAATTGATTCCTACAATGAAGAAGAGCTTCTGGAAGTAAAATATTTAGCGGCGCTTTACCGAAGCATTGGGTATGAATGCTTGGGCATTTCAGCCAAAACAGGGAAGAATGTCGATAAGGTAAAGCAGTTAATGAAAAACAAAGTGTCCCTTTTTTCCGGACACAGCGGGGTGGGCAAATCCAGCTTGGTCAATGTGCTGGAACCCGACCTCAATTTGAAGATTGCAGCCATTTCCGAACAACACCTTCAGGGCCAACATACGACAACCTTTGCCGAAATGTTTGACCTTTCTTTCGGAGCCCAAATCATCGATACTCCCGGGATTAAAGGCTTTGGTGTGGTAGAAATGGACAAGGAAGAATTGGGCGATTACTTTCCCGAATTTTTTGCACTCAAAGAACAGTGCAAGTATTATAATTGCCTTCATTTGCAAGAACCTCAATGTGCTGTAAAAGAAGCATTGGAGCGCGACGAAATTGCTTGGTCGCGGTATAAAAGTTACTTACAGATTTTGGAGGGAGAAGATGATCCCTATCGTAAAGACATATATGCCAAACCATGAGAGCAGTAATTCAGAGAGTGAAGGAAGCCTCCGTAAAATTAGAAGGGGAAATTATTTCGCAAATACAGGAAGGTTTTCTTATATTGCTTGGCATTGAAACCGATGATGTAGGGGAGGACATACTTTGGCTAAGTAAAAAAATTTCGCAACTCCGAATTTTTTCAGATGCGCAGCAGGCCATGAATCGTTCCATACAAGAAGTTCAAGGAAGTATTTTGGTGGTGAGCCAGTTCACGTTGCATGCAAGTACCAAAAAAGGAAACCGGCCATCTTTTATCAAAGCGGCCCGTCCGGAAGTAGCCATTCCGTTATATGAACAATTTCTTGAACAACTGGCCACAGACAGCCAATGTGCCATCCAAAAAGGAAAATTTGGTGCCATGATGGAAGTAACATTGGTCAATGACGGACCGGTAACAATTATTATTGATTCAAAAAATAGAGAATGACCATGAAAAAGTTAATTTTCCTAGCTTTTGTAGTTTTTACTGGCACGGTGTTTTCCCAAACCTATACCATTGCCAATGTGCCCCAGAATTTAATTGAGGACGCTAACAGTGTCATGATAAATCAACAGGTTACGGTTCATGTAAACGATGTGAATGAAATGGAATATTCCTACCACAGCGTATTGATGGTATTGAATAAAAATGGAAAAAACGATTTACTGCCAATGGTCTATTACAATTCCGAAACGAAGGTCAAAAATCTTGAAGCGATTGTATATGATGAAAAAGGGGAAGAAATTGAGAAATTCAAGAAAAGAGACTTTTTGGACATAAGTGCTGTGGATGGGGAATCGCTCTATACCGATGATCGCCTGCTTTTGATTAATTATACTGCCACATCCTATCCCTACACTTTGGAGTTTAACGTTACCGTCTTAACTGAAGATACTGCTTTTTTGCCTCCCTTCGACCCAATACCCAATTACAACAGCAGTGTACTTTCCAGTAGTTACAGTATTGATGTGGTTCCCGAATTGAATTTGAAGTATAAAATTTTTGATGAGGAAGGCAGGATTAATTCCACTCAAAATGGTACTAAAAGTATCTTTACCATTTCAAATTTGAAATCCATTTTGGATGAAAATCATGGCCCCACGCTCAGTGCCACGGTCCCCAAGGTGTTGTTTAGTCTCGATCGTTTTAACCTTAAGGGCATTCAAGGAAGCACTGCCAATTGGCAAGAATTTGGAATTTGGATGAATAACCGATTGCTCAATGGAGTTTCCGAAATTCCCGAGGCAACCAAGGTGAAGATCAGAAATTTGGTTTCTGGTGAAAATTCCCCTATGGAAAGAGCCAAAAAGGTATACCAATACATGCAAGACAATACCCGTTACATTAGTGTGCAAGTAGGAATTGGCGGTTGGAAGCCCATGCCTGCTAAGGAGGTAGACAGGCTTGGGTATGGTGACTGTAAGGCATTGACCAACTATACCAAGGCCCTACTTAGTGTCGCCGAGGTTCCCTCTTACTATACCCTTGTAAATCACAATTCCAGTAAAGTAAACATCCTTTCCGATTTTACTTCGATGCAGGGAAACCATGTAATCTTAGCCATCCCAGATGGTGAAGATTATGTTTGGTTGGAATGCACCAGTCAAAAGAAGCCTTTTGGTTTTTTGGGAAGTAACACCGATGACCGCGACGTACTCTTAATTACACCTGAAGGGGGTAAAATTGCCCATACCCATAAGTATACCTACGATGAAAACACCTTAAAGACCCAAGGCAAAGTAATTTTAAACGTAGAGGGAGATATTTCGGTGAATGTCAAAATTGAATCTGGCGGAATCCAATACAATGACCGATATGACGTAGAATTCCAAAAAATTGAAGATCAAGAAGCATTTTACAAGTATTATTGGGATTATTTGGACAATATTACCATAACCTCCATGAAATTTCAAAATGACAAAGAACAAGTTAAATTTATGGAGGATGTTGCTTTCGAAGCACGATCCTTCGCAAGTTTTGCGGGAGATAAAATGATTTTTAACCTTAATGTTTTAAATCGTTCTACTTTTATTCCCCGGAGGTACGCCAATCGAAATTTTCCATTGCAATTATCAAGGGGGTACCTGGATGAAGATGAAGTAAAGCTGTTACTACCGGAAGGGTATGAGATTTCATACATTCCTGAACCGGTAGCCATCAATTCGCCTTTTGGGGAATATACTGCATCTACCGAAATCTTGCCCGACGGCAATTTAATGTATCGCAGAAAAGTAATTCGGTACGAAGGAGCTTTTCCGAAGGAACGCTATTCTGAATTCCGCAGTTATCTCAAACAGATTGCTAAAAGTGACGATCAAAAAATAATCCTGTTAAAAAAATAACCATGTATCGAATGAAAATCCTGCAAATTGTTATCATCGTTTTTTCGGTTTGGCCTGCAATTGGACAAAAAGTGGCATTTGGAGAAGTAACCAAAGCAGAATTGGAAACTACCAAAGATGTACAGTTTCCGGATGCCAATGCCGTTGTATTGTATCGCTCTGTCGATTCATACCTTGGCAATTATATTGAAGTCCACGAACGCATCAAGATACTTAACGAAAATGGCTACGAAAGTGCTACTGTGTTTATTCCGTATCCCGAAATCAAAAAGGTTGAAGGGGCGACCTATAACCTAGTAGACGGTCAAATAGTTAAAACAGAACTGGACAAGGACCTTATTTTTGAAGACGAATTAATTAAAGATGTAGAGTTCAAGAAGTTTACGTTTCCTAATGTTTCGGTAGGGTCAGTCCTGGAATACCACTACAAGACCGAGTACAACAACATGTTTAAAATAGACTTGCAATACGACATCCCCATCAAAAGAGAAAAAGTGGTGGTGACTAATCGCTCCAATGTGGTAGGGGTACAAGTAATCCAAAACCCAAGGGCTTTCCTCGATTTAAATCGGATCGAAGAAGCAAAATCCACAACTTTTCTCGCGACCAATGTTCCAGCTTTGGAGCTAGAAAATTATGTCTATGACATGGATATCTACCGATCGTTCCTCAAAGTAAACCTTACCGCCTTGGGCGATACCTTCCGATTTGGAAACTGGGAGTCTTTGGGAGGCGTCATTATTGGGGTTGATGAATTTGGACAAGGAGTGAAACCCAAAAACTTTTATAAAAAGGATGTAGAAGCCATAGTGGGCAGTGTGAACGACAACCTAAAAAAAGCCGAAATGCTCTATGATTTTGTTAAGGAAAAAGTGAAATGGGATAAAAGGTACCATTACATGCCATTACAGACTACTAGGGAGGCCTATTTTGATGAAGAGGGCAATAGTGCTGAAATTAACATCCTGTACATATCCATGTTGCGAAGTTTAGGAATCAAAGCAAATCCAGTTTTGGCATCCACCCAGCTAAATGGAATTCCGCTCACGGCCAGTCTTACGGCTTTCAATTGTGTTTTGGTCGATCTAGAATTGGGAGAAAAACATTTTTTGATCGACGTAGCGCATCCAAATTCCAGCTTTCATTACATAGCTCCCCAATTTGTAAATTGGCAAGGGCTCCGTATTTATCCGGACGATTCTTTTGACTGGATACAACTTGCCCAAAGTAGCATGTCCACCAAAAGCTCTATAGCCAGTGTGTCCCTAGACGACGATCTTACGTTTGTTGGTAGTGTAAAGGAACGGCACAATGGGCATTTTGCAATAGAGACTAATCATCAGTTAAAGGATTTGGGATCGAACAATATGGAGGACCTTATCTCCTATAAAGGAAAGGGCTTGGAAATTTTGGAAGTAAAGGCTTCCTCAAACAATAGTGAAGAGACCGACGTGAGCTTTGATTTTGAATTGGAAAGTGGTGTTGACGATGTTGAAGGCAAGTTGTATTTTTCTCCCATGTTGTTTTTTGCGTTGGATGTAAACCCTTTTCAAAAGGAAGAACGGAACTACGCTATCGATTTTGGATACCCCCTAAAAAAGCAAATCATGCTAACCTTTACCATCCCGGAAGGATATGTGGTAGAATCATTGCCCGAATCCTCGAAAATGGTTGTAGAGAATTTGGGGTATTTTCTTTATAGGGCAAGTACGGTAGGGAATACCATTCAAGTAATGACAGTTTTTGAAGTGGACAATTCACTGCTTCCATACGATAAATATGCAGAAATAAAGGAGTTTTTCAAGGTTCGGATGCAAAAAGAAACAGAAAAAGTTGTCTTGGCCAAAGGGTAAATATCGTTCAGCATACACCTTAAAAATTAGTTGTTTGGGGATCTGTCTTTTGGCCTCTGTGTGTGCTATGGGACAGCGTCGTTTCAAATACGATGTTACCCTTTCGGCATTAGAGGCCAATCAGGACGATTTTTTTGTTGATGCCCCTGCTGTGATCCTCTGTAGAAATATTTATTTTGAATTCGGGAAGCTTTTGGAAATTCGGGAAACCCGCAAAATTTATAAAATTGACGGACTCGAATACGCCAATTGGGAATTGCCATACAATGAAGTGAAAGTCATTTCGGCAACCACTTATAATGCTGAAAATGGAACCATCAAAAAAACTTCGGTAGGAGATAAGGAAATCATCAAGGATGAGGTAACGGAAGGGAAAGTGGTTTCCAAAATATTATTCCCTAAAGTTAAAGAAGGATCTATAGTAGAGTTGGTTTACCAAATTGAAGGGATTGGTTTAAGAACATTGGATTATCAAAGCAGCATCCCCATTAAGCTCTTCAAGCTGGTTGTTCGGAATCCTTACGCGGTAGATATCATCCTCGCCAAAAATGGCTATTCAAAAGTAATCTTGAAAACAGATCGCATCAAGGATGGTTTGGAATATACGGGTCTGAATATTCCGGGGACGGAACAGGAAGTATTCATGGGCAGTGATGAAAACTACAGGGGAAGGCTCTATTTTGAGTACATGTATGATTCAAAACTGCGGAAATTTAAAAGCTGGGATGACATTGCCCGAAGTTTTTGGTACGACAATCGATCCTTTAGCCTTACGGGATATAATTTTAGCGAATTGTTGAAGGATAGGAATTTTTTCAAGGGATTGGTGGTGCGCTTAAAAGGGAATGAAACTAATCCAAAGGTCATTGCCACTAATTTATACAACCACGTGAGAGATCACATGGAATGGAATAATTACTACAATTGGATTACCGATACTCCTAAACATATTTACAAAAAAGAAAAGGGAAGCTCTGGGGAAATCAACATGATACTGCTTACCCTTTTACGGGAGGCCGGCCTAGAAGCCTACCCAATGGTGGTCGCTTGCAAACATCAGGGTATCATTCATTTTTTGACCAAAGAACTTTTCAATAATACCATTGTGTACTTAAAGCTGCAAGAGGGGTATATACTATTGGATGCTTCCCAAAAATTAGCAAGCTTTGGCGAACTCCCTTTGGATTTAGTCAATGGCCCCGGATTGGTAATCTATGATGATAGGAAATCTGAGATGGTGAGTACCCAAGTTAAAAAAACCTCCCAAATCAATACCTTGGTGGAGGCAACGTTGAGTTCCGATGATTTGTCCATTTCCGGAACGGTCAAAAACCGAATGAGTGGCTATTATGCTTGGGGCCACCGGCAAGATGTTGAAGAAAAAAAGGACACTAAGAATCCTTATGTTGGGCCTGAAATTGCCGAAGAAAATGATTTTCTCTCGGTAACTAATTTTGTGCAAAAGGATCTTCAAAACCTAGACAGCCCAGTAGCGACCTATTACAATTTTGACTATCAGGAATATTTGGAGAAGATTGATGGGAAGCTGTATTTTGAACCTTTGTTGTTTTTTGGAAAAAAAGCAAATCCCTTCACGCAGGAAGTACGTATTTATCCGCTGGATCTTGGCTATCCTACCAATAAACGGCTCGTCATTAAATTTGCGATTCCTTCAGGGTATGAAGTAGAGAGTGTGCCTCAAAATCAATCCATAGCTATTCGGGATGACATTGCTGCCCTGAGTTTTAGTATCTTGCCGGGGGAGAAGGAGCTTCAGGTTTTTTTCTCAATTTCCATCAATAAGGGAGTGATTCCGGAACACTATTATACTGAAATGAAAGCGCTTTTTGCAGCATACGTAGAATTAAGTAAATCTAAAATCATCCTCAAGAAAACATCAAGATGAACCTAGAAAACGCTCAAAAAATTGTAGACAACTGGATCAAGGAGCATGGGGTGCGCTACTTCAACGAATTGACCAACATGGCTCAGCTTACCGAGGAAGTAGGTGAGGTGGCTAGGATCATTGCCCGCCGATACGGTGAGCAAAGTGAAAAAGAGAGCGATAAGGAAAAGGATTTGGGCGAAGAACTGGCCGATGTGCTTTTTGTGGTATTGTGTTTGGCCAATCAAACTGGCGTTGATCTGCAGGCTGCTTTTGATGCCCGAATGGAAAAAAAAACACGTCGGGATCATGATCGGCATCACAGTAATGAAAAATTAAAATAACATGTTCAAAAAAATCGTCAACCATCCAGGATTTTGGCGGTCGGTTGTTTCCATCGGCATCGCATTTATTGTATTATTCATGATTTTTAGATGGGTTTTGGACGGGTTCAGTTTCAAATTCCTTACGGAAAACAATCCTTGGCTGTTGATTTGCGCATTGGGCCTTGGCGGATTTGTATATGGTTTCTTCGTTACCTATGGTAAGTTTTGGAAGAAACTGAAGGAAAAAGAATAATACATTGAAAGCGTATCTCACAAGGACGGTACTTCCAACCGTCGAAAAATCAATTCAGATTACGGGTTCTAAAAGTGAATCCAACCGATTGCTGATCTTACGCGCATTGTACCCCAATTTGCATATCGAGAATCTCTCCGAAAGTGATGACACCCATTACCTTCAAAAAGCTTTAAGCTCCCGCGAGGAAATCATAGATGTTCACCACGCGGGCACTGCCATGCGGTTTTTAACAGCCTATTTTGCTTGCAAGGAAAATTCCCAAGTTGTGCTTACCGGAAGTGAGCGTATGCAGGAACGTCCCATTGGGATTTTGGTAAGAGCCTTGCAAACACTGGGTGCCACTATTCATTATGAAAAAAAAGAAGGCTTCCCACCGTTGAAAATTTTAGGGAAATCCCTGCAAAAAAACCAAGTTTCCATTGCGGCCAATACCAGTAGCCAGTTTATCTCGGCCTTAATGCTGGTAGCTCCTTTACTACCCAAGGGGTTAACCCTTCAATTGGAAGGAGCGGTCACTTCGGTACCTTACATTAATATGACCCTAGCACTGCTCAAAGAATTGAGAATTGAAGGAAGGTTTTCAAAAAATCAAATTCAAATTCTTTACAAAAAATCCATTGCTCCCCAAACCGTCACCGTAGAATCAGACTGGAGCTCTGCCTCCTACTTTTACAGTATTGTAGCTCTTTCTGAAGGACTGAAGCTTACCTTGAAAAGCTACAAGAAAAACAGCTTGCAGGGAGATGCGGCCCTCTCGGAAATATATGCCGAATTGGGAGTTAAAACTACTTTTTGGGAAACCGAAAATGCCATCACACTTTCCAAAACAACAAAGGCCTTACCACATAAAGGAGTTTGGAATTTGGTGAATACGCCCGACATTGCCCAAACCATTGCGGTTACTTGTTTTGGATTGGGCATAGATTGTGAATTAACGGGCCTTCATACCCTTAAAATAAAGGAAACCGACCGCCTGGAGGCCCTAAAAACAGAATTGGAAAAATTTGGGGCTCAAATAACGGTGGACCACCAAAGTCTTCAGTTAATGGCCAGTGACGTGATTCGAGAAAACGTTACCCTTAATACCTACAACGACCACCGAATGGCCATGGCATTTGCACCCCTGGCATTAAAAACTTCCTTGACCATCGACGATTGTATGGTGGTAACCAAATCGTTCCCTACTTTTTGGGAAGATCTTTCGCATTTGGGAATTTCGGTAACACTTCAATAATAAATGGTCATTTACTTGACAACCCCCTTTTTGGAATTGTATATTTGCGCCTTCAAAAAAACACCGAATTATGGGAATGAAATTATCCAATTTTAACTTCAATTTGCCTCACGAACTTTTGGCAGAGTATCCTGCCCCCAACAGGGACGATGCCCGTTTAATGGTCTTGGATCGCAAAGCACAAACCATTGAGCACAAAATGTTCAAAGACTTAATCGATTATTTTCAGGAAGATGATGTCTTGGTGCTAAATAACACCAAGGTTTTCCCAGCGCGCCTGTTTGGAAATAAAGAAAAAACCGGAGCCCGAATTGAAGTATTCCTTTTACGCGAATTGAACTCGGAGACCCGTCTTTGGGATGTTTTGGTAGATCCTGCAAGGAAAATCCGGATTGGCAATAAACTCTATTTTGGTGATGATGAATCCTTGGTAGCTGAAGTAATTGACAACACTACTTCCCGCGGAAGGACCCTGCGCTTTTTGTTTGATGGTTCTTATGAAGAATTTAGAAACAAATTGACCGAATTGGGTGAAACACCACTTCCTAAGTACATAAAACGGGAAGTAGAACCTGAAGATGCAGAGCGTTACCAAACCATTTTTGCCAAGAATGAAGGTGCCGTTGCCGCGCCAACCGCAGGACTGCATTTTTCAAAACACCTCATGAAACGCTTAGAAATCAAAGGGGTGAATTTTGCTGAAATTACTTTGCACGTGGGGCTGGGGACCTTTAGCCCAGTTGAAGTGGAGGATCTTTCCAAGCACAAAATGGATTCGGAAGAGGTGATCATCAATTCCGAAGCCGTAAATACCATCAATTTGGGAATCCAGAAGAAGAAAAGAATCTGCTCCGTTGGGACTACCGTGATGCGGGCTTTGGAAAGTTCGGTTTCTTCAAACGCCACCCTGAACTCTTATGTAGGTTGGACAAATAAATTTATATTCCCTCCTTACGATTTTAGTATCGCCAATGCCATGGTGACCAATTTCCATACTCCCAAATCCACTTTGTTGATGATGGTTTCTGCGTTTGCAGGACACGATTTTATCAAAAAAGCGTATGCCGAAGCCATTAAGGAAAAATACCGTTTTTATACCTATGGAGATGCTATGCTTATAATTTGATGCCTCTTAGCCTCATTGTGAATCCCCATCCCTTACGGTTTGGGGATTTTTTTTAAAAGGGTGCTAATTTTGCTAAGAAAAAGAGTATCTTAGAGGTTCATAAAATTGACAACCAGCTTTTTCTGAATGAGAATTTTTTTACTTTATTTCTTTTTCATTCTTTCAGCTTCCCTTCTGTCACAAGAATTGGAACAACGTCCCATTAGTTGGGAAATTGGTTTAAGGGACATCGCTCCTATTGAATTGCCACCAATCGATTTAGTGGCTATCCAAGCAGAGGACAGTATCAACGATTTAGATAAAAGCCTTCCATGGCGCTATGGTATTTTGCGTCCCATTGTTTTGGATTTAAGGGAACAAGGCAATCTAACGGTTTTGAACAATGGCGGACACCTGTATCGTATGGCAATCAAATCGCCAAATGCAGTAAACCTTAGTGTTAATTTTGATGGCTTCTACTTGCCTAAAGGAGCGCGGCTCCAAATGTACAATCCCTCCAAAACCGATTTTTCCAAAGTATATACTGCAAACAACAACCGCTGGTCCAAATTATTAGGTTCGTGGTACATTACCGGGGACGTAATTGTATTGGAATATTACCAACCCCCTGGAATAGTAACCCCGCCCGTTCTTAAGATAGGAAACATTATCCACGGGTATCGGATGGGTAAAGTGGATGATTTGGTCAATCCTAATCCTATGCTCGGATTTGAGGATTCCGGAGATTGTAACTACGACGTCAACTGTTCGGTAGGCAGTGATTTTGAAGAACGAAAAAACAAGCTAAAAAAAGCCGTGGCTTTGTTGAATTTGGGAAATGGGCATTTGTGTTCTTCGGTATTGGTTAACAATACAGAACAAAACAAAACCCCCTATTTACTTACTGCCAATCATTGCCTTCAGGATTCTAACCCTCAGTTATGGTCAGTACGATTCAATTGGGTAAGCCCAAATCCTGTATGTGGAACGCCAGAGACAAGCACCAACGTACAGAATAACTTTACCATAAGTGGTGCAGAATTGCGTGCAAGCAATGCATTGTCCGATTTTGCCCTCGTGGAGCTCTACAGCGACATCCCCGATTCTTGGGACGTAGCCTTTGCGGGTTGGGACCGGAGTGATTCCACGCCCCTTTACGAAGTAGGCATCCACCATCCCAATGGGGACATCATGAAAGTTTGTCGAGATAATGATCCCGCGATGAAGGATATTGCCAACGGGACTAAAGTTTGGCTCATTAAGGGGCATTCCGTGGGTAATGGAAATGGTTGGGATCTTGGCACTACCGAAAGTGGTTCCTCTGGATCGCCGCTTTTCAATCAAGAAGGACGTATTATTGGACAGTTGTATGCAGGCCTTTCCTCTTGCAACGGTGTTGCAACCAATGGTGAATATGATATCTATGGGCGTTTTGCCGTTTCATGGGATGCGGGCTCCACTCCCCAAACGCGTCTAAAAGATTGGCTGGACCCCTTCAATACGGGGGTAATGGCAGTAAATACCCTTGAAAATTCACTTAATATCGGTGAATTTGAATACGAAGGCCAGTTGTCGGTGTATCCAAATCCAGCAAACGACTACGTATTCATTATGAATCCTCGATACCCTAATTTGCGTTTCGAATTATTTAATACCTTAGGCCAACTGTTGCTTTCAGGAAAGGCCTCCAATACCGAAAGTAGGCTGTCCATAGGCGATTTGTCGGAAGGCATATATTTTTTGTACCTAATCGATGAGGATTCCCAAAATGATGTTACCAAAAAAATCATCGTTCAGCGGTAGCATTTATAGTCGACAATTCTTTCCCATTGCTTTCATGGATTTGTAGTAATTTTGTGCCCATATGGCAACCGAGAAGAAGGACATTAGGGCATTATCTAAAGAGGAGCTTCGCAATTTTTTTGTACAGATTGGAGAACAGCCATTTCGGGGGAACCAAGTGTATGAGTGGTTGTGGAATAAAGGAGTGCACACTTTCGATGCCATGACAAACATTTCCATGGAAATTCGCACTGCCCTTGAAGCAGCGTTTACCATCAATCATATTGCGGTAGATACCCTCCAAAAAAGTGAAGATGGCACCATTAAAAATGCAGTGCGTTTGCACGATGGTTTGGTGGTGGAGTCGGTATTGATTCCAGTCAAAAACCGTACAACGGCCTGTGTTTCATCCCAAGTGGGTTGTAGCTTGGACTGTACGTTCTGCGCTACTGCCCGGTTGAAGCGTATGCGCAATCTCAATCCCGATGAAATTTACGATCAAGTAATGGCCATTCATAGGGAAAGTTTACTATACCACAACCGACCCCTCTCCAACATTGTGTTTATGGGAATGGGAGAACCCCTCATGAACTATAAAAACGTGCTGGAATCCATAGAGAAAATTACCAGTGATGAAGGTCTGGGGATGTCGCCCAAACGCATCACGCTTTCTACTTCTGGGGTGCCAAAAATGATTAAAAAGTTGGCCGACGATGAAGTAAAGTTCAAATTGGCGGTTTCTTTGCATTCCGCCATTCAGCAAACCCGGGAACAAATTATGCCTTTTGCCAAAAGCTTCACCTTAACCGATTTGCGGGAATCCTTGGAATATTGGTATGCCAAGACCAAAAGTCGGGTAACCTACGAATATGTGGTGTGGGAAGGAGTCAATGATGCATTTCATGATATGGAAGCCTTGGTAAAGTTTTGCCAATACGTTCCATGCAAAGTGAATTTGATTGAGTACAATCCCATCGATGGTGGAACCTTCAAGCAAGCTTCAGAGCAGGTAATCCATCAGTATATCGAACAGCTAGAAGTCAGTAGGATTCCAGTTACCGTCCGTCGAAGCCGTGGCAAGGATATCGATGCGGCCTGTGGGCAATTGGCCAATAAGCATTAAGAGAAACAGGGTCTTGCATGTTGAAAATGATGATACGGTAAACACTACGGATTTTTGTGGTTGCAATCTGTTGGGATAACCCTTTGTCATTTGCTATTTTAACTTAATTTTGGTGTTTGTAGATGAAAATCGTTTCCCAGATCAAACAGCCCATTGAGCAGGAGATGGAACTTTTCGAAAAAAAGTTCTATCAGTCCATGTCTACTCATGTGGCACTTTTGAATCGTATTACCCACTATGTAGTAAACCGTAAAGGGAAACAGATGCGCCCCATGTTTGTATTCCTCATCGCTAAAATGTGCAACCATGGGCAAGTAAACGAACGTACCTATCGTGGAGCTTCCGTCTTGGAACTGATTCATACAGCCACCTTAGTACACGACGACGTGGTGGACGATAGTAACCGTCGCCGTGGGTTTTTCTCCATCAATGCCCTTTGGAAAAATAAAATAGCGGTTCTTGTGGGGGATTATCTGTTGTCCAAAGGTTTGTTGCTGTCAATCGATCATGATGATTTTGATTTGCTTAAAATCATTTCCGTAGCAGTGCGGGAAATGAGCGAAGGCGAATTACTCCAGATTGAGAAGGCCCGAAGACTGGACATCACAGAGGAAGTGTATTTTGACATCATTCGTCAAAAAACGGCCACTTTAATAGCATCTTGCTGTGCCATGGGTGCCCAATCCGTACATGCGCCAGAAGCCCAAGTAGCAACCTTGCGGAAATTTGGAGAGCTCATTGGCATGGCGTTTCAGATTAAGGACGATCTTTTTGATTATGGTGAGGATACCATTGGTAAGCCCATTGGCATTGACATTAAGGAAAAGAAAATGACCCTGCCCCTCATCCATGCCCTTAATGTTGGAACCAAGGAAGAACACGATTGGCTTATCAATTCGGTAAAAAACCACAATAGGGACAAAAAGCGTCGGGACGCTGTGATAGCCAAAGTCAAGGCCCTTGGCGGATTGGACTATGCCATTGGTCAAATGAAGGATTATCAGCGTCAAGCGTTGGAGTTGCTTCGGGAATATCCCCCCTCTCCCTATAAAGAGGCCTTGGAGTTGATGGTGAACTACGTCATCGACCGAAAAAAATAATTTAGGCAGACAACCTTTTTAAACCACGTTGCGTCTTAATGGTAAAGCAACAATACTAGCATTTTTGGAGTGCGCATCATTTCACTACATAAAGATTACAAAAAAGTCATAGCCAAGGCCAAGGAAGGCAATCGTAGAGCCCAGCATGAAATGTATGAATTGTTTGCACCCAAAATGTTAAGTGTTTGTAGGCAATACCTGAAAAGGGAAGATCTTGCCGAGGAGGCAATGCTCAATGGATTTTTGAAAGTATTCACGCACCTAGGATCGTATCGGTTTGAGGGAAGTTTTGAGGGATGGATCCGCAGGATCATGGTAAACGAGTCCATTTCCATGTTGCGAAAAGAGCAAAAATTGTTTTTTGAAGAGGAAGAAGCCTTGGAATATTCTAAAGAACATGCTACCTATATTGAAACCGAACTTGAGGTAAATGAAATACAGAAAATGATCGACGCCCTTCCCGAAGGCTACAAAACTGTTTTTGTGCTGTATGTGGTGGAAGGGTACAAACACAGTGAGATTGCTGAGTTGCTTCACATTTCGGAAAACACTTCCAAAACACAATTATTCAAGGCAAGGAAAATGCTCCAAAATTCATTAATGCAAGAAAATATCCACAGTTATGGCACCCCTTAAATTTGAAGAAAACATCCGCGAAAAATTACAGGAACGGGAATTGCAACCCAGCAAGGAAAGCTGGGGAAAACTTTCAACACAATTAGACGCAAGGCTTCCTGAAAAAAAGCGCAGCACCTTTATTTGGGTGGCCGTTGCTGCAAGTTTTGTTGGGATTCTCTTATTAACAGCCCTTTGGATGCAAAAATCCAGCACTTCAACCCAATTGGTGGAGGAAGCACCCCCTTCCAAAGCCCTTGATGGTACCGAAATGCCAACTGTAATACCCGATGAAGTACTAGCGAATATAGAACAGGTGGATGCTTCGGGTCAAGATTCCAATCGCAATGGGCAGGACCTCGCCAATTCAGGAAACAACGCCAAATCGGTTGTGGTCAATTCAAAGCAACCAATTGTTAAAACTAATGACCAATTGTTGCCAAATGCCAAAAAGGATGGGATCATTGCCCTCAATACTGGGCAGCCAGAAAACAAAAGCAGTGTGGAGGCCCCTTCAGAAACCAATTTTATTGATCAAAAAGTGAAGGAAGTAGTAGCCAGTGTTCAGAAAATCCAAGGTGAAAACCAAACCGTAACCCTCGATGAAATTGATGCCCTTTTGGCCAAAGCCCAACGGGACATTGCTACCAATAGGATCCTCAATTCCAATACCCAAAAGATAGATGCTGCAGCCCTGCTGATGGATGTGGAAAGTGAGCTCCAGCGCAGTTTCAGGGATCGGGTTTTTGAAGCATTAGGAGAAGGATACCTTAAAGTGCGAACTGCCATGGCCGAGCGAAACAATTAAAATTACATTCATCAATCACCCTTAATCATTTAATTACGAACAGTATGAGAATCATTACCTTAAACATTGCCTTGGCAATGTGGTTACTTGCTGTGTTTTATGGTCATGCACAGCAAACGACCGTCGAGAATTTGGAAGCTTCCAAGGAAGCCATCATCAATGAAGAAAAAGACCTTTTAAAGGACGAAGTAGCAAACATCAATCAACGGTTGGAGAACAATGAAATAACCGAAGAAGAAGCCAATCGGTTGAAACAGGAAGCTGCCGAAAAGCACGCGCTAAATATCGAAAATCGCTTGGCCATTGTCGACAACAAGATTGCTTTGGTTGAGCGAAACAAAACTACAGACGTTATCGATGACGAGGATCGTGCCGTACTTCGGATAGGGCTGGGGAACAAAGATAAGGACGGATTTATTTTCTTGGGAAAAAAATACAAGGAGCGCAAATACGACCGACGCACCACCAGCGATTTTGTTTTGGCATTTGGACTTAACAATGCCATAGGCGATGGGCAATCTTTGAACGATAGTGATTTCAAGATTGGAGGTAGCCGTTTCGCCGAGATTGGTTGGACTTGGCGCACCCGGGTGTTCAAGAACACCAACTGGTTACGAATCAAATATGGGTTTTCATTTCAATTTAATGGGTTGAAACCTTCAGATAACCGCTATTTTGTGGATACGGGAGACCAGACCGAACTTCAAGAGTTTCCTGGCAATCTGGACAAATCCAAATTTAGGGTAGATTATTTGGTAGCTCCTGTATTTTTTGAAGTTGGCCCTTCAAAAAAAATCGAGCACGAAAACTATTTTCGGTATTCCACCTACAACAAAGTAAAATTGGGTCTAGGTGGCTATGCAGGCCTTAATTTGGGAGCACGCCAAAAACTGAAGTTTGAAGAAGATGGGGAGCACATCAAACAAAAACTAAAGGCCAATTACAATACCAACAATGTGGTCTATGGCTTGGCCGCTTACGTAGGGTGGAGGGATGTTGCTTTATATGCCAAGTACGACCTCAATCCCATTTTTAAGGATAACCCTGTGGATTTGCACAATGTGTCCTTGGGGCTTCGCTTTGATATGGATTAGCCAAGGTGTTTGACACCTCATTAAAGGCTTCCCAAGGGAGGCCTTTTTGTGTTTAAAATTGTATTTTTACGGTTTAGAACCCATTTCAGTTTGATTTCAAAAATTACCATCGATCAAGTATTTGACACGGCCCGTGTGGAAGAGGTTGTTGGCGATTTTGTGCAGTTGAAAAAATCGGGAAGCAACTACAAAGGATTAAGCCCTTTCACCAATGAGAAAACGCCTAGTTTTATGGTTTCTCCGGTGAAACAAATCTGGAAGGATTTTTCCAGCGGTAAAGGAGGCAACGTGGTGGCCTTCCTGATGGAACACGAACATTTTACCTATCCTGAGGCCATTAAGTACCTGGCCAAGAAATACGGAATCGAGATTGAAGAAACCCAACAAACGGACGAAGAGAAGGATGAAGCCAACGAACGGGAAAGCCTGTACTTGATCAATGAGTTTGCCAGGGATTTTTTTAATGAATCCCTTACCGATACGGATTCGGGTAAGGCCATTGGGCTCACGTATTTTAAAGAGCGGGGATTTACTTCAGAAACCATTCAGAAATTTCAGCTAGGATATGCCCTGGATGCGTGGGATGCCTTTACTTCCGAAGCACTCAAGAAAGGGTACCAGCTTTCTTATTTGGAAAAAACCGGACTGACCATTGTTAAAGGCGATAAACAGTTCGATCGGTTCAAAGGACGCGTCATTTTTCCGATCCATAGCTTAAGCGGAAGGGTCTTGGGTTTTGGCGGCCGTATTTTGACAAACGACAAAAAATCGGCAAAATACCTCAACTCGCCAGAAAGTGAAGTGTACCACAAAAGCAAGGTACTTTACGGCATCTACTTTGCCAAGCAAACCATTGCAAAAGAAGACAATTGTTATTTGGTGGAAGGATATACTGATGTCATTCAAATGCATCAGTCGGGTATCGAGAACGTGGTATCCTCTTCGGGAACGGCTTTGACACCCGAACAAATAAGATTGATTCACCGATTGACCAAAAACGTTACCCTGCTTTTTGACGGTGATGCGGCAGGACTTAGGGCTTCACTTAGAGGGGTCGACCTTATTTTGGAACAGGGGCTTAACGTGCGTATCTGTACCTTCCCCGAGGGAGAGGATCCCGATAGTTTTGCACGAAGCCATTCTTTGGAGGAATTAACAGTGTACCTCGAGGAAAATGCCTGGGATTTCATCAATTTCAAAGCATCCCTTTTGGCCAAGGAAACCAAGAACGATCCCATCAAGAAGGCAGAGACCATTCGCGATATGGTGACCAGTATTTCCAAGATTCCCGATCATATTAAGCAAGAGGTGTATTTGAAGGAATGCGCTCGAATTATGGATATTAGTGAAGAGGTATTGTTCAGTACCTTGGCCCAAATGCTTCAGAAGGAACAGCGGGATGCTTCCAAGAGAAAAGCCCAAGATGCGGTTTCGATGCAAGTGGTGCCCCCGGAAAGGGAAGTTTTGGAGAAAGTGGATTTTCTATTTGAATTGGAACAAAAAATCATTGAGCTATTGCTCTTATATGGCGATATGGAGGAAGCGTTTGAAGAGTTGGTTATGGAAACTTCCGATTCGGGAAAAATTGTCTTTAAGCCGGAGTGGGTGAAAGCAAAGGTTTTTGAAAAAATTTACCTGGATTTACAGGAAGATGAAATCGAGTTTACCAATGAGGCATTCCAAAAGTTGTATTTCGACATCATCAATAAATACCACCAGGAGGGCTCCCTTAAATTAGATCATTTTGTGCAAGAACTTCCAGCAGCGTTTTCGGAAATAGTTACCCATATTTTAATGGACGAGGAGAAGCACCAATTGCACCATTGGGACCGCAGGGAAATTTATGTAAAAGACAAAAAACAGGGAATTTCACAAATGGTGAGCGAAACCATTTTGAATTTAAGGCGCCATTTGGTAAACCTTAAAATTAAAAATCTTGCTGAGAGTCCTGTAGAAAATGGAGCTTACGTGGACCGTAACATCCCGGAAGAGGTTCAGGATTACAATAAACTGAGAGATATTTTAGCCAACCGGTTGCGTCGCGTAGTTTAATTCCCAAATTGAAACATGCGCGATTGGTTGATCAAATCAGCCAGGTTGTCAACCTTTAATTTTTTAAGCAATCGCGTTTTGTAAGTACTCACCGTCTTTTCGTTGATGTCTAAGGCATTGGCAATGTCCTTATTGCGCTTACCGCTAGAGAGTAGGTTGAGTACCTCTATTTCCCTTGACGACAATTTTTTGTAACGGCTAATAGCACTGGACTCTCCCACATTCCTACTGGTAAAGGTAGTGGTCAATTCTTCGTTGAGGAAGATGCCGCCTTTGGCTATTTGCTTGAGGGCTTTTATAAAGAGTTTGGTGGATGCTGTTTTTGAAACATAGCCTGCTGCCCCCGATTTGATGGCCCGAAGTGCATAGATCTCTTCAGGATGCTGCGAAAAAATCATTATTCTAGTAGCAGGAAATTCGGTTTTGATACTCCTCAAGACATTGATTCCATTAATTTGGGGCATATCAATCTCCATGATTAAAATATCGGGCTTGATGCTTTCAAGGCTTTCAAATAATTCCTCCCCGTTATTGGCCTTTCCTACAATAGTAAAATCATTCGATTTTTTTAGCATACAAGAAATCCCCTTTCTCGTCACAGGGTGATGATCTGCAATAACTATTTTCTTCATTCTATATCCTAATGTTTTTAAAACACTTAAAAACTGGGGACAATGAAATTAAGTGTGAGGTTTTGTAATATTTATACTACAAAATCAAAACTATGAAAAAGTGCTAACGCGGAATTTATTTTTCGTCCAACAACATGAAAATTCGTTGAAGAACGGATTATTGCTTCCATAAGGAAGGGATTTCACAAACAGGGATGGGGATCATCTTATGACGGTTGGCTTGGTGTAAATGGACAAAGAGTTCGAACACCTTTTTTTCACGTCCGTCGAAGTCCTTGGCAGTCATGCCCAGGTCTTTCATTTTCATCGCCCATTCAAGTTCGTCATAGCTAGCTCCCAATTGGTCTTCATCGGTCCTACTGTCGCCAAAAAGGCCATCGGTTGGAGCTGCTTCCATGATCGAATTCGGAACTTTCAAAAATGAACCCAGTGCGTATACTTCACTTTTCATCAAGTCGGCTATGGGGCTTAAATCTACACCGCCATCCCCGTATTTGGTGTAAAAACCTACTCCAAAATCTTCCACTTTATTGCCCGTTCCGGCAACAAGGTATCGATGCAATCCAGCAAAATAATAAAGTGTTGTCATGCGTAAGCGAGCTCGCGTATTGGCCAAGCTTAAGTCTAGGGAAGGGTCGTTTTCGGTTTGTGGCGCTTGCTTTTTGAATTCTTCAAAGACTGGTGTTAAATCGACTCGCACATCGCTTACATTGGCAAACCGTTCCTTCAATTGTGTTATGTGTTCTTGCGCCCTTGTAACCTGTGAAGTAGCTTGGTGAATGGGCATTTCCACACATAACGTACGCATGCCGGTTAAGGCACACAGACTGGATGTTACCGCCGAATCTATGCCGCCACTAACACCCACAACAAATCCTTCCATTTTTGCATTTGTGGCATACTCTTTTAACCAATTGCTAATGTGTAAGGTAACTTTTTCAGTGTGCATAAGCGATGCTGTGTTTTAAAAAAAAGATTAATGGTACCTTTGCCTTGCACAAAGGTAGGCAACAAAATTTAAAATAAACCTTTCCGTTATTTATGAAATGCCCATTAACAAGATTTGCAAACCTGTCGATGATGATTGATAAGGGCATTCCATCTTTCACTTTATCAAATATTTTATACAGATGAAAACATTCCATTGGGTGAAAGTACTTTTGGTGGCGTTTGTGGTGGTATTCATAAGCTCGTGCGACTCAAAGTCGAAGCTGGAAAAAACCATTGGCTCAATTCCTGTAGACCTAAACATTGTACGTTTTGATACTATTTTTGCCCATGCAGAAATTTCTGGTCTGCCCCAGTTGAAAAAAGAGTTTCCCTTTTTCTTTCCGGAATCGTACGCAGACAGCATCTGGGAAATGAAACTTGGCGATACCCTCCAAGCACAGTTGGAAGAAGAGGTGATGAAGGTCTTTCCTAATAACGACAAGTTAGAGGTTCCACTTGTTTCACTTTTCCAACACATCCAATATTATGTTCCCAAAATACAAGTGCCTCGGGTCTATACCACAACTTCTGATGTCGATTACCGCAACAGCGTTTTTGCTAATGATACCCTACTTATCCTAGCCTTGGACAATTACCTTGGTAGCGATCACTTTTTTTATGAAGGAATCTCCAAGTACATCTCCAAAGAGATGAAGCCTTCCCAGTTAATGCCAAACGTAGCATCGGTATACGCACGACACTTGATTGTTCCTTCTACAGAGCGTACTTTTTTGGCGCAAATGATTTATTATGGAAAAGAATTGTACCTAAAGGACCTATGGCTTCCTGAGGTTTCCGATTCGGAAAAAATAGGGTATACGGAAGCGGAAATCGCATGGGCTGAAGCAAATGAGACGGAAATTTGGCGCTATTTTGTTGAAAATGAATTGCTTTTCAGTACCGATCCCAAATTGTCCCAACGGTTTATTTTGCCGGCCCCTTTTTCAAAATTTAATTTGGAAATCGACAACGAATCTCCAGGAATGATTGGAAAATGGGTGGGTTGGCAAATTGTTAGGTCATATATGAAGGAGCGCCCTGTTTCCATCAATCAATTGCTGCAAAAACAACCCAGCGATATCTTTCAAAATTCTAAATACAAACCAAAAAAATGACGAAAATAACCTCTGAGATTACCCTTACGGTAACCATGGACGAAAATAGGATTCCGGAGAAATTGCACTGGAATGCCCCCGATGGAGGTGTGGAGCGTATGGAAAGCAAAGCCATGCTACTATCGGTTTGGGACAGCAAAGCCAAAGAAGCCCTGCGAATTGATTTGTGGACCAAGGACATGCCTTTGGACGAAATGAAGCTGTTTTTTTATCAAACACTTACTTCCATGGCCAATACCTACCAACGTGCAACCAACGATGAAAAAATGGCAGCTACCATGCGGGATTTCTGCGATTATTTTGCGGAGAAGCTGGAGTTAAAGTAAAAGATGGGATTCATTTTTGTTTACAATGTTTCTCGTCATTATTTGGACTCCATTTTTGGAAATCACCGTCAATTTATCGGTCCAGAAGTGTGTAAACTTTTCGCATTCACCAAAACCCTCTCTTCTGAACGTGCAGCGTGGAAAAACTTTCGGGAAAGTAGCCAAATACCAATGCGGTTTTTTTATTCCAATGAATGGTTTACCGAATGGCACACTAAATTTCATTATGAAATGCTCCCACTTATTCTTTTGGAAGATAGGAGCGGAAAGAAGGAATTGTTTATGGGCGCTTCTGAAATAAATGCCATAGCATCGGTAGATGAATTTATAATTGAAATTAAAGAGCGCTTAAAGAATCATTGAGTTTGTCGATGTATTCAAGCAACGACTCCCTACCCAAGCTATTCTGGGATGAGGTAATGAAGTATTGCGGCATTTCCTCCCAGCTTTCCAACATTTTAAGTTCGTACGCTTTTAGGTTTCTTTCCAACGCCATTGGCTTTAATTTATCGGCCTTGGTAAAAACAATGTTGAAGGGAATTTGGCTTTCACCAAGCCATTCCATGAACGCTAAATCGATGGGTTGCGGCTCGTGACGGCAGTCTATTAATACAAAACCTAAAACAAGTTGTTGCCGTTTTTCAAAGTATTGGGTAATAAATTTCTGAAATGTTTTTTTGCTGGATTTTGATACCCTTGCATAGCCGTAACCGGGTAGATCTACCAAATACCAATTTTTATTGATTAGAAAATGATTGATGAGTTGGGTTTTTCCTGGCCGACCACTAGTTTTGGCAAGACTTTTACGTTGCATCAACATGTTGATGAGGGAAGATTTTCCCACATTGGACCTGCCTATAAAGGCGTATTCGGGGAAACGGCCTTTGGGACACTGTGCAACATCGCTGTTGCTCATCACAAATTCTGCTGAGGAAATTTTCATGTAGGAAAATTAAAATCCGCGATCCCGTAACCAGTCGTATAAAATTTTATTGAACGCATCGGGGTGTTCCATCATGGCAGCATGGCCACATTTATCAATCCAAAAAAGGTCGGAATCTGGCAACAATTCGTGAAATTCCTCGGCAACTTCCGGAGGTGTTACCGTATCGTTTCGGCCCCAAATAATGCAAGTTGGATTTGGCATGTGGGGCAAATCTTTTGCCATATTGTGACGAATGGCACTTTTTGCGATGGAAAGGGTCCTAATTAGCTTGTTTCGATCATTGACACTGGCATAGACTTCATCAACAATTTCCTTGGTCGCTACAGCAGGATCATAAAAGACGTTTTCGGCTTTCTGTTTGATGTATTCATAGTCCCCACGCTTTGGATAGGTTTCGCCCATGGCGCTTTCATAGAGCCCGGAACTTCCTGTAATTACGAGTGCTTTCACTTTGTGGGGGTATAATTTTGTCACCATAAGGCCGATGTGTCCACCTAGGGAATTTCCTAAAAGAATCACTCGGTCGTACCCTTTATAGTCAATAAATTTTGCCACAAAAATGGCAATGTTCTTTACATTGGTTTTTAGGATGGGCATGGCATAAATAGGGAGTTCGGGAATGACAACCTTATACCCTTTTTTTGGAAAAAAATCCACCACACCATCAAAATTGCTCAACCCTCCCATGAGTCCGTGCATGATCACAATAGGAGTTCCTTCACCTATTTCAAGGTAGGAATATTTGCCTTCTTTCTTGAGGGGGTATGCCATAAGAATTCTTAAAACCTAAAGCAAAAGTAAACAAATTTTACCGAAACCTAACCAAGCAAAACTGCTTGAGAACTTTAAGAGGTTACGATCCATTGGAAGAGGGGCCTTTCATTTTTATCGCAGTTGAAATGCTCCAAAACCAAGCGCAGTGGTAAAACTTATCAACAAAGTGGTAAAAAGTGGTAAAAAGTGGGATTTTTCATTTATATTTGATTTCAATAATCCATTCAGAAATACAAATGCTAAATCTCATTGGGACATACCATTGCAAGGCTGATACGAAAGGACGGGTCATGGTTCCGGCCGACTTGAAAAAGCAGTTGGCGCCCGTAGCCACTTCCGGGTTTGTGATTAAGCGTGCGGTATTTCAGCCTTGCCTGGAACTCTATCCCATGGAGGAATGGCAAAAATTGATGGAGAAGGTAAGTTCCCTGAACCGTTTCAATCGAAAAAATAACGACTTCATCCGTCGGTTTACTGCGGGGGTCCGAACCGTTGAAATGGATGCAACAGGACGCCTAAATATTCCAAGGGACTTGATGGCGTTTGCCGGTATTGGGAAAGAGATTGTGGTCTCTTCTGCCATTACCATCGTGGAAATCTGGGACCGTGAAAAATATGAAAAGGCAATTGATGACGCCGCTAACGATTTTGCCGATTTGGCAGAAGAAGTGATGGGGAATGCCAAGGAGAAGGACGATGGAGTATCATAACCCGGTTTTGCTGAAGGAGTCCGTAGATGGTCTCAACATCCAACCTGGCGGGGTTTATGTGGATGTTACCTTTGGCGGCGGCGGACACTCCATGGAAATCCTTAAGCGACTCAATGAAAAAGGAAAGTTATTGGCTTTCGATCAAGATAAAGACGCTCTTAAAAATGCTATCGACGATCCGCGTTTCATGCTCATCAATGAAAACTTTAGGTTCCTGAAGCGATTCCTTCGTTTTTACGGGCATACTTCAGTGGATGGGATATTGGGAGACTTTGGGGTCTCTTCACATCAATTTGATGAGCCTGAGCGTGGGTTTTCGACAAGATTCGAATCGGTTTTGGACATGCGCATGAACCAGCATGCAGCACTATCGGCAGTAGAGGTAATCAATGATTATGACGAAAAAAATCTTCGGAAAATCCTTTTGGAGTATGGCGAATTACGAGCTGCGGCTGGTATGGCCCGTATGATTGTAACCTTTCGAAAAACAAAGCCCATCACAACCAGCGAGCAACTGAAGGCCGCTTTGGGCAAGTTTGTACCCAAGCACAAGGAACATAAAATTTTGGCGCAGGTGTTCCAGGCCATACGCATTGAAGTAAACCAAGAATTGGAGGTATTAAAAGAGTTTTTATTACAAACAACAGAAGTCTTGAAAACGGGAGGGCGTTTGAGTTTGATTTCCTACCATTCGTTGGAAGACCGGCTGGTAAAGCGCTTTATGCGCAATGGGCTGTTTGAGGGAGAGCCGGAAAAAGATATTTACGGAAGGGCCGAAGTTCCTTTCAGGGCCATAGGGAAGTTTATCGTTCCTTCAGAGGAAGAGATTTCACGGAATAGCAGGGCACGCAGTGCCAAACTTAGGATTGCGGAAAAATAGCATGAAAAAGAGCTTTTACCATATCATTAAAGGAACGTTTTTGGTAAGTGATGATGCCTTTAAAAATTGGCGGTTCATCATTTTCCTTTCCGTATTGGCACTTGTCATGATCGCAAGCTCGCATCAAGCCGATAAAAAAGTACATGAAATTGCCAATCTCAACAATGAAGTTAAGGAGTTGAAAAGTGAATACGTAGATGTGCGCATGCAACTGATGCGCGCCAAAATGGAAACACGAATTATTAATGCTATGGAAAGCAGGGGGTTATTTCCCTCTGAAATCCCACCACAAAAAATCATCATTAAAAAAGGAACCAAGTAGTGGCCGTATCGGAAAGAAACATATTGAATCGGTTTTATTTTGTAGCAGGGGGGATGTTCATTTTTGCAGCGCTCATTGTGTACAAATTGGTAGCGATTCAGTTTGTGGAAGGCGATAAATATAGGGAGTTGGCCACGCTCAATACCACCCATAACTTTGTAATTCCTGCAAACCGGGGAAATATTTTTGCGGACGATGGAAGTTTACTGGCTACTTCTGTTCCAAAGTATGACATTCGTTTTGACGCTGTAACGGTAACCTCGGAAGATTTCAATGCGCAATTACAGCCCCTTTGCAAAGAACTGTCCCAGCTCTTCAACAAACCGGTCTCCCATTATCAAGCCATGTTTCGTAAAGCCCGTGCCGATGGCAATCGGTACCTATTGGTTGCCAAGGGGCTGGGCTATTCCGATTACATCAAGGTAAAGCACATGCCTTTGTTCAACAAAGGGCCTTATAGGGGCGGAATAATAGTAGAACAACACACTGTAAGGGAACACCCTCTTGGAAAGATTGGGGAACGTTTGGTTGGAAATCAGGCCAATGAAAAGGGAATTTACGAGGTGGGTTTTGAAGGGGCATTCGATGCTTTTTTGAAAGGGAAGAACGGCCAACGGATGAAGCAAAAAATTGCACAAGGGCAGTGGAAACCTGTTTCAGACGAAAACGAAGTAGAACCTCAAGATGGTTTCGATATCCTAACAACAATCAATGTAAACATCCAGGACATTGCCCATCATGCCCTCCTGAAACAAATGGAGTATTACGAAGCCGATCATGGTTGTGTGATTGTGATGGAAGTTAAAACAGGCGAGGTAAAGGCGATTTCCAATTTGGGCCGTACCCGTGCTGGAACGTATTATGAAAAATTTAATTACGCTATTTGGGAAAGCCATGAACCAGGCTCTACATTCAAAACCATGGCTTTTATGGCCGCTTTGGAAGATCGTGTTATTGATACTGCAACAGTAGTAGATACCCGATTGGGGAGCAAACCATTTTATGGGCGTACCATTACTGATACCAAAGGCCATGGAAAAATTTCAGCAGCCAAGGCATTAGAGGTTTCTTCCAACATTGGTTTGGCCACAATCGTAGATGACCACTACGCCAAAACCCCACAAAAATTTATTGATCATTTTAAAGATTGGCATCTTAACCAACCACTTGGGATTCCCATCAATGGAGAAGGAAAACCCGAAATCCCCGAACCAGGAGACAAAAAGTGGAGCAAAAATGCATTACCGTCCATGGCCTATGGATATAATTTAAAAATTACCCCGCTCCAAACCCTTGCTTTTTATAACGCCATAGCCAACAACGGCACGCTTGTAAAACCTAGGTTTATTAAGGAAATTAGAAGGTCCAACCAAAAGACGGAGAAGTTTGACGCCGAAATTATAAACCCAAAAATTTGTTCAGATAAAACCCTTTCAGAAATACAGGACATCCTTAAGAACATCGTTCAACGTGGTACAGGGAAGAGCCTTTATTCGGAAAACTTCCCGATGGCTGGCAAAACTGGTACGGCACGGACTGAATACTGGATTGAGGGCTGGGATAAAGACCGAAAATACATTTCCTCCTTTTCTGGTTATTTTCCGGCAGACAATCCCAAGTATTCGTGCATTGTAGTCATCCACAAGCCAAGTACCAAAAAGGGCTATTATGGTGCTGATGTTACGGGGCCGGTTTTCAAAAGAATTGCCCAAAAAATATATACGGATACTCCATTAATTGATGAAGTAAGTGAAAAAACACCCGTGCTTCCTTCTGTGGCATCCGATTATGATAGGTATGGAAAAAAACTGCGCGAAAATGCACGGCAAGTACCCGATGTGATTGGCATGACGGCCATGGATGCTATTTCGTTGCTTGAAAACCTGGGAATGAAGGTCATTGCCCAAGGGCAAGGTGAAGTCGTTCAACAATCCATTCCCTCCGGTCAACCCATCCGTAAAGGACAACAAATAATACTCAATCTATCTTGACCGTATTAAAGGACATATTGTACAAGGTAACCCTTGAAAAAATAGTAGGGGATACCTCGGTGGCCATTCATAATATCGAATTCGATTCGCGAAAAGTAGGGCTTAACGATGTTTTTGTGGCACTTAAGGGAATGCTCTCGGACGGACATCAATTTCTAAAGATGGCTGCAGATAAAGGGGCATTGGCCATTGTATGTGAACAATTGCCCGAAAGCTTCATTAATGGCATTACTTACGTACAGGTGCCCGACACCCACAAGGCATTGGCCATCATGGCAGCCAATTATTATGACAACCCCTCGGAAGCGCTTTATTTGGTTGGGGTTACCGGAACTAACGGTAAAACCACCATCGCTACTTTATTATACCAATTGTTTACCAAAGCAGGTTATGCTACCGGCTTATTGTCTACAGTAAACATTAAAGTGGCTAACAAATCGTATCCTGCTACACACACAACGCCCGATTCCTTAACCATTAACCGATACCTAAGGGAAATGGTCGATCAGGGATTGGCCTATTGTTTTATGGAAGTCAGTTCGCACGGCATCGATCAAAAACGTACCGAGCATTTAAAATTTGCAGGAGGCATTTTTACCAACTTATCCCACGATCATTTGGACTACCATAAGGATTTCAAGAGCTATAGGGATGTAAAGAAATCCTTTTTTGACGCCTTGCCAAAGTCGGCATTTGCCCTTGCCAATTTTGACGATAAAAACGGCCCTGTAATGCTTCAGAATACCAAGGCCAAAAAATATACCTACGCGTTGAAATCACTTGCCGATTATAAGGCTCAGATTTTGGAAAACCAATTCAACGGGATGTTGTTGAAAATTGACAATCAAGAACTTTGGGTAAAGCTCATAGGACATTTCAACGCCTACAATTTACTGGCAATTTATGCCACCGCAGACCTTTTGGGATTGGAACGTATCGAAACCCTAAAACTCATGAGTACTTTGGAAAGTGTAGAAGGTCGGTTTCAATATGCCGTTTCCAATAGTCAAATTACTGCCATTGTAGACTATGCCCATACCCCTGATGCTTTGAAGAACGTATTGGAGACCATCAATACCATTCGAACTGGAAATGAAGCAGTGATTACGGTAGTAGGTTGTGGCGGGGATCGCGATGCCGAGAAACGCCCAAAAATGGGACTGATTGCATCGTTATTGAGTACCAAGGTCATTTTTACCAGCGACAACCCTAGAAGTGAAGATCCGGAAGCAATCATAGCAGCTATTGAAAGGGGAGTGCCTGCAGAACATTTCAAAAAAACTTTGTCCATTACTGACAGGAAGCAAGCTATTAAAACTGCCTGCCAGATGGCACATGCCGGCGATATTGTTCTGATAGCTGGAAAAGGACATGAAACCTATCAGGAAGTAAAAGGAAAGCGCTTTGATTTTGATGATTTTAAAATTGTGAACCAAATGCTAACCGACTTAAACAAGTAAGATGCTGTACTATTTGTTCGATTTTCTTGAAAAAACCTATAACGTCCCCGGGGCTGGCCTGTTTCAGTTTATCACCTTTAGGGCCGCATTGGCCGTGATGCTCTCATTGTTTATTGCAACGGTATATGGGAAGAAAATCATCTTGTTGTTGCAAAGAAAACAAGTTGGTGAAACCATCCGTAATCTGGGACTGGAAGGCCAGAATGAAAAAGCGGGTACTCCAACTATGGGAGGTATCATCATTATTCTGGCTACCATTGTGCCCGTACTCCTATTTGCCAAGCTTGAAAACATTTACGTAATCATGCTGCTAATTACCACCGTTTGGATGGGAACCATCGGGTTTATTGACGATTACATCAAAAAATTCAAGAAAGATAAAGCTGGGCTACCGGGAAAATTCAAGGTGTTTGGACAAGTAGGTTTGGGGATCATTGTTGGTGCCACCATGTATTTTCATGACGATATTACAGTACGTCGCGAAAAATTGGACGTGCCCCATCAGGTTGCCCAAAATGCGAGTAACGATTTTTACGCCGAAGAAAAAACGTTGTTAACGACCCTTCCCTTTGTTAAAGACAATGAAATCAATTATGAAAAATTGGTCACTTGGATGGGAGACGATTACAAAAAGTATGCGTGGATTATTTTCATACCCATCGTCATTTTTATCATCACTGCAGTTTCCAATGGAGCCAATTTAACCGATGGAATCGACGGACTTGCTGCGGGAAGCTCGGCGATCATTGGGGTAACCCTGGCCATATTTGCCTGGGTTTCCGGTAACGTAATTTTTTCCGATTACCTAAACATCATGTACATCCCCAATACCGGTGAGTTGACCATTTTTATCATGTCTTTTGTGGGAGCCCTTATTGGCTTTTTGTGGTACAATACCTACCCAGCCCAAGTTTTTATGGGCGATACGGGAAGTTTGACCATTGGAGGGATCATTGCTGTCATTGCCATTGCCATACGCAAGGAATGGCTCATTCCTATCCTCTGCGGAATTTTCTTGATGGAAAACCTATCAGTGGTATTGCAAGTAAGCTGGTTCAAGTATACCAAGAAGAAATACGGGGAGGGCCGACGGATTTTTCGAATGTCACCCTTACACCATCATTACCAAATAAAAGGATACCATGAAAGTAAGATCGTAACACGCTTTTGGATTGTAGGGATTGTATTGGCCGTATTAACAATTGTAACGCTTAAAATTAGATAACCGTGGCGGGGCGTTTGGTCATTTTGGGAGCAGGCGAGAGCGGAGTAGGCACGGCCATTTTAGGAAAGAAAAAAGGATACGAAGTTTTTGTTTCCGACTTCGGAAAAATAAAGGAAACCTATAAAAACGTTCTTGAATATCATGCAGTGGAATGGGAAGAAGGAGGGCATACGGAAGCAAAAATTCTTGTTGCGGAAGTGGTTATGAAGAGTCCGGGGATTCCAGACCATGCTCCTATTGTAATTAAACTCAGGAATGCTGGGATAAAAGTCATTTCTGAAATTGAGTTTGCATCACATTTTACAGATGCGAAAATAATTGGGATTACAGGAAGCAATGGAAAAACCACCACTACCACACTTACCCACCGTTTGTTGGAAGACGGAGGGCTCAATGTGGCGCTTGGGGGCAATATTGGGAAAAGCTTTGCAGAGGAAGTTGCCGAAGACACTTATGAGAATTTTGTATTGGAATTAAGTAGCTTTCAATTGGATGGTATCGAAAAATTTAAGCCCCATATTGCCGTGCTCACCAACATTACACCCGATCATTTGGATCGATACGATCAAGACTTTAACAAGTATATCGCTTCCAAGTTTCGGATTGTAATGAACCAAACCAAGGAGGATTATTTCATATACGATACAGACGATCCCGTAATCGAAAACGCATTGTCAAAATTCCCAATCGCTGCACAAACATTACCATTTTCCATTAAAAAAACTTTGAAAAAAGGGGCCTTTCTGGAAGGAAAAAATATCAAAATAATTACCAAACATAACACGTTTACCATGCCAATCACAAACCTACAACTTACAGGAAACCACAACTTGAAAAATGCCATGGCAGCAGCCACAGTAGCTACATTACTGAAAATACGGAAGGATACCATTCGGGAATCCATGGAGCATTTTCAGGGAGTAGAGCATCGTTTGGAAAAGGTATTGAAAATCAATCATGTAACCTACATTAACGATTCTAAGGCTACCAACGTAAATGCTGCCTTTTATGCACTGGAAAGTATGGAAACACCAACAGTTTGGATAGTTGGGGGCGTGGATAAAGGCAACGATTATAGTGAATTACTCCCCCTCGTCAATGAAAAAGTAAAGGCTATTATCTGTTTGGGGGTAGACAACGAAAAAATCGTCAATGCATTTGGCAATGTAGTAGACATGATGGTAGAGACCGAAAGCATGAAAGATGCAGTAGCCGTTGCTTATCGATTGGCCGAAAAAGGGGAAACAGTTTTACTCTCGCCTGCTTGTGCCAGTTTCGACCTGTTTGAGAATTATGAAGATCGTGGGCGTCAATTTAAGGAAGCCGTAAGAAATTTGTGATGAAAACCATTTTCCGACATATTCAAGGTGATCGTGCTATATGGGCAGTAGCTGCCCTATTAGCGGTGTTTTCCTTCTTGCCGGTCTACAGTGCCAGCAGTAACCTGGCCTATTTGTACGGCGATGGCAATACCTTGAAATTCCTGATTAAACATTTTGCGCATTTACTATTGGGATTTGCCATTTTGTATGGGGTTCATAAAATTCCGTACCACTATTTCAGGGGGTTGTCCATTATTGCATTGCCTATTGTTGTTATCTTACTTTTGATAACACTTAGTCAGGGAACCACCATTGAAGGGGCCAATGCCAGTAGGTGGATCCGCATCCCATTTGTAGGGGTTACTTTTCAAACTTCTTCATTGGCAGGGGTTGTGCTAATGGTGTATGTAGCCCGATACCTTTCTCGCATCAAGGACAAAACCATTACTTTCAAAGAAACCTTACTGCCTTTATGGACGCCGGTTTTTTTGGTGCTGGCATTAATTCTGCCAGCCAACTTTTCCACGACGGCCATCATATTTAGTATGGTGCTGGTTCTGGTATTTATAGGGGGTTATCCCCTTCGCTACTTAGCGCTGATTTTATTGTGCGGAGTGGTTGGATTAGGCCTATTTTATGGATTTGCGAAAATAACGAACATTAGTTCTTTGGCAGTAAAAGTACAAACTTGGGAAAATCGGGTTAAGAACTTTTTTGACGCCGAAGATACCGAGGCCGACTATCAAATTGAAAAGGCAAAAATTGCGATTGCTTCCGGCGGAGTGGTTGGTTTAGGACCTGGCAAGAGCGTGCAAAAGAATTTTTTGCCACAATCCTCTTCCGACTTCATCTATGCGGTGATTGTCGAGGAATTTGGAATGGCAGGCGCCTTACTGCTATTGCTCCTGTATTTGTTGTTGTTGTTTCGACTGGTTATTGTAGTACATAAAAGTACTTCGCTGTTTGGAAAACTTTTGGTAGTAGGTGTGGGTATACCCATCATTTTTCAAGCCATGATTAACATGGGAGTGGCTGTCGAATTATTTCCGGTTACGGGACAAACACTGCCGTTAATCAGTAGTGGGGGAACCTCTGTTTGGATGACTTGCCTGGCCTTAGGTATGATTTTGAGCGTTAGTGCCAAGCGGGAAGTTGCCCTGAAAGAAGAAAAAGAAGAAAACCCATTGGATATATTAAGTGAAGCCCTATAGATTTATCATATCAGGAGGAGGAACCGGAGGGCATATTTACCCTGCAATCGCTATTGCCAACGAATTGAAAGCTAGGCATCCCGATGCAACATTTCTATTTGTGGGCGCTAAGGACCGAATGGAAATGGAAAAGGTGCCAAAAGCAGGTTACCCGATTGAGGGTTTGTGGATTTCTGGATTGCAACGCTCCCTGAAATGGGCCAATCTCCTGTTTCCATTAAAGCTGGTCTCGAGTCTTCTGCGCTCCAAAAAAATCATCAAAAAGTTCCAACCTAATGTAGCCATTGGCACAGGAGGCTATGCCAGCGCTCCCTTGCTTCGCGTGGCCTCAAAGAAAGGGATTCCGTGTTTAATTCAGGAACAAAACAGCCATGCTGGGGTTACCAATAAATGGCTCAGCAAACACGTAAAAAGTATTTGTGTAGCCTATACTGGGATGGAGCAATTCTTTCCGAAGGATAAAATTGTATTTACAGGCAATCCCGTTAGACAGGACCTTCTGGAAATTGATTCGAAAAAAGAGGAATCCAAAAAATTCTTCAACCTTCTGCCCAATAAAAAAACCTTGTTGGTTTTGGGTGGAAGTTTGGGTGCACGCAGGATCAATGAATTGATCCACGACTCGCTGGACTTTCTCAACTCCAAAGACCTTCAAGTGGTATGGCAATGTGGAACGTATTACTACGAAATTTATAAGGGAGAATCCCAAGCGAATGTGCAAGTTCATGCCTTTTTGGACCGGATGGATTTGGCCTATGCAGCAGCAGATTTCATCATTTCACGTTCCGGGGCTTTGTCGGTTTCGGAACTCTCTTTAGTAGGGAAGCCAGTGCTGTTTATTCCATCGCCTAATGTAGCAGAAGACCATCAGACAAAAAATGCTGCAGCTATTGTAAAAGAAGCGGCCGCATTAATGATTCCTGAAAAGGATTTGGACGCCACATTTGAAACTGTTTTTTCAAAAATGATTATGGATGATGCCCTTCAGCAGCAACTAGGAAAAAACTTGAAAAAATTGGCAAAACCCCAAGCCACCATAGAAATTGTTTCAGAAATCGAAAAATTATTGAAAGAGCAACCATGAAACCGCTTAAGGACATATCGTTTTGCTATTTCATTGGCATCGGAGGCATTGGGATGAGCGCTTTGGCGCGTTACCTCCAACGATTGGGCAAAACAGTATTGGGGTACGACAAAACACCTACTGAACTGACCAAACAACTGGAAAAAGAGGGAATAGTCATTGTTTATGAGGATCTCGAAGCCACCATCCACCTCCAATTGACCACAGCAAATACCTTGGTGGTTTACACCCCTGCCATTCCTAAGGACAGCATCTTGCTTAATTACTTTATCTCCAGAGGATTTGAAGTAGTGAAACGTTCAAGGCTTTTGGGCGAAGTGACGCGGGACACTCTGTGCTTGGCCGTTGCTGGCACCCATGGAAAGACAACTACTTCGGCCATTCTAGGGCATTTGATGGCTGCTTCAGGGATGCCTGTGACAGCATTCTTGGGAGGCATTGCCGAAAATTATCACTCCAATTTCATTCATCAAGGAAATACCTTTTCGGTAGTGGAAGCCGATGAATTTGACCGTTCATTTTTGCAATTGCAACCCGATATTGCCTGTGTTACTTCCATGGATTCCGATCATTTGGACATTTATGGCGATTCGGCTGCCGTAGAAGCATCCTTTAAAGCCTTTGCTGCTTTGGTGAAGGATCCCGAAAAATTATTGGTCAAAAAAGGACTGCCAATTTCGGGAAAAACGGTTGCTATTGAAGAAGCAGCCGATTTTGAAGCGAGAAATGTCCGAATCGAAAACGGGCATTATGTATTCGATTTAAAAACCCCAACAGAAACAATTAAAACACTTAAATTTTTACTGCCCGGACATCATAACCTACTAAATGCGGTAACAGCTTTGGGTATGGCCATTACTGCGGGAACCCCAACTCCCGGCCTGCCCAAAGCTTTGTTATCATTCAAAGGGGTCGAACGGCGATTCAGCTACAAGATCAAAACCGAGCATTTGGTGTTGATCGATGATTACGCCCACCATCCAACCGAGATCGAGGCACTGTTCCAGGCGGTTTCTGAAATGTATCCCAACGATCAAAAAATCATCGTGTTTCAACCGCACTTGTACTCCCGTACCCGCGATTTTGCCAAAGGTTTTGCGCAAAGCCTTTCCCAGTTTGACGAGGTGGTACTACTGGATCTATACCCTGCACGTGAGGTCCCAATTCCAGGGGTCGATTCCAATTGGCTTTTGGGGCAAATTTCAAATCCCAAAAAGTCCCTAATTGATAAAAAAAATATCGCGGAAAGGATTAAGAATTCACCTTGTAAAATAAAGTTGATGGTTGGTGCTGGCGATATTGGGGCCGAAGTAGAATCCGTTGTAAAATATTTGGAAGATGAGAGGTAAGTGGAACATAGTAAAACTATTGATTTTACTGGTGCTAACGGGAGTGCTGTTCAGTTTTGCAAACAAAAGGAATGGTACTCGGAAACTGACCGATATAGACGTCCAATTCACCGATTTGAACAGTCCATTCATTACCATTTCAGCGGTTAATAAATTGTTAATACAAAATAATGACAGTGTTACGAGTATCCCTAAAGAAACTTTAGTTTTGAATGAAATGGAAAGCAGGTTGTTGCAAAATCCTATGGTGCGTGATGCTCAGGTTTTTGTAACTATTGATGGTAGGTTGGGGGCAAAAATCGAACAACGGAATCCCATCGCCCGTGTGGCAACTTCAGCCCATTTTTATATAGATGAAGACGGTAAAAAAATGCCCCTTTCCAGTGTCTATTCAGCTAGGGTGCCACTCATTACAGGTAGTTCCGGGAACAATTTTGAAGAATTGATGCCTTTATTGCATGCGGTTAGAAAGGATGTATTTATGAATGAAATGGTTACGGGGCTTGAGGAACAAAACGATGGGCGCGTGTTGCTTTTTTTGAGAAAACAGGACTTTAAGGTGCTTTTTGGAAAACCTGAAAATATGGCAAAGAAGTTTCAAAACTTTAAGGCTTTTTTTCAGAAAGCAACAAAAGAAAATAAGCTCACCAACTACCGTTTGGTGAATTTGGAATTTGGCAATCAAGTGGTAGCAACAAAAAAATAAATCATGGAGAATCAAAACATCGCCGTTGGTTTGGACATTGGAACCACAAAAATTGTGGCCATGATTGGGCGTACCAATGAGTATGGGAAAATGGAGATACTTGGAATTGGAAAGTCCAAAAGCTTGGGGGTGCATCGTGGTGTGGTGAATAACATTACGCAAACCATTCAATCCATACAGCAAGCGGTACAGGATGCCGAAACTTCCTCGGGAATGAAAATCTCGGAAGTGGTGGTGGGAATTGCCGGACAGCACATCCGAAGCCTACAACATAGCGACTACATTACACGCCCCAATAGCGATGAAGTAATCAATGACGAAGACATTGACCGTTTGTGCAACCAAGTTCACAAATTGGTCATGCTTCCCGGAGAAGAAATCATTCATGTGCTTCCACAGGATTTTAAAGTGGATGGGCAGGCAGAGATCAAAGAACCTATAGGGATGTATGGAGGTAGGTTGGAGGCAAACTTTCATGTTGTGGTAGGCCAGGTTTCTTCCATCCGGAATATTGGCAGATGTGTTAAAAGTGCGGGATTGGAATTGGCTGGGATTACTCTGGAACCCCTTGCATCAGCCAATGCCGTTTTGAGCCAAGAGGAAAAGGAAGCTGGCGTAGCGTTGATTGATATTGGAGGGGGAACTACCGATTTGGCCATTTTCAAAGATGGGATAATTCGGCATACCGCGGTAATTCCCTTTGGCGGAAATGTCATTACCGAAGACATCAAGGAAGGATGTTCCATTATTGAAAAGCAGGCCGAGTTGCTGAAAATAAAATTTGGATCCGCTTGGCCTGGCGAAAATAAAGACAATGAGATTGTCTCTATTCCTGGTTTGCGGGGAAGAGAACCTAAAGAGATTACCTTGAAGAACCTCTCAAAAATCATACACGCACGTGTTGTTGAGATTATTGAGCAGGTGTACCTGGAAATCAAAAACTATGGGCATGAGGAACAGAAGAAAAAATTGATCGCCGGGATTGTACTCACAGGAGGGGGAGCCCAGTTGCGCCACCTCAAACAATTGGTGGAATACATCACGGGGATGGACACTCGTATTGGCTATCCCAATGAGCATTTGGCTGGGGACAGCGATAGTGAAACCACCAGCCCCATGTACGCCACTGCGGTTGGGTTGGTGCTAAGCAGCTTGAACAGCAAGATCAAAAGACCGGTGCCCAAAACATCTCATGATGAAGCATTGACAGAAAATTTGGATGCTTCCGAAGAGGCGACCCCACAGGAAACAAAGCCTGGAAAACCATCAGCCAATAAAGGCGGTAAACGATTTTTTGATCGCTGGGCTGAAAAGTTTAAGGAATTTTTAGATAACGCAGAATAAACAACCTCACAAAAATTGTCAACCTATGAGCAGCAACACTGAATTTGATAACATCTCGTTCGACCTGCCAAAAAACCAGTCCAATGTCATTAAGGTCATTGGAGTAGGGGGTGGCGGAAGTAACGCCATCAACCATATGTTTAGTCAAGGCATCAAGGGAGTGGATTTCGTGATATGCAACACCGATGCCCAAGCTTTGGAAAACAGTCCGGTACCCATCAAGATTCAATTAGGGGTATCGCTTACCGAAGGCCTTGGTGCGGGTGCCAATCCAAAGATTGGAGAGCAATCGGCTGTGGAGAGTATGGAGGAAATCCGCGACATGTTGGCTACCAATACCAAAATGGTTTTCATCACTGCCGGAATGGGCGGCGGTACGGGAACGGGCGCTGCACCCATTATTGCCCGTATGGCTAAGGAAATGGAAATCCTTACGGTGGGTATTGTAACCATTCCTTTTCAATTTGAAGGAAAAATCAGAAACGATCAAGCCCACATCGGGGTGGAGAACTTGCGTCAAAATGTCGATTCGTTGATTGTCATCAACAATAATAAGTTGCGTGAGGTATATGGAAACCTGGGTTTCAAGGCCGGTTTTTCGAAAGCCGATGAAGTACTTTCCACGGCTGCTAGGGGCATTGCCGAAGTCATTACCCACCACTACACGCAAAACATCGATTTGCGCGATGCGAGAACAGTGTTGGCCAACAGTGGTACAGCAATCATGGGGAGTGCCACAGCAGTAGGTACAAGCAGGGCAAAGGACGCCATTGCCAAAGCCCTGGACTCTCCTTTGTTGAACGACAACAAAATCAAGGGAGCCAAAAACGTTTTGTTGCTCATCGTTTCCGGTTCCGAAGAAATCACCATTGACGAAATCGGCGAAATTAGCGACCACATTCAGGATGAAGCGGGGTATAGTGCCAACATCATTATGGGGGTAGGGGAAGATGAAAGTCTGGAAGGAGCCATTTCCATTACGGTGATTGCAACAGGTTTCAATGCCGAACAACAAAACGAAATCGTAAATACAGAAGCCAAGAAAATCATCCATACTTTAGAGGAAGAACAGAAGGCTGAGCACGAACTAAGTGCAAAACCAACGGCTACACCCATTGAAATCCCGTTGCCTTTTGAAAGTGCGCAACCCTCTATTGCCGAAAAAGAAGAAGCCCCTGTAGTGAAACACATTCTGTTTGAAGAAGAGGAGGAACCTGCACCTACAGTATTGGAAACAGCAAAAGTAACAGAACCCTTTGAAGGATATATCGAAACGACCGAACTTATCAAGAATCTGTATGTGGAATACGATTCGGTGGATATTCACTTTTTGGCAGAATTCCAACAGCTTCAAATCAATGAGATGGATGTGAATGATTTTGTCATCGTGGAGCCCAAAAAAGAAGAGGTTGTAATAAGCCCAAAGGTTGAAGTTGATTCTGAAGAGGACGAAGAAATGATGGTGATGGATGATCAAATTTTAATGTTTGACCTGCCCATTCACACTTCCAAGGAAGAAAAACCGCAACGCATTTTTTCGGAACAAAAGGAGGAAGAAGAACCCGAGTTGCTTATAAAGAATATTGAAGATATTGAGGTGAAGGCGGTAGAAGTGATTCCGGTAACTGAAATTTCCGGGGAAGGAGTGAAGCGTTACAGCTTGGATGATTACGAAGAGATGGAAGCCCAATTGAATAATGCAAAACCTTCCAAAAAACTGGAAGCGGCCGAAGAAGAATTACAATTTGAAACCAAAACCGTTGCAAAGCCGGAAACCGAAACCGAATTGGATGAACCTGCCGATCCCCTCAACTCGCCTATTTCAAAGCTGTTGAGCGACCGTACCGAGGAGCGCAAGCGAAAGATGAAGGAGTTCAATTATAAATTCAGGAACAGCAACTCCAAGATCGACGAGATTGAAAAGCAGCCTGCCTACAAACGTATGGGCATTGAGTTGGATGATACCGATAGTAGTGACAGCCAGTTGTCCCGAACAACGGTAAATACCGACGATGATGAACTGGATTTGCGTTCCAATAATTCCTTTTTACATGATAATGTAGATTAAGCGCCTTTTCGGTAACACATTAAAAATCAAATAAAAACTCTACCAATGTACCGGTAGGGTTTTTTTGTTCGTCATACAGGTCAATCATTTGGTAGCGGTAAGACGTATGGTTTTGTTTATTGAAAAAATTCAATCGGTCATCGGCAAGTTTCAACCCTAAGGATTCTTTTTCCAAACGTTTATTTTTCTTGTTAAGCTGTGCTTTTTCCCTTCCAATGCCATTGTCTTTAATTTGCAGCACAAAATGGTCTGAATGTTCTAGCAGTAGTATGGAAATGGATTTTTTGCCTTCCTTGGGCATGAGGCCATGCCAAATGGCGTTTTCCACAAAGGGCTGAAGCAGCAAAGCGGGCACCTTTATTTTCTTTAGGTTTAGGTTTTCGGGATGGGATATGGTAAAATGGATTGATTGGCTGAACCGAAGGTTTTCAATGCTCATATACAAGGTGAGGATATCCAGTTCTTCCTTTAGCGTAATACTGTCTTCTGAAGAAGATTCTAAAATAACCCGTATAAGCTTGGAGAACTTGTTGAGATAAAAGATGGCCTTCTCCTTGTCGTTGTCGATGAAATAGACCTTGATCGAATTTAACGCATTAAAGATAAAATGAGGATTCATCTGGTTACGAAGCGACTGTAGCTTTACCTGTGCCAATTGGCTTTCAAAATGATGGGTAATGCTTTTTAGTTTTTCGGCTTCGGCATCGAGGATAACCGTCTTCAGTTCCTTTTCCCTTTCCTTTAGTTGGGTCTCCAGTTGCGTTTGGTACTGTAATTTGAGGGTTTTTTCGTATTCCTGTTTTTCAATGATTTTTTGTTGGGCTTCCAAGCGTTCCTTGTATAGTTCTTTTATTTTGTAACCAATCCCTACCATGAAGACAATCGATTCCAAAAAGACACCCAAAAAATAATAGGCAAGTGGTGCCGGGTGCAATATTTTTGCGATGGTAGTGTAATAGGCATAGAAGGCCAAGAGGCTGTAAATGGAAATTCCGGTTAAGGCAAAATAGCCAAGCTTTGTTTTGGTTTTTAAGGATTTATACAGCGCTATGATAGTGTATATAAGGATTCCTGGTAGGAAAAAGAAATTGAAATAATAATAGTAGAAAAAAGACTTTGGTATAAAAAAGCCCATGATAAAAAGGGTGAAGGAGAGTATGTTCACCACAATCAATACTCTATTGGAGCGTCTGTTGAACGTTGGGATAAATTTTTCGAAATCGAGGAAATCTTTATAAAAAAGAATCAAGAAGGAATTGTAAAGTACCTGGGCATACATTTCGTAATTGAAAAAGCGATGTTGCTCAAAGAAAGCATCCAGGGAATCGGCATAGAACGGGTTCCTTAGCAAGAGATAGCTTAACTGGAAAAAATTATATAAAGAATAATACAAAAACAGTCGTTGCCTGCTTTGGATATAAATAACGGTAGAAACAAAAAAGAAAATAAAAATGCTCCCAAAAACAATACTGTACAAGAAAAAATAATAATTCCCTATGTCCTCCATTAGATCCTATTCATTACTTCGGTTTTCCTTTGGCGCGAAACGGGAATTCCTTTTTTATTGGACATGATGATATAGTCTTCTGCCTTGTGGTATTCCTTAATATGATTAAGGTTGATGATATAGGAGTTATGAACCCTTAGGAAAAGGGTTTCGGGCAAGAGCCCTTCCAATTGCTTTAGGGTCTGCGTAATCACTAGCGGATGATTGTTGTCAAAAAAAAGCTCACAAGTATTGGCGTCACTTTTAATGTAAACAATCTGTTCTGGGCTAAAAAACAGGTATTTTCCTTGATGGTAAATCTTTATTTTTTGGATGGGTGAAATAGTAAGGCTGGTGTCTTTTTTTTCGTTCCAAAAGGATTTTATCTTCGCTACACTCTGGGCCAGATCTTCACTATCTATGGGTTTTAACAAGTAATCAAGCGCGTTTTCCTTAATGGCTTTAATGGCATAACGGTCGTAGGCAGTAGTAATGATCACGGGGAAATCCCTACTTGGGAATTGTTCCAAAAAGGTAAAACCATCCATTTGAGGCATTTCGATGTCCAGAAACAAAGCTTGTGTCCCATTTTTCCGCAGAAAAGCAATCGCTTCCAGCGGGTCTGTAAACGTGGCTTTCACCGAAAATGCTGCGCTAAAATTCTCGATTTCCCACTCGAGGCTTCTCAGTGCATTGGGTTCGTCGTCTACGATAACAATATCGATCATGATATTTTTTTTCTGAAAGTAGTAAAAATTAAGAAATGAAAGTTTTAAAAAAATGGAGAAATGCCCTTTATTTCCTATGAATGGTGAAAATTGCCCGATTTTTGGAAAGAAGCCGTTTTCATGAAGGCAGTACCTAATTTCTGCTAATTTCTACCAATTATCAGGATTTTGGGTCAAGTCATCACACCAGCGTTTAAAGGGATAGACCGTCATCCTATTTTTGGTATCCAAATGATACCATTATGTACAAGCAATTTTTTATGATGGCCCTTTTACTGAAAGGATTTCTTGTGAGCTCGCAAGTAGGGATCAATACAACGTCCCCCAATGCTCTATTGGAAATTACCTCCTCCAATGCAGCTACCCCCAGCACTACCGATGGGATTCTTATTCCAAAAATCGATGCATTTCCTGCGGTAAATCCAGGAGCTGCCCAAAATGGGATGATGGTTTTTCTTACTACTACGGTAGGCACCAGTACCCCTGGTTTTTACTATTGGGAACAAGCCACGACCAGTTGGAAAGGGGTGGGAAGCGGCGCCAAAAAGATTGACGATTTAACCGATGGAAAGTCCGATGCAACAGGGAATTCTGTCTATTTAGGGGTGGGTTCTGGACAAAATGATGCCACTCCTTCCACAACGTACAACACGGCTATTGGGTATAATGCGTTTTTTTCCAATACAACAGGTGCCTCTGGAGTGGCCATAGGCCATAATGCTCTTTTAAGCAATACTACAGGAAATGAAAATATAGGGGTAGGGGTTGCTTCATTATATTCCAATACCACAGGAGAAAGAAATCTTTCCATGGGTTGGACTTCTATGTATAATAATGTTACTGGGAGCAATAATATTGCATTGGGGTATCGTACCCTAAGTTCCAATACTGCTAGTAGTAATTTGGCTATTGGAAATGAATCGTTATTAAACAATACCACGGGGTCATTAAATCTTGCCATTGGTAATAACGCCTTGTATTCAAATGTAATTGGTTTTAATAACCTAGCCATTGGGTTGGATGCCTTAAGAAATAACCTTACCAGTGCTAATATGGCCATAGGGCGGGCTGCGTTGTATGGAACAACCACAGGGGCATCAAATATAGGAATTGGGTATTTTTCTTTGTATACCAATACTTTAGGAAACGATAATATTGCTATAGGAAGGCAATCTCTCTACAGTTCTACCACAGGTAGTTCCAATACGGCTATAGGAAGTTATGTTATGGGCAATAACACGACTGGGGGGATAAATACAGCAATGGGTTTTAGGGCTTTAGAAAATAATACCACAGCATCCAATAATCTAGCCTTTGGGGCTTACAGTGCTTCTCAAAACACTACGGGTGAAAACAATTTAGCTATTGGTAATAACGCTTCCTATTCAAATACAACTGGTTTTAATAATTTAGCCATTGGCTTTGATGCTTTGCGAAATAATGTTACCAGTGCCAACATGGGCATTGGCAGGGCAGCTTTATATGGAACAACTACAGGTACTTCAAATATTGGGATTGGTTTTTTTTCACTTTATGCAAATACTACAGGGAATGATAATGTATCCATAGGTAGAGAAACGCTTCGCAATGCTACAACGGCTAGCGGAAATACTGTAGTTGGCACTTATGGGATGTATGACAATACTTCTGGAGCAGGAAACACGGTATTAGGGTTAAGGGGCTTAGGTGATAATACCGTTGGAAATGATAATGTAGCTATTGGAAAGGATGCACTTCGTTATTCAACCGAAGGAAATAACAATTCAGCTATTGGTACTTATAGTATGTATGATAATACAACTGGAGCTAATAACACGGCGATAGGTTTTCGAGCATTGGAAAACAATACTACCGGAGGAAATAATGTAGCGCTTGGCGTTTACAGTGCCGCTCAAAATACTACCGGGGAAAATAATATTGCCGTGGGAAATAATGCGTTACTTTCTAATCAATTGGGATATGATAATATTGCGTTTGGTTTTAATGCTTTGCGGAACTACACAGGCAATAGTACCATTGCCATAGGGACTTCGGCTTTGAATAATACCACTACCGGCGCGTCCAATGTGGCCATTGGATACTTGGCTTCTTACTTCAATACAATAGGTTCCTATACTACAGCGGTAGGACAACAAGCTTTATACAATAATTTGGGAAATGATAACACTGCTATTGGCTATCAATCGCTATACGCAAATACAACTGGAGTGAGCAATGTGGCTTTGGGAAACAGTTCATTAAAAAACTCAACAACAGGATCCTCCAATACGGCTGTGGGGCATTATGCCATGTATATAAATTCAACAGGTGCCAATAATACAGCAATAGGTTTTCGGGCATTGGAAAATAATAGCACAGCCTCCAATAATGTGGCTCTAGGTACACGTGCCCTACGCAGCAATTCCATTGGTGAAAGGAATGTAGCAGTAGGTTTTAATGCTTTAGATAGTAATACAACAGGGTATGAAAATACAGCTATAGGATATGCTGCTTTGGCGGTCAATGTAGATGGAATACGAAACACAGCTTTAGGAGAATCTGCATTGGGGTCAAATACTACAGGATCTTATAATACAGCAACGGGTAAAGCTTTAATTAATAATACCACGGGATCAAATAATACAGCTGTTGGCTATGGAGCAGCATCCGCGAACACCATTGGTACCGATATTACAGCTGTAGGAAATGGCGCTTTACAAAGCAACACAACCAGTAGTCATAATAGTGCCTTTGGTACGGGTTCTCTATACGGTAATACCGTAGGGCAATATAACTCTGCATTGGGCTCTCGAAGCTTATGGAGCAATACCACAGGGAGCTCCAATACGGCAATGGGTTTTAGGGCAATGTATTATAATACTACAGGAGAATATAATGTTGCCTTTGGTCATAATGCACTTGCCACCAATACCACAGGAAACAGCAACACAGCAATGGGTTATTTGGCATTATATGAAAATGATACGGCACGCCAATTGACGGCCATTGGAGAGTCTGCGCTCTCGCAAAATACCACAGGTAACTGGAATACGGCTTTGGGATGGAATGCAGGCTCCAATAATACAACGGGGACCGATAATTTATTCCTAGGATGGAATGCCAACGCTACGGCTAATAACCTCACCGATGCTACCGCCATTGGAGAAAGCTCGGTCGTAAATACATCAAACAAAATACGCTTGGGAAATACAGGAATTACCATTATTGAAGGGCAGGTAGCCTATAGTGTGCCTTCCGATGCACGTTTCAAGTATAATGTAAGGGAAAATGTACCGGGTCTTTCCTTTATCACGCAATTAAGGCCCGTAACCTATCATTTCGACACTGTAAAATTTGATGCCCATTTACGAAAAAATAGGGTAAATGATTTTTCTGAAAAAGAAATGTCCCTTGAAGGGACGCAAATGGTACATACAGGATTTTTGGCCCAAGAAATTGAAAAGATTTGCAACGAATTGGGATACGATTTTGATGGGCTTCATGTCCCAAATCCTTCCAATCCTAATGATAATTATAGTGTTGCTTACTCGCAATTTATTATGCCTTTGGTTAAATCGGTTCAGGAACTAAATGAAAAAACAGAAAGCCAACAGGCAATTTTAGATCAAAAAAATACCGAAATTGAGGAGTTAAAAGCCTTGTTAGAAATGCACGCCAAGCAAATAGAGGTACTTAACGAAAAACTTTCAAAAATACTGGAGCAACGCTAATCGAAAGTTCCCAAATCATTTCGCTTAGCCTAAAAGCCCACCAATGTGGTGGGTTTTTTTATACTCCCAAATACGTATTTCACATCCCAAACAAATGGAGTATTATTGTGGTAAATTATCTATGTGAAGCACCGAATTGTCATTGTAGAAGACCATGAAGCTCTTTTGGAAGCCATGACCCTTATGTTGGAGGCTTCTCAAAAGTTTAGGGTGGAGGGTAGGTATAAAAATGCAGAAGAGGCGATGGTGCATATCCCCCAATTGAGACCAGATGCGGTACTAATGGATATTAATTTACCTAGGTTGAGTGGCATCGAGTGTGTCTCGCAGCTTAAAAGCCGTTGCCCAGAAATTCTTTTTGTGATGTGCACTTCGTTTGAAGATGACCAGAAAATATTCGAAAGCTTAGAGGCAGGGGCCAGTGGTTATATTTTAAAAACAGACGGTCCCGTGAGGATTATTTCGGCATTGGAAGATCTTTTTGAAGGTGGGAGTCCCATGAGCGCCAGCATTGCGAGGAAAGTAGTAAACAGTTTTTCAAAATTTTCCAAAAAGCCCAATGTGGAAATGGAACTCTTAACCGAAAGGGAACGGGAAATCCTGGATTTAATTGCCAAAGGATTTTTGAACAAAGAAGTGAGCGAAAAACTCTTCATTAGTCTTGGAACGGTCAAGAAACATGTGCAGAACATCTATGAAAAACTTCACGTAAACACGCGTGTGGAGGCTGTTAACAAATACCTTAATCGCCATGCGTAAGGTTCTTTGTGCTCCCCTTTTTTGGGTATTACTAGAAATAATCCTTCCTTTCAATTCAAGTATTTCCCAAACTTCAGAAAAGAATCCTATACAAGACCCTTCCACTTGTAAAACAAAAGAGTGTAAGCTCCTCAAGGCCTTCCAATGGGCAGAATATTACCTAGAGACCGATGAGATTGCCACGGCGCAAAAATGGTTGGATTCCTGTAAAATTTGGAATTTGGGAAAGACCCCAACCGTACCCCCCTCAGATTTGTACAGTTTGCAATCTGAGTTGTTCTATTATTTTGGGCTGTTCCAATTTGGTATTGCCGAAGCCGATAAAGGAATTGATTGGGCTTTGCAGGAAAAAGATAGTATGGCCTTGGCCGATTTGTATTTTTTTAAAGGGATTCATTATGCTGAAATAGCCGATGTTCAACAAGCAGAAGCCTCCCTAACAAAGGCGGAAGGCTTTTATCCTCAAAAAAAGCGAGAAAACCACCTAAGAACCTTTATCCTTCCCGAACATATCTTTAATAACCTTGGGCAATTAAAGTTGCAGCGCAAACAATGGGATAGTGCCTATTACTATAATGCCAAAGCTTATACCATTGCCCAGTTACAAAATAGCGGAAGAGCCCTTGCAAACTGTGAACAAACCTTTGGGCTCATTCACCTGGGAAGAAAACAAAATGATAGCGCTGTGTTTTATTTGAATAAAAGTAAAGAAACTGCACTGCTATTCAACTATTACGATATTGCAACCCTGGCCGAAGGCTTTTTGATGAAAGCCGTTTCTCCTCAAAAAGAAAAGGTGTTAAACCACTTTTCCAAGGGTGAAGAAATGATTGAACAATATCCTGTGAATACCCTCTTTAAGCGGCTTTTTTACAAAGAGGCGGTTTCTGTTTTGGACTCGCTGTCGCTGCCCAAAGAAACCATTGCACTTCAGGAAAAGCTTCTTCAAATTGAAGATTCCATTCGCTTTAAGGGGAATTTCTTGGTTCAGGATATTTCACAGCAATATGTAGCCACCGAAAAAGAACTGTTTGATATCCAACGAAAAGAGTTTGAAAAGCAAAAAAAGCTAAACTTTCTACAACTGGTGGCATCGCTGTTGGTTATTTTTTCCTTGATGGCAGTATTGCTTCTCTTCCGAAGGAGAAATAGAGAACAAAAAAAATTATTACAACAAAAAACCGAAATAAGTAATGACCTGCACGATGATATTGGGAGCGGTTTAACCAGTATATTGATTCATGCCCAATTGCTAGAAACAAACCCCAATGTATCAAAAGAACAAAAGCAAAGTGCCATAAAGATTTACCAAACCGGTAGCGAGATAAGCCAACGGCTCAACACGTTTATTTGGACACTTAATGAAGCCCATGATACGCTACAGGACTTTTTGGAGTATGTTAAACAGTATGCATCCAAAACTTTTGAGGGAACTCCAATCCTGTTTCAGTACCACGAAATTGACTTCGATCCCACAGGCATTGAACTACATGGACCCCTTCGAAAAAACCTCTTTTATGCCATCAAAGAATTGATTAATAATACATTAAAGCATTCAGAGGCAACCGAAGTACTTTTTCAAGTAAGTCTTTCTGAAAAAAAGATACTTCAAATTGTTTTGGAAGACAATGGGGTTGGTCTAAAGGAAGTAAAACAATTTGGAAATGGATTGCTCAACATTGAAAAAAGAATGCAGTTTCACAAGGGGCAATTTTTTTATACTTCTTCGAAAGGGTTTAAAGCAAAATTACTGGTTCCCCTTTAAAATACGTCTAAAGTAGTATTGTGAAAAACATGGAGGGATAGCAATTTAGTATTCCAAAAGAATACAAGCTATGAGAGTCCATTATTTATGTTTTTTTGCCCTTTTTTGGTTTCAGACACATGCCCAGGTAGGGATTAACACCACAGCCCCCAAATCCCTGTTGGACATCCCTGCCAGTAATGCAGCAGCACCCGCCGCTACCGATGGGGTTTTGATTCCTAGGATTGATGATTTCCCTGTGGTAACCCCCGGAGTAGACCAAAACGGGATGCTCGTTTTTTTAACGACCACCGTGGGTGCCAATACACCGGGTTTTTACTATTGGGAGCAAGCAAGTACCAGTTGGGTGCCCGTTGGCAATAATGGAAATACGGGGTGGAAGCTCACAGGGAATGCAGCAGCTTCAAGTAATTTTTTAGGGACCACAAACAACCAAGACTTAAAATTCATAAGGGGAAACAATCTAGCAGGTATCTTGGGAACAACAAAGACCTCCTTTGGTTTATTGGCAGGATTGGCAAATACGTCTAGTACCGCTGCTTTTGGATCTTTTGCACTCCAATTGAATAGTGGTTTTGCCAATAGTGCTTTTGGTTTTCAGGCCTTAAGGGCTTCGGGGAATGGAGATTCCAATAGTGCTTTTGGGGCAAATTCTCTATTGAACAATACGATAGGGAGCCATAATAGCGCCGTGGGGGTTCTATCTATGGCAAGTAATACTACGGGCGATAATAATACAGCGATTGGTACTAATTCTTTAAGCGCAAATATTGCTGGTAGTGAAAATACTGCCATTGGTGGATTTGCTCTTGCGTCAAATACCGTAAGTCAAAATACCGCAATAGGGTATAATGCCATGGAAAACAATACCACTGGTTCTTTTAATACAGCAGTGGGCGTATTTTCTATGAATAATAATACAACAGCCAGTAATAATAACGCTTTTGGTTTTTTTTCATTGGAAGGTAATACTACCGGGGCAAGGAATGCCGCTTTTGGAACCAACTCATTAACTGGTAATAGTACCGGTAGCGATAATGTAGCCATGGGACATCAATCTCTTCGGTTTAATCAAACAGGGTTTAGAAATGTAGCCATAGGCTCTTTAGCCATGCAAGCCAATGTTGGAGGATTTTTTAATGTAGCCGTAGGCTATGAAGCATTATTGAAAAATATTGATAGTCAATCAAACACAGCCATAGGCCCCTTAGCACTTAGAGAAAACACGAGCGGCCAGGTGAATACTGGCATAGGGGCTAGTGCGCTTCAATTATCAACGACAGGAAATTCCAATACGGCCCTAGGAGGAGCTGCTTTGCAATTAAACACCTCTGGTTTTAGTAATTCAGCAGTAGGAAGAGATGCTTTAATTAGCAATACAACGGGAGCTTTTAATACGGGGATAGGGGCCCATAGCAGTGTTGGGTTCAATAATTTGACCAATGCAACAGCCATAGGTGCTAGATCGCAAGTAGATAGCAGTAACAGCTTGGTTTTGGGTAGTATTAATGGTGTAAATAGTGCAACTAGCAGTACAAATGTGGGTATTGGGACTTCTTCTCCGGCGAGAAGATTGCATATTGTAAATGCAGGCATAAGTGGTGGGACTTCTAATGGAAATACAGGAATAGTTTTAGAGAATAATACGAATGTGTATCAGCATTTCTTAACGCCCAGCACTTCCGAAAAAGGACTACTCTTTGGTTCTGAAGCTGCATCGATAGAAGGGGGCGTCATTTTTAATAATTCAGCATTAAACAATGGACTCATCTTTAGAACGGGAGGAAATACCAATAGAATGGCTATTACCAGTACTGGTGATGTGGGCGTAGGTACTCTTACTCCATCGCGAGAATTAGAAATTACCGGAGGAGGAGATGTCTATGTTAGAATTACCGGAGGACCTGCATTTCAAGCAGGTTTGGAATTGTTAAGAACAGGAAATTTTGGAAATGACTGGCGTATCATAGATGCCAATGGTGAGTTGACTATTTTAAGAGGGGTAGCCGATTTTACATCCGTAATTTCAGAATTTAATTTTACCGCCAATGAATTTGTTCCTTCCATAAATAATGGAAAAACATTGGGATCTAGCACTCGTAGATGGTCTTCGGTTTTTGCTACCCTTGGAACCATTCAAACCAGTGATGTACGCGAAAAGCAAGATATACAAGAACTCACTTATGGTCTCAATAAAATCATGCAATTGAAACCCAAAACCTATCAATGGATAGACCCCGCCATTGACAACCGTACTACTCATCTAGGATTTATAGCCCAAGATTTACTGGAAATCCTTCCCGAAGTAGTCGTAGACAAGGAATGGAAAACCCTAGATGAAAACGGAAAAAAAGAGTGGGTCCCAACAGAACGACTAGGCGTTAATTATGCTGAAATTATTCCCGTTTTGGTGAAAGCCATTCAAGAACAGCAAGTACAGATTGAAGCATTGCAAAACCAAATTAAAGCCCTGGAAAAACAATAAATATTTTCAAAACATGAAGCAATTTTTTTATAAAATTGGATATGCGGTATTCTATGTAACCACGGTATTGTGTTTATTTTTGGCCTGTAATAATTATAATGAAAAACCCGAGATACAACCAATACAGAAAGACAGTACCACAAGCAAAAAACAACTAACCTTAAATTCAAATACTGTGAATAACAAAGAAAGAGATGTCAGATTAGTAGGTACTTGGCGCTATACCGAAGTACTTAGTTCCGGTTATGGAGGAGACTACACCTCATTAACTACCGATTATTTTTTTCGGTTTTCTGCCGATGGGATTTTTGCCTCTTGGACGGGAAAAAGTGCTTTGGGAAATAGCGGTGGGAATAGTATTGATGATTTAGGTGAAAGTGTTTTAAAAACCGGCTGGTACACTAAAGAAGGGCATCTGTATTTTGTTGATCCTACTACCCAAGAAGAGGCAGGGATTAACTATTTTATTGAGGATAATAGGTTAATGCTTAGCGGCAATGGAGAGAATAAAGTAATGGAGAAAATTGACTAAGACATTTTTGTAAAAAAAAATATAAAATTTGGCAAATTTATTTTAATATATTTTTTGTTTACTTTCGACCTCCCCAAATCTAATCACAATCATTAAATTCATAATTTATAATGAAAAAGATTAGTATTTTTTTGTTTTTAGCTTTTGCAACAAACTTATCCTTTTCTCAAGTAGGTATAGGCACCACCAGCCCAAATGCGCAACTTGAAATAGTTTCAACTAACGTAGCTTCTCCAGCTATTACCGATGGGATTCTTATACCAAAAATAGATGCTTTTCCCACGCCAAACCCAGGAGCTGCACAACAAGGGATGATGGTCTATTTAACCACTACTGTAGGAGCATCTCAACCCGGTTTTTATTATTGGGATAATACTACCCTTACTTGGTTACCTGTGGGCAATAATGCTACGGATGGTTGGAAATTGAGCGGTAACACTGCTACATCATCAAATTTTATTGGGACCACTAATAATCAAGATTTAATATTTAGAAGAAATAATGCTCAGGCTGGAATTATTTCTTTTCAGAATACCTCATTCGGGATGTATTCTCTAGAGAATCTTTCTACGGGACAACACAACGTGTTATTTGGTCATGAAGCAGGTCAGAATATCACCACAGGCTCTTTAAATACCGCAACGGGCTATGGAGCCCTAAATAATACTACAACTGGGAATTATAATACGGCAAATGGAGGATTGTCTTTGTCGGCAAATACAACGGGTAGTTTTAATACTGCTTTTGGGTATAGAGCTGGATATTCAAATACAAATGGATCTTTCAATAGTGCGTTTGGTGCGAGTGCATTGGATAATAATATTTCGGGCGATGAGAATACTGCCGTTGGGACTTCAGCATTATTTACAAATAGTACAGGATCATATAATAGCGCTTTAGGATATAATGCATTGCTTAACAATTCTTCTGGCACCAGAAATACTGCCATTGGTAGCTCTGCATTAAATTCAAACACAACAGGGCACAATAACACAGCATTGGGTAATTTGGCATTATATACAAATACTACTGGGGGATCCAATACAGGCTTAGGCTTAGGGGCCATGTATTATAATACTTCTGGAAGCTGGAATACCGCTGTTGGGTCTTCTTCTTTATATAGAAATACTACAGGTCTTTACAATACAGCAGTGGGCTATGCTACCTTAAATAATGCTACTACCGGAACTAATAATACAGCAATAGGATATAACGCATTGCTTTCTAGTACAATTGCTAATTACAATACAGCCGTAGGAGCCTCTGCGCTCTATGCTACAACTACTGGAGCGAGCAATACTGGGGTAGGGTACCATTCATTATTCAGTAACACTACAGGGAATACAAATGCTGCTTTTGGAAGTACTTCCTTATACTCAAATACTACAGGATATGGTAATGCAGCATTTGGATCAAGTGCTATGTATGCAAATACAATAGGTTTTCAAAATACAGCTTTTGGAGCAGGTTCTCTAAGTGCAAATAGTACAGGGATTAATAATACAGCTGTTGGGTATAGTGCTTTATTTAACACTACTGCAAATGATAATGTGGCAGTAGGTTCGTTTGCCTTAGGAACAAATACTTTAGGAACTGGAAATACAAGTATAGGTGCCGCTAGTTTACGTAATAATACTTTAGGCTATTTAAATGTAGCTGTTGGGTATTTTTCCATGTATAGTAATTCTACGGGGTATTATAATGTTGCCATAGGCAGGGAATCATTACGCAGTAATACTAATGGTAATTATAATACAGCTATAGGCAATTTTGCTTTATATGGAAATACCACAGGAACTTATAATACAGCCATTGGAAGTCAGGCTTTAGGTAATAATACTACTGGTACACAAAATACGGCCACAGGAATTAATGCACTTTTGCAAAATACCACCGGCGATTATAATACAGCTAACGGTAATGGTTCATTACAACTAAATACCACAGGATACTATAACACAGGTATGGGTTCAGGAACATTGTATAATAATACGTTAGGATTTGAAAACGCCGCTTTTGGGTACCAAAACTTATGGTTTAATACCACCGGAAATAATAATACCGCTATTGGAGCTCAAGGACTGTATAATAACACTACGGGGGCTTACAATTCTGCTTTTGGGAATGATGCTTTAGGGAATAATACTACGGGTACGTTTAATACGGGTATTGGCCATAATGCAGACACAGGAACTACCAATTTAACCAATGCAACCGCAGTTGGAGCAAACGCTTACGTACAAACAAGTAATAGTCTTGTTTTAGGTTCTATTGCGGGCATTAACGGTGCGCTTGCTAATACCAATGTGGGAATTGGGACTATAGCACCAAGTTCCAGGCTTCAAGTAGAAGGGGGAGCAGTTTTTAATGAAACCAGTGCAAGTGTTGACTTCAGAATAGAATCTGATAATGAAATAAATATGCTTTTTATAGATGCAAGTGATGACGCAGTAAAGATTGGTACTACAGCAGGAACAACAGAGCTCTTAAAGGTAGGAGATCTTCAAGGTGACGGTATCCAGATTGGAACATTTGAGTATATCGAGGATGGTGGTGCAGCCACTTTTCAAGTAAATGCAAACTTAATTCCCGATACAAACAATTTATATGATATTGGGAGTGGAACTCTTAGGTGGCAAGATATATATGCCACCAACGGAACTATTCAAACTTCCGATAGAAATACCAAAACCAATATTGAAAATATTGCGTATGGATTAGAAGAAATTATGAAGCTCCGCCCTGTTTCTTTTAATTGGAAAGAGCAACCCAATGGCTCAAAGAAGCTGGGGTTTATTGCTCAGGAATTACTCCCTGTTATTGCTGAAGTAGTAAAAACCGAAGACGAAATTCCGCAAGAAGACGGTACGGTAAAAACTGAAAAACTACAAAATATGGGAGTATATTATTCCGATATTATTCCTGTACTGGTAAAAGGGATGCAGGAACAACAAGAACAAATTGAGAAGCAAAATCAGTTAATTGAGATGCTTTTAAAAAGAATTGAAACCCTTGAGAAATAAACACTTATTTTACTCACAGTTCTGAAAGATTTTTTTAAAAGGATTACCTCGTTCCCCTCGGTGATCCTCCAAAGCTCCGCTTTTCAAAAGGGATTACCTCAGTTCCTTCGGTGATCCTCCAAAGCTCCGCTTTTCAAAAGGGATTACCTCAGTTCCTTCGGTGATCCTCCAAAGCTCCGCTTTGAAAATACTTCAAACAAAAAAACGCTCAAGCAAGCTTGGCTTTTTTCCTTATTGAAGTATTTATTCGTGACCGCGGAGGGATTCAAACCCCCAACCCTCAGAGCCGAAATCTGATATTCTATCCAGTTGAACTACGCGGCCTTTTCGGTGTGCAAAGATTCCAACACCGTGCTGTCTTTTTATTTATATGGTCGTTTTAAGAGTCCGCTATTAAACGCGCCTACAAAACCATACATAAATTTCAGAGTGCGAAGATACATAATTTCCAGATGAATTGTAAAGGAAACCTAGTTGAAACCTTTTGGGGAAATGGGAAACTTGTTATTTTTACCAAGTAATAAATTACTCTTATGAAACAATTGTTGGCTATTGGTTCCCGAATTGACCATCCCGAACATGGGAAAGGGGTGGTTACCAATGTAGATTCCAAAATGTATTGGGTTACCTTCATCGAAAAAGGTTTGGAAACCATCCCCCTAGATGACCCATTCAATGTAATAGAGGCCTCGGAAGATGATCTGGACACGGTAAGTTTCTATGAGGTAGAGCGTACCCTTAGGGAGCTTCTTAAAAAATGGAGCGATGCTAGTGAAATTGTTCCCATGGCCGATAAATACAAAGGAGGAACCCTCATCATTCAACCAAAGGATACTAGTTTGGCCAATAAGGAAATACCCATCGATACTTTTTTTCACAAAATTGTGATGCTTCGGGACCGTCTTCGGGTGATGGAGCAAAAAATCAATGCACATAATGTTTTGGACGAACAGGATAAAATAGACCTGCAACAATACATTACACGCTGTTACGGAAGCTTAACAACCTTTAATATTCTTTTCAAGAATAGCTCCCAACAATTTAAAGGGGAGAGCACCAAATAATAAACATGCCCACAGAACGTTTGTAACAGATAATTAGGGATTTATAAAATATTCCTATCTTTCGTTTTCCAAATCAATGTAATGCTAAACCTACAACCCGACGAAAGCATTAGCTGGATGGCACCCTATGCCTACGCCATTGTACTATTGGGGTTTGGTTTTTTTCTGTTCAGGGTTTTTGAGAATTGGTATGCCGACTATTTCGATCGCCCATTTTACCGACATTTATTTGTTTTCAGAAGGTTGTCCAAACCTCAGTTGCAAGTATTGGCGCAAGAAATCGATTTTTTCCAAAGGCTCAAAAAGAGCGAAAAACGACAATTCGAGCATCGTGTGGCCACATTTATTGCCGAAAAAAAGTTTGTTGGAAGGGATGGATTCCAAATTACCGACCGCATCAAAGTGTTGATTGCTTCGTTGGCATGTATGTTAAGTTTTGGCCGAAAAAACTATGAATTTGCGCTGGTGGATTATATCCTGGTATATCCCGGGGAATTCTATAGCGCCATCAACGATCGTTACCATAAAGGCGAGTTTAACCCTAGGGAAAAGGCCTTGGTGCTTTCATGGAAAGATTTTGAGGAAGGGTACCAAATTACTAACGACAAACGTAATTTGGGCATTCATGAATTCATGCATGCCATGCAACTGGAGTCCAAGAGCAGCAGGGATTTGGATTCCAATCGTTTTGCCAAACAGTTCCAAAACATCCTAAAGCGTTTGACCCATCCTGAAATCAAGGCAAAGTTGGAGGATACCCAATTTTTTAGGGAATATGCCTTCACCAATCAATATGAGTTTATGGCTGTTTTGGCAGAATATTTTTTTGAGGCGCCCCAGGAATTTCAGAAATTGTTTCCAGATCTCTACACGGCTACTAAAAAAATGCTCAATTTCAGGTTTGCTGGCTATTGAAGATTCGATGCGATGTGCTTAGCAATCAATTCGGCATGGATCCTCGAGTTTTCGATGAACCATTTATGGGTTTCCATCCCGCCACAAATAACACCGGCCAAATAGAGTCCTTCTATGTTGGTCTCCATGGTAGTGTCGTTATAGGTTGGAAGGAAATTGCCATCCTCCGAAAGCTGGACACCTAAATGCTGAAGCAATGCAATGTTGGGCCGATACCCTGTGAGGGCCACTACAAAATCGTTTTCCAAAGTGAGCATCCCATCTGGGGTCTGCAACACCAATTCGTGCCATTTGATTTCTTTGATAGTGGTATCGAAATACGCTTTAATACTGCCCTCAGCAATACGGTTTTCAATATTGGGCTTTACCCAGTATTTCACCCGCTCGCCAATGCCGGGCCCACGGACAATCATGGTAACATCCCCACCTTTTTGCCAAATCTCCAATGCGGCATCCACAGCCGAATTGCTAGCACCCACAACGGCGGTTTTTTGCATGACATAAGGATGGGCTTCCTTAAAGTAGTGGGCTACTTTGGGCAACTCTTCGCCGGGTACGTTTAATAAGTTCGGAATGTCGTAGAAACCGGTAGCAAGTATCATTTTTTTTGCAACGTAGGACGATTTTTCACTTGCGATTAAAAAACCATGGGATTGCTTGCTTGCCGAAACTACTTTTTCGTGAAGTCGAATGTCCAACTGATACGATGTTGCCACCCTGCGATAATATTCCAGTGCTTCGTCCCTATGTGGCTTTGGATTGTTTGTTATGAAGGGAATGCCGCCAATTTCCAATTTTTCCGAAGTGGAGAAAAAAGTCATGTTTAATGGATAGTTGTAGAGGGAATTGACCAAGGCGCCTTTTTCCAATACCAGATAATCCAGATGGTGTTTTTTGCATTCAAGGGCGCATGCAATCCCGATGGGACCACCTCCAATAATGATTACGTCTTTTTCTGTAGCCAATAAACAAGTTTTTACAAAGATAAAAAAGCCTGCTTGAACGTTCAAACAGGCTTTTCATTTAAAAATAACGGACGGTTATTTTTTGATCACTATTTTTTGAATGTAAGTTCCTTTATTGGAAGAACCAACCAAAAAATAAAGCCCCTCATCCAAGAACTGGGCATTCCAGAAATTTGCATTGATGTCTAAAGTGGCTACTTTTTGTCCTACTGCATTGAACACTTCCAGGGAGTCTAGGGCTGTATTTTCAAGTTCATTAAGTTTAAAAAGTGTTCCCATGGTAGGGGTTACCAAGACTTTCTTATTTGAAAATTCCTCGATAGAGAGCGAAGCGTCAACAACAACAACCGCATTTGGCTGAACCAAGCCTCCCGAGCCGCTGGGAATGGTACTTTCCACAAAAGTTCCATCGGGTTGAAATTGATCTACACTGCCATTGGCGCCGTTGCCTATTAAGTAATTGTTGTTCAAGGGGTGTTCGGCGATACCTTCAGGTTGAGCCACAGCGGTCGTAAAGGTTTCTAGGTGCATTCCGTTCATGTCAAAGCGTTGCACATTGCCGGCATTCCAGTTCAGTACCAAATAATTGCCATCACTTTCCCGGTGAACGTTGGTAGGTCCGGCAAGATTGGTATTGATGAACTCACCTACATAATTTCCGCTAGCATCAAATTGGTGCACTTTGCTGCCGCCATAGGAAGAAACGTATAGATTACCGGCATCGTCCCAATCCAATCCAATGCTTGATGGGATGCCCGTATCGGTATATTCGCCCAGCGGGGTGCCATCAGTTTCGAAACGAAGCACCTTATTGATGGTATTGCTCCATTGCAATACGTAGATTTTGCCATCGGGGCCATATTTCATACGCGTTGGGCCACCAGATACAGTTGCAAAATCTTCAATATAAGCCCCGTTAGCGGCATTGTGTTTGGTAATCCTATTTCCGACCAGGCATGAGATCAATATGGCGTTTTCGCTTTCAAGGTAAAGGATGTCTTGTGGCCAACCAATTCCATTGCTGGTAAAAAATTCATTATCAACAAGCACCACTGGATTGGAACCATCCAGATTGTACCTAAGTACTTGCCAAGGCGGAACATTAAAGCCTCCGGCATCGCTCACATAAATGTAATAGTCTTGCCCATGTGAAAGATTTGTAAAAATTGTAAGAACTAGACAACCAAAAAGTAATTTTAAATTTTTCATAATCAATGTTTTAAAATTTATAGCATCGAATTTCACCAATCTTTTTCGGAGCACAGTTCATAATTATAACAATGGACTCTTTTTTTATATATCAAGAAGAAGAAAGAGTAGATTCCCTAAATTGGGAAGGCGTACAATGGAATTCTTTTTTGAAGGCATTGTAGAAGGTTGCCTTGTTGTTGAAGCCCACATCGAAGTAAATCGTTTTGATATTGAAATCCGGGTTTTCCAGAAGCAGCCTTTTGGCTTCCTGTAGCCTGTAATCATTTACGAATTGATTGAAGTTTTTTCCCGATTTTTTATTGATGACCTTGGAAAGTAAATGTGTTGAAAACCCCAGCTGGTCTGCCAAATGAACCAATCGTAATTCATTGTCAATAAAAGGTTTTTGTGTTTCCATGTGGTGGGTCAATTTTTGGAACAGCTCATTCATCAGCGAGGTTTCAAAAGGGAGGTCTTGGTTTTCATCCGGCAAGAACAGCTCAGTAAAAAATTCACCATCAAATACTTGTGGTTCTTTGATTACAAAATAGCCAATAGCATAAATGGAAAGACTCATGGTAATAGAGATCATGTAATCCCATTGACTATTGAAGAAAGGAAAATGTACTAGAATATAGTAGGACAAATATGCCAGTACAAAAACAGTAAAAAGTCCTGTTAGTACGGTGCTCCAACGTTTGCGTAGGGCTTGGTACTTATTTGCTGTTTTTCCGCTAAAAATTAACCTCAGGGAAATCCCTGCGTAAATTGCCATATGCGCTGCAATGAGCCATGGATTGTTTGAAAACCAGGGCCAAGGGATTTCTATTTTCGCAATATGTAACATATTGATGAGCGACCCCAAAAAAGTAATACTTACTAAAAATGCGGGTACAAAGTGCAGGGCATAATTAAACGAGACTTCTTTTTTGTGAAGCGTAAGAAGGTACCAATAAAGCAATGGTCCTGTAGTATAATAACATACATGGGGCAACATAATGAGATACGGGAATTGCCATTGGTAACCGGTCCAAAAGAGGACGTATTGAAAAAGGATGAGCGAAAAGGAAAGTACCAATAGGGCTATAGGAATGTTTTTTTTGCTTTTCCCCACAATGATGGAAATGCCTAAAAAAAATCCCATGGCCACTGCAAAAGCAAAAAGGGATGTCCAAGTGTCGAATGAAGGAGGTGGTTGCATTGAATGGGGAAACTTTGCAACAAGTTACAATAATGCAGTCAATTGGGGTTTAAAATTATAAAATTAGACTCTTATACCGTAATACTCTTGAGGTCAGAAATGGTCTTTATGGGGTTCGAAGCTCTAAATACATAACTTCCGGCAACCAATACATCTGCTCCGGCCTTTTTCAATTGCAAGGCATTTTGATTGGTAACTCCTCCATCCACTTCAATAAGGGTTTTGGCTCCCTTTTCAGTAATTAAGGCCTTTAGGAATTTTACTTTTTCGTAGGTATGTTCAATAAATTTTTGTCCCCCAAACCCCGGATTCACACTCATCATGCAAACCAAATCAACATCCTGAATAACATCTTGAAGTAAGGATACCGGGGTGTGTGGATTCAATGCCACCCCCGCTTTCATCCCTTCCGCCTTAATGGCCTGTAAGGTGCGGTGCAAATGGGTACAGGCTTCTAGGTGTACGGTTAAAATATGGGCTCCCAATTGAGCAAATGTCTTGATGTAGCGGTCCGGATCGATGATCATTAAATGAACATCGATGGTTTTTACGGCATGTTTTGCAATTGCTTTTAGAACGGGCATCCCAAAGGATATGTTAGGAACAAATACCCCGTCCATGATGTCAATGTGGAACCAATCGGCTTCACTTTTGTTTACCATTTCGATGTCTCGTTGTAAATTGGCAAAATCGGCGGCAAGGATGGATGGGGCAATCAAAGTGGCGCTCATAATGGGATATTTTTTCAAAAATAGCAATTATTGGGATGATCCAAGAAAAAACCTCCGGTAATCAGCCGGAGGTCATTCATCAATCAAAAAACGAACAGTTATTTTTTAACTGTTGTTGCATTTATAGGATTAACCTAAATACGTTTTCAAGATCTTGCTTCTTGAAGTATGTTTCAATCTTCGAATGGCTTTTTCCTTGATTTGACGGACGCGTTCGCGGGTTAGGTCGAAGGTTTCGCCAATTTCTTCCAGGGTCATGGGGTGCTGGTTCCCCAGGCCAAAATACAAACGAATCACGTCGGCTTCCCGTGGCGTCAAGGTCTCCAAGGCGCGCTCAATTTCCGTGCGAAGCGATTCGTGCAACAGGCTACGGTCTGGGTTAGGGGATTCCCCGCTACGCAATACATCGTAGAGATTGGAATCCTCGCCTTCCACCAAAGGGGCATCCATGGATACATGACGTCCAGAGTTTTTCATGGACTCCTTCACGTCATTGATGGTCATGTCCAACTCTTTGGCAATTTCTTCTGCAGAAGGTGGACGCTCGTGGGCTTGCTCCAAGAACGCATAAGTTTTATTGATCTTGTTGATGCTTCCAATTTTGTTCAACGGAAGACGAACAATTCGGGATTGCTCTGCCAAGGCTTGGAGTATCGATTGTCGGATCCACCAAACGGCATAGGAAATAAACTTAAACCCACGGGTTTCGTCAAAACGTTGCGCGGCTTTGATAAGCCCCAAGTTGCCTTCGTTGATCAAATCGGGAAGGGTCAAACCTTGGTTTTGGTATTGTTTTGCCACAGAAACAACAAAACGAAGGTTGGCTTTGGTCAATTTTTCCAAAGCACGTTGGTCACCCGCTTTGATGCGTTGTGCCAATTCTACTTCTTCGTCTGCGGTGATTAAGTCAACTTTTCCAATTTCCTGAAGGTACTTGTCCAATGAAGCAGTTTCCCTATTGGTAACCTGCTTGGTAATTTTAAGTTGTCTCATTAAGGGTTCTCCTTGCTTTTAAAAAGATTAAATTTTTCCTTTCGTAAATGGTTATACGTAAAATGGAGGCAAAATGTTACAAAAATTTTGGTTTTAAATTTTTATAAAACCAGTGTGATGTGTTCTGTTCAAATACTAATCAATAATTTTAAGGGAGCAAAATTTAGCTTATTCTATCCTAAATAGTGCTCTATTAACTTCCTTTTCGATAAGTTTTGTCGCCGTAAAGGTCACCCTATAGTCCTCAATTTGATACGAAAATTTTACATAGGGTCTTTGTGCTATTTTAAAGAAGTCTCCTAAAAAAAAATGTTTATAATTTGTGTAATGCTCCGGGTTAATCGTGGGACTTTCGGGCGAAAAGCAATAAGTAAAGATAGCAGGTTCTTTATAATTATCTATTGCTTTATATTCATAACATTCACAGTCTTTACCAAGGATTCGTTCATTGTTAAGTTGAGTAAAAGCGAGTAATTGAGCAGGTTCTTTGGTAATGTTGGTAGAATCTACTTTACGGTTCAATGTGTTGGTACTATAAAGATAGTCTTTACCCACAAAAAAATAATCGGCATCGGCATCTACTCTTGTGCCTCGACTATGTTTATACTGTAACCTAAAGTCTCCGTTACTTGCAAAGTATAGTTCGGCGCGATTTCCGTAAATATCTTTCAGGAGTTGTTCGGTGTCATCGGGAGCTGCTTCGGAGGCGTACACTTCAATAGAAAACTGAATCATTCCCTCAAAAGAGTTTTGTGCTTGAAGACTTACTAAGGTTATTAAGAACAAGAAAAATAAACTAAACGATTGTTTCATCTTAGAAAGATAAAAAAACAAAATAAAAAACCCTTCATTGCTGAAGGGCTTATTTATTTATCAAGAAATTTAGTCTCTCTTTTTGTGACCATCACGGTTACGGTTATCGCGTCCCCGATTATCCCTTCCACCTTTTTTGTCGTCGCGGGGAGGACGCTCCTTATAGCCTTCGGGTTTGGGAAGTAATGCCCTGCGCGAAACTTTATCTTTCCTGGTTTTGGGGTCGATGCCAAAGTATTTTACATCGATCACATCACCAAGATTCACTACATCGGTTACCTTTTCGGTTCGCTCCCAGGCCAATTCCGAAACGTGAAGCAATACTTCATTTCCGGGGGCTTCCAGGTATTCTACTACTGCTCCAAAGTCTAGTATTTTGATGACCTTAACCTCATAAACACTTCCAACTTCAGGCCTAAAGGTAAGCGCTTCCACGGCTTTAAGGACCGCATCGATACCCTCTTGGTTGGTTCCCAAGACCTCTACGATTCCTTTGCCGTCCGCTTCAGAAATTACAATGGTAGTCTGGGTACGTTTTTGAAGTTCTTGGATGTTTTTGCCTTGAGGGCCAATAAAGGCTCCAATGAATTCCTCGGGCATTTCGGTGTAAACGATTTTTGGGGCATGGGGCTTCACATTTTCCCTTGGTTCCGCAATGGTATCGGTCAATTTTTCCAAGATGTGTAAGCGGCCTTCACGAGCTTGTTTCAAAGCTTTGACCAAAATCTCATAGCTCAATCCCTTAATCTTAATGTCCATCTGGCAAGCCGTGATTCCATCAGCGGTACCGGTAACTTTAAAGTCCATATCACCAAGATGGTCTTCATCACCAAGGATATCACTTAATACCGCATATTCCTTACCATCAGTGATCAATCCCATAGCAATACCACTAACGGGCTTTTTCATTTGGATTCCAGCATCCATCAAGGCCATGGTACCACTACATACTGTAGCCATGGAAGATGAGCCGTTACTCTCCAATACTTCGCTTACCACTCTAACGGTGTAAGGGCAATCTTCTGGAACCATGCCTTTCAAGGCACGTTGCGCCAAATTTCCATGCCCAATTTCCCTGCGGGAAGTTCCTCTTAGTGGGCGTGCTTCACCTGTGGAGAATGGCGGGAAATTATAGTGCAGGTAGAAGGTTTCCTCTCCTTGTAGGGTAGGAAGGTCAATCACATTGGCCTCACGGGAGGTTCCTAAAGTGACTGTGGCTAGCGCTTGGGTTTCGCCCCGTGTGAAAATTGAAGAGCCATGAGTAGAGGGGAGGTAATCCACTTCGCACCAAATGGGGCGAATGTCGGTGGTTTTTCTACCATCCAATCGAATCCCTTCTTTTAGGATAACATCCCGAACGGCTTCCTTGTGCGCTTTTCCAAAATACTTGGAAACCAAATCTCCGTTTTCTTCCAATTCTTCTTCAGAAAAGAGCGCCTTAACGGCTTCTTTTACTTGAGCAAATGCCTCGCCACGCTCTTGCTTGGTGCTTCCTTGCTTGGCAATATCGTAACACTTGCTGTATGCGGCTTCCTTAATTTTGGACTCGAGTAATTCATCTTCGCGATCCCCGGCATAAGTTCGGGTTTCTTTCTTTCCAACTTGTGCTACAAGATTGCGTTGCGCCAAGCACTGTAATTTGATGGCCTCATGGGCAAAGCGAATGGCTTCTGCCATGTCCTCTTCGCTACATTCCTTCATTTCACCTTCAACCATTGCTACACTGTCTTCGGAAGCACCTACCATCAAATCGATGTCGGCTTCCTTCAATTGCTCGTAACTGGGGTTGATGACGAATTCGCCATCGATCCGCGCCACGCGCACTTCAGAAATGGGACATTCAAATGGAATGTCACTCAATTGAATGGCCGTAGAGGCAGCCAATCCGGCCAGTGCATCAGGCATAACGTTTTCGTCGTGCGACATCAATTGGATCATCAATTGGGTTTCTGCATGGTAATCTTTAGGGAATAGGGGTCGCAAGCAGCGATCCACCAAACGCATCGTCAGGATTTCTTCCGTACTTGGACGCGCTTCACGCTTAAAGAAACCACCGGGATAACGCCCGGCTGCGGCAAATTTTTCACGATAATCTACCGTAAGGGGCAGAAAATCGATCCCTGGGGTTGCTTCCTTGTTGCTCACTACCGTACACAAGAGCATGGCATCCCCCATGCGTACTACGACGGAGCCATCAGCTTGCTTGGCCAGTTTTCCTGTTTCGATGGAGATGGTCCTACCGTCACCTAGGTCTATGACCTCATTGAAAGTTTTTGGTATCATTTTGTTTTTCATTTTGGTCCCTATCATTGGAACCGTTACTAATGGTCTTAGGCATTCTTAGCCTTTGTTGTTGTGTTGTTGTGGGTCGACCAATGAAAAACTAGGGTAGCTTTTTCTATTTCAAATTTCAACATTACTGTTGAAAAAACAAAAGGGGACACATAGGTCCCCTTAAAAGGATTACTTACGTAGTCCTAATTCTTTTACAATTGCTCTGTAGCGCATGATGTCCTTCTTCATTAGGTAGTCCAGCAACGCACGGCGCTTACCAACCATTTTCACCAAAGAACGCTCGGTATTATAATCCTTGTGATTTTTCTTTAGGTGAGTGGTTAGATGGTTGATACGGTGGGTGAACAAAGCAATTTGTCCTTCGGGCGAGCCTGTGTCGTTATCGCTCTTTCCGTATTTTTTGAAAATTTCCTTTTTGGTTTCTGATGTTAAATACATGCCAATATTGTTTAAATGATTTTTATGTATGTTGATAACCCGTGGATTACCAGCGGGCAAAACTACAAAACTTATCTAAAAAAATAGTAATATTGTTCAAATATTTAATAGCCCTATACCTAATTAAACCATTTTGCGTTAGTATTGTCAAAAGACCATAACTTTTAAACCTACGATTATGAAAAGCATCTTAAAGGGAATCGCCCTTTCTTCTCTTTCACTCCTTGCGTTCTGGAACGTTTCCTGTAATAAGGATGATAACTCCAATAACAATGATGAAGTTGAATTTTCTGCCGAGGACACCGCATTGGTAGCCCGCGCCGACAATATCGTGGAAGGGTCCCAAAACGTTGTGGAAGGGGGATATGTAAAAACCGAGGAACCCACTCGAACCGACAACAATATTTTCCCTCCCGATTGTGCTACCTTCATCATTACTGGTGGAGGAAACAATGGTGGAACCATTACCATCGATTTTGGAGAATCCTGTACACTTCTTACCGGGGCAATTGTTTCGGGTAAAATCAATATGAGCTACGGGCCGATTGTTTCAGGACAACGAAACATCACCTACAATTATGAAAACTTTACCTACAATGGCAATGGAGTTGCTGGAGGTGGAACCATTATCCGTGAATTGGAAAACAATCAAGGAAACCCACAGTCTACTGTAAACGAGAGCATCACCATCACTTTTACCGGGACTACCGTAACCGGAACCCGAACAGGACAACGTGTAGCCGAATGGGTACAGGGAGTTGGAAGCGGCAATTGGCAAGACAATGTGTTTCATATTGAAGGAAATTGGCAAACCAACCTTAGCAATGGTTTTGAACGTACCGGGGTGGTTACCCAAACCTTGGTGCGTAAGATGAGTTGTCTTTACCTAGTTAGTGGTCGCATAGAAGTTAGTCAGCAAGGGCTTACTGGAACCTTGGATTTTGGTGATGGTACCTGTGATGCCTTGGCTACCATTATTTTCAACGGACATGAATACCCTGTGATATTAGGGCTTTAAGAGACTTTTGAATACATAAACCCACCTTAATGGTGGGTTTTTTTATGCCAGATTCTTTTCCCTTAAAGGCCGATTCAAAATCAGATCCAGGTAAAGATTGATTTTCCGTTTTAGGTCCTTCCGGTGACTGATAAAATCCAAAAAGCCATGTTCCAACAAAAACTCGGCTGTTTGGAAGCCTTCGGGAAGTTCCTTTCCCGTAGTGTCCCTCACCACCCTAGGTCCTGCAAAACCTATTAAGGCTCCAGGCTCGCTAATATTGATATCTCCCAACATGGCAAAAGATGCTGTAGTACCCCCTGTAGTAGGATCGGTACATAGAGAGATGTAAGGGATTTTGGCTTTAGCCAATTGTACCAACTTGGCACTGGTTTTGGCCAATTGCATCAGGGACAATGCGGCTTCCATCATACGGGCCCCTCCACTTTTGGAAATGATGATAAATGGTAATTTCTTTTTCAATGCATAATCGGCAGCACGAGCAATTTTCTCGCCCACGACACTTCCCATAGATCCGCCTATAAAACTAAAATCCATACAGGCAATAACCAGATCTTCTCCCATCGATTTGCCAACAGCGGTACGCACGGCATCCTTGAGTCCGGTTTTGTCTTGGGCTTCCTTAAGCCGGTCGGGATATTTTTTGGTATCCACAAACTTTAAGGTGTCTTTGGAAACCAGATTTTTATCGAGCTCTTTGAATTTATTGTCGTCGAAAAGTATTTCAAAGTATTCCTTACTGCCAATACGAACATGGTAACCATCTTCGGGGCTCACATAAAAATTACGTTCAAGCTCATCGGCATCTACAATTTTTCCTGTAGGGGATTTGTACCAAAGTCCCTTCGGAACATCTTTTTTTAGTTCCGTGGGGGTTTGAATTCCTTTTTTTGTTCTTTTAAACCAAGCCATAGAGAGGAGTTTGTCTTGTTCTTTCAAAATCTAAAGGGTATTCACGTTATTAAGGTCTTCAAAAGCTTTGATGAGGCGTTTTTTGAAAGTAACCTCACCTTCCCGAAGCCATTTTCTTGGATCGTAGAATTTTTTGTTGGGAGCATCCCCACCCTCTGGATTTCCAATTTGGGTGCGAAGGTAATCGATATTGTTTACCATGTAGTCGCGAATTCCTTCGGTAAAGGCAAACTGAAGGTCGGTATCTATATTCATTTTGATCACGCCATAACCTATGGCCTCACGAATTTCCTCCAAAGTAGACCCACTTCCCCCGTGAAATACAAAGTCGATGGGGTTGGGCCCTGTTCCAAAGTTTTTTTGGACGTATTCCTGAGAGTTCCGCAAGATTTTTGGGGTTAATTTTACATTACCGGGTTTGTAAACCCCATGCACATTCCCAAATGCCGCGGCTATGGTAAATCGATCGCTCACTTTTTTGAGTTCTTCATAAGCATACGCTACTTCCTCGGGCTGGGTATAGAGTTTAGAACTGTCCACGCCGGTATTGTCCACGCCATCCTCTTCACCTCCGGTAATGCCCAATTCGATTTCCAAGGTCATGTCCATTTTGCTCATTCGCTCCAAATAGTATTTGCATGTTTCAATATTTTCCTTGATGGGTTCCTCGGAAAGGTCAATCATGTGCGAGCTGTACAGTGAATGCCCGTATTGCTTATAGTGGGACTCGCTGGCATCCAAAAGGCCATCGATCCAAGGAAGCAACGATTTGGCGCAATGATCGGTATGCAAAATTACGGTAGCTCCATAAGCTTTTGCCAATTCATGGATATGCCTAGCTCCGGCAATGCCACCTGCAATGGCAGCTTTTTGGCCTTCATTGGAAAGTCCCTTCCCAGCATTGAATTGGGCTCCCCCATTGGAAAACTGAATGATTACGGGGGCGTTCAACTCCTTGGCCGTTTCCAAAACGGTATTAATGGTGTTGGACCCAACAACATTAACGGCCGGTAGTGCAAAGTTTTTTTTCTTTGCCCATTGAAATACTTCCTGGACCGCTTTTCCGGTGGCCACACCGGGTTGAATGGAATGACTCATAGAATGATTGGTTTAGCTTACAAAAATAACAAATTTTAATCGTTTAGAAGGGATAGTTAATACCGATGTTGAAAACTGAATTGGCAAAATTATATTCCTTGAACCAACGGTCTCCCTCGGGGCGTGCCGGATTGTAGGTTTTGAATCCTGTATCAAATCGAATCACAAAAAAGCCAAAATCGTAACGAAGCCCAATACCGGTGGCCAACGCTATTTCGTTGAGATCCTTAAGACCATCAAAACGGAACGCCTCGATGTCCACATCGTCGAGTACGTTCCAAATATTGCCTAAATCTGCAAAAAAGGCTCCTTTGAAACTTCCAAGAATCGTAAATCGGTATTCCCCGTTGAAAGCGAGTTTGAAATTGGCCTCATTGAAATCGAGGATGCTCCCACTGCTTCCAGGGCCAAGGTCATAAGCGCGCCAGCCCCTATTGTCATTGGCGCCACCTGCAAAATAACTTCGGGTGAATGGTATAGAACTGCTATTTCCATAGGGTAGGGCAATACCACCAAAGGCTCTAAAGGCAAAAATGGAATTCCCTCCCAGTTGCCAGTGCCGTATGTAATTGGTTTCAAATTTGGCATATTGCGAAAAAACCACGCCAAACAACTTGTAATTGCCGTCATTGTTTTTTTCGAGATTTGCTGCGGAAGCAATCCCTGATAGTAAATTTCCCGCCAATTCGGCTTTGAACTGCAATCGGGAAAAGGAATTGTCATTGATGTTTTCACGGCTATCCCTGATCCAAGTGAAGTTAGAAGCAAAAATGAGGTTGTTTTCGGTTAATCGGTTATTTCGCTGTACGATGGAAATCATTTCTTGGGTCAATGCTGAAGTGGTGCTTAATCCACTTTCTGGGTCGAAATAAGCTTCAATAAAAGCATTGGTTTCATCGGGAACCACCAGCATGTTGTCTTCATTTTGAAAAGTATAACCCACTTCCTGGGCAATTTCATTCAAACGGGTATACGAAGATTTGTATACATTGAAGTAGTTGCTGGCATTCAAATTGCGCACGTATTGTAGATTGATAAGGTCTAATTGATTAGACCGGATCGTGGAAGGTTTCCATCGATAACTGAACATGCCATTGAAATTTTGACGGTCCAAACCTATGTTGTTCTGTGCATTCATTCCCAGGCCAATGGTGGTAAATGGTGACATGTATTTGGGAATGAACTTGGAGGTTTTGATGGGAAATAAAATGCTTGGGAAAGTGAGTTTTACGTTAAAGCCAACATCCGAGGTGTTAAAAAACGTACTTTCGGTATCGGCATTATCCTTAGAAGAACCCACACTTCCACTTGCTGAGACTTCAAGATTTTCGGCTCCCCGGAATACATTTCGAATCAGGAAGGTGCTGCTAAAACCTATCCCAAATTGTTGAATGGTGGAGGTGTAGGCATCAAAATCGAGCCCTAGGGTATACTTTTTTCTCGGAATGAGCTTAATGGTGGTTATCAGGCCCACACCCGTTGTGTCCTGAGGATCTTCCTCGTAGGTAATAGTAGGATACCTAAAATTCCGTAACTCGCTTATTTGGTTGTAGGTAAGCGTACGGTCTATGTCCTTAAAAATTTCTCCAGGTATGATGGATACGGCATCTGTAAGTGCTTTGGGGCGGTATTTCAGACGTTCGTAGCCATACAGGGTGTAGCCTTTGTAATTTAGGGAATCACCAAAGGGTTTTCCTTCGTTCTTATAGTTGTAATCCGTAACAATTTTCACTTTATTGATGGTGTGGATCTTAAATGGAATGCTCTGTATGGTATCGCCTTGTGCAATCCTACGATTGGGAATGATGTACTCCACATGCACTCGATGCCCCACATTGTTGGTATCGGCTTCGAAGGTTACGTAATCCTGATCAAAATAATACAGCCCCGAGTTCCGCATTTGGAGCGTAATGCGGGAGCGCTCGTTTTCAAAATCGGCCACGTCGTACTGTTTTCCTGTTTTGATAAAGGTTTTCTTTTTGGTGATTTGAAAAAGGGAATCCACTACAGGCGAACTTATCTTTTCGGAAATTGAATCGATGGCATAGGGGGTCTTTTTTTGTATCCGGTACACTATACTGCCCCTTTTTTCTTTTGCGGAATCTTTCAAAATTTCATAGCTGCCGCTAACGTTGAACCATCCTTTGTTGTAAAAATATTTTTGTATTTGCTTCAGGGATTTCTCCGATTTTTTGGTGTCGATAATTACGGGGGCCGTTCCATTGCGCTTAAGCCATTCGTTAAAGCGCACTTTGCTACTGTCCAACGCGTTGATTTGTTTCTTTGAAATGAGTTTTTCCAAACGGTCTTCGCGGTTGGGATTTCGATGCAACCAATCCTGGAACGTCGAGTCGGGCTTGGGTTCGGACAAATTGTAAATGTGCAGGCCAAAAGGAATTCCCAAAACAGGGATTTTGGGATTTGGTTTTTGGGAAATCAAACTGTACACATCATCATCCTTGCTTTTTTCCCCGTCAATGTAAACGCTATTGTCGGTAAGCAACAATTCATTCTCTTTCAAAAGCTTTACAGCATTACATGAGGCCAACAGTAGTACAATTCCTGAAAATAATGATATTTTTGTGAGGGTTTGCGCCAAGGATTTTGTGTTTCTCCAATTCAAAAATAGGATAATTTTGATAAGCAAAAGCGAAATTAAACTAATAACGTCCCTAAGGCAGAAAAAGTACCGATTGCAGTATGGACTCTTTGTTGCCGAAGGGGTTAAAATCATCCAGGATTTCCTGGATTCTGGTGTTTTCCCCCACTCAATCTATACAGTCGAAACACTTCGGAGTGTTTTTCCAGAGGCCGAAGTTGTCTCCGAAAATGAACTGAAAAAGATCAGTAATTTAAAAGTCCCCAGCGGATGTTTGGCTGTTTTCAAAATACCTACCTTACAAGAGCCTCCTGTGAAGGGATTAGTGGTTGCATTGGATGGTGTTAGGGACCCCGGAAATTTGGGAACCATCATCCGTCTTTGTGATTGGTTTGGTGTTTTGTTTCTTTTTTGTTCTGAAGATACTGTAGATTGTTACAATCCCAAGGTGGTTCAGGCTTCTATGGGGTCTATTGCAAGAGTCAAGGTTCAATATGGAGTCCTTCAAACTTATTTAAAAAGTGCGCCCCTACCTGCATTTGCAGCTGTTATGGAGGGATCCAGCGTTTATACTGAGGTCATGCCCGCAGAAGCCATTCTGGTTTTAGGGAATGAGGCGAACGGAATTAGCGAGGCCATCAAGAATTTTTGCAAAAACACCATTTCCATTCCTGCTTTCGGAAAATCCAAAACTGCAGAAAGCCTGAATGTAGCCATGGCTACAGCCATCCTTCTAAGTGAATTCCGCAGGGCTACTGAAATGTAAAATTCAAGAAGATTCCCCGGGTTTGCAGTGCACTGATGTTGGAAGTCCAAGGACTGTTGGGGTCGTCATCCGGCACTAGTTCGTTACTGGAGGCAAAAACCCCGCGTATGGAAGGGGAAAACTTAAAGTAATATAGATAGAGGTCAATACCAAACCCAAGTTCGTAATACCCCGTGCCACGGGTCATCCTGAATTTCCCTTCAAAATTATCTTCCGGGTTCTTTTCATTGCTGGCTAAGTTGATGGATCGGGAAATCCCCATGACAATAAAAGGTTTGAAATTGTTGATCCTTTTTGTGGACAGCTTTAGTAAAAGAGGGACATGAATGTAAGTAGACTTCACCTCCCTGATTTTGTCTTTATCTTCTTCAAATCCGGGAAAAATCAAATTGCGTTGTGTGAAGTAAATACCTGGCTCCAGACGAAGGTTCATGTAGCGGTTTATCCTTAGGTCGCCAATAAGCCCCACATTGAAGCCCATTTGTGCATCGACTAGGATGTCTGTATCAAAATCGGTATTTTGGTTTTCATACTCCAACTTGAAATCGTATTGGTTGAGTCCCAAAAAGTAACCCCAGGAAAGAAAACGGTTGTCAAAAGTCTCCAGATTGGCCAGACGCTCTTTGCTAAATAGCTGCGCTTGTGCATGTAGTACCATGCTTAAAAAGGCAATCACTAAAAAAAACTTTTTCATCATTGTTTTGTTGCGGTATAAATAGTAGCCACTCCCAAAGTCTGAGGCTTATTTTCAACTTCTATAAACCCAATTTTGCTCAAAATATTGTTAAGGGCCTCCCCAAACGGAAAAACTGCTGCACTTTTGCTCAAATAGCTATAGGCTGTTTTGTCCTTGGAGAAAATTTTGCCAATAATAGGTAAAATTCCATTACTGTATAAATGGTACCCTTGTTTCCAGGGAAATTTCGTAGGCACTGAAGTTTCCAAAATCACAAAAAGTCCTTTTGGGGTAAGAACTCGATAAATTTCTTGCAGGCCTTGTTCGAGATTTTCAAAATTTCGAATGCCAAACGAAACTGTAATGGCTTCAAACGAATTTGATTCAAAAGGAAGGGCTTCACTATCTCCTTTTACAAACGACAGCCTATCTTGGAAAGCACTTCCACTTGCTTTTTTCTGGGCCACTTGCAGCATGCCTTCAGATAGGTCCAACCCTACAATATACGCGGCATTGGTTTGTTGGGCAAACTGTATGGCCAAGTCGCCTGTGCCCGTAGCAATGTCCAAAATGGATTGTGGACGGTGTTTTTGGACCAGCGCCACCACTTTTTTTCGCCATTTCACATCCGAACCCAAGGAGATGATACGGTTTAAACCATCGTATTCGCCTGAAATCGTATCAAACATCTGTTCGACCTGCTTTTTTTTGCTGAGGTCGGAGTGTTTGTAAGGTTGAATATTCTTTTTCATAAATGCGGTTGCAAAACTACTATTTTTTAAGCGAAATTTAGAACCATTTATTTGCTCCAGAAATCAATGGGGTTGATAGGGAGAATTTCAAATTTTGTAACTTTGCCAAGCATATTGCGAAGAAATACGTATGAAAATTATTATTGCGGGTGCAGGTGAAGTTGGTTTCCACTTGGCAAAGCTCCTCTCTTTTGAGTCTCAAGATATTACCTTAATCGATACCAATCGGGACTCTCTTAACTATGCAGACACGCATTTGGATATTCGTGTCATACGTGGGGACGCTACCTCCATTGCAGTTTTAAAGGATGCTCAGGTACACAAAACCGATTTGGTGATTGGGGTAACTTCCAGTGAAACTACGAATATTACGGCTTGTGTACTTTCAAAACAATTGGGGGCTAAACGTACCATAGCGAGAATCTCGAACACCGAATTCTTAGAAAATCAGGAAGAGGTGGGGTTCGTGAAGTTTGGGATCGATGAGTTGATTTCGCCGGAAGCGTTGGCATCGAACGAGATTGGGTTGCTGCTCAACCAAAGTGCCTTCAACGATACTTTCGAGTTTGAGGGAGGTGCCCTCACAATGATTGGGTTGAGCCTTTCACGAACTGCTGCTTTTGTGGGGAAAACAGTTAAGGAAGTGGGAATTCAGTACCCAGACTTTAAGTATGTTCCTATCGCCATACAACGTTACGGAACCCAGTACACGCTTATCCCAAGGGGCGATACTCAATTTAAGGAAGGGGATCAGGTGTATCTTACTACCACGGAAAAAGGAGTGGATCATATTTACAAGCTTTCTGGGAAAATTAAGGACGACATACGCAATGTTATGATATTGGGAGGTAGTAACATAGGCTGCAAAACGGCTAGGGAATTGTGCAGGACCAAATTTAATGTCAAGCTTATCGAACACAACAAGGAAAAAGCCTTCGAAATTGCGGATGACATTCCTGGTTGCTTAGTCATCAATGGGGATGGGCGCAATGTGGAATTGCTCCAAGAAGAAGCCATTTCCGAAATGGACGCTTTTATTGCCGTAACCGGAAATAGTGAAACCAATATCATGTCCTGCTTGGTAGCCAAATCCAAAGGAGTCAAGAAAACCATTGCCTTGGTGGAGAATATGGATTATTTTCAATTATCCCATTCCATAGGAATTGATACCCTTATCAATAAAAAACTTCTAGCGGCCAATCACATTTTCAGGCATGTGCGACAGGGGGAGGTGGTTGCCATGACCCGATTGAACAATATGAATGCCGAGTTATTGGAATTTATTGTTACGCCTAGTTCTGCGGTTTGCAACCAAAAGGTCAAGGAAATCGATTTTCCCCGTTCGGCCATCATTGGTGGGGTAATCCGTAACAACGAAGGGATGATTGCTTTGGGCGATTTTGAAATTCGAAATGGCGACCGTATTGTGGTTTGTTGCTTGCCACAATCCATCAAAAAAGTGGAAAAGCTTTTCGTATAATGAACGCCTTCTCCAAAATCAACCTAAAAATCATTGCGCACCTCATGGGCTTATTGCTAGTGGTCAATGGTGGTTTCATGCTTATTGCCACCCTTGTAAGCATTTTGTACAAAGATGGGGTTGCTTTGCAAATGGCCCTGGCAGCGCTTACCGCGATGCTCCTAGGGGGCGTAACCATGGTAGTTACCCGAAATCACCGCAAGGAAATTCAAAAAAAGGAGGGGTACATCATTGTTACTTTTGGATGGATTTTTATGGCTTTGGTGGGCACACTCCCTTATGTATTTACAAGTGCCATTCCTAGTTTTACCAATGCCTTTTTTGAAACCATGAGTGGGTATACAACGACGGGAGCTACAATTTTGAACGATATTGAAAGCATCCCGAAAGGTGTGTTGTTTTGGCGAAGCATCACCCATTGGATTGGAGGAATGGGAATTATTGTACTGGCCATCGCCATTCTTCCACTTTTAGGTATTGGAGGGATGCAACTTTTTGCTGCAGAAGCTCCAGGCCCTGGGGGCGACAAACTGCACCCAAGAATTACGGACACGGCGAAAAGATTGTGGTTGATTTATGTAGGATACACTCTCGCGGAAACTTTACTTCTTTGGGTTGCAGGGATGACCTTTTTCGATGCCATCAACCATTCCTTGAGTACCTTGAGCACGGGCGGATTTTCCACAAAAAATGCCAGTGTGGCCTATTGGAATCACCAACCTATCATTCAGTATATCATCATCCTCTTCATGTTTTTGGCAGGGTCCAATTTTGTGTTGAGCTATTTTGCATTCAAGACCAAATTCAGTAAAATTTTGCGCGACGAAGAGTTTAAGCTCTACCTTTTCTTTATTGTTTTTCTGTCTGCCATTGCTGCATTTTTCATCTATTTCCAAGCAGATCCTGCATTGGCATCGGTAGAACACCCTATGGTTTGGGGCAAGGGCGAAAGTGCGGTTCGGCATGGGCTTTTCCAGGTGCTTACCGTAGTTACTACTACTGGGTTCATCTCTGCCGATTTTACTACCTGGACCCCATTTTTGACCATCTTTTTCTTTGGGTTAATGTTTTTGGGAGGCTCGGCCGGTTCTACTTCTGGGGGTATCAAAGTGGTACGCCACCTCATCATGATCAAAAACGGGATTTTGGAGTTTAAGCGTACATTGCATCCCAATGCCATTTTGCCAGTTCGCTATAACAATAAATCCATACAACAGCCCATTGTTTTTAATGTACTGGCATTTTTTATCCTTTACATGCTTTCCTTTATTGTCGGGGTCTTGGTATTTTCACTTTTAGGACTCAATTTTGAAACCTCTCTGGGAGGAGCTGCATCTACATTGGGAAATATTGGTCCCGCTTTGGGCGATTTAGGCCCGGTAGACAATTATGGGGCTTTGCCAAGTGCTGCTAAATGGTGGGCAAGCTTCCTGATGCTCATTGGCCGTTTGGAACTTTTTACGGTATTGATCTTGCTCACTCCTTTTTTCTGGCGAAACCGTTAATTATTCCACACTGGTAATTTCTATTTCAACCCTTCGGTCGTATTCGTCCCCTTTCCCAGTGGGATTTCGGTACGCCATCCCCACGTAGCGCATGCGGTGTTTTTCAATGCCATTTTTTTGAAGGTAATTGTAGAGGGATTTTGCCCGGGCTTCGGAAAGGTCTTTTTTTCCGGTGCGTACATTGATGAGATCGATGTGCGGGCGTTCATCATCGCCACAGCAGATATGTCCTAATAATTTGAACTTGATTTTTGGGTGTTTTTTCAGAAAAGCAACCAGCTCTTCCAGGGCATTTTTACTTTCATCCATAATAACGTCCCTGTCCGGGTAAAACATGATGCCCTGAAGGATTACCTTATCCCCAATCTTTGGGGTAACCAAAGAAGCTACTGTGGGCTGGTTTTCGAATTCGTCAATGGGTGCTTCCACAATTTCACCAGCTTCGGGGATGTGGTCTTTTTTGAAATGAATCAAAATATCGACCCTGCGATTGTTGGCGGCCTCGGTTTCCAATTCGCCATATCCTGTGGAAGAAATGATGGTGAAGGACCGCAATTCCTTTTTGACTTGTGCTGCACGTTTTCGGGAGAGTTCCAGATTGTAGTCAGATTCCCCTATACTATTGGTATAACCATTAATGTGAATGTCATACAACGATTTGTTCTCCAGCCGTTTTAGGCTGTCCAAAATATGTTGATGAACAGGTGTTAGCTCAAATTGGTCATTTTCGTAGTACAAAGAAAACTTTGCCTCGGTTTCTTGGGAAACCATACCCACCGAACAGAGTAGAAAAAAGGCAAGCCAGACTTTTTGCATACCTAAAGGTAGGAAGTGGCTTTCAGAAAAACTAGCATTTTTGAACTTATTCTTTGACTTTTAGGGGGTTGGCCAATAGTTTAATCGCTCCCTAGTCTTACAACGGTAGTTTTGATATAATAAAAATTAGTGGTAAGACTAGGCATCAGAAATGTACAGCGCAAATTTGGAAATGCGTTATGGAAACTCCAATAAAGTATTGCTAATGCGTTACTTCTTTATAGCACACTTTTTATTCGTTCCATGGCCTCCATTATGTCTGCTTCAGAGGCCGCATAGGATATCCGGATGCAGTTGGGGTCGCCAAAGGCTTCACCTGTTACGGTGGCCACTCCGGCCTCTTCCAAAAGGTACATTGCAAAGTCTTCGGCAGATAAAATGGTTTTACCACGCAACGTTTTTCCAAAATAATAGGAAATGTCTGGGAACACGTAGAACGCTCCTTCCGGCTCATTGGTTTTAAAACCGGGGATGTCTGCCAAAAGGCCCAAAATCAATTTGCGCCGTTCTTTAAAGGCATCGACCATGTACTGGATTTTACTTGGGGGGCTTTCCAGTGCAGCAATCGTGGCCCGTTGTGCAATGCAGTTGGCTCCGCTGGTCACTTGTCCCTGCATTTTGTTGCACGCCCTGGCAATATATTCGGGAGCTCCGATGTAACCAATCCGCCAACCCGTCATGGAATAAGCTTTGGACACCCCGTTCACGGTTACGGTACGGTCGTACATATCGGGAAAGGCTGCCATGGATGCATGTTTGCCTGTAAAATTGATGTGCTCGTAAATTTCGTCACTTACCACAATAATTTGTGGGTATTTTACCAATACGTCGGCTAGCGCGCGCAATTCCTTTTCACTAAAAACGGAACCACTGGGATTGCAGGGGGAGCTGTAAATCAACATTTTACTTTTTGTCGTAATGGCGGCCTCCAAAGCTTCGGGGGTGATCTTAAAATCGGTTTCAATTCCTGCAGGAATTTCAACAGGAATCCCGCCCGCGACTTTACTAATGTCCGCATAACTTACCCAATAGGGGGTTGGGAGCAACACTTCATCGCCTTCATTGAGCAATACTTGGGCCAAGTTGGCTAAGGATTGTTTGGCTCCTGTGGAAACCACAATTTGCGATGGTTTGTACTCCAGATTATTGTCCCTTTTGAATTTTTTGATGATGGCTTGCTTTAAGTCTCCATAACCATCTACAGGACTGTAAGCATGGTAATTTTCTTCAATAGCCTTGATGGCAGCTTCTTTAACAAAGCCTGGTATGGTAAAATCGGGTTCTCCCAAACTAAGGCCGATGATATTTTTTCCCTGTTCTTTGAGTTCCCTGGCTTTGGCGGCCATGGCCAAAGTGGCAGAGGTGGACATTTCGTTAACGCGGCGAGAGAGCTTTGGATTCATGTTAATTGCAATATGCTAAAAGGATTTGTTTCAGGTTGCTAAAGTACATATCTTCGAACGAATACGAATCTTTACACAGTCTAAATTTATCAAGGAAATAGTACATTTGCCGTTAATAACTTACCATGGAAATCATTCTAAAATATTTCCCTAACCTGTCGGAAAAGCAAAAGGCTCAATTTTCGGCATTGTATCAACTCTATGAGGAATGGAACGGGAAAATAAATGTTATTTCCAGAAAAGATATCGATGCGCTTTATCTAAAGCATGTCCTTCATTCCTTGGGAATTGGCAAAGTTCAGTCGTTTAGCTCAAAAGCTAGAGTGCTGGATGTTGGTACGGGGGGTGGTTTTCCGGGGATACCCTTGGCCATTTTGTTTCCAGAAACCGAATTTCATTTGGTAGACAGTATTGGAAAAAAAATTAAGGTGGTTGAGGCGGTTGCAGCGGAACTTCAGTTATTGAATGTTGAGGCTTCCCATGCCCGGGCAGAATCTGTTGAAGGAACCTATGATTTTATAGTAAGCAGGGCCGTTACCCAAATGGAAACTTTTGTTGGTTGGGTAAGGGATAAGGTGGCCAAAAGACAGCAACACGATTTAATGAATGGCATTCTTTATTTAAAAGGGGGTGATTTGACCGAGGAATTACTGTCCTTCAAAAACACTAAAATCCATCCCCTTTCCGGATATTTCGAGGAACCTTTTTTTGAGACAAAAAGTGTAGTATATCTTCCGCTGAAGTATCGAGGAAAGGCATAAAAAAACCTGAGGAAGTCCTCAGGTTTTTTATAAGTATTCGTTCGAAAGTTGGTTATTTGGACACCACAAGCTTTTTGACTGTTGAAGCCCCTTCTTTCGTAATTTTTACCAAATAGGTACCCGCAGTCAAATTGGCCACATCCAATTGTTGGGTTGTAGCAATATTTCGGAATTGCGCTATTTGTTGCCCCAGCATGTTAAAGATGGCCACCGATGCATTTTCAGCATTAGCAATCGTGATCGAATTTTGCGCAGGGTTAGGGAACATGACCACATTGGAAAGTTCGTAGGTGTTGGTTCCCAAAACCACTTGCTGGTATCCAAAATTTTTGGATTCACCAGAACCGTAACTACCGTTGGTTTGGTAGATAATGGTTGCATTGGAGTCTTCCAAGGTTACAGGGCCACCACCGTCGCCATACGAATCAATTAAATTGAAAGTATAGCAGTTTTCTTCAGTAAGGGTAATGGTTTCTGTAATGGTGGTGTTGTTAGCATAAGGGCCGCCGTTAGCTACGATGTTACCTTCATAGTCCTTGATGTTCCAAGTACACTCACTTCCCCAGTTATCGGTAGTGATGGTCAAGGTCAAATCGCCTACGTATTCTTGGGCATCGTTAAATGAAGTAGTCACTTGGTTGTTACTATTGTCTTCATCATTTGGAATGGTTACCTCCACGTTGTTGGTACCCGCAAATTCGAAAGCAATGGCTGGAAGCTCTACTTCGGTGTATTGAAGCGAAGTAAGGCTTCCGTTCCAGGTATAGGTGTGTGTAGTTCCTCCATTGATGGAGTACTCAATAGCTACGGAAGTTACTTCATTGGCTCCTGTATTTTGGATTACAACGGTAGGGCCTACGGCATTCACGCACTGTTCGGGAATGTCCTTAATGTCCTTTAGGGCTACATCATCCTGGAATTCCAGGTTGGTGTATAAAGGAAACGTTCCATTTCCACTGATGATTTCTTGGGTTGTTTCTGTCATAAAAACAACAAGCTCCATATCAGCCAATTCTGCAGGGATTCCATTATAGTCGGCTGGGATGGTATACGTATAGGTGCGGTCTACAAAAGATCCAGTTGTGGTGGTATTTACATCATCCCCCCATTGGGTGGTGAGCAAATACACCAAACGGTGCTGGTGAACGTATTGATCTCCCATTCCACCACCTACTTGTGGACCAAGGGTGTTGTTTTGAATCAAGGCCACATTCAATTTGTTGGAGGGTTCTGGGCTGTCGCCTGTGTAATATCCTTCTACGTGAACGGTTAGTTCGCGGGTTTGTACATCAACGTTGGCTTCAACGGCCATGTTTAAATAAGAATTTTCATCCAAGGTTAAGTTGGATGCTGGAGTCCAGCGGTTACGGCTCATGGCAGTTCCAGTACCCCCATTTTGGGCCCATCCACTAAAATAGTGGCGATTAACGGTACCTGCTGGATATCCGATGAGTTGCGATTGGTTAGCGATGGCAGTTCCAAATGGGGTGCGAAAATCGGGTTCTCCGGCACCAGGAACGGCAAAACTACCCACGTGGATGTTTATAAGGAAAACTTCCCCGGGGTTGTTGTTTTGAATGGCTTGCGCAATGGCATGCCCTTCGGGACAATACACACAGTGTATGCCCGTAAATTCTTCCAAGATCACTTTTTTGTTCTCGGGAGTAGTGCTTACGATGGTTTGGGCGAGTGTAGTTGCCGAAATCACCATGAAAGCCAAAAGAGGTAGAATTTTACGTTTCATGAATTTACACAGTTTGGTTAAAAGATAAGATTTATTGTAAAAGGAGCCCACCGAAAGTGAGCTCCTTTATCAGAAAAATGCTGTATTATCTTACAACTATCAGTTTTTGAACTGTAGACTGTTTGTTTTTTTCAACTTTCACAAAATAGGTGCCTGTTGCCAATTTGGAAACGGGGATCTCTTGATTGTTGGAAATATTGGAAACTTGCATTACATTTTTCCCAAGAATGTCAAAAATGGTTACTGTGGCCGTCTCGGCATTCTTGATAGTCACGACATTGGAAGCGGGGTTTGGAAAGACCGCCAAATGTGCAAATTCGTCATTTTCAACTCCTAGGAATCCTTCGGTAGAAAAGCTTACGGTTGCGCCGAAGCCGTAGTTGCCTGGGCTGGAATAAATTACATTGCTAGCAGTGTCGTATAACACAACGGATTCGCCACCGTTACCTCCAGAATCGTGTAACCTGAATTGATAGCAGTCTCCGGGAAGTGTAAAGCTTTCATTGATGTTTTGATTGTTTCCGTAAGGACCGCCACTTTCCACAACGGTACCAGAACCATCAACGATTTCCCAGGTACACTCACTTCCTTGGTTGTCTGTATTCAGGATGAGGTTTACCTCATTGGTATTGAGAATGGTTTGGTTGAAGTTTTGGGTAACGGTATTATTGGAATTGTCATCGTCACTTTCTAGGGTGATGGTCACAGTGTTCAGCGGTTGGAGTCCGTAATCAATTTCAGGAAGGGTAACCCACTCACTGTGAAGGGAAGTAAGATTTCCGGTCCAAGTATAATTTTGGGTAGGGCCTCCATTCACAGAGTAGGTGATGTCCACAGCGGTTAATGGATTTTCTCCGGTGTTTTTCAACAAAAACTGGGGTGCGATGTCAAAACCGCATTGGTCCGTAATTTCATTGATTTCAACGGCTGTAGCATCATTTTGGAACTCAAAGTTGGAATATGTTGGAAAGCTTCCATTACCACTGATCAATTCCTGGTTGGTTTCGGTCATGAAAACCACCAATTCCAAATCTTCAATTTTAATTGGAACGTTGTTAAGCGCTTCGGGAATGGTATACGTATAAGTTTCGTCAATGAATGATCCGGTAGTGGTTGGGGAAATGTCTTCGCCCCATTGCCCCGTAAGCAAGTGGATCAAACGATGTTGGTGAACGTATTCATCGCCCATATTTCCTCCAGTTTGAGGTCCCAAGGTGTTATTCTGCAATAAGGCTACGTTCAATTTGTTGTTCGCTTGTGGGCTGTTGCCGGTGTAGTACACTTCCACATGGACGGTAACCTCGTTGGTTTGAACGTCGATATCTGCTTCCACAGCCATGTTTGCGTAGGAAGCCTCGCCAAGAATAAGGCCACCTGCGGCTGTCCAACGGTTTCTGCTCATGGCCGTACCAGTACCTCCGTTTTGGGCCCAACCTGGAAAATAGTGTCTATTTACTGTGGCAGCGGGGTATCCAATGAGTTGGGATTGGTTGGCGATGGCCGTGCCAAATTGGGTTCTAAAGTCGGGTTCACCTGCGCCGGGAACTGCAAAACTTCCCACATGGATGTTAATAAGGAAAACCTCTCCAGGGTTGTTATCCTGCAAAGCCTGAGCTATAGCATGACCCTCTGGGCAATACACGCAGTGAATGCCAGTGAATTCTTCCAATATTACTTTTTTATTTTCTGGTGAAGTGGAAACAATGGTCTGTCCAAAGCTAGTGGTGACGATCAATCCCAGCAACACAGCACTAAGTAATTTTTTCATCATGTAAATGTTAGGTTAAATAATTGTTATACAAGTTTCCAAATATAACATTTTCAACCTAAAAACCATGCGGTTTGGAGTGTAAATTTTATAGACTAAGGCAGTATTTGTTTTCTAAATTCCTATATGCTTAGTAGGGAATATTGGTTTTTATGTATTTGACAATCAGTTTTTTGAAGCTTTGGGAAACTTTATTGCGCTCTAGTGGGCATTTTGGATTCAAATTCCTATCTTGCGAAGCATTACAATAATTTAATTGCTACCGAATATGAAACAAAATTTATTTTTAGCTTTTGCCTTTGCTTCCATGTCTTGGATGGCATCTGCGCAATTCACATTGGAAACTCAAGAAGGAGACCCTATTGTGGATGGTCAAACCGTAACTTATGGGACCTTGGATGAAACCAGTGCCTCTCTACACTTTTACGTAAACAATGAATCTACTACCGACGAAATTTACATGAAAGTAGAGTTTGTGAGTGCCGTTAACTACGATGGTACCAACATGCAAGTTTGCTTTGGGTTGTGTTATGACCCAGTTATTGTTGGTGTTTCTTATCCTCCCGGAACTGATGTGGTAATCATCCAGCCTGGACAGCACCAGGATTCTGTTGGGGATAAATTCTGGAACTACAACGATGGTGGAGGAAGTCCTGTTGAATATGTTTTTCGATTCTATCAAGTTGATGGAGCAGGCATGGAAATTGGGGACGATTTGTCCTTTACCTACCGCTATGACCCAGACTTGGGTGTGAACGAAGCAACTGCCGTGAAGGCCAATCTTGCTTCTACGATTGTTAAGGACCAGTTGGTGGTTCAAGCCCAAGAAGACGTTCAAATCCAGATGTTCAACATTCAGGGCAAATTACTTGTCAACCAAAAGTTGAATGCCGGAACCAATAACGTAAACATTGCCTCCCTGCCTGCACAAGTTTATCTTGTACAGATTGCCAATGAAAAAGGGGCTTCACAAACTGTGAAGGTGGTAAAGCGCTAATAACACCACATTATAAAAATAGCCCGAAGGAATTCCTTCGGGCTATTTTTGTTAGGCTATGGATTGAATTAGAAGTTTACGGCAAGGTTAAGTGTAAGTCCACTACTTTCCGGAACAAATCGGCAAACTCCTCCAACACAGATGAGTCCTCCTCTTTGGCGTCCGTAATTCATGCCAAAACGGGTTCTACCTTTGGTATAGCTTCCTCCAAGGTTGTAATAGTGAATTTCCCCATCGCCTCCGTAATTCCAAGCGTCTGCTGCATAGAGAGCTAAGCGCGAGTTGAAGCTGTATTCCACAACACCCCCCGCCCAGTTCTTTCGATCCTTGTGGGTCCAAAGGTGTTGCCCAACAATTCGCAATGATTTTCCGCCATCAAAGGTTACAGTGCCTTCGCCTACCACTACATTGGCTTCTATATCGTCTGGGCCTCCCAAGGGTCCTCCCAAAACCACTCCTTTGTCAGCAAGCACATTCTGAAAGGTCAGCACCGAATTGAATGTCTTACTCCAATGGTTTTTGATTTCAAAATTTACATCCCTAAAATAGTTGTTCCCTTTTCCGATAAACTTTACGTCATACGACAAATCCTCGTCAAAAGTTGTTTCCAAGCCGCCCCAATAGGAAAAGTTAGCGGCAATTTTGGTTCCAACTTTACCTAGGGCACTTTCCTTAGGAAATGTAAAGTATACATCTGTTTGGGCTCCCACTTCGCCCGCGCGCTGCTCCAAATCGTCGGTTAACAATCTAGCTTGGGAACTGTACACATAAATATTGGTCAACATATAATCCTGCTGTTTGGTAAGGGCGGGGACATAGTTGATAAGTTGTTGGTTGAATTGATTTCCTTCTGCAAAGCGATCGGCATAAAAGCTAAAATTTTCCAACCTGCGGAATGAGGCATTGATTCCCAATCCTTTTTGGGAATAACCCAAATTTACCTGCAATGCAGTACCATCATACAGACGGTTGGAGATTAATGCGCCTTCGTTAACAATGGCATCTTCCCCTTTGATGATTCCTTCAAACCCCCCATAAAAATTTCCAACACCCCAGTCAATCCTTGCACCATAAGCTGCAACGTTACTGGGAATTTCTTCATTGGTACCCCGATCTTGGTAGCGGTTCACATAACTTAAGCCAAAACGCAAGTCTACTGATTCCAAGCCGGATGCCATCCCAACATCAAAGTTGGCATCCAATCCTGTAAGTACTCCTTCCGACAACTCAAAAGCATTGCGTTGTTGGCCGTAGATGGCAGTGACGTCCAAAGACGGCAGGAAGGCATAATTGACACGAACTCCCCGAATGGCTGTATTGATACCCAATTGTCGGTCTTCCCAACTGCGAAGGATGAGGCCGTTGCCAAATTGCTCGTAGAAGTAGCCGCCGGTAATGTCTACCGATTCATCTTTGTAATTAAGGTAGTAGGTGGCAATACCGTTTCCGCCATCAAAATCGGGACTATAGCCCAAAAGGGCGGAAGGTAAGTAGCTTTCGTACTGCACGCCCGCTGTAAATTTGCCGTAGTTGTAATTGAGCTGAAAATAATTATTGGAACGGAATTGATCTTCTGGTGCCACAAAACCGGGATCCGTGTCCAGTTCCTTTAGGCCATCATCGTCCAAAAGCCATTGGGAATTGGATTCAAAACCTCCAAAGAAAGTTCCTTTTTCATCCTGTGACCATACGCATGTACACACCAAAAAAGTGGCACACCAAAGTAGTTTTTTCATGATTGGTTGGTTTGTTTTGCTATTATTTGGAATATTCCTGAATCTTTTCATAGAGCTCATTTTCAGCCCCAGGATTGTATCCGGAATGTCGGTACACGATCTTGCCATCTTTCACTAAAACGGTAAGGGGTACTGTGGCTGCCCCCAAGGCCCGCTTGACGTCGTTATTGGTATCCAGCAAGATGGTATAATCCCATCCCTTACCATTGATGAGGGGTTTTACCCTTTTTACGGTCCTACTATCGTCGATGGAAACAGCAATGAGTTCCACATTGGTTTCACTTTGCCAATCTGCATAGACCTCACTTATAGCATCCAATTCTTTTAAACACGGAACACACCAGGTAGCCCATAGCGAAATGACTACTGGGTTATCACTTTGGGCAGCTTCCGTCAAAGTAGTATTGTCTCCATCTAGGGTACTTACATTGACATTTGGCAATGTATCCTGTGAAAAGGCTTGAATACTGAATGCAAAAAGAAAAAGGACAAGTAATTTTCTCATGTGTAAAGATTTTTTGAATTGTGCGACAATATTAATGAAAATTTATTGGAAAACCCCATTTTTTTATTACCCTAGTATTTCAGTATGCTATTGATTTTACAGGCCTTACAAGGATTTCAAAAAAAATGGTTACATTAGCCATCGCAATAAGCGTGCCTTTTTTAAAATTGAAAAATTACTATGAAAACACCTCTTATCAAAGCCACTTTTTTAATTCTTAGCTTAAGTTTTTTAATGGTTTCCTGCAGTAAAAGAGAGCACTTTGATCTAGCGCCCGATTTTACCCTTGTTTTGTCCAGCTCTTCTGTTGATGGGGTTTTGTTATTAAGTGAAACGCTCACATTTACAGTACTTACTGAAGAGGGCGTCGATTATACGGCTGATGCCAATTTCTTTGTTAACGGAACCCAGATTGCCGCCAATACCTACAGCTTCTCATCGGAAGGTTCTTATGAGGTTTATGCCAGTTACCAGGGTGTTGTGAGTAACTCCCTAACCTTTGATGTGATTGATGGAAATTCTAGGATATTGACCTTGAGCAATACCAAAGTATTGCGCAACCAAGAAGTTGATTTCAATGTATTGGATGCTGAAGGGAATAACTACAATAGTACTGCAACGTTTTATGTAAATGAAACTGCCATTGCAGGAAGTGTTTTCAGTGCGGCCCAGACCGGGAGCTTTAATGTCTATGCTGAATATGAGGTGGAAGGGGAGACCTTCACTTCTGAAACAAAATCGTTTGAAATTTTTATCCCCAAGCGAAAAGTGGTCGTTGAGGATTACACAGGTACGTGGTGCGGCTATTGTCCTGCCGTTACTGCGGCTGTGGATGAAGTTTATACACAAACCGATAAAATTTCTGTTGTAGCCATTCACAACAACGATGACTTGGCCTTGCCAATCGAAGGAACCATCCGTACCGAATTTGGGGTCTTCGGATTTCCTTCCGGAAGGATCAACAGAACCACATCATGGGGAAGTACCACCAATTTCCCACCCAGCGAAGTGGTGAGCTTGGCTGGCGAAGATGTGCCAGTGGCCATTTCATTGTCCAGCAGCGTTAATAATGGTGTACTTACAGTGCGTGTAGGGATGGTGTCTGAAACCAATCTCCAAGATCGCAAATTGGTTCTTTATTTGACCGAAGGAAACCTCTTAAGGGACCAAACCAATTATTACGATAACGATCCCTCCAGTCCTTTCTACCAAATGGGAAACCCCATTCCCAATTTTGAACAGAAACATGTGCTGAGAGCTAGTTTGAGTGACCCCTTTGGTGATGCCATACCTAGTACAAATGCACTTACCGATTATGAAACCACCTACACGTACACTATTCCTTCTGGGTTTGTGCTGGGCAATTTGGAACTCGTTGCCATGGTTGTTGCTATGGACAATTCGGCCATCAATTCGCAACATGCTGCAGTTAATGAAAGTGCGGAATACGAATAGATTTATTTCTTAACCATCCACAAAAAAACCCGGTCAATTTCCGGGTTTTTTTGTGGACTAATTTTTTATCCTAAAAAGGGGTATCGGTAATCGGTTGGCGAAACAAAAGTTTCCTTAACCATTCGCGGGGAAACCCAACGATAGAGGTTCAATTTACTTCCTGCTTTGTCATTGGTGCCACTGGCCCGTGCGCCACCAAAGGGCTGTTGCCCCACAACGGCTCCTGTAGGTTTGTCGTTGATGTAAAAATTGCCCGCAGCGTTTTCTAGAATGCGAACGCCCATTTCCAAGGCGTAGCGATCCTCGCTAAATACTGCACCAGTAAGTGCATATTCGCTGGTTTCATCCACCAGATGAAGGGTTTCTTCCCAAGCATCATCTTCAAAAACATAAATCGTCACCACAGGACCAAAAAGCTCTGTGCACATGGTAGTATATTTTGGGTCGCTGGTTTTGATAACGGTTGGTTCCACAAAATAACCTTTGGATTTGTCATAATTGCCACCTGCAATAATTTCGGCTGCAGGATCTTTTTTGGCCTGGTCAATGTATCCTGCCAGTTTATTGAAAGAACCTTCGTGAATTACTGCCGTAACAAAATTACTCATATCTTCTGGAGATCCCATTTTGATACTGGCCAAGTCGACTTTAAGATACTGCTCCACTTCACCCCAAATGCTTTTTGAAATATAGCAGCGACTTGCTGCACTGCATTTTTGGCCTTGAAATTCAAAGGCTCCTCTTACAATCGCTGTTGCTACTTGTTTTGGATGTGCGGTTTTGTGGGCGACAATAAAATCCTTTCCTCCAGTTTCTCCCACAATTCGTGGGTAGGTTTTGTATTGGTCAATGTTCATCCCAATTTTTTTCCAAAGGTCTTTAAACACATGGGTAGAGCCTGTAAAATGCAAGCCACTGAAATCCGGGCTGGCCAGAAGGGTGTCGGTAATCATCACCGGGTCGCCCATTACCATGTTGATAACGCCCGGTGGCACCCCTGCTTCTTTGAAAACGTCTAGGATGACCTTGGCAGAGTAGACCTGACTATCACTGGGTTTCCATATAACCACATTTCCCATCAAGGCTGCACTGGAGGGCAAATTTCCAGCAATGGCTGTAAAGTTGAAAGGGGTTATTGCATAGATAAAACCTTCCAAAGGACGGTATTCCAATCGGTTCCATGCTGTAGAGGTTGACTCGGGTTGTTCGGCATAGATTTCTGTCATGAATTGGACATTGAAACGCAGGAAATCGATCAATTCACATGCCGAATCGATTTCCGCTTGATGGACGGTCTTGGATTGCGCCAACATGGTGGCCGCATTTATTTTGGCCCGATAGGGTCCGGCAATTAGTTCGGCCGCTCTCAAAAAAATGGCGGCTCGCTGTTCCCAAGGGGTGGCTGCCCAATTTTTTCTGGCTTCCAAGGCTGTTGCAATGGCCATTTCCACATGCGATTTGGAAGCCTTGCAGTACGTGCCAAGAATGTGCTGGTGATTATGGGGTGGCGACATCGTAGCCGTTTCGTTAGTAACAATATCCTTACCATCAATGTAAAGGGGCACTGCTACAGTATTTTGATACATCTTTTTATAGGTCTCCAAAACTTCAGCACGTTCTGGGCTTCCGGGGGCATAACTTTTAACGGGCTCGTTAATGGCTACCGGAACTTCAAAAAATCCTTTTCCCATGGGTATAATTTTTGGTGTTTAAAGAGTCGCAAAGGTAGCAATTTTTAGGGCGTTACACAGTAACCAATGTTACCTTTCCGCTCTCAAGATATACGGCATGGGAATTTGTAATTCTTTTTGTATGTTTCCGAACTAAATCCCATGCATTTGAACCATACGGGCAAATTAATTGTTTTGGCATTTCCGGACACCTTCGTTACCATGAGTGATGAGTGGATTTGTAAGTTTCTTCCATTGGTAGGATTGGGGACCCAAAAATACATCAAGGCAGGCCATGCGGCTCTGGTATTGATTGAAAATGCCACCGGTAAAGCCTATTATCATGATTTTGGAAGGTACATTACCCCCAAGGGATTTGGGAGGGTTCGCAGCGCCTTAACCGATGCCGAATTGCACATTCCGTTCAAGGCGGTTTTGGATGACTCCGATCGGTTGGTCAATTTGGATGCTTTTTTGTTGTGGCTGGAAGCCCATCCCGAGAAGACCCATGGGGAGGGGCGATTATTGGCTTCGGTTTGTGATTCGATCGATTATGAAAAGGCGAAAACATATATCGATTCCCTTCAAGCTCAAGGGAGTATTCCTTATGGGGCCTTTCATAAATTGGGAAGCAATTGTGCCCGGTTTGTGACCGAAACGATATTGGCGGGTACTTCGGAAAAGAAAATTCATAAGGCGCTTAATTTCAACAAAAAATTTACCCCTAGCGGTATTGGAAATGTCGAGAAAGCCGGTTTGGGAACTGTTTTTGAAGTTTTCGATGGGGTCGTAAAACCTTTTGAAGGTTCTGCTTTCAAGGAAAACCTAAAAAATTACTTTCATAAAAAAGATCCATCCACAGAGGGGGTTACTTCCAAAGTAGGTAAAGGAGCTTCCTTAGCTTCCGCAATGCTGCAAAAGCTGGAAGGCATTGGGAGTAGTGCCTATTTTGAATTGATCGCGGATGCCATCCTTCCCAAAAATCAGTACCGCATCAAGCGTTACAACGAACAGTTGGAAGAGGATTTTGACGGAATTTATTTTTCGGAAACTTTTGATCCCACAAAGCCGCATCAATTTACCTACGATTCGCATTGCGCCTATTGCCATATCATTCAGGAGGGGGTGAAGCTAAAACTGGATGTGGTCCAGCCCTTTTCGGAGGGTACAAAAAAATCGATTCAGACCTCACTGGGCAATTTTCCAAAGGCTTCCTTGTAGCTCTTCGAAAAATAGGAGAGGTTGGAATAGCCTACTTGGTAAGCTATTTCCGAAATCGAAGCGGTTTTTTGTTCCAAAAGTTCTTTGGCCCTGGCAAGCCTAAAATCCCTTATCAAATGGTTGGGGGATTTTCCGATGAGTGTTTTTAATTTCCGGTTCAACTGCGAACGACTGAATCCAACTTCGGCTGCTAAATCTTCAACGGTATAAAACTCGTTGGCCATATGATCTTCCACGACTTGCAATACTTGATTGATAAATCGTTCGTCCATGGAAGTAAGTGTAACTTCCGAGGGAGCAATTTTCAATTCAGCGCTAAACTTTTGCCGTAAAAGTTCCCGTTGGGTTATTAAATTCTGGACCCTAATGGACAACTCCCGCCCATCGAAAGGCTTGGTGACGTAATCATCGGCCCCAGTTTCCAACCCTTCAATCCGATCGCTTTGCTCGGCCTTAGCGGTTAAAAGGATGACGGGGATGTGTGACGTCTTTACGTCTGTTTTAAGTTTTTGACACAATTCCATGCCATTCATATTGGGCATCATTACATCGCTAATGACCAAATCGGGAATTTCAATTTGTGCCATTGAAAAGCCTTCTTTGCCATCTTTGGCAGTCAGGATCTTGAATTTGCCCAGCAGTTGCTCGGCAATGTATTGCCGTAAATCGGGATTGTCCTCTACGACCAATACCAACGGTAACTCCGAGTCCTTTGCGATCGCTTCGGTGGTAGCTTCTTTTTCGGGGAACAGGTAGGCTTCCGTCCTATTTTCGGATGCATTTTGGATTTTAAGTTCAAAAATTTCCTCACTCCTGAATTCCGATTTCTTGTAAGGAAGCACCACCTTAAAAGTCGTTCCTGATTCTTCAATACTATCCACACTGATTTGTCCATGGTATAGCTCAACTAGCTCTTTAACCAGTGCCAAGCCAATGCCTGTACCCTGATCTTGGGTGGATTCGGTTTGGTAAAAGCGATCGAAGATGTTATCGATTTCCGTTTTGGAAAGCCCCTTTCCGGTGTCTGAGATACGTAGCTTGATGACTCCCTGGGAATCTTCTACATGAACGGACACCTCACCGTGTTCCGGGGTAAATTTTAAGGCATTGGAAAGCAGGTTTACCACAATTTTTTCCAACTTGTCTTTGTCAAAATAGGCCTCATTTATTTCTTTGGGAAAATGGGTCTGAAACCTAATGTGTTTGAGTTCTGCAAGGCTTTCAAAAGAGAACACTATGGAACGGATAAATGGGATTAGGGGTCCTTTCGATACCTGTAAGTTCATTTTTCCCTGGTCCAATTTGGAGAGGTCCAATATTTGATCCACCAAATTTTGAAGCCTAAGGGCATTTCGCTTCATTACTTTTAAGTGCTTTCCCTTTACGGGAACTTCGGTAGTATCTTCCAAGATTTCGGCAGCCGGGATGTTTTCCAAAGACTGATTGATGGGACCCAGTATAAGAGATAATGGCGTACGGAATTCGTGCGAGATGTTGGCAAAGAATTTGGACTTTATGGCGTCGATTTCTTTTACTTTTTCTACTTCACTTTTGGCGCGTTCACTTAACTGTACTTTTCGGGCAATGGCCAAAGAAAGCACTAACATAAAACCCAATTGGCTTATCACCCAAGGGTTGAGTGACGAGGAAAAAGGAATGATGCCCAAGTTCCACAAAATTCCCAGCATACCAAATACGAACATCCACCCCGTGGCAATCACAATGTAACGGATTAAAATATTTTTATAAAATGCCAAACGCACCACAATGGCCAAAAAAGCAATGAAACTGATTGCAGCAATAAAATTTTCGGATGGGTAATAAAGGTTGGGCTTAATCCGGAAGAACAAAAGGAAAAAAGCACTGAAAATAACCATCATATAAATAATGATGCTAGTTGCTTTGTAGAGGGTTTTGTTGAGCGCTTTTAGATTGATAAATGCCCTCATAAAAATCAACAACATGCAAATGGAGGGCAAGGCGGTTAAGATCCAGAGCACTTCAACCCATATAGGATGCTCGGGAAAAAAGACTTCAACGATGTACAAATCGGAAGTGAGTAGCTGGTAATGGACTGCGCGAAGCAGAAAGACTACCGATAAATAGAGGTAGGACTTTTCCTTGGTAAAAAAAAAGAAAAATAAAATGTAAAAACCCAGAATAAAAGAACTGCTGGATAGTATGGTTTGAAAAGTGTCATAATGGGTTTTTATAGGGAGGGATAGTTCCCTTAGCTCGAGCATCGGAAAAATTTTATCCTTATCGAACGCTTGTATGTAAACGGTTATGGGAACTCCTTGTTGAATTGGCAACTCAAAGCTATTTACCGTAACTGGAAAAGGTTGATCCTTTAAAGAAGCAGGGACATATACACCGGTTTTGGTGGTTTTGAAAAGCTTATTGTGTTGTACCAAAAAGACATTGACGCTGTCCATGGCCGCAATATCCTCGAACTCTTGGGTATTTCTTTTGAAAAGGATAGAGGCATTTTCAATAGCCACATCTGGATTCAACGTAATTTTAAGCCATGCGCTTTTCTGGTCTTCAATGATGCTGTCTTTTAACTGCTGAAAGGCATATTTTTCAGGAAAAGACAATAGGTCTTCAATGGTAATTGTTGCCGCTTGATTTTGAAGAATTTTGGTTTTTCCAAATAAGCTTTGAGTACGATTGTTCCCTTTGACCGTAAAAACGGCTGTGGTGTCAACATCCCCTTCCTGCGACCAACAAAAAACAGGAATTGAAAACAGGAGAAATAGAAAAAAACCAAATGTCCTAAACTGACGAAATTTCACGGTTGGTTGTTTTTGGAAAGTTAAGATACTAAAAACAGTGCTTGCCTTGGCAAACACTGTTTTTTTTTGAGTTCAATTTATTTTGCTTCAGCGTACCAAGAGGCGTACATCACCTCTATGGGCATGGGAGCATTCTTTTTGATTTCTTCGTTCTGGAAAGCTTCCAAATCCAAGTTGTGGAACGAAACAATTTTCCATACCCCTTGGTTTTTTTGGAGTACCATGGAAATGACCACTTCGGGATCTTTTGGCCGCGCTTCATTTTGGTTGACCACCGCACCAAAAATATGGACTAGTGCAATGTCTTTGCTCAAAAACTTGATTTTGTCGATGGTATAAAACAATTGGGTGCCTTTGTAAAAGGTGCTGAAAATTTGATTGTGCCCTTTTGCATTGTTTTCAACGGACAAGTTTTTCATGTAATACCCGTTCCAAACAATGAAGTCGTGGGGTTCGGCAAAGGCACTTGCAAAGGTTTCTCCACTTCCGGAGTTCCACCCTTGTTGTAACAGGTGCACCGTGTTTTTGATGTCTTGCTCATCCTTGCTGGATTGCGCACTAACGGAATTTGAAATGATTGCGATAATGAAAATAAATGCTAATTTTTTCATGATAATTGGTTTTTAAAAAATTTGAATTAATAATTGGTTGAAAAAGGCTGGGAAGCCCAGCGGTTCACCTCGAAACTTACTTGTTGTGAAGCGTAGTCCCAAGTGTATTGTATAGTGTAATAGCTGGCGTAAATCAATAGTATGCCCAAGGAAACCATTAAGAAGGTACTTAGGTAGGTTTTGATAGTTGCTTTAATTTCAATTTGATTGTTCATGGCGTTGGTTTTACTTCATTTTGTTGAATGATTGTGGGGTCAAAAGTAAAACCGCAATTCAAGAAGGGGTATAAAGAATTGGGCATGGATTAACACATTTGACGCAGGATATCAAATTGCGCCAAAAGTGGCATTCTTTGCTTTAAATTTGGTACTGTGGGGAGAGGTTCCTTAGTTCATCGCAAAGGGAACACTTAGTTTAAATAGGGGGATGCCTACTTCAATTTCGGCAAAAGGGGTGGTCATTATGTAATGGCCTTGCATGGATCCAAAAGGAGCAGTTAAAAGGCAACCGCTTTTGTAGGTATGGATTTCCCCTGGGGCCAAAACGGGTTGTCTGCCAATAACTCCCTTGCCTTCAACTATTTCCGTTTTGTTCAATGCATCCTTGATGAGCCAATAACGCGAAAGGAGTTGTACTTTTTGGTTGCTATTGTTTTCGATGACAATTTCGTACGAAAATGCATATTGCTTCCGGATGTCCGTAATGATCGCCCCTTCAAAATGGGTATCGACCGAAACTTTGATGTTATGGGTTACCTGTTGTACCATCCTCAATAAATTGCAGCGGTAATGGCAAAGAAAATAAGCGCGGCAAAAATCATCCCAATGCCAAAAACCGTATTTAAAAATACATATTTTACTAATGTGATGAATCTATTTTGTTTGTAAAAGTTGCGCAGGGCCTTGTAAAAATAAAATGGACCTATCAAAATAAACAGCAACCCAGAGAAGATGCTATCGCCCATAATCGTGTCGGGGATGGCAAAAATCAGCAAAGCCAAAAACACAAAACCAAAAATGTGGAAAATAAACACCAAGTGTTCCATGTAGTTGTACTTTTTTTTGGAATAAATCAACCAAAAGAACAACGCAAAGAAGGGGGCAAAGAAGAACAGGAAGAAGGGAATCTTTCCCAGTAGGTAATTCACAAATCCAAAAGGATCTTCCTTAATCCGGTCGATGGAATCATTTTTGGAATAAAGCCAGCGATTAAATCGTGTGTTTTTATGATTCAAGCTGTCCAGGGCTTCTGTGGGGTTTTTTATTTTACTCGAATTGTAAAAGCTACGATACGAGTCAAATCGTTTCACCAATCGATTGCCCCAGGAAAGGGTGTCCAAAGCCTCTTCGCTAATGATGGGTTCCTCATTGTTTTGATTCAATGGAATGGTATCACCATTAACGACCAAGGTGTCCTTGGATAATGTCATTTGTTGTCCTTGTGGTAAATTTTGAGTATTTAAGGTTACAATGTTATCGTTAATTTTTATAGGCTTGTCATTTTGGTTCCAGTTTACAATATTGTTATTTCCTCCCGAAAAGGTAGAAATGATTCCCTGGATCAAAAAGTAGATAATGGAAACGCTTAAGTAGAAACGAAAGGGGTTGGCATATTTCAGGCGTTGCCCGTGCACATAATTCCTGCTGATGGTCCCCGGTTTGAAAAGTAGGTCCCGCACCGTGTAGCGCAAACGCGAATCGTAGGTAAAAATACTGCTGAAGAACTCCTTGAAAAAATCACTGAGTGCCAACTGCTTTTTGGAATTTAACTGGCCGCAGTAGGAGCAATAAATATCGCTTAAATCCAAAGGGTGCCCACAATTGAGGCATTCCACCCCACGGTATTTGGTGGCTTTTCTTCCTGAAGTAACGTCTGGAAGGTTCTGGCTCATAGCATAAAAATAAGGAAACTTCCTTAATCTTTAAGCACCAAAGCAAATTGAGGTTAGTTGTTGGTAATGATGCTGGAGTTTCCTTTGCCCATCCCTATGATGCGGTCATATCGTTCTCCAGGCCCACGGTAATAGACCAAAACCGTATAATCGTTTTCGGTTTGCCAAAAGTTACCGCCGATGGCACCTTGGTCGATGCTGCCATCGCGGTCCACCACAACAAAGCGGTAATTGTAAAAACCCTGTTTGAAAAGACGGGTGTTACGGAACGTATCCGTTTCCTCATCATATTTCATGTAAGTGCTTTCGTCGATGGTCCAGTTGTTAAAATTTCCATAGATATGGATCTCCTTATCCCCAATGTCCTCATAATACTTCAGTGCAAAGTGCATGCGGATGTACTCGGCTTCAATGGCTTGATTTTCTGTATAAAGGGCTCTAACCACAAAATTTCCGTTGATGTCGGGATAATACGTATAAGGTTTGTCTGCACGGGAAAGCTTGGTATACAGGTAATGGTCGAAGAGGTCATTTTGCTCGATATATCGAATCCCATTATTGGCAACACGGGCTTCTTTAGTATCAAAATTAAAAAATTCATTTCCTGCCCAAAAAGAGGATTCCTGATCGTATCGGTAAATAAGCTCCGACCCTAAGGTGTATTGTGGTTTTAAATCGGTGATGGCTGTTTTTAAATTGCTGTTCTGAAGTACTAAAGTTTTAACGCTTTGTTTAGGGTTGATAAGGGGCTGGTTGTTTGAGTTGATGGTAAATTGTACACTTTGTTTCGAATCGATGTATTTAAAATCCCTAGAGCGTTTTATTTCTACACCTACACCTACTTGGTCTTCCACCACCATGAATTTTCGGGTAAATACCAATTGGCCCTCATCGTTGTAGATGCTAATGAGGTAATTTCCACTTTTACGCACGCCGCGGGTTTCGCGATTGGGGATGGCGAGGCTGTAATGCGAATAAAGCTGTAGGGTATTCAGCGAGTTTTCATAGGTTTCTATGCGCACGTCATCAAATCCGTCCAGGTATTCTCCTTTAGACAAATCACTTTCACTCCAATCAAAATTGTGATGGGTAATTTTATAGTAATAATCTTCTTCATTTCCATTGATGTCGTCAAAAGAAAGTACCAACCGTTGTCCAAGATTGATGATAGGAAGTTGGCTTTGTTGGGTATTGCCTTTAAACTGAACAGTGCGTATGAAATAGGGTTCAACCTTCTCAACAATTTGGGCATTTAGGTGGAGAAGTCCTCCAAAGAATAGTGCAAACCAGAGGATGTTTCGTTGCATGCAAAAATATTTGTGGCTAAAGATACACAAATTTTGTGCCTTCCCTGAAAACGAAAACGGTATCGATTGGATTTCCCAGAAAATTATAATTAATTATTATGCAAAGCAGCTTTTAATTCATAAATTTGCGCACCCAAAAATCCGACGCTAACGGATTGGGTTCAAAAGAGAACTTTAACACAAGTATTCCATGTCCAAAGACATTAAGATTAGAAAAGGTCTTAATATTCATCTTAAAGGCGAAGCTGCAAAAACCCTTTCCAAAGCACCCCGTTCAAGAACCTTTGCCATCAGACCTAAGGATTTTCATCTCATCACCCCAAAAATGGTTGTCAAAGAAGGCGCCAAAGTACTGGCTGGCGATGTGTTGTTTTATTCAAAAAACCATGAAGCCATTAAGTTTGTAGCTCCGGTTAGCGGTACTTTGACCCGCATCGAACGAGGAGCCAAACGGGTGATAACAGAACTTTTGATCGAGGCAGACATTCAGGATTCTTACAAGGATTATGGGGTGTTGAAACCTGATACCGCCGATGCCAAGACCATTAAGGACCTATTGCTCAATGCGGGCTGTTGGCCTTTTGTAAAGCAGCGCCCTTACGATGTTATTGCCAATCCTGAAAGTACACCCTCCAACATATTTATTTCCGGGCTATCGACAGCTCCTTTAGCAGCCGATTTGGACTTTGCCCTCTCTGGTAAGGAAGCCGAATTGCAAGCAGCGGTATCGGCCTTAAGCAAATTAACGGAAGGTTCCGTCCATATTGGGGTAGCAAAAAAGGGAAATTCCCCTTTCCGGAATTTACAGCATTGCCAGATTCACGAAGTGAGTGGCCCGCATCCGGCTGGAAATGTGGGGACACAAATTGCCAAGATTGCACCCGTTAACAAAGGGGATGTGGTTTGGACCCTTGCAGCACAGGATTTGGTTATTATTGGGGAGTTGCTCCTCACAGGAAAATTTAATGCAGAAAGAATTGTGGCTCTAGCAGGGGCTTCGGTGAAATCCCCTAAATACTATACCACCAAAATAGGAGCAGAGGTGGCCACTTTTGTCTACGATTCTGGCCTCTCTGACGATCATTCCCGAATCATTAGTGGTGATGTGCTTACCGGAACCCAGATCAATCCTAAAGGTCATTTGGGTTATTATGCCAATACAGTATGTGCCATCCATGAAGGAGACGATTACGAGTTTTTTGGATGGTCCAAACCCGTGTTTAAAAAAATATCTACCACCAGGGCGTTGACCTTCTCTTGGTTGACTCCCAACAAGGCTTTCGATTTGGATACGAACACTAATGGGGAGCACCGCGCTTTTGTCGTGACTGGGAATTATGAGGAAGTCTTTCCCTTGGACATTTACCCAATGCAAATTCTGAAGGCATGCATGGTCAAGGATTTGGATCAAATGGAAGCATTGGGCATGTACGAAGTGGCTCCCGAGGATTTTTCGCTTACAGAATTTGTGTGTGTGTCGAAGCAACCCCACCAAAAGATCATTAGGGACGGCTTGGACTTAATGTATAAAGAAATTGGATAATGATTCATTTTGAAAAAATGAAAAATAGTTAGTATATGGGATTGAAACAAAAATTACATACGCTTAAGGAAAAGTATAAAGGCAAAAAGATTGCACCTGCGTTCAATGCTCTGCATACTTTTTTGTTTACCCCAAACGATACCACGCACGGAGGAACCCATATCAAGGCTGCCGATGATTTGAAAAGGACCATGAATACGGTCATTCTTGCGCTGCTTCCTTGTTTGGTATTCGGAATTTTTAATGCAGGGTATCAATACCATTTGGCCACCCATGAAATTAGTGCAGCTTCCAGTGGCTTTTTCAGTTCCGAATTTTGGAATTGGGCCAATTTTGCTGTGGGAGCATGGAAGGTCATTCCTCTGGTCCTTGTGTCTTACGGGGTAGGATTGGCAATTGAATTTGTCTTTGCAGTCATCAAAAAGCACGAAGTAGAGGAAGGATATCTAGTAACCGGGATGTTGGTGCCGCTTATTGTTCCTGTAGACATTCCCCTTTGGATGTTGGCCGTGGCCGTGGCTTTTGGTGTTATCATTGGGAAGGAGGTTTTTGGAGGAACCGGGATGAACATCCTTAACCCCGCCCTTACCATCCGTGCTTTCCTGTTCTTTGCCTACCCAACCTGGATGAGTGGAGACAAGGTTTGGGTGCATGGTGCTGTGGAGCGCGCCAATGAATTGGCTGCTGGGATGAAAGTAGATGCCATTTCGGGGGAAACCATTTTAGGGAGTCTAGCACAAAACAAAGCATTGAGTTATGATACTATGGATATGTTCCTAGGATTCATACCCGGTTCGGTGGGAGAAACATCGACCATTTTGATCCTATTGGGAGGGCTCTTTCTCATCTTCTCAAAGATTGGAAGCTGGCGCATTATGGTATCTGCAGTATTAGGAGCCTTGACCATGGGATTCATTTTCAACAATGTTGTGGATGCAGGTTGGATTAGCGAGGGAAGCAAATTCTTTGGTTTAATGAGTTTGGAATTTTGGAAACACCTCATCATTGGGGGCTTGGCTTTTGGTATTGTCTACATGGCGACCGATCCGGTAACAGCCTCACAAACCAACAAAGGAAAAGTGATTTATGGTTTTTTGATAGGGCTGATATCGGTCCTGATCCGTGTGTTTAACCCTGCCTATCCGGAAGGAGTAATGCTTGCAATCCTTTTAATGAACGTATTTGCACCTACCATCGACCATTATGTGGTTCAGGGCAATATCAACCGAAGAATGAAACGTCTAAAAGTTAAAAATACCTAATAATATGGCTCTTAACACAGATAAGAACAGTTATACCATCATTTTTTCCATTGTTATGGTTGTGGTGGTTGGGTCCTTGCTAGCTTTTGTGGCTCAGGTTTCAAAGCCAACAATTAAGGAGAATCAGCGCATCGAAATTCAGCAAAACATCCTCTATGCTATGGGCGTTAACAATAATGATGATGGAAGTATGGAGTTTGTTCCTGCCAAAGACGCAGGAAAAGAATTTTCCAAATACATTACCAAGCAACTGGTCATTCAAAATGGGGAAGTGAGTGAAGATGATCAGGCCTATCTTATCGATTTGAAAAAGGAGAAGAATTTAGCCAAGGATCCCGGCTATTCCAGAAGATTGCCTCTTTTTGTTGGAGAAAAAGACGGTAAAACCTTTTACATTGCCCCTGTAAGTGGCAAAGGCTTGTGGGATGCTATTTGGGGGTATGTGGCCATGGATGAAAATATGGTAGTTCAAGGAGTATTTTTTGACCATAAAGGAGAAACCCCTGGTTTGGGAGCCAATATCAAGGCCCGTTTCTTTATGGACGATTTTACAGGGGAGCATCTTTTAAATGATTCGGGCGATTTTAAATCGATTGCTGTAGCCAAAGGAAATGCCGACCCCAAGAATGAAAACAAAACCGATAATGAGGTGGATGCCATTGCTGGTGCTACTATTACGGGGAACGGGGTTACCGCGATGCTTAAAAGCGATTTGAAGCTATACGTCCCTTATTTCAAAAATTTAAATAATTAGTCTTATGGCACTACTATCCAGAAAAGACAGTAAATTAATCATGGACCCCCTTGCGGACAATAACCCCATAACTATTCAGGTATTGGGAATTTGTTCGGCTTTGGCGATTACGGCACAATTGAAGGCAGCCATTGTAATGGCACTTTCGGTGTTGTTTGTATTGGCCATGGGGAACGTAGTGATTTCGATCATGCGAAACATCATTCCTCCAAAAATTAGGATCATCGTACAATTGGTGGTGGTAGCTGCTTTGGTTATCATCGTAGATCAAGTTTTGAAGGCATTTGCCTATACCTTGAGTAAGGAACTTTCCGTATTTATAGGACTTATCATTACCAATTGCATCATCATGGGACGTTTTGAAGCCTTTGCACTGGGTAATGGACCATGGCGCTCATTCTTGGATGGCATTGGAAATGCTTTGGGATACGGGGTCATTTTGATCATTGTTGGATTCTTTAGGGAATTACTTGGCTCTGGAAGCTTACTTGGTTTTCCCGTATTGGGCGATCCCATCGAGAAAACAGGCCTTTATGCCATTGGTTATGAAAACAACGGATTCATGCTGCTTTCCCCCATGGCATTGATTGTGGTGGGAATCATCATCTGGGTGCAGCGTAGCCGTAACAAGGCATTGATTGAAGAACATTAATAACAGATTGGACCGGGTTTCAGACTAAATAAAAACATTGTCATGCTAGAACACACCGAATTATTTTTCAAGTCGATTTTTGTAGACAACATGGTATTTGCAACCTTCTTGGGCATGTGCTCCTTTTTGGCGGTTTCCAAGAAAGTAAGTACTGCAGTTGGTCTTGGGGCTGCGGTTATTTTTGTGTTAACCGTTACCGTACCCATCAACTGGCTTTTAGATCAATACATTTTGCGCGAAGGCGCCCTTACATGGCTGGGACCGGAATATGCCGATTACGACCTGAGCTTCCTATCGTTCATCCTTTTCATCGCCACCATTGCAACCATGGTTCAGCTAGTGGAAATTGTGGTGGAGAAGTTTTCTCCCTCCCTCTATAATTCTTTGGGTATTTTCCTTCCATTAATTGCCGTAAACTGCGCCATTCTAGGGGGCTCCCTTTTCATGCAGTCCCGTGATATCGAAACTTTTGGTTTGGCATTGAATTATGGATTTAGTTCAGGAATTGGTTGGTTCTTGGCCATTTTGGCCATTGCGGCCATCCGCGAAAAAATTCGTTATTCCAATGTGCCTGCTCCGCTTCGCGGACTCGGAATTACGTTCATTACTACCGGTTTGATGGCCATTGGTTTTATGAGCTTTGGAGGGATGTTGACCGGAGGTGATGATGGTGCCAAAGAATCTGAAACCAAAACGGCAACAGTTCAAAATACATACGATTTTAATGATTCCATTACTGAAACAGCCCCAGTGGAAGTAACCGAAATAACTGAATAAGATATGATTTTAGCCAGCACTTTGGGTGTCGTACTCATTACCGTTGTAGCCTTTTTAATATTGGTGCTACTACTAGTGGCCTTGTTGCTTTTCACAAAAGAAAAGCTGTCTCCATCGGGTCCTGTTACCATTACCATCAATGATGAAAAGAAAATTGAGGTGCCTTCAGGAGGGTCCCTTCTTTCTACCTTGGGAAGTAAAAAGATTTTTCTTCCTTCCGCATGTGGTGGAGGTGGAACATGCATTCAATGCGAATGCCATGTTTTGGAAGGTGGCGGTGAGGCATTACCAACCGAAACCCCTCACTTTACAAGAAAAGAACTTCAGGAGGGAGCACGTTTGGCTTGCCAGGTAAAGGTAAAACAGGATATGAACATTCACATTCCTGAAGAAGTCTTCGGGATTAAGAAATGGGAAGCAACTGTAGTACGAAATTATAACGTAGCCTCCTTTATTAAGGAATTTGTTGTGGAAATCCCCGAAGACATGAACTACAAAGCAGGAGGGTATATACAAATCGAGATTCCACCTTGCGAAATTAAATATAGTGCTATTGATATTACCGCCCATCCCCAAGAGCATGAAACTCCCGACAAGTTCAAAGCGGAATGGGATAAATTCAACCTTTGGCCTTTGGTGATGAAAAATTCTGAAACCGTAGAGCGTGCCTATTCCATGGCTTCGTATCCTGCAGAAGGGCGTGAAATTATGTTGAATGTTCGTATCGCAACCCCACCATGGGATCGCGCGAAGAACCAATGGATGAATGTTAACCCGGGGATTGCCTCCTCTTATATTTTTGCCCAAAAGCCAGGAGATAAAGTAATTATTTCAGGCCCCTATGGCGAATTTTTCATCAACGAGTCCAATGCCGAAATGCTCTATGTAGGTGGCGGTGCCGGCATGGCTCCAATGCGTTCACATTTGTATCACCTCTTTAAAACCCTCAAAACAGGAAGAACAGTAACCTATTGGTATGGAGGGCGTTCCAAAAGGGAATTATTCTATATCGAACATTTTAAGGAACTTGAGCGTGATTTTCCAAACTTCCGATTCTTTATGGCGCTCTCAGAGCCGCTTCCTGAAGATAACTGGAAAGTGAAAAAGGATATTAACGATAGGGAAGGAGATGGTTTTGTTGGATTTATCCACCAAGTGGTTATTGACAACTACTTAAACCTTCATGATGCTCCCGAAGATATTGAACTTTATTTCTGTGGTCCACCACTTATGAACCAAGCCGTTCAGAAGATGGGCGAAGACTTTGGAATTCCCGACGAAAACATTCGCTTCGATGATTTTGGAGGATAGTTAAGCGTTTTGCAACCTATTAAAAACCAGCTATTTTGTAGCTGGTTTTTTTATTTTTCGCAATCTTTTTGTTGTTTTATCGAAAAAAAGTTGCATTTAAACGATAAAATAGTATTTTTGACCACAAAATTTAGCCCCTTATGAAAACCAAATTTTCCTCAAAGAAAAGTTTGCTATTGCTGTTTTTAATTCCACTAACGGCTCTAGCCTTCTTTTTGTTCAACACTAAAAAAGAAACGGCAACACTTTCTGAAAATGCTACCGTTGCTGAAAAATATGCACAATTTTTGGAAAACCATCCTTTCAGGAAAACCATGCAATTGTCCAAAAAAGAGCGTGCAAAACTGGGTTTGCCTCCAAACAAGTATTACGAGCAAGAATGGTTGTATACCAGTGATCCTGTCTTATTGCGTCCTGCACCAGAGCGGGTACATGAATTGCAAAAGGAAATTGCATCCAACCCAGCCATGCGAACGCCAGTAGGTACTGGTAGTAATGTTTGGGTGGAAAGAGGTCCCGACAATGTGGGAGGAAGAACCCACACCCTTATGTTTGCTCCAGGTAGTTCCACCAAGGTATTTGCAGGTGGTGTGAGTGGAGGTCTGTGGGTCAACAATAACATTACAAGTAGCGCTACACAATGGCAACAAGTGACTGGAGTTCCCGGAAACATGGCCGTAATGTGTATGACGGTAGACCCAAATGACTCCAACACGATGTACATCGGTACTGGTGAAGTGTATACTTGGGGTGCTGTCAACGGAAATGGGGTTTATAAATCTACTGATGGCGGTAATAACTGGACCTTAATCTACAGTGGAGGTACTTCAGCAGCCGATAAGATTACTTACATTCAAGATATTATTGCTTGGAATAACCCAAGCACCAACCAAACGGAAATATTTTTTGGAGCCGATTCCATGGCCTATACCGAAGAAGTGACTTCAACTTCTGGTGGAGCTGGTTGGACGTGGCTTGGAGAAAATACCATTGGTCTATACCGTAGTACCGATGGAGTAAACTTTTCACGACTTACGGGTTCTTTGTACGAAAGTTCTTCTGGAAATTATTTTGCTCCCAACGATTTTGATATAGGTGCCGACGGCACATTATGGATGGGAACCAAGTATAGCTATTACACCGGTGAAGGTGGTGGCCGTGTTTTTAAGAATACCGGTACTGGATGGTCCTTAGTCCGCGATTTAGGAGATAATGGACGCGTAGAACTGGGTTGTTCGAAACAAACTGCGAATAAAATTTATGCACTTTGTGAAGACCGAACCAGCACGACCAACCCTGTAAAGATTTACCTTACCACAAACGGGTTTTCCACTGCGCCAACGTCTTTATCACAACCAAATGATGCCGATACTGGAATTTCGGCCAGTGACTTTACCCGTGGGCAAAGTTTTTACGATTTGATGATTGGGGTAGATCCCAACAACGATGCAACTGTTTACGTTGGAGGAATCGATCTATTCAAATCAACTAACTCTGGAAGCTCATGGAGTCAGTTTTCCCACTGGTATGGTGGGTTTGGCTTTCAAGAGGTACATGCGGACCAACACGGGATTGCCTTCTCGAGTTCCAGCCGTATCGTCTTCAGTAATGACGGTGGAGTGTATTATACTAATAATGGAGGATCCACTACTTCTGCCCGAAATAATGGATACAATGTGACACAGTTCTACAAAGGTGCCATAAACCAGCAAACTTCAACAACCAAACTTTTGGCTGGGGCTCAGGACAATGGCTCCCAATTCATTAACAATGCTGCCGCAGGGATCAATAGCTCGACCGAAATTCAGGGTGGGGACGGATGTTGGTGTTTTATCGATCAGGACAACCAATACCTCATTACCTCTTACGTCTACAATTCCTATTACAGACACAATTATACTACCGGTGCACAGCAAAGTACCATCGCCAGCAATACCAGTGACGGGGATTTTGTGAACCAATGCGGTCTGGATAGCAGTACCAATATCCTGTATGCGAATGGAACCACGAGTACTCCGGCCTATCGAATATACCGATACAGCAATATTACAGGTACCGCATCTAGGACAACGCTTACCAATACCATGTTGGATACCTATCCAATTGCCTTTGTGGCTTCTCCATTTACCAACAACCGAATTTTGGTAGGAACTGCCTTAGGTAAAATTATACGTTTGGACAATGCCAATGGTACCCCTACATGGACCGATATCTCCATGCCGGGACAAGTAGGTGCCGTTTCCGATATCCGTTATGGACAGACCGAAAACGACATCATGGTAACCTTCCACAATTATGGGGTTACCAGTGTGTGGTATACGTCCAATGGAGGATCTTCTTGGGTTAGCAAGGAAGGGAATTTGCCCGACATGCCTGTAAAATGTATCCTTCAAAACCCATTGGCTACAGACGAAGTAATCATTGGAACGGAACTAGGGGTGTGGGTAACTTCCAATTGGAGTGCCGGAAGCCCAACCTGGACCCAATCCCAAAACGGGATGAGCGATGTAAAAGTAACTTCTTTTGATTTTAGAAGTGCGGACAATACCATCATTGCTTCCACCTACGGACGGGGAATGTTTACGGGAACTTTTGAAGCAGCAACGACTTCAGCAGAAATTGGGTTCCAAACAACGGCCCAAAGCAATGCAGAGGGTACAGGATGTAGCTACACGGATATTGACGTAACAGTTTCCATAGCGCAGGGTGCCACTGCCAATGCAGATGTTAGTTTTTCTGTGAATGGTTCCAGCACTGCTACAGCGGGAGTTGATTTTGATTTGATGACCACAATGGTCACATTCCCTGCAGGATCCACAGCAAACCAAACCATGACTGTTCGTGTGTACGAAGATGGCTTTGTGGAAGGTGACGAAACCGTTATCATCGACCTCTCTGTCAATGCCAATGGTGGCGATGCGGTAGCAAATACCAGCGCAGATACCTACACATTGACCATTACCAATGATGATGCGGCTCCGGTTGCTTCTTCGACCAACGTGCTTGGTTTTTACGATATGGAAAGTTTAACCGGATGGCAGGCCTTGGACGACGATGGTGATGGAAATAATTGGCTTACCCTAACTGGATTAACTTGGACCGGGATTACCGGAACTTTCCTAGGTTCCGAAACCGATTTGACCATTTTGGGAGGTAGTGGTTCGGCCACCCCTGACAATTACTTGATTAGCCCTCCATTTACGATTTCTAGTAGTGCAACTAATGTTGAATTTAATTTTGGGATAGGGGGTTATCAAACCCAGGAGCATTATGCAGTCTATTGGACTACCGATATTACCAACGCTTCCACAATGAACAGCGGATTGTTATTGGAAGAACGGAATTCACTCTCCAATAATAGCGAATTTAGAAGCATCAATACGTCTGCCATTGCTGGGCAAACGGGATACCTTATCATACGCCACTATAACACCACTGGAAATGGAATTTTGCTTTTCGATACCCTAACTGTGACCGAAAGCATCACTTCAGGCATCCAAACAGCTGTGAATACAGGAACTCCCGATCAATTCAATATCAATGGTTCAGGAACGGCCTATTCCTATGATCCTACTTCGGGTTATATCATGGCTGGTATTACCAACAACAATAGCTTTGATTACGGATGTACGGATGTTGCCGTTTCAAGATCTGGGACAGGAGCCCAATCCTATAACGGAAGCACCTCGCCCAATTTTGTAACCGATAAAACCTTCACCATAACGCCTTCAAATACTAACACTTCCGGAAGCACTAGTGTAACCTTCTATTTTGAGGAAGCTGAAATTGCAGGATGGGAATCCGCTACAGGACTCTCCCGAACCGCATTGGTAATTGCAAGGGGAAATGCTACCTCCGTGACTGAAACCACTGCGGTCACAATTGGTTCTTTTGGTACGGAAGTTACCCTTACTGGAAACTTCACTGGCTTGAACGGAACCTATTACTTTGGACCAACCAATGCTTTTGTATCGCTATGTGCTGGGGTTGCCAAAATTTGGAATGGCTCTAGCTGGAGCCCATCCGGTGCACCCAACAGTACCAACTCCGTTGTTATAAACGGGAACTATGACACTACTTCTGATGGAAACTTGGACGCCTGTACGCTAACGGTTAATACCGGTTTTACACTAACCATCAATGCAGGTGAATATGCCAAGGTTGAAAACAATATTGTCGTAGACGGTACCCTTATCGTGGAACATCAAGGAAGTCTAGTGCAGGTTGATGATAGTGCTACTGTAACCAACAATGGAACCATTAACGTAAACTTGACAACACCCAATTTGGCTTCACGCGACTTTATGGTGCTGGGCAGCCCCATGTCCGCCGATACCCGAACAGGTGTCTGGAATGCTGCATTCTTGGTGCTCAACCACCTAACGGCCAATTTTGTGCCCAATCCTGCGGTTGCAGCTGCATTTCCAGG